>Ga0185299_10000567_pt1 | contig 94939 bp, 87 predicted proteins | sample PaiPotPPA55metaG_FD_128002 | JGI IMG/M metagenome (GOLD analysis project Ga0185299, IMG submission 128002) | Iron sulfur acid spring bacterial and archeal communities from Banff, Canada, to study Microbial Dark Matter (Phase II) - Paint Pots PPA... ... | reverse complement strand
AAAGGATACGACTACATCGTGCTGGACACGCCGCCTTCCCTAGGAATTTTGACGGTGAATGCGCTGGTGGCGTCGACACATTTGCTGGTGCCGATTCAAGCCGCGTATTTTGCGATTGAGGGCACGGATGATTTGCTGGAAACGTACGAGAGAATTCGCGCGCGGCCCAATCCGGGTTTGAAAATGCTGGGCGTGGTGATTACCCTATTTGATAAGCGCACGAATATTTCGCGCGACACACATGAACAGATTCGCACGGTGTTTGGCGAAGTAATGTTCAAGACGAAGATCAGCAAGAACGTGCGGCTCGAAGAGAGTCCCGCGTACAAGGAAACAATTCTGACCTTCGCTCCCAAGTCACCGGGAGCGCTGGAGTACAAGAAATTGGCCGGGGAGGTTATTCAACGTGTTGAAGAGAATCGGCTTGCCAGCCACGCTGAAGATGCGGCATGACGCGCACTACGTCGAATCATTAACGAGCTACAGCGGCGCCGCAGTAGGAAGAATGATTCCGGTGGAGCAGATCCGTCCGAACCCTGACCAGCCGCGCAAGGCTTTGGGAGATTTGCGCGAACTGACGGACTCGATCCGCGAGAAGGGCGTCCTGGAGCCGCTGCTGGTGCGGTTTATTGCGCGCGAGGATTGCTTTTACATCATTTCGGGTGAGCGGAGATATCACGCTTCACGCGCGGCGGGATTGCGCGAGGTGCCGTGTATTGAAAAAACTGCGGACGACGCCGAGACGCTGGAAATTGGACTGATTGAAAATCTACAGCGGAAGGATCTGACGGCGTTTGAGGAAGCTGAGGGACTCGACCGCCTGGGCACGCAATTTGAATATACGCATGATGACATCGCGCGGAAAATCGGGCGCGCGCGGACTTCAGTTACGGAGACGCTTTCGTTGCTGCATATTCCGGAAGCGCTGCGCAAGAAGTGCGCGGAGCAGGGGATTATGACCAAGTCGCTGCTGCTGCAAATTGCGCGGCAGCCTACTGAAAAGAAAATGATGGAGACGATTCAGCGCATCATGCAGGGGGGCTTGACGCGCGATGAAGCGCGCAGGGAACGCCAAGAGCATGTTACAGGGCCGCAGCGGCCGCAGCCGTTTTTGTTTCAGTTCGAACCGGAAGACGAGGAGTTCAAGTTTCGGATTCAGTTTAAGAAGAGCCACGTTACGCGAGATGAATTGATCAGCACGCTGCGGGAAATACTGGCTCAGCTGGAAGGCGATTCGTCGAGTTCGTCGTCGAAAGCTGATTCGACCGCGGCGTAGTTTATTCTGGTCAGGGACTGCGATTGCAGTTCGACTTAGGTCTAAACGTCATCCCCTTTTAGTGCCCTGCAAAACCAAAGTTCTCAATTGAGTGGTGAGTTATGGCTTTGGAGCTATCGCCGCGGCAGATAAGTACGCTTGAGCGATTGGTGGCGGCGGGATTCCGTCCTATTGCGATTCCGCCGTATGAAAACGCGCTGTGCATGCGCAAAGGAGAGTGCGCGGTGGTGTTGGCGCCGGTGCCGAGTGGGGGACTGAAAGTCCTGGCTCCGGCTTCGTATTTGGTGGATGGAAATTTTGGGGTGCGGGTGAAACGCGGGAATGGGGAAGTGTTTGTGTGGAAGAAGGCGGAGATTGCTGCTACTCCGGAGCGGCTGGAAGAGCTGTCGGCGTTTCGGCGGGAGTTGATGGAGATTCTGGAGTTGGCGCCAGCAACGTAGTGATGATTTTTGTTTTTCGCGATTTCCGGCTGCAACTCTCAAAGGCTCGGAAAAAGCCCCACCCTTGCAAAAAACGCAAGGATGGGCCACCCAACTGCAAAGGCAGAGAGAACCACACCGATGCGTTGATCGGACTGACATAGTCGGCTGGCCGCACGGCGAGCGGCTGGGCGCGGTTTGCAATTGGGCGGGTGAGACTGCAAACTGCAATTCATGGAAACCTACGACATTATTTGTTTTGGTGCTGGGCCGACGGGGCTGGCGACGGCGATTGAGGCGCGCCGCGCGGGGATGCGGTCGCTGGTGATTGATAAGGGCACGCTATGCAATTCGATTTTTAATTATCCGGTGAACATGGTCTTTTTTACGACGCCGGAGTTGCTGGAGATTGGGGATTTGCCACTGGTTTGCGCCGCAGAAAAACCGACGCGCGTGGAGGCGCTGAAATATTACCGCAAGTGCGCTGAGCATTTTGAATTGGAGCTGCGGCTGTTTGAGTTGATTGAGGGGCTGGAGGGCAGCGACGGGAATTTTACGGTGAATACTGTCGCGCAGGATGGGGCTCGGCAGAAATATCACGGGAAGAAAATCGCGGTGGCGACGGGATATTACGACTTGCCGAATATGCTGGGGGTGCCGGGGGAGAACCTGCCGAACGTGTCGCATTACTATGCGGAGCCGCATCCTTATTGGAGGCAGGACGTGGTGGTGGTTGGCGGGAAGAATTCTGCGGCGGAGGCGGCTCTGGATTTATATCGCAACGGGGCGCGGGTAACGCTGGTGCACCGCGACGCGGAGTTGGGGGCGACGATTAAATATTGGGTGCGGCCGGATATTGAGAATCGGATCAAGGCAAAACAGATTACCGGGCTGTTTAATACGCGGGTGAAGGAATTTACGGAAGAATATGTGGTGGCTGAAAATAAGAGCGGTGAGAAGCGGTTACCGGCGAAACAGTCGTTCGCGCTGACGGGATATCATCCGGATTATACGTTTATCAAAAGTCTGGGAGTGAAGCTGGATGATAAAACGCTGAAGCCGGAACTAAATGCGGAGACGCTTGAGAGCAACGTACCGGGGATTTTTCTGGCTGGCGTGGTGATCGGGGGCCGGCATACCAGCGAGATATTTATCGAGAACGGCAGATTTCATGGAAAGTTGATTATCAATTCGCTGGCGAGCAGGGCGCAGGCGGCGCGGTAATTGGTGGATCATCGGTGGATGAGTTTGCCGGACGGGTGGGCGTTTGTTAGAGTTAGAGCATGGCATCAGGCCTCCGGGAAGTAGCTGAAACTTTCAGTACGTTAGCGAAGGGCTTCAGCGTCACATTTCGCAATATATTCCGCAAAACAGTTACGGAAAATTATCCGTACGAGAAGGTGCATTTTCAGGCGCGTTATCGCGGGATTCACGTGCTGCATCGCGATGAGAACGGGCTGGAGAAGTGCGTGGGCTGCTTTTTGTGCGCCGCGGCATGCCCGGCGAATTGCATCTACATTGAGGCGGCGGAAAATACCGACGTGAATCGGATTTCGGCGGGCGAACGGTACGCCAGCGTGTACAACATTGATTATTCGCGGTGCATTTTTTGCGGATATTGCGTGGAAGCGTGTCCGACGGATGCGATCACGCATGGACATGGATTTGAACTGGCCACGTATGACATCAATTCGCTGGTTTACCGCAAAGAACAACTGCTAGAGAAAACTCCGGCTCCAGAAACAACCGCTGCACGATAAGTTCTTCTTCGGAAATAAACCTCACAGTGGTTTTTGAATCCAGATAAGTAGGGCGGACTCGTCTTAACGCAGTCGTTCGGCTTAATTTCATTTGGCTAGCGACGGCGCGAAATTCGTGGGTCACAATTCCCGCAGCAAGTTTCTAGCGATTTTCCCGCGATAACTTCCATCGATTAACCGTGAGACCGCGGACGCGAAAGCGTTCGTGTGTGCGCGGTGGTTCCGCGCGCCTTCCTGAGATTTGAGTCTCATAACCCATATAAAGCAGCCATTACGTAAGTAGGTGGAGGCAGTGATGAACGGAGTGAGATTGCTGCAGCAAGTGGATTTAGCGGGCGCTCACGACGATCGAAACGCTGTGGGCTTGGCGCGGCGGGCGCCGAACTTTGTGGCGGGGTTGAGCGTGCGGCGTTGCTTGGAACGCGCGTCGGGGATGGGAGCATGTGCGGTCTCCTGGAGACAACTTAGAGACGAACATCCGGACACACCGGGACGCGGCCGAGTGTCCGGACCATTTAACAACAACGGGAGAGAAACCTCGTGCAGCCGAGCTAAGAAAATCGCGGAGGTTTCAAAAAGCTCCGTTGGAAGCAGGCGGAGGGAGCGCCTGATCCGCGAGGAAATTATCGGACACCGAATGCGCACCGGCCTGGGAACCGGACGAGGACGAATCGTTTGCGCTGGAGGCGGAAGGACGCTCGCGTTGTTCCATCAACCAGCGCGCGAGCATCGCGCTGGCGTTTTCATCAAGCCATTGACTGACCCGTGAGTTCGTAGGACTGGAGAGATGTTCGTATTATCTTGGGCTGGCGCCTTATGACACGGCGCGGCATTTTATTGCGTTGAGCGAGCGGAGCTGGGTGAATTGGACGGAGCAGATCCGGCAGCGCTGCGGCGAAGAATTGCTGAGGCGGGGAATGTTTCCGCCAAGGAAATATTTTAGTGGTGGCGATTGAACGGCTACACGCGACGAGCGGTTGATTCAGTGGACCAAAACGGAAAGTGGCGCTACGCAGGACGCTTGAGGGATTTGCGAAGGAAGACAGTGGCTTGCGGGTTGTCGTTGTAGCGTTTGCAGGGCTTATAGCCTCGCCGCCGGTAGAGAGCGATCGCCGCTTGAAGATCGTCCTTGCTATCAAGGTAGATCCATTGCAGGGAGGAACTTCTGGCGTAGTCCTCCATGGCGTCCAGCAACGCTTCGGCGATGCCTCGGCGCCGAAATTGAGCGCGAACATATAGGCGTTTGCATTCCGCAGCAGAGCGAAAACGCTTCAAGGGGCGCAACACCACGCAGCCTGCGGGGGTCTCCGCGAGATATGCAATCCACAAACCTGAATCTGGGCTGGTCAAAAAGTTGTGTACGGTGTTGGGCGTGTCCCGTTGTGTGACGTTTACTTCGTGGTAGTACTCGTTCAGGAGAGTCCGGGCGTCTGCTGCGTGTGAGAGGGTAGCGCGTACAACTTTTGCGGGTGGGTTTTGATCGCGAGTATTTTCCGCAGAGGAAAGAATCTGCTGCGCTCTGCTCAGACTCCGGGTGAGGGCCAGGCGTTCCGCAGCGGGAACGGTTTGCAGGAGCAGCTCCATTTCGCGGGAAGACTGGTGATTCAGTCGTGCAGCGGTACGCTTTCCTAAAGGAGTTAGCTTCAGCAGCATGGCTCGACGGTCCTGGCGGGATGGTTTTGTTTGAAGCAAGCCACGTTTCTCAAACGAGGCCAGCAGGCGGCTAATGTATCCGGCATCCAAGGTTAACGAGCGGCAAAGCGTAGCGGCGGTGATTCCTGATGCCTGGGCCAGTTCATACAGGATACGCGCCTCGGTGAGGGAGAAGTCGCTGTTGAGGTATCGGCCGCGCAGCAGGCCGAGGCGCATGGTGTAGTAACGGTTGAAGGTCCGCACAGTGTGCACCTGCCGTTGCAAGGCATGTCGCTCGGTTGCAGTGTTCATAAATGGTTTGTACCATATAGTTGCCAAAAGCAACTATATCTAAATGTGAGGGGAGGCGCCTGGTGACGCAAGGTATGAATTGTTATGAGAGAACTAAGGAGTCGCCGAGGTGTAGGTGCTTGCCGGATTCGGTGTAGGGGATGCGCGTGTTGGTGGCAAGGCAGTAGAAATGCTCGAAGCGGCCGGCGTGGGACCAGGGCGGAAGATGGGCGTGGCGTTGTTGTGCGAAACGTTTTTGGAAACCGATGATGTCGGCGCCGGTGTGCGGATCGCGGGCGGGAATGGGGCAGCGGATGCAGGGGTAGCTGCCTTCAAAGGCGACTTCGCCGATGTGGAAACGGACTACGCTGCGAAGTTCAGCGCCGAAGAGTTGGTCTTCCCAGAATGGTGGCACGCCGTCGAGCTCCAGAGTGGCGCGGAAACGCAGACGGGCTTCGGCGATGGTCATGCCGGGAAACCACTCGCGGACGGCTTGGAGTGAGGCCGTGGAGATGACGGTCGGGCCGCTGGCGATGAGGTCGTCGGGGATGCCAGCTGCGTCATGGCGAACCATGACGGGTTGAGCCAGGAATTTGCCGAACCAAGCGGCTGCGGAGACAGTGTCAGCTGGAAACGCGAATGTTGCGCCAGGGATGCTATGGCGGTGGTTCGGGACGGCGAGGGTAACGGTTGCGAAGTTGGGCGCGTACGTGGCACGGATGAAATGTAGTGAGGGGGTACGGGTCGCGTTGACCAGGCGACCATCCAGGGAATAGATGGCCCAGGCGCGGTCGAATTGGAGGCTGCCGACGGAGCCGATGGTGGCGGCGGAGACTTCTACGGGGTCTAGGGATTTGATGGGATGGATCTGGATGCGGGCCAGGCGGGGAAGTATTGGGTTCGATTCCACCATGCAATTTTAACAGAGTGGTTAGCCAGCCATCACGCGTGCGTTGCAGGGAAGTAATTTACGGGCAAGGAATTTGACGGCGACCAATTTACCGGGGAGCATCGCGCCAGCGGATGGGAATGTTCCGCCGTTAGGGCAAGCCGGAGCTGCGCGCGGATTGCAACCTGAAACTGCGGGCGCTAGCGATGCGAAGCCTCACAGCCCGTACTGAGGTGTATGCAGATAGGCATGGACTGGTAAAAGTCAAATAAACATAAAGATTACTATTGACATTGCGTCCCATAAGTTATATTATGTTAACTAAGAAATAAGGAACTATTCGCGCCCTAAGCCCTGGGATTTCTGACCGTCCTTGGGATTTATTCTCTTCCGGCGGTTCGAACAGACCGCGCGGTCCACCCAGTTCATTGACCTACGCTTTGCGGCTTTCAATGCTTCGCGGTTTTCTGCTGGTCCAATTCATACTTGATGTTTTGCTCGACGAGGTGCGGGTCGGCGCCGACGATGCGCCGGCCGTTGATGAAGATAGTGGGCGTGCTGGAGACTTGGAGCGCCAAGCCGTTGGCGCGGCTAGCGTCGACTGCGGCGGCGGCTTCGGGGCTGGCCAGGCAGGATTTGAAGGTGTCGGAATTCAGGCCGACCTGCGAGGCGTAGTCCGTCAGCTTGGCATAAGAATTTTCGGGCGAGATGATGTCTTGATTGTCGTAGATCAGGTCGTATAGCTTCCAGAAGGCCTTAGGGTCTTGGTTGTAGGCGCATCGTCCCGCGATGGCGGCACTGCGCGCCCAGGGATGTTGCTCGAGAGGGAAATCCTTGAAGATCAAACGTACCTGAGGGTAATTCGCCAAGAGGCTGTGAAGCACGTCGTGCAGGCTTCGGCAGACCGGGCATTCGAAGTCGGAGAATTCCACCATGGTGATCGAGGCCTTAGGGTCGCCCCAGACAGGGGCATCCTTAAGCTGGAGCTTGGCGCGATTCTCCGCCATGGGATCGTTGGTCAGATCAGAGAGTTCCCCGCGCAATAAATACTTGCCGTCTTTGCTGACATAAAATTGCGCCGCTTGCACATTGTCTTCGACCTTGACGGTAATGTCGGTGGCCAGCAATCCGGGAACACTCGATTCCTTGAGAGGGCCGACGGTCACTTGCACGTCCGGGCCGAAGGCATAAAGATTGCGGAGATAGGCTTCCACGGATTTTTGAATCGGGGACGGCGGGGTGTTTGTTGCGGGAGGCGCTGGCGGCTTGGATTGTTGCGCGAAGAGACTTGACGCCGTGATCGTCAGGAAACAGATAGCGGCGTCTAGACATCGTTTCGTTAAGGTATTCACGCGTCTCCTATTTTTACAGCTGCTCGTTTAGTAAGGAATCGAAAGTTGCTCAGGGAATCCACCGCTGCGCGATCGGGAACGGACGGCCAAACCCAAAAGCGCGCGAAGTAATTTTCAGGCCGGGCGCGGCTTGCTTGCGCTTATATTCGTTGCGGTCGACCAATAGCGCAATGTCGCGCACCAGTTTCAGATCATAGCCGAGGCGATCGGCGATTTCCTGCGGGCTTTGTAAATCCTCAATGTAGGCTTTGAGGATGCGATCGAGGACGTCGTAGGGAGGCAGGATGTCTTCGTCCCTCTGATCGGGACGCAACTCCGCTGAGGGCGCTTTATTTATGGTCGATTCAGGGATCAATTCCCTCTCGCGATTAATCCAATTGGCCAATTCGTAGACCATCAATTTGGGAACGTCGGAAAGAATCGCCAAACCGCCGGCCATGTCACCGTACAAAGTGCAATATCCCACTGCGAGCTCGGATTTATTTCCGGTGCTGAGCACCATGGAGCCAAATTTATTGGATAGTGCCATCAGATAATTCCCGCGGATGCGGGCCTGAATATTTTCCTCGGTAACGTCGGGCTTCAACGTTCCAAAAACGGGCGCGGTAACCTTTAAATAGACATCGAACACGTCGTTGATGGGCATAGTGATCATGTCGATCCCGAGATTCTTGGCTACGGTCTCGGCGTCGGTCTTACTTCCCGGTGAGGAATACGGACCGGGCATGGAGACACCCAGAACATTCTCGGGTCCCAGCGCATCCGCGGCGATGGCAGCGACGACCGCGGAATCGATGCCGCCGCTGAGGCCCACTAAAACTTTTTTGAAGCCGCATTTTTGTACGTAGTCGGCGGTGCCAGTCAAAATCGCGCGGTAGGCGTAGGCGATTTCTTCGTGCGGCTGATCGTGGATTTCCCCTTTGCCTGTTACGGTATCGAAGAACACCAGGTCTTCTTCGAAGGCGCGGGCTTGCGCGGCAACTTTACCGTCGGCGGTGAGAGCCATGCTGGCGCCATCAAAGATCAAGCTGTCGTCGCCGCCAACCTGGTTCACGTACACGATGGGGCGGCGATGGTGGACGGCAATGGAGCGCAGCATCTCAAGCCGTAAGCCACGCTTGTCGATGGTGTAAGGAGAAGCGGAAATATTCAGGAGGACGGTAGTTCCCTGCGCGATAATTTCGGTTACGGGATCTCGATCATAGCGGCGATTGGCCCAGAAATTTTTATCGTTCCACACATCTTCGCAAATGGTGATGCCCAACTGCTCGTGCCCAAGTCCAAAGACGGATTGCCTGTCGGCCGGCTGAAAATATCGCGACTCATCGAAGACGTCGTAGGTAGGCAGAAGCATTTTGCTTTGCTCGAAGACGATACGGCCTTCGCAAATAAGCGCGGCTTTGTTAGCGATGGATTTCCCGATGGATTTTTCACGGCCGTTTTTCACGCGCCCGGCGTAGCCCACGATAGAGGGCAAAGGTAGCTTGGCGGCGAGCTCCTTTAATTCCTTGTGATTGCGATCGATAAAAGCGGGGCGTTCCAGCAGGTCCTGAGGCAAATAGCCGCAAAGACAAAGCTCGGAAAAAACGGCCAGATCCGCGCCTCGTTGATGGGCGGTGTTGGTCAGGCTCAAGATGCGAGCGGCGTTGCCTGCAAAATCGCCGACGGTGGGATTAAACTGCGCGAGCGCTATTTTCATGCCCGGATTTCAGGATACGGTTCGTTGGGCGTGAAAGCAAATGGCGCAGGATGCGGACGGTGCGTCAAGTTGAAATGCGGATGTCTGTCGCGGAAAATCGGTGTGGTCGAGGTGTCCATGCGCATTAGAGGAATCGAACATGTGCAGTTGGCGATGCCACCGGGCAAGGAGTCCGAGGCGCGTAGCTTTTATGAGGGCGTACTTGGGATACCGGAAGTTCCAAAGCCCCCCAATTTGGCGAAACGTGGTGGTTGCTGGTTTGTTCGGGACGCACTAAAAATTCACCTGGGCGTTGAGAATGGTTTCCGCCCTGCTCGCAAGGCACACCCAGCACTTCTGGTAGAGGATCTTCCTGCCCTTAAAGCACTGATTAAGGCCGCCGGTTATAGTTTCGAGGCGGACGAGCCGCTAGCGGGCTACGACAGAATCTATGTAAACGATCCGTTCGGAAATCGAATTGAACTCATGGAGCTTTCAAAGTGATGCGTTACTGGTATGTTGATGTTGCGGAAGGAAAAAAGAGGGGCCGCGGGATGCGGTTATTCCGAAATTCCCAGGGACATTCCTTCCCTGCTGGTTTTCGGGTCGATTTTAAAGGACCGATCGGCGGAGGGCTCGGCCAATTGCATAATGGCCGGGAGGAGTTCGGTATACAGGCTCATTTTATCGAGCAGCGCGGCGGCACCATAACTTGCGGCGAGTGATTTAGCTTCTTCATCGTTAGCGAAGGAGATGGCCAAAGTATATTTAATGCAATTCAGTTGAGCTCTGACGATGGGAGCGGGGAGTTCTTGTTTTTGCGGGAGGTGCAAATCGAGCAGCAAAATGTCGGGTTTCGCGTCCGCAACCAATTGCATGGCCGTGGCAAAGCACGGGCATTCACCGACAATGTGTATGCGCGGCTCGTCTACGAGAAGCTTTTTGATGGCTTCGCGCATAATTTCGCTGTCGTCGGCTAATAGTACCTTGATAGGTAATAAAGCCTTAACGGTCATAACGTCCTCCTGACGCCTGGAGACGGAAGTGTTATACCAGAAGTGGTGAAGCTGCGCTAGTTTTAGCGTCCATGTAGGATAGGCGACAGAACGGCTGTCAGAGTTGCATGGATCGATGTTCCCATTAAAAAAGGCTCCTGAAATTTGCGTCAGGAGCCCTAGAAAGTTACGTATCCCGTTGATTAAACGCTGAAGGAACTTCCGCAACCGCAGGTGCTCTTCACGTTGGGATTATTGAATTTGAAACCGGCGCCTTCCACGGTTTCGATGTAGTCGATTTCAATGCCGTCCAGGTACATGGAACTCATCTGGTCGACGGCAACTTTCAAGCCGTCAAACTCAAAAATCTGGTCGGTGTCGTTGGTCTGGTTTTCAAACGCCATGTGGTATTGAAATCCCGAGCAGCCACCGCCTACGACGGCAACGCGCAGAGCGGCCGGCGAAGGGTTCTGCATAGTCATGATTTCCTTGACTTTGGTGCTGGCGACGGGCGTCAGATTAATCATAATTCCTTTGGCCTCCGGTCGCGGGCTTAGGCCGCGATCCTTGATCTATTATAGCAAACCTTTTGACCTGCCGCACGGCGGACGTTCTTAGTCGTTCCGCACGCACTTGGAAACCCTGCCTGGCACTTTTCTGAACAACGCCGGAGGCTTCGCTTACAATATGATGCATCTATGGCACATAAAGTCACTTTGATACCGGGCGAAGGGATTGGCCCAGAGGTAGCTTCCGCAGTGCGGCGCATCCTGGCAGCCACCGGCGTGAAGATTGAGTGGGAGGAGTTGGAAGGTCGCACCGACAAGAGCACCGAAAAGGGGCAATTGGTCAGCCAGTCGGCGGTCGAATCTGTACGCCGCAACCATGTTGCGCTGAAAGGGCCGATGGCCACGGCCATTGCCGGCGGTGCGCCCAGTGTGAACGTGGCATTACGTAAGACGCTGGATTTATACGCGAATTTACGTCCGGTGAAGAACCTGCCCGGAGTGAAATCGCGATTCGAGGGCGTGGATGTAGTGTTGGTGCGCGAAAACACCGAGGACTTGTATTCGGGCTTGGAGCATGAGGTTGTTCCGGGCGTGGTGGAAAGTTTAAAAATCATCACCGAAAAAGCGTCCACGCGGATTGCACGGTTTGCGTTCAGCTACGCAAAGAAAATGGGTCGCAAAAAAATTCACGCCATCCATAAAGCGAACATCATGAAATTGTCGGACGGGCTTTTTCTGAGATCGATCCGCACGGTGGCCAAGGAATTTCCTGAGATTGAATACCTGGAAATGATCGTCGATAACGCGTGCATGCAAATTGTGCTGAATCCGCAACAGTTCGATGTGCTGCTACTGCCCAATCTGTATGGCGACGTGATGAGCGATCTGGCCGCTGGGTTGGTTGGGGGCCTCGGGGTGGTTGGCAGCGCAAACATTGGAGATGACGCGGCCATGTTCGAAGCGGTCCATGGCACTGCGCCGGATATTGCCGGCAAAGGATTCGCGAATCCGACGGCATTGTTGTTGAGCAGCATTTTAATGCTGGACCATCTCGGGGAACGTGGCGCAGCGCGGAGCATTGAGGCGGCGCTGGGAAAAGTTTATCGCGAAGGAGTGCACACCACGCGCGACGTTGGCGGCCAAGCTGGCACGGATGAATTTACCGAGGCGGTAATTAGCGCGCTGAATTAGAAGGATTTCGTCTTCTTATAAGCGCATTGGTGCAGCAGGACAATGCATTCGTACGTGTGAATCGATTCAAGCAATCGATTCAGAGCAACTAAAATATTTGGCTGTTTTAAAAATTTAACTTATCGCAATGTTTTTGCGCGTTGGTGGGCTGGCAAATTTTGTCAAATAAATCGTGTGTCTAATGTTGTTCAGGTAGCATCCAACGCGATTGTGAGAGCAGGCGCCACACTTTTATTCGCGATTTTGTTCGTGTCATTGTTCCCCGCTCGCGCGCAGACGTTCCAGCCCACGCAAAACGAGCCCGCTCAAACGCCCAATACGGAAACGGATCACAATAAGCCCTCATTGCTGACACCTCTGAAGCCCACGACGGAAGACGACGCCTATCACCCCATTACTTCACGGCAACGGCTTCGATGGTTTCTGACGAATACGATTGGCCCGCCGCATCTTGTTGGAGGGCTGTTTACTTCGGCGTTTGGCACCGCAGTGGATAGACCGAAAGAATATGGACCGGGCTGGGCAGGATTCGGCGACCGCTATGGCATTCGGCTTACGGGCATTGTTACTGGGAACGCCATCGAAGCGACTGCGGGAGCATTGTGGGGCGAAGACCCGCGTTATTTTCGTGTCCCAGGCGAGCCTTTTAAGAGAAGGATTCTTAATGCGGCGCAGCTCACATTCGAAGCTCGCCGGCGCGATGGTCACTTCGCCCCTGCGTATGCTCGTTATATGGCCATCTCGGGTAACAATTTTCTGTCAAACACATGGCGGGTCGACAGTGAGGCAAATGCTCACGACGCGGTTATCAGGACAGTGGATGGCTTCGCGGGGCGTTTGGCCAGTAATCTTTTCGAAGAGTTTTGGCCGGATATTAAAAATTTCGCATTTCATCGGTCTCGCTGAAGCTGAATTCTTAACTTCGCCGCTAGACTTAAATCATCAGGCTCAGCAGCGCGATGCCAGCTCGCAGTGATTCCCATAAATTTAAATTAACGTGTGAGCCGCCGGTACTTACGAGTTCCAGGCGACTTTGGAAAGCTGCTGTTTACGGGATTCCCATTCAGAGCCTGAGAGAAGACGCGGGGCCACGTCAATCAGGCGCGGAATGAGTTTGAAGACTCGGGCGGCGTTCCAGGGGTGCCCGTCACGGGTGCGATATTCGCGGATGTTGAGGGCATCGGCCATGCTGCTGAAGGAGATATCCTGGACGATCATTTCGGCGAGGAATTTGAGGGTTTGCGTTTCCAGGGGGTCGTCTTCCAGATGGCGGCAATCGGCAGCGATGCGCAGACCGAAGGGGATCTCCTCGGAGCCGACCTCGGCGGCCACTGGCTCTTCGGGCCTGCCGGAGATTTCAATCTCGCGTTCCCACTCGAGGGCGACGAGGCTCCAACCCGCGTCATGCATCTTGGATAAATAAACGGAGGTGGGGAGGATGGTGACCTTCTCTCGAATGCGGTCGATTTTTTTCACGGGAGTGCCCTCCTGAATTTTGCTTTCGATACGCGAAACTAGACCTGGGCCCGCGAGAAGTAAGAGCAACCGTGCGGCCTATTCAATGATCGGTGGAAGTTCAAGACGCGAAATTCTCTAGGAATATGGCGAGCGTTGAAACAGAAGGATTTTGTGCGAACACGGGACGGATCCGGCCCGACGGGCACCCGCGCCAGACCTCTCGTGCCACCAAGAACAGTCCGGCTTCCCCACCATTAGTGTCCGATATTGCGACAGCTCTATCCTGAAAACGGACAGAGTCAGTGCAGCATTCACGCCCTAAATGATTACAATGTGGTGTTTAGAATTGGCCCATACAATGCTAGGTCTCATACAAACGGGGGAAAAACATGACCTTTATCAACGATCTAAAAACCGCGCTGCGGTCTCTCTCCAATGCCAAGGGCCTCACGCTCACCGTGGTGCTGACTCTCGCGCTGGGCATCGGCGCTAACGCGGCGATCTTTACGCTGGTCCGCGGGGTGCTTCTCCGCCCGCTCGTCAATCGTGACGAAAACCGCCTCATCTACATCAGGCAGAGCGCTCCGGGCTTGAACGCCGACAACACCACTTTTTCCGTTCCTGAGATCCAGGATCTGCGCGCCAGCATCAAGAGCGTCAAGGAATTCGGCGACTTCTCCGAGTTCGGCTTTACCGTGGTTGGTCTCGGCGAGCCTCGCGGAGTTCAGGCGGGGGTCGTTGGCGGGAACTATTTTGAAGTGATGGGTCTGCACCCGGTCCTCGGCCGTTTGATAGACATGCGCGATGACGGTCCAAACGCTGCGGGCGCTGCAGTGCTTACTTATCGCTTCTGGAGCACCGTTCTTAAGAAAGACCCTTCAGTCCTCGGTAAGACCATTCGCCTGGAAAGTCTCGGGGCGCGCACTGCTACCGTTGTGGGCGTCCTCGAACCATCCGTGCCCTATCCCGGCGAAACACAAATGATGGTCAACGTGGTCTGTAGTCCGCATCACCTCTCCGCCACCATGGTTACCGGACGTGTCCATCGTATGACCGAACTTTTCGGACGCCTGGCGCCCGGCGCAACACTGGAACAAGCCCGCGCGGAGCTAGTCGGTGTGCACCAGACCATAATGAAAGACCATGCCGACGCGTATCCGGCGAGTGCCAAATTCGGCATCGAAACCAGGCTATTGCGCGACCAGATTACCTCGCGTGCCAAAACTATCCTGCTCGTGCTTCTCGCGGCTGCTGCGCTGGTGTTCATTATTGCTTGTTCCAACGTCGCGAACTTGATTCTCGCACGCACGGTTCGCCGTGAAGGAGAACTCGCCATTCGCGCCGCGCTGGGCGCTACAAATTCCGCGCTGCGCCGCACACTCCTTGCAGAGAGCATCCTGTTGTGCGGGGCTGGCGCATTGATTGGCGTATTGAGCGCACGCCCGATGGTTTCCATCCTGGGGAGCTACGCTTCGCGATTCTCGGTGCGCGCACTCGATCTGGAAGTGGACTCCAGCATGTTGTGGGTCGGAGCCGGCCTGGCGCTTATCGCCGCCGTGGTCTTGGCATTTGTACCGCGCTTGCCCTCTGCAGACAGCTCCAACGGCATTGGCTTGCCGAGCGGCAGCGTGCGTATCACCGGCAGCACCGGTCGTCGTTTACGGCTCTTTGCCGTGACGCAGATCGCCGCGTCTTTCTTGCTGTTGGCGGGCGCCAGCATGCTGGTCAAAACACTGTTGTCTCTGCAATACGCGCAGACCGGCCTCGATACCGACCATGTTCTGACCATGGACGTTCCGATGATGTCGTATGGCAAGACGCCCGAGCAGATCGCCGGTTTCTATCGCGAAACAATTCGTCGTGTCTCGGAACTTCCTGGCGTGGACAAAGTTGCGGTCAGCGTGGGCGTTCCCTGGCGCGACGCCGGAGGCTTCGGTCCTGGCCTTCAATTCACCGCCGAGGGTCACGTCAAAAACCCCGGTGAAGAAGACCAACGAGCCCACTTTCGCGCCGTCTCCCCTGGATATTTTGCCGCTCTGGGCATCCCCATTGTTGCGGGACGTGATTTCAACGAGTCCGATCGTATCGGCGGAGAGCGTGTCGCGATCATCACCCAGAGTGTCGCGCAGCGCATGTTTCCCAATCAGGATGCGGTCAACCGCCACATCACGTGGACAGACCCGGTGATAAAGTTCATCCCGGGATTCACCGCTGACCCCATACGCATTGTGGGCGTCTACGCCGACTTCGATGACGAGCACGTTATACCCGGCCCGCAACTCAGTATTTATCATCCTTTCGAGCAGTTGATGTTTGGTGGCAACCTGTTTGTGCGCACCAGCGCAAATCCGTATGGACTGATAGCGCCGATCTCACGCATCATCCATGACATGTCGACGGATCAGCCTGTCGAACACGCGATGACTCTTTCGGACGTCCGCTCGGAAGTGCTCTCGGCGGACCGGTTGAACTCGATTGTGTTTGGAGGCTTTGCGATCGTGGCCCTGGCAATTGCCGTGGTGGGCGTAGCTGGGGTGCTGGCCTTTTCGGTCAGTGCGCGAACGCGCGAGTTTGGGATTCGGCTGGCGATTGGGTCGCAGCCGAGCCGTCTGCTGACGGGGGTCATCGCCCAAGGTGCGGTGATGGCCGCGGTCGGTATTATCACCGGCACCGTGTCTGGATACTCGTTAGCGCGTCTGGCGAACCGATATTTCGATGGCATGCAAATGCCGAGCACGCTGCCGGTGGTAGCGTCCGCGTTTGTGTTGTTGGCCGCCGCGGTCGTCGCTTCGGCGCTGCCAGCAGCGCGCGCCGCGCGCGTTGACGTCATCCAAGCCCTGCGGTCGGATTAATCTCTCAATTCACCGGACTCAAAGTCGCGTCCTCGGCATCGATGTTCAACACTCAACTTGGTCTAGTTGACGCCGGGAACCCTTGCGCAGCGACATCGCTACGGTCCCGGAGAGCAACGCGACGGTCCCGCTGCAGTGGGGCCACCGGTGCAACCGTGGGGATCATCAAATACCACTTAACGAATTCCGAGGCGCAGCTGGCTAATTTCTTTGTCGGTATTCTGACCTTTTACCTGGTAGCGACGGCGTGGTGGGCCGCCCGGCGCAGAGACGGCGAAACCGGCGTTTTCGATTGGGTTGGGTTGCTCGTGGCGGTTTCGGTGGGAGCTGCCCTGGTGATCTCCGGCCTGGAAGCGGCCTATGGCCAGACGAATTTAAACCATGACTTCCCCATCGCGCCGTATTTTACCTTTGGTTCCGTGGCGCTGCTCTCTGCTGCTGGGGACGTTCGCGTGCTCTCGCACGGCGGTGTTTCCGGCGCGAAGCGGATCGTGCGTCATCTTTGGCGCGTCTCCATTGCGTTTTTTATCGCGGCGGCTTCGTTTTTCCTGGGACAGCAAAAAGTAATGCCCACGTATATGCGCGGCTCGAAGTTGCTCTTGGTGCCACCTCTCCTGATACTAATCGTGCTGATTTACTGGCTGTGTCGCGTGTGGTTCACGAAGACGTTCAGACAAAAAATAATTGCTGCCAAGCAGACCGCTGCCCTGTCATAACCCCGGCTGAATTGCTTCGCCAACATCGTGGAAATCGCGGATTCCGATTTTCGTCCGCAATGTTTCGTGAGAGACTACCGGCGAATAATTCGACAGGAGACTCCCAATGAAAACGCTCGCGACGATTGCTCTGACTCTCACTCTGCTTACTGCCGTGTTCGCCCAGGACGTCATGCAATACGGCGTCAAACACATCAAAGTGTTGGCCGAGGACGACAAGGTTCGCGTACTGCATTTCACTCCCTCAAAGGGCGACAAAACTCCCGTTCATTCGCATCCCGAAACGGTGTTATACGTTGTCAAGGGCGGCAAAATTCGCACCACCTTGCCTGACGGAACCTCGACGGTCGTCGAACTAAAGTCCGGTCAGGCCTCCTTGCGCGCCCCGGTCACCCATTCCGACGAAGCGCTCGATGACATCGATGCCATTATCATCGAACTTAAAAAGTAATTTTCATTCGTTCGGGGATTGGGTGGCGTGAGCGTGCAGTAGAGGCCTGATTCACTGCGCGTAGATTTGGTAGACCATCAGGTAGACGATCACACCCGTTACGCAAACATAAAACCATAAAGGCAGCGTCCAGCGCGCGATGATCCGATGTTTGTCGAAGCGCTCGAGCAAGGCGCGGCGAAGTGTAATTAGAATCAGGGGAACGATTACGATGGCCAGAATGGTGTGGGAAGTCAGCAAGACAAAATAGACGGGGCGGATCCAGCCTTGTCCATGAAACGGAACGTGGCCAACGCGGTAATGGTACAGTAGGTAGGAAAATAAAAAAACCGTGGACACCGCAAACGCCGAAATCATGAAGCGCTTGTGAATTTGCACTTTACCGTTGCGGATGGCGGTGTAGCCGCAGGCGAGCAGGATGCCGCTGGTACCGTTCAAAAAGGCGTTTAGAGCGGCGTGAGAAAACATAAAGGAGCTAGTGCGTCACCTCTGGGCCTTTTCAAATGAACATTGTGCACACGAAAAAATAAGCGAGTCGCTTCACCGCGGGATTTTGTCGTAAGCCATCAAAGCCAGCAGTACGGGAATGTGCAGGACCGTGGCGTGCATGAGCCACTTGGCGCGCGCGTTGGTCTTGGTGCTGGCGGCCCAGAGGGCTACTTGGACCAGCGCGGTGCTCACCACCAAGGCACCGAAAAAGTATAAAACTCCCGCAAGACCCAGCAACGCTGGGAGCAAGCTCACCGCGACAAGGCCGGCGGCGAACCACACGATCTGACGAAACGTGCGCGTGCCGTTGCGATCGACTACCGGCAACATGAGGATGCCGGCGCGCGCGTAGTCTTCGCGGTACATCCACGCGATGGCATGGAAATGCGGGAACTGCCAGAAAAAAAGAATGGCGAAGAGCAGCCATGCGCCGCGGTCCAGCGAGCCGCTGGCGGCTACCCAACCGATCATCGGCGGAACCGCGCCGGGAAAAGCGCCAACGAAGGTGGCCCACACAGTGCGCTTCTTCAGCGGAGTGTAGGCAAGAAGGTAGCTGAGACACGTGAGTGTGCCCAGGGCGCAGGCCAGCACGCCACCAACGAGATAAAGATCGACGGCTCCGGCAATCGATAGGGCCACGCCGAAAAGCAAAGCTTCGCGCGGTTGAACAACACCAGTGGGAAGCGGACGGCCTGCAGTGCGGCGCATGAAGCGGTCGGAATCGCGCTCAAGGTAATGATTCAGCGTGGCGGTTCCCGCCGCGATGAGCATGGTGGCAAACACAGTGTGTAGCATGTGCAGCCAATTCACCGGGCCGCGCGTCCCCATATAATAGCCGGCGGCAGTAGTTATCAGAACGAGGAAAGAAACGTCAGGCTTGGTAAGGGCGACAAAAGCATTAGCGCGAGAGGAGAGCGTCAACTCGGTGGTGCGCGCAGTGCTCATTAAATGGCCACCGGCCGCTGCGTGGCAGCAGGCAATTCCCTTCTGCGTGGGACCAGACGATAACAGAGTAAAACAATAAGTATGGAAACGCCAAAAAGTATGGCGCCGACGACAGTGTGCAGAACGGTGAGCGTGACCATCAACGGCATCGGCTGCGGAGCATCGGCGGTGGTCACGCGCGACCAGTACGCGCCGAGGCCGAGGAGCAACTGCGTGCCCAGGATGGCGTGGAGGAGTATGCGCGTCTTGGAGATGGCGGCGGACTTATCAAATCGCCTGCGCAGCACGGCAGCCAGCCAGATAACTATGCCCAGAACGATCAACGCTCCGACCATGTGCGGCCACACCGGGATTTCCCTGTGCCGAAAGCCGGCTCCCAGAATCACTTGCAAATAAATCACCACGGCATTCGCAATGGCGAGGGAGTGAATCGACGGCGAGCCGGTATCTTCGACTTGAGGTTGATCGGAAATCCACCACCGGCTGGTGAACACGGCGATGCTCAAGAGTGCTGCAAATACGATTTGCGCAAAGCACGCGTGCATGACCGGCAACCAGTAATGAAGCAACTGGCGTACCACTTCTCCACCGAGCACCGCTTGGGCTGCAATTCCGGCGACAGCGATCACGCTGAACCAGCGCAGCCAGCGGCGCTCGTCTTTGGCCCACACCCAAACAGCCAGAACGATGGAAAGCAGGCCCAACACGCCAGCGATTACGCGGTGGGAGTGTTCGTAGCGGATGCCACCCACCATCGGCGGCGTGAGAGTGCCATAGGAAAGCGGCCAATCTGGAACGGAGAGGGCGGCCTCGTTGGACGTAACCAGAGCGCCGGCGATGAGCAGGAGAATGGTCCAGCAGACGACAAAAATGGCAAACCGATGGACAGACGGATGGTAAGTGGTCGTCATTAGTCCAAGTCCCAACGGCGGATTGTCCAAGTCCCAACGGCGGATTATACATGAGTGGTGGATGCACGCTATCGGGAAAATGGCGTCAAATCCTTCAAAAATTCAGAATCAATCGAACAGCGAGTTCGCCGCAATTAGGCGAAGCCGGTTCAAACCTGCGTTGTCGCAGCGGGAATACTCGGCGACGGCGCGACTGCTGCGGCGGAGGTTTCGAACCCGATAGCGCGCAGGACCAAATCTTTCATTGCGGCTATGAAGTATGGCGAATCGCCCAACGCGGGCATCATGCGAAATGTTTCGAGACCGAGTTTTTGGGCTTCCTCGCGAGCTTCAATATTGATTTCGTGCAGCGTTTCAATGTGTTCGGTGACAAAGGAAATAGGCACCACCAGAATTTCCTTTACGCCTTCGTGGGCCAGACGCTCGATGGTGCTCGTCAAGGGCGGCTGGAGCCATTTCGCCGGGCCGACTCGGCTTTGATAACAAAGAATGTGCGTACGCGGCCAGCTTGGAAATTGTTGTGCGCCTCGCTCGCAGGTTAAACGCACGGTCGTTTCTATCTGTCGCGGGTAGGGGTCGCCTTTTTCGACCAGGCTCATTGGGAGGCTGTGCGCGCTGAAGACCAAGTGAATCCGGGAGCTATCCGGAAATTGCCGCAGCACACGGCCGATGTTTTCAACCAGAGCGCGAATGTACAGCGGATGATTGTAGAAGCTTTCCACCACGCGCTCGGGCGGAGCGCCCTTGGAAGTCGTCCACTTAGCGCTATCTGCTACGCGGTGCCATTCTTTCATGCTGCTGAGCGTGGTGGCGTAGGAATAATGCGGGTAAAGCGGGAGCAGCACAATTTCCTCGAGTGGTCCGGCGTTGCGCAGGGTGTCCAGGGCTTCGACGCTCATGGGATGCCAGTAACGCATGGCCACCACGGCTACGGGATCGATGTAAGGCGTGAGCGCGCGCACTAAGCGAACGCGCTGCCGCTCGGTCAGCGTAGCGATGGGAGAACGGCGGCCGATTTGCGCATAACGTCCCATGACCGGTTTGCAGCGGCGCGAAGAAATCAACTTTGCGATGGGTTTTCGCAGCAAACCGAGCGGGCCAAGCGGAATAATGTCGGGATCGAGAAAAAGGTTCAGCAGAAATGGCTCAACCGCAGCCAGCGAATCCGGGCCGCCAAGTTGAAACATTACAATGCCGACGCGCTTCTTTCCCGGCACTTATTTACCCTGGTGCAGTGAATTTTTGAGGCGCTCGATGTCTTCGTGAAGCGCGGCGGCGCGGCGCGCTATTGACAGATAGTATGCAAAGAAAATGCCCCACGCGATGAGATAGGCGGCAAAGATGCTGTTGAGATTTTTCACACGGCCTCCGCTTCATGACGCACCATTTCGAGTTCACCGCGCACCGCTTCCATAACGTAGCGTGCACGCATCAGCAACGCCATTAATGCCAGCATGGCGAACCAAGAGAAAAAAGTGACCCACCACATGGTGGGATCAAGTCCCGACCCCGGGCCGCCCATGATCACCGGTTGGGGATGCTGCGTGCGCCACCAGCGGATGGAGCCGAAAACGAGCGGCACATCGAGAAACGCGAAAATACCGAAGAGCGCGCTAAAGAGAGCGCGGCGTTCAGGCTCTTCCACTAGTGTGCGCAGAACAAGAAAGCAAACGTACAACAGCCACAGAATAAGGGTGGATGTCAGACGCCAATCCCAAGTCCACCAGATCCCCCATACAGGATGAGCCCAGATAGGTCCGCTGACTAGAACTACGGAGGTGAAGACTAATCCCACCTCCGCAGCTGAAACACTGAGCCAATCCCATTGAGGCTGGCGGCGAATTACGTAAAGAACGTTGGCAACGAAGCAAATAAAAAACGCGGTGAGACCTGTCCACGCGCTGGAGACGTGCAGATAAAAAATGCGCTGGATGGGACCCATGGTGCGTTCCGTGGGAGCGATAAAAAATGCGCCATAAGCCGCCGCGCCTACCAGAAAAAACACCACTATAGCGGCCAGGACTTGCTTCTTCATGCTAATTATTCCTCCAGAAGATATTCGCCCAAAAGCCATAGCAGCGTCAAAAACACCACGTCAAACGCAACCAGAAAGCCGATGCCTTTCCATTCGACATATGGCGACGCGTCTAAAAGTCCCATTGTTACTTGGGTGCTGGACACCAGCACGGGCGTAAGCAGCGGCAACAATAAAAGTGGTAGCAGCAGCTCGCGCATGCGGGCCTGCGCGGAAATTGCGGAAAGTGCGGTGCCGGCAATGGAAACGCCGAGGCTGCCGAGAAAAAAAACCAATAATAGTTGGGGGAGCACGCGCAGCACCGGCACGTTATACAAAACGGCAAAGACCGGAAGCATCAGCAGTTCCGTGAACAGCAGGAATAAAGTGTTGGCGATAACTTTGGCTAGGAAAATGGCGAAGGGGTCGCTGACGGATAAGCGCAAGGCGCTGAGGGTGTCGTTATTTTGTTCGCGCAGAAAACATGGCTGCAGCATGAGTGATGCGGCAAAAAGAAATGCGAGCCACAAGAGTCCCGGGCCGAAGCGGCGCGATTCGTTGTAGGTGGGATCAAAGGTGAAGCTGAACAGCACGATGACCATCAAAATGAAGACAACCGTGGTGGTTAGCAGTTCCCTGCTGCGAAACTCCGTGCGGAGTTCCTTGCCGAGCAGTGCGGTGGTACTGGAGAGCAAGCTCATTCAGACGTCGGCGAAGGTCAAGATGGAGCGCACCTCCGCGCCGGTGCGCGTGTCGGCGACGATTAATCCTGCATCGAGGCGAATGGCGCGAGTGGCGAGCATGGAAATTTCCGATTCGCCGTGGAGGCTCATGAGAATGGTGCAGCCAGTGTCGCGGAGTTGGCGCAGCGTGGCCGCCAGCCATGCTACGCCCTGCGGGTCGAGGCCGGTGCTGGGCTCGTCCAGCAGTAGGATGGAAGGCTCATGCAACAGAGCGCGCGCGATGGCTACGCGTTGACGCATGCCACGAGAGAAAGTGCGCACCAGAGAATCGCGGCGATCGAGCAAGCCCACTTCGCGCAAAAGTTTCTGCACACGGGCCGCGGCATTTGGGGTTTGCTGCAGCCGTGCGAAGAGCAGCAAATTTTCTTCGGCGGTAAGCTCGTCATACACCATGGTGGCGTGAGCAACAAAGCCTGCGCTGACCTTCGCGCGCACGGGATCGGTCTTCACTGCACTGGAAGCCGCTGCGGCATTCGCTCCAACGGCCGGTGGGAACGTTAGCTCCCCTGACGTGGGACGCACCAGACTGGCCGCAATGCGTAGCAGCGTGGTTTTTCCGGAGCCGTTGCGACCCGCCAGCGCTACACATTCGCCCGGCGCGATTTCAAAGCGGATGCGCCGCAAAGCTGCCAGGCCGCCGTAACGCTTTTCAATATTTTCGAAGCGAATACCGGTGGGAATAAAACCGGGCGAGGTCACCACATTGCCTCAAACGCGCATTGAGAATACAGGGAGCGAGTCGGGAGGGTTGCAGGGCGGCGGCGCGTCAAAGCTCAGCCTCGAACGAGGTCGCGCAGAACCTTTTCCGCACGCGCTCGTTCCGATGCGTATTCGTCGTCGGGAATAGTGCCGGCCTGGTGGCGGAGCTCCAGGCGAAAAAGTTGATCTTTCAAATATTCGAGGCTGGTGGCTACGGCAGCGTTAACGTTTTCCATCGACGGGGTAGAAGCATCGAGCTGCGAAGCAGGCGCGGGAGATTTCTTTGAGCGCGCCTGAGAATCTGACGACGTAAATGGTTCGCCGGAAATCTCCACGGGAGCAACAGTTACCGCAACGGGCTTGCGGGCCAGCAAAATTGCTCCGACGGCGAAAACCCCCACGAAGCCTGCGACGAGAGGCCATTTCAGCACATCAAGCCGTCCGGGGACTTGCTGAATGTTTGCGGACGCGGCAGCGCCTTGCCCCTCCTGTCCGGGCTGAGCCTGATCTGCAGCGCTGTTTGCACCCGGAGGCGGCGCGGTGCCGGACAAATTCACGGCGAGAGTCGTGTTGGCGGCAAGATTTTCACGCCCGTAGATGGCCATCCCCTGTTCCTGTCCACCGGCTTGCAAACCTTCTCCAGCGATTTGCACGCTGGGCGGCGCAACCACCAGAAGGCGGCGGGCTGCGTAGGCAGAAGGAGGAATTTTGACGGTCGCGGTATTGTTCGGATAAGGAAGCTCGTACGAGTAGCGAACGGTGTTTTCGCCCGGCCGGAAAGCGTAAGCGATGGCGAAGTGGCCTTTGCTCTTGTCGATGGGAGCCTGCACTACCGGCATTCCCGTAGGGCCGGAAGCAGCTACCTGTTGTAGTTGGGCACCTTCCGGCACGGAAAATTCGAAATTGCCATCGGGGCGAAAATAAGCCTCGGGCGGTTTGGTGTCATTCTGTAAAGAATATTCTTCGCCGACAATCAGAGTGGTGCCGTTGGGCTGAAAGAAAACCACGCGAGTCGTGACGGCAATGGCTTTGGGATCTTTCGTTGGTTCGTACACAGCGACTTCCACGTCACTCTTGCCGGGCGGCACGGGTTGGTGAAAATTAATCCCGCGATACACGGCGCGTAGCAGCATCGGTTGGGCGCCCAATCCCGCGTTGTCAAATGTAAATTTTCCTTGTGCGTCCGATTGCGTATTCGCGACCGGCTGCATGCCGCCCTGCAATTGGATAAGCATGACCGCGACGCCCGATGCAGGTTTTCCAGTGGTGCCGTTTTTTACCGTGCCGCGCACGGTGCCCGCTTGCGCGGCGCTGCCAGTGACGCACAACAAAATTGCCGCACAAAATGTTTTTGCGATCTTTAGAGCCGACCGCTTCACTGAGGGCCTCGCGCAGCGGCAGCGGGACGCGGCCCGCGCGGGCGGCGCACTTGCGACTCCGTGACCTGATCAATTTCAGCGAGCACCAGCGCCGCTTCAGTTTCCAGCGAAGCCTTCATGGCCTCAAAGTCGCCTTCCGAATATTTTCCGGAGCGGAATTCGAATCGTAGATCGCGCAAATTGTCATAGATGCTGTCGCGACGCTCGAGCAGTTGATCGAGCTTGGTACGATGCGGGGCCAAATCCGAAGCATCGGGCTGAATATAAAAAATAAAAATCAATGTCGCGGCCGCGAGTGCGAAGCACGCGCCCAGCACCGCCCAATCCGTGGCGGTCACGCCATTTAGAATGAGAGTCGCGAAATGATTCATCAGTCCTGCGTCTCCCGCGCAGCACGCATGCGCGCCCGCTCGAGCATCTCTGGGGAGATGCCGCTGTGATCCGATGCATTGCTGACGGCGTGTGCGGGACGCTTGCGCCAGCGATTGATCACCAAGAGAACCAGTACGAGGCCGACAGCCAGATAAACAGCAGGCATGCTCCAGGCCACCAGGCTGAAGCCGGAGTGCGGCGGCTCGGCGTAAACTTTCGTGCCGAACTCCTGGACGAAGGCCTGCGTGATGGTGTCTTCGGAATCGCCGCGGACAAGGCCCTGGTCCACTTCCTTGAGCATGGCGGTAGAGACGGTGCAACCAACGTGATTGCACTGCGACAAAACCTGATTGCAACCGCACATGCACATGAACTTGCCGCCGATTTGGTGAGCGCGATCGGAGGGCTGCTGCGCCGGCAGCGGCGAGACCATCAGCGGCAACGAACCCGCCGCACAGAGCAGCATGGCCAGGGAAATAACGCGGACCTTAATCATGGCCTTCTCGCAGCGTGGGTGAAGGCGTTAGGGTTCCTGCTAAAGATTTGATGCGTGTGGGTTCCTGCACTGCGGACAAAACCAGCACTGCACGCCGGTTGGGCAGGAGTGCAACTAAAGTTCCAAGTACAACGATCACGCCGCCGAACCAGATGCACTTCACGAGCGGGTTGAGATACACGTGAATGACCGGTGCCTGGGTATCCGGGCTTTGTCCGGCATACACGACATATAGATCCTGTTTCAGCGTGGAATAAATCGCCACCATGGTGCCGGAGGCCTGGTTCGCGGGGAAAATGCGGCGCTCCGGATAGAGCATCATGACCGGCTTATTGTCGCGGGTTACTTCGATGATCATGCGCTCGGCGGTGTAGTTTTTTTCCTGCTTGGTGTCGAAATTCTGCAGTAGCAAAGAATAGGGGCCAATCTGCATGCTCGAGCCGATCTGCATTTCTTTTTGCACATCGCGATTGAAGGCCGTCCCGGCTATGCCGATGAAAATTAAAACCATGCCCATGTGCACGATGTAGCCGCCGTATCTGCGGGTATTCCGCATGGTCAAATCCACGGCGGAAGCAAGGAACGAGGCGCCCGAGCGCGCGCGAATTACTTTGGCGCCGCGGTAAAACTCCATGGTGATGGTCGAGGCTACGAAGACGCAAAGGATCAGGCAGATCAAAGAATAAAATTCGCGCACGCCAAGCGGGAAGGCGATAGCTCCGGCGATAAGACCCATCAACAGCGGCCAGCCAAAATTGCGCTTCAGGCTATCGAGGGAAGTCTTGCGCCAGGCCAGCAAAGGACCGACGCCAGTGAGAAATAAAAGCAACAAGCCGATGGGAATATTTACTTTGTTAAAGAACGGCGTTCCTACGCTGATGCGGTCTCCGGTGAACCACTCGGAAAAAACCGGGAAAAGCGTGCCGGACAGAACGGCGATGCAGGACACCAGCAAAATCAAATTGTTGAAAAGAAAACTGGATTCGCGGGAGACGATGGAGTCGAGCTGGTTTTCGCTCTTCAAATAATCGCGATTCTTGAAATACGCGGCGAGGCATACGAGAAGGATTACGCCGATGAATCCTACGAACCAGCTGCCGATGTTCGAGCTGGCAAAAGCGTGCACGGAGCTGACCACACCGCTGCGCGTGAGAAACGTCCCCAGAATGCATAGCAGGAAGGTAGAGAAAACCAGCCACACGTTCCAAACTTTCATCATGCCGCGCTTTTCCTGCATCATCACGGAGTGCAGAAACGCAGTGCCGGTAAGCCACGGCAACAGCGAAGCGTTTTCGACCGGGTCCCAGGCCCAGTATCCGCCCCAACCCAAGACCGCATACGCCCAATGCGCGCCCAGTAAAATTCCGGCGGTTTGAAAACCCCACGCAATCATTGTCCATTTGCGGGTGAGGTGAATCCACTTTTCGCCGGGATAGCGGGCCAGCAGCGCGCCGAGCGCGAAAGCAAAAGGAATGGTGAACCCGGTGTAACCGGAATAAAGATTCGGCGGATGAATCACCATTTCCGGATATTGCAGCAAAGGATTCAGGCCGTTACCGTCTCCGCGAGCGACCAGGTCCATCGCGCCATTCACGCCCGGAACGCCCAAAGCCTTGAAGGGGTTGGCGACAAAATTATTTAACGTAAGGAAAAATATCTGCACGCCGGCGAGGACCACGCCGACGTAAGGCATCAACTCGCCATTTTTGTTGCGATAAGCGATCAGCGCGGAGAAGACATAGACCGCCAGCAGGAAGCTCCAGAACAGCAGCGAACCTTCCTGCCCAGACCATAGCGCGGCGACTTTATAAAACGGGGAGAGGCTGCGATTGCTGTGAGCTACAACGTAGGCAACGGAGAAATTATCGCTGAAGAAAAGGTATTCGAGGCTAAGGGTGGCTAGAAATATCAGCCCGCAGGTAGCAAGTCCCGCCTGGCGGGTGCTTTTTACCAGCAGCGGGTGGCGCGTGCGAATGGCGGCGATCCCGCCAACAAACGCATACACCGCACACACAAAAGCCAATAGCAGCGCAAAAGAACCGAATACATCCACCGAGTCCCCACTTCCTCCCCCAACGAAGGAGTGTTACATAGTGCTGGTGCGCGCTTCCCCACCCGCGGGAGGCGTGGTGCCACCCGGAGCAGCTTCGTATTTCGACGCGCACTTCGCCTGCACGTGTTCCGCAACAAAACGGCCGTCCGCAGCGGGGCGGCCTTCTACCAAGGCCTGTGATTTATCTACAAAGGTATCTGGGAGCGGCTCACTACCCACGTAGCTCACCGGCAGTGACTTCCCTTCGCCTTGCAATACAAAGTCAACTCGGCCGGAAAGGCGGTGAATGCTTCCCGGCTCAACTGTGCCGCCCACGCGCATGCGATGGCTTAACGACGCGCCCTGCAGAGTTTGCAGTTCGGCGATGGTGTGATAATAGGTTTTGCTCTCGCCGTAGCCCAACCAGGCGAGAGCGGCCAGCGAGACAACGATGACGCCGATGCCAATTCCAAATTTCGCGCGTTTCTGCACAATTACACCTCGCTGCGGCCCGAATCCCAATGAGGCCGATTCTATCACAGCTCAAAAGAGCGGGTTGGCGTACGCCGGCCGGAGCAAATCATGCGCGCCTAGCGGCTTGTGGGCACGGCAAGGACGTCCTGAAAGCGCGCTATTGCCGCGGTTACCTCGGCAGGATTCGAATGATCTTGCGGGAACGCTCGACCATCGTCGAGCGCCAATTCACAACCTAGGTGCGCGGAGGCGAACTGCTCGATCAGCGGCGTCAGACTCGCGGAAATGAACGCCAGGCGCTTGGGTTTTAGCGAGCGGCGAATCCGCGTGAAGAGCAGCGGCAGGCGCGAGATTAATGCGTTGTGTAAGAAATCTGCGCCGCTGGATTGCGTGTCCAACGGGCATTCGAGCACATGCGTCAAGTAAATCCCGCGGCGCTGAAACTCCGATTGAATGGCATCGGCGGATTTACCGGCCGACGAGATGCCAGCGGCGGCTACCAGATTCGCCGCTTCCCCGGAGTGAGCGTCCTCCGGCGAATAGAGGAACTCCGCCGACGCTTCGGGAGAAAACGCCCCGAGCAACAGCGTGTGAAGATGAATCGGGCGGTACCGCGTGGCCCATTCGAGGCGTTGCAAACGTCGCGCAATGTGTTCTGAAGTTGCCGGCTGGCCACAACCGTCGCACAAAATTTCTGGAGTATTCGCGGTCATCGATGCTTAGCAATGTAATGCAGCGGAAGAGCGAGAGCAAACAGCGACCGGAATTATGCAGAAATTATGAGGAAACAGGGGTATCGGAAGGCAACTTGGCGCGCAGACACCATTTCAGTTCCTGGCTGATTTCGGTGATTTCCATTCCGGCCATGACGATAAATTTGCAGCTCAACATTTCGCGAGCCTCGTCGTCATCCGGGAGCTGGCAGGAAACACGGCAATATTGGCACTCCTGGTTCCAGCAGAAGCGCCCGTAAGGAATCGTTTCGGGGCTAATGAATTGGAAGCAGCGCAGCAGTGAGTTCCGTTCCGGGACCTGGAATTTCTTTCCCAGTAAGGTGATATCCACGAGTTTTTCGTAAGGGCGGAACGGTTCGGACATGTGCAGATTCCTCCGCGCCCGGGCCCAGACTCCAAGGCGATCCGAACACGTCTTCAGATTAGTCCCCTGAAGGGATGGCAACAACCAGAGCTATTGTGGAGAGTTGCGAATGTGCCAAGGGCCAGCGCGGCGTGTCTTTAACACTGGCGTTAGGTCACCAACGTTAGCCTAAGTCGAAGAATTGCCCCATCTTGCGGAACTTTTCGTAGCGTGCCTCGAGCAGCTCTTTTTGGGGCTGCTGGGAGAGCATCAGCAATTGTCGGTCCAGCACCGCGTCGAGCAGGCGGCTGGCGGCTTCCGGGTCGGTGTGCGCGCCACCTTCGGGCTCCGGAACGACCTCGTCAATGATTCCAAATTCCTTCAAATCCGCCGCAGTGATTTTCAGGGCGGTCGCCGCGGTTTCCGCTTTAGTGGCATCGCGCCACATGATCGCCGCGCAGCCTTCGGGCGAAATCACGGAATAAAAACTGTTTTCGTAGATATTGACTCGGTCGCCGACGGCAATCGCCAAAGCTCCTCCGGATCCGCCTTCGCCCGTAACCGTGACGATAATTGGTACCGGTAGGCGCGACATTTCGCGAAGATTGCGCGCAATGGCTTCCGCCTGCCCGCGCTCTTCGGCGTCAATGCCCGGATACGCGCCCGGCGTGTCGATAAACGTGAAGATCGGACGGCAGAATTTTGCGGCCAGCTGCATCACCCGCAAGGCTTTGCGATAGCCTTCCGGTTTGGGCTGCCCGAAATTTCTTTCCACACGCTGTTTGGTGTCGCGGCCCTTCTGGTGGCCGATCACCGCCACCGGGCGGCCATGAAATTTAGCGAGGCCGGCGATGAGCGCTTTGTCGTCGCCGAAATAGCGATCACCGTGCAGTTCGATGAAATCGGTGAAAAGCATGCCAATGATGTCGAGAGTGTAAGGCCGGTTTTGGTGGCGCGCAATCTGCGCGCGTTGCCAGGGACCCAGGTGAGCATAGAATTCGCGGCGAAGCTCAGCGACCTGTTTGCTTACGCGTTCGAATTCCGCGTCGGCGGCTTCGTTGCCGGCAAGATTGCGCAAATCTTCGACGTCTTTTTCGAGGCGCTCAATTTCTTTTTGACGGGCGGCTGCGGTGTTGTGCTTGGGCTTTGGCTTTTCTTTGTCTTTTTCTTTCTCTTTATCTTTTTCTTTGAAGCTCATATCGCGGCCGCCATTTCCACGGCGCGATCGCCGCAAATCTGGCGCACCGCTTCAACGAGTTCCGGAGTGGAACGTACCCGTTGCTGGGCCTGCAGCAGCGCAACCGAGCCGTCCGCGGAACGCAATTCGAATACTAGGACGCAGGAACCGGGGAAATTTCCAAACAAAGTTTCAAGACGATCCAGCGCGTCCGAATTGATGGATTGCACGTCCATGCGCACGCGAAATTCCTGCGGCGTGGCGCGTTCCGCAATGTCTTCCAGGCGGCGCGCTTCCTGAAGTGAAAGCCTCGTTCCGGCCTCTTCGACTTGTATGCGCGCCTTGAGCAAAAGCGGAACGCCGGGCTTTAGCATGGCTTCGAGGCGCGTAAAGGTTTCGGGAAACACCAGCATTTCCTGCACGCCGGTCATATCCTGCAAAGTGAAGATGCCCCAGCGCGCGCCTTTCCTGGTGCGCATCGGGCGGATGCCGACAATCAGAGCGGCAACGGTAATTTCTTTATTGTTGCGTTGACCTTCCACCTGGTCGAGCGTCAACGCTTTCATGTCTTGCAAGCGCGAAGCGTAGCGAGCGAGCGGATGGCCGGAGACGTAAAAACCGAGCATGGCGAATTCGCTGGTCAGGCGCTCCTCTTCACTCCACGGCGCGGCTTCGCGCAGTTCGAACAAAATTGGTGCAGGCGCGGCAGCGGTACCGAATAGTCCGTGCTGGCCCGATTCACGCGAACGCGAAACGCGTTGCAAGGCGTTAACAGCTTCATCCACGGATGCCAGCATGCCTTCGCGAGGGCCAAGCGAATCCATCGCGCCGGACTTGATCAGGCTTTCGAACACGCGCTTGTTGAGGAAGCGCGGCTCGATGCGTTCACAAAAATCGTAAAGCGAGCGAAATTCGCTTTGTGCGATACGCGATTCGCGAATGGCCTTGGCGGTGTTTTCGCCAACATTCTTGATGGCTGCCAGACCGAAGCGAATGGCTTCATTGACGGGCGTAAAATATAGATCGCTCTCATTCACGTCCGGCGGAAGAATCGAAATACTCATGCCGCGCGCTTCGTTGATGTACTTGACGGTTTTATCGGTGTTGCCGGCGTCGGAGGTGAGCAGCGCGGCCATAAATTCCACCGGATAGTGGACCTTCAGATAAGCGGTCTGGTAGGCCAGCAACGCGTACGCGCAGGAATGCGATTTGTTGAAGCCGTACCCGGCAAATTCTTCCATCAGGTTGAAGATGCGTTCCGCTTTTTTCTCTGGAACTTTGTTCGCGAGACAACCGGCCATGAACTTGGCGCGCTGCGCGGCCATTTCTTCTTTTTTCTTTTTGCCCATGGCGCGGCGAAGTATGTCCGCTTCACCGAGAGAAAAACTCGCGAGGCGATTGGCGATCTGCATCACTTGTTCCTGATACAGGATTACGCCGTAAGTTTCTTCGAGGATGTCCTGCAGTTGCGGCAGCTCGTAGCTGACTTTTGTTTTGCCATGCTTGCGATTGATGAAATCGTCGATCATGCCGCCCTGGATGGGGCCGGGGCGATAGAGCGCGTTCAGGGCGGTGAGGTCTTCTATGCGCGTGGGTTGGTAGCGGCGCAAAATGTCGCGCATACCGTGAGACTCAAACTGGAAGATAGCGGTAGTATCGCCGCGCGCGAAAAGTTTGTAGGTCTCCGCATCGTCGAGCGAGAGATTATCGACATCGACTTTGGCGCCGCGATTCTTCTCGATCATGTTCACGGTATCGAACAACACCGTGAGCGTAGTGAGGCCGAGAAAATCCATCTTTAGCAAGCCAATGCGCTCAAGCGCATTCATGTCGTATTGCGTGGTTATTTCGTCGCGGTTGGTCTTGTAAATGGGAACGATGTCGGTGAGCGGACGCGCGGAGATCACTACTCCCGCGGCGTGCGTCGAAGCGTGGCGAGCCAGCCCTTCCAGGCGCAACGCCACGGCCATTAAATCCTTGAGGCGCTGATCGCTGTTGATAGCTGCTTTCAGCATGGGAGATTGTTCCAAAGCATCCGGCAACTCGATGCCGAGAGTGGTGGGAATCAATTTGGCGATGCGATCCACTTCGACATAAGGAATATCCATGGCGCGGCCAACATCTTTCACCGCGGCTTTCGCTGCCATGGTGCCGAAGGTAATGATCTGCGAAACGTTTTCGCGGCCGTATTTCTGCGTAACGTACTCGATCACTTCGCCGCGCCGCCGCATGCAAAAATCAATATCAATATCCGGCATGGACACGCGTTCAGGATTCAGGAAGCGCTCAAAGATCAGGTTGTACTGCAACGGATCGACGTCGGTGATGCGCAACGCATAGCTTACTAAACTGCCAGCCGCCGAACCGCGGCCAGGGCCGACTGGAACGCATTGCCCTCGCGCGTAATGAATAAAATCCCAGACAATCAGGAAGTAGCCTTCGTAGCGCATCTTCTGGATCATCTCGATCTCAAAAGACAAACGGCGCTCATATTCGGCGAGGCTGTTTCGCAGCAGACCCTGTTTCGCCAGGCGCTCAAGATAGGGAACGCGAGCGGCAAAGCCTCCCCGCACCACCATCTCGAAATAACTTCCCGGCGTGTGCCCATCAGGGACTTTAAATTCAGGAAATGGATTGGGAACGCGCTCAATCTTCACGTTGCAGCGCGCGGCGATGTCCACGGTGCGGCTCAGCGCTTCGGGCAATTCGCGAAATACCTGCGTCATTTCAGCCGCGGTCTTAAAATAAAACTGGTCGGTAGCAAATTTCATGCGATGCGCGTCGCTCATGGTCTTGCCGGTCTGGATGCACAGCAAAACGTCCTGAGCGTGCGCGTCGGAATGGTTCAGGTAGTGGCAGTCGTTGGTGGCTACCAGAGGAATGCCTGATTCTTTCGAAAGACGAACGAGATGAGGATTAACCGTCCGTTCGATATCCAGGCCTTGATCCTGAATCTCTAAAAAGAAATTGCCCTTGCCAAAAATATCGCGCAGCCGGTAGGCATTTTCGCGCGCCTGATCATATTTCTCTTCCACCACCGCTTCGGTCACCACACCGCGCAAGCACGCCGAAAGCGCGATGAGTCCTTTGCTGTGCTTGGCCAGCAGGTCGTAGTCGATGCGGGGCTTGTAATAAAACCCTTCGAGGAAGCCAGAAGAAACCAGCTTGATAAGATTTTTGTAGCCTTCCTGGTTTTCACAAAGTAGAACCAGGTGATTGCTGCCTCGCCCGGCGGGCTCGCCATCGCCGCGTTCCCCATTGGAGCCATTCTTCTCGCCGCGCTCGTGACGGCTGCCTCTGGCCACATACACTTCGCAACCGATGATGGGCTTGACGTCGCGCTTGCTGGCTTCATTGAAAAAATTCGCTGCGGCAAAAAGATTTCCGTGGTCGGTGATGGCCACCGCCGGCATTTTCTGGCGAGAAGCTTCGTCAAGCAATTCGCCAGTTTCGCAAGCTCCATCCAACAGGCTGAAATCGGTATGAACGTGAAGATGAACAAACTGCGGCTGACCCATGGACCTCGATTCTAAATCTCTGCGCGGATAATTGCGAATGGCATTGTTGAAAACTTTGCCGCCAAAAAAACTTAAATCGCCACCGCGAACTATTTGCGTGCGCGACTTTTCTTACCGGACGAACGAGCCGCGCCGTGGCGCGCCGGTTCGCGCTTGCCCGCAGCCTTGTGAGCGCTCTTCGCGCCTGCTTTTTTGACCCTTTTTGCTTCCGTTTCGGCATCCGCGTGTTTTTGTTTGGCTGCGCTGCCCACCGCGAGAGCCGCCTGAGACTTCTCAGCTGCTTTGGACTTCTTCTCTTTCTCTTTCTTCTTCGGCTGCTCTTTGATGCCGGAAAGCTTGCGCAGAATTTTCTCGCGTTCTTCGGGAGTCTTGCCTCTTCCGGTGAGCTGCATGCCGAAAACCTGCTCGACGATGGCGTCGAATTTCGCGCCAGCCGGCATACCCAAAGCGGTCAATTCGTTGACCACGAGCGGGAGTCCGGAGCGAAGCGGGCGCCATTTATTCAGGTAGGCGCGGATCTTGGAAACCGCGGCGGAATTATTTGATTCCGCCATAATGTAAGCGATCTGGTCGACGGGAAGCTTCTCCAGGAACTTGTAGGCCTCCAGCGGAGTCCCAACTTTCTTGCCGGTCAATTCTTTCTGGATACTCTGAACGTGCTTGTCAAAGTTCAGCACTTCCTGTGCTTCGGCAGAGCGGAAGCCGGCCTTGGAAAACACGCTGCTCTGCTCGCGGTCTTTCAGACGCGAGAGAATGGCCAGCAGCATGGGCGTGGCGAGACGCGGCCGGAGCCCAGCGGTAAACAAATCTTCACGGACGTTGGAGAGCCGGGTGATCGCGTCATACCCGGGACGTTTCTTCGCCAGCACTGGGTTTACCGCCTCGAGCAGGTCGTGATCCTCCCAGGCTTTTAACACCACCGCAGGGCGCTCTTCTCGAGCCAAGGCGCGAAGCTCGGCGCCGGCATCTTCCGGAGTAATCGTGGCGGGCAATTCCCTCTCGATGGCCAGATCGAACCATTCCTGCGTCCGAGCCTCAATTTTGAAACCCATACGCGCGGCAAAGCGCAGCACACGCAAGAGACGCACGGGCTGATTAGTAAAAGCGTGAATAGTCAGCGCACGAACTTCCGCGCGTTCAATGTCCGACAAGCCGTTGGTGGGGTCGAGGAGTAGTCCCCGCGACGCCGGATTCAGAGAAATGGCCACGGCATTGAGAGAAAAATCGCGGCGGCGAAGATCTTCCATGATCGTTGACCAGCGAACTTCCGGGCGCGTGCCCGGTCGAATGTAGTGGTCGTCGCGCGCGGCGGAAATACTGCCTTCCACGTCGCCGCTGAAGAGCAATTCGATGTGGCGCAATTTATCGTCTTCGACTAGGGTTTTAGCACCACCCTTTTCCAGTTCGCGCGCGATCTTCGCCGGGTTACCTTCCACGGTGAAGTCGAGATCACGCAGCGAGGCACCGGTAACCAAGTCGCGAACCGTGCCGCCGGTCAGATAAACATTGAAGCCCATGGCGGCGGACAGTTCCTGCACGCGCGTGAGTACAGCGCGCTGCTCCGGCGAGAGCCGGCTTTCCAGCAAAAACATATAATCTGGCATTGCGCTCCTTCTTTTCTCTTCAGGATGTCCGCGCGAAGATTGCGAAAGCACCCGCTATAAATATCAAGGCCCGTCCCGTTGCGCGTGCACGCATCAAGTTCATGCCCGGGGATGGTGCGCTTTATAAATTTGCTTCAACCGCTCTTCCACAACGTGGGTATAAATTTGCGTCGTGGAAATGTCGGCATGACCCAGCATTAACTGCACCGACCGCAAATCCGCGCCGCGTTCGAGTAGGTGCGTCGCAAAACTGTGGCGCAGCATGTGAGGAGTAAGCGAAACGCGCAAACCCGCGCGCTTGCCGTATCCCGATAAAATCTTCCATACCCCTACCCTGCTTAGAGAAACTCCACGGCGGTTCACAAACAGCGTGGGACTGCCCCTGAGCTTGCCCAGCAGCTTTGGACGCGCGTCGCGAAGATATTTTTCGACCATGACCAGGGCTTTGCGCCCCACCGGAACGATGCGCTCCTTGTCGCCCTTCCCGATGCAACGAACGCATCCAACTTTGCTGTCCAGATCGCTGACACGCAAACCAATCAATTCGGAAACGCGCAGGCCGGTGGAATATAAAATTTCCAGCATGGCGCGGTCGCGCAAACCCAAAGCGGTAGTCGAATCAGGCTGTTCGAGCAACCGTTCGACTTCTTCGAGCCGCAAATAGCCCGGCAAAGAGCGGCGAATTTTCGGCGATTCAAGATTGATAGACGGATCGGCTGCGATCAATTCCTGAATCTGAGCGAAGCGGAAAAAGTTTCGCAGCGTGACCAGGTGGCGCGCCACTGTGCGGCTCTCCAGATTCATTCTGTAAAGGCTGGCTAGAAAATCCACCAGGTCGTCCCGCGACACGCCTTTGAGAGACAGCTTGCGTTTCTGAGCGAACACATCGAATTTAACGAGATCCCGCCGGTAAGCCGAGACGGTGTTGGATGACAGTCCCTTGTCCACTTTTACGTGGGTCAGAAATGACGAAATGGTGGCCGATATTTCCATTACGGCTCCGCGAATCCGGCGTCCGCCGGCGCTCTCCGGCGAGTAGCAATACCATAGATCTCTTCCAGTTCATGACACCGGAAAAGCCAGGCGGTACCCAGATAAAGAAGCGTCGCGCCGCCAAGCAGCGCCAGAAACGTCAACAGTTGCACCAGGAAGCGCGAGTGCATGGTGAACTCCGTATAGTGCATACCGAACCAGCACGCCACGCCCATAATTGCCGAACATAAGGCGATCTTCGCGAAAGAATTGAAGATTTGTCTTCCCCCGATTGGTCCGTAGCGCAGTCGAAAAATAATAAAGAGCGCAAAAAAATCCACGAAGCAGGCGATCGCGGTAGCCAGCGCCGGGCCGCCGTTTTGCACATAGACGAATAAATATTTCAGGAAAACGATATTCAGGATGATGTTTAGCACCAGCGATATCGAAGCCACCGCCACCGGAGTTCGCGTGTCATGCGTGGAATAAAAGGCCGGCACGATCAGCTTTACCGACGCCAGCGCCGGCAATCCCACCGCGTAACATAGCAACGCTCTGGCGGTGAGGCGCGTCGACGCCGCCACGAATTGGCCGTGCTGAAAGAGCACGCGGATGATAGGCTCGCGCAAAATCATCAGCCCCAGAGCCGCAGGAATGGTGATGAACGCCACGATTCGCACGGAAAACGAAAGCGTGCGTTTCAGCCCGGCGTAATCTTTGGCGGCGGCCTGATGGGACATCATCGGCAAGATGGCCGTGGCTACCGCGATGGCATAGCCACCGAGAACCAATTCCATCACGCGATCGGCAAGATACAGCGCGGTCAAGCTGCCTTGCGGCATTTTCGCGGAGTTCACGAAGTAGGTGTCCACAAAAAAGTTGATCTGCCCGATGCCGATCCCGAAGAAGCGCGGGATCATCAGCCTGGCCACGTTTTGAATGCCGGGGTGCGAAAACGAAATGCCAAAATCGAAGTGCATGCCCTTTTGCACCAGGGAGGGTACCTGCACCAGAAATTGCAGCGCTCCGCCGACCAGCACCCCCACGGCGAGCGAAATGGCCGGGCTCTTAAAATAGTGCCAAACCACGCCAACAGAAAAGAAGATAATCGACAGATTCAAGAGCACCGGGGTCGAGGCCGGCAATCCGAAAATGTGAAAGCAGTTCAAAATGCCCATGGCCAGGGCCGCCAGGCCAATGAAGAACAGATACGGGAAAATTAGGCGATTCAAGGTGATAGCGTCGTCCCAGTTCAGATGTCGGGCGGAGGCGGGAATAAAGGTATGGATCACGACGGGCGAAAAGACCATGCCCAAAACGGTGATGATCGCCAGAACCAGCGCCAAGGTCCAAAACAGGTTATTGGCGAACTGCCAGACCTCTTTGGGTGATTTCTCGCGCATATAGGTCGTAAATACAGGTATAAAGGACGCACTCATTGAGCCTTCGCCGACCAAGCGCCGGAAAAGATTGGGGATGCGGTAGGCCAGGATGAAGGAGTCGGCTATATGCGAGGTGCCCAGGAGCAGCGCGTAGCGCTGGTCCCGTACATACCCGAGAATGCGGCTGGCAATGGTGACAAGAGAGATGATCGAGGCGGATTTGAGTATTTGTTTCTTTTCGGTCAACGGGCGGCACTCCGGACCTAACCCTAATGAACACAGTAGGTTGACAGGAAAACGTGCTTAACATAACATACATCGGCGCTGATTGGCAAATTTTCGCCTTTCCGCGTCATTTATGGCTAACTCCTTGAAAAATCGCGCTCCAACTTCGACGCACAAGAAGGTCGTGATTGTTCTTGCGGACAAGAAGTCGCAACGCGGGTATTTGAATCCTTCCAGGCTGGGCCAGAACGGCCCCATTGACCTGCTCAGCCCGGACGGCGAGCACACCGAAATCCCGTTGGACAAGCTGCGCTCGATTTATTTTGTCCGCGAATTTAATGACGACTTCGAGCCGGAGCGCAAGGCCTTCCTCAGCAGGCCGAAACTGGACGGCCTGTGGGTGCGCTTACGCTATAGCGACGGAGAGACTCTGGAAGGCGTCATCCCTAACGACTTACTGAACCTGCTGGATAATGGCGTGCAGATCACCCCACCGGACCTGAACTCCAATACCGACCGCATCTTCGTGCCGCGCAATGCTTTGCGCGAAATAACTGTGCTGGGGGTAGTTGGCATTGCTCGCCGCAAGCCAGCAGCAGCTCCCGCTGCAGCGCAACCGCGTTTGTTCAACGAGTAGTGCTGGAAACGTTCCGTCCAAAGCGACTGTCATCCCCCACAGACTTTATTGCGTTTTTGCGGGCAGGGACTTGGAGAAGAGCCAAGGGAACAATTTCGGGTCGTCGTAAGCCTTGTCCCACGAGACGTGCTTAACACCCGCAAACTCCGTGTAGTGCACCTCAGCGCCAACCTGTTTCATGGCCGCCTGCATCCGTTGCGATTCCGTGACCGGCACGATTTCATCATCGGCCCCGTGAAATAACCATACAGGTACTTTGCCGATCCTGGCGGCAGCTTCGGCATAGCTCTTAGGTCCATCCTCCGGCGCCCATTTTATCAGCTCAGGGTGAGCCTTAAGCGTCGCCGCGGGCGGATGAATTCCTCCACAGATTACGACCAGCGCCGCAAAGCGGCCGGGATATTTTTGTGCCAGATACCAAGTCCCGTAACCCCCCATCGAAAGTCCGGTCAGATAGGTCCTGGAAGTGTCGCCATGAAATTCCTTGGTCGCGGCTTCCAGGGTGGCGATAGCCAGCTCGGTCATGGGCGGCTCGACCCACCAAAGATTTTTTCGGCATTGCGGCATCACCACAATCGCCGGAACCAAACTGCGATCACTGCGGATTGCTGAGCCAATACCAATATCAGTCTGCTGCAAACCATCGTCCGCGCGCTCGCCGGAACCGTGGAGGAACAAAATCACTGGCCATTTCTGCTTGGGCGTCCAATTGTCCGGAACGAAGACCTGATATTTGTACATCGCGCCGTGCAGCATGATGGTTCGATCGAGGAAACCCGTTTCATGGTTTCTTGCGAAGACGGGGACTCCGATCCATAGACAGGTCAACAGAAACAGTAACTGGCGCAGCCACACGTTCGCATGCCTCCGGAGGTAAAATTTTAACATGAACGGTAGTTCTTGGCTGTTGGCGTTTCGATGGATTCGAAGCGCTTAATCACTGTATTCAAGATAGTTAGAAACCGTTCGCACTCGGGGCGTATCTAACGTTACGAAGGCCATAAACGGAAAAGGAGCAATGGGTAAGTCGGGACCAATGGGCGAAACAAATCCAAAGGCATCCGGAAGGCGTCTGGAGCTCGACGCCGTGCGCGGGCTGATGCTGGTATGGATTACCCTCACCCATCTACCGACCGCCGCTAGTACCTACGTCAATCAGCCCTTTGGCATCGTATCCGCCGCCGAAGGCTTCATTTTTCTCTCCGCGCTCTTCACCGGCAGAATCTATTTTCGCATCGCCACACACCATGGCTATCGCGCCATGATCTTAAAGTTGTGGAACCGCACTCTGCGTTTGTACGGCTACCACGCGCTGTTACTGGCTTTTGTCTTTCTCGTCGCTGTACCCATCGCTTCTCGCGGCAACCGCCCGGGTCTCCACAACCTGCTGGATTTTTATTTCTATGCGCCAAAACGCGCCATTGGCGAAGCATTTCTTCTGATCTATCGCCCACCGCTGCTCGACATTTTGCCCATGTACATCATATTTCTGGCCCTTACGCCCGCAGCGCTGCTGATCGCACGCAGGTTCGGATGGAAACCCATTTTGTCGGGGGCTTTCGTTTTTTATTTTGTTGCACAATTCGGTTTCCGCAGCGCCGAACACAATTTCATGATGCGTTTCATCCCCACCCAAATCCCTCTCAATGAAATGGGATCCTTCGATCTGTGGGCCTGGCAATTTCTGTGGATCGCGGGCATCTGGTTTGGTGTGCGCTGGGCGCAAGACCGACTCCCGCTGGAGATTTGGGCCAAACGCGTTGTAATTCCGGCCGCTATGCTGGTCTGCGCGTTCTTTGTTCTGCGTCGCGAGATTTCGCACGGTTTTGAGTTAGGCGCTGCTGAATTTCTTTTTGACAAATGGCACCTGGGATTCATGCGTTTGGCGAATTTCGCGGCGGCCGCCACCGTGCTTGTTTACTTCCAGTCGGTCTTGAGGCCGTTGGCTGTTAAGCCGCTGGTGCTGATGGGCCAGTCGTCGCTGCAAGTATTTTGCGTACACCTGTTGTTTTGCTTTGCAGGACTCACGCTGTTGGGCAACGCCTCCATGCTCAGCGGGTGGAAGCAACTGGGGCTGTTGGTAGCCACCTTCACTGTCATGTTGCTTACCGCGAAATTGTTCTCGAAGAGCGAGGCCAAGCAAGAACCTCAACCGCAATCAAGCGTACCGCTTGAGCCTGGGCAACCGGCAACACCCGCAGCCTCCGCGCGGTCCGCCGCCGCATAGCAACGGTCGGCGCCGAAACGGTCTCTTTTCAACACTCCGAACTGTTGCGGTCTTTGAAGTTGGATGGCCCATCCTTGCGGTTTTTGCAAGGGTGGGGCTTTTGTTTCTACCTAAGGCGTGTCCGGGGCGTTGTGCTTGTGAGTAAGTTTTCGCCGAATATCGGGCCAAAACTCTTTAAGGACGATCGTCGCGGTGTCGTACGCAATCTGGCTGCCCCAGACGCTCGCGGTATTGGACAGCGTCTTATCCGCGTGCGGGTGATAACTGTACGTAGAAATACCCGCGGCGATGGCGCTGCCAAACACTTCAGAGACGTTGAACTGACTGCTGCCCGAGTCCGAGCGGGTAACTACGATCCGGCTCATGGAGTAAAATGTGCGATGCCAAAAGCCGCCCTTCCCCAGCTGATAAAAACGCGGATCTTGGTGGAAAACCGAGGGAAGAATCGCAGAGGTCCAGTAGTTTTCGATGGTGCCATCGGCGGCTGCCGCTCCAAAGCGCTTGCCGTAGCCAGCCGCACCCTGGCCATAACCGGGCTCACTGTTTTCCGCTTGGCTCACTCCCGCCAGAAACGCATACCAGGGCACCTGGATGTAGTCGAAAGAAGACCGCGTCACCACCGCGAACTTTTGCTTAGTGGTTAACGGCGGGACCCGGTCGGCAGTCTCCAGGGTCAGGAAATTTGGCAGCGCGAAGAACAACCGGTCGTTTGATGTGGCGGGTGCGGCCGTTTCGGCCTTTTCCTCTGGGGTCTTGTGGTTCTTGGGCTTGTTCTTGTCGTCCTGGTCGGCCTGTCCCTGCTGGGAAGGCTGCGCAGGTTCCGCGTCAGAGACGGGCTGCGACGAAAGCGCCGGTTGCGCCCCGGGTGCCGCTGCTTGCTGCTGTTGAGCAAGCGCGGGTATTGCAATCGATAGGGTTGCGATAAGTGTTGCGTTGGCCGATAAACGGAACCGCAGGCCTAAACCAGGTCGGTTAGTCATGCTTTAATCGTCTCACAAGGTCCTCTTTGGCGCGCAAAATCTGCGTCAGATTTGCGGTATCTGTTCTGTATCTGATGAGCTTGAACTAGCCTGTGGTATACCCCAAAGTGCTAGTTAACCCGGAAGGGTATGCCCACGCTCAAGTGTTAGTGGCTTGATCGTTAGTAATCGCGTGCTGGCGCCTCCGCTGAATCCCCCGCAGGTAATTTCCCCCTGGGTGCCCAGGGAGTTCCCGTCAAACGACGGTACGGTTTCTCTTGGCCCGGTCGATCCACTGGCGACGCCTATACTTCGCTGCTGACGCTGTGCGAGACTCGCACTGCTGTCAGGAGCATCATTCATGAAGCTATCGGAAATTACCCGCAAGCTTGGTTGCGCTGTCGAAGGCCAGCATGACCCGGAAATTACCGGCGTCGCTGGAATTGACCACGCTAAGCCGGGCCACGTCACTTTCTTAGCCAACCGCCGCTACTTCCCCCTTCTAAAAACGACGCAAGCGTCAGCCGTACTGCTTCAAGTGGGCATCACGTTGGAGAGAGCGCCGGGCGCACCACCAATTTCCGCGCTGCGCAGCGAAAACCCTTATCTCGATTTCGCGCGAACGATCGAATTTTTCTACCAGCCGCCGGCCTATGCCCCGGGAATCCACCCTACCGCGGTGATTGCCAAGAGCGCGAAAATCGGCGAAGGCGCGCATGTCGGCCCTTACTGCTTTGTGGACGAAAACGCGCAAATCGGGCGCAACGCGGTGCTGCACAGCTTCGTCACGGTGTACCGCGGCGCAAAGATTGGCGCGGACTTTTTTGCCCACGCGCATGCGGTGGTTCGCGAATTTTGCGTCGTTGGCGATCGCGTGATTTTACAAAACGGCGTGATTATCGGTGGCGACGGTTTGGGCTTCGCCAAACGGAAGGATGGCAGCTGGTACAAAATGGCGCAATCCGGCGCCGCGGTGTTAGAGGACGACGTAGAAGTACAGGCCAACGCCTGCGTGGACCGCGCAACGGTGGGCGAGACGCGCATTGGCCGAGGGTCCAAACTGGATGATCTGGTGCTTGTGGGGCATGCTTCGAAAGTTGCCAGCAACGCGATGTTGTGCGGCCAGGTTGGTCTGGCGGGCTCCACGCAGATCGGTCACGGAGTGATTCTCGCGGGGCAGGTCGGTACCGCGGGACATCTCAGCGTGGGCGACCACGCCGTGGTTACCGCCAAGAGTGGGATCCCTAGCGACGTTCCTGCACGCACCATGTATTCGGGTTATCCCGCGGTCGACAACCGGCAATGGTTAAAGTCGGTTGCGGCGTTGAATCGCTTGCCAGAATTGCAAAAACGCGTTTGGGAATTGGAAGTGGAAATCGAAAAAATAAAAACGCGGAAAAGCTAGTTGCGAATTTAGTCCAGTTAGTTCCGCAAACTTATGCTGCTCCGGGAAATCCTATGGGCCGCTGGTCTGGCGGCAGAGCCGCGGCCAAGGTGTCGTGCACCAGATCGTTCAACTTGTCGCGAGTCTCCAGCGTATACGCCGACGCGTCGATAAGCGGCAAGAACTCCACCAGAATTTCGCCTGGCCGCAGAACGAGCGACCGCTTCTTCATCAGTCGATGAGCGCCGGAGCACGCTACCGGGACAATAGGCGCACCCGCTTTGATGGCCATCATCACCGCGCCTCTCTTGAATTTCTGCAACCGCCCGTCCGGGCTGCGCGTGCCTTCCGGATAAATTAAAAAAGATTGTCCCGCGCGCAGTTCTTCGGTCGCTTTGTCCAGGCTGGCTACGGCGGAGTCGCGGCCAGCGCGTTCGATGGGAATGAAGTGCGCCAGCCGGAATGCTTGTCCCACGATGGGCCAGCGAAAAAGTGATCCCTTCAAAAGGATGGCAATGCGCCGTGGAATCGCGCCTACGATCGCGGGGCCGTCCAGAGTGCTGGTGTGATTCGCGGCAAAAATACACGCAGCGGCAGGAAGACGCTCTGTTCCTTTCACTCGCACGCGCACGCCGGCGGCGCGCACAAAAAACATTACACCGCCGATGCCCGCGCGATATAGCGGACCCGGATTGCGCGTGAGCAGCGTATATACCAGCAGCGGCGGACCGACAACCAGGATGTACAGCGACATAAACAAACTGACCAGGAGAGTACGAATCATGGAATGTTCAACGCTGTTTGGAGTTCGGCCGCGGCGTAGCTCTGGCGCGATGGCATCAGGCTTTAACCTCAGCTAATTCGCTGCGTGAATGGTCGCTGCATCCGTAACTCCATGAAGCAATCCCTCGCGGATGTGGTGGGCCTTGTCTCCCGCGCGAGAATCTTCGGCAAGGTCATAAAAGGTCTCCGTGATTTCACCGAGGCGAAAATCGATTTTCAGTTCCACATCGTCGCGCCGAATAACCAGATGCAGCAATTCGCCGGATTTGTGTTGGCGCAGCCAATCAACGATACGCCGGGGTGGTTCTCCGCCATTCCATTTCAAAATCAGATCGCCGCTTTGCAGCCCTGCTTCCGCAGCCGCACTGTTGGCGTCCACGCTGCGAACGATCAGCGGTCCTTTGAGAGCGCTCTCGGCACCGAAACCCAATGACGCACGCTTGCGAGTAGTCTGGCGTAAATCCAAGCCGGCCAGCGCAAATATCGCCTGGTACGGCAATGGCTTCGTACCGGCGACGTAATGTTCAAAGAAATCCTCGAATGAGCCGCCTGCTACTTTCTCGGCGGTTAGTTGCACATCCAGGCTGTCGCGATAGGGTTTCTCGGGCACACCAAAATCGTTGTTCATCTTGCGCAGCACGTCATCAAGACTTTTCTCATTGTCAGTGCGGTCACGAATCAAAATATCTAAAAGCACGCCCAGGATTTGTCCCTTGGTATAATACGAAACGCTATATTCCGGATTTTCGTACAGCGGATATTTCTCGAGCCAGGCGTCCAGGCTGGATTGTTCCGCGCTTTGCCAGCGATTCGCGGGGCGCGCTTCCAGTTCGGTAATCTGCTGGCTGAGGTCACGATAGAACTCCAGCTTGCTCCATAAGCCAGAGCGCTCCAGCGTGTATGAGCCGTAGGTATTCGTAATGCCCTCGGCGAACCACAGCGCGCGGGTGTATTGCTCCTTCGTGTAGTCGATCGGGTACAAAGTCGCGGGACGGATTCGCTTCACATTCCACAAGTGGAAAAATTCGTGCGCAGCCACGCCGGGTAAAGCTTCAGGAGACAGTACGGAGATCGCGGTAGAGTCAGCATGTTCCATGCCGCCGGCTGCGCCCGCCGCAGCTTTGCCGGTATGCACAATAAATGTGTAGCGCGGGTAAGGCGCTTTGCCCATCAGCTTTATTTCGTACTCGCAAATTCGCCTCAACTCCGCTTCTATTTCCTTCTTCTTGTAGCTATCACCGTGAATCACGACCCAGACTTCCGGGTTCATGCCTTGAAGTTGAAATTCTTCGAGTTTGCCTACTTCGATTGGGGCGTCGGCTAGCTCGTCGTAATCGGCGAATTCCGAGGAGCGCTGACGGACGACGCTCATGGATTCCGACAGCTGAATTCCAGCTCCTGCAGCCTGCCAGGTTTCAGGAATATCGCGCAACACAAGTTGCACCGGCTCAGAACGGCGCTGTGGCACGTACATCAAAATCATCGCCGGATTGATGAACGCATGCTCGCGATTCAGTTGCGTGGCAAAAGGGCCGGGCTCGTCCCAGTAAATTGCGTATCGAACGTTGATAGTTTCGTGGTCCTTATGAATCTTGATGCGCCAGGTTAGCTTGTCTATTTTTCCGATAGAGGGTGGCGCGGTATCGGCAGCTATGGCCGCGTCTCCGGGTTGTGCTACGCTTCGTCGAACTTCCACTTGCTGGATGTGCGCGCTGAAGTCGTGAATCTGATACAGCGCGTTCCAGGCGGGCATTTGGACCAAGACTTCATCGTCGACATCCGGAATGGTCATGGTGACGTGAAAGAGATGCTGCTCAGGATGAGCGAGAGAAACTTCATAACGAATAGTGGCTTGCAGAGAGGAGCAAAACCCAAGACCGAACAGACCTGTTAAGCAGCCAAAAAATCGCGCACTACGGAAAAGAAAACCAATCACCTGCTGGTGGCCTCGGAAGGCACGCCAACTTCTTCACCAAGCTTCTTGATTAATTTTTCGCACAAGCCATCAAAGCTGCCATTGGACATCACCAGCAGCAGGTCGCCCGGCTTGGCTTCGGCGGCCAATAGGGCCGCAATTTCGTCGCTGCTATCAAAAACGCGCGCGTCTTTGCCCAGCGAGCGAATGCTTTTCGCCACCGTATCGGGATCGAGGCGGTTATCATCGCCAAGTTGATGCGAGCGAAACACGCCGCCAAGAACGACGCGATCGGCCAAGGCCAGCGCCTGCGGCAAGGTCTCCTGAAAAATTTTGCGCCGCATGGAATTTGAGCGCGGCTCAAGAATGCCCCACAGCCGGCGTCCCGGCCAACGCGTGCGCACCGCTTCGATGGTGGCTTTTACCGCGGTGGGATGATGGGCGAAATCGTCGACCAGCAGCACGCCTCCAAATTCTCCCTTTATATCCATCCGCCGCTTCACGCTGCGAAAAGTTTTCAAAGCCTTGCTGATGGCTTCGGCATCGATTCCTCTGCCCTGCGCAACCACAATGGCGGCGAGCGCGTTTAACACGTTGTGCCGGCCGGTGGCCGCCAGCACAAATTCGCCAAAGCGTTGGCCGTGATGTGTTACGGCGAAGCGCACGCCTTCTTTCTCGATCGCGACGTTGCTGGCAATCCAATCGTTGCCTTCGGCGAATCCGTAGGTTTCCACCTGGCATAGAGCCTTCTGCGCTGCACGCCGCAGAGCCGGGCCGGATTCCGCGGCATCACCCCACATCACTGTGCGGCCCCGCCGCGGAACAAGGTTCACCAGCCGCCGAAATGCCAACTCGTAAGTCTCGAAGTCCGGATAAATATCCGCGTGGTCGTACTCCAGAGAAGTGATGATCAGATCGTCCGGGTGGTAATGAAAAAATTTCGGCCCGCGATCCCAGAAAGCAGTCTCGTATTCATCACCTTCCAGAATAAATTCTTCGCCGCCGCCGAGGCCGTAGCTTTTGCCAAAATTCTCCGCGACTCCGCCCACTAAGAAATTCGGATTCTTTCCGGCCGTTTGAAAAATCCAGGCCAGCATGGCCGTGGTGGTTGTTTTGCCGTGCGTGCCGCTGACCACAATCGAGTGTCGCCCAGGCAAAAATACTTCTTCCAGAATTTCCGGCATGGAGCGATAAGAAATTTTGCGGTCGAGAACTTCCTCGAGTTCCGGATTGCCTCGCGCAATGATGTTCCCGACAATCACCAGCTCCGGAGCAGGCGTCAAATTCGCCGCGTCAAAAGAATGAAAGAAAGAAATGCCCAGGTTTTCGAGCAATGTGGAAGCCGGCGGGTACACTCCCGAATCCGAGCCAGTGACGCGAAAGCCGCGCTCGCGCAACATGCCCGCAAGCGGCGCCATCGCGGAGCCACCGATTCCGATTATGTGTATGTGCTTCGGGTTCGTCATAACACCACCGCCGGTTCAAGAATTTCCAGCACGCCCGGTCCTTTGGCTGACAAACGGGCTTTCACGCCCAGCGGCACCGTTAACATTGAACGCATGGTGTGACCAACGGGCGCGTTAAAAACTATCGGGACGCCCAGCGGCGCGAGTATTCTTTGGCACACATCACGTACCGTCGGACTGCCCTCCACAGGCGCGTCGCACTCTGGAAAATCGCCGAGTACAATTCCGCGAACGTTCTCGAGTTTCCCCGCTTGTTTCAGATGCATCAAAGCGCGATCCACTTGCCACGGCTTCATTCCGCGATCTTCCAGCACCAGAATCGCATCATCGGTTTGCAAATCCCACTGCGTTCCGATGGCCGTTTCCAGAAGAGTCAAGCATCCGCCGAGCACCCGCCCTTGGGCATCGCCGGGATGCAAAACTTCTCCCTGGAGGTCCAGCGCCCAGCCGCTTTCTGTATTTTGTAGCGCCGCCAGCAGCGATCTGTCGTGATAGCCCTTGGGCCGGCCAGCGCCGACATCCAATCCTGCGGCCAGCATTGGCCCGTAAAATGTGATCCATTGAAATCGCTGCCACAAATAAATCTGTAAAGAAGTCAGATCGCTGAAACCTAAAATAATTTTAGGACTTGCGGGCGTCGAAATATGCAGGCCATCAAGGAGATAATTCGAACCGTAACCACCGCGGGTGCCTACCAGCACGTCGATGTCGTGACGCTCCAGCGCGGCAAGAAAGTCGTTGCGGCGACTGGTCGTCGTTCCTGCAAAGTAGCCGTCATGGTCGATAGAAGTTCGTTCCGCAACCTGCCATCCCAAACGCCTTAGCTCCGCCACTCCTGCGGCAATTCTGGAGGGTTCGGCTGGCGAGGCGGGAGCAAACGGTATGATTACGCTGCGCGATGTTAACGCCCGGGGCTTGCGCACGTCGGCGCGTTCACTTTGCGAAGTTAACTCGCGCGTGATGGGCACTCCAGAACGAACCGTCATGGCTGTTGCTGCCTCTCGACCGGAAGCATCTCAACGGTCACGCCGGGCCGCGTCAGCGCCGCGAATATTTTTTCCTGCTTGCGATGACTGATGTCCGCATCAAACTGAATCAGGTTTTTCTGCCCGGTCATGGACACCTGGAAATTATCCAGCGTAATACCCATGCTCGAGAAACATTGGTGAACTTCAGAAACCAGATCCACAGTAATGTCAGTGGAAATGCGAAACAACATGTATCGTGGCTTCAGGCCAATCCAATTTTCCACGTACAGCAGAAATACCAGCGCGAACAGCACCAACAGGCACGCAAATCCCGACGCTCGAAATAATCCCGCACCGGCGCCCATACCCATTGCGGCCACCACAAAAATTGTGGCTGCGGTAGTCAAGCCAGTTACGCCGCCGCGATCGCGCAAAATAACCCCAGCGCCAAGAAAACCAATTCCCTGAACAATATTAGAAGCTATGCGTGTAGTGCTGGTATCGCCGGTGCGGCGTGCGATTTCTATGGAGAGAATGGTGAAAAAAGCTGCGCCCACAGCCACACACAAGCCCGTGCGTAAACCAGCTGGGCGACGGTGAAAGGCGCGCTCCCCACCAATTATTGAGCCCAGCAGAGCAGCCCACAGCAAGCGCACGATCATGTCGTTGAGAGGAATCATGCTTTTCGCCGGTGTCGCGAAACCCTGGGAAAGTTTACAGTTTATAGCGAAAATTGCGTTAATTTCGCGAAGTGCCGTGCCCTGGCGTGTATCTCGCTGCGTTTTAGCGAACGCAATCTGTCCAACCCGAATTTTTCTACCGCGAAACTGCCTAAGACCGAGCCGTACACCATCGCGCGCCGCAGAGCTGCGTCATTTTTTTGCCCAGCCCCCGCAAGGTAACCCATAAATCCGCCCGCAAAACTATCCCCGGCCCCGGTCGGATCATGCGGCTCTTCCAGCGGAAACGCCGGAACGCAAAATACTCCCCGCTTGTCGACCATCATGGCCCCGTACTCACCGCGCTTCACCACCAGCGTGCTCGGCCCCATCGTGAAGATATGCTTGGCCGCGCGCAGCAAATTGTGCTCGCTGGAAAGTTGGCGCGTCTCAAAATCGTTGATCATCAAAATGTCCACGTGCTTCAACGTTTCGCGCAGCTCCGCATTGGTGCGCTCGATCCAGTAATTCATAGTGTCCAGCGCCACAATTTTTGGCCTCTTGGTGACTTGCTGTAGCACGTCGCGTTGCAGATCGGGAGCGATATTCGCAAGGAAAACATGTTTGGACTTGCGATATTTTTCCGGCAGCTTCGGCTTGAAATCGGCGAACACGTTTAAATCTGTCACCAGCGTGATACGCTCATTTAGGTTTTCGGAGTAGCGACCAGACCAGAAAAACGTTTTGCCCGCGGCCCGCTCTAATCCTTCGATATCAATAGTCCGTCCGCGAAATATTTCGGCATCTCTCGATGTGAAGTCGTCACCCACGATGGCGACGAGGTTTACGTGCGTGAAGTGACTAGCCGCCACCGCGAAGTACGTAGCGGCCCCGCCCAGCGCGCGCTCCACTTTTCCATATGGGCTTTCCAGGCAATCGAATGCCACCGAACCGACGACCAGTAGGGACACAGTTTTCTCCTAGATATATTTGGCGAGTATGGCGGCCAGGCGCCTTTTGGTAGCCGGTGGAACCAGCTTCATATCGGTGACCAACGCGTGTTTCAGCGCCGCTCCACATTTGCAAGAGCGGTCCGTGGGCAATGCGCGTACTGCCTCACGCAAAACCCGTTGCGCGTTTTCGGCATTCTGGTTCAGCGTCGCGATGATTTGCGAAGCAGTCACGGACTCGTGTTCGGGATGCCAGCAATCATAATCGGTAATCATCGCGATAGTGGAATAACAGAGTTCCGCTTCGCGCGCGAGCTTGGCCTCCGTGACATTGGTCATGCCTACCACGTCAAAGTGCAACTGGCGATGCATGTTGGCTTCCGCAAGCGTCGAAAATTGCGGCCCTTCCATACAAATGTAGATTCCGCGGCGATGCACCTTCACACCGCAATGCACGCTGGCATCGGCCAGCGCGCCGCCTACCTGCGCGCAAGTAGGATGCGCGAAGGACACATGCGCCACAAGCCCTTCGCCAAAAAATGTGGATAAGCGGTGGCGGGTGCGATCCACAAATTGGTCGGGCACAAGAAATTCTCCCGGGCGCAATTCTTCCTGCAAGGAACCCACGGCGCTCACGGAAATGATTCGTTCCACGCCCAGCAACTTCATGGCATAAATATTGGCGCGATAATTAATTTCGCCGGGCAGAATGCGGTGTCCACGGCCGTGGCGCGCCAGGAAGGCCACACGCTTCCCTTCCAGTGTTCCTAGCACAATGGCCTCAGAGGGCTCGCCAAATGGAGTTTTAACTTTAATTTCGCGAGGGCCGGTCAACCCCGCCATGGAATAAAGTCCACTGCCGCCGATAATGCCGATGCTCGCTTGCGAAGCAGTCGTCGGTTTTTTCAAACCAGACGGGGTCTTCCGTTTTGCTACCGCCATGCAGCGTTCTCCCTGAAATTATTTGCACAAATCGATAGGTTCAAATTCGATTTTGCCATTGCTATCATGCAAGGTGGCCGTTGGAAAATCCGGATCGTGTCCAAATGCCACAATCCAACCTTGCTCTACAATTTCCGCGATGCGTTTGCGTTTCGTCTCCAGTGTTTGCAAAGGGTACAGATCGTATCCGGGCATCCACGCCAGCGGCAGGTGATGCCGCGTCGGCAACATATCCGCGACATAAATCACCGTGCGATCGCCGCCGGATATTTTTACCGCCTGGATGTCCGCGTTGTGCCCCGGAATGCGCATGACGGAAATCCCCGGAACGATATCCACGTCGCCATCGACGAGCCGCCATTGCTCTGCTTCCGTAACAGGAACAAATCTGTCCGCGAAATAGCTGGCGCGGTCGCGCTCCGTGGGGTTCATGGCGTGTTCTAGTTCCGCCCGTTGCACCACATATAGGGCGTTAGGAAAAGTTGGCACGTCGCGCCCGTCAACAACGCGGGTATTTCCGCCGGCGTGATCAAAATGCAGGTGCGTGTTGATGACCATATCTACTTTTTCGGCCGCGACGCCAACCCGCGCCAGCCCATCCCTCAAAGGATCGCCCTCCTGGATGCCATAAATATTTCGCAGCTTAGGGTCCCACTTTGTTCCATTGCCGGTCTCCACGACAATAGTTTTGCCCGCGGCTCGCACCAGCAACGAATTGGAAGCCAAGCGAATGCGATTGCGTTCGTCCGCGGGCGATTTCTTTTCCCACAGCGTCTTCGGGACAACACCGAACATCGCGCCGCCATCCAGATAAAAATTTCCGCCGTGGATGGGCAGAACTTCAATCTCACCAAAATGCATCAAGCCTGGCCCCGGACGCCAAGGCCGCTGCGTGCAAGAATTTCGCTGACGGCTGTAAACGGATCTTTGAGGCGCTCGGCTACCTCGGATGCCAATTTCTCAAGTTGCGCTTCGCCTGTCGGTCCGCCAACTGCGCGTTCCAGCAAGCGCGACTCCAACAGTTCCAAAAGGCGTTTTTTCCAGTGCTCGACATGTTTTTTCTGCCGCTCTGGCCGCGATGCGAAATGCTCACGAAATTTGGCAACCGCTTCGGCAAGCGCGTCAACGCCGCGATTCTCGGATGCCACCGTTCGAACCACTGGCGGATGCCAGCCATGCTGCGGCATCACCAGCGAAAGCATGGCGTTCAGTTGCTGCTCGACGCGCTCCGCACCTTCTCGATCGCTTTTGTTCACCACGAAAATATCCGCGATTTCCATCAAGCCGGCCTTCATATTTTGAATGTCGTCTCCCATTCCGGGGACCACTACGACGATCACGCAGTCAGCCAGCCTCACAATGTCGACTTCGTCCTGACCCACGCCCACCGTTTCGATTACTATTCGGCGCTTGCCCGCGGCATCCAGAAGCAGCGCGACCTCCGACGTGGTACGTGACAAGCCGCCCAAAAATCCGCGCGTGGCCATCGAGCGAATAAATACACCGGCATCCGCGGCGTGTCCCTGCATGCGAATGCGATCGCCTAAAATCGCCCCACCTGAATAGGGACTCGTCGGATCGACCGCGATCACCCCGACGGCTTCGTCCTGCTTGCGATAATGTGCAGCCAGCCGGTCTACCAGCGTGCTCTTGCCGGTACCCGGTGCGCCGGTTACTCCAATCAGGTAAGCCTCTCCGGTATGGGGGAACAGCGCGCGCAGCAACGGCTCCGCGTTGGCGTCATGATTTTCAATCGCGGTGATCGCGCGAGAGAGCGCCCGCACATCGCCGGCACGCACCTCTTCCGCCCATTTTTCAACTGCCGGTGTCATTTTTTCCTTTGGAGCTTTCCCCAAAACGCCGCGAGCCTCGATGATTATTTTTTCCCCAGCAGTTGCCGGGCAATCACCAGCTTCTGGATTTCACTTGTGCCTTCCCCGATGGTGCACAACTTCACATCGCGATAAAATTTTTCCGCCGGGTAATCCTTGATGAATCCATAGCCGCCGTGAATTTGCACGCACTCGTTGGCCACGCGCACAGCAACTTCGCTGGCAAATAGTTTCGCCATGCTGGATTCGCGCGTGAAGCGCACATCTTTTTTGTCCGCCAGCCAGGCGGCTTGATACACGAGCAACCGCGCTGCTTCCACATCCGTGGCCATATCCGCCAGCTTGAACTGGATTGCTTGAAACTCACTGATGGCTTGTCCGAATTGCTTACGCTGCTTGGCGTATTTCGTGGCCGCGTCGAGCGCTCCTTGAGCCATGCCCAGCGCGAGGGCAGCAATCGAGATGCGTCCTCCATCAAGAATCTTCAGACTGCCGGTGAAGCCCTCGCCCTGGGGGCCTAGCAGATTTTCGTGCGGCACGCGGCAATCAGTGAAAATTACTTCCGAAGTATCGCTGGCGCGCATGCCCAATTTGTTTTCTTTTTTTCCCGGCTTAAAACCGGGCATGCCTTTTTCCAGGATGAAAGCGCTGATGCCGTGCGACCCTTTGGACTTATCGGTCTTGGCCATGGCCACGCAAATATCCGCATAATGCCCATTGGTCGTGAAGGTCTTGGCCCCATTCAGCACCCAGAAATTTCCGTCGCGCACCGCAGTGGTTCGCGTGCCGCCAGCGTCGGAACCGGCTTCCGGTTCGGTCAATGACCAGGCCCCGATTTTCTTCCCTTGGGCCAGCGGCACTAGATATTTTTTCTTTTGCGCTTCATTCCCAAATTTAAAAATGTGATTGCTGCACAATGAATTGTGCGCCGCTACGATGATGCCCACGGAGCCATCCACGCGAGACAACTCCTCAATCGCGATGGCATATTCGATGTAGCCCAGGCCTGCCCCGCCAAGTTCCTCGGGAAAAATCACGCCGAGCAAACCCATCTCCGCCAGCTTGGGCATGATTTCCATCGGGAAATGAGACACTTCATCCCATTCCATGACGTGCGGCGCGATTTCGCCCTCGGCAAATTCACGCACGCTGCGGCGCAGCTGTTTTTGTTCTTCTGTTAATCCGAAATCCACGCGCTCTCCTGCCTACCAGCCCACCGCATAATTATTCTTTTTATTTTGTTCATCCAGCCAGGTTTTTAGCGGCGCGAAATAATCGGCCAGCGCGCTCGCATCCAGTTGTTTCTCGCCGGTCAAAACTTCGAGCGCCTCCGGCCACGGCTTGCTTGCGCCCAGCGAGAGCATGCTGTTCAACCGTTCGCCGGCCGTCTTGTTGCCATAAATCGAGCAACGATGGAGTGGTCCTGAGTATCCCGCCTCGCGGCAAAGCGCGCGCTGAAACTGGAATTGCAAAATACGCGCCAAGAAATAGCGCATGTACGACACATTTCCGGGTACGTGAAATTTTGCGCCCGGATCGAAATCCGCTTCGGTACGCTGCACCGGCGGAACGATTCCCTGGTATTTGCGACGCAAATCCCACCACGCTTTATTGTATTCCTCGGGCTTCACTTGACCGGAGAAGACTTCCCATCGCCACTTGTCCACCAGCAACCCAAACGGCAGAAAAGCCACTTTTTCCAGCGCCTGCTGTAACAAATAGTCCACGTCTTCGGAACTGGCCGGCACCGTCTCGATAAGCCCGATTTTCTTCAGATATTCTGGTGTGACCGACAGCGCGATCGTGTCGCCCACCGCTTCGTGGAAACCGTCGTTGGCGCTGTTTTGAAACAATGGCGACTGGTTTTCATACGCGCGTTGGTAAAAATTATGTCCAAGCTCGTGATGAATCACCCGAAAATCTTCTTCGGTAATCTGAATGCACATCTTGATGCGCAGGTCTTCCTTGGAATCGACGTCCCAGGCGCTGGCGTGGCAAATCACTTCACGATCCCTGGGCTTGGTGAATAACGACCGTTCCCAGAATGTCTGTGGCAGCGGCGCAAATCCCAGAGAAGTAAAAAATCCTTCGCCGTACTTCACCATCCCGCGCGCGTCGGTTTGTCGTTCCTGCAATATTTTCGTGAGATTGTAACTCTGCGCCGGCTTGGGCGAATCCATCAACGAGTAAACATTATTCCATTCCTGGCTCCACGGATTGCCCAGTAGCTGCGCCGGAATTGGTCCCTTCGCGGGCACCAGCGCCGCGCCATACTTTCTTGCCAATTGGCCGCGCACGTAAGCGTGCAAAGACTCATACAGCGGCCGCAATTGCTCCCAGAGACGGTCCGCCTCTTTCGCGAACTGGTCTGGCGGCATGTCGTACATCGACCGCCAAATCCCGCCCACATCCGAATATCCGAGTTCGCGCGAACCTTTATTTCCCAATTCCACAAGTCGCGCATAACGCTGCCGCATGGACGCGCCAATTGCATGCCATCCGATCCATGCGTTTCTTAATTCCTCGGGATCGCGACTGGTTGCCAGAATATGTTCAACCGCTGTGATGTCCAGGCACTTGTCTTTACCGGTGCCATCGGGGCACCACTTGCCCTTGCCATAATCCCCCGCCAACGAAGTGGAAATTGTCGCCAATTCTTTCTGCTCGGCGGCGTTCGCAGGCGCAGGAAATCCAATCGACAATTTCACCAACAACATTTTTCTCGCCATCTCCGGCGGCAGCTTGAGTCCGTCAAAGCGATGCGCCTTTTTTGCCAGCTCGACGGTTAATCTGTTCACTATCTCCCCGGCGTCGGCCGCAATTTGATTAGTGTCATCGGTTATAAAATTTTCCTGTACCCAGGCGGCACGCTGGGCTTTGGTCCCCAAGTCAAAAAGTCGAGCCTCGGCGTCATCAAGAAATGCTTTGGCCTCTTCAATGGTCGGGGCGCCCCCATCCTGTTTCGTGGTCGCACTTTGTTGCGCCGAGATGCTCTGCGTAAAAAGCAGTCCTGCGCACACACATCCAAGCATCAAATGCCGGCCGACCGGGCAAATTTTCATGCCTGAACCTTCCTGGTGTTCGCCGCAACCTGGCGGATAATTGGCAGTGCTCGTTCGATCCCTGCCCGGCTGACGTCGCAATGCGTAACGAAACGCACTGAGTCGGGCGCCGTGTCCTGCGCCCAAATGCCGTGCGGATACAACTCTTCACAAAACTGCACCGCCGTTTTGCCGGTTTGCGAGCAATCGCAAATTACGATGTTGGTTTGCACTTTTGCCGGATTGAGCCTCAATTGAGGAATCTTCGCAAGCCCTTCAGCCAAAAATCGCGCATTCTCATGATCGATATGCAAGCGTGAGGGAGAATTTCGCAGCGCCATCAGGCCCGCGGCGGCAATCACTCCAGCCTGGCGCATCCCGCCGCCAAACATTTTGCGGTACACGCGCGCCTTCTGTATGAACGCGCGCGGGCCCACCAAGATGGAACCAACCGGCGCGCCCAATCCCTTCGACAGGCAGAACATCACCGAATCGCATCCGCGCGTCATGCGCGCGACAGAATCGCCCAGCGCCACCGCGGCGTTGAAAACGCGCGCGCCATCCAGATGAACTTTCAAATTGACGGCGTGGGCGTGATTGCAAATGTCGTCGACGGTCGCGGTGGGATACAACATGCCGCCGGCCATGTTGTTCGTGTTCTCCAGACAAACCAGCGCGGTTTGCGAATCGTAATAAACATGCGGTCGAATCACCGCTTCGATCAGCGCCCAGGAGAGAATGCCGTCCTCACCGCGCGCAACACGCGGCATACAACCGGCCACGGCCGACATGGACGCCAGTTCGTATAAATTTACGTGACTGCGCTCTTCGCAGATCACCTCGTCGCCATGATTCGTCCACACCTTGATGGCGATGAGGTTACCCATGCAGCCGGTCGGAACGAATAACGCCGCGTCTTTGCCAAAAAGTCCTGCGGCTTCGTGCTCCAGCAGATTTACGGTGGGATCTTCCGCGTACACGTCGTCGCCGACTTCTGCTTCGGCCATGGCACGGCGCATTTCGATCGTAGGCCGGGTCACCGTGTCACTGCGCAGATCGACCACGTTCAATTGGGGCGCCATGGCCCGCGAATTCATAGCCATTACCGGATCTGTTTCTAGTGTGCTCACAACTCAGCCTCCATTGCGGAAACTAAATTCCAGGGTTCATCTCAGCAGCTCAACAAAAACTTCGTTTGACACGCTGAGCCGTGAAGGCGCCAGCCGAACGACCGGGCCGTTCCATTTCACCAATCCCGAGGAAGCCAGCGGATTAAAGCGCGCTGCCAATTTTACGGCGTAATCTTTTTCAATTCGCGACACGTCGATGCCATCAAGCTGTCGCAAGCCCAAAAACAATTCTTCTTCAAGCGCGGCCTCGGGCGTCAATCGTTCCAGTTGTTCGACCGGCAACGATCCATTTTGCATCGCATTTACGTAACCCGCCGCGTCATGCGCATTTGCCCACCGTTGTACGCCTGAGAACGAGTGTGCGCCCGCGCCGAATCCCAGGTAAGCTTCGCGGCGCCAATATTTCAAATTGTGGCGCGATTCGAACCCCGGCTTGGCCCAGTTGGATATTTCATAATGGTGATAGCCGGCGGCGCAAAATGAGGTTTGAGCCAGCTCATAAAATTCGGCCATCTGATCTTCGCTGGGCACCGCTCCGGCGCTGTAACGCTCGCCCCCTTTTAATAGCTCGCTCCCGAGACGGCTCTTCTCATCCACTTCCAGGATGTAGACAGAAACATGCTCGGGAGCCAATTCGGTAAGCCGATCCATAGACTCGCGCCAGGTTTCCGGCGTCTGCAGCGGCAACCCAGCAATTAGGTCGAAGCCAATATTCGCAACGCCCGCTTCACGAAGAATGGGAACAGCGCGATAAATATCCGCGCGGCGGTGCATGCGTCCGGAAGCCGCGAGCTCGGCGTCAGAAAACGATTGCACGCCGAAACTTAGGCGATTAATTCCAGCTCGTACCCACGCGGAGGCTTTCTCGGCATCGACAGTTTCAGGATCGACTTCCAGCGTCACTTCCGCTAGTTCGCAGGGAAACGAATCGCGAATGGTCTCCAGAAGAGTTTGCAGATGCGCAGGGTCAAGCAAGCTCGGGGTGCCCCCGCCGATATAAACCGTATCCACGGTCGCGTTTTCCGTTATCGCGGGAGCAAGCTCGATTCCGGCGGCCAGATACAAATCCCGGTAAGCCTTTAATTCACGGCACACCGCGCTTACGTACGGAGCGAAGCGCGAGGAAGAGACAACTCCAGTATGAAAATTACAGTACGTGCATTTCGTTTGGCAGAAAGGGACCTGCACGTAGATGCCAAGGCTGGTCATTTGCACAAAAACTTTAACACAGCGCCGCATTGCGCGCAGGCGTCGCCAGGCACCGCGTAGGCATTAGAAAGGCCGAAGTCAGGAATTATTCAGGGATAACTTTCACTTGCAGGTAGCGATCGCGCGGTCCATCGAATTCGCAAAAGAAGATACCCTGCCAGCGCCCCAATTTCAGCTTGCCGTCTTCCACAAAAATTGTTTGGCTCGCGCCCACCAGCACGGACTTCATGTGCGAATCAAAATTTCCTTCGGCGTGGCGGTAAGGCCCTCCAAACGGAATCAAGCGGTCGAATGCGCCTTCCAGATCGTGGGCCACATCGGGGTCCGCGCACTCGTTGATCATGATTGCCGCGGTTGTGTGCGGCACGTACACGTAGCAAACGCCGCTGGCCACGCGAGACTTCTCAACCGCTTGCTGCACCTGCGCGGTCACGTCAACAAGCTGGGTGCGGCGAATCGTTTTTACTTTTAGCGTGTGGATCGGCACCAGCACACCAGGCTTCGCGAAAGACTTGTTAGGAAAGCTGCACTATACAATGACGCCCCAGATTTTTGCTGCCGCACAGTTTTTGCAATTCCGTCAATCCGCCCGGACCCCTTCGCGCCAGAAATGGCAACAGACAAAGCTCCCTCGATTGCAGGACTTTGTGCGGGTAGAGCAACTGCTCCAGAAAATTCTCGTACACCGCAAGCAGAGTTGCTTTAGCGTCCTGCGCACGGCCAGTCTTGCGGCGCAGCTTATCGATCTGGTACTCGATCTTTTTGCGAGCCGTCTCTACCGCACCTTGCAAAGTAGGATCGAGCTTCTTCAGTTGACCGTGTAACTGGTCCAGCATTCTCATCACTTGTTTATGGTTGCGGTCAAAATCTTGGGACACATCTTTCGGAACGGACGCGCGCTCCATTCTGCGGCGAACTTCCTGGGAGCCCGCCCAGATATCTTCGACGTTCAATTTGTAGGCCCGGAGTAATTTGGCGGCCTTGATATCCACGAGCGTAAAGTCCGGGCGCGGCAAAATCACCGGCATGCGGCCGAGCACGTGCTTGTACACCACTTCGGATTGCGCGAAATAAGCAATTTCTGCCGCTCCGCCAATGTACGCTACGGTAGGCAGCAAATAATCCTGTACCACCGAACGTAACAGCGCGCTGGGGCTAAAATCCTGCGGCGCGTTTTCGATAGCCTTCAACAACTCCAGGGCGGCCCACTGCTTTTCGCCCGCTTGAAATTTGCCATGGCCATTCGCGGCAATCGGTTTTCGTACTCCGTCGCGCTGCGCTTTGTCACTGCACTGATTGCCCATGTAAAACAACAGCGTGCTTTTTGCCGTGACTTTCACTTGGGTCGAAAATCCCGCCGCTTCCAGTTCCTTGCCGCGGCGCAGCAATTTTTCGTTCAACGTGTCGCGGTCTTCGATAGCCTGGCGATAGACGGGAGCTGCGATGCGGTGCAGCGCCGAGTCCAACGGATCAAGGAGGATCAGCCCTTGCTGCGAAAACAATCTGGCAAATAATTTGGCGAACGCGCTTCCGTACGTTTCGCCCCGGTTGTAGCTCTCCTTCAAAAACTGGGCCAACAGCACGCTGCCCTGTTTGACGAGCAATTCAGCGGCTTCGTGAACCTGTTCGTCGATCTGCGCGCCCAGCAATATTTTTCCGACCGGGCGTCCCGCATCCTGTTCGCCAGGCGGCGCAAGCTCGAAGCGCTTCAGTTGCCCGTCTTGAAACCAGCTCACATGGCGGACTTCGTCAACGTCATGATCTTCCGTGGCCATCCAGAAGACCGGCACAGCCTCAATGCCTGAGCGCGTCACTTCGTTGGCAAGTTGAATCGCACTCAGCGCTTTGTAGAACGAATATGCGGGACCGCTGAAGAGCCCAACCTGCTGTCCGCTGACAATTGCTATGGCTCCTTTTTCCAAGCGGTCGAGATTTTCGAAGACCGCGGGCCCTGCGCCAATCGCGGCGTTCTGTGCGCGCAGGATGGTGGCCACGGCGCTGCGGCGTTCCTTGGGAAATTCCAACTCGCGCGCCACCGCGGTAACCGAAGCCATCTTGGGCGCATGGGCATAAAACCCCTGCACCTTGGAAAAATTATTCAGATATTCGAGGAAGAGCTTCGACTGGTGGGGTAGCTTGTGGGACGCGAGGGCACGACAGTCCATGAGCCGTTAGATGATACCCGCGCGGAAACGTCTCATCAAACGCCAGAATTATTACAACTCACGCCGAAGCCATAATGGGCTGCTCAATGGTGGCTAAAATTGAGCTGATTCGCGCTTTATGCTCGTCTGTAAGTGGCTGCAGCGGCAACCTCGGATTGCCGCCGCGATAACCGCGCTGGTCCATGACGTACTTGACCCCCGCGATGCCAAACTTCGAGACGATCGTATTGGAAGCGCGCAGCAACACCTTTTGCAGCTCGCGAGCTTGTTCCCATTGGCCCGGGCGGAAGAGCTCATAGAGCGTCACGCATTTCTCCGGAAGCGCGCTTGCCAAGGCTAGAATGGCGCCGCGCGCACCCACCGCCAGGCATGGAAACACCGTGGCCGCTGCGCCTACCAGCACCTGAAATTGCGCTGGGGCGCCCGCGATCATCTCGGAAATGCGATGAACATTTCCGGAGCTGTCCTTTATACCGATAATGTTTTGATGTTCGGCGAGCGCGATAGTCTCTGGCGCTTCGAGCGCCAATCCGGTAAAAATCGGCACGGAATAAAGCAGCACCGGGATGGGCGATTCATCGGCGACGCGACGGTAATGCGCGATGAGCACCTCCGGTTTGTATGCAGGCTTGTAGTAATAGGGAGTCTTCACTAGCGCGACGGCATATCCCAGAGCAGCCACTCGCTGCGTTCGCTCAATGGTTTCCGCGGTGGATTCCGCGCCGGCGCCGGCGATGAGTTTTTTCCCGGGCGCCGCGGTCTGCTTCACTGCGTCGAGGATGCCGTCCATTTCCTTGGACCGCAGCAGCACGGATTCCCCCGTGGAGCCGAGCACTACGTAGCCCGCGAGCGCCGTTTGGTTGTAGCGGGCAATGTTGTGCTTCACATTTTCGAGCGACACGGAACCATCCGCCGCGAACGGCGTCGTGAGAGCGGGATAAACCCCTGCCAAATCCAGCATCGATTTCCCCAAGTCAGATTAAATTCATCTCAAAGTCAGCTTGCAAATTTAGTGCGCCGGCGCCGTAGTCAGTCGGCGGGAGTCGGAGTTTGCGAAGCCGTCACGCTGCCGCGGTGCAAATCCTGCAACGCCGCAACTTCCGTGCCCTGCTCCAGCAACGCCTGAATTCCGCGAGTCGCCGCGTGTGCCGCTGCCAGCGTGGTGATACACGGAATGTTATAGCGAATCGCCGCTCGCCGAATAGATTTTTCGTCGTAAAAGGATTCGCGCCCCAGTGGAGTATTGATGATCAGATCGATCTTGGCGGTCTTCACCAGGTCCACGATGTTGGGGCGTCCCTCGTTCACTTTAAAAACTTCCTGCGCCTCCACTTCCGAATCGGCCAGCGCCGCTGCGGTTCCGCGCGTGGCCAGCAATTTGAAACCCAGCGCCTGCAATTCCTTGCCCAGCGGCCCGACGTGCTTTTTGTCGCGGTCGTTGACGCTCATGAATACCGTGCCCTTGCGCGGCAGACGTTGCCCGGCCGCGAGTTGCGCCTTGGCAAACGCCAATCCGTACGAAGTTGAAATCCCCATAACTTCGCCGGTGGAGCGCATTTCCGGCCCCAGAATGGTGTCCACACCGCGAAACTTGTTGAACGGGAAAACCGGCGACTTCACGGAATAAAATTCATGCACCGCGATTTCTGAAACGCCGTGATGAACAACCAGCGGCAACTTCATGGTGGATAATTTTTTCCCAGCCATCAAGCGCGCCGCAACTTTCGCAATCGGCACGCCGGTCGCTTTGCTCACAAACGGCACGGTTCGCGACGCCCGCGGATTCACTTCCAGCACATACACGGTGTCCCGTTGAATCGCATACTGCACGTTCATCAATCCCACGACCTTCAAAGCGAGCGCAAGCCGCTTGGTGTATTCGCGAATGGTATCTAAAATTTTGGGCGACAAGCTCACCGGCGGCAACACGCACGAAGAATCGCCGGAGTGCACACCGGCTTCTTCAATGTGCTCCATGATTCCGCCGATCACTACCTCCGTTCCATCACACAGCGCGTCAACATCCACTTCGGTGGCTTCTTCCAGAAATTGATCGATCAGCACCGGGCGCGCCGGGCCCATCAGCGCTGCCTGGGCCACGTATTCCTGCACGGTATTCACATCGTAAGCGATCACCATGGCGCGGCCGCCCAAAACATAACTGGGGCGCACCAAAACCGGCATGCCAATCTCGCCGGCGACGCGCGCGGCTTCCTCGGGAATTAGCGCCGTGCCATTTCGCGGCTGATGAATTCGTAGTTCGTCAAGTAATCGTCCGAAGCGGCGGCGATCTTCGGCAAGATCAATCGACTCCGGTGCGGTGCCGATGATCGGCACGCCATTGCGTTTCAGTTCTAGCGCCAGGTTCAGCGGCGTCTGCCCGCCAAATTGCACGATCACGCCGTGAGGCTTTTCGCGCTCCACCACCGCCAGAACATCTTCGAGCGTCAGTGGTTCGAAATACAGCCGGTCCGACGTGTCGTAGTCCGTCGAAACCGTTTCTGGATTGCAATTCACCATGATGGTTTCGAAACCATCTTCACGCAGCGCAAACGAAGCGTGGCAGCAGCAACAATCGAATTCAATCCCCTGCCCAATGCGGTTCGGCCCGCTGCCCAGAATGATGATCTTCGGTCGCGACTGCGCGTCGGATTCGTCTTCGTCCTCATAGGTCGAGTACATGTACGGCGTAAACGATTCGAATTCGGCGGCGCAGGTATCAACCCGTTTGAAAACCGGGCTGACGCCGTAACGCGCACGCTGCAAGCGCACCGCGGCGGCGGTGGTCTTCCACATCTGGGCAAGCTGCTCGTCGCTGGTGCCGTGACGTTTCACCTCACGCAATAATTCCTTCGAGGCCGTTCCCACGGTTACCTTAGCGGCCCGGCGATTCATGGCGATGATTTCTTCAATCTGCTGAATGAACCACGGATCGATTTTGGTCAGCTCGCAAATTTCTTTCGCAGACAAACCGCGTTCCACGGCCGTCAGCAACCAATGAATGCGGTCTGGACGCGGCGTGGCCAGTTTCTCGCGCAGCAAAGAATCTGGCGTGTCGGCGGGGGCGCGCCACGGCGTGCTGGGCTCGAGTGAGCGAATACCCTTCTGTAACGCCTCTTTGAAGGTTCTCCCGATGGCCATCACTTCGCCCACGGATTTCATCTGCGTTCCCAGTGTGCTGTCCGCGCCGGGGAACTTCTCGAATTGCCACTTGGGAATTTTCACCACCACATAATCGATGGTAGGTTCGAAACACGCAGGAGTTTGCTTGGTGATGTCGTTGGGAATTTCATCCAGCGACATGCCCACCGCCAGGCGCGCCGCAATCTTCGCAATCGGGAAGCCTGTAGCTTTACTGGCCAATGCCGAGCTGCGCGACACGCGCGGATTCATTTCAATAACGGTCATCTTGCCATTTTCAGGATTGATGGCGAATTGCACGTTGGACCCGCCGGTCTCTACGCCTACCTCGCGAACGATCGCGGCGGCCGCGTCGCGCATGCGCTGGTATTCCTTGTCCGTCAGCGTCTGCGCCGGCGCCACGGTGATGGAATCGCCGGTGTGCACGCCCATGGGGTCAAAATTTTCAATGGTGCAGATGACCACGAAATTGTCGCGGTGATCGCGCATTACCTCGAGTTCGTACTCTTTCCAGCCCAGCACGGATTCTTCCACCAGCGCTTCGTGCACCGGACTCATGTCCAGCGCGTGCGAAATCGCTTCGCCAAACTCCTCACGGTTATACGCGATGGAGCCGCCAGTGCCGCCCAACGTAAACGAGGGACGAATCACCAGCGGAAATCCCAGTTGATCGCAAAGCCGCAGCGCGTCCTGCGCATTATTGACGAGCGCGGAGGCAGGAACTTCCAAACCAATTTTGCGGCAAGCATCCTTAAACCACAGCCGGTCCTCCGCCACCTTGATGGCGCGCAGCGACGCGCCAATCATTTCCACGCCATGCTTTTCGAGGACGCCGCTTTCCGCAAGCTCCACCGCAAGGTTAAGCGCGGTTTGACCGCCCACAGTAGGCAACAAGGCGTCAGGCTTTTCGCGGGAGATAATTTCTTCCAGATATTCTTTGGTGAGCGGCTCGATGTACGTGCGCTGCGCAATTTCCGGATCGGTCATGATCGTCGCTGGATTTGAATTCACCAGCACCACTTCATAACCTTCCGAACGCAGCGCCTTGCACGCTTGCGCACCGGAATAATCGAATTCGCAGGCCTGCCCGATAACAATCGGCCCGGATCCAATAATCATGATCTTCTTTATGTCCGTTCGCTTAGGCATCCGCGTGAACAGGCTTCCAGCCTGAATTCTTATCTTTCTCCGTCATAATCAGAACGAAATCCTATCGCCGGCTTTCCTTCATCATGTCCGTAAATTGCGTGAACAGGTAATGCGAATCGTGCGGACCTGGTGACGCCTCCGGATGATACTGCACGCTGAACAAGGGCAAAGATTTGTGCCGCATGCCTTCATTGGTGTGATCGTTCAAATTCACGTGCGTGATTTCCACATCACTGGAAGGCAGGGACTCCGGATCCAAGCAAAACCCGTGATTCTGCGCGGTAATTTCAATTTTCTGCGTCAGCAGATTCTGTACCGGATGATTTGAACCATGATGTCCAAATTTTAATTTGAACGTTTTACCACCCAGCGCCAGGCCGCAGAGCTGGTGCCCTAAACAAATTCCAAACACCGGGATTTTGCCGATCAGCTTGCGGATATTTTCAACAGCGTAATTGACAGGTTCAGGATCCCCAGGTCCGTTTGATAAAAAAACTCCATCCGGTCCCAAACCGAGCACTTCTTCGGCGGAGGTTTGCGCCGGAACCACCAACACTTCGCAGTGATGATCGATCAACATGCGCAAAATATTTTGTTTAATTCCGTAATCGTAGGCCGCCACGCGAAATCGTCGCGTTTCATGCTGCGTTCCCGCCGATGCAGTCTGCTCGGTCCACGGCGCAGAGGCCAACTCGATCGATCCTTTATCCCACGAATATGCTTTGTGGCAACTCACGCGGCTGGCCAATTCCTGCCCGGCCATCTTGGGCAAATTTTTGGCTTCGCGGATAAGTTGCTCGGACGCCGTTCCGTCGGTAGCCACCACACCACGCAGCGCGCCTACACTTCGAATGTGCCGCACCAGCGCGCGGGTATCGATATCCCAAATCACCGGAATCTGGTGACGGTTTAAATACAGCTGCGCCGTCTCCGAGGAACGCCAGTTGGAAGACATCTGCGAAAATTCGCGCACCACCAGCGATTCGATATAGGGACGCGGAGCTTCCTCATCGTCGAGATTAGCGCCAACATTTCCGATGTGCGGATACGTGAGACAAACGATCTGCCCAGCGTAACTGGGGTCGGTGAAAACTTCCTGGTAACCGGTGAGGCTGGTATTAAAAACGACTTCGCCGCCCCGGCGCGTGATTGCGCCGGCCGCGCGGCCATTAAATATGCGCCCGTCTTCCAGCGCAAGTGTGGCGGGTCGATGCTGGACTTCCGTCAGTGGAGCCCCCTGTTTTTATCATCGCAGTCCTAACCAAGTGACCACGTTCGCGGTTAAGGTATGAACCTGGGTCTTCAACTATTTGCTTTCCGCTTCCGTCATCGCCAGCGAACCGAAATGATCCACCGGCCAATACGCAAATACCGCGCGTCCATAAATGAACTGGCTCGGCACCGGCCCGAACACCCGCGAATCGTTGGAACTGATGCGGTGATCGCCCATCACGAAATAGCTGTCCGCGGGTACACGCGTTGGCCCGTAATCGCTGACGTCTTCATATTGCGGCGGAACGTAAGGCTCAGGCACCACAGCCCCATTCACCGTGACGACTCCCTGGCGTATGGTCACCGTTTCGCCCGGCAACGCGATCACCCGCTTGATAAATGACTTCGAGCGGTCCAGCGGATACCAGAACACCACCACGTCCCCGCGATGAATGGACTCAAACCGGTATACAAACTTGTTGATGAAGATTCGTTCCTGATCGGAAAGCAGCGGCGCCATGCTGGTGCCTTCGACCTTCACCGGTTGATATAAGAAAACGATGATGACGAGCGCCAAGCCGATAGCGATGAGCAAATCGCGGGTCCACACGCGAATTTCGTGGCGCAAAGAAAGTAGCGACGGAGGTTGTTCGGAAGAAGTGCTGGGAGAAATACCTGCAGAGCTATTCGGATTCACGCTCGATGCGCCAGGTTTCTCGTCGGAGTGTTCCATTTTGCTGCCTAGTATTTATAACATGAGCGTCGCGGAACGCGCCAGATTCCGTTTTTGGTAAGCAGTCTACGCCGCAACGCCCAAGTATTTCCCGTTTGAGGCTACGGCAAACCGCTGTGTGTTTTCCATGCGCTTGGAGCTGCGCCAACGCCCTAACTCGTGCCGCAGGTATCGAACTATGTCAGCCGTACCGCCTTAAGTAAGATTCCGCCCGCTCAACTTCCCGTTGCCTTGCGTGACCATCAATTCAGATCTTGTTAGTAGGGCCCACGACACTCATTTTTCTTCCGCCATCGATCGAAAAACCGGCGGGCGTCACATCCCAGATCAACAAAACGCGGAGGGTCGCACAGGCTCGATTTGAAGCCTGGGTCTTGGTTTCCATTCGCAGGGTGGCGCACGTTCGTAGTTGAGGTATGAAGTGGGTCCTCACCAGTCACAAACCCAACCGGCTAATCTCCAAGCGCGTACGGCAACGACGCCAGTGCAGCAACTACCGCCGTTTCCGTGCGCAGAATTAACCGCCCAAGCGAAGCCTCCTGAAACCCGGCCTTCAATGCCGCATCACGCTCCTCATCGGTCCAACCGCCTTCTGGGCCGATAGCCAACACCGCCCGGGCTGCAGCGCGATCTCGCAGCGCGACACGCAGCGTAGGCGCGTCCGCGCGCTCAGAAAGAAAAACACCCAACCGATTCCCGCGCGCCGCAAAAGCCGCTTCAGGCCTCGCCACCGCCTGCAGCACCGGCAACCTCACCCGCCGGGATTGCTGCGCAGCCTCCAGTACAATCTTCCTCCAACGCTCGGAGCGCTTCTCCGCCGCCGCAATCAAGCCCTTCTCGCTGCGCGCAGTCGCGAGTGGCACGATTTCCGAGACTCCCAACTCGGTAGCCTTTTCAATGGCCCACTCAAACGCGTCAAACTTCACCACTGAAAGCAACAAGACGACGTGTAGTTTCGGTTCCTCGGCAGGCAATTCTTCAAGCAGCGCAAATTCCACACTGTCGCGCGCCACCTTTTCGACGCGTCCAAGACATACGCGCGCCCCATCGCTCAATTCGTAAAGCTGTCCCGCTTGCGCACGCAGTACCACGCCCAGGTGATGCGCTCTATCGCCTGAAACGAGCGCCCGTTGCCCATCGAATTTTTCAACGAAAAATCGCCGCCGCACGCGACGATTCTATCCTAGATATTCATGGCCACTAGAATGAGAACAGCTTCGGCGTTAAAAAATTAAGAATAAAAGAAGAGTTACAACGCCGCGTACGCAACGGCTCCACTTAACCGAAAATATCTTTCACTTTTTCAAAGATAGACGAGTTGCGGTCCGCCGGCTTATTTTCGACTTTCAACGAAGCTTCCAACTGCTCCATCAATTTGCGCTGCTCGCGCGTCAACTTAGTTGGAGTGAGTACTCGCACGTGGTAATAAAGATCGCCTTTCCCGCCACCGCGCGGATCCGGCAAGCCTTTGCCTTTGACGCGAAAGACCGCATCGCTTTGCGTGCCCTCGGGAATTTTTAATTTCTCTTCGCCGCCCAGGCCGGGAACCTGCAGCTCCGTGCCCAGCGCCGCTTGCGCTACGCTCAACGGAATTGTGCAATACAGATCCGCGCCCCGGCGTTCAAAAAACTGGTGTTCTTTGACGTCCAGCACCACGTACAAATCGCCCGGAGGCCCGCCGTTAGGCCCTTGTTCACCCTCGCCGGTAACCCTGAGCCGCGTGCCCGTATCAACTCCGGGAGGAATCCGCAGCTCGATAATTTTCTCGCGCTCCACGCGGCCATTTCCGCGGCACTCCACACAGCGCTCGCGAATAATCTGTCCCGCGCCCTGGCACGCCGGGCAAGTGCGCGTAATAGTAAAAAATCCCTGCTGGTAAGCCATCTGCCCGCGCCCGCCGCAGGTGTTGCAAGTGGTTACGCCGGTGCCCTTTTTCGCGCCGGTGCCGTTGCATGCCGAACACAATTCCTGCTTGGGTAATTTAACCTTGGTGTTAACTCCGGCCGCCGCTTCTTCAAACGTCAACGTCATGTCATAACGCAGATCCGCGCCGCGCTGGTTGCGGCCACGTCCACGCCGCCCGCCGGAAAACAAATCCTCAAATCCAAAAAAATCGCCAAAGATATCGTGGAAATCCTGGAACACGGAACTATTGAAGTCCGTGCCTACGTTAGAACCTCGCAGCCCTTCGTGCCCGTAGGTATCGTAGATTTGACGTTTCTGGGGATCGCTCAACACGCTATACGCTTCCGTACATTCGCGAAACTTTATTTCCGCTTCTTCTTTATTCACCGGATTGCGGTCCGGATGCCACTTCAGCGCGTTTTGGCGGTAAGACGCTTTGATCTCCTCAATCGAGGCCTCGCGTTTAACGTTCAGCACCTCGTAGAAATCCTTTTGTGAAGACCTGGGCATATAAGAATGTCGGCTCCCGAATAGTTTTTTAGTTTGCAGTCTTAGATGCGGCGGTGGGGTGAACCGCTACGCGCACCATGGCGGGACGCAACACCCGCCCGTGAAAAACGTAGCCCGGTTGAAAAACCTGCAAAATCGTCCCCTCGTCCTTGTCCGTGGTTTCCGTGCGATCCATGGCCTGATGCAAATGCGGATCGAAAGTCATGCCCACCGGATCGATGCGCTCCACGCCAAGCTTCGCGATATTGTCAATCAGCTGTTTGTAAATGAGCTCGAATCCCTTGCGATAATTCGCGTATTCCGGTTCACGGTGCAAGGCCAGCGCCTGCTCAAAACTGTCCACCACCGGAATCAAGGCTTCGATCACACGCGCGGTAGAACGCCGCGAATCCTCGGTGCGCTCTTTCTCCACGCGCTTGCGGTAATTATCGAAATCGGCTTGGCGGCGCAACAGCGTCTGGCGCAGATCTTCGAGATCTTTCGCAAGTTTACCGACCTCCGCGTCGGCATTCGCATATTCGGCCTCAACCGCATTAACCTCTGGCGACGAATCTGCCGCAGCATTGGCAGCACTACTATCGGGGTTATTTTCCCCACTCTTTTTGGAATCGTTTCCCATGACGTTCCAGCCTCTCTTTTGCCAAAAATCTTTCAAATTTTGCTCAGCGCTTCACTGAAGAGTTGCGCGACGTAAGCCACGGCTGTCATCGCGCGCTCATACGGCATGCGCGTCGGCCCCAGCACGCCCAACGATCCTTGCACCAGATCATTACTCATGTACGGCGCGCTGATCAGCGCCAGGTTTTCGCCTGCCGCTGCTATTTCTTTGACGCCTATTTTCACAAAAATGGGTTCAGGCGTATCAATACAAGCATTTAAAACCATCACCAGGCGATGCTTTTCTTCAATGGCCGACAGCAAATCCCGCAGCTGAGCCTGGTCTGCAAACTCCGTGGCGCCGATCATCTGCGCGGTGCCTTCCACGTGCACCTGAGCCGCAAGGTCAGCGCCCAAAACCGCCGGATCGCACAGTGTCAGCGCCCCTTGGACAATTCCCTCATAGCGCTCGCGTTCGGTAGCCAGCTTTTGCAGCAAGTCCCCGCGAATCGCTTCCAGCGTCCAACCCGCATAATGCTGGTTCAGAAACTCGGCAATATTGTCCAGCTCCGGCTGCGAGAACAATCGATGCGGCCGCAAAATTTTGTCGCGCGTCACGCCGCCGTGCGAAATCAAGACCACCACTACCCGACCATCCGGCAATAGCCACATTCTGGCGTGCTCCAGAACGGTTTTCCCCAAAGGCGGAGACACGATGATGCCCAGTCCGCTGGAAACTTCCGCCAGCACGTGCCCGGCCCGCTCGGTCATGTCCGCGGAACTGGACGCGGCATTGAACTCACTCTTGATCCAATCGCGATCCTCAATGCTCAATGTCGCGCGCGAAGCGATCTCCTGTGCAAAAAAACGGTACGCCGCAGCCGTAGGCACACGGCCGGCAGAAGTGTGCGGCTGAAAAAGAAGCCCGCCATCTTCCAGGTCGGCCATCACGTTACGAATCGTGGCGCTGCTGAGCGTTTCCTGAAAACGCTGCGAAACCGCGCGCGAAGACACCGGTTCGCCCGTCTCTATGTAGGTGCGCACGATGTCCGCCAATATCTGGCGATTCCGGCGTTCCTGAAGCGCAGCATCCCTCATATCAGCACTCTACACGGAAGCCCGGTAAAATGGCCCACTCATATATTTTAGGAACCGTGTCAAGTACGGTCAACGCATTGACTCCGCTGTGAGCTGCGGTTCTCTTCGCTTTTGAAGTCGGGCCTTTGAACTTGGCTGGCCCATCCCTGCGGTTTTTCCAAGGGTGGTGCTTTTTCTAAGATTTCATTTACTCTGATCAAACTCCTGGAATCACTCTGCGTTGTCGATCTGCGCCCGCTGCAGCTTATCCGAATAGTCGATGTACATCGTTTTCCACTCAGTGAAAAAGTCAATCGCCGCAAGGGCAGCCTCGCGATGTCCATTACCCGTCTGTTTCGTCCCGCCAAACGGCAAATGCGTCTCCGCCCCAATCGTGGGAGCATTGACATAAACGATGCCGGTGTATAGATCGCGCATGGCCACAAACGCCAGGTTCACGTTTCGCGTATAAATAGATGCCGAAAGCCCATAAGGCACGCCATTAGCGACTTCAATCGCTTGCTCAAAATTATCGACAGGAATAACCGACACCACCGGCCCAAAGATTTCTTCCTGGGCGATCCGCATATTCGGCGCGACATCGCCAAACACCGTGGGTTCGTGGAACCAACCTTTGGCATACGCTCCGCTTGCGAGGCGATTCCCGCCCGTCAACAACTTCGCTCCCTCGAACTTCCCAATCTCCACGTAACTCATCACCGTCTTCAATTGCTGCTCATTAATGCACGGACCCATATCGGTCGTGGCATCCAGCCCATCTCCCACGCGCAGCCTTTTTGTCCGGGCCACAAAGCGCGAAATAAATTCGCCGTAAACGCTTTTGTGAACCGCCACGCGGCTGGCCGCAGTGCAGCGCTGTCCGGTCGTGCCGAATCCTCCCCAGATCGCTCCATCCACCGCCAGGTCAAGATTCGCATCATCCATCACGATGATGATGTTCTTCCCGCCCATCTCCAGGCTGCAGTGCTTAAATTCCGGCGCGCACATTTCCGCGATAATCCGCCCCACTGCCGTAGAGCCGGTAAAGCTGACCACCGGAACATCCCTATGTCCCGCTAGGGGCGCTCCCGCGTTCGGACCATCACCGCTCACCAGATTTACGACACCGTTAGGAACACCTGCCTCCGTCAAAATTTGCACCAGGTGGTACGACGACAACGGCGTATCTTCGGCGGGCTTCAACACCACCGTATTTCCGCTGATCAGCGCTGGCATCATCTTCCACGACGGAATCGCCATCGGAAAATTCCACGGCGTAATCAGGCCGCACGCTCCAATAGACTGCCGCGCGCTCATGGCAAATTTGTTCGGTAACTCCGATGGAGTCGTCTGCCCGAACAAACGCCGGCCCTCCCCGGCCATGTAGTAAGTCATGTCGATGGCTTCCTGCACGTCTCCGCGCGTTTCCGCCAGGACTTTACCCATCTCCCGGGTCATATCCTTCGAAAATTCTTCCTTATGCAGCAGCAGCATTTCCGCCGCGCGAAACAAAATCTCCGCGCGTTTGGGAGCCGGCACCAGACGCCAGCTTTTGTAAGCCTCATGGGCGGCATCCACGGCAGCGCTCACATCTTCGGCAACGGAAGACACAAAAATTCCTACGAGTTCATCGTTATTGGCGGGGTTGCGATTCTCGTACGCTTTGCCACTGCGCGATTCCACCCATTCGCCATTAATAAAATTCTTGAAAACCCGGGGCGACGCCGCTGTTGCCATATTTCCTCCTGAACGCGTACTTCCAGCGCGGATTATGCGGGCGATATCTACAATATCTACAATGATAGTCGATTTAGTGTCTGCTGACACGACTGAGGAGGAACCGCAACTTCGAGAACTAAAATCGCGGAAAAATCTTATTGCTTGCTGCCGGCCTTATAGTTGCTGCTTAACGAGTCGCCCTGCACGCCACCCTGCGGCGAGTTTGTAGAGGAAATTCTAATCGCAGGCGTGGGCGGCGCGATGCCTGCTGTCTGCGAACCCAGCCCAAGTTGCTGCAACGTCTTCGCGTCCAGCTTTCCTGAGGGATTCAAACCGTGCGCGCCTTGAAACTTCTTCATCGCCTCGACGGTGGATGTATCCCACTTCCCGTTCGGCGTTCCGGCATACGCGCCATTCTTCGCCAGCGCCTGTTGAATTTCAGAAACGCGTTGCGGCGTGGGAGCCTTCTGCCCTACCTGACGCCGCGAAGATTTTCCGGATTTACCCTTGTGCGAACTGCTGCTGGTCTTGGCTTTTTTCTTGACGGCCGAAGTCTGCGCCGATGACAAACACGGCGACACACCCAATCCCACCACTAATAGGGACAGCAGGATCAGGTGCATCGGCCGCATGAGTCGGTTCATATGTTTTTTCTAAGCTCGATTGAATCGAGCGCCTTATCGTTTGTCTTCCGCTGGCACCACACCCGGCAGAAACACCGTGAGTACCCGGTCGGTATCCTGATGGCGCAGCACCTTGAACACCACGCTGTCGCCGGCCTTCAGTTTACCGATGGCGTTGCGGTAGTCTTCCACGGAACTTATCGCCTGTCTATTCACTTCGGCAATAACATCCCGCTGCGCGAATCCGATGTCTTCGGCGAAGCTCGCTGGATCAACTTCGGTCACCAGCACGCCCTTCTGGGTATCCATGCCCACGCGATGTGCCCGGTCGGGAGTCAGTTCCTGGACATGCAAGCCAAACTCAGCGGGGGCAGCCTCGCCACCGCGCTGATCGCCCATACGTCCAGCTGTATTCGGGAATACCCGCGTACGATCTTCCACGGTCGCGACCGCTTCTTTCTGCGACCGATCGCGAACGTAGCTCAACTTAACCTTGCTGCCGATGGGAGCCAGTGAAATCGGATTCACGAGGTCGTTGCCGGACTTAACCGCGGTGCCGTTCACGCTGGTGATAACGTCTCCACCCTTCAATCCAGCCTTTTCCGCCGGACTGCCAGGCTCGACGCCTTCGATGACCACGCCATATGGCGCGCCCAGCGCTTTCAGCGTGATTGCGTTAGTGCCCAAATCTTCCTGGAAGCTTACACCGATAGACCCGCGTGTAACGCGGCCTTGCGCAATGATCTGGTTGTAAACATTGATGGCCGTTGTGGAAGGCAAAGCGAACCCTACGCCTTCGTAGCCGCGGCTGCCGGTAATGATCGCGGTGTTAATGCCGATCACATCGCCGCCCAGACTAACGAGCGGTCCCCCGGAATTGCCCGGATTGATGGCCGCGTCGGTCTGCAAGAATCTCTGGAACTGATGCCCGATCCCGCCGCGATCCTTGGCACTGATGATTCCCGCGGTCACTGTAGCTTGCAAGCCAAACGGGCTCCCGATGGCCAGCACCCAGTCGCCTACCTGCACGCCATCGGAATTGCCGAGTCTCGCCGTTGGCAAATCCCGGCCCGCGTCGATCTTCAAAACCGCAAGATCGGTGTCCTCGTCCACGCCTACTACCTTTGCGGTGTAGCGGGCGGTTTCGCCATTAAGCTGCACTTGCACTTTGGTAGCCTGATCCACAACGTGATTATTGGTCAGGATGTAGCCGCGCTTATCTACGATTACGCCCGAACCAAGGCTGCGCTCGGCTTGCGCTGGGCCTTCCTTCTGCCCATCAAAAAACTTGTCAAAGAAGTCCTGCATCGGATCATCCTGATCATCGGGCACCGCCCGCTTTCGCCGCGCCGAAGGAGGACGATGTTCCATGACCTGAGTCGTGGCGATGTTCACCACCGCCGGTTCCACCCGATTCACAATCCCAGAGAAAGAATTGGACGACGGAATCGGATCTGGCACCGCCAGCGGCGTCGCGTTGGTTCCCGCAAATGCCGTGTTCTTCACCGCCGACACGCGCCCGGAAACCACCGACCCGATCATGATTCCCACCAATAGCGTCAGGCACACAAAAAACGCCGCCATAATCTTTCTGCGGCGCGCCCAGTTATAAATCTCTTTTACCTGCTCACCCATCGTAAAGCTCCTATGGTGTCACACGGGTGCGCCGTCGAGGCCCACTTGACCGCTGACAATATAAAGTATAACACCGCAAATCTGGCCCGGTTGCTGCGCTCAATTTGTGCGCTGGAATCAACACTGTCCGGAAGGACGGGTGCCGACCCAGCCCAATTTGCCGCTTGCAGTTTGCTTGCCTATCCATTTGACGCACGAGCCGGTAATTCTGTTGTAATGCTTTTATATTAGCTTTAACGTGGATTTTTATATATCCAGGCCAGCTCGTCGTCCCGCCACCAAACAAAGCCAATTAGTCCGCACTGAATTCTAGTGGCAGATCAGTTTCTGATTCGACTTATCAGGCACTTGAATGACCGAAGGGCTTAAGCAAAAACCTGCTATGAACTTCAGATTCATTCGATACGAAATACCTGCGCCTGGGACTAAGGACGGGTAGAATGACCGCCGTCGCTTCTGCGTCGGAGTGCACTCCATGAAACATCTTTTCTCAGTTGTGTTGATTCCACTGCTCGCCCTGCCCGCTTTCTCCCCCGCGAAGGCTGCCACGCCCCAATACTCTATTCAGGCAATTCGCTACGCCTCAGCTGAAGATGACGTTGCGGGCCTCGTTATGGGCGCTCCAAAGGGCGAAAAAATCACTATCGCCATGGTCGTCTGGCTCATTCGTGGCGGCGGTCGCAACATCCTCTTTGACAGCGGCTATCACCGCGATACTTTCCTCCGTGACTTCCCATCAACGGAATACATTCGCACCGACGAAGCGGTGAAGCTCGCGGGCGTCCAGCCGGAAGAAATCACGGACATCGTCGTCAGCCATTCTCATTGGGATCACCTAGGCGGCATTGATCTCTTCCCCAAAGCGACAGTATGGATCCAGAAGGAGGAGTTCCGTTACTACACCGGCGAAGCCTGGCAGCCCGGAGGGAATCATGGCGGCATTGATCCCGAAGACGTGAAACAACTCGTGAGACTGAACACAGAGGCCCGGCTGCACCTAGTCGATGGCGACGACGTCGAGATGTTTCCTGGCATTCGTGCCTACACCGGAGCGCGGCACACCTACGCTTCCCAATACCTGCTTGTCGAGGGCAATACTCCCTTTGTCTTGGCATCCGACAATTGTTATCTCTATCGCAATCTTTCCGAACACAAAGCCAGCGCTACCTTCTCGGATGCGGATCACGCTGCAAATATTAGGAACCAAGAGCGTATGATCCAGCTGGCCGGTGGGAATCCTGACCGAGTCATCCCTGGCCACGACGTCTTGCAGTTCCAGAAATATCCTAGTCAGGGGCGCATCGCCAAAATCAAATAACGACTACCGTCGAAAGATTTCACCGTTTCTATTGCCTAACCCGTTGGCCGAATTTTTCCGGCTTGACATCTTTGGCGGTAAGGCGCATAAAAAGAGTAGCCGGAAGTGGCGGCGCACGTGGCGATTTAGGGCAACTTGCTCCACGTAAAAAACTGCTAAAGAGCTGGTAGAGCATCCCAGAAAGATTTTCTGAGACCCTCCGAGGCACTTTGGCACGGAGGGTTTTTCCATTTAGAAACCCTCCTGCTGCGCGTCCCACAAATTTAAACGGCCGTCTGGCTCAGGCTCAATCAAAGCCTCGGAGTCAATTTAAAGGTAGCGCCAATGTCCGACCTGTACGAATTGCGATGTCGAGAATGTGGAAAGTCCTGGGGCAATGAGCCTCGTTCCTTCTGCGAAGACTGTTTCTCCCCCCTCGAAGTTGTCTACGATTACGATTCCCTCAAGAAATCCGCTCGACGCGAAAATCTCACCGCCCGCGACTTCAATATGTGGCGTTATTCTGAGCTCCTGCCGCTCCCCAAGGACTACACCGGTCCCAATGCCGTCGGCGGAACCCCGCTGGTCGCTTCCCGCAAACTCGGCCGCGAATGGGGCATTGCAAGTCTCTACTTTAAGAACGACGCCGTGTGCTTCCCTTCCTTATCTTTCAAGGACCGCGTCGTCGCCACCGCCTTGGCCGCCGCCAGGCGCTTTGGATTTGAAACGGTGGGCTGTTCCTCGACCGGCAATCTCGCCAACGCCGTTGCCGCGCAAGCCGCCCAGCAAGGCTTCGAAGCTTGTGTCTTCATCCCCGCGGACCTCGAGCCCGCCAAAGTTTTAAACACCGCCGTTTACGGCGCGCGCATCGTGCGTATCGACGGCAACTACGACCATGTGAATCGCCTCTGCGCCCAGATCGCCGACCGCTTCAACTGGGGCCTCGTGAACGTGAATCTTCGCCCCTACTATTCCGAAGGCTCGAAGACTCACGGTTACGAAATTGCCGAGCAACTTGGCTGGCGCCTTCCTGATAACGTAGTCGTCCCCATGGCGGGCGGCTCGCTCATCACCAAAATAGCCAAAGCCTTTAAAGAATTGGTCACCCTGGGATGGGTCGAACCGCGGCCCGTGCGGTTCTTCGGTGCCCAAGCCACCGGTTGCTCTCCCATTTCCGACGGCGTGAAACGCAGTCTATCGCGCTTCGAGCCGCAAAAACCTAAAACCATTGCTCGCTCTCTAGCCATAGGCAATCCCGCCGACGGCGGTTACGCCATCAAACTGATGCGTGAATCCGGCGGCTGGGCCGAGGACGTCTCCGATCCAGAAATTGTGGCCGCCATAAAACTTCTCGCTGAAACCGAAGGCATCTTTGCGGAGACCGCTGGCGGCGTCACCACCGGCGTCGCGAAAAAGCTGATCGATCAGGGCCGCATCGCCGCGGGAGAAACAACCGTGGTGTGCATCACCGGTAACGGGCTAAAGACCACCGACGCGATCATCGGGGAATATCCGCTCAGCGAGGCTATTGCGCCGAAAATTGAAGCGTTCGAAGCGCTCATGGACGCGCAATTCGCCACCAGCGGCCGCGCACTGGCAGCGAATAAAGCCTAGCCAGTTATTTAGAATTTTCGCGTTGCAAAAATAAACGTCAGATGGAAAGAGAGCACCAAATATGCCAGTGATCATCGAAATCCCAACGGCCTTCCGGCGTTTCACCGACGGCCAGCCCAAAGTCGATTGTAGTGCGGTCACCATTGCTGAAGCCTTGAATCAGCTGACCGCCAAATTTCCCGACCTGGGCCGCCACGTCCGCGACGATCAGGGCCAAATTCGCCAATTCCTCAACGTTTATCTCAACGACGAAGACATCCGCTTCCTTGGCGGCGAATCCTGCTCCATCAAGGACGGCGACCGCGTCCTGCTCGTTCCTTCTATCGCCGGCGGTTTGGACATCGCGCGCTAAATAGTCACCGTTGACGAACTACCCAGTCATCTGAAAAGCTTCTCCACGAGTCCGATGCCATACTTTGCCCTGCTCTACGACGTAGTAGACGATTTTGTCGCCCGCCGTGCACCGTTTCGCGCCGAACACCTACGCTTGGCCGGCGAAGCTCACAACCGCGGGGACATTGTTCTGGCCGGCGCCCTCGCCGAACCCGCCGACACCGCCCTGATTATCTTTCGCTGCGCCGACAAATCCGTTGCCGATGACTTCGCGCGCCGCGACCCGTACGTCGTCAACGGTTTGGTCAAAAAATGGACCGTGCGTCCTTGGGCTGTCGTGGTCGGGCAGATCCCGGAAACTGCTTCTCCATCGGGTGGGCGCTTACAATGATTGCGCGGGTGTGGTCGAGTCGGACGGCGAAGTCCAACCTGAAGGCTTATCTCAAGCATTTTTCGAAAAGTGTGCTTCCGGAGTTGCGACGCTGTGACGGGTTCGCCTCCGCACTGGTGCTAACGCGTGATCTGGATGCGGAAACGGAAGTCGTGGTGAACACGTTCTGGAAAAACTTGGCCTCGATTAAGGCTTTCGCCGGATCAGATTGCGAGGCTGCCGTGGTAGCTCCTGAAGCCGCTGCATTGCTCATCAGCTACGACAAGCGCGTAAACCATTACGTCGTAGACGTCGCCGACAGTTCCGAATCGATCTCACTGTTCGCCGGTCGCGACTAGCCTGCCGCCGGCTTCTCCCACTTGCCTGATTCCGCCGAGCGGCAAATCGCGTCAATCACCGCCATGTTGGCGATGGCGTCTTCCAATGGCACTGGCACCGCGCCGTCCTCAAGAATAGCCTTCGAGAAAATATCTCCCTGTATGGTGTATTGATCGCAAGCTGGAATCGTCTCAACTTTTATTCCCGCGCCGCCCACGTCACTCCCGTCATCCACAAAAATTCGCGTCGCCTTGTTTGGAGGCGCATTGAAGGGGATCTCGATCTCAATCCTCCCCTTCGTTCCCAGAAACTGCATGCGCTGGTAAGGAACCATTTGCGTGCTGCATGTGAACACCGCCTGCCCGCCGCTGAATTCCATAATCGCCGAATCCAACCTGTCCGTGCCAAACTCCGGATCGCGCTCCAGCACACCACTCACTCGTAGCGGCTCCGCCCCAAACATAAAACGCGACATGGTAATGGGATAACAGCCGATGTCCAGCAGCCCGCCGCCGCCCCACTCCGGTTTATTCCGCACATTTTTCGAATCACGATTAAAGTAACTAAAAACTCCCACAATGGCGCGTAGCTCCCCGATCCGTCCCTTCCGAATCAAATCCCTGGTGCGCAGCCATTGCGGATGCGTTCGCACCATAAACGCTTCGCCAATTTTTACGCACGCGCGATCCCGCACCGGCAGCAAGGTTCTGGCCTGAGCCGCGTTCAACGCGATCGGTTTTTCACAAAGCACGTGCTTCCCCGCTTCCATGGCCTTAATCGACCAGGGCACATGCAAATGATTGGGCAGCGGATTATAGATCGCCTGAATCTCCGGATCGGCAAGCAGTTCTTCGTAGGAGCCGTACGATTTGCCAATTTTCAACGTCGCAGCGGCGGACCGCGCCTTCGCCAAATCACGCGACGCGATGGCCGCCACGTCGCAGTACTCGCCCTGCTGCATCCCAGGAATCACTTTGCGCACGGCGATAGACGCAGCACCCAAAACGCCCCACTTCACTTTTGTCTTTGCCACGCGTTCACCCAGCTTTCTGCCCGCGACTACCACACGTCATTTCGTGCGAAGGTAATAAATCACATTAGCGGTGTCGTCGGACAGCAAGAAAGAATTGTCACTCAGCTTCAAAATATCGCATGGCCGTCCCCGCACCACTCCGTGGTCAATAAATCCGGTGATAAAGTCCTGCACTTGCCCGTGACTATCGACACTGACGACGCGATACCCACGATCCAGTTTTTTATTGCTTGCCCCGTGCAACGCGACGAGGAAATGCCCTTTCAAAACCGGCGACGTGGAGTCGACTCCAAAATAATCCAGCCCTAACGGAGAACTATGCGCCCCAAAAAAAGCCAAGGCCTCCGGAGCAGCTTGGCAATCGGTTCCCGCAGGTCCGGCAGGAAAGTGCGAGTCGATCTTGGCTTTTCCACCCGAGTAGTAGCAACGCGGCCACCCGTAATCCAGTCCTCCCTCCTGCAATGCGCTGGCACTCACAGAAAACATCGGATCGTCAGGCTCGTCATCTCCTAAATGGTCCGCGCCCATGTTGGTCAAAAACAAAGTGTCTCCCACGAAACGCATCCCCACCGCATTGCGCAAGCCTCTCGCCACTATGTGCTGATTCTTCCCGTCCACGTCCATCACCGATAACGTTGCGCGAATCTCTTCTTTCTCATCGCAGGCATTGCAACTGCTGCCCACCGTTACGTACAACAAATCGCCTGGCCCAAACGAGATTGTGCGCGTCAGGTGCCATCCCCCGTATTTGTAGCTCAGCCCATAGGCCGGATAGGTAGCCAGTACCTCCGGTCGTGAAGTGGGGCGCTCTTCGCCACCCACGAATTTGTAGCGCACCAGCCGGTCAGTAAGCGCCAGGTAAAACCAATCTTGCCCCTGTGCGTCCTTGTAAAAGGCAATGCTATTTGGATTGTGCAGATTGGTAAGGTACGGAATCACGCGCGCGAATCTGCCGCTCTGCTGGTTGAAGCCATCCAAAATATAGACGGCACCTTCCGAGTTGTCGGAAAGATCGTGCATGGTCGTTACAAAAATCCGCCCGTCCGGCGATTTAGCCATAAATCGCACCCGCTTCAATCCTTCGGCGACAGGAGCAATCGTAAACTCGGCGGGCAGCAGCAACGAGAACGGATGCTTTCCCTTCAAGCGCACCACATGCGGCGTCACCTTTACCTCTGGCGCAGATTGCGAAATACCTGCACATGACATCGCTGCAACACACAAAATCCAACGCGCCACGATACTCGCGCGGAAATTCCTCTTCATGAACAAAATGGTGCCATCAGATTGGAATCTTTTCGAATAGAGTTTTGAAATAAAACTAGGAGGACAAATGGAGGGTTCAACGGAATTGGCTTAATGTTTCTTATTCCGCTCAGCCTGATCCTGCACCCGCTTCATATGACGCGACAAAACCAGGTCCGCTACTTTGGGTGTGAAAAACGTCTGATTCGAATGCAAAGCTTGTACCGCCGCCACCAGGTCGCGCGCGGCATCGCTCTTCAGCACATACCCCTTAGCGCCAGAATCCAAAACATCTGCTATCACTTGCGCCGAATCATGCGCCGACAGCAACAATATTTTCGTGCGGGGCACCTGTAACAAAATCTGCCGCGCCGCTTCCAGCCCGCTCAGCTTCGGCATCGCAATGTCCAGCAGTGCCACGTCCGGCTTGAGCGAGAGCACCATTTCGACAGCCTCTTCGCCATCCACCGCTTCCCCGACTACCGACCAGTTGACCTGATTTTCCAACAGCGAGCGAAGGCCAACCCGCATAATCTCGTGGTCATCGGCCAAAACCAATCGAACCGGTATCACTTGTCACCTCAGTTGATGCCGGGCACGTGCCAAAAGAAGCGATGCGCTCCTGTAGCCGTCGCAATCTACGCTTTTACTATCACGAGTTAATTCCAGGAGGCTATAAGGGATTCACTGCATATAGGTAACACCTATTCCATTACGAACTTCCGTGCATTCTTCGCATCATCTTCCGGGTGTTTTCATCTGTCAATTGGAGGCGGCGGCGACAGCCTCATTTGTTGAGAAAATTAACTAATTGCTGGTTGCCGCTTTTTTAGCCTCCGCTGAATCGTAGCTCTCGCCGTAAATTGCCGGCACCTTCGCTCCCATCGGCCGTAAATACATCGACAACTGCCCGCGATGATGAATGCTGTGGTGCAAATTGAATTGCACATAGGCGATCGCGGGAAGTTGAAACATGCCGCGAAAATCAATAATTTTAGTCAACTGCTCGCCGGTCAATTTCGTTAGCCGTGCAAAATCAGCATCGAACGTTCTTTCATACCACGTCGCGATTCCGGCGGAGTTGCGCATGGTATCGGGCCGGTGGTTGGGCGTGAAATCAAATTCGCCAACCGCAATTCCGTCCAGGAATCGGTGTTCCGCGGCCACAATATGCCACGCCAACTCAAGCGCTGTCTTCGAAACGGCGTCGGGGCGGTACTCGCCTTTATCAAGCGGAATAGTCTCGATGATCTGCTTGGTGATGCGATGCTCGTTTTTTAGCGCGGGCAAAGAAAACGTGTTGAAGAATACCGTTGCTTGTTGCGGTTGCAGTGCTTCCATGATTTATCCCTCCTAAGTCGCGGCGATTATACTCCATCGCGAAAATCACCGTTAGCCCGCCGTCCGCGCTCGTAAAAGCCGTCCTAATGGACAGGTTTTAATGAATCGAAGAATTTTGAAATGTAAATCGAAAATGTGAATCCTTAGTACGCCGGTACTGTAGACGACAAATCCTCCAGAATTCAAAGTCATTGCTAGAGAGGAATTCTCTTATGTCCCAAGACGTTATGTCCCAAGAAAAGATCGCCGACAATAAGTCGGGCAATGACATAAAACCTTTCTGCCCCATTCATCACTGGCGCATGGCTCATGATGCTGGCAGCACCAAGGTAAGTTCTTCCTACCGCTGCAGCTACGACGGCTGCACTGTTCGCTACACCCAAGCACAAGGCTATTTTGAGTTGAACCAGCCCTTCGGCGCCAACGACTTCGTAGTACAGGCTGAAATCCTTTGCTGCACTTACAATCCTCAGCATTATCCTGCCATCGTAGGCTACGCCAAGGAATCGATCGGCAACCATACGGAAGAATCACGCCATTGGCAATGCCTCGCCGCCAACTGCGACTTTTCGCTGCGCCAAAAGCTTTCACCGGCGCTATCCGCGTCAAACGCATCGACAACGTTTGTCCCCAAGCACGCCCAGAACGCGGAACATGACCACGCTCTGTGGCCACGATAAGCGCTCAGCACTAAGCAAGTGCCGCATAATTAACTTTCAAACCCGCAGCTTTAACTGGATTTCATTCGGTGAGCGGCTGGCTTTCCGCGTTTTTTCGTTGAAGAAATCCACAATCCCGCCAAGAACAATCAAAAAGAAAATAATTGCCCAAACGTACGCCGCAAGCGCACTTGATGTTCACGCTCGTTAGCCTGCTCCGACTACCCAGTTACGCACCCCGAGTGCTAAAATCGCCTTGAGCCACCATGCCTCCTAAAACCCTCTACCAGAAAATCTGGGATTCCCACCTGGTTCGCGAAGGACCCGGGCAGCCTTCCATCATTTACATCGACCGCCACCTGATTCATGAGGGCACGTCGCCGCAAGCTTTCGCCGGTCTGCGCGCCGAAGGCCGCACAGTTCGCCGTCCCGATCTCACTTTCGCGGTGATGGATCACTCCGTTTCCACCACCGACCGCACCCTGCCCATCCTCGATCAGGACGCCAAACTACAATTCGATGCCCTCGAAAAAAATTGCCGCGAATTCGGTGTGCGCCTATTCGACATGCACAGCAAAAATCAAGGCATCGTGCACATCATCGGGCCCGAACTCGGCATCACCCAGCCCGGTCAAACCATCGTTTGCGGCGACAGCCACACTTCCACTCACGGCGCATTCGGTACTCTGGCGTTCGGCATAGGAACCAGCGAAGTCGAGCATGTTCTCGCCACCCAGTGCCTGGTGCAATCCCGTTCCAAAACTATGAACATCGTCGTGAATGGCAAACGTCCTCACGGCGTCACCGCCAAGGACATCATCCTCGCCATCATCGGGAAAATCGGCATCGGCGGCGGCACCGGTCACGTTGCCGAATATAGCGGCCAGGCTATTCGCGAACTCTCTATGGACGGCCGCATGACCGTCTGCAACATGACTATCGAAGGCGGCGCCCGCGCCGGAATGATCGCGCCAGACGAAGCTACTTTCGCCTACCTCGAAGGCCGCCCCTTCGTGCCGCGTGGAAAAGCTTTCGACGAAGCCGTCGGCCGCTGGAAGCAATTAAAAACCGATGATGGCGCGAAATTCGACACCACCGTCGAGCTGCAAGCCGAAAAAATCGCTCCGCAAGTCACCTGGGGCACCAATCCAGGAATGGTCACCGGCGTTACTGACCGCGTACCCGATCCGGGATCGTTCACCGACCTCAACGATCAGAAAGCCACCGAGCGCGCCCTGGTTTACATGGGCCTGAAAGCTGGCACGCCCATCGTGGACATTCCCGTCGACCGCGTGTTCATCGGCTCCTGCACCAATTCCCGCATTGACGATCTGCGCGCCGCCGCGCACTTTGTTGAAGGCAAGCACGTGGCGCGCAACATCAAGCAGGCGCTGATCGTCCCCGGTTCCCGCGGCATCAAAGCCCAAGCCGAAAAAGAAGGCCTCGATAAAATTTTCCGCGAAGCCGGTTTCGAATGGCGCGACGCAGGCTGCAGCATGTGCATCGGCATGAACGCCGACGTCCTCCCTCCACACGAGCGCTCCGCCAGCACCTCCAATCGCAACTTCGAAGGCCGCCAGGGCAAAGATAGCCGCACCCATCTGGTGAGCCCAGTAATGGCCGCAGCCGCCGCCATCGCGGGCCACTTCGTGGACGTACGCGAATTCGCCGTCGAATCCGTGGAGTAATTAATGAGCGCGGAGCGTTCGTGTTGTTCTTACGTGTCCCAGGAGATCAATCAGCATGAAACCCTTCATCACCCATACCGGACTAGTCGCGCCGCTCGATCGCGTAAACGTGGACACCGACCAAATGGTGCCCAAACAATTCCTCAAGGCCCTCACGCGCCAGGGCTTTGGACGCATCCTCTTTTACGATTGGCGCTACCTGCCCGGTGAAAAACCAAATCCCCAGTTCGTGCTGAATTTCCCGCGCTACAAAGGCGCGTCCGTACTACTCGCACGCGCGAACTTTGGCTGCGGCTCAAGCCGCGAGCACGCGCCTTGGGCCATCGGAGACTACGGCTTTCGCGTCATCCTCGCCCCCAGCTACGCCGACATCTTCTATAACAATTGCTTCAAAAACGGGATCCTCCCCGCCGAACTTACCGAGCAACTAATCGACGAGCTCTTCAAGCGCGCGGAAAAAGAAGAAGGCTACTCGCTCTCCATCGACCTCCCCAACCAAACCGTTAGCGATAAACACGGTCTAAGCTACAAATTTGAAATCGCTCCATCCCGCAAAGAAGTCCTGCTCCAGGGCCTCGACGACATCGGCACCACCCTAAAACACGAGCCCGAAATCACCGCCTACGAAAAAACCCACACCGCCACCGCCATCATGTTCGACGCCGTCGACGTAAAAAACTATTCCCCAGCCCATTAATCCTTTTTTATTCAGCTAAAAATTAAACACCGACGGAGGGTGCGCCACCCTCAGATTTTTGGAGGGTGGGTCTTGTAACGTGGAATCGCCAGTAATTCAGCCGCGAAGCTCTTAAATCAGTTATCCCATTTCTACTGCGAGATTCCCGCAACTTCCAGCAACGTCAACAATGCCCGCTTCAATCCCGTCGCGCGCCCGGACGGCTCATACCACTCCTGCAAAGAATGCGCTCCTCCGCCATTCCCGCCCGCGCCAATCGCTATCGCATCGATACCCATCGACAGCGGAATGTTTGCATCCGTAGACGAACGCTCCAGCCGCGACTGGTTCCCCACAAATTCATCCGCGGCACGCAACGCCGCCAGCACCGGCGAGCCCGAAGCCAGTTCACCGCCAGGCCGGCTGCCCAGCAGTTCGAGCTTCCACTCCAATCGCCCTTTCGAACGGTCGCGCGCCGACTCCAGTTCATCGCGCACTCCCGCAGCCATGCATTCCCGCAGCGCAGCCTCCAGCCGCGTCAACTCCTCTTCGCTCTCCGAACGAATATCCACCTTCAGCTTCGCTTCATGTGGTATGGAATTTACCGACGTGCCGCCTTCGATCTGTCCCAAATTAAACGTCGTTCGCGGCGCCGTGGGAACTTTCGTATTAATAAATCGCACCGCGCCACGCACCATCGCGTTGATGGGATTCACCATCCCGAAATCCGACCAGCTATGTCCGCCTGGCCCCGAGATGGTCACCTCAAGCCGTCTTGAGGCCAGCGCTTTCGTCGTGACATGGTCCGTCCCCGAGCCGTCCAGTACAATCGCCGCCTTCAGATTCGTGCGGTACGCATCCACCAGCGCGCGCATGCCCCGCAAATTTCCTTCGCCCTCTTCTCCCACGTCGGCGGCAAACACAATCGTGCGGCGCGGCTTAATTTTTGCCGCCTGCATCGTCCGCGCAATCGCGACCAGCGCAGCCAGCCCCGTGCCGTTATCCGAAATCCCCGGCCCGCTCAGACGCTCCCCTTCATGACGAACCTTGACGTCTGTGCCGGCAGGAAACACCGTGTCCAGATGTGCCGACAGAATCACAACCTCTTTCTCGTCAGCGCCACGCAATTCCCCGATGACGTTTCCAATTTTGTCGCGATGCATCGTCAAACCTGCAGCGCCAAGCAGCGCTTCGACTGCGGCGGCACGTTGTTCTTCCTGATAGGACGGCGCGGGAATTTCGGCAAGTTTTATTTGGACCTCGTTGATGGAAGACTGGTGCGGCTCGAACCAATCGAGCGCCACGCGGGTCTGCGGGTTCTTCGTAATCTCGGACGCACCAGCTTGGCGGGGCAGTTGAGCGGCAAGCGAAGAGCGCAGCGGCATGCTTAGGAGAATAACCCAAACTAAAAAGTGTTTCATCGTGCGGTTTTCATTGCGCCGCTTCAATTCCCTGCCGATTTTTGGCAAAGCGCCAATATCTCCGCATCCGTCAGCACCCGCGAAGACCGTTTCGCTGCGTCGTAAATGCGGTTTACCAGCGCTTCATCGCCGCTCATTCCGCGTTTTTCCAACCAATAAAGCACATTCGACTTTCCGCTCATCGGACCAATCTCGATCACTTGTTCCAGCCCAAACAGCTGAGCAGGAACTCCACTGTAGACAGCGTTGACCAGCTCCGGATCATTTTTGCGAAACGCTTTAATGATCGCCGCCGCGTGTACCCCGGTCGCCGTGCGGAACGCGTCGCGCCCCACCACCGGGTAATTAACCGGAATGCTGGTATGCGTTGCCGACGCCACGCGCTCGCAATATTCCTTCAGGCGCGAAAGATCCTGCTCAATCAATCCCATCAACCGCAGATTGACCAGCATCAATTCCATCGCGGTATTCCCCACGCGCTCGCCCAGCGAATTCGCCGCCGCGTGCACCTGGTCCGCTCCGCCCGCAATGGCAGCCAGCGAATTGGCCACCGCCAGCCCGCGGTCATTGTGCCCATGCCAGTCCACTCGAATTTTTTCGCCTGATGGCTTGACCACTTCATCCACCGCAAATTTCACCAGGTTGTAAGCCCCGTTTGGCGTGGCGTGCCCCGCCGTGTCGCACAGCACAATGGCTCGCGCACCGTTGCGAATCGCGCAGCTGTATAGCCGCTTCACGGTATCGGCGTCCGTGCGAATGGTGTCTTCCGTCACGTACATCGACGGCAACCCGTGCTCCACCGCGAACCGCACCGCTTTTTCTGTGGTGCGTTCCAGGTGATCGACGGTCCAATCTTCCACCAGCCTGCGAATTGGACTCGACCCCAAAAATGTCGCCGCCTCAATCGCAATTCCCACTCGCTGCGATATCTCGACTATCGGCAAAATATCCGCTTCCACGGTACGCGCCGCGCAATTCGGCTTAATCTTCATCCGCTTGCTGGCAATTTCCCGCGCCAAAGCCTCGGTATCCGCAACAGCCCGCGCCCCCGCACCAGGAAGCCCAATATTTACGGAATCAATTCCCAGCGATTCCATCAAATGCAGAATTTCAATTTTTTCTTCAATGGGAGGATCGAACACCGACGGATTTTGCAGCCCATCGCGCAACGTCTCATCATTCAACAAAACCCGCGTGCCCGCCGGAATCGCCGTCGGCGAAGCCAAATTCCAGTCGTAAATCAAATCATCTTTCATGCAGATTACTCTAACCGATTTCTCGCGCCTTTGAATCAGCACCGCGCAATGTGACACGGAGGGTGCCCCGCCCTCGGCATTTTTGAGGGTGGGTCTTGTAACGTGGAACGAGCAATATCCGCCATCGGAGCTCCGCGACTTTCGCGTTGACCCAAGACGCACCTACACGCTTAAACGCCTACCTTCCACGCCTCCTCGTGTACCACCGCCACCATCACCAGCCCTTGCGCAGGAACCGTCGGCCCAGATTTAGACCGGTCCTTAAGCTCAAAAAGCCTCTCAATATCGTCCGGCGTCAGCTTGCCCCTCCCAATATCCAGCAACGTCCCCACCATCTTGCGCACCATATAACGTAAAAACGAACGCCCGCTTACCGTAAATACAAGCTCCTCCTTATCTGCGCTGCGCCCCAGTTCCGAAGAATACACTTCGCGCTCCGTTGAGCGTTCCTGATCGTCATCCTCCGAGCCAGTCGATGCCGCGAACGAAGCGAAATCATGCACGCCCGCAAATCGCGCGGCCGCATCGCGCATAGCCTCTTCATCCAGAGGAAATGGATAATGCAGCACGTAGCGCCAGATCATCGGCGGCACTACCTTGCCGCGATAAATCCGGTAACGGTAAATTTTGCCGCGCGCCGACCATCGCGCATGAAACGTAGGTCCTACTTCATCTGCACCCACAATTCGAATTGTGGGAGGAAGCAGCGCATTCAAAGCGCGCTGAAATTCGCTGGCGGAAAGCGGCGACAATGTTTTGAAGCTAGCTACCTGCCCCAGCGCATGAACACCCGCGTCGGTGCGCCCAGCCCCATAAAGCTGGACGCGTTCCTGAGTTAAGCGCCCCAGAATATTTGTGATCTCGCCTTGAATGGTGGGCTTGTTGCTTTGAACTTGCCATCCGTGAAAATCCGTTCCGTCATACGCAATGGTCAGCTTGAAGTAGCGCATGAGGAATCAGCCGGCAGAAAATTCTAGCAGACGAAGTAAAATTTCAGCGGCCAACTGTCGTCGGGGTATTTGCAGTGCCGCCGCCGGTATCCGCGCCCGCGCGCACAAATCGGCTGCCAGGCTTTACGGCCATACTCCCCTCCGCGCACAAGGGACAATCTTTCGGCGGGTAACTGGGAATTGCAAGATCGAGTAGTGCTCTGGCGGTAACTCCGAGCTGCATCGTTCCGCCACTGCGATCGATCAACGCCCCGGCTCCCACCACGCGTCCGCCTGCCTGTTCCACCACCCGCATAGCCTCGCGCGTCGATCCGCCGGTGGTCCACACATCCTCAATCACCAGCACGTGCTGTCCCCCCTGCAGCGAAAACCCTCGCCGCATGGTCATTGCACCACTCGCGTCGCGCTCCACAAAAATGGCCGGCACGCCGGCTCCGATCGGCCCATGGCCAAAGCTTTTCCCCTCTGGCAGCGCGCGGGCAACTTCATGTCCAATAATCAGTCCGCCCATAGCCGGCGACACTACCGCGTCTAGTTCGAGGTCACTAAACAATGCCGCGAGATTTTGCCCCAACTTCTCGGCGAACCGTGGATATTGCAGCACCAGCGCGCACTGCACGTACATCCCGCTGTGCAACCCGCTGGACAACTCAAAATGACCGTGCCGGATGGCTCCCGCACTCTCAAACATGGCCATCAATTCTTCGCGTTTCAGCATCGCCTTGGCTAACCGCATCCCGCTCTAACCGTCGAAACGTCTGCAGCCTAGCCGCCAGTCTCTGCGTTGTCAAGGATGCACGCCCCTGCTAGACTGCTTTTCGTTCGGGCACGCCGCGCACCGGCGTTCGTTAGCCCCCTTTTTTCTTTATTTATCTAAATCGAATTGAAACAAAACGCGTGCCACTAACGTTTTACAAGTGAGTCCGACATTTCCAATCCGTCCCTCAGGGGACAATTTCAGAGGGGTAAGGAATAACATGAGCTTCATGCGGATGACCGCGCAGCGGTCTGCCTATCGCCCGACCAGAAAACGGATCAAAAATGTGTCGGGTCGATATGCTCGCCCATTGGTGGCGGCGTTCTTGGCCTTGCTTATCGCCACCGGAAACGTCGCGCCCGCCTTTGCCCAAAATCCCCCTAATCCCCCTCCCAAGCAAGATCCCACAAAGCAAGATCCCTCGCAGCAGCAACCACCGCCGCCCGGCACATACGGCAACATCCCGCCTGCCTCGCAAGCCGGCCCTGAAGCCGCGACCGGCACTGCGCCTCCGCCTGCACCGCCCATCCCCGTTTCACTAGGCTTGTCTAAACACAGTTTTGTTCATGGCCCACGCGCATTTCCAACTTTGATCGCACCGTATAAGCCGATTCAGGTTGATGAGCCCATCCTGGTCAATTCGCCTCGTATCGACCAATTAATTCATGACGGCAAGTTGCAAATAACGCTGCAGGACGCCGTCGAGCTAGCACTCGAAAATAGCCTCGACATTGCCGTGGCGCGCTATAACCCCTGGATCGCCGACACCGATATTCTCAGAACCAAGGCCGGCGGCCAGGGCCGCGGCACGCCTGGCGCGGACTTTCCTACGTCTCAAGCAAATATTGACCCGTTCAATCAGTTTCCATCCTACGATCCCATTCTCAGCGCCACCACCTCCCTTGATTCGCGCACCACGCCGGTAAACAATCCGTTCCTTTCGGGAACCGGTTTGGGAGCGAATGTGCAGGGCTTGCACTCTCATGCCTCCATTTTTGACGTCGCTTACCAGCAGAGTTTCACCCCCGGCACCACCGTAAATGTTGCCTGGAACAATACGCGCTCTTCGTCCACCTCCACTGCCAATTTTTTCAACCCCAGCGTGCAGTCCTCACTGACCGCCGGGTTTTCACAGCAGCTCTTGAATGGCTTCGGTTATTTCGTGGGTCGCCGCAACATCATGATCGCCAAAAACAATCGCAAAATTGCCGATCTCGTTTTCGTCAATCAGGCCATCACCACCGTCACGAGTGCCATCAACGCGTACTGGGAATTGGTTTACGCGCGCGAAAACGTCAAGGTCCAGCAGCAGGCTGTCGCCGTTTCTGAAAAGCTCTACAACGACAACAAAAAACAATTGGAAATCGGCACCATGGCGCCCCTGGACGTTACCCGCGCCGCATCCGAAGTGGCCAGCGACCGCCAAAATTTGATCGTCGCGCAAACCACGCAGCTGCAGGACGAACAAGTCTTGAAAAACGCCATGACCAAAAATCCTTTGGCGCCCAATCTTATCAACGTGGAAATTATTCCTACTGACCTTCCCACTCCACCGGCCGCCACTGAGTCGGCTTCCTTCGAGGACGCCATTCAGGAAGCTTTCGTCAAGCGGCCCGATCTTCAAGAGCAAGTCTACAACCTGAAAAACTCTGGGATTGAGGTGCGTGCCACTAAAAACGCCTTGTTGCCAACGCTGACCTTGAGCGGGCAGTACAGTTCGTCGGGCTTGGCTGGAAATTCGCCGATAACCGGCACTCCGGTCGTCACCGCCGTCCCCGCTCCCATCGTCGACAGTGCCGGCAACCCCGTCACCATCACCGGAGCGGGCGGAGTTCAGACGCCAATCTTTCAATCAACCACCAGCGCGCCCATTATCGGAACTTCTCAGCAGGGCTTTGGTACGGCGCAAAATCAGATCTTTACCAATCAATTCCCCGATTACTTCGCGTCCCTCAATCTGATTCTGCCGCTGCGCAACCGCTCCGCTCAAGCCGACAACGCCCGCGCCATGCTGACTCAGCGCCAGCTGGAAACTCAGTTACATCAATTAAAGAACGCCGCGTTACTCGATGTCCGCAACACCTACATCGCGCTCGAACAAGATCGCGCCCGCGTGGACGCCGCCATCAAAGCTCGCGAACTTCAAAGGCAAACCTTCGAGGCCGAGCAAAAAAAATACACTCTCGGCGCCTCCACCGTTTACAACGTCATCCTCACCCAACGCGATTACGTCACTGCGGAAGGCGTGGAGTTGCGCGCCTTAGCTGACTTAAACGAAGCCAAAGCCAATTTCGAACGCGCTGTAGGCCGCACCCTGGAAGTGAATCGCGTGACTATTGCCAGCACCGGCACCAAATCCGGCCTCTCGGAGTTCGAACCCGAAACGCTAATTCCCGGCACCCTCCACGGCCAAGTAGTCGGCACCGACAAAATCTTCACCAATCCAACCACCCCAACCGAAAAATAGTCTGTTGGGTTGCGAAGATGTCGCAGTTGGGTGCCCCACCTTCGTTTTTTGAAGGTGTGGATTTTTTCAAGTCAGCCAATTTGGGCGATTCATGTGGAAGTATTGCGGTTGCCGCACCCTTTTGTGAGATTTTCAACGGGTGCGGGTTTTCCCTCCACTTATGCGGCTCACTGCTAACTCCGAAGCAACGGTTTGCGACTCTATTGCATTGAATGACGCCTCTGCGACCGCCTTCCCTTGCCCCTTCTGCGTCTTTCGCATAGCATTAAAGTCCGCACAGTTTCACCGATTTGCAATGCCGTGCCAGCGGGAGCCGCGCCGAAATGACCGACAAATCAAAGGTTCAGACCGAAATCGCCACGCCCGCTACAACTGTTTCACCGCGCCGCCCCTCACCCGCAGAAAAATCCTGGGAAGAAAACACCCTCAAGCCTACTCTTGAAAAAAACCCCGAACGCCGCGCCGAATTCACCACCATTTCGGGCAATCCCATCCGCCGCCTATACACGGAAGCCGATTTGCAGGAATGGAGCCCGCAAAAAGATTTAGGCTTGCCCGGTGAGCCGCCCTACACCCGCGGCATTCATTCCACCATGCACCGCGGCCGCCTGTGGACCATGCGGCAGTTCGCAGGCTTTGGCACCGCCGAAGACACCAACGCGCGCTTCCGCTATCTTCTCGCGCAAGGCCAGACCGGTCTTTCTACCGCTTTCGATTTGCCCACACTGATGGGCTACGATTCCGACCATGCCCTCTCCGAAGGCGAAGTCGGCAAATGCGGTGTGGCCATCAGTTCACTCGCTGACATGGAAGTGTTGTTCGACAAAATTCCGCTGGCCAACGTCACCACTTCGATGACCATCAATTCGCCCGCCGCCATCATCTGGGCGATGTATCTGGCCGTGGCCGAAAAACAGGGCGCGGACTGGAAAAAACTCTCCGGCACTTTGCAGAACGACATCCTCAAGGAATACATCGCGCAAAAGGAATACATCTACCCCCCGGAACCGTCCATGCGTCTGGTGATCGACACTTTCGAATTCGGCGTAAAAAATACTCCCAAATTTAATCCCATCTCCATCAGCGGATATCACATTCGCGAAGCCGGCTCCACCGCCATTCAGGAATTAGCCTTCACACTGCGCGATGGCTTGGAGTACGTCGAATGGGGCATGCGCCGCGGCATGGATGGCGACGCCTTCGTGCCGCAGCTTTCTTTTTTCTTCAACGCTCACAACGATTTCTTCGAAGAGATCGCCAAATACCGTGCCGCCCGCCGCATCTGGCACAAAGCCATGGTCGAGCGTTACAAATCAAAAAGTCCGCGCTCCTGGGCGCTCCGTTTCCATACCCAAACAGCCGGATGTTCGCTTACCGCGCAGCAGCCCTACAACAACGTCGTGCGCACCGCGATTCAGGCCCTCGCTGCGGTGCTCGGCGGCACCCAATCGCTGCACACCAATTCCTTGGATGAAGCCTGGGCGCTACCCACTGAATTCGCCGCCACGCTGGCGCTGCGCACGCAGCAAATCATCGCCCACGAAACTGGCGTCGCGAACACTGTCGATCCCCTTGGCGGCTCCTACTTCGTCGAAACCCTCACCAATGACGTCGAGCGCGGCGCCTGGGATTACATCCACAAGATCGACGCCATGGGCGGCATGGTCACCGCCATCGAACGCAGCTACCCGCAACGCGAAATCGCGGAAGCTTCGTACCGCTACCAGATGGAAGTCGATCGCAAAGAAAAAATAGTCGTGGGCGTCAACGATTTTGTCACCAAGGAAAGCCCGCTCGAAATTTTGCAGATCGACGAAACCGTCGCCCATCGCCAGGCCGAACGCTTGCGCAAACTCCGCGCCGAGCGCTCCCGTACGGAAGTCGACCGCCGCCTCAACACTCTGCGCACCGTGGCCCGCGGCAAAGAAAATTTGATGCCCTTTATCTACGACACCGTGAAAGCCTACGCCACGCTGGGCGAAATCTGCGAAGCCATGCGCGATGTCTTCGGCACCTACGAAGAAGTAGCCATCACGTAACTAGCAACCGTGCCAACCCAAATCAAACCATGCCCACCAAAAAAATCCGCGTCTTAATCGCCAAGCCCGGCCTCGACGGCCATGATCGCGGCGCAAAAATAATTGCGCGCGCCTTACGCGATGCGGGCATGGAAGTCATCTACACCGGCTTGCGCCAAACTCCTGAAATGATCGCCTCCGCCGCCATTCAGGAAGACGTCGACGTCATCGGCCTCTCCATCCTTTCAGGCGCGCACAACACCATCTGCCCCCAACTGATGGCCCTTCTCAAAGCCAAAGGCATGGACGACGTAGTCGTCCTGGTCGGCGGCATCATCCCCGAAGCGGACATCCCCGCCATGAAAAAATCCGGCATCGCCGAAATCTTCCTCCCCGGCACCTCCACCCAGGACATCATCGAGTTCATCAACAAACGCCTAGCCGTCGGCACCTAGCATCTCTTCTCCGGTCCCATTAGACTTAAAAATTCGACTAATCCAGTGATAATACGAATATTAAGAGGAAAGTGGGACACGAAGGGAATGAATGAAAGCGCTAACCAAAATTCTTGGGTTTGCAGTGGCTGCGCTGATCGTTGCGGCTCTTGGCTTCTACTTCATTGAAGTGTACGCTCCGTCGCGAGCCAACCCAACCCTATCTGCCGCGATTCAACAAGATTCGATCCCCATCGGCAGCATGACGCGAGAGTTCTTGGAATATGTACCTCACGACATCTCTCCGCATTCTCCGCTGGTCATTGTGCTTCATGGCTCGCTGATGGATGCTAAGTCGATGCGTGAGTGGACTGGCTACGAATTCGACCAGCTGGCGGATCAGCATGGCTTTGTGGTCGTCTACCCAGATGGCTATAAGCACAACTGGAATGACTGCCATTCGAAAGCCACCTTCGCAGCCCATACCGAAAACAT
>Ga0185299_10000566_pt1 | contig 94987 bp, 94 predicted proteins | sample PaiPotPPA55metaG_FD_128002 | JGI IMG/M metagenome (GOLD analysis project Ga0185299, IMG submission 128002) | Iron sulfur acid spring bacterial and archeal communities from Banff, Canada, to study Microbial Dark Matter (Phase II) - Paint Pots PPA... ... | reverse complement strand
TGTGCTGAGCCGACTGCGCGAGGACGGGGTCATTCCCGCAGGCGAGGGATCAAGCCGGGGCTTGCCGGCGCTGCCGACCATGGTGGCATACGAACGCCCGCACCGGGATATCGGTTTTCATTTTGTCGATCAGGTTGCGCGCGAAGCGAAGTCGGTCGCAGGGATCCAAGCAATTACCGCCAATTCCTACACGGTGCGCTCGACCATCAGCCCGTCACTGCAGCGGGCGACCGAGGAGGCGCTGCAGGAAGGGCTATGGCGCTATGAGCGCAACGCCGGGCGACTGCAATTCCGAGGCCCCGAGGCGAGCCTGGCCAAAGCGGTCCAACGGATCGAGGCAGAGAAGAAAGCAGGCGACAAGAAGCCGGCTTGGCAGGAAGCGCTCGCGAATGCGCGGCTGCCGCTTTACGACGTCCACTGGGATTCGGCGGTCATTGTGCAGAAGCCGACAGGCAAGAAAGGGGAGACATGGCGGGTCGGGCTTGTGGACGGGCGAATGCTGCCGCTTGCGCTCGACAATGCCCTCGCCCAACGCAAGCTTGCGCTCTACGACGTGATCTTCGTGCGGGTTGTCGAGGGCGGCGGCAAGAACAAGGGTGCGGCACGGGCGGAGCTGCGGGTGCGGCCTGTGGTTCAGGGCACGGTGGTGGTGCTGGAGAACAAGACCGGGCGCATCCTCGCCATGGCGGGGGGCTTCTCGTATCCGTTGAGCCAGCTCAACCGGGCGACGCAAGCGGTGCGCCAGCCGGGCTCTGCGATCAAGCCGTTGAGCTACCTTGCCGCCCTCGGCCGCGGGCTGCAACCCAACACGCTTATCGCCGATGAGCCGATCACGCTTCCCCCCATCGGCACCGGTCGCGTGCGCGAGCAGGATTATTGGTCGCCGAAGAATTACGACGGCTACGGGGGCGGCATTCTCACGTTACGCAGTGCACTGGAGAACTCGCGCAATCTCGCGACCGTCCACCTTCTCACCGGCGGGATCGAGGACAGCCCGGAAGGGAGTCTGGATCGCCTCTGTCGGCTTGCCATGGAGGCGCGGATTTATCACGAATGCGTACGCTACTATCCTTTCGTGCTCGGCGCCCAACCGGTGCGACCGGTGGATCTCGCGGCTTTCTACGCTGCCATCGCCAATGAAGGCATGCGCCCTGAGCCGTACGTCATCGAATCCATCGAGCGTAACGGGCTCGTCGTATATCGGCATGATCCCAAGTCGTCGTCCGCAATGATCGGCTCGGTTGATCATGCCGCGTTCTATCAGCTCAAGACGATGATGCAGGGGGTTTTGGCGCGCGGGACGGCGCGCTCTATCGCCTACCTTTCGCCTTACGTCGCCGGAAAAACCGGCACCTCCGATAACGAGAACGATGCCTGGTTCGTCGGCTTCACCAACGACGTGACGGTTGCGGTTTGGCTTGGATACGACAATTCTGCCGGCAAACGCCGTACCCTCGGCGGAGGGGCGACCGGCGGCCACGTGGCCGTTCCTATTTTCGAGTCGGTAATTCCGGCGGTCTGGACGCATGTAGCACAGAAGACTGCGCTAGCGCCGCCTTCGGCAGAAGCGAAGCGGCAGCTGGCGTGCGGGTCGGTCGGTGTCGAATCGGGCGCAATGCAGCGAAACACCGGGCGGGCGGTTACGGAGTGCTTCCGCGTGGACCGCACCGGCCATGTGATCGATACGCAGTATCAACTCGTTTCACGTGAGGACGGCTATTACGGCGGCGGCGGATATTATGGAGTCGCGCCGAACTCCAATCCGTTCTTCGGATCCAACCCCTACTACGATCAGCGCGGCGGATATCAAGGATATTACGACAATTACGGACGCTACGTTCCCGTCCCGCGCGAAGCGGCCCGGCCACCCGCGCCCGTTTATCAGCAACATGATCCGCGAGCGCAGGCCGCTCCCCAATATCAGGCCCCCCGCGACTTCAATCCGTTCAACTTCTTCTGGGGTAATCGTTGGCGCTACAATTGAAAGAGAGAGCCATGCACGGCGTGAGGGTTTTGGCGCTTCTCGTCTGTGCGGGGGCGCATGCCGCAACGGCCCGAGCGCAGAACGCGCCGGCGGAATTCACCGTGCAGGAGGTTACTTCGGCCGCCGCGCTCGCGCCTGATCAGATCAAGCCCAAGACGATTGTATTCCTTGATCACCCGAGCGAAGAGCTCATCGACCCCGATTCGGGCCTGATCCGCTTCGAAGATTGGGCGCAGGCGCGGCCTTTGGAGAAGCAACTTCTCAGCCCGTTTCCAAGCTTTGTCGAGCCGATGATCGAGACGACGGTCGATGGCGTGCGCAAGCGGGTGAAGGAAAAACTGCACGTGTATGTGGCGGAGGCGCGATTCGCGCTGGGACGCCCGCCGGGATCGCTCGATCTCGCAAGCTACATAAGCCTGCCCTTCATCGAGCGCATCGATCCGGCCATCAAGCACCAGCTGATCGCGTCCGCCGAGGCGATCTCCCCAAAGGACCCGCGGGCCGCTCCCAACCAGCACCCGTTGCGGCGCTGGTGCGATGCGAGGCCGGTCACGATCTGCCTCCGCTCTCGCTATCAATTCGAGGGCAAGCTGCCGCTCGGTATTCAGATCGCCAATAAGATCAGGGACAGCTCGAAAACAAAAATCGCGGATCATCTCGAGTTCGAGAGCGAGCTCACGCTGCGATCCCCGGCGGAAGTGACCGAGTTGGGTCTGACGAATCTGACCGGGCTCGACACGCCGTCGGTGGGAGCAATCGAGCAGAATATCTATTATGTCAACCAAGTGATGCAATTCGGCAAGCTGATTGCCGTTTTTCAGCAACATCCCACGAACGCCAACCAAACGATCGTTACGGTGTTTCTTGCGCTCGCAGTGGAGACCAACCTCTTTCTGAAAAAGAAGGAGTTCAGCAACGTTCCTGTGTTGCGCAATCTGGTTCCCGCACAGGTGCTCGCAGGCAAGAGCTCGTTCAACTCGGGCAAGTCGATCAGCGCGGGACTACCCGTCTATGCACGCAATCAGGTAAAGGCGATAGCTGGCATCCTCGATCACGGCTGAGCGTCCTTGGCCGGACCCTTGACCGGCGACGCACTGGGGACGTCTGTGGCCGGCTGCCCGATTGGATGTCAGCTACATCATCGACGGGGCAGGCTGCACGGGGGCACGCTTGCCGCACTAGCCGCGACCGAGGGAAAAGTTCCCCTGCGTGGAACTTAGCCGCCTTCATCGAAGAAGTTCCATGGGTGGAACTTGGGAAGCTTTCTCAAATTTGCCGTCTTTGGCAGTTCAGTCGTGACGGTATCGAGGTGGTCTCTCCGTCAGGCGTCTCTCGCTCTGATGGATTGACTTCAAGGATGAGGGGAGGCCGGTTGCGCGGGGCAACGCGGCCAAAAACCGACGCCGTAACTTCCCCTGCGGTGCCGGAGACGGTGGGCTGTCTACGCTATCGCTTGAACTTGGCGGCGGTCGGTTCGACCGCCGCGCCGAACGGCTTGCTGCGCCTATCCGGGCGCCGGAACGCACGCTGCCTGCTGCAGCCCGCTCCGTACGGTCGGCAACAAGCGCTCGCAGTCTCGATTGGTTCACCTTCTTTCTCGCCGACATCCAGACGGGCTTTGGCCCCTTCGTGGCGATCTACCTTACCGCTCATGCCTGGACCCAGTTCGATATCGGGCTCGTGCTCACCGCCGGAGGGTTGGTTGCGCTCGCCGGTCAGATGCCCGGCGGCGCGCTGGTTGATGCGGTCCGCTCCGCCCGCCTCCTCGGCTGCCTTGCTGTCGCGGCGATTTGCCTGAGTGCCCTTGCCCTTGCGATCTGGCCAATTTTTCCGGTGGTCTTCGCTTCCCGGGTCCTGCATGCGGCCGCGAGCTGTATCATCGGACCGACTGTTGCAGCCATCAGCCTCGGTCTCGTCGGGCATGCGGCACTGGGGGCGCGGCTCGGGCGGAACGCGCGGTTCGCCTCGATCGGCAATGGCGTTGCTGCGGCCGGGATGGGCCTGTGCGGGCTGCTTGTGTCCAATCAGGCCGTCTTCGTCTTGACCGCGCTGCTGGTGGCTCCGGCTCTAGTCGCGCTCGCCGGCATTCGTCCCGACGACGTCACGGCTCTCAAGCCTGAAGTGATTGAGCAGGACCGACCCGGAATGAGCTCCATTCTGAGGAATCGGACTTTACTCCTTTTTGCAGGCTGCGTTTTGCTGTTCCAGGTGGCGAACGCCGCCATGCTGCCGCTCATGGGCAGCATGCTGACGATGCGATCGAGCGAATGGGCCTCCACCTGGATCGGGGCCTGTATCGTCGTGCCGCAGCTCGTGGTGGCAGCATGTGCTCCGAGCGTGGGCCGCCTTGCCGACTCCTGGGGAAGGCGTCCTTTGCTGTACCTGTGTTTTGCGGCGCTGGCGGCCCGCGGCGTGTTGTTTGCGCTGGTGGGCAGCCCTTACCTGATTGTGACCGTGCAAGCGCTTGACGGTATCTCGGCCGCAATTCTGGGGGTCACCATTCCGCTGATCGTTGCCGACATCATGCGGGGCACCGGTCGCTTCAACCTTGGGCTGGGAATCGTGGGCAGCGCCGTTGGAATTGGCGCGGCGCTAAGCACCACGCTTGCAGGCTACGTGGTTGATCATTTTGGCAGCAGCATTGCGTTCCTGGGGCTGGCATGCATCGCCCTTTGCGGGTCCGCACCGGTCTGGCTGCTGCCGGAAACGCGCCCGCAACCGACCACCGGCTGAAAATTTCCGGTGCACCCCCCGGTTCCAGTGAAACCGCTACCCCCCTCGTGCGTTGTTTGCAGTGCACAGTGCACAGCTGCCTCGGGGAGCTATCATCCAAATGAAGGATGCATGCCGGTTTGCCGCTCGCCCACTGGCCTTCATTGGCCACTACGTCATCGCACGGCCGGTGGCGCATGCGACCATCGTGGGGACGGTTGTCGCCGCCGTGACGTGCTCGGTCGGAGCCCAATACGGCATCAAGCTTCTGGTCGACGCACTGAGCAAGGGGCCTGCTGGGGCGGCCGCCGCTTCTCACGCCTGGGAGGCCTTCGTTATCCTGGTCGCCCTCATTGCCGCGGATAATTTTCTCTGGCGAGTGGCGAGTTGGATTGCCAGCTCGGCCTTTGTGGGGGTGACGGGGGACCTGCGCCGGGACCTGTTTCGGCATCTTACCAGCCATGCGCCAAGCTACTTTGCGGACCGCATGCCGGGAACTTTGACGAGCCGTATCACCGCCACTTCGAATGCGGTCTTTACGCTCGAGAACATGTTCGTATGGAACATCATGCCCCCGTGCGCTGCCACGGTGGTGGCCATCATCTTCATCGCCAGCGTGAGCCTGGCTATGGCTGGGGCGTTGACCGTGCTCGCGAGCATTTTGGTCATCATGCTCTTTCGCCTTGCTGCTGCCGGCAGGCCGCTGCATCACGATTTTGCTGATAAGGCCGCAGTCGTCGATGGCGAGATGGTCGACACCATCTCCAATATCTCGCTAGTCTGGTCATTCTGCGGTCTCGGGCGCGAGCACGGCCGGATCGACAACACCATTGCGCGGGAAATGGTCGCGCGGCGGCGCAGCCTCAGGTATCTCGAAAAGCTGAGGCTGTTCCACGCTGCGGTTACCGTCGTGCTCACAATCGCGCTGTTGGCCTGGGCCCTCGTGCTTTGGCAGAACGGCATAGGCACTCCGGGCGACGTGATTCTGGTATGTACCCTCGGCCTTTCCATCCTGCACGCGACCCGGGATTTGGCGGTAGCTCTTGTGGATGTGACGCAACACGTGGCGCGGCTTTCAGAGGCGCTTTCCACTCTTCTCGTGCCGCACCGGGTGCGCGACCGCGCGCAGGCAAGAACGCTGGTGCGGGCAGGCACCAATGTTGCCTTTCAGAAGATCTGGTTCACCTACCCGGATGGCCGGCGCGTGTTCACGGATTTCAGCCTGCACGTCGAGGCGGGACAGCGCGTAGGCCTGGTTGGTCCGTCCGGTTGCGGCAAATCCACGCTTTTCCTGTTGCTGCAGCGGTTTTACGACCTGCAGGGTGGCCGTATTACCATTGGCGGCCAAGACATATCGGAAGTGGCGCAAGAGAGCTTGCGGGCAGCGATGGCCGTAGCCCCCCAGGACACGTCTCTGTTTCACCGCTCAATCCTGGAAAACATCCGATATGGCCGGCCCGAGGCATCAGACGCCGAAGTCTTCGAGGCTATTGCCGCGGCAAACTGCGCCGGATTCATCGAAAACATGCCCGATGGGCTTGCGACCATTGTCGGCGATCGCGGCCTTAAGCTTTCCCCCGGCCAGCGCCAGCGTCTGGGCATTGCCCGCGCCTTCCTCAAGAACGCACCAATCCTGTTACTGGATGAGGCGACGTCCGCCCTCGACAGCGAGTCCGAGGAAGCAGTGCGAGAAGCTTTGGACCGGTTGATGGGTGGGCGCACCGTTATTGCGATCGCCCACCGTCTGTCGAGCTTGCGCAGCTTCGATCGGATCGTGGTGCTGCAGGCAGGACAGGTCTGTGAAGATGGGCCGCCGCAGGTGCTGGTCGGGCGCAAGGGTGTTTACTGCAATCTGATCCAGCGTGAGGTCGCTCGCTTGGAAAAGCACGCGGCGTAACCGTCCGCTCAGTGGGTCGAAAAGCCCGCTTTTTGAGCTGTTGCCTGTTGCCTTGACTTTGCCCGAGGTCGCCGATACATACCGCCCACTTTTCGGCAGGCGGTGAGCTTCGCTTGCTCGGAACGGCATGCCCGACGCGGCTAACTCTTTGGGAGCTAATGTCTTTCTCAAAGGGCGCGGGGCCTTAACGTAGCCTCGAGAATTGAAGCTCAGACGCTGCCTCTGACGCAACGTCAGATTGAAGGACATGGCTACCCCGCGTACACGCGCGGAGCGGTCACATGTTAACGGGTGAGCGCCGAACGCATCCGCGCGCAAGGCGCTCTTCCGTTTTGCGCGTTGGGAAGCTTGAGAGCAACGGCCAAGGAGCCAGAGCAGAGACGACGATGCCGACGATCAACCAGCTCATCCGCAAGCCGCGTGTCACGCAGCATGCGAAAAAGAAGGTGCCTGCACTGCAGCAGTGTCCGCAACGGCGCGGCGTGTGTACCCGGGTCTATACGACCACGCCCAAGAAGCCGAACTCGGCACTGCGCAAGGTGGCCAAGGTTCGGCTGACCAATGGGTTTGAGGTCATCGGCTACATCCCGGGCGAAGGTCATAACCTGCAGGAGCACTCGGTAGTGATGATCCGAGGTGGTCGGGTGAAGGACCTGCCGGGAGTGCGCTACCACATCTTGCGCGGCGTGCTCGATACGCAGGGCGTCAAGAACCGAAAACAGCGGCGCTCGAAATATGGAGCAAAGAGACCGAAATGAGGCCGCAGAACCGAAACGCAATAAGGGAAACCGGTGGCCTGCCCGTGGGCCACGCAAACTGATGAGCACTACCAAAGGGTCGATGCAATGTCCCGCCGCCATAGCGCCGAGAAACGAGAGATAAACCCGGACCCCAAATACGGGAACGAGGTGGTCTCGAAGTTCATGAACTCGATCATGCGTGCCGGCAAGAAGTCGGTGGCTGAGAACATCGTCTATGGCGCGTTCGATCTCATCGAGGGCAAGACGAAGCAGAATCCGATCGCGGTGTTTGAACAAGCGCTTGAGAACGTGATGCCGTCGATTGAAGTGCGCTCCCGACGCGTTGGTGGAGCCACGTACCAGGTGCCGGTAGAGGTGCGTACGACGCGCCGGCAGGCGCTCGGCATTCGCTGGATCATCTCGGCTGCGCGGGAACGCAATGAAAAGACGATGACCGAGCGGCTCTCGGCTGAGTTGCTCGACGCTTCCAACAGCCGGGGCAGTGCGGTGAAGAAACGTGAGGATACGCACCGGATGGCGGAGGCCAATCGGGCATTTTCCCATTACCGCTGGTGAGGCTCGAGCTCGAGATCGGGGACATACTCGCATGCCACGCAGCCATCCCATCGAGGATTACCGTAATTTCGGCATCATGGCCCACATCGATGCCGGCAAGACGACTACGACCGAACGGATCCTCTACTATACCGGCAAGAGCCATAAGATCGGGGAGGTGCACGAGGGCGCCGCCACGATGGATTGGATGGAGCAGGAGCAGGAGCGCGGGATCACCATCACTTCGGCGGCAACGACAGCCTTCTGGAACAAAAAGCGGCTCAACATCATCGACACTCCCGGGCATGTCGACTTCACCATCGAAGTGGAGCGCAGCCTGCGTGTGCTCGATGGCGCGGTGTGCGTGCTCGACAGCAACCAGGGTGTAGAGCCACAGACCGAGACTGTCTGGCGACAGGGCGACAAATACAAAGTCCCGCGCATTGTTTTCTGCAACAAGATGGACAAGGTCGGGGCGGACTTCTTTCAGTGTCTCAACGACATCGTCGATCGCCTCGGCGCCAAGCCCGTCGCCATCCAGCTGCCGATCGGCGCCGAGCAGCAATTCAAAGGCATCATCGACCTTGTGCGCATGAAGGGCGTGGTGTGGGATGACGAATCGCTTGGCGCGAACTACCACGACATCGAGATTCCAGGCGACATGCTGGAGCAGGCCAGGGAATATCGCGAGAAGATGATCGAGGCGGCGGTCGATCTCGATGACGAGGCTATGACCGCGTATCTGGAAGGCAAGGAGCCGGACGAAGCGACGCTCAAGCGCTTGATCCGCAAGGCGGTGCTCGTCGGCGCATTCTTTCCGGTGCTCGCCGGCTCCGCCTTCAAGAACAAAGGCGTGCAGCCGCTCCTCGATGCCGTGGTCGATTATCTGCCGTCCCCGCTCGATGTGCCGCCGATCAAGGGCGTGGACCCCAAAGGAAACGAGGTCGTCCGCAGAGCATCCGATACCGAGCCGCTGGCGATGCTTGCGTTCAAGATCATGGACGACCCGTTTGTCGGGACCATTACGTTCTCTCGTATCTACTCCGGCCGCCTCGAAAGCGGCACCGGGGTTATCAATTCCACCAAGGAGCGTCGGGAACGGATCGGCCGGATGCTCTTGATGCATGCAAACAATCGCGAGGACATCAAGGAGGCCTTCGCCGGCGACATCGTGGCACTCGCTGGCCTCAGGGACGTGCGCACCGGGGATACGCTGTGCGATCCGCAGAAGCCGGTCATTCTGGAGAAGATGGAATTCCCCGACCCCGTCATCGAGATTGCCATAGAGCCGAAGTCCAAAGCGGATCAGGAGAAGCTCGGCGTTGCCCTCGCCAAGCTGGTCGCGGAGGACCCCTCATTTCGCGTCGCAACCGATCAGGAATCCGGCCAAACGATCATCAAGGGCATGGGCGAGCTTCATCTCGATATCAAGGTCGATATCCTCAAGCGCACGTACAAGGTGGACGCCAATATCGGCGCGCCGCAGGTTGCCTATCGCGAGAAGATCACCAAGCCGGTCACCGTCGATTATACGCACAAGAAGCAGACGGGAGGTGCGGGTCAGTTCGCCCGTGTGAAGATCATCGCCGAGCCGTTGCCGCCCGCGGGCGGCTTCCAATTCGAGAACGATGTCGTTGGCGGAACGGTACCGAAGGAATACATTCCGGGCGTCGAGAAGGGTTTGCGATCGGTGCTGGGGTCCGGCGTGCTCGCCGGCTTTCCGGTGGTGGACCTCAAGGTGAGGCTGGTCGACGGCGCCTACCACGACGTTGACTCGTCAGCGCTGGCGTTCGAGATCTGCGCCCGGGCTGCCTTGCGGGAAGCGCTGCAGAAGGGCTCGCCCGTGCTGCTCGAGCCGATCATGAAAGTCGAAGTGGTTACTCCCGAGGACTACACCGGCTCCGTCATCGGCGATCTCAATTCGCGGCGCGGACAGATACAGGGCCAAGACATGCGCGGCAACGCCAACGTGATCAACGCGATGGTACCGCTCGCAAACATGTTCGGCTACGTCAGCAATCTGCGCTCCATGTCGCAAGGCCGCGCCACCTTCACCATGCAATTCGATCACTATGAACAGGTTCCCTCGGCGGTCGCCGCCGAGATCCAGGCAAAGTTCGCCTGATACCGACAAGTAGAGTTCACAACAGGACCGAGACGGAGAGTCCGATGGCCAAGCAGAAATTCGAACGCACCAAACCGCATTGCAACGTAGGGACCATTGGTCACGTGGACCACGGTAAGACAACCCTGACCGCGGCAATGACCAAGGTTTCCGCGGCCAAGGGGTGGACACCCAACTTCGTCAGCTATGATCAGGTCGCCAAGGCATCGGAGTCGCAGGGCCGGCGCGATCCGACCAAGATCTTGACCATCGCAACGAGTCACGTCGAGTACGCCACGGAAAAGCGGCACTACGCTCACGTGGACTGTCCGGGCCACGCCGACTACGTCAAGAACATGATCACTGGCGCAGCGCAGATGGACGGCGCAATCCTGGTGGTCTCGGCGGCGGACGGCCCGATGCCGCAGACACGCGAGCACATCCTGCTCGCCCGCCAGGTAGGCGTTCCCTATATCGTGGTTTTTCTTAACAAGGTCGACGTGGTAGACGACCCGGAGCTTTTGGATCTGGTCGAGCTCGAGGTTCGCGAGCTTTTGACCAAGTATCAGTTCCCCGGTGACAAGGCGCCGGTCATTCGCGGCGCGGCAATCAAGGCTCTTAACGGGGAGAAGGGCGAATTCGCCGATGAAGCGATCCTCAAGCTTTATGAGGCGCTCGATACTTGCGTGCCTCTGCCTGAGCGCCCGATCGATCAACCCTTCCTGATGCCGATCGAGGACGTGTTCTCCATTTCCGGTCGTGGCACCGTAGTCACCGGGCGTATCGAGCGCGGCAAGATCAAGGTAGGCGAGGAGGTGGAGATTGTCGGCCTGCGCGATACGCAGAAATCGGTGGTCACCGGAGTCGAGATGTTCCGCAAGCTGCTGGACGAGGGAGTGGCGGGCGACAACGTCGGTTGTCTGTTGCGCGGCATCGACAAGGACGCGGTGGAACGCGGGCAGGTTCTGTGCAAGCCGGGCTCGGTGAAGCCGCACAAGAAGTTCAAGGCCGAAGCGTACATCCTCACCAAGGAGGAAGGTGGCCGCCACACGCCCTTCTTCAACAATTACCGTCCGCAATTCTATTTTCGCACCACCGACGTGACCGGCCAGGTCACTTTGCCGGCAGGCACGGAGATGATCATGCCCGGCGACAATGCTGCGATGGACGTCGAGTTGATCACGCCCATTGCAATGGAAGAGAAGCAACGTTTCGCCATCCGTGAAGGCGGCAAGACCGTCGGCGCAGGCGTCGTAGTCAGCATAACCGAATAACGTCCAACCAAGGAACGGACGCCGGAGGACGGATCGGCTCGCGAGAACCGCCCGTCCGCTGCCACCGGAGAAAACATGAACGGCCAGAATATCCGCATCCGGCTCAAGGCGTTCGACCATCGGATCCTCGATGCTTCGACACGTGAGATCGTTGCGACTGCCAAGCGCACCGGCGCGCAGGTGCGCGGTCCGATACCGTTGCCGACCAAGATCGAGAAGTTCACGGTCAATCGTTCGCCGCATGTGGACAAGAAAAGCCGTGAGCAGTTCGAGATGCGCACGCACAAGCGTCTTCTCGATATCGTTGATCCCACGCCGCAGACGGTGGATGCGCTGATGAAGCTCGATCTAGCAGCCGGCGTGGATGTCGAGATCAAGCTGTAACGCACGAGCCACGACCAGCACAGGACAAGCCGCATGCGTTCCGGGGTAATTGCGCAGAAGGTCGGGATGACTCGGGTCTTTACCGACGCCGGCGAGCACGTGCCGGTGACGGTGCTGTGCCTCGCCAATTGCCAGGTCGTTGCCCATCGCAGCAAGGACAGGGACGGCTATGTTGCGCTGCAGCTCGGAGCCGGCATCCGCAGACCCAACCGCCTCAACAAGGCACAACGCGGCCTCTTCGCCCTTGCCAAGGTCGAGCCGAAGCGCAAGCTCGCTGAATTCCGCGTAGAGGAGGCTGAGATCATCCCGATCGGAGCAGAGATTACCGCTGACCATTTTGTGCCGGGTCAGTTCGTGGACGTGACAGGGATCTCCATCGGGAAGGGCTTTGCGGGCCCGATGAAGCGGTGGAACTTCGGTGGACTGCGTGCGTCCCACGGCGTTTCAATATCCCACCGCTCGCACGGATCGACCGGCGGCCGTCAGGACCCCGGCAAGACATTCAAGAACAAGAAGATGGCCGGCCATCTCGGTGTGGAACGTGTCACAACACTAAACCTCAAGGTGGTGCAAACGGATGTCGAGCGCGGCCTCATCCTGATCGAGGGCGCAGTCCCGGGGCACAAGGGCGGCTGGATCACGCTGCGCGATGCAGTGAAGAAGAAGCTGCCGGCGGATGTGCCCAAGCCGGGCAAGTTTCGGCTGCCGCAAACCGGGGCGCACGCAGCGCCGGCCCAGCCACAAGTCGCTGAAGGCGCTCCGTCCGCCGAAAAAGAAGGCGCGTGACATGGAGCTGAAGGTCACAACGCTAGACGGCTCGCCGGCAGGCACAGTCGATCTGCCCGATGGTATCTTCGGGCTCACCCCGAGGCCCGACATCCTTCATCGCTGCGTTCGCTGGCAGCTGGCGCGTCGGCAGCGTGGCACGCACGATGTCAAGAACCGCAGCGAAATCAACCGAACCGGCAAGAAGATGTACCGGCAGAAGGGCACGGGGTCGGCGCGTCATGGCTCGGGACGGGTCAACCTGTTTCGTGGCGGGGGTCGCGCGTTCGGTCCCACACCGCGCAGCCATGCCATCGGTCTTCCGAAGAAGGTGAGGGCGCTCGCGCTGCGGCATGCGCTATCGGCCAGAGCGAGCGATGGCGGCATTATCGTGCTCGACCAGGCAAGCCTCAAGGACGTCAAGACCAAGGCTCTGCAAACAAACTTCAGAAAACTGGGACTCGCCAGCGCCCTTATCATCGACGGGGCGTCGGTCGATCCGAATTTTGCGCTGGCCGCTCGTAATATTCGCGACATCGATGTGCTGCCGGTGCAAGGCATCAATGTCTACGACATTTTGCGCTGTCGGGTGTTGGTGTTGACCAAAGCGGCGTTGCAAGCGCTGGAGGCGCGGCTGAAATGAGCACGACGGATCCGCGCCATTACGATCTGATTCTTTCGCCAGTCATCACGGAGAAGGCGACCATTGCGTCGGACCACAACCAGGTCATGTTCAGAGTGGCAGGGCATGCTACCAAGCCGCAGATCAAGGAAGCTGTGGAGAAGCTCTTCGACGTGAAGGTCAAAAGCGTCAACACTCACGTACGCAAGGGCAAGCTCAAGGCCTTCAGGGGAAAGGTTGGAGAGCAGTCCGCATCGAAGCGCGCCATCGTGACCCTGGAAGAGGGTCATCGGATCGATGTGACCACGGGTCTCTGACGGAAACGGCACCATGGCACTCAAGTCCTACAATCCTGTCACCCCGAGCCAGCGTCAACTCGTGCTGGTTGACCGTGGTGCGCTCTACCGCGGTGCGCCGGTCAAAAGCCTGACCGAGGGCAAGAATTCCAGCGGCGGGCGCAACAATAGAGGTCGTATCACCGTTCGGTTTCGCGGTGGCGGACACAAACAGGCTTATCGCACCATAGATTTCAAGCGGCGCAAGTTTGATGTGCCGGCAACAGTCGAGCGGATCGAGTACGACCCAAATCGCACCGGTTTCATCGCGCTGATCAAGTATCAGGACGGGGAGCTCGCCTACATCCTGGCGCCGCAACGGCTGTCGCCGGGTGACTCCGTCATAGCCGGCGAGCACGTCGACGTGAAGCCGGGGAATGCGATGCCGGCGGGCAATATCCCGATCGGGACCATCGTTCACAACGTAGAGATCAAGATCGGCAAGGGCGGACAGATCGCGCGCTCCGCCGGCGCCTATGCACAAATTGTCGGCCGCGACGGTGACTACGTGGCATTGCGCCTCAATTCAGCCGAGCAACGGCGCGTCCATGGCCGCTGCATGGCAACCATCGGTGCCGTTTCCAATCCCGACAACATGAACATCTCGATCGGCAAAGCCGGACGCAAGCGGTGGATGGGCCGCATGCCGCATAACCGCGGCGTATCGATGAATCCGATCGATCATCCTCATGGTGGCGGCGAGGGTCGCACCTCGGGCGGCCGGCATCCGGTAACGCCATGGGGTTTCCCCACAAAGGGAAAAAAGACACGCAAGAACAAATCCACGACCAAATTCATCATTGCGAGCCGTCATGCACGCAAAAAGTAGGATATGAGGCTCGGCATCATGGCACGATCCGTTTGGAAAGGTCCTTTCGTCGATGGCTATCTGCTGAAGAAAGCGGAGGCTTCGCGTGCATCCGGTCGCCACGAGATGATCCGTATCTGGAGCCGGCGCTCGACCATTCTGCCGCAGTTCGTGGGCCTGACATTCGGGGTCTACAACGGGCAGAAGCATATTCCGGTCCTGGTGACAGAGGAGATGGTTGGTCACAAGTTCGGGGAATTCTCACCCACGCGCACCTTCTACGGCCACTCGTCGGACCGCAAAGCCAAACGCGCACCAGGTCCTGGGGCGCCGGCCGCAGCTATTGCGGCGCCGGGCTCGGCACCTGCGTCGGGCGGCGGTGGCGGGAGCTAAGCGAGGAGGGATGCGTCATGAGCAAGAAGACGCGCGAACGAGCGCTTGCGGACAATGAGGCCAAAGCGGTTGCTCGCATGCTCAGGGTAAGCCCGCAGAAGCTCAATCTGCTGGCGCAGCTCATTCGCGGCAAGAAGGTGTCTGTCGCGCTCGCCGATCTTGAATTCTCGCGAAAGCGCATGGCGCGGGACGTACGCAAGTGCCTGGAATCGGCGATCGCCAACGCCGAGAATAACCATGATCTTGATGTGGACGAGCTTGTTGTCGCTCAAGCGCATGTCGGGAAGGCGCTCGTCATTAAACGGTTTCATCCGCGCGGTCGTGGCCGCATGGGGCGGATCTTAAAACCGTTCGCGAACCTTACCATCGTCGTGCGCGAAGGGTTGCCGGCGACATCAACGGCCGGGGCTTCATAAGGAGCGGACACATGGGTCAAAAGGTCAATCCAGTCGGCTTGCGGCTCGGCATAAACCGCACCTGGGACTCGCGCTGGTACTCGGGCAAGAGCGAGTACGGAGAGCTGCTGCATGAGGACATGAAGATCCGCAAAGAGCTGATGAAGGACCTCAAGCAGGCGGCGGTATCAAAGATCGTGATCGAGCGGCCGCACAAGAAGTGTCGGGTGACGGTGCAATCCGCCCGGCCCGGCGTGGTCATCGGCAAGAAGGGCGCCGACATCGAAAAGCTGCGCAGGAAGGTCGCCAACCTCACCAAATCCGATGTGGTGATCAATATTGTCGAGATCAGGAAGCCGGAGCTCGACGCGCAGCTGGTTGCGGAGTCCATCGCGCAGCAGCTGGAACGGCGGGTCGCTTTTCGCCGTGCCATGAAGCGGGCGGTGCAGTCGGCGATGCGGCTCGGCGCCGGCGGCATCCGCATCAACTGCTCCGGCCGTTTGGGCGGGGCGGAGATCGCCCGCATGGAGTGGTATCGCGAGGGCCGCGTGCCGCTGCACACCTTGCGCGCGGATGTGGATTACGGGTTCGCCACGGCGTTCACGACCTACGGCACCTGCGGGGTAAAGGTTTGGATTTTCAAAGGCGAGATCATGGAGCACGACCCAATGGCGCAGGACAAGAAGCTCGCCGAAGGCGAGGTTGGAAGACCCCGCCGGGACGCTTCCTGATTTGCCGGGCGTAATCGCAATAGAGAAGGCGTAAGCCATGCTGCAACCGATGCGCACCAAGTTCCGCAAGGCGCACAAGGGCCGCATTAAGGGGGTTGCGACCTCCGGCGTCGAACTCGCGTTCGGACACTTCGGCCTCAAGGCGCTCGAGCCCGAGCGCGTTACCGCGCGCCAAATCGAAGCTGCGCGCCGTGCACTCACGCGGCACATGAAGCGGGCCGGCCGGGTTTGGATTCGCATCTATCCGGATGTGCCGGTATCGAAAAAGCCGCTGGAAGTCCGCATGGGGTCCGGCAAGGGAGCCCCCGAGTTCTGGGTGGCGCGGGTGAAGCCGGGTCGCATCCTGTTCGAAGTGGACGGCGTGCCGCAGGCTCTTGCCCGGGAAGCGCTCGGCTTGGCGGCAGCAAAGCTGCCGATCAAGACTCGTTTCATCGAGCGGATCGCGGAGTAGCTTGGGACGCCAGCCATGAAAGCGGACGATCTGCGCTCAATGACCATCGATCAGCTGGATGACGAGGTTCTCAAGCTCAAAAAGGAGCAATTCAATCTGCGTTTCCAGCGCGCCACCGGGCAGCTGGAGAACAGCTCGCGGGTGCGCCAGGTGCGGCGCGATATTGCTCGCATCAAGACCATCGCCGCACAGAAGCGGGCGCGAGAGCCGGGCAGCGCCGCGGCAAAGGCAAGGCCGGAGTAACACGAAATGCCGAAGCGAACGTTGCAGGGCGTTGTGGTCAGCGACAAGCAGGACAAGACCGTGGTCGTGCGGGTCGAGCGCCGATTCACCCATCCAGTGATGAAGAAGACCGTACGAAGCGCCAAAAAATATTACGCCCACGACGAGCGTAACGAGCATCACGTCGGCGACGTCGTTTGGATCGAGGAGCGTCGACCACTCTCGCGGCTCAAGCGGTGGGAAGTGATTCAGAGCGAGAAAAAGAAGGTCGTCTGACGGCGGTACGCGCCGGCTGGGAAACGGAATGAGGCTAGCGTCATGATTCAGATGCAGAGTAACCTCGACGTCGCTGACAACTCCGGCGCGCGCCGTGTCATGTGCATCAAGGTGCTGGGCGGCTCAAAGCGCAAATACGCCACCATTGGCGACGTCATTGTTGTTTCCGTGAAGGAAGCCATCCCGCGCGGGCGCGTGAAGAAGGGCGAGGTCATGAAGGCAGTGGTGGTGCGCATCGCCAAGGATATCAAACGACCGGACGGATCGGTGATCCGGTTCGATCGCAACGCAGCGGTTCTGATCAATCCGCAGATGGAGCCGGTCGGCACGCGCATATTCGGACCGGTGCCGCGCGAGCTTCGGGCCAAGAATCACATGAAGATCATCTCGCTCGCTCCCGAGGTGCTGTGATGGCTGCGAGAATCCGCAAGGGAGACAAGGTGGTGGTGTTGCTAGGTCGGGACAAGGGACGCACCGGGGAGGTCATTGAGGTCCGTCCACAGGCCGGACGCGCCCTGGTGCGCGGCGTCAACATGGTCAAGCGCCATCAAAGGCAGAGCGCTCAGCAGCAGGGTGGCATCATCTCCAAGGAAGCGACCGTACACCTGTCGAATCTTGCGCTCGCCGATCCGAAGGACGGCAAGCCGACCCGCATCGGCTTCCGGTTCATTGGCGAGGGCGACCAGCGTCGGAAAGTGCGCTTTGCAAAGCGTTCGGGAGTGGAGATCGATGGCTGACGAAAAGCCCAAAGCAAAAACCGCCAAATCGAAGACGGGCAAGTCGGAAAACGCTCCGCGACCGGAGAGGGCGGAAAAGCCGCAGCAAGCAACAGCCGCGCAGAAGCCCGACCGAGCCGCGGCGAAACCCGCCGCGGAGAAGGGTGCCAAAGAGAAGGGTGCCCAGCCGCCAAAGGTGGAGGAGCGCGTAACGCCTCGGCTCAAGACCTTGTTCGAGGAAGTTGTGCGCAAGCGGCTCGCCGAGCAGTTCGGTTACAAGAATCCGATGCAAGTCCCCGTGGTCGAGAAGATCGTCATTAATATGGGCATCGGCGAGGGCGTGAGTGACCGGAAGAAGGTCGAAGCCGCGGCAAACGATTTAGGGTTGATCGCCGGCCAGAAGGCGGTGATCACCAAGGCGAGGAAGTCGATCGCCACATTCAAGGTGCGTGACGGCCAAGCCATCGGCTGCAAGGTGACGCTGCGCAAGGCGCGTATGTACGAGTTCATGGACCGGCTGATCAACGTCGCCCTGCCGCGCGTGCGGGACTTTCGCGGCCTCTCGCCCAAGAGTTTCGACGGCGGCGGCAACTACAGCTTGGGCATAAAGGAGCACATCATCTTCCCCGAGATCGATTACGACAAGGCGGCCGACATCTGGGGGATGGATGTCACGGTTTGTACCAGCGCCAAGTCGGACAACGAGGCGCGCGCCTTGCTGACCGCATTCAACTTCCCGTTCCGGCAGTGAGGCTTGCCGGAATGCGGAGATCCAGGAGAAATTGATGGCGAAGACCAGCGCGATCGAAAAGAACAAGAGGCGGCGGAGGCTCAGCAAAAGGTATGCGGGTCGCCGTTCCCGGCTCAAAGCCATTGCGCGCGACAAGAGCAAGCCCATGGAGGAGCGGTTTGCGGCGACGCTCAGGCTCGCAGAAATGCCGCGCAACTCCTCGGCAACGCGGGTGCGCAACCGGTGCGAGGTGACCGGCCGTCCGCGCGGTTTCTATCGCAAGCACAAGCTCTCGCGCATTGCTTTGCGCGAGCTGGGTTCCAGGGGGTTGATTCCCGGTCTCGTGAAGTCGAGCTGGTAGGAGGATCGAGCAATGCCGATGAACGATCCGTTGGGGGACATGATTGCGCGTATTCACAACGCGCAGATGCGGAACAAGTCCAAGGTCTCGACTCCGGCCTCCCGACTGCGTTTGAGCGTGCTCGACGTGCTTAAGACCGAAGGGTTCATTCGCGGCTATGCGTCCGTCGAGCACTCGAATGGGCGCAAGGAGCTGGAGATCGAGCTCAAGTATTTCGACGGGGAGCCGGTGATCCGGGAGATATCCCGGGTTTCAAAGCCGGGCCGGCGCGTCTATGCGTCGGTAAAGGCCCTGCCACGCGTGAATAACGGGTTGGGCGTTGCAATTCTTTCGACGCCAAAGGGGGTGATGGCCGACCATGACGCCCGCGACAACAATGTCGGCGGAGAGATCCTGTGCACGGTATTCTGAGAGAGTAGCCCGCATGTCCCGTGTCGGAAAGAAACCGGTTGCAATCCCTTCGGGCGTCACTGCCAGCGTGCAAGGACAGGCGGTGAGCGTGAAGGGCCCCAAGGGTACGCTCGCCTTGACCTTACATGACGATGTTGCCGCTAAGGTGGAAGGCACCGAGATCAGAGTGAATCCTGTCGTCGACAGCAAACGTGCACGTGCGATGTGGGGCACGTACCGTTCGCTCTTGGCGAATGTGATCACCGGGGTGACCAAGGGATTTGAGCAGCGGCTCGAAATCACCGGCGTTGGCTACCGCGCGGCGGTGCAGGGCAAGAACCTGCAGGTCCAGCTCGGTTACAGCCACGATATTGTGTTCCCGATTCCTGAGGGCATCACAATTGCGACGCCAAGACCGACCGAAATCGTCATTAGCGGCATCGACGGCCAGAAGGTGGGTCACGTGGCCGCGCAAATCCGGGCCTTCCGCAAGCCGGAGCCCTACAAGGGCAAAGGTGTGAAGTACGCCGGCGAATACATATTCCGCAAGGAAGGCAAGAAGAAGTAACGGGAGGATGCGATGGCGACAGTCGCGGATCGAACCCAGCGGCGAACCGCAAAGGTGCGGCGCAACGTGCGTCGTGCGGCGGGCAACCGTCCGCGGTTATCCGTTTTCCGTTCGTCGAAGCATATCTACGCGCAGGTGATCGATGACGCCAAGGGCGAGACCGTGGCTTCCGCGTCCTCGGTCGAGAAGGAGATGCGCGCCGACCTGAAAACTGGAGCGAATGTCGAGGCGGCCAAGGTAGTTGGAAAACGGATCGCCGACCGGGCAGTTGCCAAGGGCATCAAGGATGTCGTGCTCGACCGCGGGGGGTATCTTTATCACGGTCGTGTGAAGGCGCTGGCGAATGCCGCTCGAGAAGGCGGGCTGAATTTCTGAGCACAGAAAAACGAGCAACGAGAACGAACAATAGACAGGAAGATCGGCATCATGCGCGGCGAGTGAACTCGATCTGCCGTATGCCTCTAACGAACCGGGATTGAACGGATTGGAAATGAAACATGGCACGTGAACCTCGCGAGCGCAGAGAGCGTGAAGAGCGCGAGAGCGAATTTACCGACAAGCTCGTTCACATCAATCGGGTGGCGAAGGTTGTCAAGGGTGGGCGCCGGTTTGGCTTCGCCGCCCTCGTAGTGGTTGGCGACGAGAAAGGCCGCGTCGGATTTGGGCATGGGAAGGCGCGCGAAGTGCCGGAAGCGATCCGCAAGGCGACCGATGCGGCAAAGCGTGGTCTCATCCGGGTGCCGTTACGGGAAGGCCGCACGCTGCACCATGATGTTGCCGGACGGCATGGCGCCGGCCGCGTGTTTCTGCGTGCTGCCCCTCCGGGGACTGGCATCATAGCAGGCGGACCGATGCGCGCGGTGTTCGAGACGCTCGGGATGCAGGACGTGGTCGCCAAGACTCGGCTCCTCCAATCCCTACAACATGGTGCGGGCGACGTTCGATGCGCTCAAGCGACAGGACTCCCCGCGCTCGGTGGCATCGCGACGGAACATCAAGGTCTCCACCTTGCAGGCGCGGCGGCGTGAGCTGGGAGAGACCGAGCAGGCCGCCGATTGACCCATGCAGCGCGGCAGGAGAGCAAGGTGAGCAAAACCCGCAAGCTGCTCAAGATCGAGCAGACCGGCAGTCCGATACGCCGTCATCATTCGCAGCGCGAGACTCTTATCGGCCTCGGCCTCAATCGCATTGGACGGATAGCGCACGTGCCCGATACCCCAGGGACGCGCGGAATGCTTCTCAAGGTCAAGCACCTGGTTCGGGTATTGGAGACAGAGCAATGAAGCTCCACGAGCTCTGTGATCGGCCGGGGGCGCGCAAGAAGCGCGTGCGTATCGGCCGTGGCATCGGCTCCGGCATTGGCAAGACCGGCGGGCGCGGCGGCAAGGGTCAGACCGCCCGCACGGGAGTACGTATCAAGGGGTTTGAAGGCGGCCAAATGCCGCTGCATCGCCGTCTGCCAAAGCGTGGCTTCCGACAGACGGCATTTGCGCGCAGGCTCAACGAGATCAACCTGGACAAGGTGCAGGCCGCGATCGAGGCCGGGAAGCTCGATGCATCGGCAACGGTCGATGTCGGGGCTTTGGTAAAGGCCGGAGTGCTCAGACGTGCCAGAGACGGCGTAAGGCTCCTCGGCTCCGGCGAGATCAAAGCCAAAGTAGTATTTTCGGTCTGGGGTGCTTCCAAATCGGCAGTCGCAGCAGTGGAAAGGGCGGGCGGGTCGGTGACCATCTTGGCGCCGAAGCCTGGAACAGGCGAACAGGGGGATTAATCGCTATATCCCCCGAGGGCGCACAATCGGAGCCTCAAGCCTATGGTGTCAGCAGCAGAACAACTTGCAGCCAACCTCAACTTTTCCGCGCTGGCCAAAGCAGAGGAATTGAAGAAACGCATCTGGTTCACCGTCGGCGCGCTGCTGGTTTATCGCTTCGGGACCTACATTCCACTGCCGGGGATCGACCCTTCCGCCTGGGACCAGATTTTCCGCTCCCAAGCCGGCGGCATTCTCGGGATGTTCAACATGTTCTCCGGCGGCGGCATTCACCGGATGGCGATTTTCGCGTTGAACATCATGCCTTACATTTCCGCCTCGATCATCATCCAGCTGATGACGACCGTGTCGCCCACGCTCGAACAGCTCAAGAAGGAAGGAGAGCAGGGCCGCAAGGTCATGAATCAGTACACGCGGTATTTGACCGTGCTGCTTGCCGCGTTCCAATCCTACGGGATCTCCGTCGGTCTGGAGGGCGCGGGCAATGTGGTCAGCGATCCCGGCTGGTTCTTCCGCATCACTACCGTGATTACCTTGACGGGGGGAACCATCTTTCTGATGTGGCTCGGCGAGCAGATCACCTCGCGTGGCATCGGCAACGGCATCTCCTTGATCATCCTTTCCGGCATCGTGGCGCAATTGCCTTCCGCCATTGCCGGCACCCTCGAGCTCGGCCGCCAGGGTGCTCTGTCCACGGGTCTGATCCTGGCCGTTCTGGTGATGGCCGCGGTGGTGATTGGATTCATTGTATTCATGGAGCGCGCACAACGGAGGCTCCTGATCCAATATCCCAAGCGTCAGGTCGGCAATCGCATGTTCGAGGGTCAATCCTCGCATCTGCCGCTCAAGCTCAATACCTCCGGCGTGATCCCCCCGATCTTTGCCTCCTCCCTTCTGCTATTGCCCACGACAGTCGCCAATTTCAATGCCGGGCAGGGACCGGAGTGGTTCGTCACGATCACCACTCAGCTTGCCCATGGACGACCGCTGTTCCTGATCCTCTATGTCGCTCTGATCGTATTCTTTGCATTCTTCTATACGGCAATCGTGTTCAACCCGACGGAAACCGCCGATAATCTGAAAAAACATGGCGGCTTCATTCCCGGTATTCGGCCTGGCGAGCGCACTGCGGAATACATCGATTACGTGCTCTCGCGCATTACCGTCATCGGCGCAGCGTATCTTGCTGTGGTTTGCCTTCTGCCCGAGATGCTGATCTCATATGCGTCGGTGCCCTTCTATTTCGGAGGGACTTCGCTCTTGATCGTGGTGAGCGTCACAATGGATACTGTGGCGCAGATCCAGGGCTACCTGCTTGCTCATCAGTACGAGGGACTGATCAAACGTTCGAAGCTGCGGGGGCGGCGTAGATGAGGTTGATACTGCTTGGCGCCCCTGGGGCCGGCAAAGGGACTCAGGCTAAGCACATCGTGGCGAAGCATGGGATTGTACAGCTGTCTTCGGGCGACATATTGCGTGCGGCCGTGAAAGCGGGGTCTCCGATCGGATTGCGCGTCAAGGACATCATCGCCCACGGCGAGCTCGTGCCGGACGACCTCGTGGTAGCTATCATCTCGGCGCGGATTGATCAGCCAGACGCGCGTAACGGCTTCGTCCTGGATGGCTTTCCGCGGACGGTGCCCCAGGCGCATGCGCTGGATCGGATGCTCAAGGAGAAGAATCTGAAGCTGGATGCCGTGATTGAGCTCAAGGTCGACGAGGACATCCTGCTCTCGCGCATCAAGAAGCGGGTGGCCGAGGCCAAGGCACGGGGCGCGGCGCTCCGTTCGGACGATGATCCGGACGTGCTCAGACGGCGTCTGCGGGCCTACCGCGAGCACACGGCCCCCCTTGTTGCGCATTATCGACAGCAGGGTGTCTTGCGAGAGATCGACGGCATGGCGCCTGTGGCTGAGGTTGCGGCGGCGATCGACCGGGTTCTCAACGCGGTTCCGGCAAGCTAATCGAGCCGCAAAAGTACCCCGGAAGAAGCCGGCCCATGCCTCGCGCCCTGAGGCAAGCGTAGGGGCCGGGCCCCCACCGGGCCCCCTATAAAAGGCTCCGAAGATCCGGCTGGGCGGCCCGCTCTGGGCGGGGCAAGGCTTCGCCGCAAAACGCGGGCAGCAAAGGTTGACGAAACGCACTTGAATCCTTTAATAACCCCCATCCAAAGCGAGCGGCCGATCGATACCGGGCCCCGGGGAACGGGGAATGGTGTCGCGTTATTGCTTGCGCTTGGCGTTGTGGAACGATGACAGGCCGATTCTGATTACGGCCGACAAGAGGAGTGCAGGACTGTGGCCCGCATCGCCGGTGTCAATATACCTACCAATAAGCGCGTGGTGATCGCGTTGCAGTACATCCATGGCATTGGGCCCAGGAAGGCGGACAAAATCATGGAAAAGGTCGGGATTCCCGAGGCTCGACGTGTATCGCAGCTGACCGACCAGGAGGTTCTGCAGATTCGCGAAGTTATCGATCGTGACTATATGGTGGAGGGCGACCTGCGGCGCGAGGTCGCCATGAACATCAAACGCTTGATGGACCTGGGATGTTACCGAGGGTTGCGCCACCGTCGGGGCCTGCCCGTACGCGGACAGCGTACCCACACCAACGCACGGACCCGCAAGGGTCCCGCCAAGCCAATCGCAGGCAAGAAGAAGTGAGTGGTTGAGACTCCGATCCCGCGGGTAGCCGGCAACAGCTTGCTGCTTCACGGTAAGTCAGTGTTTTGAGCCTGCGGCACAGCCCGCGCCCATTGAGGACAACGCATGGGGAAAGAACCCACCCGCGTCCGGCGACGCGAACGCAAGAACATAGCCTCCGGAGTCGCGCATGTGAACGCGACGTTCAACAATACCATGATCACCATTACGGACGCACAAGGAAATACCATCGCATGGTCGTCGGCCGGCACCATGGGTTTCAAGGGCTCGCGAAAATCGACGCCCTATGCGGCGCAGGTGGCAGCAGAGGACGCAGCCAAGAAGGCCCAGGAGCATGGGATGCGCACCCTCGAGGTCGAGGTGGCGGGACCAGGCTCAGGCCGTGAATCTGCGTTGCGCTCGCTCCAATCGGCCGGTTTCACCATCACCTCCATCCGCGACGTGACGCCGATACCGCATAACGGCTGCCGTCCACGCAAGAGGCGCAGAGTATGACAGACGATATTCTCACCGGGCGGGCTGCGGAACAGCCAGCCGCTGCCCGAAATTTCCACGCCGCGGAGTGGGAGACCCGGCCCGCTTACCCGCCGCGCAATGCTATGGGTGCCAACGTGACTATTCAGAAGAACTGGCAGGAACTGATCCGCCCGAACAAGCTCCAGGTGACGCCTGGTGGCGATCCCAAGCGGGAGGCGGTCCTGGTGGCAGAGCCGCTCGAGCGTGGTTTTGGCGTGACCCTGGGAAACGCGTTGCGCCGCATTCTCCTGTCGTCCCTGCAAGGCGCCGCAGTGCAGTCGGTGCACATCGACGGCGTGCTGCACGAGTTCTCCTCCATTCCGGGCGTGCGCGAGGATGTGACCGACATCGTGCTAAACATCAAGGACATCGCCATCCGCATGCAGGCAGACGGGCCCAAGCGCATGGTGGTGAAGAAACAGGGGCCGGGCACGGTAACGGCCGGGGACATCCAGACCGTCGGCGACGTCGTCGTGCTCAACCCGGACCTTGTCCTGTGTACTCTGGACGAGGGTGCCGAGATCCGCATGGAATTCACCGTGAACAACGGCAAAGGCTATGTCCCCACCGAGCGGAACCGGCCCGAGGACGCGCCCATCGGGCTTATCCCCGTGGACAGCCTCTACTCGCCGGTGCGCAAGGTCTCCTATCGCGTCGAGAACACGCGCGAGGGCCAGATTCTCGACTACGACAAGCTGACCATGCAGATCGAGACCAATGGCGCGCTTAGTCCCGACGATGCCGTGGCCTATGCCGCGCGCATTCTGCAGGACCAGCTCAACGTGTTCGTGAACTTCGAGGAGCCTCGCGGCAAGGAGCTGGTGGCCGAGGCCATCCCCGATCTCGCCTTCAATCCGGCGTTCCTGAAAAAAGTCGACGAGCTCGAGCTCTCGGTACGCTCAGCCAACTGCCTGAAGAACGACAACATCGTCTACATCGGCGATCTTGTTCAAAAGAGCGAGGCCGAGATGCTGCGCACGCCCAACTTTGGCCGAAAGTCGCTCAACGAGATCAAGGAAGTGCTGGCCCAGATGGGGCTTCATCTCGGCATGGAAGTGCCGGGTTGGCCTCCGGACAACATTGACGAGCTGGCCAAGCGCTTCGAGGACCACAATTACTGATATCAGGAATCAGTTATCGGCGTCAGGTAACAGCATCTGACAGCTGCGAACCGATACCTGATAACTGCAACTGATTCCTGACAACTGACATCTGATATCTGAATGCGCCACCACAACGCCCATCGCAAGCTCAACCGGAAACCCGAGCACCGCCGCGCCATGTTCGCGAACATGGCTGCCGCTCTGATCAAGCATGAGCAGATCGTGACGACGTTGCCGAAGGCGAAGGACCTCCGCCCGATCGTCGAGAAGCTGGTGACGCTCGGCAAGCGGGGCGACCTGCACGCGCGGCGACAGGCTATTGCGCAGATCCGCAGCGTTCCGATGGTGAAGAAGCTGTTCGAGGTCCTGGGGCCGCGCTACAAGGAACGCAACGGCGGCTATATCCGCGTCCTCAAGGCGGGATTTCGCTACGGCGACTCGGCCCCGGTGGCGGTGATCGAGTTTGTCGATCGCGACACCAGCGCCAAGGGTATGGACTCGGGGCCTGGGGCGGAGAAGCAAGCCGAGGCGGAGAGTCCCGCTCCGGCGTAAGCCCCGGATTGGGGGGGTGGCGAGCAGCGGCTATTACTCAACTCAGGCGGCGTCCAGCGCATCTGCGCGCAAGCAGCATTTCTTGAATTTCTTGCCGCTGCCGCATGGGCACGGATTGTTTCGGCCCACGCCCTTGAATCGATTGAATCCCGGAACCGGCTCCCATTGGGTCGCAAAATAGCGCGCCGGCTTTTCCGCAGGAGGAGCGAGCTGGGGCTGTTCCAGTTCAAAGAAACCCGAGCCCGCCAGCTCATCGATCGCATCCCCAAATGGCCTGAAATTTCCGGACGCGGGCTGCGGTGGCTGATGATGGATGGCGCGCTGCAGGTCTTCCTCGAAATCCTTTAGCCCAAGCCAGGAGCTGCTGATGAATCCTCTCGCAAAAGCTTCCTCAACGAGAGGCTTGAGTTCCGAAAGGCCAAGAACGGCAATGGCGGCTTGCCAGCCATGCCATACAAAGCATTCCCGCTGCGGAGTGAGCTCAAAATAGCACGCGCGCAAGAATCTGGCGGCCTCCTCGCGCGGCAAATCGCCCTGCAACGTGGCAATTGCAAGCGCCTGGCACATCGCTCCACGGAGGAATTGGTCCACGTTCTCGTCAAGGATCAGGTCGTAGAGGGGATTGGGGTCCCGGTCGAACACCGCAGCCATGACGCGAGGGCCCGTCTCGAGCAAAGAATCTCCAAGGACGGCATCCAACGCCTCGGTCGGACAGCGCAACAGCCGGACCAACGGGCGATACGCCGATTTCTCGCGCCATGCGCCCAGCAGGTGGAATATGAAAAAAAGCGCCTCTTGCGCCGCAGGGTCGCCGCCGGGCGATAGATAGCTGTCGATAGCATGCAAAAAGATCGGTATGGCCGCCGCCCGATCTGCCTCAACGGAACGGATGGCCTCCACCGGCAAAGGAGTCCGAAAGGCCAGTTGAGCGATGACCTGCGCAGGGTCCACGCGTCTCTCTCCCGAATCAGTTGAGCACGAGTCTCAATCCGTGCAAAGAGGAATGCAACGTGATTGTGCTTGCCGCGTTTCCGGCTCGCTAACCGGAGCACGCGTGAACGGGAAGCCAGGACCTATGGTCAGCACTCCGCGCTCGCATCATGGTACGGCCCCATGCTAAGTAATACCCGTGATCGCACTGGTATGACGGAGACTGCGATGGGCATGACGGTGACGCGTAAGGGGCAGGTGATCATCCCCAAACCGGTTCGAGATCGCCTCGGCATCAAACCCGGCAGCAAGGTAGAGTTCGAGATCGGCGCGGACGGCCGGGCGTTTCTCCGCCGGAGCGGCGAAGGCCGGATACCCCCCGGCCGCTTCGTTCGAATGCGAGGGTCTGCAACAAGCGGGCTCACGACGGATGAGATCATGGCGCTAAGCCGCGGCCAGACGTGACGACCCCTGGTCGACACGAACATTCTCCTCGATATTATCTGGGCATCCGTAATCCGCGGGATTCATCATGACTTTCAACGTGAAGACGTTTGCGGCCGTAGTTCTGTTCACCCTTGGGCTCGCTTCGCCCGAGACGCTCGCCCAGGAGCGCCGGGTTCCCTCGTCGCCGAACGAGGTACGCCTGTCCTACGCGCCGATCGTGCAGCACGTCGCTCCCTCCGTGGTCAACGTTTATGCCGCAAAGACGGTGAGCGTGCGCAACCCGCTCTTCGATGATCCCATTTTCCGGCGCTTCTTCGGGATGCCAGGAGGGGCGGGTGAGCAGGTCCAACGCTCGCTGGGCTCCGGCGTTCTGATTGACCCCTCCGGGCTCGTGGTCACCAACAATCACGTCATCGAAGGGGCCGACCAGGTCAAGGTCTCGCTTTCGGACAAACGCGAGCTCGAGGCGGAGATGGTGCTCAAGGATGCTCGCTCGGACCTCGCGGTGCTGCGGCTCAAGGCACACAACGAGCGGTTTCCGGCGCTGGAATTCGCCGATTCCGATGCGCTGGAGGTGGGCGACATCGTGCTCGCGATAGGCAATCCGTTCGCGGTTGGGCAGACGGTGACCCACGGCATCGTCTCCGCGGTCGCGCGCACCCAGGTGGGTATCACCGACTATCAGTTCTTCATCCAGACCGATGCCGCCATCAATCCTGGAAACTCAGGCGGTGCGCTGGTGGATATGACCGGTCGTCTGGTCGGCATCAACACCGCCATTTTCTCGCGCTCCGGCGGCTCGCAGGGCATAGGCTTTGCCATCCCCGCCAACATGGTCAAAGTGGTGGTCGCCTCGGCGAAGAGCGGCGGATCCACGGTGAAGCGGCCTTGGCTCGGCGCGCGCCTGCAGGTGGTCAGCCCGGAGATTGCCGAGAGCCTCGGGCTCAAGCGCCCAACAGGCGCTCTGGTCGCGAGCGTGACCCCCGCCGGCCCCGCCGGGCGAGCGGGTCTCAGATCCAGCGACCTCATTGTCGACATCGATGGGCAAGCCATCGAGGATGCCAACGCCTTCGAGTACCGCTTTGCGACCAAGCCCCTTGGCGGCAGGGCCCGGCTTGGCGTGATGCGTGGAGGAAAGGAGCTCGCGCTCAATGTTGCGCTCGAGGCGCCGCCCGATACTCCTCACGACGAGCTGGTCATTTCCTCGCCGTCGCCCTTCCAGGGCGTCAAGGTTTCCAACCTGTCGCCGGCGCTCGCGGACGATCTTCGCCTCGATCCTGCCGCTGAAGGCGTAGTGATCGTGGACATCGCCAACGGCTCTCCGGCGCAGAGCCTGTTTCAGCGCGGCGATCTCGTGCTGGCTGTGAACAACACCAAGATTGCGAAGCCGCGCGACCTCGAGCGTGTCGCCGGTCAGCGCAGCCGGCTCTGGCGCATCACCATCAGGCGTGGGGGACAGGAGACGACGATCGAGTTGTGGGGATGACAGCGCGTGCCGGACGTGGGGGACCCAGCCTCTTCGCGGCGGCGGGACTTGCAGACGATGCGCCGCGCCCGCTGGCCGACAAGCTGCGACCGCGCACCCTCGCGGAGGTGGTCGGCCAAGAGCACCTGCTCGGGCCCGATGGCGCGCTCACGCGTCTCCTCGGTTCGCGCAGCCTCGGTTCGCTGATCTTCTGGGGGCCGCCGGGGACCGGCAAGACCACGGTCGCGCGGCTCCTTGCGCACGCGACGGACCTGCATTTCGAGCAGATCTCGGCCATCTTTTCCGGCGTCGGCGACCTGAAGAAGGTGTTCGATGCCGCGCGCGAGCGACGCGAGACCGGGCGCGGCACGCTGCTGTTCGTCGATGAGATCCATCGCTTCAATCGGGCGCAGCAGGACTCGTTCCTGCCGGTCATGGAGGACGGCACCATCGTGCTGGTTGGTGCCACGACCGAGAATCCCTCCTTCGAGCTCATAGCGCCGCTCCTCTCGCGTGCCCGCGTGCTTGTTTTCAAGCCCCTCGAGGCAGCCGCGCTCGAAAGCCTGCTCGCCCGCGCGGAGACGATCGAGGGCAGGGGCCTTCCGCTTGATGCGGACGCCCGCCAATCGCTCATCCGCATGGCCGACGGGGATGGGCGTGCGGCCCTGACCGTTGCCGAGGAAGTCTGGCGCGCGGCGCGCTCGGGTGAGACATTCGATGCTGCGCAGCTTCAGGAGGTCGTGCAGCGACGGGCGCCGATTTATGACAAGCAGCAGGACGGCCACTACAACCTGATTAGCGCCCTGCACAAGTCGGTGCGCGGCTCCGATCCGGACGCCGCGCTGTATTATCTCTGCCGCATGCTCGATGCCGGCGAGGATCCGCTCTACATCGCCCGGCGCGTGGTTCGCATGGCGGTGGAGGACGTGGGCCTCGCCGACCCACAGGCGCTCGTCGTCTGCAACGCGGCGAAGGATGCCTACGACTTCTTGGGCTCTCCCGAAGGCGAGCTCGCCATCGCCCAGGCGGTGATCTACGTGGCCACTGCCCCCAAATCGAATGCGGCCTACGTTGCATACGAGCGCGCCATGCGCACGGCCAAGGAGGCAGGCTCGCTCCTGCCCCCCAAGCACATTCTCAACGCGCCCACGAGGCTGATGCGCGCGCAAGGCTATGGCAAGGACTATCAATACGACCACGATGACCCGAACGCCTTTTCCGGCCAGGACTATTTTCCGGACCAGCTGGGTCGGCAAAAATTCTATGATCCGCCTGCGCGCGGGTTCGAACGCGAGCTTGGGAAGCGCCTGGAGCTTTGGGCGCAGCTTCGCAAGGAGCGGGGCGGCCGATGAGGTTTACCGCACGACGCGTGGTATCTTCGGCCGCAACATCGCCCTCGATCAGCACGGTTTGGCGAGTGTGCCGGGCATAGGCGCGTTTGAGACCCGAGCCAGGCAGATCGGCCGTGCCCAAGCGCCAGCCGTCGCGTAGCAGCCGTTGCGCAACCGCAAGCCCGATCCCGTGCGCCGCGCAGGTGACGATCGCGACGCGAGCTTTCGGTGAAGCAGCGATGAAGTGCATCGATTCCATGAAACCAATCGGATTGAGGTTAATCCCGCAGACCTCATCCTGAAGGAGCTCGGCGCGCTCTTTGCGCGCCGAGCGTCTCGAAGGATGGCCGCTGGCGCGACCTTGCTTGTGGCCGTCCTTCGAGACGCGCGCAAGCGCGCTCCTCGGACGAGGTTGATTGATGCGGCGACACCGAAACGTCGGCCTGGTGCTAAAGCAGGTTTGAAAGCCCATTATCGGCGTTGGGGCGGTGCCATTGGCTTCCCCCCCTGTAAATCCCTGTAAAGGGGGCGGGGCGACAGCAAAAATCTGCAAAAAAGTGAGTATAAACAAGGACATCTGCCGAAATGGCAGGATCCGGAACAGGGAAGAACAGGGAAATAACAGGGAAATGACCAGTGATTCATGACCGAACGTCGCCATCACCGCTGCCAGCGAAAGATGATGTAGTCGTCGTTCTTCTGCTGATGGGCGCGCCGTTTCCCGCCTCTCCCATCCGCTTGAGGTCGGTGCGTTCCAGCAAGGCGAGCCGGTCCTCAAACTCATTCGCCTCTAGGGCTTTAACGTAAAGGGACATCACCTTGGTGAGCTTGGCAGCCTCGTCCGCGGTGACGTCGCCGGCCAGCGCAGCGGATGCGATGCCGGCGATGGCAGCGACGGCGTCGGCGGCCTTCGCAAGTGGCGGCATCTCGCAAAACAGGGGCTCGTTCCTATGCGTGGGCAGGAGCGGCTCCAGGCACAGCCGAAGGGCTGCGATATTGCCGCCCATGGCCAGCTCGACGGCCTTGTTGAAGAGCGCCTCCGCGCTTTGCTCGAGCATCTCCTGCAGGCGAATGGATGCCTGGTTTCGCGATCCTCGCGGCCGGCCCGCCGGGTTACCGCTTTGGCCTTTTTGGAACTGCATGCATTGTCCTCCTTTTGCGAAGCCGACGACAGCAGACGGACGGTTGGCCAAACAAAAATGGCCAAACAAAAAGCCCGGCGCGGGAGTCCGGGCCGGGCTTCTCTCACAGCTTCCTGAGATTAGCGACTCATAGCAGACTTTCGTTACAACGTCTAGATACCAAAAGTTGTGTTGTCGGTAGCACACGCGTTGTCCGGTTTTCTGCCTCCTTGCAGCGATTTAAAAAGAAGCCGAAAGCAATAAGCAAAAAAGTCGTTGACATGTTACGGGACTCGTGTATAGTTGGTTATCCTCCAGAATTGCGAAGATGACGAGCGCGAGAAAGAATTCTCCCGCGCATAGGCTGTGCATTCGACGTTCTGCCCGGTCTCCTGCGGCGGGATCGACAAGGTTAGTAGCCCAGCAACCTTATTAATCCCGGCGCCAGTGAGCGTTATTGACTCGATCTGGCTTCCGACGCGTGCCGGATTGGGGCCGGAGTGCCTTGCAGAAGCCGGAGGATCTTTACCGACAACTCGGTGCTGCTCGGCAGGCCCGCTCGCATCACGGGGACGCTGAAGGGAGTGCAAGACCGAGCGGCTCTCGCAAAAACGAAGAATTGTGATAACCGGCACAGCTTCCTGGAGCGAGGCCCGCTAGGTTGCTGGTCATCGAAGAGCGAGGGCTCTTCCTCAAACTCAGGAGACGGGTGTGGCAAATTTAAACGCTAAGAACGTGGCAGTCTTATTGGGCAGCCTTGAGTTTCCGATACCCCTGTTTGAAGCGGTTTTCTAGGACAGCATGAGCAGTCGAGCCATGTTCAGCTCGCCGGAAATTCTTGTGCTGCTCCTTGTAGCAACATTAGGGCACGTAATGGCGCTGCTCTGGTATGCCGCTTACAGACACGACTGGAGACTATGTCAGCGAAGAATATATGATCTGCCGATCAGCAATGATCAGATAAGGCGGGAGGTAAGGAATTCGCTGCATGTGCCCATGCGTGCGGGCATCCTGGCTGCGTTCCTGGCTCTCGGCTTTTTCCACAATACCGGCATCGCATCGTTTCTGTGTTCCGCAATTGCGACGACAATCTGGGCGGAGATCTGGCATTACGCTTCGCACCGCGCATTCCATCTGCGCCCGCTGCATTGGATTCACGTCGAGCATCACAAGAGCCGGGTGAACAGCCCCTTTACCGCGCTCTCCTTCTCCGTCACCGAAAAGCTGATATTCGACGTCGGACTGCTGGCGCCGCTCGCGTGCGTTGATGCGTTCTGCCCTTTGAGCTTCTTCGGCATAGCTGCGTGGTACATCGGCAATCTCCTGGTCAATTCATTCGGCCATGCGAATTTCGAGCTCGGCGCGGATCATTACACCCGCTGGCTCGGAAACGTGCTCACGAGCACCACTTATCATTCGCTCCACCATTCCAGATACACCGGGAATTATGGCCTCGCGACGCGCATCATGGACCGGTTACTCCGGACGGAATGGAATGATTATGAAAAACTCTATGCGCGCATAAGCGTCGAAAGGAAGCCATTGAGCAGCCTCAGGGAGAAGGTAACCGGGTAGCAAGATGGCCAATTTACTCGCTCTTGACCGATATGCTCCGTGGCCCCCTGTTTTGAACTTTGCCCGGACGTTCGTCGAACGCTACGCCAGCATCGATCGTCTCAATGCGATCGTATCCTCGTTCGAGGGCTGCACGGCAGGTGAGTTCCTGTCCGGAATGTCGAGTTATTGCGGTGATTACGAGTTGCCGAACACGGCCGGTTTGTTGGGCGACAACACGCCCAAGGTGTTCATAGCCAACCATCCGCTCGGCGGGGCGGACGTCATAGCCGCTGTCAAGCTCATGGAGTCGCTTCGCGCGCCTTACAGGATTCTCGCCAACAAAGCGCTTGCCCCGCCTGCGATGATGGCTGATAAGGTCGTGCTCGTCGATCCTACCCGACGTGATCGCAAACGGAATAGCCAGGCTGTTCGCACAGTCCTGCGAGAGTTCGGATCGGATTACCAACATCTCTTCGTATTCCCCTCGGGTCTCTGCTCGAGATCTCGACCGGGCAGCGGAATAATTACGGATCCGCCCTGGACCTCGGCCTTCCTGCGCATCGCGCTGCTAAAAGACGCTCAGCTGATCCCCGTGTGGTTTTCCGGACGAAACAGGCTTCAATTCTACTTTTGGGCTCTTGCTCTTGGCGATGCTGCCGGACTGCTCATCCCGCGGGAGTTTTTTAGCAAGCGGGAAAAGCCGCTTCTTTGCAGGATCGGCGTGCCGATTGCGGCGAAGGCAAGCACATATTTCGGCACAGCTGCAATTTCTGGGCTCCGAGCAGCGGTGTACAGCCTGGCCCACGCGGGAGCCTGCAAGCGGGAATCTCCCAGGCGGGAAGCAAGCCGGCAGTCACGACCCGCAGCTGCTTCTCTCCCGTTCAACGTCACAGCCTATACCGCAGATCAGGTCGATCGAGCTGCGGTGCTTGCGTTGCGGCGCGAATGCTTCGGCCGCGATGATTGGTCGCTTGTCGATGACATGGCGTTTCACCTCGTGGCCCAAGACGCTGAAGGATGCCCCTTCGGGTACTATCGAGGGCTGGACTGGGACACGGTCGGCAGCGATTTGCCTAGAGTGTCCCCATTATGGGGTGTATACGAACCAGACCGGCAGATAACGCGAAAGCACCGAGTGTGGGAATGGGGGCGCTTCTGCATTCGGCCTGGCTACCGCGACATTCGTATCGCTTGTCAGCTATGGGAAGGGCTGGCTCGTACGATGGTCCGCGGGGGAGGCGCACCATTGGCTCTCGGCATGGTGACTCTCAACGATGTCAATCCGGTCCTCGCAGCTGCCTACTTCGAGTTCGCTCGGCGCCGCTCTCGCTGTGATCGAATACAGGGCTTTCGGCCGCGGGAGGATCTCGTCCTCCGATCCCGCCACCACGACTTCGCTCCAGCACACATGCAATTTGCCGCTGCGACTCTGGCACCTCTTCCAGCAGTACTTCGAATCTATTTGGCGTTGGGAATGCGGTTTGGTCGGTCAGCGCTGTGGCGTGAATTCGGCAATCGCCCCTGTGTACTGGCTTCGGTACAGCCACACGAAGCTCGAGTGCGTTTATCTTAGCTGCGCAAGCCATGATCGTGCGGCTGGCACATAGCGAACAGTTCACAGGTTCGCTTTCAGGCGACTGCAAGCAGCGCTTGTCGCTCGGCTCGTGCACGCTCCCGAACCCGGAACTGCTGCTGCTGCATGAGCCGACCTCGGGTGTGGATCCGACGTCGCGCCGTGAGTTCTGGCGGGAGATCCATGCGTTCCCCGAAGAGAGCCTCAGCGTCCTGGTGTCGGCCCACTACATGGATGAGGCAGAGCGCCGTCATGAGATTGCTTATGTCGCCCACGGCGAGTTGCTGGCCCATGGAACCGTCGATGAGGTGCTCAGCCGCGCAACGCTGACGACTTTCGTCGTGAGCGAGTCGAATTTACCCGCGCTTGCCAAGAGGCTGGCGGTGAGCCCCGGCGTGGACAGCGTCGCCCCATTCGGGGCGAGCTTGGATGTCTCCGCCCCTGACGGCAGCGCGCTGGAAACAACACTCGCGCCTTACCGCAACGATCCGCGCCTCGTTTGGATGCGCTCCACCCCTTCCCTCAAGGACCTGTTCATCGAGCTCCGGACCGGAGCGGAGGGGAGGCCGCAATGAGTGCGCCGGAGTACCGACGAGTTGCGGCCTGCCGACCAATCTGGGCGATGATTGTCAAGGAGATCATGCAGCTGCGGCGAGACCGGGTCACGCTCGCCACTATGATTGCGGTGCCCGTGCTTCAATTGACGCTGTACGGCTACGCGATCAATACGAGCCCAAAGCATCTTCCGACCGCGGTGCTGGCCCAGGAAACGAGTGACGTCGGCCGCTCCATTCTCGCAGCATTGCAGAATACCGAGTATTTTTACGTTACCCGTCAGGTCCAAGACGTCGACGTGCTCGACCGCCTGCTGGCGTCGGGCGAGGTTTTGTTTGCAATCGAGATACCGACCGGTTTCGAGCGGGCGCTGCGTCGCGGCGATCATCCTGCTTTGCTAGCGGTCTCCGACGGGACCGATCCGGTTGGGATCGCGTCTGCGGTCGCTTCGCTGGACGGAGTAGTCCGCGCAGCTCTGAAGAATGCGCATGCCGTCCCGGAACCATTGCTCGATGCATTCGAGATACGCCAACACCGCCGCTACAATCCCGCGGCTGTATCGCAACTCAATATCGTGCCGGGGGTGATCGGCGAGATTCTGACCATCAGCATGCTGGTGTTCGCCGGGCTCTCGCTCACGCGCGAAGCCGAGCGCGGCACCATGGAAGGCCTGCTTGCGATGCCGATATCGCCGCTCGAAATCATGGTCGGCAAGATCGCGCCTTACGTCGGCGTCGGCTTTTTGCAGGGGATTTTAGTTCTCGCTGCGAGCGTGGTTTTATTCGGCATTCCGATTCTCGGCAGTCTCACGCTCCTCGGCGCGCTCACCATCCTGTTCATCACTGCCAATTTGTCCATAGGGTTTACCTTCTCGACCTTCGGGCAGACCCAGCTGCAGTCGATGCAAATGCTAACGGTGTTCTTTCTACCCAATGTCCTGCTTTCCGGGTTCCTGTTCCCGTTCCCGGGCATGCCGGGCTGGGCGCAGTGGGTCAGCGAAGGTCTGCCCTTGACCCATTATCTGCGCATCGTGCGCGCGATCGTGCTGAAAGGATCCGCTCTGTCGGATCTCCAGGCCGATGTGTTTTGGCTCGCTGCGTTGACGCTGGTGGCGATGGCGATCGCGGTGACCAGATTTCGCCGCACTCTGGACTGAGGCCATGTGGCGCAGCGGCTTGCGCACCATGCTTCCAGCAATGGAGACGAGCGCGTCTGCCCTAGGTCGTGATCTATCGTACACGTGAAACGGAAGTAGATATCATCGCGGTGCTGCATACCTCGCGTCGTCGGCGCAGTTGAGCACAAGGTGGAGCTGCTTGAGGAATTTGGACGTGGCGAAATCAACCTATAAGCAAAGTAGTGCCGCTGCAGATCTGGGCAGTGCCCCGACGGGTGTTCAGACCGTGACTGTGAGCGCCGATGAAGCCGGGATGCGCGTCGACCGCTTTCTCGAAGCGCGCTTTTCCGGGCTGTCGTTCTCGCACATCCAGCGCATCATCCGAAAAGGCGAGCTGCGCGTGAATGGCAGGCGCGCGCAGCCGAAACAGCGATTGGAGAGCGGGCAGGCGGTACGCATCCCGCCGTTGCGGCTCGATCCGAGCGCGTCGAAGAAAGCGACGGGCGCAGCCGACCTCAAGACCCGTGACTTTCTCGCATCCATCACGCTCTACGAGGACGCCGATGTGCTGGTGCTCGACAAACCCATTGGTCTGGCGGTGCAGGGCGGGTCGGGCACCACGCGGCATCTCGACGGCATGCTCGACGCCTTGCGCGACGCCCAGGGACAACGCCCGCGGCTCGTTCATCGGCTCGATAAAGATACCGCCGGCTGCCTGCTCGTCGCCAAGACGCGCTTTGCCGCCTCCGCATTGGCCAAGACGTTTCGCTCCCGCTCGGCACGTAAGATCTATTGGGCGCTGGTTGCCGGCGTGCCCAAGCCGCGGCAGGGCCGCATCTCGACCTTCCTCGCCAAGGAGGAGCGCGAGGACGACTCCTTCATGCGTGTCGCCCGGCATGGGGAGGACGGGGCAAGCCACGCCGTGACCTATTACGCCGTGGTCGATACCGCGGCGCGGCAGCTTGCCTGGCTCTCGCTCAAGCCGGTAACCGGGCGCACCCATCAACTGCGCGCGCACATGGCTCATATCGGTCACCCGATCGTGGGCGACGCGAAATACTTCAACCGGGAAAACTGGGAGCTTCCGGGCGGCATCCAGAACCGGCTGCATCTTCTGGCTCGCCGCATCGTGGCGCCCCATCCCCGCGGCGGTACGATAGACGTTACCGCGCCCCTGGCGCCGCACATGCGCCAGTCCTGGAACCTGCTCGGCTTCGATGCGGCCCGCTACGATCCCATCGTGGAGGCGCCGGAGGAGTAGGGTCCCGGATCGACCCCTTGTGGCGCGCCTTTGCCCGCCCTTCAGAATCAGGCGGATGATTTACCGCAGGCTGGCGTTGATCTTGTCCAGCATTGCCGAGCCCGGGCACAGCTCTTTTTCCGAGAGGCTGTTGAGCGGCACCTCGACGGTGTTGAAATGCCGGTGCAGATCTTCCGGGTCGGGGTCGACGTAAAGCAGTCCGGTCACCACCTGGCCGATCTCGGCGTGGCGCTGCAGGAAGGTCATGGCGCCGACGCGATCATGCGGGTCGTAGTCGCCGGCGATCTTCTTGAGCACCAGCTTTGAGCCATCGTGCTGCTCGACCACTTCGATGCTGCCGGGCTCATAGCTCACCGTGATCGGGGCGCGCCCCGTTATGAAATCCAGCCGGTTCACGGCTTCGTTGTGCTCGCGCACGTAATCGAAGCTCTTGGTCGATCCCGCATGATTGTTGAACGCTACACACGGCGAGATCACGTCGACGAACGCCGCGCCCTTGTGCTCGATCGCCGCCTTGATCAACGGCACGAGCTGCTCCTTGTCGCCGGAAAACGAGCGTGCGACGAAACTCGCGCCCACATTCAAGGCCATCGCTGCGAGGTCAACAGCGCTGTCGGTGTTGATCAGGCCGCGCTTGGATTTGGAGCCGCGGTCGGCAGTGGCGGAGAATTGCCCCTTGGTGAGGCCATACACCCCGTTGTTCTCCACGATGTAGACCATGTTCACGCCGCGGCGCAGCGCATGCACGAACTGACCCATCCCGATCGAGGCTGTATCGCCGTCGCCCGAGATGCCGAGGTAGATGAGGTCACGGTTGGCGAGATTTGCGCCGGTGAGCACCGAGGGCATGCGCCCGTGCACGGAGTTGAATCCGTGCGAGCTGCCGAGGAAATAGGTCGGGGTCTTGGACGAGCAGCCGATACCGGAGAGCTTGGCCACGCGGTGCGGCTCGATGTCGAGCTCGAAGCAGGCCTCGATGATCGCGCCGGAGATGGAATCGTGCCCGCATCCCGCGCACAGCGTCGATATGGATCCCTCGTAATCGCGATGGGTATAGCCGAGCGCATTCTTCGGCAGCGCCGGATGATGGAATTTGGGTTTGGTAATGTAGGTCATGTCATGACACCACTTTGCGCAACGGGGTCACCTTCAGCGCGTCGAGGTGCTCCCCGATGGAGCGCGCTATGAAACGCGCGGTGATCGGAGTCCCGTCATAATGCAGTATGGGCACCAGGCGGATGGGATCGATGCTGCATTCGTTCACGATGAGCGAGCGCAGCTGAGCATCGCGGTTCTGCTCGACCACAAAAACAAAGTCGTGATCGGCGACAAAGCTGGTCACGCTCGAATGGAAGGGAAAGGCGCGCACCCGTAGACGGTTGAGCGCGTAGCCTCGCGCCTCCATCAGGCCAATGGCCTCGTCCATGGCCGGCGATGTGGAGCCGTAATAGATGACGCCGTACTTGGTCGGCCGCGCGGAGTTGGCTTGCAGCGGGCGCGGGACGAGATCCTTTGCGGTCTCGAGCTTGCGGATCAGCCGCTGCATGTTGTCGGCGTAGGCAGCGCCTTCCTCGGTATAGCGCGCATAGCGGTCGCGCGATGTGCCGCGCGTAAAGAACGAGCCTTTGCTGGGATGGGTGCCGGGATAGGTGCGGTAGGGAATTCCGTCCCCGTCCACATCAAGATAACGGCCGAACTCCTTGCCCGCTTCCAGGTCGGCCGCGGTCATGACCTTTCCGCGGTCGTATTTGCGGCTGTCGTTCCAGGTCAGCGGACGACACAGGCGATGGTTCATCCCGATGTCGAGATCGAGCATCACGAACACCGGAGTCTGCAGTCGATCCGCCAAGTCGAAGGCATCCGCGGCGAAATCAAAGGCCTCCGCCGGATCCTCCGGAAAGAGGAGGACATGCTTGGTATCGCCGTGCGAGGCGTAGGCGCAGGAGATCAGATCGCACTGCTGGGTGCGCGTCGGCATGCCGGTCGAGGGCCCCGCGCGCTGCACATCGAAGATCACCGCGGGAATTTCCGCGAAATAGGCAAGTCCCAGGAACTCCTGCATCAGGGAAATGCCGGGACCGGACGTTGCAGTGAAGGCGCGGGCACCGTTCCACGCAGCCCCGATCACAATGCCGATGGATGCAAGCTCGTCCTCGGCCTGAACGATCGCCACCTTGCTCTGCTTCGTTACCGGATCGATGCGCAGCCGGCGGCAATGGCTTGTAAACGCGTCCGCCAGCGACGAGGACGGGGTGATGGGATACCAGGCGCATACGGCGGCGCCGCCGTAAACGGCCCCAAGCGCCGCGGCCGAGTTGCCTTCGATGAAGATGCGGTCACCTACGCCGTCGGCGCGCTGCAGGCGCAGCCCAATGGGGCAGGTCAGGTTCATCAACGCCCAGTCGCGTCCCAGATGCAGGGCATGCACGTTGGCGCCGATCAGCTTCTCCTTGGACCTGAACTGCTCGCCAATGAGCTGCTCGAGGACTTTCACATCCATGTCGAGGAGCGCCGAGAGCGCGCCCACATAGATGATGTTCTTGAACAGCTGGCGCTGGCGCGCGTCGGTGTATTCGCGGTTGGAAATCGCGGTGAGCGGCACGCCGAGGACCGTGATGTCGTCGCGGAATTTCGAACGCGGCATCGGCTTGGTGCAGTCGTAGAACAGATAACCGCCAGGCTCGATGCAAGCGACATCCCGGTCCCAGGTCTGTGGATTCATCGCGACCATGAGGTCGGTGCCGCCGCGCGCGCCGAGGTGGCCGGATCCCGACACCCGTACTTCATACCAGGTGGGCAGGCCCTGGATGTTGGAGGGAAAGATGTTGCGCGGCGCTACGGGAATTCCCATGCGCAGTATGGCGCGTGCGAACAGCTCGTTGGCGCTCGCGGAGCCCGAGCCGTTGACGTTCGCAAAGCGAACGACGCAATCGTTCACGCTGCTGATCGGGCTGCTACTTGGCATAGGTCATCCGGATGCGCCATGTCGATGAGATATTTCTTCATGTCCCAGGCACCGGTCGGGCAGCGCTCGGCGCACAGCCCGCAGTGCAGACATACGTCCTCGTCCTTCACCATCACGCGACCGGTCTTGAGATCGTTGGCGACGTAGAGGTCCTGGGTCGCGTTCTTCGCCGGCGCCTGGAGCCGCGTGCGCAGGTCCGCCTCTTCGCCATTCTGGGTAAAAGTGATGCAGTCCATCGGGCAGATGTCGACGCAGGCATCGCATTCGATGCAGAGGGAGGAGGTGAAGACCGTCTGCACGTCGCAATTGAGGCAACGATAAGCCTCCTTGAGAGCGAGCTCAGGGTCATAACCGAGCTCGACCTCCGCCTTGATGTCGCGCAGCGCGACCACCTTGTCGCGCAGCGGCACGCGGTAACGCCGGTCAGGGGCAATGTCGTTATCGTAGCTCCACTCGTGGATCCCCATTTTCTGGCTGATGATCTCAACCATGGGTGCGGGACGGTCGTGGATGTCCAGACCGGAGCACAGCTTGTCGATGGAGAGCGCGGCATCGTGACCGTGAGCAACGGCCCAGATGATGTTCTTTGGTCCGAACGCCGCATCGCCGCCGAAGAATACTTTCGGATGCGTCGAGGCCATCGTCTTGGGATCGACTTTCGGCATGTCCCAGCGATCGAATTCGATGCTGATATCGCGCTCGATCCAGGGGAACGCATTCTCCTGGCCGACGGCGACCAGCACGTCGTCGCAGGCCAAGTGCTGATCGGGCTCGCCGGTCGGGACGAGCGTGCGCCGCCCCTTGGCGTCAAACTCGCCCTTGACCTTCTCGAACAGGACACCGGTCAGCCGACCGTTCTCATGCGTGAACTCTTTCGGCACCAGATAATTGAGGATCGGGATATCCTCGTGCATGGCGTCTTCCTTCTCCCACGGAGACGCCTTCATCTCCTCGAAGCCGGAACGCACGATCACCCTCACGTCCTGCCCGCCCAGCCTGCGCGAGGAGCGGCAGCAGTCCATGGCGGTATTGCCGCCGCCCAGCACGATCACGCGCTTGCCGATCTTGTCGATGTGTCCGAAGGAGACGGAAGAGAGCCAATCGATGCCGATATGGATATTGGCGACCGCCTGCTTGCGCCCGGGGATGTCGAGGTCGCGCCCCCGCGGCGCGCCGCAGCCGACGAAGATCGCATCCCAGCTTTCCGCCAGCAGGGACTTCAAGCTGTCGATTCGCTGGCCCCCGCAAAACTCCATTCCGAGGTTGAGGATGTAATCACACTCCTCATCGATGATGGACTCGGGCAGTCGGAATCGCGGGATCTGCGTGCGGATCATGCCGCCGGCCTTGGGATCCTGATCGAAAATGACGCAGTGATAGCCAAGCGGCGCAAGGTCGCGCGCGACCGTCAGCGATGCGGGCCCGCCGCCGATGAGCGCAATGCGCTTGCCGTTGCGCACGGCAGCCGGGCGGGGCAGTCGGGCGCGGATATCATCCTTGAAGTCGGCTGCAACGCGCTTGAGGCGGCAGATCGCAACCGGCTCCTTTTCCACCCGGCCGCGACGGCAGGCCGGCTCGCACGGCCGGTCGCAGGTGCGCCCGAGAATTCCGGGAAAAACGTTGGATTTCCAATTGACCATGTAGGCGTCGCTGTAGCGGCCAGCCGCGATCAACCGGATGTATTCAGGCACGGGAGTGTGGGCCGGACAGGCCCACTGGCAATCCACAACTTTGTGGAAGTAGTCCGGTGCCGAAATATCGGTGGGTTTCATCTACTCCTCAGTACGCAGCCCGGCCGCGTGCCCCTCACTCAACCTGCGCGGCCCCCGCGTCGGCCATATCGTCGGCCTATGGCAGCATTGGGATGCCGCCTTTCGAATCCGGGGCGGATACTAGTGGACCCTCCGCCGGAATTCCACCCGTACGCTGATTTACAACAGGTTTTGACCGCACATGGTTTCACCCGCTAGATCCGGGGGGGGGTCGCTCGAGGCATATGCGATAGTCCTGCGCCCTTTCCGGGGGAGGGACGGCCCCCCACGTTGACCTTATGCGCGACCTGTTCGAGCAGATTCAGCCCCTGGGGACGGCGGACCCCACGGGAGCGGCTCGCCGGGCCATGCGAACGCCGTTGCGGCGACGCTTTTATGAGCGCGCGGGTGTCGAAAGCACCGGCAACACCTTCCGCGTCACCGTTGATGATCGTCCCATCCGGACACCGGCAGGCAACCCGCTCGCGGCGCCTGCCTCAGCCCTGGCCGAGGCTTTGGCGCAAGAGTGGGCGGGACAAGGCCAATTTGTCGATCCGGCCAAAATGCCGCTTACCCGGCTGGCGAATATCATCATCGACGGCGTTTCGAGGGCGGTGCCGGAAGTCGCAGGGGAGGTGGAACGATACCTCGCCTCGGATCTCCTATTCTATCGCGCTGACAGCCCCCAAGCTCTCGCCGAAAGGCAGGGTGCCGCCTGGGATCCTGTCCTCAACTGGGCCGACAAGTCATTCGGGGCACGGTTTGTGCTCAGAAGAGGGCTGACCCACGTCCCACAGCCGCCGGAGGCGCTTGCGGCGGTGCGGGCCGCCATTCCGGGCGATCCGTGGCGGCTGGGCGCGGTGCATTCCATCGTTACGCTCACCGGATCGGCGCTCATCGCCATTGCGGTCGCGGAGGGCGCGATGCCGCCCGCTCAGGCCTGGTCGGCAGCCAATGTGGACGAGGACTGGAACATGGAAAAGTGGGGGAATGACGCGCTTGCGCTCGAGCGCAACGCGGCGCGTTATGCCGAAATGGAGGCCGCGGCTTGTGTCCTCAGGGCGGTTGCTCCACCCCGCTCTTCGTAGGGATGAGTCGTGGTCCCCGAAAACGCAACCCTTTTTGGGGTGCCCCCATTGCCTCGCCCGGTTGCCACATCCGGTGTTGTGATAGGTTGTGATAGAGGGGCGACGCAGTGCGTTGCCCGTACGGACATTCTGAGCATGTAGGGGCGGGTTTGAAACCCGCCCCTATAATTGTCGGCGCCCCGGAAGGAAGGTCGTGTGAAGCGACACCTGCGCTGCTGCAGCTCAGTTCTTCTTCAAGTTGCCGTAGGCAACGATGGTGTTGCCTTGCACGCTGCCGAACCATCCGACGGCAAGCTCGTCGCCTTGACGCGCCACGGTGATGGTTCCGTCCGGGCAACGGCCGCCTTTGTCCACCTGACCTTTGGTTATGACTTCAACAAAAAAGGCATAGGCCTTGGCCGAGCCCACCCGGGCAAGCCGGCCGGTGCAGTCGAGATCCGGGTATCTTGTTTCCGCTCCTCGCGCGCTGATACTGATATCGACTCTGTAGGGTGTTTGGCTCCCGACTTGATTGAGCTCGCCGCTCCAGTTGCCGTTGATGCTGGGAACGCTCGGCTCTGGCGCCCGTTTCGGCTTCGCCTTGGTGGCCGGTTGGTCCTGGTCGTCCGGGCCGGGAGGGAATTGCGCAGTCGCCGGTCCGCCCGCGATTGCAAGCACGATACTCGCGACAGCACAGTAACGCCACGCCTTGAACATCTGTTACTCCCCTCTAACACTTCGACGCACCGGCTAGAATCCACAAAGCTTACCCTCAAATCTCGATGCGTGCTATGGATTTTCCGTCGCACATACGCGCAGGCCGGATATGAAAGAGATCCTGGAAAAACTGGAGGAGCGGCGGGAGCGGGCACGCGCCGGCGGCGGCAAGGCGCGCGTCGCCGCGCAGCACAAGCGCGGCAAGCTCACCGCGCGCGAGCGGCTCGATCTCCTCACCGACAAAGGCTCCTTCGAGGAGTTCGACATGTTTGTCGAGCACCGCTCCGCCGAGTTCGGCATGGAGAAGAACAGGATTCCCGGGGACGGGGTGGTCACCGGCTGGGGTACGGTGAATGGCCGCACCATATTCGCCTTCGCCAAGGACTTCACCGTATTCGGCGGCTCGCTCTCCGAGGCGCACGCGCAGAAGATCATGAAGATCCAGGATCTGGCGCTCAAGGCGCGCGCGCCCATCATCGGCCTGTTCGACGCAGGCGGGGCGCGCATCCAGGAAGGCGTGGCGGCGCTTGGAGGATATGGCGAGGTGTTCAAACGCAACGTGCTCGCCTCCGGCGTGATCCCGCAGATTTCGGTCATCATGGGTCCTTGCGCCGGCGGCGATGTCTATTCGCCGGCGATGACCGATTTCATATTCATGGTGCGTGACGCGAGCTACATGTTCGTTACCGGCCCGGACGTGGTGAAGACGGTCACGAACGAGGTGGTGACGTCGGAGGAGCTTGGGGGTGCGTCGATCCACACGGGGAAATCGGGGATTGCGGATGGTGCGTACGAGAACGATCTCGAGTGCCTGTTGCAGATACGCCGATTTCTGGATTTTCTGCCGGCAAACAACGAGGTCGGAGTGCCGCAATGGCCGTCCTTCGATGATATCGAGCGTCAGGAGAGATCGCTCGATACTCTGGTGCCGAACAATCCCAACAAGCCGTACGACATCAAGGAGCTCATTCTCAAGGTGGCGGACGAGGGAGACTTCTTCGAGCTGCAGGAGGCTTTCGCGAAGAACATCGTGACCGGTTTCGGCCGCATAGCCGGGCGCACGGTGGGGTTTGTCGCGAACCAGCCGATGGTGCTCGCCGGCGTGCTCGATATCGATGCGTCGCGCAAAGCTGCCCGCTTTGTCCGCTTCTGCAATGCGTTCGGGATCCCCATCATCACCTTTGTCGACGTACCCGGCTTCCTTCCCGGCACCAACCAGGAATACGGCGGGTTGATAAAGCATGGAGCCAAGCTGCTGTTCGCTTATAGCCAGTGCACCGTGCCTCTTGTGACTGTGATCACGCGAAAAGCCTTCGGGGGTGCCTATGACGTCATGGCATCAAAGCACATCGGCGGAGATGTGAATTATGCCTGGCCGACGGCGCAGATTGCGGTGATGGGCGCAAAGGGAGCGGTGGAAATCATTTTCCGCGCCGATCTCGGCGATCAGGAGAAGATCACCGCCCGGACCCGCGAGTACGAGGACCGCTTCCTCTCGCCGTTTGTGGCGGCCGAGCGCGGTTATATCGACGATGTCATCATGCCGCATGCAACGCGCGCGCGTATCGCTCGAGCGCTCTCGATGCTGCGGGAAAAGCGCGTGGAGATGCCATCGCGCAAGCACGACAACCTGCCGCTTTGATAAACAGTGTTTTTCAACCCCGCTCCTGACGCGCACTCGGCTGGTGCAATGAACCGGTGCGCGACCGCCTTTCCGCCAGCTGCAGCCAGAACTGGGCCAAATTGAGCTTAAAGCATGTCATTGAAGGCCTTCGGGTCCGAGCGCGAGCTCGTGATCGTTCATAGCTCCGACCTGCATATCGAGCATGACTACACCGGAAGATCGTATGACGGTGATCCTACTGCGCGCCTGAGGTCGGTCCTGAGCACGGCACAGCGGCATGGGGCTGACGTGGTCGTGCTTGCGGGCGACACCTTCGACAGTCACCGCATACCCGGCGATCTTCTCGACCGCGCCGGCGGCATCATTGCTTGCGCCGACCTGCCGGTCGTGCTGCTGCCCGGCAACCATGACCCGGTGGTTGAGGGTTCGGTCTACTGGTCCCGCGCGCTGGCTGATTGCGCAAACCTGCACGTGATCGGCGTCACCCAAGACGAGAGCGTGTTGTTCCCCGACTTCGATCTCGAGATCTGGGGACGTCCACATCGCGATTATGCCGACATGATCCCGCTCGAGCGACCGCGTCCGCGCTCCACCCGCTGGCAGGTTGCGGTCGCCCATGGCCATTATGCGCCGACGCCTGACCGGGCCACTCGGCTGCGGCCGTCATGGCTGATTGGAGACGACGAGCTTGCCGCGACCGGCGCGGATTACATCGCGCTCGGTCACTGGAATCGCGCCGCGCAGGTCGGCCCTGCGGCGTATTATTCCGGCTCGCCCGCATACGCGGGCACAGTGAATCTGGTGCGGCTTTCGGCCTGCGGCAGGGTCGAGGTTACACGCGCGGAGCTTGGGCTCCCTGCGCAGCGCCCGCAACCGGATTAATGCTCGAACATCAATTGCGTCTGGGTGACAATCGTCGCAAGTTTGCCATCGCCCCGCGTAATCCGGGTCTCGAGAACCCAGCAGCTTGTTGAACGGCGCGACCTCGGCAATTTCCATGAATTTGCGCGTTTTGATGGGTTGATCCATATTGCCGCACGAATAGCTGAGGGGCGCCCAACCTACAATCCGCGCGCGCCCGTCCATGCAGAGGTTACTCGGAATGTCAGTCAATCTCGACCTTGATTCATTCAGAGCGACGCCGCTGGTGCGCGAACCGTTCCAGTTCCTGGTAGTGCCGCAATTCATCAAGCAAGCGGCCTTGGAACGCATCAACGCCGATTACCCCACGATCACGGAACGCGGCAGCTTTCCTGTGAACCGCGTCCAATACGGCCCTGCTTTTCAGGCGCTCCTGGATGAGCTGGAAGGCGATGAGTTCAGGACTGCCTTCGAGGAGAAATTCGAGGTCGATTTGTCCGGACGCCCTACCACCACCACGGTGCGGGGGTGGTGCGGTCTCGGCGACGGCAAGATCCACACGGATTCGCTGAGCAAGATCATCACCGTTCTGATCTACATGAACCCCAGCTGGGAGGATCAGGGTGGGCGCCTGCGTCTATTGCGCTCCGGCAACGACCTCAACAACGTGATTCTCGAGGTGCCGCCCGTGCAGGGCACGTTGCTTGCCTTCAAACGGTCTGACAACTCCTGGCATGGCCACGAAGCTTTCGTCGGTGCGCGCCGGGTCATCCAGTTCAATTGGGTCACCTCGGAGAGCAATCGGCAGATTGCGCTTTTGCGCCATCATGCCTCCGCATCCGCCAAGCGCATCCTTGCCAGGATACTGCCGGCTCGCCATTGAGCTTTCCGGGCGGAAAGGAAGGCATCAACTTGGGAAAAACGCTGCCGTTGGGTGTTGGCGAGCTGGCTGTCGCGGAGTTCAGCAGGATCCTGCTGATCAAGCTCTCCGCCGTGGGCGACGTGGTCCACACCATCCCGGTGTTGAACAAGTTGCGCCGCCGATATCCCGCCGCACGGATCGACTGGCTGGCGACACCCGCGATTGCCGAGCTGCTCAGGTATCACCCCGGCATTTCCAATGTCATCGAGTTTGCGCGCAACGAATGGCTGCGGCCATGGCGCTGGTCGGCATTTTCAAGCTCCGCTCGCTTGGTGCGCAAGCTCAACACAATCGGTTATGATCTGGTGATCGATCTGCATGGCCAGTTTCGGACCGCCTTGTTCGCGTGCGCCACCGGCGCGCCCGTGCGCATCGGTTTTGATCGTCCCCGCGCGCGCGTGTGGGAGGCCTCGGCACGCGTAATGCCCGCAGAAACCCGAAAGCATGCGTGGAGCGGAGCGCGCGAGGGATCATGGATTGCGTACACACATCATATTCGCGTGCCGACATTGGACGTGCATGCCGTCGACCGATACCTCAGCGTGGGTCCCATGCTGGGGCTCGACAATAGAGCCGCCGATTTCTCTTTCCCTATTCCCGATACGGCGAGAATGCGGATTGATACGCTCCTGCGCCGGCATGGTATTGGCGAGAAGGTGCTGACCATTGCTCCCGGCACGATCTGGGAAACCAAGCATTGGCTGAGCGAGCGCTTCGCTGAGGTGGCACGCCATTTCATGCAGAAAGGGTTCGGTGTGGCGCTGATCGGGTCGGGTCGGGAGATCCCGATCTGTGAGGAGGTCGCCACCGCCGCGCCCGGCGTTGCGAATTTCGCGGGCCAGACGACGCTTCCCGAGCTCGCTGCGGTCATCCGCAGGTCCAGCATTTGTCTCACCAACGATTCCGGTCCGATGCACTTGGCGGTCGCCCTCGATCGCCCGGTGGTGAGCATCTTTGGGCCAACCGATGCCGTGTGGATAGGTCCCTACCGTCGCTCCGAAGCCGTGTTGCAGGCCAAACTGCCGTGCTCGCCATGCTATCTGCGCGTGCTCAGCCGCTGCCCGCACGGTCACGCGTGCATGCATGCAATCACCAGCCTCGAGGTTATCCACCGCATCGAGACCACGCTCGCTGATCGAGGCGCGGGAAAACCGGAAGTATCTCTCGCGCTGTCGCGCTGAATCTCAGAGCGAGGACAATCCGATCTGGGCTTTGGTGCGACGGTGCCGAAGGACGTCCTGCAGCAGGAGGTCATTTGCTGGCAGGCGCGATCGATCATTTTCAGGATGCCAGAGATGCAAAACCGCGGTCGCAAATCGTCCGTCCTTGCGCCGCGTCCCACTATGCATGAGCCGAAGCACGATATCGGAATCCTCCCGGCCCCACCCGCTGAACGCCGCGTCGAAACCATCGACCCGTACAAGGTCTGGACGGGCAACTGCCAGGTTGGCGCTGCGGATGCTTCGCCATGCCGCGCTCCCCAGACGACGTAACGGACCGAGCGGCAACGACAACAGCGGCTGCAGGCGATTGATCTCGCCTTTGCGGCGTGCTTCGACCCATTGCCACAGGTTCCATCGTTCCGGCTCGAGGTGCGCAGCCAGAATTCGCTCCGTCAATTGACGCGACAACAGCACGCGATTGCCCGCCACGAACCGTCCGGGTTCCGCCAGCCGTCGATGCACCCGGATGAAATTGGGTCGTGGAATACAGTCACCGTCCAGAAAGATGCAGAGCTCGCCGACGCTCTGCAGAATTGCCCGATTTCTGATCTCTGCGGCGCGAAAGCTGCGATGCTCGTGCCAGACATGCGCCAGGCGGGCAAAGGAATCGGACCAAGCCTCGACCAGCTGCGCGGTTGCCTGGTCTGAGCCATCATCGGCGACGACCACCTCAAATCCGCGATCCGTCTGTCCCGCAAGTCCCCGCAGCACCGCGTTGAGAGCATCGGGGCGATTGTAGGTGCTAACGATTACCGATATCAGCTCACCCTGGATGCCGCCTTGCAACCCCAGCTTCCTAACGTCTGCGACGGCGGGTTTGACACGTGCGCTGCTCTGCCCGGCGCTTTGGCTGCGCAGCGTCATACAAGATCACATAATTGATTGTTCGCAGCTGCAGCGCGGCGCACCTCGGCAAGCACCCGATCAACAGCGATGTCGCGCATGCACCTGTGATGCCCAGGCCGGCAGACCGGTTTATGGCACGGCCGACACGTGAGCTCGGCTTCGACTTCGATGATCGCGGATAGCGGATTAAGCGGTGCCCAGTGCCAAGGGCTGGTGGGACCAAAGATCCCTATGCTCGGTTTCCCTAGCGCAGCAGCGACGTGCAGGAGCCCGGAGTCATTCGATACCACCGCGCGTGCGGCTGCCAGGCCCAAGATCGCATTGCGCAGGTCGGGGCCGGTGAAATCGCGTATGTGAATGGGGTCGCCTTGCCCAATCTCATCGGCCATCGCCTTTTCGTCCGGCCCTCCAAAGACCCAGACACCGTATCCCTCTGCGACGAGCTGTTTTGCCAATTGCGCAAAATACTCCGGTGGCCATCGCTTGGACGGTCCGACCGCTCCCGGCGCAAGGGCGATTGCAGGACGAGAGTTGCCGTTAAGTTGAAACCTATGGCGCCACGTGGCGATTTCGGCGGCCGGGACTTCCAGCCGGGGCAGCGGCCACGCTGTCGGGAGGCGCTCATTTTTTTGCAAGGCGAGTGCCGCACAGCGGTCGACCATGCGCGGCAGCCGGCGTTCGCCAAAGCGCAGATCGTTGATCAATCCAAAACGAGCTTCTCCTACGAAACCAGTACGCAGCGGGATCCCGGCGAGCCATGGCGCGAGCGCCGATTTCCATTTCCGGGGCATCACCAGCACCTGGGAATATCCTTCTGCCTTCAGCTTGTCGGCAACGGCACGATGACAGCCGAGCGCGAGCTTCTTTCGCGGCAGATCAGCTATGATGCCCTTGCGAACGCCAGGCATGTAGTCGAGGAGGGGAGCCACCATCGATGTCGTTAGCACGTCGATGGCAAGGCCCGGATTTTGCTCTCGCAACAGCCTGATGACGGTGTGGCAGCGGACGAAGTCGCCGATCCACATGTAGGGCACGATAAGAACCGGACCGCGTTGCATTGTTTGGGGCCGTACGGCCATGGAGGCTTTCTCATCCCCGATGCTTGGCGGGCGCTTGTCCCGGGCCGTCATATTGTCTCCCACGCACACCATGGCTTGGTCTAAAATTGCCGTGCTACCTGCGTTGCGCAATGCCGGTCAATTGAGGCAGGAAAGGCAGGGGCCGCCTTGGCCGCGGCGAGGGGTGTTTGATGTTGCTTGTCACGGGTGGTGCCGGATTTATCGGATCAAACCTGATCGCCGAGCTCAACGCGGGCGGCCGCAGCGATATCGTCGTCAACGATACGCTTGGGGTGGGGGATAAGTGGCGCAACATCGCCAAGCGGCAGTTTGCAGACGTGGTGCCGCCCGATGAGCTCATGGAGTGGCTTGACGGGCGCAAGCTCGACGCGGTTCTGCATCTCGGTGCCATCTCCGATACGACGGCGTCGGATGGGGACCTCGTTCTTGAGACGAATTTTCGTCTTTCCATGCGGCTCCTCGACTGGTGCACCGCGACGCGCACCCCTCTCATTTACGCTTCCTCGGCCGCTACTTATGGGAACGGGGAAGCTGGATTTGAGGATGATTGGTCGGCCGAGTACTTGCAACGGCTGCGGCCGATGAACCTTTATGGTTTCAGCAAGCACATTTTTGACCTGGCGGTGGTCGAGCGGACAAAAAAACGCGCAAAACTACCGCCGCAATGGGCAGGCCTCAAATTCTTCAACGTGTTCGGGCCGAATGAGTATCACAAAGGTGAGATGATGAGCCTCATTGCCAAGCGGTACGGCGAGGCAAAACGCGGAGAACCCGTTCGTCTATTCAAGTCTTACAAGGACGGCGTGGCTGATGGGGAGCAGAAACGCGACTTCATTTACGTCGAGGATGCGGTTGCAGTCATGCGCTGGTTGCTGCATACGCCCTCCGTATCCGGCATTTTCAACGTCGGGACCGGTCGGGCGCGGAGCTTCAATGACCTCATTACTGCTATGTTCCATGCGCTGGGGCGCTCACCCGATATCCGATACATCGAGATGCCGCCTGTGATCGGGGGGCAATACCAGTATTTCACCCAAGCAAGCGTCGAAAACCTCCGCCGCGCGGGTTATAATGCCGACTTTGTATCGCTTGAGGAGGGCGTAAAGCGGTACGTGACCGGCTTTCTCAGCCAGCCGGACCAATATCGCTGAGACAAAGGGATCCTGTTCCGCCGCGAAACCCCAATGTTCGACTTTGAAGACGCCATCAAACGGTTCCCGCAGCAGACTGTGCTCTGCGTTGGAGACCTGATGCTTGACGATTTCGTCTATGGCGATGTTGCCCGCATTTCGCCCGAAGCGCCAACTCCGGTGTTGGCGGTCACGAAGAGCGAGCTGATGATCGGAGGTGCAGGTAATGTGGCGCGTAATGTTGCGAGCCTTGGCGCTCGCTGCATTCTCGTGGCCGTAGTTGGCGATGACGAGGCAGCCCATACGCTTGCTGCCAAGCTGGGCAATGAAACACGGATAACCGCGCACCTTGTCAAGGATGCGGCGCGTCCGACCACGCGCAAGGTCCGTTTCGTCTCGGAGCGGCACTCGAGCCATCTCTTGCGCGCCGATTGGGAGGTTACCAGCTGGATAGAAGGGGAGGCCGAAGCGAGGTTACTGGAGCGGGCTCTCGCGGCCTTGCCGCAGGCGCAAACCCTGGTGCTCTCCGATTATGCCAAAGGCACCCTCACCCCGAGAGTGGTTCGCACCTTGATCGATCGCGCCGATGAGCTCGGGACGCCTGTGATCGTCGACCCGAAGGGGAAGGACTTTTCCAAATACGAGGGCGCAACCCTGATCACCCCGAACTGGCAGGAGCTTTCGCTAGTGGCTCGGAGCACCCTGGTAACCGAAACGGACGTTGCCTCGGCCGCGGCCGACCTGAGCAACGCGATCGGGACTGATGCGGTTCTGGTCACCCGCGGAGAATCCGGAATGTCGATAGTATCGAGGGGCGGGGAGCCGATCCACGTGGCTGCTCATCCCGTGAAGGTGCGCGACGTATCCGGAGCGGGCGATACGGTCGTGGCGGTGCTCGCCGTCATGCGGGCGGCCGGGGCAAGCTGGGAGCCGGCAATGCGTGCGGCAAATGCGGGAGCGGCCGTGGTCGTCGGCAAGCGGGGCACGGCCGCTGTCTCGGCGGCGGAACTGCGCAGACACGTGCTCCCGCATGCGGCGCTGGCACCGGAGGAAAAAATCGTATTCGACTGGTCGATTTTGGACGAGCGCACCGCGGAGTGGCGTCGCGCCGGGCTCCGCCTTGGTTTCACCAATGGCTGCTTCGACATCCTCCATCCCGGGCACATCAAGCTTCTGGCCGAAGCCCATGCCGCCTGCGACCGGCTCATCGTCGGCCTCAACAGCGATGAGTCGGTCAAACGCTTGAAGGGCGAGAGCCGTCCCATGCAGGATGTGCACGCGCGCGCCGAGGTGCTGGCCGCTATCGAAGCGGTTGATCTGGTGGTTGTATTCGATCAGGACACTCCGCTGGAGCTGATCCAGCGCGTGCGGCCGGCCATCTTGGTAAAGGGCGGAGATTACCGGCGCGAGGAAGTGGTCGGTCATGAGCTTGTCGAGAGTATTGGCGGGGAAGTGATACTCATCCCTCTTGTCCCGGGCTTCAGCACAACCAAGATCGTGCGCAAGTCCCGGGCCCTGCAACCCGGTTTTGCAGGCTGAGACAGCGATCCGTGCAAGCACGTCTGCCCGAGGGACGCGAGCAACAGCTCGTGCGTGAGTTTTTCGACAACGCACGGTCAGGGTTTTTCGTCGAGGTCGGAGCCAACCGGCCGCAAGAGCAATCGCAGACGTGGCACCTCGAGCAGCTTGGCTGGAGCGGAGTGCTTGTTGAACCGCAGCCCGATCTCGCTGAGGAGCTTTCGAAGGTACGCCGGGCGAAGGTTTTTGCTGTTGCCTGCTCCTCGCCACAGAATGCGGGGAAGAGGATGAGCTTGCATGTGGCCGGCGCTCACTCCTCGCTCGATCGCAACCGCATGGCGCCGGGAACCCACCCGCAACGGGTGATCGAAGTTTCGGTCAGACCGCTGGACGATATTCTCAGCGAAGTGAATGCTCCCGGAGGGTTTGAGTTCCTCTCGATCGATGTCGAAGGGCATGAGCTTGAAGTGCTCAGCGGCTTCGATCTGATACGCTGGCGGCCGCGCCTGATCCTGCTGGAAGATCATGTTGCCGATCTCAATAAGCATAGGTTCCTGAAAAACGCGGGTTACCGCTTGATCCGCCGCTTCGAATACAACGGGTGGTACATTCCGCGCGACGCGAATGTCGAGGCGGCGTGGTTTGACCGCTGGGAGATCGTGCGCAAGTATTACTTGGGCCTGCCCTTCCGCATTGCTCGCAACGCGTCGCGCCGGGTGCGGCAGCCGTTCAAGGACCGGCGCCATACCTCCGCATAACTAACCCCGCCCTGCTCGATCGGGCTTGTGCAGGGGCTCGGTCTTTGGCAGGGACCAATCCTGCGCCTGCTCGTAGCGTTTGGCGTAGCGGTAGAAGGTCCCCTCGAAATTCCCCAGTGCGATCACAAATCCGGCCCAGCCGTCGCGATAGCCGCGCTTGAACACGTAATGTTTGATGAATGACCAGAGACCATGCGCCAGGGCACTCCACATGCTGATTCGTTTGTTTGCCAGCTTGGCGGCTCCCAGCGAGGAGTATCGGTTCATCTTTCGGATGACTTCCTCCAAATTGCGAAACGGGCATTGCCAGATTGCATTTCGCAACTCTCCCGGCTTCCGCGAGGTCAAGAGCTCATAGCCTTCATGCACTGGATCATTACGATAGCGCAATGAACCCTTGCGAAAGAGCTGCGGCTGCCGGAAGTTCGGGTACCAGCCGGAGCCTTTGATCCAGCGGCCCATCATGTAGTTGCGGCGCGGCACCAGGTACGCGTCGTGCGCCGGATCGCTGGACAAGACTGTCAGGATCTCGTCGCGCACTTCCGCGGTGCAGCGCTCATCCGAGTCGAGGCTGAAAATCCAGTCGCAGCGGCATTCGGCAACGGACTTGTTGCGCAGATCGCCAAATCCGCAGAATGGAATCTGCACGACGCGTGCGCCGAGCTTCTCGGCAATATCGACGGTACGATCGGTACTGCCGGAATCCGCAACCAGGATCTCGTCCGCCCACAAGACGCTCGATATCGCGTCCGCGATCTTTTCCGCCTCGTTATACGCGAGGATGTAGGCCGAAACTGTTGGCATGAGCTGTCATTGTTGAGGGAAGCGGCATACGCTATCACGCTCGTGGAAAAGGCAACAGCGCGCAGAGGAAATGCCGCTACACGCAACGCATGGCTAGCAAGATAAATCTTCCCGCGCGGCCGCGCATCCTCGTCGTCACGTTGCGTCGCCTTGGCGACGTATTGCTCACGACGCCTCTCATCCGCAGCATTCGACGCGGGTTTCCCAGTGCGACGCTCGAGGTGCTTGTATTCCGTGGCAGCGAGGGCATGCTCAGGGGAAATCCCGATATCGACGCAGTCATGACAATTGCGCAGCAGGCATCTCTGCGCGAGACCGCTTCTTTGGTCTGCAAACTTTTTCGCCGGTACGATCTCGCCGTCTCCACCCAGGCCGGCGATAAACCGACGCTGTTCGCGCTGCTCGCGGGAGGGTTCCGGGTTGGGCTCGTGCCCCGGCCCGGCGAGACCGGCGCCGCCTGGAAGCGACCTGTCCATCACATGGCGATCGTTCCCGAGCCTGATGTTCATCGCGTGACGCAATTGATGACCATTGCGCGCGCGCTCGGTCTCGACTCACAGGCGGAGCTCGTGGCTCCGCGAGGCGCCGATACTTTGCAATCGGCTCCACGGCGGCCTTATGCGGTCCTGCATGCGAGCCCCCTCTATCGCTATAAAAGGTGGACCGACGCCGGCTGGCGCAGCGTGGCTCGTGGACTGGCTGAACGCGGATTGAGGGTGGTAGCCACCGAGGGGCCTGACCCCGCGGAGAAGTCGTATCTCGATAGGCTGTGGAGCGTGGCCGACACGCCGGTTGCGCGCGTTCAGCTGGATTGGAGCGAGCTCACCGCGCTGCTCAAGGGGGCCGAGGTCTATGTTGGACCGGACACCTCAACGACGCATGTTGCGGCGGCCACGGGCTGTCCGACCATCGCTCTCTACGGCCCGACGAGTCCGCGCCTGATTGGCCCATGGCCGGTAGGCGGTCTGGCGGAGCCTTGGGATCCCGCGGGCACGGTGCAGCACCGCGGCAATGTCTGGGTGCTGCAGAATCCGCTCTCCTGTCTGCCGTGCGAGAAGCTCGGCTGCGAGGGCCACCTCGACAGCTTCAGCCGTTGCATGGATGAGCTGCCGGCGGCACAAGTGCTCGCTGTCGTTGATCGGGCGTTGCAAAGGCTTGACACGCGGGCACAGCCGCTCCAACAGCAAGATGTTCCCTGAACAACCCGCGTGCGGTTAACGGCCGGCCTTCTTTTGCGGCTTGAGGCTTGCAGCATCCCTTTGCTGCTTGATGCTTGCAACGTCGAACGGCTCATAGGCCTGCTGCTTGCAGCGGTCGAGCGCCACGCCGGTGCGCTGGTCGATGATCCTGTCGCCCTGAATGAACAGGGCGTATTCCTGCGCCGCGCCTTCTGCGTGGATTCGCAGGCAAGCGAGCCAAGCGGGTCCGCGCAGATGGCTCACCGGCCGCACCGCCGAGATCTCCAGGCTTCCGAGGCCGTCGGGGCTGGGAAACACTGCCGCGATGTTGTCCGCGACGATCTGCCGATAGTTAGGCTCTGAGAGATCTTCCGGAACGGGGCGATCGGGCAAGCTTTCGGCGAGATGGCCGGCGGCGCAACCGGCCAAGCCCAGAGTGAGCCCCAAAGCGAAAAAACGCACCACTTCAATCCCTTGCACGAAATTTACTGGTTTTTCCCCCGGCGGGAAGGTGGCGCGCATCGCCAAACCTGGGTAGGCTGGGCTTCGCGGCCGCTCCGGCCGGGCACTGAGGGCAATGACCTCCCTTTCCAGCTTCACGCCGCGACTGTGGCTTATTCTGGCCCATGATCTCCTCGTCACTGCCGCGGCGGTGCTAGCGAGCTTCTTCATCCGCTTCGAGGAATACGGGCTGGTAGAGCGCTGGCGGCTCCTCCTCTTGGTCCTGCCCCTCTTCGTCCTGTACGCCGGCTTCGTTTACGCTTTTTTCGATGTCTACAAAGCCAAGTGGCGATTCACGTCGCTGCCCGAGGTTTACAACCTCGTGCGCGCCAGCACCGTCCTCGCGGTGAGCCTGCTCGCCCTGGACTACGTGCTGGTCGCGCCGAACATCTACGGCACGTTCTTTTTCGGCAAGATCACGATCCTTCTCTACTGGCTGCTGCAGATCTCATTTCTCAGCGGTCCGCGCGTCGCCTATCGCTATTTCCGCTACACCCGCGCGCTGCACCACGCCAAGGCGAGCGAGGCGACACCTACGCTGGTGCTCGGCCGCGCCGCGGATGCTGACGTGCTGCTGCGCGCGATCGAGAGCGGCGCGGTCACCAAGGTCCGTCCCGTCGGCATTCTCTCCTCGTCGTCCGCTGATCGTCACCAGTCGATCCGTGGGGTGTCCGTGCTGGGAGATATGGACGACCTGGAGCACATCGTCGCCGATCTTGCCGATCGCGATGTCAAGGTAACTCGTCTCGTGCTCATGCCGACCGCGCTGGAGCCCGAGGCCAAGCCCGAGACCATCCTGATGCGCGCTCGTCGCCTCGGCCTTGCCACCAGCCGGCTGCCGGCGCTGCACGAGGGCGGCGAGGCGCTGCGCCTTGCCCCGGTCAAGGTCGAGGACCTCCTGCTGCGCCCCGGCGTGAAGATCGACTACGGCCGGCTGGAGACTTTCGTGCGCGGTCAGGCCATCATCGTGACCGGCGGTGGCGGCTCGATCGGCGCCGAAATTTGCGACCGCATCGTGACCTTCGGCGCCGGCCGCGTGCTGGTCACGGAGAATTCAGAGCCGGCGCTCCACGCCGTCCTGGAAATGCTCGCGACCAAGCAGACGGACGCCAAGATCGAGGGCCGGCTCGCCGATGTCCGCGACCGCGAACGCATATTCCGCCTGATGGCGGAATTCCGGCCCGACATCGTGTTCCATGCCGCGGCGCTCAAGCATGTGCCGCTGCTCGAACGCGATTGGGGCGAGGCGGTCAAGACCAATGTGTTCGGGTCGGTGAATGTGGCCGATGCCGCGGTCGCAGCCGGCGCCAAAGCAATGGTGGTGATCTCGACCGACAAGGCGATCGAGCCAGTCTCCGTGCTCGGCGCAAGCAAGCGCCTCGCCGAGATGTACTGCCAGGCGCTCGACAGCGACTTTGCGCGCCGGCATGAGGCGGGAAAACGCAGCATGCGATTGATCGCGGTGCGTTTTGGCAATGTGCTCGCCTCCAACGGTTCGGTGGTGCCCAAGTTCAAGGCGCAGATCGAGGCTGGCGGCCCGCTCACCGTCACCCATCCCGACATGGTGCGCTACTTCATGACCATCCGCGAGGCGTGCGACCTCGTTGTCACCGCGGCGAGCCACGCTCTCGGCCCGGAGCGACGACGGGTTGCGGTCTATGTGCTCAACATGGGCCAACCGGTGAAGATCGTCGACCTCGCCGAGCGCTTGATCCGGCTTTCCGGCCTCGAGCCCGGACAGGACATCGACATCACCTTCACCGGCATCCGGCCGGGCGAGCGCCTGCACGAGATCCTGTTCGCGCGCGAGGAGCCGAGCGTGCCCATCGGCATCGACGGGATCGTTGCGGCCAAGCCCGTGAGCCCTCCGCTGGAAGCCATGCGTGGCTGGCTCGCCGCGCTCGATCAGGGCCTCGCCCGGGAGGACCGCTCGGTGATCTACGGCGTCCTGCGCGACGCGGTACCGGACTTCGGCGGACAAGCGGCGTGACGCTACGCTGATGGGGGCGTTGCGCTTCATCCTCGCGATGTCGGTGGCCTACGGCCATGCCGGGGACTTCCTCGGCTTTCCCCTCATTCCCGGCGACACCGCAGTGCAGTGCTTCTACGCCGTGTCCGGCTTCTACATGGCACTTGTTCTCAACGAGAAATATAGCCCGCAATCGTCGAGCTATTTCCTATTCATCTCCAATCGGTTTGCACGGCTGTTTCCCGCCTATGCCGCTGTGCTCTGCCTGACGCTTATCTTTGCCGCGGTGAGCTCGCCGGAGCTTCCCTTCGTGAGCCGCTGGCATTCGCTGCCTCCGCTCGATTGGTGGAGCGCCGCATTCCTCATCGGCTCTCAGATCCTGATGTGGGGACAGGATCTCTATTTCTATATGACGCTCAAGGCGGGTGCGCTCACCTTCTGGCCCGACTTTCACACCGCTCCCGAGCCGATCATTCCCTTGCTCGTCATCCCGCAGGGCTGGACGCTCGGGCTGGAGTTCTCGTTCTATCTGATCGCGCCCTTCATTGTCCGCCGCTCAGCCGCCGCGATCGTCACCATGCTCGCGGCAAGTCTTGCGCTGCGCCTTCTCCTGCAGCTTGCCGGCTATTCCGGCGATCCGTGGTCCTACCGCTTCTTCCCCTCGGAGCTCGCGGTGTTTTTGTTGGGCGCTGTCGGCTACCGCGTCTACAAGTCGAGTCCACATTCGGATCTGACATCTGCACGAGCGCCCCAGCTCTTGCGTACATTCGGCGTCGCGGTTCTGTGCGTTGGAGCGGCGCTGCTGATCAACCGGTGGAATGGACTGAGCCGCGTCGCCTCTGTGGTGTTTTTCACGCTCGCGGTTCTTGCGATTCCTCTCCTGTTCCGTGCCAGCAAGAATTGGCAGTTCGATCGGCTCCTCGGAGAGCTGTCCTACCCGATCTACATCTGCCACGTGCTGGTGATCTGGTGCCTGGACCGTGCAGTTGCATTGGGCACGAGTTACGCTCGCGGCTTCACCATCATGGCGATGACGATCGCGTTCTCCTACGTGCTCTATTGGTTGATCGATCGTCCGATCGATGCTTGGCGACAGCGTCGCTTTGATCGCGAGAGAGCGTTGGTTTCGCCGGCACTGCCGGCTGCACAGCCGGGGCTGTAAGCGCGGCACCAACCCGGCGGCAAAGCTGTTATGCTGTCGTTGGCCAAAGGAAGCACGCGCGTGGTGCCAATTGCCTACATCGAGCATCAGATACCGGGACGCTTGCGGCTGCGCATTCCGGACAGGCGCGGCGACGCTGCCTTCTTCGAGCGCATCGTCGGCACGCTGTCCAAGCTCCCCGATGTCACCGAACTCGATGGGAGTCCTCTCACCGGGAGCATCCGCATTCGCCATACGGGCTCGTGCGAGGCCATTATCGCCGCGGCGGGGAAAGAGCGGCTGTTCGAGATCGGCAAGCGGCAGGGTGAGGTCGAGCCGAAGAAGCCGTCGAAGCAGCCGGAATCCAACACCGATGCTCGCGGGGACGCCGGGACGCTCGATTCGATTGCGACTGGATTATCCGGGCTGGCATTGTTTCAAGTGGCGCAGGGCGAGGTGACGGGCAGCGCTGCCGAGAATTTCTGGAACGCCTATGGGGCGCAGCGCATCCTGGGCCGCAAGGAGATCGCGGCAGGTTTCGTGCTCCTCGGGCTTTATCAGCTGCTGCAAGGACAATGGCTTGGCTCGGCGTCCTCACTCTTTTTCTACGCGCTGATCGCTCGCCAGCTCGCGACCTTTGACCGTGCGGCGAGCGCGATCGCCGGCCCGAGTGAGCCGCCGAAGCGGCCCAGCGAGCCGAAGCAGTCGAGAAAAAAGCACAGTTCCGAAAGGACGGCTCAGAAGGCTGACGTAACAGGTTGAAATGACTTGGTTCCTGCCTTGCCCGGGTCGCTACGGCTGTCCCGGCCAGAGCCGGGGCACGCTCGCGCGGCATTCCTGTAGGGCGGGTTTCAAACCCGCCGCTGCAAGTCCCCTCTACGTAGCACGCACGCAGCCCCTATCGGGCTCGCGCGAGCCGGGAAATCCACGGCCGGAGTGAATGCACATAGCGCGTTGATTGGTGGATTCCGGCTCTCGCTCGCCGGGCAAAAGCCCGGCTTCCTCGGCCGGAATGACGGGCAGAGGATGTTGCAGCACGGAGGGCCGCTGGCAAATCGGATCCGCGAACTGTCACAGTAGCTTCGTCCGTTTCGTGCAGTCTTGTAGCGAATCAGCATCGCCCACGAGGCACGCCGGACGGAGCGAAGTCATGCGCGCAGCGAGCCGGGCTTTTGTGGTCCATCGCACTGCAACGCGTATCCGGATCAATATCCCGGAGCGGCGCTGGCAGGAGGGTTATTTCGCCGCGCTGCGGCGCGCCCTCCTGCATCACCCCGATGTCCTGGGGGTGCATACGAACGCACTTGCCGCCAGCGTGGTGATCGAGTGCAGGGACGGGTTCGCGTTCCCAACCCAAAACCACCGGTTTCCGGGGCTGGAGTTGCTGCCGGTCGAGGCTCATGCCTCCACGCAGAGCCCGCTCCCCGCTGTCATTTGTGCGCCTGACGGCGGCCATCCTAGCCCTACCGGCGGCATTGGCTTGGGGGCGGTCCTGATCAAGCTCCTCGTGGCCTTGGCCACCAAGCAGCTTGGTGCGCAGCTCATCGAGTGGGTGTTCGCCGCCGTCGTGCGGGCCGCGAACGCCGAGCCGCGTCGGCTGGCTGCGCCCCAGCGGCTGGCGCCGCCTCCGATGCTGCTGGTGGCGCTCGCCGAGTAGGGTGCACCGGACTGCCCCGGGGCATTCCCGGCGCCCGCGTACCCAGGCGCCCTGGGTCTCGCTCCCCCTCCGAAGCCTGGTCCGGCTGCGCCCTGCGGAAATGCAACCCCCGCCCCTGGAGCCCGGCCGGGGCGGGTGCTTTGGCCCTTGCGGCCTCGCTGAGAAGGAATGGCGCCAGCCCCCCTGCCGCCATAGCCAGGGCGTCCAGCAGGCCTATGGGAGCGACGCCAAGCACGTTGCGCACGCCCGGCACCAGCATCGCCGCGAGCTGGGCCGCAAGCGAGCCGCCGACGATCGCAAAGAGCTGCGGGCTGCCAGAGAGTCCGGCGGGTTGGAACACGCTCTGGGAGGACGAGCGGTAGGCAAGCGCGTGCAGAAGCTGCGCGCTGGTCAGGCTGCCGAAGGCCATGGTGCGCGCCTGGGGCGAGCTCAACCCATACCGCATCGCCCCAAAAAGGCCCGCACCCAACGCGCTCGCAGTCAAAATCCCGGCTTCGGTCCCGAGTCGCGCCATCTGGTCGCGCCGCACCATGGGCTCGGCGGCCGGCGTCGGGCCGCGCACCATGGCATCCGGCTCCGGCGGCTCCATGGCGAGACCAATCGCGGGCAGCACGTCGGAAATGAGGTTGATCCACAACAGCTGGATCGGCGAGAGGATCTCGCCGAAACCTGCCGCCGTGCCAGCGAGCATGAGCAGGATCTCGCTGGTATTGGTGCTGAGGAAGTAGTGGATGGCCTTGCGGATGTTGGCGTAGGTGCCGCGGCCCCGTTCGATGGCGAGCGGCAGCATTTGCAGATCCTCGCCCGCGAAGAAAACGTCCGCCACCTCCCGCGCGGCAGCGTCCCCGTGCCGCCCGATCGCCATGCCCACATTGGCAGCGCGCAAAGCGGGGCTGTCGTTGATGCCGTCCCCGACCATTGCCACGACGGCACCGGCGTCCTGCAGCGCGCGCACGATCCGCAGCTTCTGCGCCGGGCTGATGCGGGCGAAGGCGTGGGCGCGCCGTGCAGTCTCGGCCAGCTCCGCCTGGGTGAGGCGATCGAGGTCCGAGGCATCAACGATCTCGACCGCGCCGTCGGCGCTCAAGCCAATCCGCTCAGCCACGGCGCGGGCGGTGGAACTCTGGTCGCCGGTCAGCATGATGGTTTGAATGCCCGCGCCATGCAGGCTCTGCATCAGCGCCGGGAGCCCCTGGCGCACGGGATCGGCAAGGCCGACAAGCCCGGTCCAAATTAGCCGATCGATGTCGCTCGCATGTTCCCCGGCCTCGTCATTCGCGCTGCGGATCTCGCGATAGGCTGTACCCAGGACACGCAGCGCCCGCGATGCCATGGCAGCATTCTGCGCCTCGATCTCGCGGCGCCGCGCGGCATTGAGCATTCGCCGGCCGCCCTCCGGCAGGGCTTCCCAGTTGCAGCGCGCCAATACCTCGCGCGGGCTGCCCTTCACGGCGATCCACAACCCGTTCTCGCTCGCATGCGTGGTCGCCATGAAGCGGTAGGTTTCGCTGCGATGCTGCACGGCGCGCCGCGGAAAGTTGCGGCGAAGATCGGTCACATCGATGCCGTGATCGAGCGCGGCCTGAACCAGCGCGTTCTCTGTCGCCGAGCCGCTGAGCCGGTTCTGCCGCGTCTGCTCCTCCTCCTCCTCGATCTCGGATTCGCTGCAAAGGCTCACCACCGAGAGCAGCAGGCGGAAACGCTCGTCGTCCCGCGGGTACACAAGCTTCGCGTGCTGGTCGATGAGGACATCACCGTGCCGGCGGCACATGCGATCCGCCATCGCCAGCGCATCGAGGGACATCGACCCATGGGTGAGGGTGCCGGTCTTGTCGAAGCAAACCACATCCACCCCGGCGAGGGTCTCGAGCGCCTCAAGCCGCCGCACCAGGATGTCGTGTCGCCGCAGATCCTCGACGCCCATCGCGAGCGTGGTCGTGGCGACCATGGGCAATCCTTCCGGGACCGCCGCTACCGCGACCGAAAGCGATGAGCGAACGAGCTGCAGCAGCGCAAAGCCGCGCACGAAGCCGAGGCCGAATACGGCGCCGCTCGCGGCGAGCGTAACCCACACGAGCTGCTCTCCCAATTCCCCCAGCTGCCGCTGCAGTGGCGTCTCCGGCGCGAGCGTTGCCCCAACGAGGCGCTGGATGCGTCCCACCTCCGTGCGCGCGCCGGTGGCCACCACGACGGCACGCCCGCTGCCGCCGGTCACGATGGTGCCGCGATAGACCATGTTTACGCGGTCACCGAGGGGAACGCTGCGCGCGCCCAGTGCCTGCGTCGATTTCGCAACCGGGAGACTTTCCCCCGTTAGTGCGGCCTCGCTCACGGTGAGCGCACGGGCATCGCTCAGGCGGCCATCGGCCGCAACGACAGTCCCGCGTTGCAGGATGATGATGTCGCCCGGCACAAGCGTCCCCGCCGGCACATCGACTTCGGCGCCGTCGCGCAATGTGCGCGCAGTCTGCGACGCAGGCGCCCCGAGGCTCCTGATGGTGCGCTCGGCGCGCGTCTCTGTGGTGAAGCCGATTGCAGCATTGAGCGCCACCACTGCCATGATCGCCCCCGCCTCGATCACGGTTCCGGTGGCGAGCGAAATCACCGCGACGCCGGCGAGGAGCGCGACGGGCAAGCTCTGGAACTGGCCGAGAAGAATGCTCAGATCGGAGCGTTGGTGCGGCATGGGGATCGTGTTCGCACCGACCCGCGCCAGTTCCTGCTCTGCGCGGGCGGCCGACAATCCGCCCGAGCATGAGGTGCCGAGCTCGGAGGCGACGGCCTGCGGCTCGCTTGAATGCCACTGTCGCTCGCCGGGCTCATCGATGATGGGGGTGATCTCGCCGCGCAGCAATCCGCCAATCCGTTCGATGAGCCGGTCGAGAGTAGTGGTCGGCTCATAGCGCAGCGTGATGTTGCCTGTGAGCGCGCTGGCCGAGACCTCATGTATGCCGCCGAAGCCGGTCATCCCCCGCTCGAGCAGAGCCGCCAACCCCGGGTCGTCGCGTAGCCCGCCGATCCGGAGCCGCGCCCGGCCGGGTACGACGGTGTGCAGCGGCAGGATCGAGATCGGAATCGGGATACGCTCTGACCCTGCTGTCTCCGGAGCACCGGCAGTTGCTAATGTTGGATCGTGGGGCCAAGCGCGCCCACTCGGCGCACTTTGATCAATTCTCGGATCCCCGATGTCCCCCGACGGCGGAGGTTGGGCCGCGTCCGCCTCTGCGCTGTCGCTAACCGCGCACACCTCGGCGCGATCGGTCGGTGTCCGAGATCGGCTCACCTTGCAATGGGGAACGGCACTCAGGCGCCCGGGTGACTCCCGGGTTTGCCGACCTCGGCAAGCTCGGCGCGGGCTTCGGCCATGATGTCGCCCGTGTGCTCGTTGAGCTCGGCCAATGCCACGCGTGCCTGATCATAGGCGATGAGCCCTGCCTTGATGACGGATTTGGCAACGGGTCGCAGCGCCGGGATGATGGCCGGGGCCACGACGGCGGCGCCTATTCCGATGGCAAGCCCCGCTACGATATTGCCGCCTTTGAACAGGTCCTCGAACAAAGCCATTCGCCTCTCCTCTCACTCGCCACGATTTACCGAAATTCGCCCCGTAGGCTCCACGGGTTCAACCGCACACGCGTTCGCAAGTTCCTGCGGAGGCAGAAGATTGCGCTGCAACGCTGTCACAATCAACTCCGAACTTTGCGCGGGCGGGCGCTGCTTCTGAGGCATTGTCGGAGCGGCGACGTGCGCAATCCGAGATGTGCAGGGGCGAGGCATGCCTCGCGCCTACGAAGAACGAGCGGCCGGCGAATGCACGGGCGGCTGCTCCAGCCTCGGCGGGCTCGAAGGCTTCTGTTTGGGACGCCGCTTCGCGAGCGATTCGGATGCATGCACGAGAGCGGCGCGCTGGCGGGGATCGGCGCGCTGGCGCGCGCGCTCAAGCGCGTGGTCCAGTTTGCGCATCTTGCGATGAAAGCGCCGCTCGGCGTCCTGCTCGTCCCAGCCGCGACGGCGCGCTCCGGCGTGGGCGCGGGAAACAAACCTCTCGACCTGCTTCTCGGCCTTCTGCTTGCGCTCCTCCTCGGTGCCGTGCGCCGTTGCCTGAAACAGCGCGTTGACCGCGGCATCGACCAAGCGATCCGCGATTGCCTCGTCGGCTCCGAGCTCTGCTTCCAGGAAAAGCTTTGCGCCAGACTTGAAAACCGCCGCGAACTGCGGGCGCAGCGCCGGAAAGAAATAGGGAAGCGCAAGCGCAGCGACGCCCAGCCCGAGGAGCGGAACCGGGCCGGCTTTCAGCACGTCATCGATAAGGGCCATGATCTTTCTATCCGAGCTATTTGCACCCGCCACAGTATAGCTGGTGCGCTGGCGACTGGAACGAAAGAACAGCCGCCCTCCAACGCGGCATCAGCGCTTCGCTTTGATGCGGCTGAAGCTCGCGAGCAGCTTTGCCACGAGCGCGGCAGCCCCGCCCAACGCCAACGCCGGAACAAGCACCCCACCCACGGCAACCGCCGTGAGCGCGAGCACGGCCAACGCCAGATTGAGCAGGAACACTCGGCTCACGATCTCCGCAACGCTGAACCTGTTATCGGTAGCGCGCTGGTAGAAATGCGTGCGGTGCGACTGCCAGAACGGCTCAAGCTTGGCGATGCGGCGCAGGAGCGTGATCGTAGTGTCGACGAGATAATAGAGCGGCAGGATCAGCGCCGCTGCCCGATGGCCCTCACCTGCAAGCAGCATGAGCAACCAGGCGAGAATGAGCCCGATGGGCAAGCTTCCGCTATCGCCGAGAAAAAGTTGTGCCACCGGTTTGTTGAAAGGCGCAAACCCAAGCATCGCACCGAAGAGCGCGGCAGCCGCTGCGGAAGCGACGATATCGATGGTTCCGGCGATGCCGAGAAAGACCATCGCGCCGGTGACTGGCACGACCTCCGCTACGGTCATCCAATCAATGCCGTCCATGAAATTGGTGAGGTTCACGAACCATACGCCTCCGATGAGGAGGCACGCCCGATCGACCCACCGAGGCAGCTCCGGGAGCACCCTGACCTGTTCGGGGAGCGCGAGCACAACCGCCGCAACCGCCGCGCCTTGCACCAGAAGCCGTGCCGCTGCCGGCAAGGCGCGCACGTCGTCCATGGCACCGACGACAGTGAGAAGGATCGCAGCTGCACTCACAATCACAAATTGTTCCGCCTGGCCATGCGCGAGATTGGGTGAGAGAAGGATCACTCCGGCCGTGACTGCCAGGGTGGCAATGACAACCCCGATGCCCCCGCCTTGCGGGACGGGGGCAAAGTGGGAAGAACGTGCGGTCGGCTTCGCAACGGCGTGGCGGGCAAGCCAGGGCCACAGCAACGTGATCGCCGCATAGCCAAGAAGCAACGCGGCTACAGCCGCCGGTGCAAGCACAACGAGGCGCCCCATGGCCTGCGCGATCATGGTGTGCCCGGCGGAACGGTCGTCGCCATATCAGTGCTCACCAGACGTGTTACTGCGTGCGCCCATCGTCGCCGAAATTCATGTCCGCGCTCGCCTCAGCACCGCGTCAGGGCGCGTCTAGCCCACCCTAGCGGAATCAGAGCGGCTGACCAGCCGCGTTGCCAGCGCCCGCACGGCGGCGTAAGTCTGCCGCTCGGTTGCCGAGCGCGCTTTCGATTGAGCATGTTGGACCAGAAAAAGGATGATCGCCGGTTCGGGTTTGGCGAAAACTGGCTCGATTTCACCCGCGATCTGAGCGACGAACAGATCACCGAAGCGGAGAAGTCCGTCCGCAGTTTGCTCAAGCGCGACAGCCTCGACGGGGCAAGCTTCGTGGACGCCGGCTCAGGCAGCGGGTTGTTCTCACTGGCCGCGCGCCGACTCGGTGCGCGCGTCCATTCCTTCGACTACGACGTAGGCTCGGTGCTCTGCACCCGCCGCTTGCGGGATCTCTATTTCCCAGGCGACCGCAAGTGGACCGTTGAGCAGGGGTCGGTGCTCGACCGCAATTATCTCGCCGCGCTCGGGACATTCGACATCGTCTATTCCTGGGGCGTGCTCCACCACACCGGTGCGATGCGCGATGCGCTTGCTGGCGCATCGGGGTTGGTGGCTCCGAAGGGAGTGTTCGTTTTTGCGCTTTACCACCGCACCCGCATGTGTGGCCTATGGAAGATCGAGAAGCGCTGGTATGCCGGTGCTTCCCCGGATGCACAACGGCGCGCGCGGGCAATCTATGTCGGCCTCTTGCAGCTGCGTTTTCTCCTGACCGGCGGCGACTTTGCGTCCTACGTGAAGACCTATCAGCGCCAGCGCGGGATGGAATTCGAGCACAACGTGCACGACTGGATGGGCGGGTACCCCTATGAGTCCATCTCCGCCGCGGAGGTCGAGGCCTTGATGCAGCCTCTCGGGTTCACGCGCATCTGGAGCATGGCAACTCCGTTGACCATCGGCTTCTTCGGCTCCGGTTGCGACGAATATTTGTATCGCCGCAAAGGCTAGAGCCAATCGGCCCGCAGATGTTCTCGTACCAGCACCTCGATGCGCTGCGCGCGGCAGAGATCGAGCGAGTCGTGCAGTTCTTTCCCCCAGGTGCGCGCGTTCTTGAGATCGGCGCCGGCACCGGCAAGCAGGCGCTCGAGCTGCGACGGCGCGGGTTCGAGGTGACCGCCATAGAAATCGCGGACTCGAACTACGCTGCACATCGGCTGTTCCCAATCGTCGATTACGATGGGCTCACTATCCCGCTGGCGGACGGCAGCACCGACGTGGTGTTCTCCTCGAATGTGCTCGAGCACGTGCCGGATCTTGCGCGCATGCATCGCGAGATCCGCCGCGTGCTCAGGCCGGGGGGAAAATGCGTGCATGTGCTCCCCACCCATTCGTGGCGATTGTGGACAACGCTCGCCGGCTATCCCGACGCGCTCGTCTATCTCTTGGCCGGGATCCCGGAGCTTGTGCCGCAGGCCTTGCCGCGAGCTTCGGAGCTCCGCCGTCTCGGGCGCGCCTGGTATCGCACCGCGCGAGCTGTCGGCGGCCGATGCCTGCCGCGGCGTCATGGCGAGCGGGGCAATGTCGTCTCCGAGCTGTGGCTGTTTCACCCGCGCTGGTGGCGCAGAGATTTTTCCGAGAACGAGTTCTCTGTCGTTCACGACGAGCCCATGGGTCTGTTCTATACCGGCAACATGCTGCTCGGTTCCCATCTTACGCTTTCGCAGCGCGGCCGCCTTGCGCACATGCTCGGGAGCGCCTGCCACCTGTTCGAGCTGGTGCCTATTCAGCGAGCGCGCGCGTAATTTCCTCAGGCGGCTGCCCGGCCACAAGCAGCGCAAGAGCGTGCGCCGTTCGTTCGATCATCATATCGACCCCGTATTTCGTCACGATCGACTGTCGCATGGCATCGCGGAAGGAAGCATCTCGCGCGAGGCGCTGCCGCAGCCGAGCCCATGCCGCACACAAGAGCTCCGGCTGACGCGGGGGCACCACCTCGCCGAACTCTGCCACGATGAGGCGCGCATCGCCCACATCGGTTGCCGCGACGGGAACGCCGCACGCCATGGCCTCTCCGATCACGTTGGGAAACCCTTCGCCGAACGCCGACGACAGGGTGGCAACGTCGAAGGCATTGTACACGCCTCGCAGGTCGTCCATCTCGCCGGCCCAGATGAGGCAGCCGTTGAGACCGAGGGATCGGGCCAGTGCCCGGAGGTGGTCACGGTAACCGGGCGGCCCGTCTCCGACGCACACGAAGCGCGCATCCGAATGCGCGCGGGCAAAGCTCGCGGCGGCTGCGAGAAAAGTGGCGTGATTTTTCATCGGATCGAAGCGGGCGACGCAGCCGATGACGAAAGCCTCATCGGAGATGCCCCATCCATATCGTTGCGCGCGACCGGCGACTTGGTCTGGCCGCATGGCTTGCGTATCGATGCCGTTAGGGACAATGGCAATGCGACTCCCAGGCATGCCGCGCGTGATAACGTCGTCGCGCACAGCACGCCCATTCGCGATGATCAGGTCCGCGCGCCGCGACAGCCCGACTTCCAGCCGGTAGGTCAGCGCCGAGAGGCTGTCATAGCGATCGACCTCCATTCCGGCCGCACGCACGCCGAAGACGAGCTTGGTCGATTGCCCAAATGGAAGCAGCAACGCGGCCAGGGCCGACTGAGTCGGCTGGAAAGCGTACAGAACATCGGGCCGTTCCTTTACGAGCAGCCGGCGTAGCCGCAGCAGCGGCCCGAGCGCATCCCAACGGCCGGATTTGCTCAATGACACTACACGCACGCTTGTGTCGCGCCGGAACACGTCGATCTCACTGCCCGTGTAGAATACGACAACAGCAACGTCGTGACCGCGCGCGGCCAATGCGCGCGCCAGCATGGCAAGCTGCCGCTGGCTGCCGCCCACCACCATGGAGCGGATAAAGAACAATACCTTCATGCGGTCATCGGGGTGAGACTATTGTGGCGCATGGGATCTTTCGATGGGCCCGCTCATGGCGGGCCGACGTTAGTAATCCTGGCGCTCGACGCTCGACAAGAGTCGTGTGAGAGAAGATCATGGTGAAAGTTCCGCGCAGGCAAGTCCTGCATCTTGCGGCCGGCGCTGCCGCGGTTGCGGCGAGCTCGCCAACGGCAGGGGCGCAGACCGACATGACCCTTCCAGAGTCGGAGAAATCCGTCCGCCCGCTGGCCGAAAGGCTGGCGACCTATGCCGAAGGGCTGCGCTACGAGGATCTCGACGCCGAGACCATCGAACGTGTCAAATCGCATGTGATCGACACGCTGGGTTGCGGAATTGCCTACGATGAGCGACCCGTGCGGATTTGTCGTGATCTTGTTCTGGCGGCCGCGACTGGCGCCTCAACGGTCATCGGGACGAGCCGGCGCACTACGCCTGACCTAGCGGCCTTCGCCAATGGCGCCGCGAATCGGTACTACGATCTCAACGATGTTTACGCCGGCCGTTTTTCCGGCCATCCCAGCGACAATATCGCAGCCTGCTTGGCGGTGGCCGAGTCCGAACGCGCGAGCGCGGGCGAGCTCATCACCGCGATTGTTCTCGCTTACGAGGTCAACTGCCGCCTGATCGATGCCTTCGACATCTCGACCCGCGGCTGGGACCCGCCGGTCTTCAACCTGCCGGCGGTTGCACTCGCCGCCGGCAAGCTGATGAAGCTTCCAGCAGACAGATTGACGCAAGCCCTCAATCTGGCAATCAACGACCACATTCCCATGGGGCAGACCCGGTCGCAAACCCTGTCTGATTGGAAGGGGCTAGCGGTCGCGGAGGCTGCACGCAATGCGGTCTTCGCCGCCATGCTGGCGCGGGGCGGCCTTACTGGCCCAGCCCCTATCTTCGAAGGGCGGAAAGGCTTTTTCCAGTTGGTCTCGGGGCCTGCCGAAGTGGATGTTGCGGCGTTCGGCCGGCGCGGCATCCCGTTTCGGATCCACCAATGCGGGATGAAAGCCTACCCGGCCGTGGTTTATGCCCAGAGCGCGATCGTGGCCGCGCAAGCGGTCGCCAACGAAGTCGGCGCTCTCGATCGCATCGCGACGGTTGAGATCGCAACCACCCGCCGCGGGTTCCAGCAGACCGGCAGCGAGCCTGAGAAATGGGCCCCGGATACGAGAGATACTGCGGATCACAGTCTGCCTTACATAACGGCCCGAGCCATGTTCGACCGCGATATCGACAACGACAGCTACTCCTCGGAAAAACTTCACGATCCGCGCATCCTCGCCTTCATGCGCAAGATCACCGTGAAGGAGGATCCCACATTCGGCGGGTTGCGCGGCAATGCACCTGCGACGCGGATCACGGCAATGCTCGACGATCGGCGACGGATCACGCGGCAAATCGAAAATCTGCCGGGTTTCCCCGGCCAGCCCATGAGCCGGCCCGAGATCGAACGAAAATTTCGCGGCAACGTCGGCAAGCGGTGGCCACAGGAACGGACGGACACGATCCTGCAGTCACTGTGGCGTCTGGAAGCAACCGATGATCTGCCCGCCTTGCTCGCCAGGTTGGTAATCCTGCCATCACCCATCACCGTAGGGACTTGCGCCAGGGTCGCTGAACCTGGATGAAGCGCGCCTCAATCAGAGTGCCATAACCACTTTCCTCACTGGTCCTCACTGGTGCGGGTTCCAATTGCCCTTGAAGAGACGCTGCGTCATTTCGCGCTCCATATCGTCCGTGAGCCGCCCGCCTGAGCGAATGAGGAAACGGGCGATGTCGCGATCGACCTCCTTCTGACGCGACTCAACGATGAGGTTCAGGATGCGCCGCAGCACGCCCGGCCTGTTCCCGACCGTCTTGCTCCTGCCGGAGCCTTTTTCGCCGAAGCAAGGGATCAGATCCCTGTTATTTGTCGCGTAGCTCATCTGACTTCTCCATCGGTCTCTTGCGAATGCCGGAATGAATTTTCCCCATCCCCGTGGCTCGATGTAACGGTAACGCCCGAATTGAGTCTTCCTCAGTCGTCGGAGTTGATGTATGCTCACATGTCGGCAAAAATGCTGTCTTACAAAGGATCTCTTCTCAGGTGACGGCTGAGCTTTTCTCATGCGCGAGCTGATGCCGCCACTCAATGCCCTGCGCGCCTTCGAAGCCGCGGCGCGACATTTGAGCCTGACCAAGGCAGCGCAGGAATTGCATGTGACCGCCGGTGCCCTCAGCCATCAGATCCGCGGCTTGGAGGAGCTGCTCGGCCTCAAGCTGTTCGAGCGCGGCGTGCGCTCGATTGCGCTTACGCCGGCCGGCAGGCAGCTCTATCCCGGCTTACACACTGGGCTCAGCCACATCCGTGACGCGGTCAGCGCGCTCAGCCGCGAGAGCGGACAGCGCGTACTGGTAATCAGCACGCCGCCAGGATTTACCGCCAAGTGGCTGGCGGGGCGGCTCTACCGCTTCGCAAGCGCGTACCCCGAGATCGACGTCCGCGTTTCCTCGTCCATCGGCAATGCAAATTTTACGAGCGATGGAGTCGATGCGGCGATCCGCAACATGCCCGTCGATGCGGCCGAGGACCCGGCACTTGTGATCGAGAAGCTGATCGAGCTGACGTTACTGCCCGTATGCAGCCCGAAGCTCATCGAGGCGTACGGGCCTTTGCATGGGCCGGAGGCACTCAAGGGCGTGCCTCTCATCCACGACGACACGCTTGCCGGTCGCGCCAAGGTGTCAAGCTGGGCGGAGTGGTTCAAGGCGGCCGGCGTCGAGCGCGTGGATGTCAGTCGCGGGCTGCGGTTTAACAGTGCCGATCACGCGCTCGATGCCGCGGGCGAAGGTGCAGGCGTGCTGCTTGCACACGATGTGCTGGCCTATGACGACCTGCGCACAGGGCGGCTTGTCATAGCAGTCAAGTTTGCCCTGCGCTCGGAGCGGGCCTATCACTTCGTCTGTCCAAGGAGCCGAAGGGAGCACGCGAATGTGCAGGCTTTCCGCACGTGGATCAGACAAGAGGTGGCTGCGCTCGAATGGAATCACATGCACTCGGTGGCGCGCGCGGCACCGCCAGGTGCCGCTGCCGCAACAGCATCGATGCGTGGCCGCCGAATGAAATAGCAAACAATGATGAGCGGCAATTGAACCGGCGTAGTGTTCTCGGTATGAGCATGATGACAGCGGGGGGAATTTACGCCTCGCAGGCACGCGTTTTTGCTCAGTCCTCCCCTCCAAAAACAGAAATGGACGCACTCAGCGCCTATATGAGCGCCGCGACAGATCGGGAGCTACCCGCCGACGTCGCGGAGCACGCGAAGTACCATCTGCTCGACACGCTGGCAGCCATGATCTCGGGGTCGCAGCTGCTGCCTGGGCAGGCGGCGCTGCGTTATGTGAGTGCGCACGCCGGAAAGGGGGAGGCGACCGTGGTGGGCGCGCGGCTCACGGCTGCGGCCGGGGACGCCGCGCTCGCAAACGGGGTGATGGCGCATGCTGACGAGACCGACGATTCGCACAACGCGTCACGCTCGCATCCGGGCTGCGCCGTCGTGCCTTCGGCGCTTGCGGCCGGCGAGGAGCTCGGTATTGATGGCGCGCGCTTTCTGCGCGCCGTGACGCTCGGCTATGACATCGGAACGCGCGTCGTCATGGCCATGGGCGGTGCTGATTTCAGCTACGAAAGCAGCCTGAGCACCCACAGCATCGCCGGGACTTTCGGGGCGGCGGCCGCTGCGGCTTGCGCGGCCGCTCTCGACATCCGGCAGATGCGCTGGGTGCTCGACTACACGGCGCAGCAGTCCTCGGGCATCATCGCGTGGAGACGCGATACGGACCATGTCGAGAAAGCGTTTGTTTTCGGCGGAATGCCGGCGCGCAATGGGGTCGCCTCCGCGCTGCTGGTGCGATCCGGCTGGAACGGTCTCGACGACATCTTCTCCGGGCCGGACAATTTCTTCCTAGCCTACGCGCCCAAGGCGCAGCCCGAACGACTCATAGAAAAGCTCGGCGAACGCTATGAGATTACCCAGACCGACATCAAGAAATGGACGGTCGGCTCGCCTATCCAAGCACCGCTCGACGCAATCCAAGCCATACATCGCAAGCAGCCCTTTGAGGCTGATGACGTGGAGAGCGTTACGGTTCGGCTCGCGCCCTCGGTGGCAAGGGTCGTGGATAGCCGCGAGATGCCCGACATCTGCCTCCAACACATGATCGCCGTGATGCTTCTGGACAAGACGGTCTCGTTCCGAGCTGCGCACGACAAGGCGCGGATGCAACAGCCGGCCGTGCTTCGTGAGCGCGCTAAAGTAACGCTTGTCTGCGACGAGGAGCTTTCAAAGCTTCTGCCGGTCCGTATCACCCTGGTCGAGATCGAGCTCAAGGACGGAAGGCGTCTCTCGGAACGCGTGGCCGCAGTGCGGGGTACGCCGCGAAATCCGATGACGCGTGGCGAAGTCATGGACAAGGCGCGCGATCTGATCAGTCCCGTGCTCGGACGCGAAACATCTGCCAGACTCATCGAAACAATCTTCAAGATCGAGCACGTGCAGGACATCCGCAGCTTGCGGCCCCTGCTGCAACCCGGCTGATATCTCCTGGGAGTCGAAAACGGTATGTTCGCGCGTACAAGTCGGCTGCTGGAAGCCGACTTGTACCGCCAACCCACGCTACAAGAACGTTGTTTCGGATCCATTACAGATGGCCAAAGAGGACCGGGCGAAGAACTTCAGCAAAAATTTCGCCGTAGACGCGATTCCCGTCGATGTTGAGATGGCCGCCGCCGAGAGTGGGGCCAAAGCCATGAAGCCTCGCTACCCCCGCAGGACCCACTTTCTCCACGATGCGCTGGTCGAGATCTACGAACTGCAGGTCGGCTCGCTCGATCCTCGCGCGAATTGCCTCGATCAGGACCGAACGCTTGCTTGCAAGGGATGGGCATCGCGCCTCGATGTCCCATGCCGCAACAAAGGTCGGAATGTCACGGGATTGGCGGAAGACGGCCAGGTCGCGGATGAACGCGTCGGCCAGAGCATTCGCCTGAGAGGGCGTACCGTCGCGCCACAACGCGAGTTGGTCATCCAGGAGAGTGGACGCGCAGCTCCAGCTGGGCTGCGCTCTGTGCGCGGGCACGGGTGCCGGCTCGAACCACTCGGCCAGCAACCCGCTGTTCTTGCGTGCGTTGATGATGCGCGCCGCCTGACTGTGGTCGAGCAACCAGTAGTAGACGCGACCGGCCAGCGATGTGCGAAATCGGTAACCGCTGCTGTTGCGAAAGCCATAGGACAGCCGGAACTCGCCGTTGCTGTCACGGCGGTAGCCCGTGAACTCGGAATCGTCCGTTGTGCTGGGCGAGAGGAAATTATCAACATACAGCATGACCACGGCTGCGTCGGCGCCAAGGCGGCGGCCTTCCGAGCGCAGACGCGCTACTTCGACCGCCGGCCTTGCGCCGGCCAGACCAAGGTTGACGATTTCCGTGCCGGGGTGCTCACCCGCGAGGATTCTTTCGGCTACCGCTACCGCCGTCTCTGATTCATCCACCTGCAGCGCTTCGATGAATGAATCGCCTATGATGACCGCGCGTGGTGCGCCATCGTGATCGAGATTGCGATTGCGATCGCGCAGGCCGAGGTTTGAAGTTCTTATCAGCGTGCGGTGCTCGGTGAGCCACAATCCGGAAACATTGGCGCGGTGGCGATAGCCGGTATCAGAGTCCGGGCCGTAAAGCGAAACCGGTGGAACCGGCAGTACCCATCGCAGCGGCGTTGCGGCAATGAATACGAACAGCAGCTCCACCGCGGCGGTTGCGACGACGATCCCCGCCAACAATTTCGCTGTCCGCAAGCCAATATTCCGCCACATGGATCAGAACCGGAAATAGATGAATGGATTGTCCTGCACCTTCGGGAGCAGCAGCAGCCATATTGCAGTTCCGGCGAAGAGCATCCGCAGGAACGTACCGTCAAGGCGGCATACGACCACGGCCGCCTGCAGGTTTGTCGCCTGCGCCTCCAGCCAGTGCAGCGCAAGCAGCGCGATGCAGCCGGTCACGATCAGGAGCTCGCTCATTGCATCAGAGGGCAGTTGCCAGCTGGAGGCCAACTGCTGTGGAATAGCCGGAAACCCGCCGCGCAACGAGAACATGGTCGCCAAATAGTCGAATGCGTAACCCAGACTTGGCGAGCGAAAAAAGGGCGCCGTCGTCACGTAGAAGGCAAAGGTAACAGCCCAACCGATCAGCGCCGGCGGCGGCCGAAAGTACCTCGACCACATTGTAGCAACCGCAATCGCAACGCCCTGCAGCGCGCCCCAGACAACGAAGGTAAAGTTCGCTCCGTGCCACAGCCCGCACAATGTCATAGTCAGCACCATAGCGAAAAAGTGCCGGGGAACCCGGTAGCGCCGGGATGCAAACCTCGCATCCGCGAGGGGGACGAACACGTAGTCGCGCAGGTAGCGGGTAAGCGTCATGTGCCAGCGTTGCCATAACTGGGTGATGCCGGTCGCGAGGAAGGGAGTCGCGAAGTTCCTGGGAAGGCGCATTCCAAAGAGATAGGCAGAACCGATGGCGATGTCGGAATATCCCGAAAAATCGAAATAGACCTGGAACGTAAACAGCCATGCGCCGAGCCAGGCCGCGGCGGAACCGGCGGGACCATCGCGAAAGATCGCATCGACAATTGAAGCAATCGAGTCGGCAAGCACCACCTTCTTGATGAGGCCGAGGAGGCACAGCCCCAATCCCAACCCGATGAAGCGCGATCGTACCAGGAGCTTGCCATCGAACAGCCGATGCACTTGCGGCCCGAGTTGGCGCCAGCGTGTGATCGGGCCAGCGACCAGCTGGCTGAAGAACAGTTTGAACAGGGCAAAGCGCGCCAGGGATCGAAATGGCTGCGCGCGGCCGCGGGAAATGTCGATCAGGAATGCGGAGAGCTGAAAGATGTAAAAGGAAATTCCAAGCGGAATGACGATGTCCTGGGTGAACACGTCGAACCCGACCGCGGTCGCCAGAAACACTCGATATTTGAAATAAGCAAGACAGCCAAAATCGACGAGGAGGGCAAGGTAGAGCCATCGCCTGTTCCGCTCGATCAGGAACTGGAACCCGTAGTTGGACAGGATGATGATGGCGGCAAGGACGCTGTCGCGCACGCCGGCAGCCGCATAAAAGACAATGCTGGCAGCCAGCAGTATCCAGCCCCGCCACGGCAACAGCAGGAATGCGAGCCACACCAAGCCCAGAAAAAATGCGAAATAAAGGCTATCGTATCTCACAACGGCGCAGATCGAGCATGAAGGCAGGCATAATCAGGAACGGCTGCATGGTTGCGGGTTCAAATTCCAACCCAAATGGCGGCCACCCAGCCGTCAGTGAGCACGCGAGCAGCTGCCTCGACCCTCCGCGGATCTGGCGATACAACACAGCACGTTGGGGATAATCCGGTCAGGTCCATGTGCGGTATTGCGGGGATGATCGATTGGCGCGCGATGACCAGCGCCGATGAATTGCGCGCCATTGGCGAAGGCATGAACGAGACGCTGCGTCACCGCGGCCCCGACGCTGGGGGCGTATGGGTGGAGGCCGAGGCGGGGGCAGTACTTGCGCAGCGTCGTCTCGCCATCATCGATCTCAGTCCGGGCGGCGCGCAGCCGATGCATTCGGCCGACAGCCGCTACGTCATAACCTTCAACGGCGAAATCTACAATTATGGCGACGTCCGCCGGGAACTCGGCGCCGCGGGGCATGCCGTTCGCGGCGATTCCGATACCGAGGTGCTGCTGGAGGCCTGCGCGCTCTGGGGCGTGGAAGCGGCGATCGAACGCGCCATAGGAATGTTTGCCTTCGCGCTTTGGGATCGCAGAATGAAGACCCTGGTTCTGGCGCGGGATCGGCTCGGCATCAAGCCGCTCTACTATGCCGCGACGCCGGAGCGGGTGCTGTTCGCTTCGCAGCTCAAGGCCTTTCGCGCCGTGCCGCGATGGAAGCCGACGATCGATGATGATGCGGTCGTGGGCTATTTGCGTCACGCCTACATCGCGCAGCCGCGCACGATCTATCGCGAAGCGTCAAAACTTGCCCCCGGGCACGTTTTGACGCTGCGGCAAGGATCGCGGGCGCCTTCGAAATGTTATTGGGATCTGCGTAGTGTCGCGGTATCGGGTCTGCGGCGCAACGATCCTGCGCCCGACGGGCACGAAGCTGTCGAGCGGTTTGACACGCTGTTGCGCGATGCCGTCAAGCTGCGGATGATCTCCGATGTCCCGCTGGGCGCGTTCCTGTCGGGCGGCATCGATTCGTCGACAGTCGTGGCGCTGATGCAGGCGCAAAGCTCGCGCCCGGTGAAAACGTTCTCCATCGGTTTTCACGAGAGCGGGTATGACGAGGCCGAGTGCGCGAAAAAAGTAGCCGCCCATCTGGGCACCGATCACACCGAATTCTACGTCGAGCCTCGCCACGCCCTCGAGGTCATCCCGCAGATCCCCGAGTGGTTCGACGAGCCGTTCGCGGACTCCTCGCAAGTCCCGACCTATCTCGTTTCCGAGCTCACTCGCAAACATGTGACGGTAGCGCTGTCGGGCGATGGCGGGGACGAATTGTTCGCGGGCTATAACCGCTACCGTTGGGGAGCGCGGCTGGCGCAGGCGATGGGCCATATGCCCGGCCAACTGCGCGCTGCATCCGCGGCGGCATTGCGGACGTTCGCGCCCGAGACCTGGAACCGATTGTTTGCCGTCATACCCGCTGCGTGGCGACCGGCCTTGCCTGGCGACAAGTTGCACAAGCTCGCAACGCTTTTCGATGATCCCTCGCCGGAGGCCATCTACCGCCGCCTGGTGAGCCAGTGGCAACGCCCCGAGGAGATCGCCGCTGCAGGCCGGGAGCCGCATGGGCCCCTGTGGGATACAACCATCGCAAAAGACTTTCCGCAGCTCGTCCCGCGCATGCAGTTTCTGGATATGATAGGCTATCTGCCTGACGACATTCTGACCAAGGTGGACCGCGCCACCATGGCCGTGGGGCTCGAGGGCAGGGTGCCGCTCCTCGATCATCGCGTCGTGGCCTACGCCTGGAGCCTGCCGCAGGAATTCAAGATCCGCAGCGGCGAAAGCAAATGGCTGCTGCGCAGGATACTTGATCGTTACGTGCCCAAGCATTTGATCGACCGGCCCAAGATGGGTTTCGGCGTGCCCATCCATGCCTGGCTGCGCGGGCCGTTGCGGGATTGGGCGGAGGAGCTTTTGGCCCCTGCACGTCTCGCCTCCTATGGGTTCGTCCGCGTGGAGCCGGTGCGCCGGGCGTGGCAGCAGCATCTCGAGGGAAGCTGCAATTGGCAGTATCCATTGTGGACCGTGCTCATGCTGCAGGTGTGGCGCGCGAGGTGGGCGTGAAGCCGCGGCCGGGCAGGCTTCTCTGTGTGACAACAGATCTTGGCGTCGGCGGTGCTGAGGCCATGCTGACGCGGCTTGTCACCGCCAAGCCCGGCATTGCGGACGAAGTGATTGTCGTGAGCCTGCGGCCGGAAAACGACTATGTCGAGCGGTTGCGGGCGGCGGGAGTAACGGTCGTGCAACTCGACTTCCGCAGCGCGACGGGGATCGCCTCGGGTCTGCTGCAGCTGGCGAAGCTGATCGCTGATCGTTGCCCGGACATCGTGCAGGGATGGATGTATCACGGCGACCTCGCAGCGCTTATCGCGCTTGCGCTCTCCGGCCGCCGTGGCCGGACGCGGCTCGTGTGGGGCGTCCGGTGCTCGGACATGGACCTGCGTCGATATGGGCTTCGATTGCGCGCGGTGGTGAAGACCTGCACGCTCTTGTCGCGCTGGCCGGACGCCGTGACGGCGAATTCTGCCCGGGGTCTAAAATTCCATCTGGAGCTCGGGTATCGCCCCCGCTGCGCAGAGGTCATCCCCAATGGGATCGATGTGGATGAGTTCAGGCCCGACCTGGTTGCTCGCAAAGCTGTGCGCCGCGAGCTCGGCATCGACGATGAAACCACTGTGATCGCGCATGTCGCGCGCGTCGATCCCATGAAAGACCACAGCACTTTCCTGGCTGCCATGGCAAAGCTACCGCATTTGCATGCCTTGCTTATCGGAGCCGGCACCGAGAGCTTGGCGGGATCGCGCAATGTCTTCCGACTCGGACGTCGGCGCGACGTAGCACGTTTGTTGACCGCGGCCGATTTCATCGTCTCGAGCTCCCGCTTCGGGGAAGGTTTTTCGAATGCCATCGCGGAGGGCATGGCCTGTGGATTGCCCGGAATCGTGACCGATGTCGGTGATGCCAGGCTGATTGTGGGCGGGACGGGCATGGTTGTGCCATCTGCCGACGCGCAGGCCATGGCGGCGGCGATCCAGACGCTCGCGCAGGAGCCGATACCGGCACGCGCTGCACGCAGCGCCGAGGCGCGCATGCGTATTGTGGAAAACTTTGCGTTGCCGATCGCGGTTCAGCACTTCGCCGCACTTTATGCTTCGCTGGAAACAGCGTGAGGCGGGAGGGCGGTTTCTGGCGTGAACTTAGGTTCGATGCTTCAAATGTCGCATCCGATGTGGCAAGAGGATGCGACAGGGAATGTTCGGCGGATGAACCACGCGGAAGCCTTTTTTGCAGCGGCAGGCCAGATTTGCCGCGACATCTCGGTTGCTTCGATCGAGTCTCTCGCCTCCGAGCTCGACGAGCTGAGGGACCGTGGAGGACGCTTGTTCCTGATCGGCGTCGGCGGCAGCGCCGCCAATTGCAGCCATGCGGTCAACGACTTTCGCAAGCTCTGCGGAATCGAGACCTATAGTCCGGTCGATAACGTTTCGGAGCTCACGGCGCGCACCAACGATGAAGGCTGGGATACCGTGTTTGCGGCGTGGCTCGAAACGAGTCATCTCAACGCCAAGGACGCCATTCTGGTATATTCCGTGGGCGGCGGCGACGCGGAGCGCAACATCAGCGCCAATATCGTGAAGGCGATCGATCTCGCCAAGACGCGTTCCGCGAAGGTGTTCGGCATCGTCGGCCGAGACAGCGGATACACAGCCATGCACGGCAATACGGTCGTGGTAATTCCGCAGGTCAATCCGAGCTGGGTGACGCCACTGTCGGAAGCGTTTCAGGCTGTGGTGTGGCACTGCCTTGTGAGCCATCCAGTCTTGCAGCGCAGGCAGACGAAGTGGTAAGCCGTGCGCGCGGGTTGAGGCCGGCCGTCTTTCTTGATCGGGACGGCGTCATCGTCATTCCGCAATTCCGCGATCGGCGCAGTTTCGCGCCCCGTCGGCTCGAGGACTTTAAGCTCTACCCTGAGGCGGCGTCCAGTCTGAGCAGACTCAAGCGGGAGGGGTTTCTCTTGGCAGTCGTGACCAACCAGCCGGACGTGGGGCACGGGCTGATCCTCCGGTCGGAAGTGGAGGCGATGCACCAGATCCTGCGGCGGGAGCTGCCGATCGATGCCATCGAGGCTTGCTTCCATCGGCAAGACCAGCATTGCGACTGCCGCAAGCCCAAGCCGGGCATGATCCTGGCGGCGGCCACCGAGCTCGGAATCGACCTCGCGAAGAGCTTCATGGTCGGTGATCGCGGAAGCGATGTTGCTGCCGGCCGTGCGGCAGGTTGCGCCACCATTTTCATCGACCTCGGCTATGGCGAGCCTGCGCCCGATGCTCCCGACTATGTGGTGCGTTCCGTGGCGGAGGCGGCTGAGGTCATCATCAAAACCACTGCAACAGCACAGGGGGCAGCATGAGCCGCATCATCGATCTCAAGGTCAAGATCTTTGCCGACGGCGCTGACTTTGATGGCATTGTCAAGATGTCGCGCAATCCCGCCATCAAGGGGTTCACCACCAATCCGACGCTCATGCGCAAGGCGGGTGTGAGCGATTACGAAGCCTTCGCGCGCAAGGTGCTGGGGACGATCACGGATCGCCCGGTGTCGTTCGAGGTATTTGCCGATGACTTCGTTAGCATGGCCGAGCAAGCGCGCGCGATCTCCACCTGGGGATCCAACGTGAACGTCAAAATCCCGGTCACCAACACGAAGGGACAGTCATCGAACGAGCTGATCCGGGCGCTGTCCTCCGAGGGCGTGATGCTCAACGTGACCGCAATCTTCACCCTCGATCAGGTCCGCGCCATCGTGAATGCGCTCGACCCTGCAACGCCGGCGATCATCTCGGTTTTCGCCGGGCGAATTGCCGACACCGGCGTCGATCCGATTCCACACATGGCAGCGGCCAAAAAGCTCCTGGCGTCGCGCCCGAAAGCGGAGCTGCTATGGGCGAGTACGCGCGAATTGTTGAACATCTTCCACGCGGAAGAGAGCGGCTGCGACATCGTCACGGTGCCCAACGAGCTCTTGGCCAAGCTGGACCTTGTCGGCAAGGACCTTCTCGAGTACTCGCGGGAAACGGTGCAGCTGTTTTATCGCGACGCAACGGCGGCGGCATATCAGATCAGGACGAAGCGGGTAGCCGCCGAGTAATCCAGCAGCGCGCGTCACGGTAGGGCAGCGTCAGAATCAGAGCTCAAGCGGGCGACACTTGTGTCGCTTGCGGCTCAACTCCGCTCGACAGTTTCTGGGTGTCGGACCGCGTCCGCATGCGCTGTTCGCTCCAGCGCGCCAGCGGGATTGCGGCCAATACGATCAGCACCGGCTCGAGCGGCAGCCGGTATTTCGGGCTCGCGACCGGCCCGTTGAGCAGCAGAAAATAAGCGATCAGGAGGCCGGCAAAAGCAGACGCCCACGGTTTGCTGCGAGCGAGCATGATGAATCCGATACTCTCAAGGACCAGAAACGGCAGCATGGCCGCGATACCGAGCACAACCAGCACCTCATAGAGTCCCACACGCGCAAACAGATACGCGTGCGCTCTCTCCCAGAGAGTCCGTCCAGTCATGGCGTAGAAGCTCGGCCGGGGCAGTGCGCGCACGCGCGGGTCCGCGATCAAGGCAGGGGCAGCCAGATTGACCATCATGCCCTCGATCCAGCTCTCGACAATCGCCCTGAGGGGCAGTCGCGCCAGTTGCTGCCGCGCAAGCTCGACCTTGATCGAGGCGCGCGCAAACGGATTGTTCTGGGTCTCCGATTCGGTCGCCGCAAGTCGTTGCTCGTAGAGTTCCTGCATGTTGCGCACGCTGGCCTCGTAGGGCGTTCCGTCGGCGCGCTGCTTCGCCAGCGGCACAATCCAGAAGGCGAGGTGATCCCCTGCCTGTGAGGTCAGATTGAAGCTGCCGTAATGAGCGACGTTGCGCAGCAAGATCGGAGCGATCGGGGCCGCCGCTGCTGTTGCAAACAATGCCGCAGTGATGCAGGCGCGGCCAAATCTGCGGGACCTGATGATCGCGACCGTAAAGACCAGAGGCGTGGCTGCGATGAGAAGAGGTGCGATCCACGGCCGTGTCGCAAGCGCCAGTCCGCCTGCGAAACCCGCCAGAGCCGCAGCGCCCATAGCGGCGCGCAGCAGAAAATGTGCGCCGGTGAGCAGCATCAGCGTGAAGAAGAAAAGAAACACCGTGTCGGTGAGAAGCTGGGTGCTGAAGACCACGAGTGTCATCGAGAGAGCGGCCAAGACGCCCGCAATGAGACCCGTGAGCGGGGAAACGAGCGTTCCGAGAGCAGCAATCAGGGTGCAACTACCGGCGTCGAGGACGGCCTGAGCCGCAGCGGCCATTCTCGGCGCGCTGCCGAAGACGCTTTGAATGCCCGCAAGCAGCAGCGGATAGAGCGGCATGCGATCGGTCATGGATGACAACGTCGCCCCAAACGCGCCATGCTTAGCCAGCGCCGTGCCCAACATCCAATAGGCGAAAGCATCAGGCTCTGCGAAGAACGAATTGTCGCCGCTGAGCAGCGCAAGATTGCTCAGCCGAACAATGAGCGAGAGCAGGAAGACCACTACGAGAGGGTGGGCGCGCGCGCGTTGCCAAAACAGCATCTGGACAAGATTTTATCCGCGTATCGGAAGAAGCCAACCGCGGCAGGAGGGAAGCGGCGGCTGCCGCGGCGAGCCGCTATCCGCGCGCCTGTTCCGCCTGTGCGGCAATCGACGTCAGTTGATCGGCAAGGGAACGGGCAACACTGGGCGGCATCTTGACGCGAATGGCGACGAGGGTGGGAGAGTGCCAGTCATCGAGCACGTGCAGGGTGACTTCAACATCTCCGCCGGAGGCTCGCGCGGAGGCGGATTCTGCTGGCCCCAGTTCGTGTGGCGGAAGCCCTTTGAAAATGATGCTCACAGCATGCCCTTACGATTGCACCCGTGCCCTGAGGGCCGGTCGCTATGCATGCGAGCCGGATTCGAGCAGCAAAAACGCTGCCTCTCCGTCCGCATTCCACCTGGTCGCCTAGCATCCACCCGGCAACTGGTCTAGTGTCGCGGCGCCAATCACGAGGTGAGCGGTGCCTGAAGCGGACATTGAAGGAAATCGCTATTTTGCCGACCAGGTGCAGCAGGCGCCAGGGTTCTTTCTCAAGGGCTCGCACCAGCTCGACTGGGGCATGAAGAACCGCTTGGCACGCGTGTTCAATCCGCGCTCAGGTCGTACTGTGATGCTCGCCATCGACCACGGCTACTTTCAGGGGCCAACCACCGGTCTTGAACGCATCGACCTTTCGATTGTCCCCTTGTTGCCGTCGTGCGACGCGCTGTTCTGCACGCGCGGAATCCTGCGCAGCGTTATTCCTGCAGAAACAGGAAAGCCGATGGTGCTGCGAGCGAGCGGCGGGCCGAGCATCCTGCGCGAGGATCTATCCGACGAGCAGATCGCAATGGATATGGAGGATGCAGTGCGGCTCAATGCCGCCGGCATCGGCATCCAGGTCTTCATCGGTGGCGAGTTCGAGAGCCGCTCTGTCCACAACATGACCAAGCTGGTCGATGCCGGCGTGCGCGTCGGCATGCCGGTCATGGGCGTTACCGCCGTGGGCAAGAACATGGTGCGGGACGCAAGATATTTCCGGCTCGCGTGCCGCATCATTGCCGAGCTCGGCGCCCAATACGTCAAGACGTACTACGTCGAGGAGGGGTTTGAGACGGTCACCGCCTCCTGCCCGGTGCCCATTGTCATGGCGGGGGGCAAGAAGCTGCCTGAGCTCGATGCCCTGACGATGGCCTACAATGCGGTCCGGCAAGGCGCGGCGGGCGTCGACATGGGGCGGAATATCTTCCAGTCCGACGATCCGAAGGCAATGATCGCCGCGGTCCACGCGGTGGTACACGAGAATCTCAAGCCGGCACGCGCGTTCGATATGTTGCAAACTCTACAGTCGAAGAGCAGCTGTCAATCCGCACAACGATGAGCGTCCATTACGACGCGGACTGATGGTGTGCTTGCAGGCCAGGCACCTCTGTTTTCAGGAAGTCCACCAGGGCTCTCGCCCAGGCCCGATGTCCGTCAAAGTTCAAGTGTCCCGCACCGCGATGGACCCCAAACCCGTGCAACGCGCCCAGATCTCGCAGGCCCGAAGCGGCGGCAACCATGGCCGTCCAGTCCAGCAACCTCATGCCGCGATTGCTGAACTCTGCGTCCATCGCGGACATCAACTCTGCGCGGTGCCGTTCGGCGGAAGGGCAGTCCTGCGGCGGCAAAGGTATGTCGCGCACGGCGTACAGGACCTCGACGCCGTGCGCCTTTGTGCTCTCTGAGAACTCCTGCAGGAACTGGGTTGTAGCGGCCCATTCCGGCGCGGGTTGATGGTTTAGCCACAACGCGATGTGCGGCTGGAGCGCAGCATCTGCTGCGGTACAGAGCGCTGCGTGATTGGGCACTGCGGATGGCTGGGCCGGCCGCGAGGGCGGCTGGGCTGCCGAGAGGCCCAGGATCTGCCCGGGCTCCTTGCCACGCAGATAGAACATGCGGAAGAGGGGCGAGTGCTGATAGAGCGCAACGAACGATCGCCCCCACAGATCGTCGGCGTGACGCTGGGAGAACCGCTGGCGGAAGGCATATCCGCGCACGAGATGGCCGTCGCTGGAGGCGACGTAGCCCGGGTTCTGACTGTCGTCGAGCAGCGCGCCGGTCCAGAAACTGCTGCCCGTGCTGTTGGCCACGACCACATCGAGGTTCAAGGCATATCCGCGCTTTTCCAACCGGAGCAGCTGCCGTATCGGGCTCGGTCCTGCGACCGCGAGATTGATGAGCTCGATGTTGTAGCCCTCGCTGCGCAGCCTGTGCTCGGCAAGGGCGCCGAACGTCGCTTCCTGGCTGACCTGCGCGCCCTCCACCATGGAGTCGCCGAGAAGGCCGACGCGAACGGTCCCCTTCGGCTTGACTACTGTGCGCTCCACGTCACGCAAGCCGAGGGAGTTGACGCGAATGCGCGCGCGATGTTCACGCGACCAGATGCCCACCGCTCCGGGAGTGGAGTCGAAGCCGAACTCGTGATCGGGCTGCCCGAGAATGGGCTCAACGACCGGTAAGATCCGCCATAGCGGCGTCCATTCGATAAGGCGCAGGCCGGAGTCGAACAGCAGAAGCGACAGCACACAGCCGAGAAGGAAAGGCGCCACGGTCGAGCGCCTCAGGCGGCGCGGATCACGCGGCATCGGTCGCTCAGCAAGAGCGGATGCGGTTGTGCGGGCGGGAGTCAAAGCTGAGGTGGCATGCCAAGCAGTGTTCGACGCAGGAGTAACGCACCGCCTGCGTTCTTGCAATCACGCCGGAAAAATTGCATTGATGCGGGAGCCGCATGACCCGGGAGAATGTACGTTCTCCGGGCGTCTCATCACTCACGCGGCACGCTAGTTCAATCGACGCGAGCTCCTGCGTGAAATCGAACCCTACCGAGTCCGAGATCCGTGATTGGTGCGTAGCGTATCTCGCCAAGAGCTTGAAGCTGTCGGCGGAACGCATCGATCCCCAGGCGAAATTTGCCAGGTTGGGGATGGATTCCGCAGCCTCTGTGTTCCTCGTTGCGGAGCTGGAGGACTGGCTCGGGCTCGATCTCAGCGTCGAGCTCATATTCGAGCATCAAACACCGGCCGCACTGGCCCGCTATCTGGCTGAGTGTTGCGCGGGGCAAAAGAGCGCGACCAGTTGAACGATCTGCATGCTGGATAGGCGTCGGCTGCCTTTTACCTCTCTCGTCGAGTTGCTCGGCCGCCGTGCAGCCGAGCAGGCCGACGAGCGCGGCTACGTGTTTCTGTCGGATAGGGGTGAGGAAGAAGCGGCCTTGACCTTCGGCGAGCTGCAACGCCGCGCCGGCGCGGTCGCCACAGGTCTGCTTCAAAGCAGCAATCCCGGCGATCGAGCGCTGCTGCTGTTCGGACCGGGACTGGACTTCATCATCGCGTATTTCGGCTGCGTTCTTGCCGGCGTGATCCCGGTGCCAATGATGTTGCCTCGACGCAACAGCTCGCTCGATTCGAGCGCGAGCATTGTTGCCAACTGCACTCCTCGCTTTGTCATGACAAACGCGCGGGTGCGCACCGCCAGGCCAGATCTGGAAGATCGCTTTAGTCGGCTACAGATGCAGTGGTTCACTGTGGATGAGGCGGTAGCGCCATCGGGCGAAGCGGAGCGGGAGATGCCGATGCCTCGTCCCGATGATATTGCCTTCCTGCAATACACATCAGGTTCGACCTCGGATCCCAAGGGGGTCATGGTCACGCACGGCAATCTGATTGAAAATCTGGAAATGCTTCGGCTGGTCCTGGGCAACACTCGGCGGTCGACTTATGCGAGCTGGGTTCCGCTGTATCACGACATGGGCCTCATTGCGAACGTTCTGCAGTCCCTGTACCTCGGTTCGCTCTGTGTCTTGATGGCACCGTTGACATTCATGCAGCGGCCTCTCAGCTGGCTGCGCGCCATTCATCAGTATCGGGCCGAATTGGCAGGAGCACCGAATTTTGCTTTCGATCTATGCGTTCAGCGATTTCGCCCCGATCAAATGCAGGGGGTCGATCTGTCATGCTGGAAGGTGGCTTTCAACGGCGCTGAACCGATACGGGCCGATACTATCGAACGCTTTACCGCGACGTTCCGCCCCTATGGATTCGATCCCGGTGCGATGCATCCACAGTACGGAATGGCCGAAGCGACCGTCTTTGTCTCGTCAGGGCACAGAGCCGACGGCACAGTGATCCGCCCCATCAGCGTCGATGCGTTCAGACGCCATCAGATTGCAGCCCCTGCCGGCAGGGACGACACGATTCGGGTGGTCGGCTGCGGAAAGAACGTCCCCGGGCAACGGATCGCCATCGTGGATACGCAGACGGGATGTCGGTTGCCACCGGATTGCATCGGCGAAGTGTGGCTCAGCGGTCCGCATATCTGCAAAGGCTATTGGCGAAATCCGGAGGCCACCAGGGAAACCTTCGAGGCGCGCATCGAGGGCGAAGAGGACAGCGAGCCTTGGCTGCGCACCGGCGATCTCGGCTTCCTGGATGCGGCCGGAGAGCTGTTCATCACCGGCCGCCACAAGGACATGATGATTGTGCGTGGCATGAATTACTATCCCCAGGATATCGAGAGGACGGTTTACGACAGCCATCCGGCCTTGCGCCGGCACTGCGGAGCCGCCTTCTCGGTGCTCACCGACAGCGGAGAGAAAGTCGTGCTGGTACAGGAGGTAGAACGCACCCATCGGCGCTTACTCGACATCGAGGAGATCATTGCGTGCATCCGGGAGGCGGTCGCGAATGAACACGAGATCGCGCTCGACACGATTGTGCTGATTCGCCCCGGCACAATTCCGAAGACCACTAGCGGAAAGATTCAGCGCAGTCTCGCTCGGCAGATGTGGTTGCAGAATTCACTCGAGCCGATCGACGTAGCGCAGATTTGGGCGTAGATAGAGACACGCAAACGAGCTCATCTTGAAATCGAGACTTAGCGAGTCGGACATCATCGGCGTCGAGCTCATTTTCGACCATCAAACACCGGCCGTACTGGCCGGCTATCCGGTGGCGACTTGCGCTGCCCAGAAAACTGCGATCAGCTGAACGATTGGCATGCTGGATAAGCGTCGCCTGCCCTTTGGCTCCCTTGTTGATTTGCTCGGTCATCGCGCCGCCGAGCAGCGCGACGAGCGCGCCTATGTGTTTCTGTCTGACAAGGGAGATGAAGAAGCGGCCTTGACATTCGGCGAGCTGCAACGATGCGCGGGCGCGGTGGCTGCACGCCTTCGACAAGGCAGCGCTCCGGGCGATCGTGCGCTCTTGCTGTTCGGGCCGGGGCTGGATTTCATCATCGCATATTTCGGGTGTGTCCTCGCAGGCCTGATCCCGGTTCCGATGATGCTGCCTCGGCGCAACAGCTCGCTCGATTCAAGCGCTACCATCGTTGCCAGCTGCGCCCCACGCTTTCTTATGACAAGTGCGCGGGTGCGCACCGCCAGGCCGGACGTGATCGAGCGATTCAGTGGACCACAGATGCAATGGTTCACGGTGGATCAGGCGGAGCAATCAGGCGAAGCGGGGCATGGCCTGCCGATGCCCAGCCCCGATGATATCGCTTTCCTGCAATACACGTCAGGCTCGACCTCGGATCCCAAGGGAGTCATGGTCACCCACGGAAATCTGATCGAAAACCTGGAAATGATTCGGCTAACGCTGGGCAACACCCGACGGTCGACCTATGCGAGCTGGGTCCCGTTGTATCACGACATGGGACTCATCCTGAACGTTCTGCAGTCACTGTACCTCGGTTCGCTCTGCGTGCTGCTGGCACCGGTAACATTCATTCAGCGGCCTCTGAGCTGGCTGCGCGCCATTCATCAGTATCGGGCTGAAGTCACCGCAGCGCCGAATTTCGCTTTCGATCTGTGCGTCCAGCGATTTCGCGCCGATCAAATGCAGGGTATCGATCTGTCATGCTGGAAGCTGGCCATCAATGCCGCTGAACCGGTACGGGCTGACACGATCGAGCGGTTTACCACCACCTTCAGCGCCTATGGCTTCGACCCGCATGCCATGCGGCCGCTTTACGGCATGGCCGAAGCTACCTTGCTGATCTCGTCAACCCGCAGAGGCGCAAACACGGTGATCCGCCCGGTCAGTATGGATGCGTTCCGGCGTAATGAGATTGCAGCGCCTGCCGGCGCGGAGGATACACAGCGGGTAGTCGGCTGCGGGGAAAACATTGTCGGGCAGCGGATTGCAATCGTGGATCCGCAGACGCGACGTCGCCTGCCTCCAGACCGCATCGGTGAGGTCTGGGTGGGCGGTACCCACATATGCAAGGGGTATTGGCGAAATCCGGAGGCCACCAGGGCGACGTTTGAAGCGCGCATCGAGGGCGATGACGACAACGAGTTCTGGTTGCGCACCGGCGATCTCGGCTTCCTGGATGCGGCCGGAGAGCTGTTCATCACCGGCCGCCACAAGGACATGATCATAGTGCGCGGGATGAACTACTACCCACAGGACATCGAGAATACCGTCTACGACAGCCATCCCGCGTTGCGCCGGCACTGTGGCGCCGCCTTCTCGGTGCTCACCGACAGCGGAGAGAAAATCGTCCTGGTACAGGAGGTGGAACGCACCCATCGGCGTGACCTCGACCTCGATGAGGTCGCTGCGTGCATCCGCGAAGCGGTGGCGAATGAACACGAGATCGCGCTCGACACGATCGTGCTCATTCGCCCCGGCGCAATTCCGAAGACGACGAGCGGAAAGATTCAGCGCAGTCTCGCCCGGCAGATATGGTTGCAGAATTCGTTCGAGCCGATCGACGCAACGCAGATCTAGGGCGTAATGGCGTTCAATTCGCTCGCCTATGCACTTTTGCTGGCGTGCAGCGTCGCCTGGGTGGCGAGGGGTCCCCGTCCGGCGCTGATGCTGATCATTGCGAGCCTTGTGTTTTACGCCGCGGCCGGCCTGTTCGACATGACTGTGTTCCTGGCTGCGGTCGTGCTGAACTGGCTCATTCAGGTTTTCATTCCAGCTGACCGAAGGCGCATTGTCTGCGCAGTTGCCGTCAATATCGGGCTGATCGGCTGGTTCAAGTACCGCAATCTGCTCCTGGGAGAAACGGGCCTAGCCGGGAGCTATGTAGATACCACCCTGCCTCTCGGTATCTCGTTCTACAGCTTCCAAGCTCTGGCCTACCACATCGACGTAGTGCGGCGCCGGAGCGGGCAGGCTCGTTCATTCCCCGAGTTCTTTCTGTTCAAAGCACTATTCCCGCAGCTCATCGCCGGCCCGATCGTTCGGCCGAGACAGACCTTGCCGCAGATCCAGCGGCTGTTCGACGGCAAGCAGCGGCGACTTCGGCTGCTTGCCTTCGGCCTTGGATTGATCGTGGTGGGCCTGACCAAAAAGGTGGTGCTGGCCGACAGCCTGGCGCCTCTGGTCGATGACATTTTTGCCGCGCCGCCTGACGGCGCCTATTATGCCTGGCTCGGGGCGGTGCTGTTCACATTCCAGATCTATTTCGATTTTTCCGGATACTCGGATATCGCCATTGGCTCCGCATATCTTTTGGGAATACGGCTTCCGAGGAATTTCGCTACGCCCTTCCTGGCGACTGACATCGCCGAGTTGTGGCAGCGCTGGCATATCACGCTCACGCGATTCCTGCGCGACTATGTGTTCGTTCCGCTTGCTGACATCAGGATTGCGGCGCGGCGCTACCGCACATCTCAACACTTTGCCGCCCTTGTTGTGACCATGACCTTGTGCGGTCTCTGGCATGGCGCGGGCCTCAATTTCATCATTTGGGGCACCTTGCAAGGCGGCGCGATGGTGCTGGCAGGCCTGTGGTCGCGGTATTTTCGGCCGGTCCCGGCATGGATCGGGTGGGCGGCCACCTTCACGTTTTTTGCCATGAGCCTCGTGATCTTCCGCTCGACCAGCCTCCCATATGCGTTCGACTATCTCGCCACCATGGCTTCCTTCCGTGGCGGCTTGCCGGGCGGAGCAGACGATGCCGCCCCGGTCTGGGAGGTTGTGGTTGGGCTCACTGGCTTATTTGCTCTGCAGGGCGTCGAAGCGTATCTGCAGCGGCCTGCATTTCTTTACGTCCTGCGTCGTTGGGATGGATCGCTCCTGCGCGGCTTGCTCACCGGATTGGCGCTGCTCATTATTCTGCTTCCGAGCAACAACGCGAACCCGTTCATTTATTTCCGGTTTTAGTGAACGCCGGGGGTTTCGGCGCTGCCAGAGCGGGATGACCTTTCTTCGAATAGTCATCGCTCTAGCGTCTTGTTGAGCATGTCCTTTCGCAAAACCGGTTTCACTTTTGCTGGACATTCTCTAGTGCCGGTGAGCTTCGTGCACTTTGCCTATTTCAGAGCAAAGCCGCGGAACCAGTCTACAAACGACGTAATTCCGTCCCTGATCGACGTGTTGGGTCGAAATCCCACGGCCTCATAAAGAGCTGAAACATCCGCGAAGGTCTCCGGCACGTCTCCCGGCTGCATCGGCAGGAGCTCCCGGGTCGCGGACTTGCCGAGGGTCTGCTCAATGAGGTGCACGACTTCATTGACCTCGACCGACTTGTTGTTGCCGATGTTATAGACGCGCCAGGGAGCTTGGCTGCTGGCGGGGTCAGAGTGATCGGCATCCCACATTGGATCCGTCGCCGGCGGGCGGGGGACCAAGCGGGCAACCGCCTCCACGACGTCGTCGATGTAGGTGAAGTCCCGCCGCATTTGGCCGTGGTTGAACAGTTTGATCGGCCGTCCATGCATGATGGCGTCGACGAACAGCCAAATCGCCATGTCGGGACGGCCCCATGGTCCATAGACCGTGAAGAATCGCAAGCCTGTGGCGGGCAAGGCAAAAAGGTGCGCGTAGGCATGCGCCATGAGCTCGTTGGCTTTTTTTGTGGCGCCGTACAGATTGAGCGGGTGATCGACATTGTCCGACGTTCGAAACGGCATGCGCCGATTGGCGCCGTAGACCGAGGACGACGAGGCATAGAGCAGATGCCGACATTGCGAATGCCGGCAGCCCTCCAGCACGTTGAGAAAGCCGACCAGATTGGCATCAACGTAGGCATGCGGCTCGCTCAGCGAATGCCGCACTCCGGCCTGCGCGGCGAGATGCACAACATAGGGGAAAGGTTCCGTCGCAAACAGCTCCGATATGGATTTGCGGTCGGCGACGTCCAGCTGTTTGAACGCGAAATTCGGAAACGCTGCGAGCTCGGCAATCCGCGCCGCTTTCAGGCGGGGATCGTAGTAGGGATTGCAGTTATCGAGGCCGGTAACCGCGTGACCTTCAGACAGCAGTCGGCGAGCGACGTGCATGCCGATGAAGCCGGCGGCGCCGGTGACCAGAACTCTTTCGCCCACGTTCAACTCCTTCACCGGTCGGCAACGCACGCGGCCTTTGCCTATAGGGGCGGGTTTGAAACCCGCCCCTATAATTATCGTTCAGGCTCGGCCGGTGCTCTTCGTGCCGCATGCCGGCCGAAATGCCAAGAGTGAGGCGTGCGAAGGCTTCCAGCCGCTCACGACTGAGCGGCTTGTCGTGAACGTTCTCGGCTGGGCCAGGGCCGGGCAAACGGCCGCGCTACACCTCGGCGCCGCACTGAGCTGCGGGCACTCAGTGCGCCTCGCTCCCCAAGCTCGAGAATGCGATGTAGGTAGTGCGCACGCGTGACCGCAAACCGTCCTCGCTGCTGAGGAGTTCAGCCTGTGGAGCTTGCCTACAATCTCGATGCGGCGTTTACCCAATGGGTCGTAAGGCAAGGCTACCTGCAAGAGCCGTTTGTTCTCGTCGATGTCGGCGTGCAACACGGCGAGCACCCACGGTGGCATCAGCTCGGCGATCACCTCATCGTGCATGGGTTCGACGCGATCGCAGAGGCGGTAGACGAGCTTGCGCGGCGCAATCTGGGAAAGCGCAATCGCCATTATCACTGGATTGCGGCCGGTGCGTTGGATGAAGAGCGCGCCTTCTATTTCAATCTCGCCAACCCGACCGCGAGCTCCATGTATCCGCATGGCGACAGCCGGTTCGATACCGTCGCGGGGCAGGAGCTGCGCAAGGTTCAGGTGCGCCGCCTGGACACGCTGTTCGCGCAAGGCGTGCTCCCGCGCGCGGACTTCCTCAAGGTCGATGTGGAGGGCTTCGAGCAGGACGTATTGCGCGGGGCCGACACGCTGATTGCGGCGGGAGTGCTGGGGGTGGAAGCCGAGAGCAATTTCGGCATCAGTCCGACCTATCCCAAAGGGCATCTTGCCACCCTGCAGCAGATGCTTTTGCAACACCGGCTGCTTGTGTTCGATATCGGATTCAATCGCATTCCCCGCGCGAGCTTCCAGCGCGCCCTCGTGCGCAGCGGCCGCAAGGCGATCGTTGGCGAGGACCGTGTCGGCAAGCCGGCCAAGCTGGACGCCCTGTTTTGCCGCGATGCCATCGAGGAGACGGATCACCCGGAGAACTATCAGACGGCCTCCCGGCCTTTGACCCTCGACCAATTGATCAAGCTGATGATCGTGTACGAGCTGCACGGCCTCAACGACATCGCCGTGGATACGCTCGAGCGGTTTGCCGACCGGCTGAAAGTAAGGCTCGATAGCGAGCATGCGATCCGACTGCTGGCCGATCCCCATTGTCGGCCGGGTCCGCTGCGCCGGTTCGTGCGCAACGCGCGGCGGTCTGCGAAACGGCGCATGCGCAATGCCATAGGTATTGCCAAGTAGGGACGTCGAAGCAGCGCCGATTGGGTTCGTTCTGCCAGAACCTGCGATTGAGGTTGTATCGCGCAAAGGGCACATCCGACCATCAGCATGGCCTGGCGGTGGAACTGGAACTTTGGGTTCGTTCTGCCGAAAGTGGGCATTTGCTTGCATGTCAGTTTCTCTGCAGCTGATAGGTGGTGCTCAGGCGGCGGCGGGCCGCTTTTTTTGCCCGTTTTTCCGGTTGGCCTCTTCGATTTGGTCTTCGACCTCCTTTCGGCTCCGTTGTCAGGCTGCCCAGCTGTCGCAGGGGTCAGCTTTCGCCGCCTTGTCGGACGGGGTGCCATGCGGTGGTGGGGTGGATTGCGCAGCCTCGTCCGCAAAAGCGGGTGGCGGCACAGCGAGCCGCGGCACGGCTTCGAGCACCTCCTCTGAGGAGGCCATCGGCAGCTCGGCTCGTGCAGCCTCATCCGCAGGAACGGGCGGCGGCACAGTGAGCTGCGGCACGGCCTCGAGGGCTTCGTCCGATGGGGCCATCGGCGGCTCAGTTGGCGCTGCCTCGTCCGCATGAATGGGCGACGGCACGGCGCCGACGGCTTTGCCCCGAGGAGGCGGTCGGCGGCGCGAGGTGCATGGCCCCGTGCGCGGGAGCGGGCCGCGCCACGGCGTCGACCGCTTCGCCCGAGGAGGCGATCGGCAGCGCGAGGTGCATGGCCTCGTGCGCGGGAGCGGGCCGCGCCACGGCGTCGACGGCTTCGCCCGAGGAGGCGGTCGGCAGCGTGAGGTGCATAGCCCCGTCCGCGGGAGCGGTCAGCGCCACGGCGTCGACCGCTTCGCCCGAGGAGGCGGTCGGCGGCGCGACGTGCATGGCCCTGTCCGCGGGCGCGGGCCGCGCCAC
>Ga0185299_10000565_pt1 | contig 95173 bp, 76 predicted proteins | sample PaiPotPPA55metaG_FD_128002 | JGI IMG/M metagenome (GOLD analysis project Ga0185299, IMG submission 128002) | Iron sulfur acid spring bacterial and archeal communities from Banff, Canada, to study Microbial Dark Matter (Phase II) - Paint Pots PPA... ... | reverse complement strand
TGCCGTGATTGCCGACGTAGTTTACCGTGAGCACCATCGAATTACTCAACTCTCTCTGGACCTGGAAGTTCCACTCCTGGAATTGGGGAGAGTGGAGCTTGCCGCTGAGAGCGGTGAACGCGGGAGCCGCGAACACCGATCCTAGCGCTGCCAGTTGCGAAGATATCTGGCTGTAGGTCTTGCTGAGACTGAAGGCGTTCGCGGACGCCTGCCAAATTGCGGCGCCGCCAGCAGGGCCTGGATCAAAGACCGCTACGCCCGCTGAAGGACGAACACGAATTCCAACCGAAACCGGGGGATTGGCCAACAGGTCATCCACCAGGCCGGCCGCTAGATTGTCGTAGAAGATACCGAATCCGCCGCTGATCACCGTCTTCTTGTCGTTAAAGGGCGACCAACTGAAACCGATGCGTGGCGACCAATTGATATTGTCCGTAGATGGATAGGCCTGGTGCAGACCCGACGCGATGTCACTGCTGTAGGGGACGTTCCCGGGATTGGCACTGGCAAAACTGGGAAGAGTGGAAACCGGGCCGATGAAGTTCGCGAAGCAGTTGAATTGGCACACGGGGTTGGAATTGTGCTCCGCCCGGAGTGCGATGGTGAGCTTCAGGTTCGCGGTTGCGGACCATTCGTCCATGGCATACAGTCCCATGCCCCAAAGCGCCACCGGAACATCGCTCGCCAGGTTTAATGCCTTGCGGTACTGGTAACCGAGGCCGTTCACGAAGTTCTGAAGTCCATTGGTGGTGTACCCGAAATAAACGGCGGGAGAGTTATAGAAGAAGTTGTGGTCGCTGACATCGTAGCGGCGGTAGTTCACTCCAAACTTGAGATTGTGCTTTCCCCTGCTCAACGTGTAGTCATCAATGATCTGATATTGCGAGACATTGCGGCCCTGCGGGAATTCACGTATGGGGTTGAAGTTAGAGTAGAACGGAACCGATCCCGAGGTTTGGATGTCGTAAGGGAACGTGGCGACAGCTTGCGGCCCTTGCGCGAACAGGGCCTTGTAGTAGCTGAAAGTGCCCATGAATGAGTTCGTGGCGTGAGGGCCGAAGATGTGCGTTTCATTGAGCTGGCTATCCCAGGAGGGCTGAGGTGAAAGCGCGTCGAAGGCGGGGTTGATCGGAGACAGACTCGTAGGTTGTACGCCGCGATCCTGCTTATAGCGGAAGTAAATATTGTCCTTATCGCTAATGTGGTGGTCGACGCGGAATGCCAAGATCCACTCTTTCGCTAGTGCGGTGGGAGTTGCTTCGAACCTCGCCGCGCACGCTTGCGTGGACGGGTTGAAACCGGGTAGGACCAGAGAATTACAAGCACTCGTATTGGTGAGTGGCTGCGCAGCGGCAGCTCCCGGAGCGCCAGTCCAAAGACCCAATAACTTCTGGTAGGTGGCGGCTTCGCTGGGTTGCTTGGCTTGGACATTGGCTAGAACCGCATTGGCGAACGCCGTGGTCGGAATGGTTACGGAATCGACGTTCGGTAGGACGAAGTGCATTCCTTCGTTGTCGAAGAAGAAGAAGGTCTTGTTCTTAAAGATCGGCCCGCCGACAGAATCGGCCCACTGGTTGGCATTGGCGAATGGCCGAGGAGTGTAGCCATTGATGCTGGAATTGTTAAACCAGTCGTTTGAATTCATCAACCGCCCATTCCACAAGTACTGGACGTTCCCGTGAAATTCGTTGCTGCCGGACTTAGTCACGTAACTCACCTGTGCGCCGGAAAGCTGACCGAATTGGCCAGAATATGGGTTGGCAATGACGGAGACTTCCTGTATCTCGTTTTGGCCCAGGGTGAGGTTGGTGGCGCCCGAGTTGTTGATGTTGAAATACGGGTCCATGTCGTTCTCACCGTTGATGGTAAACAGATTCGAGGTCGCCGGCAGGCCGTTCATGGTGAAGTTGCCATAGCCCCCGGTGTTGTTGACCACTACGCCGGGAGCGGTGAAAGCGATGTTGGTAATGTCACCGCCGGCGCTCGGCAGAAGCTGCACTTGAGTGTATGTGAAGTTCGTGTTCTGGCTGGGAGACTCACTGATCAGCGGGGCGGCTTCATTTACCTCGACGGTCTGTGTGGCTTGGCCGACTTGCAGCTCCAGCGGAACGGTGGCGATTTGGCCGACAGCCACATCCACCGGACGCTCGACGTTCTGGAAACCGGTCTGAGTGGCGCTGACTAAATAGCGGCCAGGTTTTAAGAGGGTAAACCTGTAATCGCCCGCCTGATTCGTCTGCGTCGTTTGCGTGGCCCCGGTGTCAAGACTCTTCAGGGTGACGGTCGCACTCGCTACAACTGCGCCACTCGGGTCCGTGATGTTGCCCGCGATGTCGCCAGTCTGCAAGGATTGAGCTGACAATTGTGTGCCCAGCCCAACAGTCAGTAACAGAACAGTCACGGCTAACAATGCCGTTAGGAGCTTCCTCAAATAAACAGCCATTAATTCCTCCCCATTCAAGCGCAAGATGTTTTTGGTCCTATAGCGATGCTATTTTTGTCCTACAACTCTTGGCGTTAGGCACCCTTGTTTCCAAACGCAAAGTTTGCAAAACAACAAGTTGGCTCGTTATATACCAAGCACTTGCAGAGGAGTGAATTTTTGGGGGATACGGTTTCCAGTAGATCGTGAGGCAGGACTTCTATAAACGGAAGCAAGAGTGATACGCCGAAGCGGTAGCGCTCCGGCGTATCGTGTAAGCGGTCGAACGTTTCTAAAACCGGATTATCCCCTTGATTTCGACGAACCGCGGCGAGCTGCCGGCTCCGACGAACGAACCCAGCAGGCTGGTAGGAGGTGCTACCGCTGCGATGCTGGAGCCAAACTGCGAACTGGAGATGTCATTGACCGGTTGGTCGAAATTCGCGTGATTGAACGCGTTGTAGGCCTGCGCGCCAAAGGAGAACGTGAGATGCTCGCGAATCCGGACGTCCTTCATAAGGGCGATGTCCACGTCAAAGAAATGCGGCCCGTGGATCGAATTGCGTCCCATGGTCCCAAAGCCGGTTGGGAAACCCGTGACGGCTGCGCTGGGGACAAATTGCGAAGTGCTGAGACAAGGGGAATTCACCGCGCTGGTGCAGCTTCCTGAAACATGTCCCACCGGCGAGGCGAAAATCACTCCGTTGTAATTTAATCCAAGGAGAGTACCGAGCGCGCTGTTGTCGACGACTGAGAATGGCAATCCGCTGCGCAAGAACCAATTGCTCGAGAGCGTCCAACCTCCAAACACTTGGTTGGGCCCGCGATGGAATCCGGCATGGCGGAACATGTCAGTCATTACAAAACTCGCGCTGAAGTAGTGGCGGACATCGTAATCGGCGTCTCCGCGGTTGCCCCGGACATTAAATGGGTTCTGCAGCAATGTCACACTGGGGTCGGTGGCCACAATAGCGAAGGGCTCATTGATGACGCCGCCGTTGGAGACATCGTCGATAGCATGGCTCCAGGTGTAGTTCAGGTTGAAGCTCAAGCCCGCGGAAAGACGCCGCTGCAAACTGATGGTTAGCCCGTTGTAACTCGCGGTGCCGGCCGAAAGGTATTGCACAACGGTGCCAAGCGCTGCGTTGGCGGGGGCTGTGGGTAAACCAGCGAAACCATTCGGGCAGACCGACGGCGGGCAATAACCGTTCAGCCCTTCATCTCCAACGGGGATGTGGGCTCCGTGCATGCCCGAATAATTGAGGGTTAACAGCATTTTTGCCCCAATGGATTGCTGGACTTCGAAATTCCACTTATAGTAAGTCGGTTGATTGAACGTGTTCGGGAAGTTGAACACTGTCGGAGGAGCGAATCCAGGAACCGATTGGGAAATGGAGTTAAAGCTACCGCCATTCTTGAATTGCGAAAGCAGAGCTTGATTGGCCGCTGAGGCAGTTGTGAAAAGGCTGCCCTGCGCGCCAGGCGCCAGCGTGCCATTTCCTACCGTGAAGGCATTCAGGCCAGGAGCATTGAACGCCGCATCCTCGGCCAGGCCTCCTGGGAGTTCGTCGGCAAAGATGCCGAAACCGGTACGGATGACCGTCTTGTCGCTGTGGAACGGTCTCCAGGCGACTCCAATCCTGGGCTCCCAGACGATCGCCTTGGTATTGGCGTATGCATTGTGTTGGCCCGAAACGATGAATTGGTTGTACGCCGTAGATGCCGCGTTAGGGTTGGGCGCGCCCGTGAAGGCTGTGGCCAGGCGCGAGAAGCAGTTGGCATCGCAAGTTGGATTGGCATAGTTTTCAAGCCGAAGGTTCAAGGAAACAGTGAGGCGGTCGGAAACTCTCCAATCGTCGGCGATGTAACCACCGATGGTATTGAATTTAAGACCTTGCTCGGCCGAGGAAGGAAATGCCTGATTCAGAGACGTATCCGCTCCGCCTCCATTGAAGAAGTCGGGCAAAGACGTGTTGATCGCCCCGTGAATAGGACCGGCGAGTGCATTGAAATCCAAATCTGTGATGGTGTCGTGCAACCAGCTAACGCCCGCGCGAAACGTGTGCTTACCTCGGATATGGGAAAAGTCATCTGTGACTTGATATTGGAATACGCGCCTTCCCTGCGGAAAGAAGAAGCCCGGAGGAAAAGGCGGCTCTCCCCAGGCGCCGATCGGCGAGAAGGGTGTACCTGAGAAACCTAAAAAGGTCGGCAGAGCTGAAAGAGCCCCGTTGGGATCGGCTGGCACGAATACGGCGGCATAGAAAAGGACCGACGCGCCGAATTGGTTCACCGTGTTCGGGCCGAAGACATGCGTCTCAGAAAGCTGGGCGGACATTTGAGGCTGGTTGCTCTGCTCGTTAAACGTGGGGCCAAACGGACTCGTGTAAGTGGGCTGGAATCCGTTGTCTCGCAGTATGCGGATGTAGCCGCGGTCGGTATCGCTGAAGATGTGGTCGACTCGGGCTGACCACTGGTATTCGTGATTGAGATTGGGAGGCGTGGTTCGGAACTGTAGAGCGCAGGGCACGCCGGCCGGCAACCCGGTGAAGGTTCCACAACCGCCGGCGCCGTCGGAGGTTACCGGCGCTGCACTGCCCACCCCGGGCGCGCTGTTGTAGACCTTAAAGACTTGTTGATAAAACGGGATCTCAGCCGCGTGGCCGTTTCCCGCGAGATTGGCCAAGGTTGCCGTCTGAAATTGCGGGCTCGGAACCAGCGTAAGGTTGGCCGCGGTAGGCAGAAGATTGCGAAGGCCTTCGTAATCCACGTCAAAGAAGGTGCGGTTCTTGATGATCGGACCGTGAACACCAGTCGCCCACTGGTTGAAGTTATTGAAAGGTGTCGGCGCGCCAACGGTATTACTGAAAAACTGGTTGGCATTCAGCGCACGCCCATTCCAGTTGTAAATTGCGTCTCCATGAAACTGATTCGTTCCCGATTTTGTGATATACGCGACCTGAGATCCGGCAAATTGCCCATATTGCCCGGAGTACGCATTGTTTATCACATTTGCTTCGGCGATATCGTTGGAACCCAGCAGAAGGTTGGAAGCGCCGCTATTGTTGAGGCTCAAGAAAGGATCGTTATAATTTTGGCCGTTGATGGTGAATAGGTTGGATGTTCCCGGCATGCCATCGGCGGAGAAATTCCCATAGCCCGCTTGGGTGTTCATTACTACGCCTGGCGCTGTTTGTGCGACATAGGTGAGATCGCCGCCTGGGTTAGGCAGGTTCTCAATCATTTCCTGACTGAAACTTGTGGATACGTCGGCGTTTTCAGTCTGAAGGGCGGTTGACCCTTCCACCACTTCCACGGTTTGGGATGCACCGGCCAACGCCAGTTGAAGGCTCACCGGCGTCGGCTGCCCAGAAGTGACAACCACCCCGGGACGCTGCTGGGTTTGAAAGCCGTTAGCGCTGACGGTTACCTTGTAAGTACCCGGCTGGATAAATGCGAATCGATAACTTCCATCCGTATTCGTGGTTGTTTTTGAGGATGCATTGGTGTTGACGTTCGTCAGGGTTACAGTGGCATTCGGTATAGCAGCCCCGCTTGGATCGGTGACAGTTCCCGTGACATCGCCAGAAGTAAGCGATTGGGCCGAACAGTGGATGCTGAACGCAGTAAGTAAGCAAAAGCTCGATAGCAGCAGAAACAATTTTCGCAACATTTTTAGGCTCCTACAAACATGGTCGATTTCGTTTTGACGCGGATACAAACTTGCCTCTTCTCCGCACGTTGGCTTCCGCTTTGAGAATCGAAATCCATTGTTCTGCCCTGCAACAAGTTGGAACGGAGACATTCGCGTTGCCTGCAGCAGGCTGACAACAAATATGTCGATTGGTAGAAAATCGCTATGCTTATTTGGAATCTAAAAAGTGCAGTTAGCGATAACTTACTAGTGTTTTATTTGAATTTAAAACTTTTTATAAAAACAATAACATCCCTGTGAATGGTCGCGCCGCGGTCATCCGATCCCAATGCTCATGTTGAGCAGCAGATCATTCAGCGCTTTCTCGAATGGCGGAGTGGAAGCGAGCTGGCACAGCCGGCCGCCTTCGTCGATGTCGAGCGCCAGGCGATCATCCAGAGCCTTGGACTGGTGTTGAAACGCCAGCGTGAGCTCGCCAAGGGCGTGTGAGAAATCCCGATTGTCCGCAAACCAACAGGCTAGTTCGTAGTGAATCTCAGAGGCAGTTCGCGAATCCGGCAGCGCCAGCGATAGCGCACGGCCCAAGTAAAAACGCTGGCGAGTTTTATCGCTGGCAGCGTAGAGCTCGGCGAAGCGTCGATACAATCCGGCCAGGGAAGAGCCGGTTTGCGCCGCTCCGATCAATTCCAGATATGCCGCGGCGCCCTCGTAATGCAACAGCTCCAGCTTCGCCTGGCTGTCCAGTGCCGCGGCATTCCACTTCGCGATCTTCCGGAGGATCGCATCCACCTGGACTTCCAGATTGGGATGGGTTTCGAGATTGGGGGATGCTGCTTGGTCCGCGCTCTGCGGCTGCGGACGCGCGCGCAATGCTTCGCGCGCTTCCTCTTGCAACGAGCGAAGCTCACCGACCGCCGCCCCAAGTTGATCGCGAATCTCGGCGATGGATCGATCCGCTTGCCGGGCGAAACTCATCGCGCTCGAGTAAGACGACAATGCGAACACGATCGCATACAGGCTGCAGCTCGCCAGCAGAATCCCTACCAGAAGCTCGAGGTCGCCAGAGTGCTGATCCAGTATGGGCTGTGCTGAAGCGAAGTCCCAAAACAGATAGATGGCCATCGCCAGCACCGCGAGCGATGCCACCAATACGGTTACGAGCGTAACTTTGCGAAGTGTGACCATCCGCCAGTTACATTGTATAGCCCCTGCGGCCTACGGCCAGTAAGTTAATCGTACTGGTACGGCTCATCCAATACTGGAGGAACATCAACGATCACAAGGGGTTGCGAATCGCCAAGGGGAGCGGGTTGGTTACTTCCGAGCGCCGCGCTGCGGTTTCTTCAATCTCGATTGCCGAAGCTTGCGTCCCTTCCGCTTGGGCTTGCTAATGATGAAGGTCCCGCTGCCGTGATACTCAGCCGAATATTCTTTCTCGTTTACCATGAAGGTTCATTGTCGCATGAAACGATTGCTTGCATGCTTGCTCCTGACCGCGCTGCTTCTCGGCGCCGCCGAATGGCCGCTGTTCTCAGAGATTGGAACCATCGAACAAGGGCTGTCGGAGATCACAGGTCTCCCCTTCACGCGCCACGTTCCTTACGCGCTGATCAATAAGCAGCAGCTTCGCCGGTATCTTGAAGATCGCATCAAGGAAATCAAACCGGCCGATATCCGCGCCGAGGAGTTAACCCTAAAGCTGCTGGGACTGATCCCGCCGGATTTCGACCTACGGCAGAACACGGTGGATCTGCTCACCGAGCAGGCCGCGGCCTTCTACGACTACAACAAGCGGAAGCTGTTCGTGCTGGAGGGATCGGACGCGGGGTCGGAGGAACGAATGGTGCTGGTTCACGAGCTGGCGCACGCGCTGGCGGACCAGCATTTCCCGCTGCGAAAATACATCCGCGAGGGTTCGCAAAGCGACGACGGATCCACGGCCCGGCTGGCCGTGATGGAAGGCCAAGCGACTTGGCTGATGGCCGCGTATTTGTCGAAGTTAGGCGGCGGCCAAGCCGAAGTCCCAGACTCCGTCTTGCAATTGATGACCAACACCGTCGACAGCTCGCCGGGGCAGTATCCGGTGTTCTCGCAAGCGCCGCCTTATATTCGCGATTCGCTGGTGTTTCCCTATAACGAGGGAATGCTGTTCCAGAACGCTGTTTTCAAGAAGCTCGGCCGCGAAGCGTTTTCGGAAGTCTTCCGGCGCCCACCTGTGAGCACCCAGCAGATCCTGCATCCTGACCGGTACCTATCTCATACAGCGCCTGTGATGCCTGATCCTCCGAAGGTGCCTGCACCCCGTCAAATGCACGAGCTGGGTGATGGAAGTCTGGGCGAGTTTGACTTTCGCGTGCTGCTCTCCCAATACACTACCAAGGAAGAAGGCGAGCAGGCGGCGACTCATCTAGCGGGCGGTTCTTATGCGCTGTTCGAGTACAAACACGACCAGCTCCCGTTGCTCGCGTTCGCGTCTACTTGGGATACCGAGGAGTCGGCTGGGAAATATCTCGAGCTCTACGGCCGCGTATTGCAAGGCAAATGGAAAAAACTCGAAATCATTTCCCAAACAGCGGCTGAGATCACCGGCCATGGCGACACTGGCTACTTCCGGGCCTGGAAAGACGGCGCCAGCGTCTATCACCTCGAAGGCCTCAAATCTCTGATTCAAGGCCCCCAATCTCCGGTACACTAATGTATAAGGAGATTCCGGATGCGTTTCCTGGCCGCGGCGGCCTTATTGTCCGCTGCTCTTACTTTGCAAGCGCAGGCCCCGCCCGTTCTGCGCCCTTCCCCCGAATTTGTAGTGAGGTTCCCTGACGGGAATCAAATGCCGATAAGCAGCCTGAAAGGGAAGGTGGTGGGACTCTTGTTCGTCCATACCACTTGCCCCCATTGCCAGCATGCTTCGCAGGTCTTCACCAAACTTTATCAGGAATATAAGGCGCGCGGTTTTGAACCCGTGGATGTGGCGTTCAACCCCATGGCCAACCTCTACGTGAAGGATTTCGTTAAGGACAACCAGATCGGCTACCCCGTGGGATTCGGCTCGCCCGACGACGTTTTGAAGTACCTGGGCTTCTCGGTGATGGAGCGTTACGTGGTGCCGCAGATCGTCTGGATTGATCGCCAGGGGAACATCCGATCCGAGACCCCTCCCATGGGCGATGAGAAGATGCTCCAGGAAAGCTACTGGCGCAACATGATTGAGACCTTGCTGAAGGAACCGGCCGAGCCGGCCAAAAGAGTTCCCACTAAGACCACCACGTCAGCTAAGCGGCCCAAGTCGGCCAGCTAACGTTCCTGCGCGACGGTATAATGACCTCAGTGCGCCCGTAGCTCAGTCTGGATAGAGCGTTTGCCTCCGGAGCAAAAGGTCGTAAGTTCGAATCTTACCGGGCGTACCAACATCAGGCGGCGCAAATGAAAATTCTCAGATCTATCCTTTTTCTACTTACGGCACTAGCGCTGGTTGCTGCGCCCTACCAAGCACCCAAAGCGTCGAAATCGCCAATTAGCTCCACTTCTAGCAAACTGATCGATATCAATTCTGCCTCACAGGACGATCTTAAGGCGCTTCCCGGCATCGGGGATGTGTACTCGGCCGCGATCGTCAAGAACCGGCCCTACGCCAACAAGAGCCAACTTGTATCGCGAAAAGTCATTCCGCAGGCGACTTACGATAAGATTTCAAGCCGGATTATCGCCAAGCAGAGCAAGTGAACTTAAACCGAGCCGCGCGCGTTAGCAAGCGGGAAATCGCCGTGGCGTCCAGAAAGGAGCTAGCCATGCATCGGAGAGAGTTTCTCTTATCAGCCTCCGCCGCCGCGACTGCGCTGACCGTACAGCGCATCTTCGGGGCCGAGCCGCGCTACAAGATTGGATATACCACCAATACCCGAGGTGTTGATCCGGCGACAACGTGGGCAGGCGACCCGTTCCGAGGTTTCACCGAAGCGCGAGAAGTCGGTTTCCATTATGTGGAGGCTTTCGCCACTTCGTTCAGCCAATTTTACCCGGACGACGTAGCGGGGCTGCGCAAGCGCATCGATGAGATAGGTGTCAAGTTCGCTGCCGTCACCGGCGGCGCGCGCGGCGGCAATACGCACTTTGAGGACCCCGCGGCGCGGCAGGCCGTTATCGAGAACCACTTGGGCGTAGTCCGCTTCAGCAAAAAATTCGGCTGTGATCATCAGAAGACCAACTTAGGTAGCCGTCGGCCTGGCGGCACAACACAGGAAGACCTTAAGAACATCGCCGAGACGGCCGAGCAGCTCGGACGCCGAAGTCTGGAAGAAGAAGGCATCCCGTACGGGTTCCACGCCCATCTGGGGAGCCAGTTCCAAAATCAGAATGAGATCGACTACGTGATGGCAAACACCGATCCGAAGCACGTCCGGTTCGTTCTCGACACCGGCCACATCACGATGGCCGGCATGGACCCGATCGCAATAGCGAAGAGACTTGGGACGCGCATCGTGGAATTCCACCTAAAGGACACCCAGCCGGAGGATCGCGGCGGGACGAAAAATGTGCCAGGGCCGGAACAGGATCAAATGAAAGCTCCATATTTCTTCCCCCTCGGCACGGGCGGCGTCGACTTCCCTGCCCTGAAGGCTCATTTGGACAGCATCCAGTGGAAGGGTTTTCTAGTGGTGGAGTTGGATACTTCGCCCTTCCGTCCGCCTAAGGAGAGCGCGCGCATTACGGCCGGCTACATCGAAAACACGATGAAGATCCCGCTGTAGAAACGTGGCGCAGGTCCCCGACCTGCGAAATCTTCACGCCAGAATATCGCTTACCACTTGCCCCGAAATGCCGGTCAGCCGCGCATCCATCCCCTGAAACTTCACCGTGAATCGCTTGTGATCGATGCCTAGCAGATGCAACATCGTTGCGTGGAAATCCGGAACCGCCACAGGATTCTCTTGCGCCGCATATCCAAACTCGTCCGTCGACCCGTATGTAATTCCGCCTTTAATGCCACCGCCCGCCAACACGAAAGAGAAGCCCTTGATGTGATGATCCCGGCCGTCGCCGCCCTGCGACATAGGCGTACGTCCGAACTCGCCTCCCCAAACCACCAGAGTGTCCTGCAACAAGCCGCGCTGTTTCAAGTCGCTGATGAGCGCCGCGGTGGCCCTATCTGTTTCCTCGGCCTTGATCGCGATGTTTGCTTTGACGCCGCTGTGATGATCCCAGTCGCGATGATAAAGCTGAATGAAGCGCACCCCGCGCTCGGCCAGCTTGCGCGCCAGAAGGCAGTTCGATGCAAACGATCCGTCACCCGGCTTCGCTCCGTACATTTCAAGAATATGCGCCGGCTCTTTGCTCATGTCGACCAAATCGGGAACGCTCGCTTGCATCTTGAAAGCCATCTCGTATTGAGAAATACGCGTGAGGATTTCGGGATCGTTCGCGGTCTGGTTCTCAAAACGATTCAATGCATTGATGGCGTCGATCGAATCGCGCTGCACGCTAGCGGACATTCCGGGAGGCGTGCGGATGTGCAGCACCGGATCGCCCACTGAATTGAATTTCACGCCTTGGAACCGGCTGGGAAGAAAGCCTGACGACCACTGGCGCGCGGCGATCGGCTGCATTTGCCCGCCCTTGCCCGAAGACATTAGAACCACAAAACCGGGGAGATTATCCGCTTCCGAGCCCAGCCCATAAAGCATCCAGGAACCCATGCTGGGACGTCCGGTGATGATCGAACCGGTATTCATCAGAGTATGCGCGGGGTCGTGATTGATCTGCTCGGTCCACATGGAGCGCACTATGCATAAGTCATCGGCGACGCTGCCGATCTGCGGAAATAGTTCGCAAATCTCCTGCCCGGACTTCCCAAACTTCTTGAAACCGTATTGCGGGCCGAAGCAAACCAGCTGGCTATTTTGTAGCTGCGCGATCTGCTGGCCCTTGGTCAGAGAATCCGGCATTGGCTTGCCGCTCATCTCGGCCAGCCTTGGTTTGTAGTCGAACGTCTCCAGGTGCGACGGTCCGCCCGCTTGATACAGAAAAATGACGCGCTTCGCCTTGGCCGCGTGGTGCAGTGGATTCACAACTCCGCGCGCTCCGCTCTCGGTAACGGCTGCGATGAGTTGTTGGTTGAGGAGCGAGTTCAACGCCAGTACGCCCAGACCCGACACGCTTCGCCCCAGAAATGCACGCCTACAGACCTGGCAGTCATGCTCGCTGGCAGAATCCATACATGCTCCTTCAGTTCCTCGTAATCGTTTCATGCAGGTTCAGGATTGCCCGAGCGACAGTGGTCATCGCGGCCAGGCTGGTCCGATCGACGTCACCGGGGACTGGCGCTTCGCCGACCGAAAGCAACTTACCAGCGTCAGACTCGCCCGATCGAAAGCTGGTCACGCTGCGCTGATATAGATTTGTAAGAATGCGGCGCTCTTCCTTTTCAGGCGCGCGATTCAGCGCTCTGGAAAACGCCCAATCCAACTGCTCTTCCCAACGCCGCCCGCCGGATTTCAAAATATTGGCCGCGAAGACCCGTGACGCCTCAACAAAGATCGGATCGTTGAGCAACACCAAGGCCTGTGTCGGCGTGTTCGAATTCACGCGGTTTATCCCGCACTCCTCGCGCGTAGGAGCATCAAACGTCAACAGCGAGGGATGCAGAAAAGTGCGCTGCCACTGCGTGTATAGGGCGCGCCGGTATAAATCGTCGCCATGACTGGCCGAATACTCGCGCTTCGGAAAATTGATCGCCGCCAGGTATCCATCCGGCTGATAAGGACGGACGCTCGGGCCACCGAACCTTTCCTCCATCAGCCCCGAAACGGAGAGAGCGATATCATGAACGATCTCGGCATCCACTCGAAAGCGGCTCTGCCGCGCCAACAGGCGGTTGTCGGGATCGCGTTCATCCAATTCAGGCGTGCTGCGCGACGACTGCCGATAAGTCTGGCTCGTCACGATAGTTCGCACAATATGCTTTACATCCCACGCGTGCCCGTTGCCGGTGCTCGGCTGCATGAATTCGGCGGCCAGCCAGTCTAGAAGTTCCAAATGCGTCGGCCATTCCCCTTGCGAGCCTAGATCCTCGAGAGTCTTGGACAATCCTGTGCCGAAGAATTGACGCCATTCGCGATTGACGAAGGCACGCGCGGTAAGCGGGTTATCCGGAGACACGATCCAATTCGCCAGGTCTAACCGGTTCGCGCGTCGATTCCCGGTGTCGACCTTGCCTAGAAAAGCCGGAATAGCCGGCTGGACAACCTCGCCCGTTTCGTCCATCCAATTGGCGCGAGGAAGTATGCGTACCACCCGAGGTTTAGCGCGTTCGGTGTAGATCACGCGCGGGATGGAGCTTTCCAGAAGATCGCGTTCGGCCTCGAGTTTTGCCAGCAGCACCGTCAACGGCTGGAACTCAGGCGCGGCCCATGCGAAATGGTCGACAACCAATTTCTTTTCAGCATCGTTGCGATCCTCGTCGTGTTTTTGCAGCGCCTCCAGGACCTCCGGGGGAAGGCCGCGGTCAACGGCAATGTTCACAGTGGCCGTATCCGATGGCGAAGCCTGGGCCGCCTTGTACTTGCGCGCCGAATCGCCCCTCTCGGGCCAGGAATTTTCGAACGCGGAGAGAGCTACGCGGAAGCGCCCGATCGTCGCGCGGCGCAAATCGGAGTCATGGTGCAAGCGAACGGTAATCACCGAGTCGGGCGCGGTTTGAACTTTGTTGGCAAAGCGCAATGCCAGGAATGCATTGCGCTGCTCGCCAAACCACACGCCCCAGCCAGTCTTCGGATTGCCGTCGATAGCGGCCATCGCGGGATTCTCAGGCCCCTGTCCGAACCCAGTAGTCGTCGCAAGGACGAAGGACAGCTTCTCGGGTCGAGACGAGGCTTTGGATGAAAGCTCCGCCTCCACTTCAGTCAAGACGAAACGATCGGCCCCGCGCGCCAGACGATTACCCGGCAAGCTTTCATCCTGAATGACATCTACGCCGAGAGCGGTCCAAGAACCCGGCCCGGGCTTGAACGTGACGACATAGGTTTCGTTGTCAGGGTTGGGACCGGAGGCAATTACGATTCCTTCTCCGCGCTTTTTATCCGAGTGGAGCGATCCGTTCATGTAATAGTCGCTGTCCACCAGCTCTTCGTTGTAGATGGTGAGCTTCGCGCCATGTTCGGCCAATGCCGTCAGCGGACGCTGATAGCGCCAACTGAGGTCACCTGATTTGTAGGCCGCTAGCATCGCGTCCTCCCACTGCCAGCGGCGTTCGAACAGGCTTTCGGCCTTCTGCGTCCGCTCCTTCTGGGTCGCATCAATCTGCGCTTTCAGATCGTCGAGCCGGGTTTGCTCGGCGGGAGTCGGCAGCTCAAGAGTCGAGCCCCAAGCCTTCGCGCCCCGATCGGCAATCAGGCCGGTCTCACGAATATCGGCGAAGAACGCCTTCATTGCGTAAAAATCCTTCGATTTGAACGGGTCGAATTTATGGTCGTGGCATTCCGCGCAGCCCATCGTGGATCCAAGCCACACGGTGCTCAAGGTCCGGACGCGATCGGCGCCGTACTTCGCCAGATACTCTTCGGGCTGAAGCCCACCCTCAGCAGACGCCCGGTTGAGCCGGTTGTAGGCCGACGCCACCTTTTGGTCTGTGGTCGCATCCGGCAGAAGATCGCCCGCGAGTTGTTCTCGCGTGAATTCGTCAAACGGTTTGTTGTCGCGGAAGGCGCGCAGAACATAGTCGCGATACGGCCATGCCGGCCAAAGATTATCGCCGTGAAATCCGACGCTGTCGGCGTACCGGACTGCGTCCAGCCAGTGCACGGCCTGCATCTCCGCGTAGCGCGGTGAATCGAGCAGCCGGTCAACGGTGCGTTCGTAGGCATCCGGCGATTTGTCCGCCAGGAACGCCCGCATTTCTTCCGGCGTCGGCGGTACACCACTAAGATCGAAAGTAACGCGCCGGAGCAAGGTGCGCCGGTCCGCTTCGGGCGATGGTTGCAACCCTTCTCTTTGGAGTCGTTCCTGGATAAAAGCATCGATGGGGTTATGAATGGTGGAGTTGTTAGTCTTCGCGCCATTGATCTCCGGAACCGGAGGCCGCACCACTGCCTCATATGACCAATGTTTCTCGTAAGGCGCGCCTTCCGCGACCCAGCGCCGGATGGTCTCCTTTTGCGCGGCGGTCAGTTCCTTGTGCGCGAATTGCGGCGGCATGATCTTCGCGGGATTCTGTGCGAAAACTCGCTGGACAATAGCGCTCTGATCCGGCTGGCCTGGAATAATCGGGGTCACGCCGGATTTCGTCGTCCGCATCGCCTCTTCGCGGATGTCCAGCCGAAGTCCAGCCATGCGGGCCCGCTGATCGGGGCCGTGACAGCGGAAGCACGTATCGGACATGATAGGCCGAATGTCGCGATTGAAGCGCACCGGGCCGCCGGCAGCCCCGGCGTTAGTAGTGAGCAACGCCAAGCTCAGAGGGATCAATACCCAACGCATGCTGGGATCATTATACTGCCGTTGCTTTTCGATAGTTTGCAATGCCCGCCCATTGCGCCAATGTCGCATGCAGTAAAGTAAGATCTCGAAGGAGCAAACATGAACAGACGAGGTTTTGTGAAATCTCTGGCGGGAACATCCCTCGCGGGCATCGCGGCGGCACCACCTGTGCAAGCGGCCTTTCCCAAGATGAAAATTACGCGCGTGCGCGTGTACTCACCACCCAATCCAAATCCTCTTTTCAATCAGGCCGACCTGGTGGTTACCGTCGAGACCGATGCCGGCATCACGGGGATTGGCGAGGGCGGCTCCCAGCAGTTGTTGGAACAGTGCGCCGGACGGCTGATCGGACAAGATCCGCACTTCATCGAGCGTCGCTGGCAAGACATGTCCCGTGCCTTCTTCTATCCGCCGGGCCGCGAAAAGGAGCATGCGATAGGAGCTCTGGATTTGGCGCTGTGGGACATCAAGGGCAAGGCCCTAAGCTTGCCGGTCCACGCACTCTTGAGCGGGATGGTTCGCAACTACTGCGAGTGCTACAACACCGCCGGGGTTATCCCCGGCATCCGCAGCGGCATGAGCGTGAAGGAGCGAGCCCAGATTACGATTGAAGCCGGCTATCGCGCTTTCCGCATGGACGCCGCTTCAACCACGCCTAACACCACCTACAACACACGCGAAAGAATAAATCAGCTCTTCGACGATTGCACACAGGCGCGTGATGGCGTCGGCAAGAACGGCGATTTCTGTATCGATTTCCACCAAAGGTTCGATCTCTCGGACGCTATTCGAGGATGCGGGCTCATCGAAAGCCTGGCGCCTTTCTTCGTCGAAGACCCGGTGCGCACCGAAGCCTTTCAGGAGGATCTGCCCATCCTCCGTCGAACTGTTAAGGTACCGCTGGCTGCCGGCGAGGAGTGGGGTAATCGCTGGGACTTCAACAAGCTGGTCGAGAATCACGATCTCGACTACGTTCGCGTGACGCTCCCCAACGTCGGCGGAATCACTGAGATGATGAAGATTGCCGCCATCTGCGAAACGCACTTTGTAGGCATCGTTCCTCATTTCACGGGTCCCATCGCCACCGCCGCCCTGGTCAATTGCTTAGGCACATTCTCCGGCCCGCTGCTGATGGAATATAACTTCCAGGGGCGAACTCTTCCGCACCTGCCCGTCTGTCTGGATTTCAAGAGCGGCAAGCTGTACCCGAACGACCGGCCCGGCTTGGGCGTCGAGCTGGATATGAAACAACTAAAGATGATCGCCGAAATCACGCAACCGGTTACCAATCGTGCTCAGGTCTATTTCCGGCCCGACGGCTCAATTACAAACTGGTAATCTCACAGGAGGTTTATGTTCACCTTCACGCGTAGACAATTTGGCAGTGTCATGCTTGCCCTGGGCGCGCAGTCGCGCAAGCTCGGTGCTTCGACCACCAGGATCGACGAGACTCTGCGGTCCGGAATCGAGCGCAGGAAAATCCCTGCAGTGGCCGCCATGGCTGCCACCCCGACTCAGACATTTTATGCCGGTGCTTTCGGCAAACGCGACGGATCTTCTGGCATCGACGTCAAGCCCGAGAGTATCTTTTCGATCGCCTCCATGACCAAGGCGATCGCCGCGACAGCGGCCCTGCAATTGGTAGAGCGTGGAAAACTCCAGCTTGCCGAGCCGGCCTCGAAGCATCTGCCGGAGCTGGGCATGGCGCAAGTGCTACATGGATACGACGCCCCAGGACAACCCATCCTGCGCCCGCCAACCAAGCCAATTACGCTAAGGCATCTGCTGACGCACACCTCCGGATTCGCCTACGATACCTGGAGCCAGGAGATGTTCGAATACGTGCAGAAGACCGGCAACGCGGTTCCTCCGGGCACGGTCGCTCCGCTCACTCCGCTGGTGTTCGAGCCGGGGACGCGATGGCAGTATGGCTACAGCATGGATTGGGCCGGAAAGCTGGTGGAGGCCGTCAGCGGCCAGACGCTCGAGCAGTATATGCAGGAGCACATCCTGCAACCGCTCGGCATGAAGGATACCAGTTACATCATGACCGCTGAAAAATATGATCGGGTGGTCAGTGTATATCAAAGACAACCGGACGGAACGATGCAAGAGAATCCGCGCCGGCTGCCCTCGCCGCCCAAGGCCTATAACGGAGGCGGCGGCCTTTATTCCACGCCAGCCGACTACGTTCGCTTCATGCAAATGATTCTTAATCACGGGCGCGCGGGCAAAAGCCGGATTCTCGAGTCGAAGACGGTCGACCTAATGGCGACCAATCAGATCGGCGAACTGGGCGCTGGGCGGCTCAAGAGCTTCATCCCTCAGCGGTCCGCCGACGTCGATCTCCATCCCGGCGCCGTGGACAAATGGGGACTCGGTTTTCTCATCAACACCCGGGCCTATGACAACGGGCGTTCAGCGGGCAGCCTGGCTTGGGCCGGCATCGACAACACGTTCTACTGGATCGATCCGAAGCGCGGCATCTGCGCGACCATTATGATGCAGTTCCTGCCCTTCGTGGACCAAGAAGCCGTGGGCCTGCTCGGGGATTTTGAGCGGTCGGTGTACGCGAACCTGCGAAGTTAACCTGAAAACCCGCAGCGTCAAACTGGCGTCTCGTGTGTCAAAACTTCCCGCGCGCGGGCCGTTCGCGCGACAGTCCCCAATCAACCAACCTCTGTAGTTTCATAAACATCCATCGCCCGAACAATTGGAACCTGGCGTGCATCTCGATGCCCAGCGAGTGGGGTCAATGAAGCTTCAAATCGAACAAAGGGAGCGGGAGAAGATTGTCATTCTCGATCTTAAAGGCCCGTTGGTCCTGGGCGACGACGAACTTTCATTGCTTCCGCGGCTTCTGTTTCTCCTCGAATCGCGGCACCCCAAGGTCATACTGAACTTCAAGGACGTCGGCAGTGTCGATGAAGCTGGACTCGACACCCTATCCTTCTGCGCCACGCGCTTCCATGACGCCGGCGGACGGCTGGTGCTTCTCAACGTCAGCTCACCACACGCCGGCATTGAGACTTATCAGCAAGAAGCAGACGCCGTCAACAGCTTTTTCCCCGACCGCGTTGTTCCGCGCTATGACATCCTCGAATTCGTAAAGGAACAACAGCAGCTCAGGGATCGAAGTTCTTCTGTAACGCAGCCCGCGTTGGCGCAGTAGATAGCCGGAATTTTCTCTAAGGCTTCTACACTATGGCTTTTAGGTGTTGCCCCTGATTCTCATCCTGTAACCTGAATGCTACCTTTCGATGCAGCGGCAGTTTCCGGCACCCGCCACAAGGGCGGGCATTCGCCGGCCGATGATCCTGCCCGGGAGGGTAAATCATATGATGCAGAGAATCGCTACTCTCATCGCGTTGACCGCCGCCCTGATTCCCGCCGCTCCGAAAAATCGGGATTGGCAAACGGGAATGGTGCTCGATCCGCAAGATAATCTATACTTCGGACACGCTTACAGCCAACCGACAGATGCGACCATGTCTTTCGGCGACGCGCGGACTGGATCTCAAATCCATGTTGGCACTCGTTCGCCGGGCGACGACTTCGTTCTCGACCAGTATGTAGTCGAGTCGGAAAGCTACGTTTACCTGGCCCAGACGATGCGGCTCCGGTCGAACAAGCCGTTCCGGTTATCCGCGAATATGCCTGTGAAGTTCGCCGTCGACAAGAAGAGGATTTGGTTGCTGGACGCCGAAGGCAACGAGTATCAGGCCAATATTGCCAAGCGGAAAGAGAAACTTCAACCCACGCAATAGTCGCGCTACTTTGCGCCTATTTCTTGCTTGATCAACGTCGCATTCCGCGAAGCCTGCTGCTGCACGTTGCTGGTAATGCCGGCCGACTCTTCGAAATATTTCAAGCCTTCGCGGATTTGGCCCCGGTCGCCGATGGCTTTGCCCATGCTGTAATTCGCCAAGCCCAGATTGAAAAGAGCGTTGGCATAGATGGCCGAATCGCCCTTGATAGCAGGCAGCGCCGCGCGCAAAGCTCGATTGGCCGGCCCATATTTCATCTGCATGCTATTGCCGATGCCGATGTAAAAGTTGGCCATGCCGATCTTACCGCCCTCATTCCCGCCTTCCACCTTCGGTCTGCTGTTGAGCGCTTCTAAAGCTCGCGTTCCATTGCTGACCACTGCGTCAGCCCGCGACCCCCGCCAGCCACAATCCGCGGCAACCAGAAAAGCTTCTGCATTTTTGGAATCCGCCGCGGCCAGCTTGCTTGCGGTCGCGCATCCCTTGCCTCCCAACGCGCGCACATAGTTCGGAGTAGCCAGCCAAAGATATTGGCTCTTGGGATTGGCCTCTTCTAGCGCCGCGCCGATTTCGACCACCTCTTTGGGGTCTTTCGCTCTGAGTGTCGCGGCATAGAGAGCGTACTCGGCATAATTGCCGACTTCCTTGTCGTGTTCGATCATTGCCTTTGCATCGTCATCGGCCGGTTTGACGGCTTCGAGCTTGCGCGCAATTTGAGCAGTCTTCACCGCTGCTTTTCTCACCGCTCCCGTATCCTCTTTGCCTTCGGCCGCCTTGATCGTATTGAGTCCGACATCGATCGCATCCGGGCTGCTGTCCATCACCTTCATACCCGCATCCAACGCCTTGTCGTAGTTTTTCTGATTCAGATACACAGCCTGCAACTGGACGCACACCCATCCGGCGCCTTCATGCATGGGATACTTATCCAAGAACTCTTGCATCATGGCTACTTTCTTAGCCTCGTCCGCCTCTTGCCCGATATTTTGGAGCAGTTGGCCTTCCGGCGTGCCCACGTTAATCGTGAAGTTTTGCCGCTGCTGTGCGACGACGGGCATCACGAGTAAAACCAGGGTTACCAAGTAACGTTTCATAAATTCTCCCAACGCTGAAATTTATCACAAATGTGGACGCAGTGGGCAAACACAGGGCCCGCGCGTTCATCCACCTTCAAGCGCAACCTCATCCACGTTGAGGTGCAACTCCAAAGGGAAAGCGCGCTTCCCGAATCGACAGGCCGCGTACTTCGATGTTCTTGAGATCGGTGGTCCCGACTCCACGCGCCTCGGCCAGGAGCAGCGAGTTGTCACAGTTGACGAACGGCGCGGTCCCCTTCGCCGTCCGAGGATCGTAGCCCATCACGGCCGTCGCCACTGTATCCGTGGTGGCCGCATTCGTCCCTGCCACGATCACGCCCGGCTGCACCACGCGAAGTCCCCGAATCCATGGACCCTCACCACCGGCCACAGTCTCGATGCCGTCGATAATCGCCAAGCCGATTGGACGCGTTGAGGCCAGGTCCGCCACAATGCGCGGCATGCGATAGCCCGGATCGCGACTCGACCGCGGATCGTTCTCCTGCGGCGAACTTTTCGATGGCCCTCGGCGCCCGGAATGACAAACGGCGCTGCGACTCGACGTGGGGTGCTCGTTCGGCTCCTGCTCACCCGCGTCATCGCCGTAAATGGAAGCCGGCGTAATGCCGAAGCAGTTCTTCATCGACAGCGTCACTCCGCAGGTCGCGTGATTTTTCAGCTTGGCCAGCGATATGAAAACGTCGGTCTCTTCATATGCGGGATGCAGATCGAAGGCGGGAAAGATAGAGCCGCCGCCCGGCACCTTGAATCGCGTATAGCGTTTTGCGCTGCCCAAGCCGTTGGTGTTGACGAACTCGACGTTTTTGGCCGCGCCGAACAGCGTCTTGACGTTCCAGTCCGACTGGATTAGATAATTTTCCATCGATCCGCTAGTGGCCCAGCAGCTTTCGACAAACCGCACCCGCCGGGCGCCCGAACGTTCCAGAAGATACGCCAGCGCCGCGGCCATGTTGGGGTGCGTGTAGTGGGTCAGCCCCAACGGCTTGCCTTGAAATCGGGTGCTCGGGCTTCCTGTCAGATTGACCTTGATAGTGACGGTCTTGTTGTTGACGATTCGGCCTAGGCCGCCGAGTTGATCGAACATGGTCGAGAGCGTGCCGGCCAGATCGCCATCGTAAGTTCGCGCTCGCGCAATAGATACTGGAGCCGTAGGGGCTTCCTTCGCCCTCGCCAACGGAGCAGTTGCAAGTAGAGCCATTAATTCACGCCGGGTCATGACTCCAGCTTACCGCCGTTGCATACCTGAAGTGGTCGTCAGTGCAAAAGATCGAGTGGCCGGAACCAGCTTAGAAAATGCTGTGGGTACAATAGCAATCGTGGCTACCGTTACTTTCGATCAGGCTCGCCAGTGCGTAATCGCCCAAGTGACGGCATCACAATCGACGCCCTCGACAGAAGAGGTCGCGCTTCTGGAAGCGGCCGGTCGTGTGCTATCCGACCGGATCACCGCCGATCGCGATTATCCGCCGGTCGCACGATCGGTTCGCGATGGGTTCGCAATTCGCGCGGCCGATGTGCCCGGCGATCTGCGCGTGATCGGCGAGGTTCGGGCAGGCGAGTCCTTCGCCGGGGAAATGCAGTCCGGGGAAGCAATCGAGATCATGACCGGCGCTCCAGTACCTCGAGGCGCGGATGCGGTGGTGATGATCGAGCACGTTCAGGTGACCGGCGATCGTGTGGGCGTGCCGCGAACGATCGAGCACGGCGAAAACATTAGCGCGCAAGGATGTGAAGCGCGGCGCGAGGAAGTGCTCCTGGAACCGGGACGCTTCCTGGGATTCGCTGAGACCGCGCTATTAGCCACGGTCGGCCGTCCGCGTGTCCGGGTCTTCCGCAAGCCCGAGGTAGCGATTCTGGCTACCGGCGACGAGATCGTCGAAGTGAATCAGACGCCGCGCGAGTATCAGATTCGCAATTCCAATGCCCAGGCGCTCGCGGTGCAAGTCATGCGCGCCGGCGGTTGCCCGCGGATTCTTCCGGTTGCTCCCGATCTCTATGCGGGTACCCGCGAGTTGATGGAACAAGGGCTGCGATCCGATCTGGTGCTGCTCTCCGGCGGCGTTTCGGCTGGCAAATACGACCTGGTAGAACGGGTGCTTGCGGATCTGGGCGCGGAGTTCTTTTTCGATCGCGTCCTCATTCAACCCGGCCAACCGCTGGTCTTCGGAAAGGTACAAGGCAAATTTTTTTTCGGCCTACCGGGCAATCCTGCGTCGACCATGGTAACTTTCGAGATTTTCGCCCGCACGGCCCTGGAGCTTCTGGGCGGCCAAGTGGAGCCGATGCTGCCTCTCCCCTGGAGCAAGCTCACGCGTGAATTTCGGCAGAAAACCGGACTCACTCGCTTCTTGCCCGCGACGTTGAGCAGGGATGGATCGGAAGTAGCGCCACTCCGCTGGCAAGGATCGGGCGATGTTCCAGCGCTCGCTCGCGCCAATGCATTCCTGGTCACCGAGCCCGACCGCGAGAGTTGGGCCGCCGGTGAGATGATCCGCGTTCTGATGAAATAATGTGAAGAAAAAGCTCAGCCACTATACCGACGCCGGCGCCGCCCGGATGGTGGACGTCTCCGCTAAAGCGCCGACCAAGCGCACCGCGCGCGCCCACGCCTTCGTCAGTATCCGCCCCGAGGTCCTGGCCAAGCTCCCCGAAAATCCTAAGGGCAATCCGCTCGAGATCGCCCGCGTGGCCGGCATTTCCGCCGCCAAGAAAACGTCCGAGCTGATCCCACTCTGCCATCCGCTGATGCTCTCGCATGTGGATGTCGAAGTAGACATCGAACCCGACGGAGTGCGTATCATCTCCAGCGTTTCCACCACCGGACCCACCGGCGTAGAAATGGAAGCGCTCACCGCGGTATCTGTCGCGGCGCTCACCGTCTACGACATGACCAAGGCTCTCGACAAAGGCATCGAGATCCGCGATCTCTACCTACTCGAAAAGTCCGGCGGCAAAAGCGGAGACTACAAACGTACATGATTCAGCTCGCCATCGTAACTGTAAGCGATTCGGCCGTCGCCGGCACGCGCGAGGACCGTTCCGGTCCCAAACTTCGCGAACGCACGGAAGCACTGGGCTGGACTGTCGCCGCGCAAGAGCTGGTGCCCGATGAAACAGGCCAAATCGCCGCTATCCTCCGACGCTTGGCCGATTCCGGCCGCGTTTCAGTGATTCTCACTACTGGCGGAACTGGCGTGGCGCTCAGAGACGTAACACCGGAAGCCACCCGCGCCGTGATCGAACGCGAGATTCCCGGTGTGGCCGAAGTGATGCGGGCCGAGGGCTCGAAATTTACGCCCCTGGCAGCGCTATCCCGCGCGATCGCCGGTGTTCGCGGCCGAACAGTAATCATCAACCTTCCCGGATCGCCAAAGGGCGCCGTCGAATCCCTGGACGCTATTTCGAAACTTGTGCCCCACATGGTTGATCTATTGGAGGGGAGGACAGGTCATACGGATGTGCCACACTAAAAGTATGCGGAAGGCTACGATACTCCTGATCTGCGGCGCCGCGTTAGCCCAATCGCCGCCTGCGGCCGACCCTAAAGACGACAAAGACGCCGTCATCCGGACCAGTGTGAACGTCGTCATTGCGCCCACCACGGTGCGCGATAAGAAAGGCGAGTTCGTTGACGGGCTGCAGCTCCAGGATTTCCAGCTTTACGACAACAATAAGCTGCAAAGGATCACCGCCGATGTACGGGACGAACCGCTGTCGCTGGTCATCGCGGTACAAAAGAGCTCCAACCTGAACGACATCTTGCCGAAAATTCAGAGAATCGGTTCCATGCTGAATGACCTGGTGGCCGGACAGGACGGCGAAGTGGCCGTGGTCGCCTTCGACCATCGCTTTCAAGTCGCACAAGATTTCACCAACGAAACAGAAAAAGTTTCAGAGGCCTTGAAAAAGCTCGTGCCGGGCAGTGCGAACCACGCCGTGATCGACGCCGAGATGCAATGCATTCGCATGCTGCGGAACCGGCCGCGCGATCGCCGGCGTGTGCTGTTGATCATCGCTGAGAAGCGGGATCGCGGAAGTGAGGCTCGACTCAGGGAAGCGCTGACCGAAGCCCAATTCGCCAACGTAGCGATTTACTCCCTCGACATTTCAAGCGCGATGGCCACGCTTACCACCCGCGGCGATCCGCCGCCTCCACCCGCCATCCCCACCACCGCGCAGCATGTGCCTGCCGGAGCTGCGCTGACTCCCACCACGATTGACCAGAATTATTACCTCGGAAACGCTATCCCGGTCTTCGTCGATATCTTCAAAGGTGTCAAAAGCCTATTTGTGGACGACACGCTCGACGTTTTCACCCGGTTTACTGGAGGCAAGGAATACGCATTCGTGAGTGAGCGCAGTCTCGAGAAAGCAGTCGAGGGTATCAGCCAGGAGCTCCACAGCCAATATCTGCTGAGCTACACGCCCAACAATCAAATTGAAGGTGGTTTCCACGACATCCGCGTGGTGGTGAACCGGAACAACCTCGAAGTGCGCACCCGGCCGGGCTATTGGGTCGCTACCCGAGCTGAATAGCTATACGCCCCAAGTGAGAACATACGGAGTGTTTGTTTGAAGCACATCTAAGGGTATTCCTTAGGGCTTTCTCTAAGTATGGACACTTAGTACGGTCGAGTTTTAGTACCGCTCAAACCCGATCGCCGCGAAGCTCACCACGCTCTCCTCATCGATATTCCATTGCTGATAACGGCGTAGAGTCCCACGCACTTGCGGCATCACCTTCAAGAACGTATAGATGGGCGATGAGCCGCACCATTTCAAGTCGTCGCGATTTTCCTGCACCAAATCCCAGAAGCCATCGGCGTCAGAGGCGTTCAGGCGTTCGATCCGCATGCTATCCCGTTCTTTCACGGCTGCCATCTCGCCTTCATCGGCGCGAGCGAGCATCGAGTCGCCATAACGGCGTCCCATGTGGGCCATGTCCACGCCGAGCACCCAGAACAGGCGGTCGGCTTCTCGCGCGGATATATTGCCTAATGCATCAAAAAACCGCTTCACGTCCTCGTTCGCTTCCGGCTTGCCGCCGCGGTAGATGCTGTTTGCAAATGAGCCGCACAGAATCGGCAGGATGCGAATGTTCGGGCCATAGATGTACTGCAGAAACAAAACCTGGAATTCGATGGAGTGCTCGACGGCATGGCAGTAGTCTTCCATGCGAATCGCGCCCGGAGCGGCTTGAGCCAATTCGTCGACCAGCGACGTATCGGTGATCGCTTCGCCGAAAGGCGTCACGAACGGCTTGCGGGTAAGTCCGAATCGGTCCGCCTCACCATAATGCGAAGTCCCCAGCACCACGAAAGTGCGGTCCTTATAAGCCGGCAGCAGCGAGGCGTAGGCGTCGCGGTACGATTCCCATCCGCCGAAAGGGCTCACGTGCGGTGCGGCGATGCCGATCTGCGAATCCTGTGCGGCTACTGGCGATGAACCTTGCATGAATTCCGAGAGCGTCTTGCGGGCTTCCCCGGCATCCAGCGGGTAGGCCGACCCGGCATGCGAAGGCTCTCGCTTCGGAGCCGCCGCGAACTCGTTAATTCGGGCCACCCGAAGCTGTTCGAATTTCTCGTCCTCCAGAAACCCGGCCGCGCTCAGCGTGTCATAGAGATGCTTTTCGATCTCGCCCACCTGGATCTCGCCGGTGATCCGCACCAGGGAGGCCCGCAAATCGAGCGTGGTCTGTTCACCGTCAAAACACGCCAGGCACTCCACCAGTTGCGTAGGAATCAGCAGCACGGAATCCGAAAATCGAAATGGATCCCTAATCAAAAGGCCTGGATTCGCGGGATCCGGCGACGGCATGAAGTCCAAGCTCAGCCGCAGGCGAGGAAGTTGGTTGGACACTACCATCCACTATCGCAATAAAGTTGCGGACAGTACATTAGCCGCTTCCCGGTGCTCCTATTTTGGCCGGGACAGGTCAAAGCGGTCGGTAGTGCGAGTGTAGGTAGCGCCGCCCATGCGTCCGATCGCGCGTAACTTGGCGGGGTCGATCTTGAAATCGTGGAAGTACCGATCGTCAATGTGGAAACGCAGCACTTCCCCCAGGACCAGATTCCCGCTGCCGTCCTCTCCTCCTACTTCAACCAATAAATAGAGCTTGCATTCCATGTGCACATGCGATTCTTTCACTCTCGGAGGCTTCACCAGGTCGCTAGGGATCGGTGTCAGACCCGCCGCCTCGAATTCGTCGACCTCAGGCGGAAATTCGGCCGATGTAATATTCATCTGCTGCGCGAACTCTTCAGACACAATGTTCACCACGAATTCCCGAGTAACGGTGATGTTGTGCAGCGTGTCCTTCCGCGGGAGAGGACCGCGGCGACGCATCGGGCAAAAGCAAATCACGGGCGGATTCGCGCTGACACCGGTGAAGAAGCTGAAAGGCGCGAGATTCGGAATCCCCTCCGGGCTCAAAGTAGATACAAACGCGATGGGGCGCGGTACGATCGCGCCGATCAGCAGCTTATACGTATCCAGCCAGCCCGCCTCCTTCGGGTCGACAATCAATCAGCGCGTCTCCACCGGCTTTTTCTCCATCCAGCTCATCCAGTATTCTTTCCACTCGACGCCCTCGCCCGCCGGCAATACATGAATTGGATTGAGGCCATCCAGCATCACCGCGTACTCGTCGGTATGCGTCTTCTTCTTTTGATTGGCAAGCGCCTTGGGATGCGGTCCATGATGAATTCCGCGCGGATGCAGCGTGGCCATCCCGGCTTTGATGTTGTCTTTGCTGAAAAAGTCGCCGTCGTGATAAAAAATGAACTCGTCGTAGTCGGTGTTGCGGTGGAAGAACGGGACGCGCAGGGCGTCCTCGTCCTGCTCGAGCGGTCGCGGGAGGAAACTGCAAACCACCGCGCCTTCTGTGACGAAAGTGGTGTGCGCGCTGGGAGGCAAGTGCGCGCGGTGGCTCATTACCGGACGAATGTCGCGCATGTTGATCTTCCACACCGTAAGGTCGCCTTTCCAGCCCACCACATCAATGGGATTGAACGGGTAAACCACTTTCGAAATCTCGTCATCCACTTGGATACGAACCTCCCACTCGTTGCGATCGTCCAGCAGCGGAGCGGGCTCGGGCGTAATAATAGCGGCCGGATCATAGAGAGCGTGCTGCCCGAGGAGGCCTTTTTCCGGCTGCTCAAACTCGTGCTTGGATTGAATGATCAGGAAAAAATTATCACGCGTCTGGGGCACGACGCGATAAGTGACGGCCCGCGGAATGTTGATGTAATCGCCCGGTTCGAAATCGAGCGGACCGAAATCGGTTTCGATCTTGCCGCGGCCGCGATGGACGAAATAGAGCTCGTCGCCGTCGGCATTGCGGAAGTAGAAGGGCATCGGCTCGGAGCGGCGCGAAACGTAGAGACGGACGTCGTTGTTGCCCAAGAACGCGACGGGCAGACCCTCGGCATCGGCCAGGTCGGTAGGTTTGAGCTGGTTCAAATCGAAGCAATGCGGCCGCAGTTTGCCTTCGAAACGGATCCAACCAGTTGGCGGATGCGCATGGTAAAGATGCGCGGACTTGCCGTAGAATCCGCGGCGGCCATGTTCTTCCTCAAAAGTCCCTTCCGGGATACCGACATGGGCTTGACTGGTGGTCTTACCTTTTTTCAGCGGATACATGGTGGTGCTCCTGATTTCAGTATAGGAGGCGCGGAGCGAAGCAGTGCTAAACGACCCGGACTTTGCCCCATTTGCGGATTCGCTCGTCTCCGGTTATGAGAGTTAGGTTGTGACATCGAGCAGTCGCGACGATGATCTGGTCGGCGGGATCGTTCGGGAAGTCATCGCCCAGGCGGACACTTTCGGCGGCGATCTTCCCGGTCAAAGGAAGGATCGTTAGCAAGGGATGTGACTCAATGCTGTCCAGCCAAGCGTCCAATTGCATTTCGACAACGGCTCGCCCGCGATGAATCATCCGAGCCAACTCGCGGAGAGAGATCGCGCTCAAGCCGGCCGGTTGGTCTCGTTCTTCCAACTCGTCCAGGATCTTGGCTTGAGACCTGGTGAGCCGCGAGAAGTCCATTCGCCACCAGAACAGGATATGTGTGTCGAGAAGATAGGAGATCAATCCGACTCAACCTCCCATGGGTCGTCGGAAAAATGTACGATGTCACCTTTGATCTTCACCAGCCCCTTCCAGGTGCCTTTCATGCGAGGTTTTACGGCCGTGATTCGCTCGACTCGCGCAACCGGCCGGCCACGTTTAGTGATTACGATTCGGTCGCCTTTTGATTCCACGTCCGCCAGAAGCCGCAAACACTTCGCCTTAAACTCGGTCACGGGAAGGGTGATTTCCTTCATGTCCTAAATTATACAACTGACCATTTGACATGGTCAAATATAAGACCCACTTGAAAGTGGTGTCAACTTGGAGTATCATGCAGTTGGGACGAATATGAATCGGACCACACTTTCGGCGCCCGGTCTTACCACTTCCGAATCGCCATTTATTGAGCAGGCCAAGCTGGACGGACAGCTCTACATCGCTCAACCTTACGAACTGTATTCCGACGAGAATCACGCCGCGTGGCGCAAGCTTTATTCGCGCATGCTGCCCCGCTGGGAACGCTACGCCAACGAGCATTTCCTGGAAGGTATCGGCAAGCTCTGCCTCGATCCCGATCGAGTGCCCAAGCTAGATGAAGTGAACAAGTTCCTGCGCCCATTGACCGGGTTTCATGCTAAAGCCGTCAGCGGCTATATCCCGGCCTTTGTCTTTTTCGACTGCCTGCGTAATCGCGAGTTTCCCACCACCATCACCATCCGGCGCTCCGACAAACTCGATTATCTCCCAGAGCCCGACATTTTCCACGACATCGCGGGCCATGTCCCGATGCACACCGACAAGCATTTCGCCGAGACCCTCGTGCGCTTTGGCGAGTGCGCGCAAACGGCGGCCGATCTGGTCTCCGGCATTCGCGACCCAGAGACGCGTATTCATTGCCTGACCAGCATCATCCGGGCGATGGCGCGGTTCTTCTGGTTCACTATCGAATTTGGGTTAATGCGCGGGCGGGATGGCCTGAAGGCCTACGGCAGCGGACTGCTCAGCTCACACGGCGAGATCGCGCATGCCATCGAAGCGCCCGAGGTGCAGCGCTACCCCATCCAGCTCGAGTGGGCGATCAACCAGGCGTTTGAAATCGACCGGTACCAGCCTCTGCTTTTCATCGTCGACTCGTTCGATCATCTGTTCAGCCTGGTAGACCAACTGGAAGGATGGTTGAAGGCCGGCAAACTGAACAATATCGCGCCGGGCGAGCCACGCGTGAATGAAGAAGATCTGAAGAGCTTCCTTCAAAGAGGGTAGGGGGCGCTAGCGGGTAGGTATAATGAAGACGTGCAACTCAGAATCGAGCTGATTTGTATTCTGGCCGCGACCGCGCTATTCGCGCAGGCTCCCAAAGCCCCCGATAACTGGAAAACCATCGACGATTTGCCGCGCATCGACATGACCGGCCTTACGGCGGTGCAAAAGCGCGCCGTCCTCAAGCTAATTCGTGAACAGGATTGCTCCTGCCAGTGCGGTCTCAAAACGGCGGAGTGTTTGCTCGCGGATCCGAATTGCTCTTATAGCAAAGCCCTGGCGATCATCGCAGTGAAGGGTGTCAAGGACGGCAAGAGCCTGATGGAGATCAGCAAGTTGATGGATGCTTCGCCGAAATCGCGCCGTCCAAAACTGCTTGAAGATCCCGTGGTCATTCCCGTGGAAGGCTCGCCGGTACTGGGACCGAGCGACGCGAAAATCACGCTGGTCGAGTTCTCCGATTTCGAGTGCCCCTATTGCTCGTCCGCGGTCAAGAACGCGAGTGCCATCATGGCGGCGTACCCCAAAGACATCAAGCTGATCTATAAGCAATTCCCATTGTCTATGCATCCACATGCCGCGCTGGCGGCGGCTGCGTCCTTGGCGGCCAAGGATCAAGGTAAATTCTGGGAAATGCACAACATTATGTTTGCGAATTTTCGCAAGCTCTCGCGTGAGAATATGCTGATCTGGGCCAAGGAAATCGGCCTGGACGTCGACAAATTCCAGGCTGATCTCGATTCCGGAAAGTACAAAAAGACCATCGATAAGGACCTGGCCGACGGCGAGCAGGCCGGCGTCTACGGAACGCCCGCATTCTTTATCAATGGCAAGCTTTACAACGGACCCATCGAGCTGGCAGGGTTAAAGCCGATTCTCGACGCTGAGCTGAAGGGTGGCGCGAAAGCGCAAGCCACCGCCAAGAAGTAATTTTCACAAATTCCCGCGGGCTTCTTGCTCGCGCTCGATCGCCTCAAACAGCGCTTTGAAATTGCCTTTGCCGAAACTACGGCTGCCTTTTCGCTGGATAACTTCAAAGAACAAAGTCGGCCGGTCTTCGACAGGCTTGGTGAAGATCTGCAGCATGTAGCCTTCATCGTCGCGATCCACCAGAATCCCCAACTCAGCCAATCGGTCGATTGGCTCGTCGATCTTGCCGCAGCGTTGCGCAAGATCGTCGTAGTAAGTCGTAGGAACCTGCAGAAACTCGATGCCTTGATCGCGCATCTTCGTCACTGTAGCAATAATGTCGCCTGTGCCCATGGCGATGTGTTGCACGCCCGGACCGTGGTAGAACTCCAGATACTCCTCGATCTGCGATTTCCTCTTGCCAGTGGCCGGCTCGTTGATCGGGAACTTCACCCGGCCATTGCCGTTCGACATGACTTTCGACATGAGCGCCGAATATTCAGTGCTGATGTCGTTGTCATCGAAATGCTGATAAAGCTGGAAGCCCATGATGTCGCGGTAGAACGCCACCCAATTGTTCATCTGGCCCCAACCGACGTTGCCGACCATATGATCGATGTATCGCAAGCCGACCGGGCGCGCGATCTGGTCTTCGCCTTCGACGGGCCGGAATCCAGGCAGGAAAACGCCGCGATAATTCTTGCGTTCGACAAAGGTATGTAGCGTGTCGCCATAAGCCGCGATGGCGGACATCCGGACTTCTCCTTGCTCGTCCTTTTGAATAGATGGTTCTACAACACCGCGCGCGCCTCGTTTGGTGGTTTCCCTGTAAGCCGCTTCGGCGTCATCCACTAACAAAGCAATCTCACGAACGCCGTCGCCGTGCAGTTTGATGTGATCGGAAAGGAATCCTTCGGGTTGGAGCGGGGCGGTGAGCACGAACCGGATTTTATCCTGCTGGACCACGTACGACACGCGGTCACGAGTGCCCGTCTCCGGTCCCCGGTAGGCAATCAGTTTCATTCCCAGCGCCGCGCGGTAAAAATAGGCGGCCTGCTTGGCATTCCCCACGTAGAACTCGATGTAGTCGGTGCCGTTCAAAGGCAGGAAATCGGCCGGCTTTGGGCTAAGATCGGTTTTTTCCGCTAATTCTTGCATACTGCGATGACCTCTGATTTCTGCATTGCCTCCACGCAACGCTGATTGTCTTCGTCCGTTCCAGTCGAGATGCGAACGCAATGGGGCAGCCCGAAACCAATAAGTGGACGAACGATGATGCCCTGCGCGAGTAACTCACGATTCAATTGCGCCGCCTGTTCGGCGCCGGGCAGCACCGTCATAACAAAATTCGCCTCCGACGGCACAACCGTTAAACCCATTTCACGTAGAGCGCTGGTCAGGAATTTCAAGCCCCGGGCGTTCAACTCCAGCGACCGGTGCAGGAACTCCTTGTCCGAAAGCGCGCCGATCCCCGCGGCTTGAGCGACCGTGCTGGGTTCGAAGGGCAGCTTGATCTTGAGCAAATTGGCGATCAGATCTTCGTGCGCGAATCCGTAACCGATGCGCACGCCGGCTAAGCCGTAGATTTTCGAAAACGTCCGCAGCGTGATTACGTTGTCGTAACGATAGTGCATCGAGTCGGGATAACGCGGATTGTCCTGAGCGTATTCGAAATACGCTTCGTCCAAAATGATCAGGACGCGCTCAGGAACGTGCCGGTAGAAATCGTCGAACTCGTGCTTGGTGAAGATGGTGCCGGTTGGATTATTGGGATTCGCCAGGTAGACGATTTTCGTTCGCTCGTTGATCTCGCGCGCCAGCGCCGCCAGGTCGTAATGCCAATCGCGATAGGGGACGGTGCGGTATTTGACGCCGCGCGATTTGGCCAGCACCTGAAAGCCGATAAAAGCGGCCTCAGTGGTAAGAACCTCGTCCTCATCGCACAGAAAGGTGCGGATGATGCTGGACATGATGCCTTCCGAACCGCTGCCGGCGATCACGTTTTCAGTCTTTAGATCGAACTTTTCGGCCAAGACGCGGCGCAGGTCCAGGCCACCGTTGGGATAAAGATGCAGGGTGTCCATGGTCCGAGCCATGGCTTCGAGAGCGAGCGGCGAAGTCCCTAGCGGGTTCTCGTTGGAAGCGAGTTTCGAGACGTGTTTCAGGCCGTATTCGCGCTGGATTTCTTCGGCGTTCCGGCCAGCCTCGTAAGAGCGGAGCGACTCGATGTAAGGCGGAACGAGTGCCATCCCACTTACTAGTGTGGCACACGGCGATTGGGCCTACGGGCTACTTGGAATCCTCTTTGTCGCCGCTGGATTCGTCAAGATTAGAATTACTGGCTGCTGCCGCACCCCGGGCTTCGCCGGCCGGCCGCCCTACCGGCTGCTGGGATTCTCCCGGCCAACGAACCTGTTATCTTGAGAATCACATCTGTCGGAAGGTGCTTAATGAGTTGGACTCGAACCCTTCTTTTGAGCGCTCTCGCGTTTACGCTCTGCGGTTCAGGCAGAGCTCAAACGAACGCGAACCCAAAGCTCATCGCCATCCGAGCCTCTCATATGCTGGATGTAAAGGCCGGCACCACTATCTCAAATGTCGTGGTTCTGATCGAGGAGGACAAAATCCGCGCGGTAGGACCTTCGTTGACCGTCCCAACCTCCGCGGAGATTGCCGAACTGGGCGAGGCAACACTGCTTCCGGGCCTGATTGACTGTTATACTCATCTGCTGGCCCGGATCCGTCAGGGCCGGATCGTTATGGTCTGAACCTGCTCACCAAGTCCCAAGCCTTTCGCGCATTAGAGGGAGCGGCGGACGCGCGAATCACGCTGCGTGCCCGTTTCACTTCGGTGCGGGATGTTGAGAATGAAGGTTCCGGGTACGCCGATGTGGCGCTGAGGGATGCCGTCAATCAGGGCCTGGCAGAGGGCCCGCGAATGCAGGTGGCAACTCGGGATCGCTGCTATCGGGCAATACAAATCCCTTTGGTATTTCTCCGGACCTGTGGGATTTCCCTAGGGGTGCCCACCAAAGGCAATCTCTTTTTCCGGCTGGATACGGTCACGAATCTCCGTCAGCACAAATACATGCATGATGTTTTGAACAACGCCCGGCAAAACATCACGCTGGCGCGCGAACTTGGTGTGGGGATCGCGAATGACTTCGATGCGTCCAGCGCCGAAGATCAAGGGCATAACGGACGAGAGATCGTGGCCATGTGCAAACTCGGATTGTCGCCTGTGGAGACCATCCGCGCCACGACGACCACAGCTTCCGAGTTGATGGGATGGCAGGACAAGGTCGGATCGATAGAGCCTGGCAAGTTCGCTGACATCGTCGCGGTCGTCGGAGATCCACTCTTGGACATCTCGCAAGAGCATGTCAACTTCGTCATGAAGGGCGGCGTCGTTCTAAAGAACGAGGTCTCTCTCGCAACTGCTCATTAAGTATTTCTAGTGGCTGCCTGTGGCCGAGGCGCTATTGCGGGCGCGCTGTGATGTGCTGAAGCCAGTCAGAAAATCGATCTGGCTCTTGCGAAGCGCCGTTTTCGCGGCGATCTGATCGCCGAATTCCATATAACTCTCTTTACCGTCGCCGAAGCGGGGCCAGGATGCCAGACCTGGCCCGTTTGGATCGCCGGTCTTGGCGAACCGGACCCAAGCCGCGCTCATGGCCTTCGACAATCGCGCGTCTTGGTCGCTGTAGCTGTCGGGGTCCGGAGAAAAATCACCGAGCATGCTGGGCTGGGTCCCGTACGCTGAATCGGGAAGCGTGCCGAAGACATACGGAAGTTCGGAGGCGTGAAAGACGCCCCACTTGATTTTCCGGCCGATGCCGTTCAGGCGCGTGAATTGATACTGATAGGTCTTGGGATTCGCTTTGGCCGCCGCTCGCAACACCGAGCGGGTGCCCTGCAGGAACAGATAATCACCGGATGCGTGAGCCGCGGCGTCATAAGCTTCGGCATCGGTGGCGGCCGGATATGCGGCCAGCATCGCATCCGCTTGATTGCCGAATTGCTGTTCGGCCCACTTGCGCAGGGCGGCCAGATTATGCACGGGAGGCCCGCCCAGCAGCGTTCCTTCGTCGGCATTGGTGCCGGCGATTATCGCTACGTGATGGAATTTGCCTTCAGAGAACAGCCGGGCCGGATCGTCCGGCAGTGACCAGCCGTCCACCACCGGCATGTAGCTTTCGCCTCGATCCGCCGCTTCGCCGCCGAGCTGCATCGGGCCCGCCATCTTCAGGACTTCGGCGGTGCTTTTCGAGCGCAGCGCCGGCAAGTCGCTGCCCAGCTTCTCGCCGAACTTTTCCATCGACACGCGGCCGTACCAGGATTCTTTCAGATGGCTAATGGGCGTGTATAGCGACCCGGCGCTTTCGGCAATCACTTTCTGGAACAGGCCTTCCGACTGCGGCATCACCATCAGGAGCATGACTGCGGTTCCCCCGGCCGATTCGCCGAAGATCGTCACGTTGGTCGGATCCCCGCCGAAGGCGCTGATGTTGCGCTTCACCCATTCCAACCCAGCCACCATGTCGAGCAGCGCATAGTTGCCCGACGCGCCCTGCGGCGATTCCTGGCTTAGCGCCGGGTTGGCCAGAAAGCCGAAAATCCCCATGCGGTAGTTGATGCTCACCAGCACGACACCTTGGGACGCCAGCGGCTCGCCATCATAGACGGATTGTGAGCTGGCGCCGACCTGGAAGCCGCCGCCGTGAATCCAAAACATGACCGGCAGTTTGTCGGAGGCCGAGTGAGCCGGGGTCCAGACGTTGAGGCCCAGACAGTTTTCACTTTGCGGCGCGCCGGCCATCAATTGTGGTTGCGGGCAGATCGGAAGAAATTCTTTGGCGACGCGGATGCCTTTCCAGGGCTTGACGGGTTGGGGCGGCTTCCAGCGCAGGTCGCCTGTGGGGGGCGCGGCGTAGGGAATTCCCTTATAAAAGCGGACTGTGGTTCCACTGCCTGCGACCCAGCCTGAATCGATCTTAAGGATTGTTTCCAGACCGGAGTCGACGGCCAGAACATTGGCGGCAAAGAACAACGTGGCGAGCGCGAGCTTCATGGAAGAATCATGACACAAACCGCTGGCGCTGGCTGGATAGAGCGGCGCTCATACACTGGCACATCTGGTCGATATGACTGGTGGTGCGAACAATGAACAGAATATTCCTGCTTGCAGGCGCGGTAGCTCTTACGATGCAGGCAGCTACGGTGACGGTAACTGCCACCCCATCCAGCGTGACTTTCGCGCATCAGATCGGGGCGATATTATTGCCGGCCGCTCAAACGATAACCCTGAAACCCAGCGCAGGAACACCGCCTTTCACGGCGACTTCTCCGGGACCAGATCAATGGCTGACCGTGGGTCCGGCTAGTGGCACGGTGCCGGGCACTCTTACAGTACGAGTGAACCCGACTAGCCTGACCGCGGCATCGTACCTTTCAGCGATCACAGTGATGGTGAGCGGAGTAGCGCCAGTAACCATTCCGGTCACGCTGGTGGTGACGCCTGCCCCTTCGACGCTGACATTAAGCAGCCCCACGTTGAATTTCCTCTCGCCTCCCAGTTCCCCGGCGGCGCAGTCGGTAACAATGTCGACCAATGGCGCGCCCATTTCGTTTACCGTGACCTCGGGAGCAACTTGGCTAACCGTGAGCACGCTCAAGGGCGTCGGGCAGCCGGACGTCGTGACGGCGGGCGAAGAGTACCCGCTGACCATATCAGTCAACTCCACGTCGCTAGTTCCGCAAGTCGCACCCTACGTAGGCAAGATCACGGTGGTCGCTTCCGGTGCGGTGGTCACTGTCAAATCGCAAACGATCACCGTGAATCTCACAGTGAACAGTCCGACACCAACCATCACCAGCGTTTGGCCATCCATTTTGCCCGTCAATGGCGCTGCGCAGACCCTCACCATTTACGGGACCAACTTTTACAGCGCCACCGTAGCAAAGCTTTTCGGAGTTGCCACCACTTTGGCTACCACTCCCGATAGGGAGAGTTCCACCTTCCTCACCGCTGTCATACCGGCCAGTTTGCTCACCGCCCCAACTACGCTAAGGGTGCTGGTGTCCAATCCGGCACCCGGCGGAGATTCGGTAGCTACGGTCAATGTTATGGTCGCCAACGCCGCAGCGATCGGGGCCGTCGTGAATGCTGCCAGCTACGCGCCGGGCAGCGTCAGCGCCCCGGATATCGGTATGGTGAGCCGCGGGGAGTTGGTGACTATCTTCGGCACCAACCTCGGACCCCCCTCGCCCGCTCCGATGTCGATCACTGGCGGAGGTTTTGTGGACACGACCTCCACCAGCGGTGTGTCAGTCACGGTGGATTCCAGGCCCGCGCCGCTTGTATATGTCAGCCAGAATCAGATTTCCATCCAGATCCCCTACGAAGCGGTGATCGGACCCAGCAACGTGGTGGCGGTTACCAACGGATTCAATCCTCCGGTAACTGCTACCGTCACCGTTGCGGCCACGGCGCCTGGGCTCTTCACCGCCGATGGCTCCGGAACAGGGCAGGCAGCCGCTCTGAACTACAACGCCGTCACTAAGCTTTATACTCTCAATTCCAGCACGAACCTGGCTAAGATCGGCGACACCGTGATTCTTTATTTGACCGGCGAAGGTGTTTTCGACAGCGCGCCACTGTTAGGAGGAGGATCCGATACCGGATTCGTGATTCCTCCCGGATTGGCCAGTACGCCCCAGGTGAATCCACTGCCGACGGTCATGATCGGCGGCATCGACGCCAGCGCCGGTGTGGCCTATGCCGGCCCAATCGTCGGCTCCATCATCGGCGTTTTACAAATCAACGTGGTGGTTCCTCTAGGAAGCACCACCGGAACCCAAGTGCCGGTCAGTGTGACCATTGGCGGAAATCAGACCCAAGCCGGCACTACTCTGGCGATCCATCCGTAAGTAAAATCATCCGTAAGCGCCTAGAGTTACCGCCCGCGCGGAGCATTACCGGCCAAAAATAAACCGCGCGCGACGTGGATCGGCCCCGCCATTCAACACGTCGTCATGGACCTGGATCACCGTCGGCGCCGAGGAGTTGCTCCAGTCGCCCGTCACCGTCACCCGGTGGCCCAGCGTATTCATCGTATCCACTGTAGACCGTGAAATCCGGCCCTCCAGATTCAACTTCCCCGGCACAAACTCGTGATTGCCGAATGAGCTAAAGAAATGCTCAGTCTGGAAGCGCGGCGCTTCGACGGCCTCTTGCGGGTTCATACCGAAGTCGAGCATGTTCAGTAGCACCTGCAACAGCGCCTGATCCTGATTGTCGCCGCCCGGCGTCGACATGATCAACTCGAGCTTTCCGGCTTTAGTGACCATGGTCGGGCTCAGCGTCACGCGCGGCCGCTTTCCGGGCATCAACTGATTCGGATGTCCGGGTGTCATGACGAACGACTGCAGACGGCTGGTCAACGGAATGCCCGTATCGCCCATGATCACGGACGGCAGCCACGCGCCGCTGGGCGTGGCATTGAATGCGTTGCCCTTGCGGTCCACTACGTTGACGCAAGTGGTATCGTTGGCCTGACCAACGGCCGCCGTCGTGGTGGGGATCGTAATGCGGTGCCCGAAGCTGCCCGGCCGGTGCTCGATGGAGGCGTGCTGCGGATCGATGAGCTTGCGCCGCTCGGACGCGTAATCCTTCGATAGCAGGATTTCCTCGGGAATCTTGCTGAACTTCGGGTCGCCATAATATTCATCGCGATCCGCGAACGCCAGCTTAACGGCCTCCACTACCGTATGCAGATATTGCGGGCTGTTGTGGCCCATGGCTTTCAAGTCGAAGCCTTCCAAAATGTTCAGCGCTTCAATCATGAGAGGCCCTTGAGTCCAGAAGCCGGGTTTATAAATCTCGTACCCACGATAGGTTCCGATTTTGGGTTGTTCGAGGTCGGCGTGGAAATTCGCCAGGTCTTCATATGCGATCAGACCGTTGTACTTCTCGCTGGCATCGGCGATCCGATGAGCGATCGAGCCTTTATAGAACAGATCGCGCACGGCGCGAAGTTTGTCGGCGCGCTTGCCATGCGCTTTCTTCTCGGCAGTCACTAGTTCTCTGAAAGTCTGAGCCAGTGTGGGCTCGCGGAAGATTTCGCCGCGCGACGTTGGTGTGCCTTGCGGATAAAAGAACTTCATCGAGTCGGGCCACAGCGCGAGAATCCGCTGATAACTGTGCAGCATGCCGCCGAACTCCTCCAACATGGGGAATCCCTGATCGGCATATTCGATGGCGGGCTGGGCTACTTCGGCGAATGATTTGGTGCCGTACTTGTCCAACGCAAGTATCAGGCCGTCGAAAACTCCGGGCGTAATGGCGGATAGTATCCCTTGCATCGGCACTGGAGGCATGCGGGCGGAGTCTTCCCACGGCTCAGGCGAGCGGCGCGCGTAGAATTCCACAGTCGCCTTGGCAGGCGCGACACCGACGCCGCTGATCACCATAGGAGGTTGACCCGCCATCTTGACGATCAGCGGCATTTCGCCGCCGATTCCGAAGCGGTTCAATTCGGTGACACTCGCGGCCAGGACGCTGGCCACGCCCGCGTCCACGGCATTGCCGCCCTGCGTAAGAATCCGGTAGCCGGCCTCCACTTCGAAATTGTTTGCGGCCCCGACCATCTCATGCATGCCGCGCACCGGTGGAAACATCGTCGGCGGTCCTTGGGCTTCAAGAAATAATGCGGGAGCCGCGAGCAAGATGCCAACCAGTAAGCAGGGGCGAACGATTAGGGAGTTCATCGGCTTATGCTTGCATTGTCCAACATTTCCGGGGCCGTGAGGGCATAGCTCGTGCTCCGCCCCCCTTCCGGGTTGCGTCGAAGAATGCCGCGTTCCGCCAAAGCCAGAATGTCACGAAGAGCGGTGTCGTGGGAGCACTTGGCAAGCTGGGCGTATTTCGACGTCGTGAGCTTGCCCTCGAAGCCATCCAGAAGGCGGTTCAGGATCAGACGCTGGCGATCGTTGATTTGAATTCCCGCCGTCTCTTCCCAAAAGCGCGCCTTCGTGAGGACACCGCTGAGCGTGGTTTGCGCTCCATTGATCGCACGCCCCAGACAGCCCAGGAACCATTCCATCCAGGCCGTGATGTCCAGGGTAGCCTGCTGCGTTTGTTGGAGGATGTTGTAGTATGCCTCGCGCTCCTGCCGGATTTGCGCCGACATACTGTAGAAGCGCTGCGAACTGTCTTCGGAGCGCGCTAGAGCCATGTCCGCGATGGCACGCGCAATGCGGCCGTTACCATCATCGAAGGGATGGATGGTCACGAACCAGAAATGAGCTAGCGCCGCCTTGAATACCGGGTCAACGTCGGCCCCCGCATTGAACCAGCCGAGAAATCCCTGCATTTCCTGGTCGAGGCGCGGCGCTGCGGGCGCCTGAAAATGGACACGCTGTTTGCCGGCCGGTCCGGAGACAACCTCCATGGGGCCGGTGCTGTCGTCACGCCAAGTTCCTGTCCTGATTTTGTGCATGCCGCTGCGCCCGGTTGGAAATAGGGAAGCTTGCCACGCGAAAAGCCGTTCCGAGGAGAGCGGTTGATCGTAGCGGCGCGTGGCGTCGAGCATCATTTCAACGATGCCCTCGACGTTGCGGTCGGCTGGCTTGAGTGCGCCGATATCGATATTGAGACGGCGGGCAATCGAGGATCGGACCTGTTCGGCGTTCAGCTTCTCGCCCTCGATCTCGCTGCTTTTGATCACGTCGGCGGCAAGAGTTTCCAGAACAGCCTCTTGGCGCAGGTTGAATCCGAGCGCTTCCATATGACCGCTCAACCGTCCCTGCCGGTGCCGGACGTCGGCCAAGGGTTTTGCTAACTGTTCGCGGTTCCACTCGAAGCGGGGCCAGTTTGAAAGCTCATGAATATACAATCTACGCAACTCCTGCGTAGATTATAACCCCAATCACCGCATGGCGTGCAATCTAATCAACGCATATTCTGCGTAGAATGCGCTGCCTAATCTACGCATCCGTTAGGCTGACCTTGTCTTATCAACCATTTGCCTGTACTTACGCAGAAGCTCATAAAGTACCACGCCGCCAGCCGTGGCAACGTTGAGCGAGTGCTTGCGTCCAAGCATCGGAATGCGAACATGGGTATCGCATAGAGCCAGCAAATCGGGCCGCAGGCCATCCACCTCGTGGCCAAAAAGAACGCATAGCGGAAAGCGAGGCCGCCAGTCGAACAGGTCGACGGCATGAACACTAGTCTCGACCGCCGCGATCTCGTAGCTCAGCGCCCGCAGATTTTGGACCAGCACGCATGGATCACCTGGGTTGTCCCACGGGACGGTCTCCTCGGCGCCGAGCGCGGTCTTGGTGATGGCCCGTTTAGGCGGACGTCCGGTGATTCCGCACAGGTAAAGTCTTTCGCAGCCCGCGGCATCGGCGGTGCGGAAAAACGCCCCGACGTTGTACATGCTACGGACGTTATCGAGCAGGATCGAAACCGGAATTTGCCGAAGATCCGAGTATCGCGTGGCCACTTGCGTAGCCAGGTAGGGTGTACGCTCCGTCATCCGCGTTCAGGGGTGCTTTCGAGTGTCCAGTCTCGTAGCCGGTCTAAACTACTCAAGAACGGCTTTAATCCGCTGGCAAGCAGCGCGGCGCTGAGAAGGCACGCAGTGACGCTGACGAGTAAGAGCGAATAATTGACCGCGGTGTCGCGGCGGAATAAGTATTGAGTGCAGATCGCCACCGCGCTCGGTCCAATTCCGAGACCGATCAGGTTCAAAATGAACAGATACACAGCCGAAGCTTGGCCGCGCATCGAGGCCGGCATCATCTGCTGGATGGCGGCGGGCGCGATACCGAACGGTGCGGCCGCGAAAATACACGCGGGCGCGAGCCACAGCACTGCCCATCGGCCGGTGGGGGCGAGGAACAAAAGAAAATGGAAGGGTATCCATAGCAGAGCGAGGAACACGCCCACAAGCATGTTGGCCTGCAGTCTACCGCGAGCACGCACCAAGTCGGCGATGCGGCCCGCCCCCACGATTCCGATCGATCCAAAGATTGTCACCATCGACCCGTAGACCAGTCCTGTAGTCGGGATGTCCCAATGATAAACACGGCGGAACATTTCAGGCACCCACGCCCCGCTCGCGTAAGAAACCAGCGACAGCAGTCCGAACCCGATGTTGTGGCAAAGGAAGGTCCGCTTGTTCTTGAAGATGTATGCGAAGGATTGACGGGCCGAAATGGCCAGAGCATTAGCCGCGATCCCGCGCCGCAAGGGCTCGCGGACGGTGAAAAGTAGAGCGGTGGCGAGCAGTCCGGGGAGTCCGACGGCTAGAAAAATGAGCTGCCAGGGCCGAACGGCGCCGACGACTGGAAGTGTCCACAATTCCTTGGCGGATGCGAATCGCACCACCATTCCGCCCAGCAGGTAGGACATGCCCGAGCCGATGTAAATGCCCATGGAGTAAACGCTGATCGCGGTCGCCAGCTTTTCCTTGGGAAAATAGTCTGTGATGATCGAGTAAGCCGAGGGCGATAGCGCCGCTTCTCCCACGCCGACGCCCATCCGCCAAGCCAGCATCTGCCCGAAGTTCTTGGCCAGCCCGCACATGGTCGTGAATCCACTCCAGGCCACCAATCCGCAGGCGATGATCCCGCGCCGGCTGTACTTGTCGGCCATTCGGCCGAGCGGAATGCCGCAAAACGTATAGAACACCGCGAAAATGAAGCCTTGCAAAACGCTGACTTGCGTGTCTGTGATTCTCAGGTCGCGACGGAGCGGTCCAACGATGAGAGCGAAGATCTGGCGGTCGATGAAGGAGAAGACGTACATCAGGGTGAGCACACCGACGACGTACCAGGCGTAGCGCGGAGACGGATACGGGGCGTCAGAGGATTGTATCGTGCGTGCGGAAGTCGGCTGCGCGGCCATGCGTACGGCAATTCTATCGCAAGTGCGTTACGCTGGCCGTGACGGAGGGGTGTGGATTAAGAACGCGCAAAGAACATCACTGTCCATTACGCGGGACCTGCGATTTTCCTGCTGGCTTGGTCGCTTAAGCTGGCGATCCCCTTGTTCTTCTCGCCTCGAACCGGAATACGACACTTCACCATCAGGTGCCTACTTCTTCTCTTGACCTCCAGCTTGGCAGTCATTCTTCTGATCTTTGGCCCGCATCACAGATAGTTTTATTGGGCGATGGTTTTATTGGGCGATAGTTCTACTGGACCCCAAACACGAGGAGTACGTTCTCGGGCAGTCCATACCGCGCCTAACCCGTCGATGGAACTTCCACCCGGTCCGCAACCCAGTCCGCGGCCCATTGACGCGATCGGCTTAATCGAGTAACCTCTTCGTGATGGAACGGTATAGTTCCTCATGCTTCAACACTTGCGATACGGCCTGCGAACTCTCGCGCGAACTCCCGGCTTTACCATTTCAGCCGTTCTATGCCTGGCGCTCGGAATAGGTGCGACCACTGCCATCTTCAGCATTGTAAATACAGTGCTTCTTCGCCCATTGCCTTATCGCGATTCGGGTCGGCTGGTCCGCCTCTACACAGAATTCCCCTCCTTCGGCGATCGTAGTCTAACCCGATTCTGGATGTCGGTGCCAGAGTACTTCCGCTTGAAGGACAGCGCACTGAAAAGCTTCGAAGCGTTCGGCGCGTATTACATAGGTGGTTCTAATCTCTCTGGCTCAGGCCAACAACCGATTCGCGTCACCACCGGCTACGCAACAGCGAGTGGCTTCGCAGCCTTGGGGGTGCAACCGGAGGTCGGCAGGCTGTTCACCGATCCTGAGGATCGTCCGGGCGCGCAGCAAACCCTGCTGCTCTCCAATGCTCTTTGGAAGCGGGCGTTTGGTGGAGATCCCAACATCGTCGGCCGTGAAATCTATCAGGACAGTGCAAAGTGCAGAATCATCGGTGTGATGCCGCCTGGTTTTGTTTTTCCGCCCGGCGAAACCGATTCACCCCAGGCCTGGGGACCACTGCAACTTGATCCGGCCAGCCGCGCCACCGGCAGCCACTTTTTGTCGGTCTTCGCACGTCTCCGGCCGCGCCTAGGATTCTACGACGGCAAGAATGAGATTGACCGCGTGGTGGCGAAGCTGGGCGAAGCCAACTCGCCCAACAATCACACGCTGCATCCCAAGTTGCACCCCGTCACCATGTACTCGATGGTAGAGGAAGCGGTCGGCAACGTGCGCAAAGCGATGCTGTTATTACTCGGAGCCGTCGGCTTCCTGCTCCTCATCGCGTGCGTAAATGTTGTAAACCTGATTCTGGCGCGCAGCGAAGCACGGCAGCGGGAGACTGCGATTCGACGCGCGCTGGGCGCATCGCGAGGGCAACTGGTAGGTCAATACCTGACCGAAGGCGGTCTGCTTTCCGTCACATCGGCACTGGCCGGAACATTTCTCGCCTTTGCGACCATTCGGTTAGTAGCCGCTACCAATGCCGGCAGTATTCCCCGCGTGGACGAGCTTTCGATCGACTGGCGCGTTCTTCTCTTCACCTTTGGCGTGGCTGTACTGATCGGCGTCTTCTTCGGTTTTGCCCCACTCTCGCATGCCTCTGCGATACATGTTTCAGAGACACTGAAATCGGCCGCTGGCAGAATGTCCGCCTCGCTTTCGTCCAATCGTTTTCGCGGATTCCTGGTGGCTGGCCAGATCGCCATGGCCTTCGTATTACTTGCTGGCGCGAGCCTCATGATCGATGGGTTTATTCGGCTAGAACAGGTGCGCGCGGGGTTCGATCCGTCCGGTTTGCTCACCTTCAGTCTCTCGCTTCCCAACTCGTCATATAAGACTCCTGCCGCTCTCAAGACGCTCTGGCAAAGGCTGGAAGAAAGGCTCGCGTCGATTCCAGGCGTCGACTCCGTGGCGCTAATGTCCGGATTACCTCCGGTCCGCCGCGTCAATGAGAACGACACGCAGATTGAAGGCTGGGTCCGGACTCCCGGAGCGCCCCAGCAAAGCGTCGTATATTATCAGGCCGTCAACACGCGCTTCTTCCAGACTTTGGGCATCCGGCTGGTCGACGGACGCTTCCTCGATAATCGCGACTTCAATCCGGATTTCCCGGGCGTCATCATCAATCAAGCCATGGCGCACACGTTCTGGCCTCAAGTTAGTCCCATCGGCAGGCGAATCCGGCCGGGTTTCCAAGGGCCCTGGTACACAATCGTGGGGATCGTTGCGGACGTGAAGAATCACGGGGTGGATCGGCCCACTGATACCGAGATCTTCACGCCCTACCAGGTGACGCCCTTTGGAGGTTTTGGGTTGGGAAGCTTCAGCGTCGCCATTAAGACGCAAGGTGATCCGAAGCACTTCGCCAACGCATCAGGCGGTATAGTGGCTTCGATTGACCCGTCCCTGCCTATGGCCGACGTCCGCACCTTGGATGAAGTGATGCAACTCGCCAACGCGCGCCCACGCTTTTACACGCTCGTACTTACCATGTTCTCCGCTCTCGCGCTGACGTTAGCCGGCTTAGGTGTCTACGGAATCATGTCGTACGCAGTGACGCGGCGGACCACTGAGTTCGGCATCCGCTTGGCGCTAGGCGCGGAACCAGCAAGGTTATTCGGTAGTGTAATTACGCAAGGACTGCTACTAACCGCCACCGGCGCAGCGGTCGGTTCAATCAGTGCATTTTTTCTCACAAAATTACTTCGAGGCTTGGTCTTCGGCGTGCAAGGATTTGACGTGAAATCATTTCTTGTCACGCTGGCGGTCCTTGCGGCGGCGGCCATTCTTGCAACTTCAGCGCCCGCGGCCCGAGTCATTAGAATCCAACTCGTGCAGGCGCTGCGCGAAGAATAGTGGTGTACGTGCCGGATCTCAGTAGACTTCGAAGCAGAAGGCGCGATTGTCGCCGCTCGGAGAAAGAGTGTACTCGCCGTTTTCGAGCGGCTCGTCGGCCTCGATCTTATAAAGGTGACCGCCTAGCGGCGTGACCGCTAAATGCAGAGCCCGGTTGCCACCGCGGCGACGCCCTGAAAACGAGACCTCGCGATTCCCGCCCTTCACATCCATCCGGTAAAGCTCGAAGCGCTCCGGAGAAGATTTCTGCGCATCAATGATAAAAATCGGCTCAGCCAACGGTGTGCGAGCGGGTGAGCTAGCGCCGGTGACGACATAGTTCGTGTCGCTCTTGCGGCTTTCTTCGCGTACCTGTCCGATCTCTGTCTCTATGAGGTTGGAGCCATGCAGCAGGTACGGTACGTCCGGCTTCGGTGGAACCGGCCCCGTGTACTTGCCGGCCGCGCTGAGGAGCGCGATCGCCACAAATAACAAAAGTGATTCGCGAGCCATACTCTTTTTCTCATTCTAGCGCTAGTTGCTGACAGTGGCCCGCTCTTCTACAGCCCGGCAGATGCGCTGCACTTCCACTTCGTCGATGGGCTTGCTCAATACGAAGCCTTCGCCGCCTTGAAACGCGCGCGCCAGATCGTTGTCGAAACCATCTGTTAGAAGAACAAAACCGCCCACCTGATGCCGAACTCGTTCAAAGAACTCGACCCAGTTCAGACCGGGCAAGCGCACTGCGCAAATGGCCATGTCAAAATGCAGCCGCTGGGCCAGGTCGGCGCCTTCTTCGGCGCTGGATACCGGGACCACCCGGTCGCCCCGATTGCCCAGTAACTGCAGGAGTTGACGTTGCACCTTATGATCGGGCTCGACCACCAGAACGGTCAACTGGCGGCCGTTCCCCTGGAACTCGAGTGGCCCCCCAGCGACGGCCTGGCGTGTCTCGATGACGGGCAACTCAATATCGAAGCGGGCTTGAGTAGGCGACAGCCGGACCACCCGGAACTCGCCTCCATGGCTTTGAATAATTCCGCGGCAAACCCCCAGGCCCAGCGCTTCCGACCCGGCATGATCGCCATCCATGGCCTCTGCAATCTGAAGATCCGGAGAGCGTGTGGGGTAAGAAATCTCCACCAGCACGCGCTTGGCAAGCAGACTGCTCGAGACGGTGATGGTTTTCTCGCGCGCTTCGGCAGCGGCCTTTTCAGCGTCAACCAACAGGTTCAGCAGTACCTGCTCGAGCTGTCCGGGTGATCCGATCACGATAGCGGACTTGGGAGCCAGTTGAGACCGGATTTCGACGCCCTTTACTTTCCACTCCGGCGCGCGGAACCGTAAAAGGCTGGACAACATCGCGCTCAAATCCACTCGCTCGGCTTGCGACTGCTCTACCTTGGCAAACGAAACCAGGCGCGCCACGGTCTCCGAAGCCCGGCTGGCTTCATCGGCGATAGACTGCAGCTCGTTGTGCGATTCCCGATCTTGCCGCGAACGCAAGGCCGAGGCCAGCGCGGCGATTGATTCCAGCGGCGAGCGCAGCTCGTTGGCGACGTCGGAAATCAACTGCCCGGCCGCGGCTAATTTCTCGCTGCGGAACAGTTGCTCGCGAATCGATTGCTGTTCCTGAAGCTTCAGCGCGGTGGCTACCTGATTGGCCAGATGTTGCATGCCAGCCTGCTCGGCCTGGCCGTGATAATGAACAGTGCCCGAATTATATAGCGCGAGTACACCCATCAGATCGCTCTGCGCGAACATCGGAATGAAGAGCACCGAGCGGGGAGAGGCTGGCCCGTCCTCTTTGCGGAAAAAGGGACTGCGGCGCGCATCCGGAATGGCGACCAGCGTCCGATTCCGGAAACAGGCCGTAACGCCCGAAGCCATGGCGCCCTTGGGAGCGTCCAGATCGATGAACTCGGTGGGTGAATCAGTCGATTGCACGCGCTCCAGCATCTTCGCCCCGCGACTCTGTATGTATAGACCGACGCCGGTTGAATTCCATAGCTCCGGCAGCGTGAGAGTCAATCTGCGGAGAATCTCGGCCGGCGAGGTGGCCGCAATCACCTCTTCGCCCAGCGCGTTCAACACTCGCATTTGCCTTCTGAGAGTCGCCATGCGGCGCTCCCGGAACCACCAGATAGCCAGCAACGCCGTCCCCACAATCAGCGATGCGAGCAAAACAGGCGGCTGGATAATCCACCCGCGCTCCAGCGTAACCACTGCCGTAGGGCTGGCAATCAGGATCTGGAAATAGTGGTCATAGGGTGGCAGCGTGCAATACTGGCTGGCGATGCCCGTCACCCGAATTCTGTCGCCAGCCCGATGGCCTTTGAGATGCGGACCGGTGTCACGTCGCGTCCGCGGCAAAAAGACACTCAAGTCCTTCGCCTTTTCTCCGATTAGGAGCAAGTCTCCCCCGGCATTATCGTCATCGTCGTTCACGACGCTCTCAGTCGTGACGAGAACGCCGATGTAGCGAAACGAAGCCAAGTCTGATGCCTTTACGATTTTGGGCGCCGGCGGGGAGCCATGGCCAAACTTCCGGATATCGGTCGGCAAAAGGACCGGGCGCCCGCCCCGTCGGACAATCATTCCTTGCACTTCCACCCAGTCGCCTGGCTCAAGGATCTGGAATTGGCTGATGTTTCCCTGCAGTAGCAGTCCGTAGCCGGCGTCATCCTGGATAGCGACGTAATAAGAATCGCTCACCCAGATCGGCCGCAATGAGACTTGGCCCGTAACAAACACATTTTGCGTCTCATAGGTGGGCGTCCAGTCGGGCGGGGTGCGGGAGCCTGCCTGCTGGAGAGTAAGGCGCGGTTGGGCTAAAACCGCCACAGCAGCGAGCCACAGAAGGCATGTAAACCAGAGCAATCGTAAGCAAGTCTTTGAGCAGGCGCTACTTGGCTTCATGTGGCGGCTTCCTCGGGTTCGTAATGATGAATGCTGAACCGGAACATCCACAAGTCGATAGATCGGCAAGAATTGATCTGAACTGCAATGGCCTACGCCTGCAGGCGTGTTACAGGGTTGCGCCAAGAGGGATCATAGCATAGGGCCAAGGCGACCACGCATGCTAGCATGGTAGGTTGTCAGGCTCCGGGCTTCGTGCAACGGGCGGCTGTGAACCCCGCCAGGTCCGGAAGGAAGCAACGGTAGCGGTTTAGCACGTGTGCCGCGGATTACCCGGGGTCTGGCATAAAACTCCGCCCACGCCTTCATGTACCAGGTAATCGCCAGGAAATACCGTCCGCAGTCGTTTGCGGAGCTGATCGGCCAGGAGCACGTCCGCACTACGCTCGAAAATGCGATCTCCCAGCAGCGGATTGCCCACGGCTACATTCTTTCCGGCCAGCGCGGTACCGGAAAAACCACCGTGGCCCGCATTTTGGCGCGCTGCCTCAACTGTATACAAGGCCCAACCATTACGCCCTGCGGCGTATGCGCGAGCTGCCTGGAAGTGACGGCCGGAAACTCCCCGGACGTGATCGAGATCGACGCGGCTTCCAATCGCGGCATCAACGAAATGCGCGAGCTGCGGGAAAACGTGCGCTACCGCCCGGCGCGCGACCGTTACAAAGTCTTCATCGTCGACGAAGCGCATCAGATCACCAGTGAAGCTTTCAACGCGCTGCTCAAGACGCTGGAAGAGCCGCCGGACTGGGTGGTTTTCGTGCTGTGCACCACCGAAGCCCACAAGATCCCGACCACTATCGCTTCCCGCTGCCAGCAGTTCAGCTTTCGGTCGGTCGATTTCGCTGAAGTAGTGAAGCGCATGGAGGAGATCTGCCAGAAAGAGGGCATCCAAACCGATCCCGAGACGCTCAGCGTATTGGCGCAGGCCGGACAAGGCAGCGTGCGCGATTCTTTATCGGCCCTAGATCAGGCCATTGCCTGCTGCGGGCTCAAGCTGAGCGCGGCCGAGGTGCGCGATCTATTGGGAATGTTTTCGCTCGACTCATTGGGCGAAGTGACCGAAGCTTTGACCGCGCAGGATCCGCGCCGCATGCTCGATCTAGTGATGGAGTTGGAGCGGAACGGACGCAACCTCCAGCATTTTTGCCGTGAGTTAGCCCGCTATTTCCGCAATCTCCTAGTGGCCAAGGTCGCTGGTGCGAACACCCGCCTGATTGGAGCATCGCAGCACGAGCAGGAGCGGCTGGCCCAGATCGCGGTCGGTTTTTCCGAAGAAGACCTGACCCGCTATCTGCAGCTTACACTCGATCTATTCAAGGATTTGCAGGCCTCGTTGCAGCCGCGCCTGCATCTGGAGGTCGGATTACTGCGGCTGGTCCAGGCCGGCAAGCTTTTGCCGATTGAGGAAGCGATCGCGGGATTGGGCAGCCCGGGCGGGCCGGCGCCAGCGAAACCAACACCGGCTATAAAGCCGGTGCCACAAGAAACACAGGCTGGAAAGCCTGTGCCACAGGCAGGTCCGTGGAAAGACCGGCTGCACTCGGCGCTGACCGAACTGGGGATGCAGTTCACCGCCGATGCAGTCGAGCACTCACAAATCACGGAATCGAACGGCGAGCTATTGTTCACAACCCCGGAAGAGTTCAAACTGGCGTTGAATGAAAAAGATATCCTGAAGGTCGTGCAGAAAGTGGCGGGCCGGCCCATGCGGATCAAGGTCACCGCAGGAACGGTGGACGTGGCCGAGGTTCCCAAAGCCAGGCCTCCGCAGGATGATGTTTCCGAGCGAGCGTTGGCGCATCCGGAAGTGCGGCGCTTTCAGGAGACCTTCCCGGATGCCCAGGTCCGCGTGGTGCGAAATTTAAAAGAATAGGCAGGACACATGAAACTTCCCGGAAACATGCAGGCCATGATGAAGCAGGCCGAGCAGATGCAGAAAAAGCTGCAGGAAGAGATTGCGCTCATTCGCGTGGAGGCATCGGCCGGCGGCGGCATGGTGACGGTGCACATGGACGGGAAGAAGAATGTCACCGGCGTGAAGATCGATCCCGAAGTGGCTGGCGATGTCGAGATGCTGCAGGACATGGTGATGGCGGCCTTCAACGAAGCGGCCAAGAAGGTGGACGACGCCACGCAGGAAAAGATGGGCGGGCTGCTGGGCGGCATGGGCCTGCCCCCCGGACTGCTCTAATGCCGAGTAGTGGCGCACGCACTCTTGCGTGCCGCGTTCGCACTCATGCGAACGCCGAGTCATAATATTCATGCCCGACTTCGCCGAACCGCTCGCGCGACTCATCCAGGAATTCAAACGGCTGCCCGGTATCGGCCAGAAGTCGGCGCAGCGGCTGGCCTTTCATGTGCTGCGCACCCCGCGCGAAGATGCCGGTCGTCTTGCACAAGCATTGCTGGACGTTAAAGACAACCTCGGAATCTGCGCGCTGTGCAACAACATCAGCGACGGCGAGATTTGCAGTTATTGCCGCGATCCGCATCGCGATCATTCCTCGATCTGCATCGTCGAGGAGCCGCATAACATTCTGCCGGTCGAGACCACGCGCCAGTTCATGGGTCTCTATCACGTGCTGCACGGAGCGATTTCTCCATTGCGCGGGATAGGTCCGGAGCAGCTTCGGATCGCGAACCTGCTGGAGCGCGTTCAGGCGGGCGAAGTGAAGGAGCTCATCGTGGCCACGAATCCCACGGTGGAAGGCGAAGCGACCGCCGTCTATCTTGCGCGTCTGATGAAGCCCCTGGGCCTGAAAGTGACGCGCATCGCCATGGGCATTCCGGTGGGCAGCGATCTGGAGTTCGCCGACGAGGTGACCATGGGCAAGTCGCTGGAGAACCGCCGCGAGATGTAAGAGCACGATGCCAACCATCGACTTGGATTGTCACGGTGATGTGAACTGGACACTCCAGACTAGATCCAGGCTCGCTCAACTGCCAAGCACTCGTCTCAAAGCACGCCTGGAATGGTCCCGGGACGATGAAATTGGCAAGCTTGAATTGACCGTCGCCTCAAAACTAACGATGCTCCGCCTTGTCACGGATCGAGTCAACCTGGAACTCCGAGAATTAGAACGGGAACTGAATGCACGAACCGAGGACATCGCTCGGTGCCTCGCCGACCCTTCCCCGCTGCCACTACGAGATCCAAAAGCCATCTGGAATCTCATGCTCGATGTTGATTCTTTCATCCTTCAATCGCGTTCGGCTTACGAGATTGTCGGTAAGTTCCTGAAAGCATTTTTCGTACGAGTCTTCGGTCGACAAATCGATCAGGGCGAGATTCGACGGGCAGTTGAAGAGCGAGGTGTCGATTGTGCTTGGGTGGAGATTCTGAGCAAGGCTCGTAAAGAGTTCTTTCACAACGTTGCAGCGGCTGGCATTGCGATAACTCTCGACTGCGTGAATCCGCTCTCGAATCTAGATGTGCTGATTAGAGTTGAGGGTGATGCGGATTTTCATTTTAGGGACTGCCGCGCTATCTATGACGGCCTCTCGCGAGCTTTAGAAGCCATCGACCAGTGGATATATGATGAGGCCACAAAGTTATGCTGATCGCCAGGGTGGAGGGATGGCTTGCTCCGGTTTGAGTGGGATCCTAGGAAAGCCGTCCTCAATCTCCGTAAGCATGGAATCTCGTTTGATGAAGCAGCTTCGGTTTTTGGAGATCTCCTATCCCTGACGATTTCTGATCCGGATAGCTCCCTCGATGAGGCTCGGTTCATTACGCTTGGACGATCAAATGTTGGCCGATTGCTCGCGGTGGTTCATACTGAGAGAGACGATAAGATCAGGCTAATTTCTGCACGGCGAGCATCACCGCGGGAACGAGCGAACTATGAAGAAACGATCAGCTAAACGGCCGGAGCCCCCCATGCGTTCGGAGTACGACTTTTCCAAAGGCGTTCGAGGCAAGTACGCTCAGCGATTTCGGGAGGGGACAAACCTCGTCGTCCTTGCACCGGAGGTCGCTGAGATGTTTCCGGACTCGGCAGCGGTTAATGATGCGTTGAGGGCTCTTGTAGCGATCGCAAAACGAACGCGCCGTTAAAGTCGGTGGGCCTGTCTTAACATCGCCCGGAGGTGTAAGAGAGCTTCGTCCAGGCCTACTCCACAGCCCCGCTTGGGCATTATCGTGTATCCTCAATACATACCACTCTCTCTAGGTCGCGTAGCGTATTGAGAAGGACATAACCAAATAGATGTCTACCATTGAGGTTTCCCCTGTCGCGCCTCCGTCAGGCGGGTTTCAAGCACCGGTCATCAACGATTTCAGCATTCAAGTCGCAACTGTCAACGGTTCCGGCAGCCAGACCGCGAACAATGTTCTGATGCGCTCCATCTTCCAGATGGGCATCCCCGTGTCGGGAAAGAACATGTTCCCATCCAACATTCAAGGGCTCCCCACCTGGTTCACCATCCGGGCCAGCAAGCATGGCTACATCGGCCGCAAGAAGGAAATCGATTTCCTGGTGGCCATGAACCCCGAGACCGCGCGAGAGGATGTCATCAAGCTCGACCCTGGCGCTGCGGTGGTTTACGACGAGCCTCTAAAGCTGAATGCGCTCCGCTCCGATCTGCATTTCTACCCTGTACCATACGACAAGCTGGTCGGCCCCGTCTGTCCGGAAGCAAAGCTGCGCAAACTAGTGCGCAACATGATCTATGACGGCGTTGTTGCGTGGCTCCTATCGATCGAAATGGAAGAGATCCACAAGGCGCTGTTCAAGCAGTTCGGAAAGCGAAAGGCCAAGGCGGCGGAACTGAACTGGGGCGCCTGCCAGGCCGGCTTCGATTACGCTGCCAAGACCTTCACGAAAACTGACCCTTATCGCGTTGAGCGCATGAACGAAACCGCGGGGAAGATCATCATCGAGGGCAACGCTGCCGCGGCCCTGGGGTGCGTTTTCGCCGGCGCTACCGTAGTCACCTGGTATCCCATCACGCCGTCGTCATCGCTGGTCGAATTCATGATCGGCTATCTAAAGCGTTTTCGTGTCGACAAGGAGACTGGCAAAGCGACTTACGCCGTGGTTCAGGCCGAAGACGAGCTGTCGGCGATCGGCATGGTAATGGGTGCGGCTTGGGCAGGCGCACGCGCCATGACGTCCACTGCCGGACCGGGCATCAGCCTGATGGCGGAATTCGTGGGCCTCGGCTATTATGCCGAAATTCCCGCGGTGATCTTTGACGTCGAGCGCGTGGGGCCCTCCACCGGACTGCCGACTCGTACCGCGCAGGGCGATATTCTTTCAACCGCGCTGCTCTCGCACGGCGACACTAAACATCCACTACTGTTCCCCTCTTCCCCGGAAGAATGCTTCCATATGGCTGGCGTTGCATTCGACCTGGCGGAGCAGTTCCAAACTCCCGTGTTCGTAATGACCGACCTCGATCTTGGAATGAACAACTGGATGGCCGATCCGTTCACATATCCAACCGAGCCCATCCGCCGCGGCAAGGTTCTGACCGCCGAGGATCTGGAGCGGCTAGGCGGCTTCGCTCGCTATAAAGACGTCGACGGCGACGGCATCGGCTACCGGACGCTGCCCGGCACCAATCATCCCAACGCGGCGTTTTTCACGCGCGGCAGCGGCCACAACGAAAAGGCGCAGTACACTGAGCGCGAAGACGACTATGTGAATAACATGGATCGGCTGGCGCGAAAATTCGAGACGCTGCGCTTGCACGTGCCCAAGCCCGTCCTGGATACCCGGCCTAACGCCCAAGCCGGCTTCGTCGCCTTCGGCACGTCGCATTATGCGGTGGAGGAAAGCCGCGATCAGCTACGGACCGAATACGGCATCGAAACCGACTATATCCGGCTAAAGGCGTATCCTTTTACGCAAGAATTGCACGATTTTATTGCCCGCCACGAGCGCGTTTATGTGGTCGAGCAAAATCGCGACGCGCAGTTGCTGAGCCTCATGCGCATGGAGTTCGAACCCGTCGAGATCGCTAAATTGATAAGCGTACGCTATTACGGCGGCCTGCCGATCGACGCCCGCACCGTCACCGATAACGTCCTCAGTCAAGAAAAGACCCGCAAGGAGGGCAAATGAGTACCACCGTCACGCCGCCACCCAAGAAGGTCAATCGCGTTGGTCTGGAGGTCATAAGCTACAAGGGTTCCAAGACCACCCTTTGCGCCGGATGTGGTCACAATGCGGTTTCCGAGCGCATTGTGGAATGCTTCTATGAGCTGGGCATTCAGCCCTGGAGCGTGGCCAAGCTCTCCGGCATCGGCTGTTCTTCGAAGACGCCCGCATATTTTCTGGGACTCTCGCACGGCTTCAACGGAGTGCACGGCCGTATGCCTTCGCTCGCCACTGGCGCTTTGCTGGGCAATCGGACGCTACTCGGCATCGGCGTTACCGGCGACGGTGATACGGCATCCATTGGGTTGGGCCAGTTCATGCATCTCCTGCGCCGCAATCTGCCCTTCGTCTATGTCATCGAGGACAACGGCGTTTACGGACTGACCAAAGGCCAGTTCTCGGCCACGGCCGACCTGGGGTCGAAGCTGAAGACCGGCGTCCTCAACGAGCTTCCGCCGTTCGACTGTTGCGCGCTGGCGCTCGAATGGGGCGCTACTTTCGTGGCCCGCTCTTTTTCGGGCGACAAGAAGCAGCTCCAGGCCATCTTGAAAGCCGCCATCACGCACAACGGCCTCTCCGTGATCGACGTCATCTCGCCTTGCACCACCTTCAACGATCACGAAGGCTCCACTAAAAGCTATGCCTACGTAAAGGATCACGAGGAAATACTGAACGAGGTCGACTTCGTGCCATTCTACGAAGACATCTCTGCCGAGATCGCCGAGGGCGAGGTGAAGGAAGTGGAGATGCATGATGGATCCAAGCTTCGGATTAAGAAGCTCGGCCGCGAGTACGATCCAACCAGCAAGTTCGACGCGCTCAAAATGATCGAGGAAGCGAATAAAAATGGTGAGATTCTTACCGGTGTATATTATGTCGACACCGGCAAGCCTAACTTTCTCGATATGCTGAGCATCGACGAAGCACCGCTGGCGACTTTGCCTGAGTCGCGGGTCCGGCCGCCCAAGGAAGCGTTGGACGAGGCTATGGAAGAGTTACGCTAAGGCGTGAGACCATTCTTCCTCGGATTCATCGCTGCGCTGGTAGTGCTGGCGGTGGGAGGCTTAGCTTTCGTCGGACTGGGTCTGGCGCCGGTTGCAACCGCCTCCGCACCGCTGCCATTTGAAAAACTCATCACCGGGATCGCGCTGAACGCTCGCGTCAGCAAAGAAGCGCCGAAATCACCACCCATGCAGCCGTCCGATGAAGTTTATACGGCCGGGGCGGGCGTTTATCGAACCAACTGCGCCGTTTGCCATGGGCTGCCCGGGCAGGATCAGACCGCCATCGCCAAGGGCGAGTTCCCCAAGCCGCCCCAGCTTTTCAAAGGTAAAGGCGTGAGCGACGATCCACCCGGCGAAACTTATTGGAAAGTCGCGAACGGCATCCGTTTGACTGGCATGCCTGGCTTCGATGGCTCGCTGACCACCGACCAGATGTGGCAGGTCACCCTGCTCGTAGCGAATTCCGACAAATTACCGGCCACCGTCCAAACTACGCTACAGCAGCCTTTGCAACTGCAGTAGCGATCCTGGGCGATCTACTCACGAACCAATTTCAACTTCCGAAACTGCTAAGCACTGATTCCGAGCTGCGGCGGAAATCCTCTGCGGGCCCACTAGGCATGCCCGATCGCAGTTGTATCAGCGGGCATCGCTAAACCTTTGTTGCGATATTCCTCGGCAATCATCTCGAAGACGCGTTCAAGCTCAGCTAAGGCCTCTTCTCTTGTGCCCATCAAAGCATAACAGCCGCGGATGGCGGGAATTTCCGCCGGCACTCTTTTCGCTCAGCCGCTTAGCGGAGCCCGCCATGGTGTTAACATTCAATCAATGGTGGGCGCCAAAATCGCGCGACGGCAAGTAGCACGGGCAATCTTCATATTGCTGCTGCTGGCCTTATTTGCCAGTCTCCAGACCGCCTCCGCCATTACCGAACAGTTACATCATCACGACGGACCTTCCCACACCGATTGTTGCGGCGTCTGTCACGCCGGTCACTTGTCCGTCACACCTGCTGTTACCTGCCTGACGCTTGTATTGCCCGACATTCGGTGCTGGCATAAGATCCAGGATGCACTTCCCGCGCAGGCTGAATTCGTTTCTTCACTGCATCTTTCCCGCGCTCCGCCCGCTCTCCATTCGTAACTCTTTGTTTTGTCCTTCTCGGCCGATAAGCAGCGCTAGCTAGCCACTGGTCCGTGACTGGATTTTCCCGAGGCAGCGTCTTACTTCATGGAGACATAAAATGAAACCCAGCTTTCGAAGCTTTTGCTTGGCCTGCTTTCTGAGCGCCTTGCCCGCTCTTTCGCAGTCCATCAATAGTGGAACCATTCTGGGGACGGTGACAGATCCGTCCGGCGCGGTCGTGGCCGGCGCCATGGTTCGGCTGCAGAATTCGGTCACCGGGTATATGCAGTCGGTCACCGCCGATAGCTCCGGCGCCTTCCGGTTCAATAACGTTCCACAGAACAATTACCGGCTGACCGTGGATGCGCCGGGCTTCACGTCCGCCAGTCAAAATGTGGACGTTCGAAATGCCGTTCCGATCACCCTGAACATTCCCCTCTCCGTTGCCGCGGCATCCACCTCGGTCACAGTGGAAGCCTCCGGCGCGCAGGTGGAGACGGATCCATCAGCCCATCAGGATGTCGACCGTAACGCCTTTCTCAAGCTCCCCATGTTCGATCCGGCCGGCAGTCTGAGCCAGGCCATCACATTTAGCACCGGCGCGGTAGCTGCCGACGCAAACGGCTTCTTTCATCCCTTAGGCGACCACTCGCAGACCAGTTTCGTGATCGACGGCCAGCCCATCAGCGATCAACAAAGCAAGCTCTTTTCGACCCAGATCCCCGCCAACGCGCTGCAATCCATGGAGCTGATTACCGGCTCGCCTGACGCGCAGTATGGCGACAAATCCAGCCTGATCGTGAACGCCACCACGCGGTCGGGCCTCGGATCCACCAAGCCCACCGGCGCGATCACTTCCGACTGGGGTTCCTATGGAACCTGGGGCGGCAGCGTGTCCTTGGGATTCGGCAGTCCGACCTATGGGAATTTTATTCTGTTGAGCGGGACTCGCTCCGGTCGTTTCCTGGATACGCCCGAACTATTGCCGATCCATGACATTGGAAACAACGGATCAATTTTCGACCGTTTTGACTGGCAGCCGGGGCCGAAGGACGCCTACCACATCGATCTGTTCGTCGCGCGAAACTGGTTTCAGGTTCCCAACAGCTACGATCAACTGTCGCAAGATCAACGGCAACGCGTGCTTACGTGGAATATCGCTCCCAGCTATCAGCATACCTTTAGCGCCCGCGCCCTCCTAACTGTGAACGCCTTCGCGCGGCGGGACGAGCTCAATTACTACCCCAGCCGCGATCCTTTCGCCGACACACCGATTACCGTTTCGCAGAGCCGCTTCCTGACCAACTATGGCGTCAAGGCTGATATCGCGGTCACGTTTGGCAAACATGATGTGAAATTCGGTACGCAGCTTCAGCAGACGCGCCTCGACGAGAAGTTCCAATTCGGTGTTACCGACCCGCAATACAATCCAGTGTGCCTGGGCCCGACCGGCGCCGGACTGCTGCTGCCGGGCGTGGCCAACCCAGATCAATGCTCCACCCTGAATCCAACCTATACTGCCAATCCAACTCTGCAGCCCGGGCTAGTGCCATACGACCTGACTCGCGGAGGCTCGCTGTTCTCCTTTCGCGGTAAACACAACATCAATCAGTATGCGGTCTATCTGACCGACGCCATGAAATTCGGCAATTTCAGCGTCAACGCCGGTTTGCGCGACGATCAGTACAACGGATTAACCTCCGCCAATGGCATCCAGCCGCGCCTTGGAATCTCGTACCTGGTTCCGAAGAGCCACACCGTCCTTCGAGCCGCCTATTCGCGCACCTTTGAAACGCCCTTCAATGAGAACCTGATCCTGTCGAGCGGCACCGGCGGCGGAGGTCTGGCCGAGAATGTTTTCGGATCCACTTCCACTCCCATCAAACCCGGCGCCCGAAATCAATTCAATACCGGCTTCCAGCAGGGCATCGGCCGCTGGCTTGTCATCGATGCCGATTACTTCTGGAAGTTCACCCACAACGCATATGACTTTAGCGTATTGTTCAACACGCCCATCACTTTTCCCATTGCCTGGCACAACTCCAAATTGGATGGCGTCGACGGCCGCATCAGCACGATCGACCTGCACGGTTTCCAAGCGTCGTTGAACCTCGGCCACACTCGCGCCCGATTCTTCCCGCCCGAAAACGGCGGCTTGATCCCGCTAGGAGGTTTCGCAAACGGTGTGTTCCGCATCGACCATGATCAGGCCCTTCAGCAGACCGCTGTGTTTCGTTATCAGCGGCCCCACAATGCCGAGTGGATCGATTTCACTTGGCGCTACGATAGCGGCCTGGTAGTAAGTGGAGTCCCCGATGTCCTCGCCGCTACCATGCTGACCCCCCACCAGCAAGTGGACATCGGATTCTCCTGTAACGGCGTGTTTGCGACTCTTCAGAACCCCATCATGGTCTGTAATGGGATCGGCAGATCCACGCTTTTGACCTTGCCGCAGACCGGTTCTGAGAACGACGATCACAATCCCGATCGCGTGAAGCCTCGCAACCTGTTCAGCATGGGCATCGGTACGGACAATCTTTTCCACAAAGAAACCGGGCCTCGCGTGACACTCCGCGTTACAGCGGAAAATCTAACTAACAAGGTCGCTCTATACAACTTCTTGTCCACGTTTAGCGGGACGCATTTTATTGAGCCACGCAGCTATCAGGCGTCGATCGGCTACGTCTTTTGACATACAATCGGTGCTGATTGTGGCCTCGCAAAATCGGACTCCCTCCCGCCGCGCGATGCTCACGGGCGCCGGGCTCGGCCTGGGCTCAGGACTGCTCGCCGCCGCGCCCACGGGAGCAAGCAAGATCTCAAGCAGCGAGTATTGGGCAAAAAAGGCGATGTAGCTGTACATCTTTCGTAAGCGGCTCGCGGCCCAGTTTCGATCTCACCGCCCCCAGTCGCGGCGAATACTCGCTGATGAACACCTTCGCCCAATAAGGATTCGATGCCTGGACCATGGACCACGAGAACTACGGCCGCTCCACCCGCTCTAGTGCCAACGCCGACATCGTCAGCGGTGTCGAGGATCTCAAAGCCGCGGTGGTCGAATACCTGGCCGACCTGGAATTAAAATTCGGCGATCAGGTTCCCACCGGCACTTACCGCGACCTGACCGCCAACCTCCCGGTAGTCGATCCCGTCAAGGTTCTGGCGCCCGTACTCCTGGTGCGGGCGAGCATGATGGCATCGCCATCGACGACTTGTCCGATTTCTTCAAACGCTTACCAAACGGCGATCGCCAGTTCGTCATACTGCCCGGCATGGCGCACTCAGTGGTGCCCGGTGTGAACCGTCAACACTTCTGGCACGCGATGCACGCGTTTCTCACGCTGGATGTGGAGGCACGCGCTACTCAACCGCGCGCGTGAGCCACGCGTCACTTGTGAATGAAATCGCCCACCCGGCGCATCCACGCCAATTCTTCCGCACTCATCGGACCTAGCTCCAGCGCCCGTAGAGCTTCGGCGGCTTGCGCTTCATTGGCGGGGCCCGTCATGCAGACATCCACGGCAGGATTGGAAAGTACGAATCTGTAGCAATCAGTGGCAGTCGGCACTCGTTCGCCAGGAGGAACGCGCTTAGCGTCCAGCAACTGGCGCCGACTGGTGGCAGTGAACGCGACCATGCCTGGCCGATTCCCGTTCCCCGCCAGCAGCGGGAAGACCTCGCGCTCAGCGCCCGGATGCACAGCGTTGTATCTAACGTGCACGATGCCTACATCGGCGTCATCCGATATGCTCGACACCAGCGGACGGTGATGCGTTGAAATCCCGATGTGGCGGATCAAGCCACGCTCGCGCAATCGGCGTCCGGCATCCAAAATCCTTTGCGGAAGCTTGTGATTCCAGAGCCCGAGCAACAGCACATCGGCATATTCGAAGCCCAGTCTGCTGAGAGCGATCTCGACGCGGGGAGCCATCAACGCCGCCACGCGCGAATAGGACTGTAGCACCAGAACCATGCGATCGCGCTGCGGCTTCAGATTGCGTAGCGCTTGACCGAAAGGTCCACGCCGGAAGCTGCCCCAATAAAGATAATTGACGCCGCGCTCGAAGGCCTGCTCCACAGACTTGACGGGCACTCCATAGCTCGCGGCCATGCCGAGGCGGCCGACTTCCAAGCCGGTGCCGCCGAGAATTCGTGTTTCCATGCGGCCCTCAGGAATCAGCCGCCGATTCCGAGGTAGCGAAACCCGAAGCGCGTCAGCCGCGCGCGATCCAGCGCATTGCGGCCATCCAGCACGATGCGGGATCGCATGCGGGGAGCCAGCGCCTCCCAATCCAGCTCGCGGTATTGCTGCCACTCGGTCACCAGCACCAGCGCATCGGCGTCGTTGGCAGTCTCCTCCGGCGTTTCGCAGCAAATCACCTGCAGGTCACGATGTTGCTCTTGAAAACGCTCCATCGCCACTGGATCGTGTACCTTCACCTTGCAGCCTCGCTCCACCAGCTTGCGCGCGATGTCGATGGCGGGCGCTTCGCGAAGATCGTCCGTGTTGGGTTTAAATGCCAGGCCCAGCAGCCCGATCGTTCTGCCTTTCAGAATCTTCAATTCGCCGAGGAGCTTTTCCACCACCCGTTCCCGCTGCCGCCGGTTGATCTCGCGCGCCGCTTCCACAATCGGCATGGTCAGGTTGTATTCAGACGCCGTCGAGACCAGCGCGGAGATGTCTTTGCCGAAGCACGATCCGCCCCAGCCGATCCCCGCCTGTAGAAATCGCGTGCCGATCCTGACATCCAAGCCGATTCCTTTGGCTACCTGCTGAATATCCGCGCCCACTTTCTCCGCCAATTGTCCGATTTCGTTGATGTAGCTGATCTTCAAAGCCAGAAAAGCATTGGCCGCGTACTTGATCAGCTCCGCCGAAGCGAGATCGGTGGAAATTAACGGTACCGCGCCTAGCCCTTCCGGACGCGTCAGGTAGGTAGGTGGCGCAAAGGTTTGGTCGAGGATGGGGCGATAGAGCGTGTACAGCATTTCGAGCGAGCGGGCATCGTCGGAGCCGATCACCACGCGATCCGGATAGAGGCTGTCGTGTAGCGCGGTGCCTTCGCGCAAGAATTCGGGATTCGAAGCCACCGAGAATTGCCCGTTGGTTTTCCGTCCGCGATGCTGTTCGAACGATTCGCGGACCAGCGAGCCCACCCAGTTCCCGCTCCCGATCGGCACCGTCGATTTGTTGACCACTACGACGTAATCGCCATCGTAGTATTGGCCGATTCCTCGCGCCGCTTGGGACAAATAGCGCAGGTCCGGGCTTCCGTCGGGGGAAGGCGGCGTTCCGACCGCGATGAAAATCACGTCGGCGCTCGGCACCGCGGCGGCGTAGTCGCGACAGAACTGAAGGTTGGGATGGGCTTCCTCGAGTAGTTCGGTCAGAAACGGCTCGTAAATGGGCGTCTTCCCGGCTTGCAGCAGCGCTATCTTCTTCTCATCGGAATCGATGCAGGTGACTTTGTGGCCCAGAAAGGCCAGACAGGCGCCAGTGGTCAAACCGACGTAGCCGGTGCCGATGATCGAGACGTTCATGCTTTTACTACCGTATCAGACGCTGCTAAACGCCTGCCAGGCGGAATAGTGTGTGCCGGATCCGCGACCACATCATTTCACACGCTGGAGATACCAGATATTCTTGCGCGTTTCGCGCGCCGCACAAAGGCTTTATCGAAGGAGACAAATACAGCTTCTGGCGGTCTGCTGCTCAAGTGCATGGCATCGGCGAGTTCAATGCCGTGCGCCGTTAATGCCAGGGCGGCGGCTACCGATGATTCATCTTCAGCATGTACATTCTTGAGGCCGAGCAGCTTCGTGAACGCATCCCGAATCGCACTCTCTTCAAATCCATACAGGCTGCGGAGCACCCAGCCAGTTTCGAGCAACACCGTTTTCGCGATCCAGATTGGGTCGGAGGCGAAGAGAGATCGCGCAGCGGCCGCCTGCTTGGGCTCGTCGCCAGTTAGCAGGCGGACTAATACGTTAGTATCGACCGCGATCATGCCGGCGCATCACTTCCCGGTCAATGGCGGCGCGCATCTGTCCCGGCGTCTTTGGTTTACGCCTTGACCGCAGACAGCCGGCGACTTCTTCGACTTGGGTATCGGGGAAATGCGTAGCCGGACGGAGCAGAATTCCTTCTCCAGTTTCTTGGACTGTGAATTCCGTGCCCGGGCCCCAGGCCCGGGCATCACGGATGCCCTTAGGTAGTATGATCTGACCCTTAGTCGAAAGACGTGTGGTTTCCATTGGTAAGACTCTAGTAAGATTATGCCACATCGCTCCTGCGATCGCGTCGGGGCTCGACCCCAATCGCATCACGGAGCCTATTTCCTGATCAGAAAAACGGCCACTTCAGCCAGCAAGTTGGGAAGGACCGCGATCGTCCTAGCCCCTTGCAAAAACATTCTCCGCTCTACGGTCCATTTCTCGGCCGAGGCCAGCGATTCGAAATCGTCCACGGTCAGGAAATGGATATTCGGCGAGTCGAACCAATCGTGCGGGAACAGCTTGGTCTTCGGCGCACGGCCCGTGAACAGATGGGCCAGACGCACGGACCAGTGCGCGAAGTTCGGAAAAGCAACGATTGCCCTCCGCCCGACGCGCAGCATGTCGCGCAATACCTTCAAAGGCTCGCGCGTCTCCTGCAAAGTCTGGCTAAGGATCACGTAATCGAAAGCCTGATCGGGCAGATCCGCCAGCGCGTCTTCGAGATCGCTATGAAATACCGAAACGCCGCGTGCGATGGCCTGTTGCGTTCGCGCGCCCGAAATCTCGACGCCGCGCGCATCCACGTTCTTGTTCTGTGCCAGCCAGTCCAGCAGCTCGCCTTCGCCGCAGCCCAGATCGAGCACGCGGGTGTTGGGCTCAATCAGCTCGCTGATGATGGCGTAATCGCTGCGTCCCAGCAGCTTCGGCACGAACGCCTGGGCCACTTAACGTTCCACTCCGCGCAGCGTGCTGGCCAGGAATCCTCGCACTAACTCGGCCTGCTCGGCGATATTGACCAGGAACGCGTCGTGTCCGTAATTCGACGGCAGCTCGCAATAGGCCACGTCGCAATTGCGGCCCCGCAAGGCGCGCACTACCTCGAGCGATTGGTAGCTCGGATACAGCCAGTCGGATGTAAAGCTGATGACCAAAAACCGCGACTTCACGTTTTCAAATGCCGCGCTGAGCGATGTCCGGCCGTTAGTGAGATCGAAATAATCCATGGCCTTGGTGATGTAGAGGTACGAATTCGCGTCGAACCGATCGACGAACTGGCTGCCGCGGTAGCGCAGGTAGCTCTCTACTTCGAACTGGTTCTGATCGCGCAGCCGGCGGCCGAACTTCTCGCGCATCGATTGATCGCTCATGTAGGTAATGTGCCCGACCATGCGTGCCACCGCCAAGCCGCGGGCCGGAGGCCGCTTGCCGTAGTAGTCGCCTTCATTCCAGTCCGGATCGGCCATGATCGCCTGGCGCCCGACTTCATTGAATGCGATCTGCTGTGGGCTGTGCCGCGCGGTGCCCGCGATTGGTATCGCGGCCGCTACAGCCTCTGGATAAGCAACGGCCCATTGCAGCGCCTGCATCGCGCCCATCGATCCGCCTGAAACCGCCAGCAGCCGCTTGATTCCCAGATGATCGATCAGCATTTTCTGCAATCGAACCATGTCCGCAACAGTGACCGGCGGAAACGACATCGCATAGGGACAGCCCGTCTCCGGATTGATGGAACCCGGGCCGGAGGTGCCGCGGCAACCGCTCAAGACGTTCGATGAAATCACAAAGTATTTGTGGGTATCGAAGCCCTTGCCGGGGCCGATCATGTTGTCCCACCAGCCGGGACTTCCCGTTTCTTTATCCTCGCCCGCCGCATGCGCGTCACCGGTGAACGCATGCAAAATCAGGATGGCATTGGTCTTGTTATCGTTCAGAGTGCCATAGGTCTCGTAAGCCACTTCGACGGGCGCCAGGATAGCGCCGCTATCGAGTGAAATCGAATCAAATTGGACAAACTGGGTCTCGGTGATCATCTCTAGCTGGAACTAAGGGTTACTCAAATGATAGCAATGCCGTGTTGCGGATATACGTTATTCTATTTGCTTCCGCATGGCGCTGCTTACTTTAGTCCGGCACGGGCAGGCATCTTTCCTCGAATCGAATTACGACAAACTGTCGGAGCGAGGCGAGCAGCAGGCTCGGATTCTGGGCGAGTATTGGCTTGAAACGGGCGCCACTTTCGACCAGGTTTACTACGGGCCCGCGTGCCGCCACCTTCGCACCGGCGAGATCGTGGCCGAAGTTTACCGGCGGGCCGGCGCGTCCTGGCCGCAGCCAGTGACTCTCGCCGAACTCGACGAATATCCGGGTATCGAAGTGATGCGCACCTTTCTGCCGGGGCTGATGGAGCGGCATGAAGACATCCGCGCGCTCGAAGCTGAGTTCCGGCAAGCTGGCGATCGGAGTGCGGCGTTCCGGATCTATGACAAACTTTTCCAACGGATTACTCGCATGTGGGTGGATGAGGAGCTGGATTCGGCCGAAGTAGAGAGCTGGCGAAACTTTTGCGATCGGGTGGACCTCGGCGTCGCGAGTATTCGCGAAGCCGCGCTGAAAAACGGCCGCGTTGTGGTTTTCACATCCGGCGGCGTGATCGCGGCGACGGTACGGAAGGCCTTGGATCTCTCGCCACAGCGAACGCTGGAGTTGAGCTGGACCTCGCGCAACGCGAGCTACACCGAATTTCTTTTTTCACTCGACAGATTTTCGCTGAGCAGCTTCAATAACCATCCGCATTTGGATGACGTGGAATTGTTGACCTACAGATAGCGTTTAGGCGGCGCAAGTCTCCGGCATGCGATTTCGGCGTAACTTACAGTCGCTTAGCCACCACCAGCGTAATGTCGTCGGCGGGTGGCGCGCCCTTCGTAAAGTCAACGACGCGTTGATTGATGGCTTCAATGATCGCCTGCGCCGATTCATCTTTTAGCTCGGCCAGCGCTTGAGCCAGCCGATCTTCTCCGAATTCTTCGTCGACATCCGGCCGCGTCGCCTCGGTCACTCCATCGCTGAATAGCACCACCACATCACCCGGTTCCAGCAGGCAGGTTTGTTGTTCGTACTTTGCGATCGGCAGGATGCCGAGGATCAAGCCCGTTCCTTCGAGTTTTTGCAGGCTGCCGTCGCGGCGCACCAGCAGCGGCGGATTGTGGCCGGCATTGACATAAGCCAGTTCATTGGTCTTCGGATCTAAAATGGCGATGAAGAAGCTGATGAAGCGGTTGGTTGGACAGTTGGTTGTGATAATGCGGTTGAGCCTCGTCACCAGCGCGGCCAGGTTGGTCGGATCCTCGAAGAGTACCTGAACGCGCGCCTGCAGGCTGGACATAAGCAGCGCCGCCGGCATTCCCTTCCCCGCGACATCGCCCACCAACATGGCCACGCGGCCGTCGGGATAGCTGATGAAGTCATAGTAATCGCCGCCGACTGTGCGGCATGCGGCGTTGTATCCGGCCAGATCGACCCCCGGAACCACTGGAGCGCAGGTGGGAAGCAACCCCTGCTGTATCACCGCCGCTTGCTGCAGATCGCGAGCGAGCACGCGTTCGGCCTGCTCAACCTCGGCCAGGCGCGTGTGCTCGATGCGTATGGCGGCCACGTTCGCCATGACGGTGAGTAGGTTCAGGTCATCCTTGGTGAACTCGTGCACAAAGTGTGGCGAGTCCAGGTAGATGAGCCCGATGACGCGGTCGTCGGTTTGTAGCGGCACCGCCAGCATGCTGCGAATCTGCTGCTGCACGATGCTCTGGCGTCCGGCGAAAGCTTCATCCAGGCGGGCGTCGCGAACCAGCAGCGATGTCTTCTCCTTAATCACGCGGTCACGGACCATGCTGCTGATGCGGAATCCTTCCCCGCGGGCGGCCTGCACCACCAACTGCTCGCCTTCCACTGTCATGAGAACGCCGCGCGACGCGCCTACCGCGTCAATGGACAGCGTCATGATCAGATTGAACAGCTCGGCCAGCGGCATGTTGCCGGCCAACTCACGCCCGGCCCGGATCAACGCGCGCATCTGCGGACCGCCTTCGATTTCTCTCTGCTCGCTGAGCAAACCTTGTAAGCTGGTAGCCGCCGTCGTCGAAACCACCGACGCTTGAGCCGTCCCTTCGACGAAGATGACTGTATTGGCCGGCGCGGCAGCAACTTTTTCGGCGAATTCGAGCGCCAGGTGTCCGGCCGTGATGCGATCCTGCGCACCCAGTGGAAAGGGCTGCGTAATCCTCTCGCCGTTCACGAAGGTGCCGTTCTTGCTGTTCAGGTCCTGCACAGTCCAGGTGTCGCCCTTCCTTTCGATAACCAGGTGCTGGCGGGATAGCCCGGCGTCGTCGGAATAGCACAACTCGTTTGCGCTGGACCGGCCCAGGGTGTAGCGGTCGTTCTCTAACTGGAGCGCGCGAGTCTTTCCATCGGGAGTGTGGATCAACAACTCCCGTGGTTGGAATGCTTGAACAGCGCCTGCCACTAGTTCAGCTTAGCGAAAAATGGACTTTGGGAGCGTGTCTTCACGATAAGATCGTTACGGGCCGGAATGCGCATCTATCTCTATTATGTGGGCAAGCCACGCGACGCGAGCGCCAATCGAATGGCCGAAGAGTATGTCCGGCGTTGCAGCCGCTTCGGTCGATGCGAGATGCGCGAGATCCGGCCGGCGCGATTGGATCCCTGGGAAAAACATCCCTCAGCGACCAAGATCTTGCTGGATCCCGCGGGCAAGAGCATGGAGTCCGGCGCATTCGCGAAGTTGATTGGCGGCGCGGAAAGGGACGCGCGCGATCTGGTTTTCCTGGTAGGCGGAGCGGATGGCTTGCCCGAAGATTGGCGCGCGCGAGGCGGTATGTTGCTTTCGCTCACGCCTCTGACTTTGCCGCACGAGCTGGCGCGGGTAGTCCTGGCGGAACAGATCTACCGGGCCTTCACGATGCTGCGCGGCCATCCGTATCCAAGATGAGCTCATCCCGGCGCGCTGGCGTATAATCTATAAACTTAGGGGGTTCATGAATAGCGATAAGAGCGTGTTGGGCCGGGCATTCGCCGTCGCGGCGGGCCTCGGTTTGTTGGTATTCGGAGCGCTACAAATCAAGGTTGGAGCTATGCTCAAGAGAGTGGCTTCCGTACTCTCCGAATATCGCTTTTCGGTTTTGGTTTGAATGGCTGCATTCCGCAGCTGTATTCTCCACGCCCGAAAATGTCTTTGCTGATCCTTTATGACCGGCTCACGATGCGATCCGAGTTGAGTCCGGATGAGCTCCGCCGAAAGATCGCAGGCCGAATCGATAATAGCCGGCCGGTATGGCTAGCTTTTGGAAGCCAGTTTAGTTCTGAAAAATACTTTGGTGGCGAAAGTACTCAGGGTTTTTGGGTTGTGCGCGGACTTCCAGGCGCCAATCCGTATCGTCCACTTCTTAGAATCGCTATCTTGCCAAGCGATTCGGGGAGTTTCGTCTCAACGGTATTCTTCGGGGCTGGAGCGCTGTTAATACCGGTCGTCATGATCGTGCCTGTGATTGTCGGCCTTCATTTTGGTGACTGGAGAATGCTAGGGGTAATGTTGGTCGTGGCGATGGTTGTACACCTGGTGGCCTGGACAGCCTATGGGTCCGAGAGGGACACTCTCATCGCGTGGCTAAACGGCATCTTAAAGGCGTGACTTGGTGGCGCGTCAAAGTCGAAATATGGCTCTGTGGAAGTTGGTATGAATACGAAAATGCTGCCTAGCGCGATTCCCCGGCCTTGGTGGGCATAGCTCGGGCTAGCCCTCTCCGGTGCGCCCAAAGAACGCAGCCGGAATGAAAGGAGCCCGATAACGATGATTGAATCGTTGTGCATGCTACTCGCTGCCGTATAATCTATAAACTTAGGGGGTTCATGAATAGCGATAAGAGCGTGTGGGGCCGGGCATTCGCCGTCGCGGCGGGCCTCGGCTTGTTGGTCTTGGGGATGTCGATTGCGGCGCAAGAGCCCGCGGCGCCAAAGTTCAGATTTGATCCCGACTGGCCCAAGCCTCTGCCGAACAAGTGGAAGCTGGGAGGCGTCACGGGACTAGCCGTCGACAAGGACGACAACGTTTGGGTATATGATCGCCCCAACGATCTTACTGACATCGAGCTTGAGGCGGAACTGAATCCTCCCATTGCCGACTGCTGCGTCCGCCCTCCCTCGATGATTCACATCGACAAGAGCGGCAGCGTCATCGGCTCCTTCGATGCGCCTCAAGGGCACGGGATGGCCGTGGATAGCAAAGGCTTCGCCTATCTCGGGCAAGACACGGTCCGCAAATACGATGAGAAGTCCGGCAAAATGATCGCCGAAGTTCCCCGCACTCCCGACCGGCCACCAGGCGGCGGAGGTGATGCCGCTCCTCAAGGAGCCCGCACTCCAGGTCACGGCAGCCGCGGACCAGTGGTTGGTTTTCTGCCCGGCGGTCGCGGTCAACCTGATCCGGCGGCTCGAGCGGCTCGGGAAACTGAAATGGCGGCCTTCCGCGCCAAGTATCCCCCCGCGACGCCCATGATCGTAGGAGGTATCGAAGAGATCCGGCTCGATGAACCAAACCACGAGCTTTACGCCGCCGACAATTATCTGGGCGGCCGCGTGATGGTGTTTGACATGGACACGTTCAAATTCAAGCGCGGCTGGGGTGCCTACGGACACACGCTATCGGAAATGTCCACCAATGACGCCGACCGCGCATACACTCCAGGTGGGCCGATGCCTAAGGAGTTCCGCGGTCACCTAACGCTGAACATATCCCACGATGGATTGGTCTACGCCGCCGATCGGATGGCCAACCGCATCCAGGTCACCACCACGCAAGGCAAGTTCGTAAAGGAATTCACCCTGGCTCCCATGACTGGCGTGGGCGGTTCCACCGGTGGCGTGATGTTCTCGCCGGACAAACAGCAGCGGCTCTTGTATATTTCCGATCTCACGAATAACCACATCTGGTTCCTCAACCGCGAGGACGGCAAGGTGGTGGGCTTCATGGGAAGCATGGGTGAAAACGGGGGCCAGTTCTTCGGACTGCACATGATCGCCGTGGATTCCAAAGGCATCATCTACACCGGTGAGGTGTTCGCCGGCGAGCGCGTACAACGCTTCATCCCGGCTAAGTGAGTGGATGGGCCGACGAAATCCGAGGATTTATCGACCCACGCCGCTGGCCGGCTACCTTACAACGATCGCAGGAAATTCAAGATGTCCTGCTTCTGACCGGTCAGACCACCGCTGAGCGCATTGAAATTGGCGATGACTTTATCCGCCTCAGAGCCGCAAAAGGTGGATGCCGACGTTGGAGCAAAAACCTTTAGACTCGGCTCGAATTCGAAAATGTCACTGCTGGCGCTGATGACGCAGTCGAAGGCCGGGCTAGCGTGCGCCTGGATGGCCTGCAGCAGATCCGGCGTGCGGCCATCATGCAGGAAGAACAAGCGCTGTCCAAGGCCCCACAGCGGCGCCGTACGGAATTCATCCGGGCCCGCCGCGCCCTGCAGGATGCCATCGGCCAGGTTCGCGCCCATGTGGTGGACCGCGAAGTCTGAATAGGGATGGTACGTAACACTGGACATCCCGGTGTAAGGCGAAGCAGCGGTTGTGAGCGAAGCCGAGTGGCACAGTTCGCAGCCAACACTGTGAAACAACGCCAGTCCATTAGACTGAGACGTTGTCAGCGGAATCACTGGCTGGGGCGGCGCTGACAGGCGCATGAACAGTGCGAAGTTCACCACGTCGCCCGACATACCCGAAGCCGAACCAATGGCCTCAGTGGTATTGGTGCGGTCTTCCGGTGTCGCGTTGAATATGCAACCTGGCACCGCCGACCGCTCATTCATGAAGACTTCGTTGGCGACGCCCTGTTCCACGTTGTAGGCTTCGCCCGCGAAGATGAGCAGTGATTTGTTCTGCGCCTTCCAGCCAAAGCGGGTCACTGTGCCGTCGTTGCCGCTGGTATTCAGCTTGCCGCGAATGCCTAGCGCGGCTCGTTGGGCGGCGGTGGAATTCAAGTTGGCCTGCAAGGTGGCATCCGCGGTGTTTTCTACCAGTCCGAGCCCGAAGGTGGGAGTCGGGATGCGGAAAATGACGTTCCGGTTGGCAAGTTGGGTGGCAAAGTCAGGCTGCGCCAAGGTGCAACCCGGCGCGTCAGTGCGTCCGGCAATCGTGTATAGGCCATGTACGCCGCCGTCGAGTGAGCCATCGGGGTTCAGAACGAAGCGAGCCTCACGCACCGGACCGTTAGCTTTGATGAATGGCGGCACGGTCTGGGGATAAGGATCGGGGCTTGGATGATCCAACTTGCCGAGCGCCACCTGTGGGTTCACTGCCGGGCTGGTCCCGCCGACGGCTGGCTGGGCGTGGCAAGCGGCGCAACTGTTCGCGTTAAAAGTCGGCCCCAGGCCGACGCCGCTTTCTATGGCGCCGGACACCGAATCCACTTCTTTGAAAACCCCTTGAGCAGCGATGAACACGGCTTGTTCCTGGGCGCCCAAGGTAAGGTAAGGACCTCCGGCGCCGGCCGCACCAGCGCGCGGGCCAGGATCGACCTGCGCTAAACATACTCCCGCAAAGGCAACATAGGCCAGGGGCTTGCATCCGTTACGAGCCCCACATAAGTTTGAAAAATACATGGACACACTCCTTTTGCACGGTTTTCCCGTCAGTTTCACGAGCTTATTCCGTGGTTATTGGTGGGGGATTTCGGGATTCTCGGACTGCGGGTACAATAGGAGTGTCAACGTATCGGGCTACCACTGACCTGGTATCCGAGACGAGGCCCTCGCCCACCGCGGGGGCCACTTCCCTCCGTAGTACTATGGGTACTATTCTTTTCTCAGACTGCCAGCATACACCAAACCTGCTTGCGATGAAAGAGCTAAGGCCAGATTTTACCAACGCATTCTTCGGGCCATTGTGATTGCATAATCACGCCGCGCGCCCCAAACCAGAACCAACGTTTCCCTACAAGCAAAGTCGAGCATTCATTCTCCTCAGGGCTCTGACCAACAACCTCTGACCAACAAATAGCCAGCCCTTCGAGAAGGTACCATCCATCTCAAAGCTGTTCAATCGATCATTGTCCGTACGACCTACGCTAAACGAATTAGTTTTTTCGGTTTCGTGTAGTGCAACCACACCAGAGGGACTGTATATTGTGGTTAAGGCATCGAGATGACCAGACGAAGTTTAGTAACCGGTCTAGCAACTGCGGCGGCTGCGGCCCAGGAACGGCGGAGTCCCGTGGAATGGAGACCACGCCTCGGAGTTCTCGGGCCGTTCACGGAGGCCAACGTCCGCTTCGCCAAAGAGGAAGGCTTCACGAACATGATCTTGGGGGCAACGCGGCGCTCCACTATGGATCCGACGACGCTGAGCGATTCGCAGATTGAAAACGTGAAAAAAATTCTCGCCCGGTACGGCATGCGCGTGTCGGCATTTCAAGCTTCTCAAAACCACATCGCGCCAGATCCCAACCAGCGAAAGCAGGACAACGACTATTTCGTAAAGATCATAGAAATGGCCGGTAAGCTGGGAATTCCGTATATCGGCACGTCCTCTGGCAAGGATGCCGATAAGCCTTTCGAAAAGCAAGTAGACGATATCGTGCGCGTGTACAATGAGCGCTATTTCCCTGCCTGCCAGGCCAACAAGGTGCGCATCCTCTGGGAGCCCTATCCCGGCGGCGCGAACGTGGCTATCAGTCCGGCCGGATTCGAAGCGCTGTTCAAAGGCTTCGGCGATTCGCCCTATGTCGGACTACAGTACGACCCGTCACACCTGGTGTGGCAGATGATGGACCCGATCCAGACAGCGCGTGATTTTTTGGACAAAATCTACGACGTGCATCTCAAAGACACCGAGGTACGCTGGGATGTGCTGCGGCGCGTGGGAATCAATCCGGTGAATGGCGCAAGATGGTGGGTGTACCGGCTGCCGGGTCTCGGCTCCATCGATTGGGCCGCGTTTTTCTCGGTGCTGCAGCGGGCCGGGTATCAGGGTGCGATGACCATCGAGCACGAGGATCCATTGTATGGATCGCCCAACCGTCCGGGCCCTGATTTCGACGCGGACTATGCGCTCGGGTTCAAGATGGCGCATCGCTATCTCCGGCAATACGTGCCAGACTAGAATTTCCGGCCGCGCGCCTTGGCAAGCGGACGCCGTCATTCATGAAAGCACTGGTTAAAAGCAAGCGCGAGCCTGGACTTTGGCTCGAAGACATTCCCAAGCCTACGATCGGGATTAACGACGTGTTGATCCGCGTGCGGCGGGCCGGCATTTGCGGCACTGATTTACACATCTACAACTGGGACGAATGGGCGCAGCGCACCATCCCAGTGCCCATGGCGATCGGCCACGAATTCGTCGGCGAGATCGTCGAGACCGGGTCCAATGTGAACGATTTTCATCCAGGCGACATCGTGAGCGGCGAGGGACATGTGGTCTGTGGCCGCTGCCGTAATTGTCTGGCGGGCCGGCGGCATCTGTGCGCGCATACCTTGGGCGTGGGCGTCAACCGTCCGGGCGCGTTCGCTGATTACATCGCGGTGCCGATGACCAACATTTGGCGACATAAAGAGAACATCGATCTGGATGTCGCGGCGATTTTTGACCCGTTCGGAAACGCCGTCCATACCGCGCTGTCGTTTCCGGTGCTGGGTGAGGACGTGCTGATCACTGGCGCCGGACCGATCGGGATCATGAGCGCGGCGGTGGTAAGGCACGCAGGCGCGCGGCACGTGGTGATTACCGACAAGAATCGCTACCGGCTGGAGTTGGCGCGCAAGCTGGGCGTGACGCGCGCAGTCGATACCACCGAGACGCCGCTCGCTCAAGTCCAGAATGAGTTGGGCATGCAGGAAGGCTTCGACGTCGGCCTCGAAATGTCGGGCAAAGAATCGGCGCTGCGCGAAATGATCGCGAATATGAGTCACGGCGCCAAAATTGCCATGCTGGGTATTCCGACCGCGGAGATGGCGATCGATTGGACGCCGGTGGTCTTCAATCAGCTCACCATCAAAGGCATCTATGGCCGCGAGATGTACGAGACCTGGTACAAAATGACGGTGATGCTGGAGACTGGATTGGATATACGGCCGGTTATCACGCATCGTTTTTCGTATCAGGATTTCGAGAAGGGGTTTGAGGCCATGCGATCAGGGAATACGGGCAAGGTGATTCTGGAGTGGTCATGAGTCGGCGCTTGCGCAAGACTGGTTGCTCGCGCAATCGTTAACGAGCCGCGCCCGTTAGGAAGCGATGTTTCGGGCTGCTGCCCTGATCGCAACCTACTTGCATCTTCAAGCACTTCTGACCGATATACCGAGTTTGCATTCAATGTTCAGTTTCAGCTAATATAAGTCGTGTACGACGCGTCGCATACGACTTATGCAATCTGACATTGATATTTGGATTAACGGCGTCTGGCTGGCGCTCGGAGTCATCTGGTTGATTGGCGCGCTCGTAACCAAGCGGACCGCCAGGGTACAAACCAGCGGCTCCCGCCTGATCCAGTTGGGCTTGACGGCGGCCGGATTCTTTCTCGTTCTCCAGCCTGACCTTGATATTGGATTCCTCGGGTATAGATTCCTCCCGCAGTCTTCGGCCGCTGCTTACCTTGGTTTCGCGCTGACTGTCTGTGGAGCCGCCTTAGCAGTATCGGCCCGCGTCATTCTGGGCAAAAACTGGAGTGCTGCGGTCACTATCAAACAGGATCACGAGATCATCCGTCGCGGACCGTATGCATTGGTTCGTCACCCGATGTATTCCGGATTCCTGCTGGCTCTGCTGGGTACCGCGCTTGCTCTTGGGGAAGTGCGGGGCCTGCTCGGCCTGGGATTCGTATTTCTTGGCTTGTGGCTAAAACTCCGGACTGAGGAACAGTTCCTGACCGAACAGTTCGGTGCGCGATACAAACAATACCAGCGAGAATCAAAGGCGCTGATTCCGTTCGTGCTGTGATATGAGCGCCCCGAAGCGGCTCGCGCGAATGGCAGAAGAGATTGATCTGCACTTGAAAGCCGTGCGGCAAATATTGCAGCGGCCAGTGGAGGCCGAGTTCACGCGCGGAAACCTCACGGGACCACAACGCAGCGTTATGCACGTGGTGGTGCAATCGGATGGAGTAAGTTTGAAGGACCTCAGCAGGCAGGTCGGCCTGGCGCACAGCACGGTGTCGGGAATCATCGACCGTTTGGAAAAGCAGGGCTTGGTCGAGCGTAAGACTGACACATGCGATGGCAGGATCAGCAGGATCGCCGCGTCGAAGGTCGTTCGCGAATTCCTGCACGACACGCTGCCCGGCTTGACGATCCACCCGCTGGTGGACGCGTTGCGCCGCGCGAAGCCGGCCGAGCGAAACCAGATCGTCGATGGTTTGAAAACGCTGCGGCGAATTGTCGAAAAGGGCTAGCCCGCATGCGGTATATTACGATTACATCTAAGCCCTAGAACTCAGGAGAGCAGATAACATGCAGCACTTGCGCGCCCTCGTCTCGATTGCCGTCACGCTCGCGGCAGTCGCAGGACTGGCTTCCGCCCAGTCCGCCGCAAAAGACACGGAATGGCCCAGCTATAACGCCGACGTCCACGGCACCAGGTACCGTCCGTTGGATCAGATCAACGCCTCCAACTTCAACAAGCTGGAGGTCGCCTGGCGATTCAAGACCGATAGCATCGGCAACCGTCCGGAATACAAGCTGGAAGGGACGCCGCTCATGGTGAACGGCGTCGTTTATGCAACCGCCGGATCCCGGCGCGCGGCGATCGCGCTGGACGCCGTCACCGGTGAGTTGCTATGGGTGCACGGCGAACATGAAGGCGCGCGCGGCGGAGCTGCTCCACGCCAGCTCTCGGGCCGTGGCTTGGCCTATTGGTCGGACGGCAAACAGGAGCGCATTTTCTACATCACCCCTGGTTTTCGACTCATCGGGTTGGATGCCAAGACCGGCGGGCTGATCCCGACCTTCGGAAAGAACGGCGTGGTGGACCTGAAGCTCGATGACGATCAGACCATCTCGGCTTGGAATGACAAAAGCGAGTGGGTGCCCGATCTGGTGCATGGAGAGATCGGGATTCAGTCAGCGCCGGTGGTGGCCAAGGACACGATCCTGGTCGGCGCGGCGTTCCGCGAAGGCATGACCCCCAAGAGCATGCGCAACAACAAGGGCTATGCCCGCGGATTCGACGTGCGCACCGGCAAGCGCCTTTGGATCTTCCATACCATTCCGATGAAGGGCGAGCTTGGCTACGACAGTTGGTTGAATGGATCGGCGGAGTACACAGGTAACACGGGCGTGTGGAGTCAGATCTCTGTCGATGAGGAGCTGGGTTTGGTCTATTTGCCGGTCGAATCGCCGACTGGCGACTACTATGGCGGCCATCGCCCGGGGAACAATCTCTTCGGCGAAAGCATCGTGGCTGTCGATCTGAAAACCGGCCAACGCAAGTGGCATTACCAACTGGTCCATCATCCGCTGTGGGATATGGATATCTCTTCGGCGCCGATTCTGGCCGACATCAACGTGAACGGTCGGGCGATCAAGGCGGTTGCGGTTCCCAGCAAGCAAGGGTTCCTGTATGTTTTCGATCGCGTGAACGGACAGCCGGTCTGGCCGATCGAAGAAAAACCGGTGGAGAAAGGAAATGTTCCCGGCGAGTGGTATTCGCCGACGCAACCCTTCCCGACCAAGCCGCCGGCGTACTCGCGCAATGGCGTCACGCCGGACGTTCTGATCGACTTCACGCCTGCGCTGCACGACCAAGCTTTGACGATCGCTTCCAAGTACAAGCTCGGACCAGTCTTCACTCCGCCTGTCGAGAGCAAGCTCGATGGGCCGCTCGCCACGCTCACGTTGGGCACAGCCTCGGGCGGCACCAACTGGCCCGGCGCATCGTACGATCCCGAGACACATACCGTCTACGCATTTGCCTGCAATTCTTGCCCAGAGCCGATCGGACTGGTTCCCGCTCCCAAAGAAGTTTCCGATATGAAGTACGTGCTGGGTATGGCCGGACAACGGTTTGAGATCGCCAGAGGACCGGGTGAGAATGCCGGCGCGGATTCTCCGCCTCCCGCCAAAGCGCCAGCACCACCGGCCGGCGGGGGCGCAGCATTCTACGGACTCGGCGTACAAGGGCTGCCGCTGTTCAAGCCGCCGTACGCAACCATCTCCGCCATTAATTTGGACAAAGGCGAGATCGTGTGGCAAGTAGCGCATGGCGACACGCCGGACGCGATCCGCAATAACCCGGCTCTGAAAGGGCTCAACATAGGAAAAACCGGCCAGCAGACTTACAACATCGGCACGCTGGTCACCAAGACGCTGGTGATCGCCGGTGACGGTCAAGTCACCACCACGCCAGAGCATCCTCGCGGCGCGATGCTACGGGCTTACGATAAGGCTACCGGTAAACAGGTGGGAGCAGTTTTTATGGCGGCGCCGCAAAGTGGATCGCCAATGACTTACATGCTGAACGGCAAACAGTATATTCTGCTCGCAATCAGCGGCGGGCCCTATTCGGGCGAGTACGTCGCCTATACGCTGCCTTCGGAGGATCGCTAAGTCCGGCGTTCGCTGACGACTCCGATCGTCCCAATTTCGAGCACCTATGCGTGCCCTGTTTGATTAGACCCAAAGCTGTTGCCGTGGCATGAAACGTGCTCTACGCGACTAGGCTCTTGCAATGAATATCCTTAGCGACCTCAGCTTCGCCCGCCGGACGCTCGCAAAACATCCGCTGGTGACGATTGCAGCGGTGGTAACACTGGCACTGGGGATCGGCGCCAATACGACGGTCTTCTCGGTGGTACGGGCGATTTTTGTCGACTCGTTTGTTTTCCACGACCAGAAGAATACGGTAATCCTTTTTTCTGAGAATACGGCCCATAGAAATACCAAAGAAGGTGTTTCGATACCCGACTTCCGCGATTGGCGGGAACATGGCCGCTCCTTCGACGAGATGGCTATCGCGGTGCCTGGCGTCGTGGCGCTTTCTGGTCTCAAGGAGCCCATGCGCCTGAAGGCGGCTCGCGTTTCGGACGCTTTCTTCTCGTTCTTCGATTTCAAGCCATCGCTAGGCCGCTCTTTCACCGCCGACGAGTTTCGCGCCGGTGCGCCGCATTCGGTAGTAGTAAGTCACTCCTTCTGGGAAACGCAACTGGGACGAGATCCCGGCGCAATCGGCAAGGTGGTTCATCTGAACGGCGACGCCTTTACGATCGTGGGCGTCATGCCGCCTAGTTTCTGGATGCCTTCGCGAACGAACAGCGTGTGGCTCCCGTTGACGCCGCCGGTATCGAGTCCCGAGATCCGCAGTGTCCGCGAGGGGATTGTGCTGGCGCATTTACGCCCGGGTGTGACGCTGGAACAGGCGAATCAGGAACTGAGCGCGATCTCGCGCCAGCTCGCGGCACTCTATCCCCTGGCGAATTCCGGGTGGGGCGGACGCGCCTGGGAGCCGCTGCGCGGCGTCATGGGCGATAAAGATCCGATCTTACTGGGCGTCTTATTTGGAGTAGTCGGCGCGCTGTTGCTGGTGGCCTGTTCCAATGTCGCCAATCTGCTGCTCGCGCAAGCTGCCATTCGCCGTCGTGAGATGTCCATTCGTACCGCGGTGGGCGCATCGCGCTGGCATCTGATCCGGCAATCGCTAACGGAAAGCTTATTGCTATCGGCAATGGCCGGCGTGGTGGGCCTGCTGGCGGGTTTCTGGGCGAAAGACTGTTTTATCGCGATTTATCCGTCACCGATTCTGATCGCGAATCGCGTCATGGATCCGGCGGTGCTCGGCTTCTGTTTGTTGATTTCGGTGCTCGCCGCATTGGTCTTCGGCTTGGCGCCAGCTTGGGATTCCTCTCGAGCCGACCCTATCGAAGGATTGAAGGAATCGCGCCACAGCGGAGCGCGCACTCACCGGCTCGCAAATGTGTTTGTCTCTTCGCAGATTGCGCTGTCGATGATTCTTCTCATCGTGACCGGCTTATTGCTAGAAGACGTGCGCCACCTTCGCCGGCTCGATCTCGGATTCCGGCCGGACGGCCTGGTGGTTGTCAATCTGGACCCGTCTACTGTGCGGCACGCCGGCAGCGAACAGCTTCGGACGTTTTACCGCTCGGCGATGGATCGCGTGGCCAGTGTGGCCCAAGTTCGGGCCGTCTCGGCTACCAGTCACCTTCCCGTGTTCACCGAGGGCACCCCAGTTCACGTTGCCATGCCCGGAGAGACCGCAGCGCCGGCTGAGCGGCCGGTGGCGATGCAAGTTGTGATTGCGCCACACTATTTCGAGGTCGCTGGCACGCCGCTTCGTCGCGGCCGGGAGTTCCGGAATCAAGATACAGCCAGCACCGCGCGCGTGGCCGTGATCAATCAAGCCTTCGCCGACCGCTTCTGGAATTACACCGATCCAATCGGCAGACAGATCCGTTTAACTGATGCCGACGCGCGGGGAGATCTATGGACCATTGTCGGCGTAGCCGCCAATGTCAAACCACCCAGCCTGCAAGGGCCGGCTCATCCTCAGATCTATGTTCCATTCGATCAGGCGCCCCAGCGCGCGATGTCCTTACTAGTGACAACTTCTAGCGATCCCACCCGAATCCTCACCGGCCTCCGGAAAGCGATTGCCAGCGTCGATGCCGATGAGCCCGTCGAGGCCACCACAATGCGCCAGATGCTGCGGGATCAAATCCGCCAATTGGCGATTATTTTCGACATGCTGGGCGTATTTGCAGGCCTGGCCCTCACTATGGCATCGGTCGGGCTCTTCGCGCTGATTGCCTACTCGGTCAACGAACGAACCCGCGAAATCGGGATACGTATGGCATTGGGCGCGACCGAGAGAGGCGTGATCGGGCTGGTGATCCGGCGTGGTATGCGGCTCGCGCTGATTGGCATGGCTGTCGGTTTGGCGGCAGGCGCAGCCATCACGCAATTGCTGGGCAGCCTGCTGATCGAGTTCAGCCCGTGGGATCCAACCACTTTCATCGGGGTCAGCGCCATCTTGATCATCGTTGCCGCGCTGGCCAGTTATCTTCCAGCTCGCCGAGCGACGCGGATCGATCCCATTACGGCCCTGCGGCAGGAGTGAGATACTGGTTCAAGTGAGGTGATATGAAGGTCAAAATAGTGGTGCTCGGAATCGTCCTCGGCCTAGCTGCAATCGCCCAAACTACGCGAACGGTGTGGGACGGCGTTTACACGGACGACCAAGCCAAACGCGGTGAAGGATTCTATGGCAAGGAGTGTGCGTCCTGCCATGGCGGGGAACTAACCGGCGGTGAATCGGCTCCCCCGCTGGCCGGCGACTCGTTCTTTGCCAATTGGAATGGCCTGACACTGGGCGATCTGTTCGACCGAATTCGCGTCTCGATGCCGCAGAACGCACCCGGAAGTCTCAGCCGGCAGCAGAACGCCGATATTCTGGCTTTCATACTAAAAGTCAATCAATTCCCCGCCGGCAAGACCGAGCTCGACCGCCAGACCGAAATCCTCAAGCAGATTAAGTTCGATTCAACCAAGCCCAAGAGCTGACGGGGGCAGGGTTGCTGGGCAGATAACCCCAAATAATGCCAACTACCAGGCGAAATGCAGGCCGAGTTGAAGGATCCTCGGGATGTTCGCCTGATAATTGATGTGCCCGAAATTAGCTACGCCGAACTGAGTGTACGGTTGCGCGAAATACGGTGTGTTGGTTAGGTTCAACGCCTCTGTCCGGAACTGCGCAGTGAATCGCTCCTTTACGCTGAAGTCCTTGAACACGGACGCGTCGGTGCTGGCTTGACCGGGTCCCAGGCACGGAATGTTGCGGCCTAGATTGCCGAAGGTATAGGCGGGCGCCTGCGAGAAGGCAGCCGGATTGAGGTAGCTGGTAACCCGGGACTCCGGGCTGCCCGAATAACAGGCGCTCACACCGGTAGCATTGGGACGCTGTCCAACTCCACCGATTCCCGTATTGTTGTTGCTCTGTTCGACGAACAGCGGGAACCCACTGGCAACAATGATAGTCCCGTTCACAGACCAACCGCCCACCACCCAGTTGGCAACGTTGTTGTTGCCCAGGAATCGCCGGCCCTTTCCGAAAGGAAGCTGGTAGGTCCAAGTGCCGGTGAACCGGAGTGGCTGGTCGATTGCCGCCAACGCCCACTCGGCGCCCAGGTTGTAAATATTCTGAATATGGCCTTGCTGGGCGCTACCGAGCGTATTGAGAGCGTTGCTACTTCCGGAACTGAATTCATTGTCCTCGTTCCTCTGCCAAGTCATCGTTCCCAGGAATGTCAGCCCGCGACTGAACCTCTTTTGCACCTTCATGATGAGAGAGTCGTAGCGTGAGTGTGCGATGGTCGTATTTTGGCTGATTTGGCCGTATTCTGGGAAAGGCAACAACAATTGCGCCCGCGTCGTCGTAGCGCCGGTGAGCACGCCCCCGATTCCGGGTAGACCGAAAAACGGATTGGGAACCGACTGATTCAGGTACGCCTGTCCAAGCGCAACGTTGGCGGGGCTCAATTCGTTAATCGGCAGAACGCCGTTCGAGGTCGGATACGATGTAAGACCGTTGGCGCGCGACCCAACGTAGCCAATCTCGAACATGATGCCTTTACCAAGCTCCTGTTGGATATCCGCCGAATATTGGTAAACAGTTCCGCCTCCGGTTTTGTTGGGATCGAGGAAACTGAAAGTTGAGCCGAGCGCCGTCGACGCGCCAAGCGTATTGCCCGAAGGTTGAATGATGCCGGTGGGAAACGGATTGCTCAAGGAGTTTGCCGGCGTCTTATTTCCATCGTTGCTGGGGTTGTAGGTCGTGGTCTGGGTGAACCCCGGAGAAGAGTCGTTATAGTTAAAGACCGTGGGCGCATAGAATATCCCGATTCCGGCGCGCAAGGTCGTCTTGGATGTCAATTGATAGGCCGATCCGAAGCGCGGTCCGAATTTCGTATGCGAAGGATTACAGCACGAAGTCGGAGCTCCGTTGATCCCCGCGAATTGAATCACACCGTAAGGGATCACACCTGCCCCCGCCGGGAGGCTCGCCGCGATGGGATTGGTCGCCGTGCGGGCGAAGTTCGTCACCATGCCGTTGCCAACCTCTCTTTCACCGGTTTCATATTCATACCGGATTCCGAGGTTCAAAGTAAGCTTGGAGCTCACCCGGATATCATCTTGAACGTATCCTCCGTAGTAGCGCACATAGGTATTCAGCAACACACCGGTGGCGGCCGATCCGGCCGACGGATTGCCCAGCAGAAGATCCGCAAAATCCGCCCCCGTGGTGGTGCTTGTTACAGTCGGGTACTGGCGCGAGAACACTCCATTGAAGGTGAAGATCCCCGCATTCGAGCTAACCGTTGGGCCGCTATTGAGTACCCGGTAATCGAATCCGGTGGTAATGTTGTGCCGGCCGATATTCTTCGAAACGCTGCCCAAGGCGTTTTTGGAATAGTAATTTTGGGGAGTGATGGCTACGTTGCTGATACTATAACCTTCATTGCTAAAGCTGATTTGCGGGAAGTAGTGGGACTGGAGGCCATTGAGGAAGTTGGATGGAAAACCCAGAGACGCCTCGTTGAATCCCGCGGCGGCGCTGACGCCCTCGGTGAAATTGGGGAAGCGGTTGAAGCCATAACGCAATGACACGACCGTCGTGGGGTTCGGCGTGAGGATGGCGTTTAGCGCGGTCGCGTCCACATGGCGGTAGAGGAGATAGGGGCTGTTACTGGGCGTGGCTCCCGCCACGATTCCGAGAGAGTTTCCACCCGGTTCGCGGCTTTTATAGTACATGAAAGATCCACTCAGCCGGATCTTTTCAGTCACGTTGTGCTCCACCTTATAGGCATATTCATCGGCGCGATCGAATAGTGAATTGCTTCCAATGAAGTTGGGCGCTCCAGTCGCCGACGCCCTCTGCGGATTCGGCAAGTAGTTGATAATATTTTGGCCGATCGGATTAATTGCACTGGCCGGAATGATGTTTCCCGCAAACGGAACACGGACATAGCCTCCTGCCGAAGGCGGGCAGTTATCGGCGGCGGTGCAGGGTCGCGTCGACATGGGGTCGAAAATGGTCACACTGCTTTGCGAAAAATTGCCCGTCTTCTCGAGCGCGGTCGGCAGGCCATACGAATCGGTCTGGGGTGTGTGCTGCCGGTAGGCTTCCTGCGCCACGTAGAAGAACGTCTTGTTCTTGCCGTTGTAGACTTTCGGAATGTAGATGGGGCCCCCCATTCCACCGCCAAAATTCTTAAACAACGTTGGATCCCGCGGTTTACCAGCCGCATTATTAAAGAACGTATTTCCCGAGAAATCCGTGGTCCGGTAGTAGCCAAACACGTCTCCGTGAAAACCGTTGGTTCCGGTTTTCAGCACCGTGTTGAAGACGCCTCCGCCTGTTCTACCCATGGTGGCGTCATACGTGCCCTCCTGAAGCTTCATTTCTTGCACGGCTTCGACGGTGGGGATGATCACCGCACGGTTGGTGGAATCGGTGACGGGAATCCCGTCGATCAGGTAGTTGTTCCCGCGAATCGGACCGCCGCCCACCGAAATCTGGGAAGAGCCGCTTTGGTCCTGGAAACGATTGAAGCGCGGGTCTCCACCCGTGGCGACGTTGGTCGCCAGCTTGGAGAGCAGAAATACGTTGCGGCCCAGATTCGGAAGGTCTGCGATCTGTTGCTCGGTCAACACCTGGCCGTTGGACGCGTTGGTATTCTCGATCAACGCGGCTTCGGCTGTCACCTGGACGCTTTCGGTAAGCTGGCCGATTTCCATCTTCAGATCGACGTTGACATTCTCCTGCGTATTGACGATGATGCCCGTCTGGATCAGCTTCTTGAAGCCGGGAGCCTCGACCGAGATGGAATAGGTAGCCGGCTCGAGTTGGGCGAACACATATTCGCCTAAAGCATTGCTGTTCGTCGCCCGGATGACCCCCGTCGCGGAATTGGTCAGCACGACTTTGGCGTCGGTAATCACGGCCCCACCCTGATCTTGAATCAGGCCGCGGACGCCGCCCACAAAGTTTTGCGCAGAGAGTATGGACGCACAGAGGATTGCAAATGCGGCCAAAAGAACCCACCTAAGAGAAGCCAGAGGTGCTTTCATGGGTAACCCCCTTTAACGAAATTTGCAACAGTATAACACAGATATGATCGACCTGTTCTTTAATGGGTCAACGAAAGGGGGGTAACGCCGCAATAGTTTGAAGGCGAACTCGCGGCCCAGCCCGGCCTTGGAACGCCAGCGAGATCCATAGCAGCGCGAACGGCTCCCGCACACGGGCCTGGGTGAGCGCGCCGGTATCTACGCCTTTGAAACCCAGTTCGCCGGCCACTTGTTTGACCGTTCCGCGCGCCCAACCGGCCACCTGCTCGCCCGTGGAAGTGGCGTTGCCCAGCGCCAATCCGGAAAGATCCGGCAACACCGGATTGGTCGCTTCGATGAGGATTTTCCCGGCCAAGCCGCCGGGCTCCTGCACGACCTCTTTCGTCACCAGCCAAGGTGCGGCCAGCACCAGTACGCCAATGTTCATATGTCTTGCTCCTGGTTGAGTTACGATACCCATGAGACTGGGAATTCGAGTTCGCAGTCGCGGGAAAATTAACCATGGCTTTGAAATTCACAATCTCTTACCTGGAAGATTCCCTAACGCTTTTTCACTACTACAAGAAGCTGGCCGAGCGCGCCATGGAGCAAGTGACCGACGACCAGCTTTTCGAAGTGCTGGATGCCGAGTCTAATTCAATCGCGATCATCGTCAAGCATATGTACGGCAACATGCGCTCGCGATGGATGGACTTTCTCACCACCGATGGCGAGAAGCCGGACCGCAATCGCGACAGCGAATTTGAAGATCCGCCCGCCACGCGCAAAGCTCTGATGAACCTTTGGGAGCAGGGCTGGAATTATTTATTCACCGCGCTGGAACCGCTGTCAGATCCAGACCTGGAGCGCGCCATCACGATTCGCGGCGAAGCGCACTCCGTCATGCAGGCTATCAACCGGCAGATCGGCCATTACTCGTATCATTGCGGCCAGATCGTGTTCCTTGCCAAACATTTTCAGCACGCAAATTGGAAATCGTTGACCATTCCGCGCGGCAAGTCGGCTAACTTCAATCAGAGAGTCGGCGCGGGCGAAGCCAGCCAGCGCTAGAGAATAGCTCTATGGCAAAATGCGCCGCCTGCGGGACTGAAATAGCCGAGAACGTTCGCTTCTGTTCCTCTTGTGGCGAGAAGGTGGCCGAAGAGGCGTACGCGACCCGTACCGTAGCTTCTCTCCGCCCAGCCACGCCGAAATCCCCGAGCTCTGGCGGCCGAAGCCCCTCGTCCACATCGTTGCGCGAGAGCCGGTTCTTACCTGGGACGCTCCTGGCAGGACGATACCGGATCATATCGCTCATCGGAAGAGGCGGGATGGGCGAAGTCTACCGGGCCGATGACCTGACCCTGGAGCAGCCGGTAGCACTGAAGTTCCTCCCCGAAAGCATAGGAGAGAACGAAGCGGCTCTCACGCGTTTCCGAAATGAGGTTCGCATCGCGCGACAGGTCTCGCATCCCAACGTCTGCCGCGTCTACGACGTTGGCGAGATCGACGGCCAGATGTTTCTGTCGATGGAGTACGTGGATGGTGAGGATCTTGCCTCGCTGCTGCGCCGCATCGGCCGTCTTCCTAGCGACAAAGGAATAGAGATCGCGCGCAAACTGTGCGCAGGTTTGGCTGCAGCCCACGAAAAGGGCGTCCTGCATCGCGACTTGAAACCCGGCAACGTCATGCTGGATGCGCGCGGCCAAGTCCTGCTGACTGACTTTGGCCTCGCCGGGCTGGCGGACCAGATCGCTGGCGCCGAAGTGCGGAACGGCACGCCCGCTTATATGGCGCCGGAGCAGCTTTCGGGCAAAGAGGTCACGGCGCGCAGCGACATCTATGCGCTAGGCCTGGTGCTGTACGAGATCTTCACCGGCCGGCGCCCTTTCGAGGCGAGCACTCTGGCTGAATTGGTGCGGGCACAAACCGACACGACCCCCACCAGTCTGACATCGCTGGTGCGGGATCTCGATCCGGCGGTAGAGCGCGTGATTCTACGATGTCTGGATCCTGAGCCGTCGCGCCGGCCGTCGTCCGCGCTGGCGGTGGCTGCGGCGCTGCCGGGCGGAGATCCTCTCGCCGCCGCGCTCGCCGCCGGAGAGACGCCGTCGCCTCAAATGGTCGCCGCGGCGGGGGAAGGCGTAGGGCTCGCGCCGAAAATTGCGATAACTTTACTCGCGTTCGTGATTTTGTCTTTAGCCGCCTATTACGCGCTGGCGGTGCGGAGGAGCGCTCTCGAGAGGATTCATCTCGATTACTCGCCCGAAGTTCTGTCGCAGAAGGCCAGGGATGTCATCCAAGGACTCGGTATCGATGTCTCCGCCATTGATAACGACTACGGCTTTGACTGGGATAACAAGTTCGTCGAGTACATTGAGAAGAACGACAAGCCCGTACCTGACTGGAGCAAGATCTTGTCCCAACGGCCGACGCCTTTTTTGTTCTGGTATCGCCAAAGCCCCTATCCGCTGACCGCCGACAGTTATCACGACGATCTGTTGACTCCGGGCATTGTGGACCGCGGGGATCCAGCACCCATTTTGTCCGGTATGATTGGTCTTCAACTGGATCCCCAGGGCCGCCTGTTGTATCTCGAGCGAATTCCCGACCAGCAACTGGAGCCCGCCAAGGACGTCCCGCAAATCGACTGGAGACCGCTGTTCGCAGCCGCGGGCCTGGATCGTTCGAAATTCCAGTCCTCAGAACCACTCCGGACATGGCTGGCAACTTCCGACACGCGCGCCGCGTGGACCGGCACATGGCCTGAATCGAATCGGCCGCTTCGCGTGGAAGCCGCATCTCTCCGCGGCAAACCGGTGGCTTTCGCGCTCATCAGTCCTTGGACCGGCACGGGTCGCGCGCCCCAGGGACCTTCGAGGGGAGCGTGGGGCCAGGTGATCATCTTCGCGGTCATACTGCTGGCGATTTTCTTTGGAGGCGGTTGGCTCGCCCGGCGAAGTTTGAAGCAGGGCCGGGGTGATCGCGAGGGGGCCTGGCGGCTGGCCTCTTGGATTGGCGGTGTGCAGTTGGCGCTTTGGATCTGTCGCGCTCACTTTACCGCTTCGATGGGCACGTTCGGGATGGCTATTCTCGCGGTGTGCACGGCGGTATTCTACGGCTTCACGGTTTACATCATGTATATCGCGTTGGAGCCCCATGTCCGCCGGCGTTGGCCGCAGACTCTCATCTCCTGGACCGCAATCCTGACGGGGCACTGGCGCGATCCAATCGTCGGCCGCGATGTTTTGATCGGCATGGCGGCGGGGATTGGCGTGCACGCCTTGTCCCAAGCGGTGGATGCGTTAACGCTCGGATCCAATCTGCCTCCAACCCTTGGCCGAACCGCGGTCCTACTCGGCTTACGCAGTACTCTGACAGTTTGCCTGGTAAGCTTGCCGCACGGTATTCGCGACACGCTTATGTTTTTCCTGCTGCTCTTTCTTCTGAGATCTTTCTTGCGGAATGAGTGGCTAGCGTCGATGGTTCTGGCGATCATTTTCTCCGCGGGAGACGTTTTTGGAAGCAACCACCCGGTGATAGATGGTCTGGAAACCCTGTTTGCTTACGGGTTGTTGGCAGTGATAGCCTGGCGATTCGGCTTACTCGCCCTAGGAATCTACATATTTACCAATAGCCTCGTCGCGGGGCTGCAAACCACGCTGCATGCCAGTGCTTGGTATCTTGGCAACGACCTTTTCTTGCTGGCTTTCGTTCTCGGTTTAGCCGCGTGGAGCTGTCATACATCAATGGCGGGCCAGAAGCTCTGGAAAGAAAGCCTGCTGGAATCGTGATCAGTGTCTAGCCGCTGGCCGCCGACTGATGAATCTGCTGCAGGCTCCACACCCGAATCGGGTCGCGTCTGCGAGAAGCAACAGCCTGCGCAGCGGCCTTGGCGCCGCTTATGGTTGTGATGCACGGCACTCGATAGGTCACCGCGGCGCGCCGGATGGCCTGCTCATCACTGAAGGAATGCGCGCCGGTGGTTGTATAAATGACCAACTGAAGTGAGCCGACTTTCAGGAAGTCGACCGTATTGGGGCGGCCTTCGTTCACTTTGAAAACAGTCTTTACTGGAAGGCCTGCCGCTCTTAGCACCGCCGCGGTGCCGCGCGTGGCGACCAGCTTAAATCCGAATTCGGCGAACTTCGCGGCCACTTCCACCGCCGCCGCTTTGTCGCGATCGTTAACGCTGATAAACACTGTGCCGCTGTCGGGCAACGGAGTACCGGCGCTCAACTGCGCCTTACCGAATGCTTCACCGAAGTTCTCGCCGATCCCCATCACTTCCCCGGTAGACCGCATCTCTGGACCGAGAGCCGGATCGACACCCTGGAATTTGGCGAACGGAAAAACAGGCGATTTGACGAAGCATTGCGAGACCGGCAAAACACCCGTGCTCTGCCCCTTGGTCAGATACCCGAAATCACAGAGTTTCCGGCCGAGCATCAAGCCGACCGCAATTTTGGGCAGTGGCACGCCGGTCGCTTTGCTAACGTACGGCACCGTACGCGAGGCTCGGGGATTCACTTCCAGCACATATACGGCGCCGTCTTTAATCGCATACTGGACGTTCATCAGTCCGATCACGTGCAGGGCGCGCGCCAGCTTGGCGGTGTATTCCTGAATGGTCTGGAGCACGGCGCCGGAAAGCCCCTGCGGCGGAAGAACACAGGAACTATCGCCCGAATGCACGCCCGCCTCCTCGATGTGCTCCATGATGCCGGCGATCAGCACGCCGCCGTCGCTATCGGCCAGAGCATCGACATCCACCTCGGTTGCATCTTCGAGAAACCGGTCGATCAGGACCGGACGCTCTTGCGAGAAGACCACCGCCTCGCGCATATAGCGGCGCACCATCTCCTCGCCATAAGCGATCACCATGGCGCGGCCACCCAGGACGTAGCTGGGGCGCACCAGCACTGGAAATCCGATGCGGCGCGCGACCGCGCAGGCTTCCTCCTCGCTGGTGGCGGCCCCATTTTCGGGGGACGGAATTTCCAAGTCGTCCAGCAGCCGGCCGAACAGCTTGCGATCTTCGGCCAGATCGATGTCGTTAGGATCGGTGCCGATAATCGGAACGCCCGCTGCTTTCAGCGGCAGCGCCAAATTCAGCGGCGTCTGGCCACCGAACTGGACGATGAGTCCGTCGGGCTTCTCCGTCTCGTAAATGTTCAGAACCTCCTCGCGGGTGAGAGGCTCGAAATACAGCCGGTCGCTGGTGTCGTAATCGGTGGAAACAGTTTCCGGATTGCAATTGACCATGATCGACTCATAGCCGAACTCCTGCAGGGCGAAAGATGCGTGGCAGCAGCAGTAATCAAATTCGATGCCTTGGCCGATGCGATTCGGACCGCTCCCGAGAATCATCACCTTCTTGCGATCGCTTGGCGCGGACTCGTTTTCCGATTCGTAACTCGAATAGAGGTAGGGCGTGAAGCTCTCGAACTCAGCGGCGCAGGTGTCGACGCGATTGAAGACGGCATTGATACCGAGCGCCTGGCGCTTCTTACGCACCGCTTGAGAGCCCGTGTTCCACAGCAGGCCGAGACGCGCATCGGAAATCCCATCGCGCTTGGCTCGGAGCAGCATTTCACGTGGTACGCTATCGAAGCTTTCTTTCGCCAGTAGAGTTTCGAGCTCCACCATTTCGCGCATCTGTTTCAGGAACCAGGGGTCGACGGCGGTGATCTCGTGGATCTGCTCCACGGTCCAGCCCTGTTCAAGGGCGAAGCGGATATAGCCCAGCCGGTCTGGATTGGGAGTGATGAGGCGTTGGCGGATGAGCGCCGGCTCGAAGATCTCGGATTTCACGGCCCGGCCGGTCTCAAGACTGCGGATGCCTTTAGCGAGGGCCTGTTTAAAAGTGCGTCCGATGGCCATTACTTCGCCCACCGACTTCATCTGCGTGCCGAGTACCGGCTCGGCGCCGGGGAATTTTTCAAACTGCCAGCGCGGAATCTTCACCACCACATAGTCGAGTGTCGGCTCGAAGCATGCCGGCGTGACCTTGGTTATGTCGTTCTTGATCTCGTCCAGACGATAGCCCACGGCCAGCTTGGCGGCGATTTTGGCGATAGGGAAGCCGGTGGCCTTCGACGCCAGCGCCGAACTGCGCGACACACGCGGGTTCATTTCGACGATCACCATCTTGCCATTCTCGGGATTGATGGCGAATTGGACGTTCGATCCGCCGGTGTCCACTCCGATTTCGCGCAGGCAGTTGAGTGCGGCGTCGCGCATCATTTGATATTCGCGATCGGTCAGCGTTTGGGCCGGCGCAACGGTGATGGAATCGCCGGTATGAACACCCATGGGGTCGAAATTTTCGATGGAGCAGACGATGATGGCGTTGTCGGCCAGGTCGCGCATCACTTCCAACTCAAATTCCTTCCAGCCCAGCACGCTCTCTTCGATTAGAACTTCGTGGACCGGCGAAAGGTCCAGGCCGCGCTCCAGCGTTTCATGCAGCTCTTCGCGATTGTAGGCGATGCCGCCGCCGGAGCCGCCCATGGTAAAACTCGGACGCAGGATCACCGGGTAGCCGGTGCGATTGGCAAAGGCAACGCCGTCGTCGATGTTGTTGACCAGCTGCGATTGCGGCGTCTCCAGGCCGATCTTGCGCATGGCGTCCTTAAACAGCAGGCGATCTTCGGCCTTTTTGATGGACTGGATCTTGGCGCCGATCAGCTCCACATTGTATTTATCCAGCACTCCGGCTTCGGCCAGATCCACCGACAGATTCAGACCGGTCTGGCCGCCCACGGTGGAAAGCAGCGCGTCGGGGCGTTCTCTGCGGATGATTTCTTCGGCGAAAGCAACACTCAACGGCTCAATGTAAGTGCGGTCAGCCAAATCCGGATCCGTCATGATAGTGGCTGGATTGGAATTGATCAGCACCACTTCATAGCCGTCGGCGCGCAGCGCCTTGCAAGCTTGGGCGCCGGAATAGTCGAACTCACAGGCTTGGCCGATGACGATCGGGCCAGAACCGATGATCAGGATACGGTGGATGTCGTTACGGCGGGGCATTTAGGAATTCGCCCCGGTCATGAGCGGCTAGTGTCCTTGATCAGCTTCATGAAATCGTCGAACAGGTAAAGCGAGTCGTGCGGGCCGGGCGCAGCTTCAGGATGATATTGAACACAGAAAACCGGCTCGCTGCGGTGACGGAAGCCTTCCAACGTCTGGTCGTTAAGGTTGAGATGTGTGAATTCGACTTCATTAGCGTTGAGCGAATCCGGGTCCACCGCGAAGCCGTGGTTGTGCGAAGTGATCTCTACTTTTTGCGTGACCTGATTCAGCACCGGGTGATTGGCGCCGCGATGACCGAACTTCAGTTTGTAGGTCTTGCCGCCCAGTGCGACACCCAGGATCTGATGGCCCAGGCAAATGCCAAAGATCGGTTTCTTGCCGATCAGATTGCGCACTTGCTGCGCCTGATATTGGAGAGGCTCTGGATCGCCTGGTCCGTTGGAGAGGAAGATGCCATCGGGCTCGAGGGCGAGAACGTCTTCGGACGATGTGAGAGCGGGCACCACGGTCACACGCGCGCCCACGTGGATCAAGCGCCGCAGGATGTTCCGCTTGATTCCGTAATCGTAGGCCACCACGTGGCACCAAGGATCCACCGCGTTGCCAACCGTCTCGGAAGGCGAGCAAGCGGAGACAGGTTTCTGCCAGGTGTAACTGCTCTTGGTTGACACTCGGGTAGCCAGATCCAGGCCGGCCATGGAAGGCGACTGGCGGGCACGCTCGATCAAGTCCTTCGAGTCGCCGCCATTGACGGCGAGAATGCCGCGCATCACGCCGCGTGTGCGCAGGTGGCGGACCAGCGCCCGGGTATCGATCTCGGCCGCTACCGGCACGTCGTTGTCCGCGAGAAACTGCTCGGCGTTCTCTTCCGAACGCCAGTTGCTGGCGATGGAGGAGAATTCTCGGACCACCAGCCCCTCGATATAGGGGTGTGCCGCCTCCTGGTCATCCTGATTGGCGCCGTAGTTGCCGATCTCAGGGTTCGTGAGCACGACAATCTGACCGGCATAGGAAGGATCAGTGAAGATTTCCTGATAGCCGGTGATGGCGGTGTTGAAGACGACCTCGCCCAGCCTGTCTTTTTGCGCACCAAAGCTCTTGCCCTCGAAGACCGTTCCGTCTTCCAGGGCGAGAATTGCCTGATTCAATCTGGATTGCCCTCCCGTAGTACGCTCGCGAAGGAGTGTAACTATTATTGAAGCACGGTTTTCGTCATGGTTTCTACCTGTCAAGGTACTAATGACTTCTGAATAACATGCGGCTTAGGCTACGGGGACAGAATTGGGAAGTTGATGATTGGGAACGTGAGATGACACGTGAGTAGCTGTTGCTGAGGGGAGACTCAGCGGTCCAACTCCGCCGCTTTCCTACTTCCGCGATTGTTGCACGTTCCGGTAACGGGCTCTTCGGGCGGAACTTCGACTAGCGATGTTCCAGCGACTCAACTTCCGAGTGGCGCAACTATCACTTTTGAGTTGTTGTACCAACGCAGAACTCGGAGACCGCGCAGTGTGTTCCAGCGGCTTGCGCTGCCGACAGCGGTCTCCATTTCCAATGGAATATGTTCGGGATGAAGGAGGTTGAGCGGCCAGCGCCCGTTCTGGTGCCGGCGCTTGATCACGATTTCGATGGCTTCACTGACGCGGCTGTCGGGTTGGATGCCTGCATTACGCAGATAATCGAGTCCACGCAAGACGTCGTAGTGCCAAAACGTCGGGAAAGAGAAGCGGAGCCAGCGCTTTTTGATGACGTCGCCGGTTCGAAGCGAGCGGAACATGCGGCGCTCGAGCAAATAGTTTTCGGCCCTCTTGCGGGCCTTAGTGATGGTCGCTGATTTGCGACCTGCTCGTTCGTAATCGAGCAGTCCTTCGAGCACGCAGATGGTGGTATGAAACGAAGAGCACCGGCTTTGGGGTGCTTCGCAGTTCCAGCCGCCATCTTCGAGTTGCTCGCCCAGGAGTTGCTTCGCCAGTGCGTCGTTCGGTTTTCTGAAATACGCACCGAGACCGAGGATTCGGCCGTTGATGCAGGGCTCCGTTTCGCCGCGAAGGAAAGGCCGGTTGTCGAGCCGCTTAAACACAAGCCGCTGGTCGACGCGGTCGATCATTTTGCGAGCCTGCTTGCTGGCGGGGTCGAGACCGAGGTCCGTCAAGACGACGAGAGTGTAGAGGGCAATAAGCAAGGCTCGGTCCTCCTTCGGCAAATCGTCTCTCCACCCGCGAGGGCCCCCGCCCCAGTTGCCAGCGGGAGATTGGAGGGCGAGAAGTTGGGCTCCCCAGCCTTCGGTTGCGACGCGAGACCGCTCGGCTGCAATCGCGTCGGGCGCTTCACCGGTGAGGTCCCTCATGACCTGCCAACGGATGGCCGGGTCAGAATCGAGAAGCCATTTGAGGTGCGCGGGCCGGGGTGCGTAATCGTGTAGGCGCATTGATCTGTTTATATCAAGTACCGTGTAAGGTTTGGCCCCGGCGCCTAGTTTGCCCACAACTGCCACACGCATGGTCGCCCGTGCTACGCTGTTGCTAGTTTTCAGATCCAATCGGAAAACGAGGTGCACATGAGTAAACAATGTCCGCCACCGCCGGATAGGCGTTCGTTTCTCACTCGTCTGAACACCGGGTTGGCCTCATTCGCCGCAATGACTGGCCTCGCAATGGCCCAGAAGAAACCAACGGCCGGCGGCAACTGGGAGCCGGCCCGTCATGAGAAGGACGATTGGATGGACGAGCTGTCGAGCAAACATCGAGTGGTCTTCGATACGACTACACCTGAAGGTTTCGGCGACGCGCTCGCCTTCGCCGGCAACTTCATACATGTGAACCGGTCCGAGTATGGTTTGCAAAGTGGCGATGTGGCGGTTGTGATCGTGGCGCGTCACCGTTCGGCAGCGTTCGGCTACAACGATGCGATGTGGGCCAAGTACGGAACGGCGCTGGCCGCCCGATCCAAAGTGGACGATCCAAAAACGAAACTGCCGCCGAAAATGAACCTTTACAATGTCGCAGGCTACGGCGAACTGCTGCGTAATCGCGGCACGACGCTGGATTCGCTGTTTAAGCAAGGCGTGCAGTTGGCTGTTTGCTCGCTTTCCACTCACGGTAATGCAGGGGTCATTGCCCAGGAAGTCGGCGGGAACGCCGAAGCCATTTTCAGCGAGTTGATCGCCAACGTCATGAGTAACGTTCGGATGGTCCCGGCCGGAGTTGTGGCCGTCACTCGCGCGCAGGAGCGGGGATACTCGCTCGTGACCTCTTAAGTTCGCAGCGCTAGTTCACTACATGCTAGTCTCGTTGAAGAACAAATCCCAAGTCTGGAGGTCGTCATGAAAAGATCATTGAGTTTTGCCGCGTTGGCTGCCCTGGTTGGGTTGGCCGGTTCGGTTTATGGGCAACAGTTGGCGGTGCCGGGCAGCCCGGTCGCCAAGGACGTTCCGGGAGCAAAAGAGCTGCCCGATCCGAACAGGATGTACAAGGTCGTGTTCGATATCGGGAAGGCCGCCGCAAAGCCGGACCAAGTCACCCCAGGTCTGATAACAATCGCTACTTATGTGAATACGCTTGCCAAGTATGGCGTGCCGGCCGATCACAGGAAGATCGCGGTGATCCTCCATAAAGGTGGAGAGGAAATGATCTTTACCAACGAAGCCTACAAAAGCCGGACAGAAGGTCTCGACAACCCCAATATCGAGATGATCAAGAAACTGACCGCCGCTGGCGTTAGTTTCCGTGTTTGCGGCCAGGGCGTGACGGCTAAGAAAATTGACCGGAAAGATATTCTGCCGGAAATCGAGGTCGATCTGTGGGCCATGGTCGCGATGGTGAACCTGCAGCTGGACGGCTACGTTCACATCGGTCCACTGTAAAGCGCCAGTGAGCGCCGCCGCATCGGCTATTGGCTCGTAAATCTCTTGGGGCCAACGTTCACCTGAACCCGAACCTCACTACCATCCGGACGCTCAAATACAAGCTGATAATTTCCCAGGAAGCCTAGCGCGGCCTGCCAGTAGAACACTCCGCCCTTCAGCGTCGAGCCCACCGGGAGCGGGGCGCCCGCGCCGCCCACTAACATATGGCCTCGGGCGGCGCCCAAGTGCAGTTCTATAAGACCCAATTGTTCCAAGTCCACTGTGTAGGAGCCGTCCGCGCCGGCGCTGAACGCTCGAGGCTCTTCGAAATCGCGGCGCAGAGTTATCCCGCTGGCGGGTACCGCTTCGATGGGTTCATTCACGGCTGGAGCATTTCCTCCCCCCGTGTTCGACACTGTGAAGTAGCGGCTACCCAGCCCATCAACATGTCCAGCGTTGTCGTAGGCCACCCACGATATTGTATGTTCGCCGTTGACGAGTTGAGTGGTGTCGATGTAGAAGTACGCGATGGCGCCGTTGCTGTTGCACAATCCCGGGAATAAAC
>Ga0185299_10000564_pt1 | contig 95237 bp, 87 predicted proteins | sample PaiPotPPA55metaG_FD_128002 | JGI IMG/M metagenome (GOLD analysis project Ga0185299, IMG submission 128002) | Iron sulfur acid spring bacterial and archeal communities from Banff, Canada, to study Microbial Dark Matter (Phase II) - Paint Pots PPA... ... | reverse complement strand
CGAAGTACTCGGCTTCAACCGAACCAGGGCTTTGGGTCTGAAACAGGAATCGTCCGTCTACCACTCGCGATACACAGTGGTAAAAGCTCTGCCCTTGCCCTTTGATTCGTGGCTGTCGCATTGATGACCGAAATTAATAACATAATTTCAGAATGTATCAACCAGTCGTCTACGATAACCTGCATGGCCTCGTGTAGGCTCTCCTGTCCCCGATCGACACTCTTCGTCCCGAATAACTGACCTGTCCCTTGGTAGGCGTTACTGACCTGTCCCTTGGCAGGCGTTATACGCGGAGTTCGCAAAAATCGACTTTTGCGGAACGAATGTCCGTTAAGCCTGGAGTCTCGCGCGTGGTCACCTGGCAGCGGTCGCTAAAACAGCGACTAAATGTCGAAATTAGAGGTCAAAACCGACTGGGTTGCTGATTGGATCCCTGTCGCTGTGTTTTTTCAACGAGACAGTAAGATTTCTCAGATTTTGTGAAACTCTGACCGTTGCGATGTCCTAGTACACCATTGGAGACCACGTTCGGCCATCTACGAAATTTGATTGGTCGGTCGAGGTCGGAATAACGAAGCTAGAACAAGCACCAATGAAAGGGCAGTAGTACGGCTATGGGACTCACCAGCCTATTGAATCGAACGCAGTTCACCTCTGAGGACGCGTCCAGTAATTGTCGAGTGGATTTTATCCAGTCTGACCCTTCCGATATTACCCAACTAGAAGAACACAGTCTGTTCGTTCTCCACCCCATTTGGGCGGAGAAAGGCGACCTTCTTTGACCGGCGGACGAAAATATGCAGGAACAATCTGGATCTGGTCCACAGATCGCCGCAGAAGATTTGTTGGTCAACGCCGCAGTCACGACTCCGGCCGCCCCTGCGGTCCATCACGGCAAGTGGCGGCGCTTTTTGATTGAATCGTTGATCGGTTTTTCCGTGCTAGTCCTGGGCTCGCTGGCCGGTGAACAGGTCAAGATATGGTTGCACCTACCTATTCCCGGGAATGTGTTAGGCCTCTTTTTTCTTTTGCTCTCCTTTCGGCTGCGGCTACTTCCACCGCAGCTTATCGAGAAGGCCGCTAACCAGGTGCTTTATGTTCTGCCCTGCCTTTTCATTCCAATCTACGTTTCGGCTATCGGTCAGGGACAGCTCTGGTCACAGATGAGCTGGATTCTTGTACCGATGCTACTTCTGGTCACCGGTGGTCTTTGGATTTTTATCGGGCACCTCGCTCAAAAGCTGTTGTGGCAGCCAGTCAAAGATGAATGAGTTACTCGCTACTGTTTTCTGGTGTGGAATAACGCTCGCTGTGTTTTTCAGTTGGCGACGGATGTTTGTCGCGCTTAAGCATCCGCTTTTACATCCAATTCTTTGGGCCACCCTGGCAATCGTGCTTTTACTAGCGCTCGCTCAGCATCCGGTGGCAGCTTATCGAGAAGAATCATTCCCGCTCGTCTGGCTATTGGGACCGGCGGTTGTGGCTATGGCAGTACCTATCTGGCAGCGTAGAGCGTTGATCATCTCTAATTGGAAGAGCCTATTGCTAATCGTTGGCTTAGGGATCGCTTTCTCAGCTGTTAGCGTCCTTTTATTCGCCCCCCTCTTAGGCTGGCGTGAGGTGAGAAGCCTGGTACCAAAATCCGTCACCGCGCCAGTGGCATTAGGGATTATCAAAGAAGCCTCGTCAGGCAGAGCACCTCACGATCAATTGCTGGAATCATTGCTTGCGATTGGCATTATGATCTCGGCCCTATCCGGAGCGTTGCTCGGCCCGGTAGTACTGCAGTTCACCGGCGTCCGTGATCGCCGTGCAGTCGGCTTGGCGTTAGGCTGTGCCAGCCATGGCGTGGGTACGGCCCGCGCCTTTGAAATTGATTCGACAGCTGGCGCTTTCGCTTCGCTCGGGATGAGCTTAACCGCCATTTTCGCGGGCTTGGTCCTGCCGTGGGTTTTGCGTTTGCTGTAGCGGCAGTTCTTGCAACCGCTCTCAAAGGCCTTTGGTAAGGGTCTCGCCCCCGCTAAAAAGGACAAAATTAGAAACTAACAAATGTAGAGGGAGCAAATGAGCATAACTGCTACAGAAACGATGACAGGGGTTGCACTTCCTGCAACCCAGAACCGATGGTTCAGGCCGGAGGCGCGTTGGAAAGATGTAATCCGCCCGTATAGCCAGGAGGAAGTTGAACGGCTCCGAGGCACGATCAAGATCGAGTATACCCTGGCACGCCTGGGCGCTGAACGGCTCTGGAAATTGCTACAGGAAGAGGACTATGTGCCGACCCTTGGAGCAATGACGGGAAATCAAGCGGTCCAGCAAGTGCACGCCGGCCTCAAAGCAATCTACCTCAGCGGTTGGCAAGTGGCCGCCGATGCAAATCTTGCTGGCCAGATGTATCCCGACCAGAGTTTGTACCCGGCGAATAGCGTTCCTGCGGTGGTTAAACGAATCAACAACGCGTTGCTGCGGGCTGACCAGATCCGTCATCTGGAGGGAAGACACCACATCCATTGGTTAGCGCCGATTGTCGCTGACGCGGAAGCCGGGTTTGGGGGACCGCTCAATGTCTTCGAGTTGGTCAAGTCTATGATCGAGGCGGGCGCTGCAGGAGTTCATTTAGAGGATCAGCTTGCATCTGAAAAGAAATGCGGCCATATGGGCGGCAAGGTATTGATTCCAACCCAGCACGCAATCAAACACCTGATCGCGGGGAGGTTGGCAGCTGATGTTTGCGATGTGCCGACCATTCTCTTGGCGAGAACGGATGCGGACGCGGCTAAACTTTTGACCAGTGACGTGGACGAGCGGGACAAGCCGTTCATCACCGGCGAACGAACCGCGGAGGGATTCTATCGGGTGCGTGCCGGGCTCGATCAGGCAATCGCCCGCGCAGTCTCCTATGCCCCATTTGTGGATCTGCTCTGGTGTGAAACCAGCGAGCCAAACCTGTCTGAAGCTAAGCGGTTTGCCGAAGGTGTCCACCGACACCATCCGGACAAACTCCTTGCTTACAATTGCTCGCCTTCGTTCAACTGGAAAAAGAAACTTGATGACACCACGATCGGACGGTTCCAACGCGAGCTCGGCGCGATGGGATACAAGTTCCAGTTCATCACGCTAGCCGGATTTCATGCCTTGAACTACAGCATGTTTCAACTTGCCCGGGGCTACAAGGAGCGCGGTATGTCTGCCTATTCCGAGCTACAGGAAGCCGAGTTTGCCGCTGAGGCGGACGGATACAGCGCGACCCGGCATCAACGTGAGGTCGGTACCGCGTATTTCGATGAGGTGAGCCAAGTGATCTCTGAAGGTGAGTCGTCGACGACCGCCTTACACGGTTCTACTGAAACGGAGCAATTTCATTAATTCGAAGACTCAGCGTATTTCAAGAGAACCGGATTGGGGACAGGCCAATAGTTAATAGGCACCCTACGGATCAGAAGATTGTGTGTTCGAATCACGCCGGGTGCAGATTAAGTGTTAGAGCCGGGCGACGGACGATTCGAGAGTTTTTAGAAAGCTCCGATTTTTAACGTACTGCCGCAATAGGGCTGTTATTCGCGCTTTCCGAAAAGTGGTATCGCAAGTTCCATTGGAAAGTGGCTCTTTGAAAACACTACGCCGTGGCTGATCCTCGTACGTGTGGCTGAGTTATCGTTCACAGGGAACCCCGATCGATGCCAGCCCAACTCACGCATCGTCTAAAGGCAGGCAGCGACCCCTCAGAATCCCGTCACATTTGTCACTCTCACCGTCTCGATGCCCAGGGCTAACTTGGACAGATGGATCATGGTTATGAAGAATGCACATAATTCGACTCGGGAGGCCAGAAGGATTTTTCTTTCGGGCTGGCTCATTGGCTGGTTGATCTTAATTGGCGCGCTCGCCCAACCGGTGGCAGCAGCGCCGGATCCGTCACCATCCGGCGAGCTCCGGGACGGACAGCACGATTTCGATTTCAACATCGGTACCTGGAAGACCCATATCCGGCGCCTCGTGCATCCACTTTCGGGCTCCAACGACTGGGTCGAGCTGAATGGTACGGTGAGCGTCCGGAAGGTTTGGAACGGCCGCGCACAATTGGAGGAGCTCGAAGCTGATGGTTCGACGGGGCACTTCGAGGGTCTCACCTTGTTTCTCTATAATCCGCAGGCGCATCAGTGGGGTCAGTACTTTGTCAACAGCGTTGTAGGTGTTCTGAATCAGCCTGCGATCGGTGATTTCACAAACGGCCGTGGAGAATTATTCGACCAGGAATCATTCGACGGGCGGACCATCTTAGTGCGGTTCGTGTGGTCGGATATTACCCCGGATTCTCACCACATTGAACAATCGTTTTCCGACAACGGCGGCAGAACCTGGGAACCGAATTTCGTCGCCACGCTGACGCGCGAGGAAGGAACCCCGAGCGTAGCTGAGACCCCCTCGCTGCCTGCATCAGAGGTGCACGATGGGGCCCACGATTTCGACTTTAATTTAGGAGTGTGGAAGACCCACATCCACCGCCTGCAAAATCCTCTCACCGGTTCAGGCACCTGGGTCGACTACGACGGCACTTCAGTGGTTAGCAAAGTCTGGGGAGGGCGCGCGAGCCTGTTCGAGCTCGAAGCTAGCGGAGCGCCAGGGCACATCGAAGGCGTTGGGTTGCGGCTCTTCAATCCAAAGTCGCATCAATGGAATCTGAACTGGGCAAACAGCACAGATGGCGTCATGACAACCCCCATGGTTGGAAGTTTTGCCCATGGACAGGGGCAGTTCTACGACCAGGAAGAATTCCGAGGACGAATCATCATGACTCGCAATGGTTTTTCCGACATCACCCCGGACTCGAGCCGCTTCGAACAGGCGTTTTCTGACGATGCTGGAAAGACCTGGGAAACAAACTGGATCATGACATTCACCCGATAGGGGACAGAAACAGAAAAAGAGAAAAAGGGGTCAGTCAGCAAATCTGGCTCCTCGCTGTTTCAAGTGGGAGGGTCGCCCTAGGGTCACGTCTCAAGGAGGCGCGAAGCGCTGGAGAGACTTTAGCCTGGGGTGCTAGCCCCAGGTACGGCAAAAAAAGGCATTAGCGCCGAAGGCGCGTCAGAACGGGCTCGTCTGGACACTGCGCATATTGAAACCTATAAAGATGAGCAACCACTCGAATTGACGCCACACCCTCTTGCGCACCTTTCAGCGCTTCGCGCCTCTAGTGTTAGAGAAAGATCTGTCTTTGCATCCTTGCTGTACGAGAAGGAATTGGGCAACAGGCCCTTAAAGACTTGACCCTGGGGCCATGACCCGGCGTCGCCCATCTAGGACGGGTTGAGCACCCAGGTAACTTCTTTTGCGGCACTAACAAAACCGAGATTCTGTAGAATCGGTCTACTGGTCTCGCGCGCTTCGGTGCTCAGGTAGCGAAGATCGCGGCGTCTAGCTTCCCTGGCGCGTTCTGCCACCAGGGCTCGATAAATACCCATGCGCCGATAAGCCGGCGCCACCCCTCCTCCGAAAAGCAGGCCAAAAGAACTCGCCGACCCGATTTCCAGGCGGGCCGAAGCGGCGATCTCAGCAGAAACATAAGCGACGTAGAGCGCCAGGTCCGGGTCGTTGAGCCGATCCGCATAGGCTGTACGCTGCCAAGTGTCCGGTCCGCCGAACGCTTGTTCCGATGCCTTCACAAAGTCTTCCAGTTGTTCTTCTGTCTTGACCCTGCGAATATCGACATTGCCCGCGGTCGCTGCCTGCACCTCATTCGCCAAATCAAAGAGCATCAATGTTCCCGGAGCGTCCGGCTCGAATCCTTCCTTGGCGAGGCAACTGGAAATCTCGGCTGGAGAATCGTGCTCGTAGACTCTCCAGATTAACTTCTCACCTCGTGATCTAAAGCGGGCAGCGCGGCTAGCCACCGCTTGGCGCACCGTGCCTGGAGTTAGCTCCCACCAAGAAACGAAGTTGAAATAACCCGTGAGACAGACAACGCCGTCCGCTCGCTCAACCACCAGCCCCGGCGGCGCTTTGGGGTTAGCGCGCACTTCCGCGTCATATTGGGCCAACACACGGGCAATATTCATAGATCCGGTGAAAAAGGGGTGAGCGAACAAATGTTGACTGCCCCCCGTAAGGCGCATCAAGATCGTCGTCGTCCTCGACAGCGGTTTTCGTGCGGAATTGGGCCAGAATTCTAGCACCCTCTCGGAATTGCGCCCTGCGGCCGCGGGGTTGGAGGTGCTTTCTAGACCGCCCTGAGACAACGGCCCTTTGTCTCTCGTTCTTATCTGGGAACGAATAAGCAATTAGGTTGAAGATGATGACTTGTCAGCTAGCAAACATTGCGATCAATTGGCGAAAAGTTTTCCGTTGCATGTTATCCGCGAAAGCTTGGTTTTCGCCTTTGACCATTTCTTCGATTACCGCTAGATCTGCTGATTCTCCGAGCCGGTAACCGTTTCTGTCTGCGACAATGTTTCGCTGCCCGGTCTCATCTGCCTGAAAGCCTAAAGGGTACGCGGCTAGATAGCCCTGCATGTATTCAAGAACTTCTCTATAACGGATTGGCATCGTTTGGAAGGCTAGCAAATAGCTGGTTACATTGCGAGCCGGTAAATATTCGGTGTTCCGGACCAGTGCCTAGCTTAGCGGTTTAGGCTCTCCGTGGCAAAGGTCGCGAGTGGGCGAGTCAGGGACTGGAGGCGCGAAGCGTTGGGCTCTTGGAGCGTGCCTCGCTTGCGAGGCCGATGGTAAGCAAAGGCAATAGTTCGTCGGGCCTCAAGTCTGTCGGCTTTTTTTAGTGTGAAATGGATCAATCCGCTCGCGCCACGGAATGGACCCTCGAACCAGGTCGCGACATAGAGCGCGGATATAGCATGGGTTTGCCTCACCTTGCCGCCTTGCTCACCATCGGCCTCGCAAGCGAGGCAGCGCTCCACGGAGCCAAGCGCTTCGCGCCTCTAGCCGCCGACACGCCAACTTTGCGTCCTTCAGTTAAAGATCTGTCTTTGCGTCCTTCCGCCTTCGCAGGGCCTTCCTCCTTCGTCTTATTCCCAGAACTATGGAGGACAAGACCGCACGACAAGTTTGCGGTCTTGCTGTGCGATGATCCTATTTGACCGGTTGCCTGGCCGTCATTTTAGGACACTTCGATTTACGACCAGCTCGGGATCTAGAATTCCGTCCAAGCCTGCCAGAGCATTTTTTGCTGTCATCACCGCCATCGCGCTCAAAGAAGTTTCGGTCATTGCCGCCGCATGCGGGCTAAGAACGATGCGTGATTCAGCGAACAGCGGGGAGTCGGGCGGGAGCGGCTCGACCTCAAACGTGTCCAGACCGGCGCCATGAAGGTGTCGCGATTTCACCGCAGCCAGCAAAGCGGCTTCATCGATCACACCGCCACGGCTGGCGTTGACGACGATCGCCCCTTTCGGCAACAGAGAAAGTTCGTGTGCGCCCAGTATACCTCGAGTTTCTTCGGTGAGCGGGGTATGAAGCGTAACCACATTCGCTTCTCGGAGCCCGGTTTCGAGCGAAGTAACGACACGGACATCAGTCGGTAGATCGCCTTGGTAGTAGGGATCGAACACGGAAACCTTCATTCCGAAAACTCGCGCCCGGGTCGCGACTTGCTTTCCGATGCGGCCAAACCCAATGATGAGCAGGTTGCGTCCATTGAGCTCAACTCCGGTCACGCGCTCCCTAATTCTGAAATCTCCGCGCCGGACGGCCGTGTCCAGCTCGATCCCGGCTCGGGCAGCGGCAAGCATTAAGTAAAAGGTGTGTTCAGCCACGGAAACGGCGTTTACCGAACCGACTATGGTCACCGGAATGCCTCGGGCGGTGCATTCGTTTACCGGAATGTTGTCGTACCCAACGCCATGGCGTGAGATGACTTTCAGTCTCGGGGCAGCAGCCAAAACGTGTTTGGATATCTCCGCAGTCCGGACCGTGATCGCGTCCGCATCTTCCACGTTGGCTAGCAGATTAGCTTCCGAAACATCAGCGACCACTTTGTAAGACACGTCTTTTCGTGCGTCGAAAATGGCGAGAGCCTCGGGACGAAGGGGTTGAACGACGAGTACGCTTTTCACAACTAAGTTCCTGATAAATGTAAAGAATGGCTAAATGGGCTGGGGCATCCAAAAGGGGTCAGTCAACCATGGTTGACTGGCCTCTTTCCGGGCGCAAAGCCATTTTTGAACAGAAGGCAGCGCCTGACCCTCTACGAAAGCGAAGTTCGGGTCATATCCGGGATAACTCCAATCGCTCCAGCTATTCCTTGCAAAGATCTGGTCAAAGCAACCCGTTCCGCCTTGCTGAGGGCAGCCATCATTTCGTTATCGATGTCCAAAGCTAATTTAGTCGCTTTCCGTAAAAGGGTTTCGCCGCGTGCCGTCAGTTCAATTGTGTATCGCCGCCTGTCTTTGAGGTCTTCGACGCGGGCAATTGCGTGGAGCGCCTTGAGTTCATCAAGGCTGGTAACAATCGCACTTGGAACCAGACCGAGTGCCCTCCCCAATTCTTGTTGAGACATAGGAGGGAACGCCTTGAGAGCAGCCAGAAGTCCGCAGTGTTTCGGGCGCAGTCCCAGGGGCGCAATTCTTTCCGCGAAACGCTCCGTGATCTCTTTGCCGATCTTGCTCAGCAAAAATCCGGTGGTGAGAAAAGGTGTGCTTGTGTCGCGCGCTTTCATATTGTACTGGGTGAGAATGATTCTCTCTAAGAACGATTCTCGGGCCTTTTGGATATGTGCATTCGTGACTATACTTAGCTCCATCATCAGCGCTGGTTTTTCGGTCGCGAATGTCGCCACGCATGGGCTGGGCGACACTTCGGCCCTCTATGGGGCATCGCGCAGTCTACCCATTCTCTTGGTTGCCATGGTCGCAGCAGTTCGTCGGTCGAACTTGGGTGTGGCGACGGTGTCACTCATCATGACACTGGTGCAGCTGGGCGACGCCATGGTTGGGGTTCTGGCCCACGACACCAGCAAAACCCTTGGTCCTCTGATTCTGGCACTGGCAACGGCTCTAACCCTCGTGCGGTTGATCCGCAAATACAACGAAACTTCTGCCAACGTACCTTATTCCCCAGAAGAGGTCCCAAGAATCGGAAAAAGAACCTCACGTTGCCTTCACTGAGAGCCGAGCCGGAAGGCCGTAGGGAGCCCACGCGCAGCAGCATGCAACGACTCATCCAGGTGTGCGAGCTGAACAAACCGAAGAGGGACAGTCAACAATTGGGTCTTGGGTGTTAATCGACGGTGAACTAAGTCCGGCCATTCGATGGCTATTGGGATTAGCCATCCCACGATGGCGCTGGTGATGAGCCCAGCCACATAGTACAGGGCCAGTTTAAACCTAGACAGGGTCCTAGAGACCGCCTGCTGTGCAAGGAAATTGGCGTCGCGGCTGTCGCGGGCGATGCTGGAACGGGTGGCAAACCCAGCTATGCCCGTTCGAGATTTTCTGTTAAACTCTAGATTAGTAATGCGGGATTCCTGCTGAGGACGAATTCTTAGAGCTAAAGCGATTTCAGATGGAAATCAGTGATCAATCACCTTCAGAAGAAAACCTTCCATCCGCCCCGACGAGCGAAGAGGAGCTCCGCATTATCAATAGGCAGCTACAAGAACAGGCGGATCAGCTTCGAGCACTAAATGAAGAACTGGTGGACCGAGAGGCGCGGCTTCGCCTTTCCGTCGAAACGGGAAGGGTCGGCATCTGGCTTTGGGATGCAACTGGCTCGGTCCATACTCTGGATTGGTCGCGTCGGCTGAAGGAGATTTTCGGCTTAACGTTGGATACCGAGGTCACCCGTGACCTTTTCCTGCAGTCTGTTCACCCGGAAGACCGTGAGAGGGTTGACTGGGCCATCATGCAGTCGTTGTCCGGTGTAAACGACGGTTTCTACAACATGGAATACCGAATCATTCATCCGGGTGACAACTCGCAGCATTGGGTAACGGCACAAGGACAAGCATTTTTCGATGCATCGGGACAATCCATTCGTTTCATTGGCGCAGTCGTCGACATATCGGATCGCAAGCAAGTTGAGGAGTTTACCGCCCGGCTCAATCTCGAGCTAGAGCGCCAGATCGTCGAACGGATTAGCGAGCTGAAAAAAACGGAAGCAGCCTTGCGAGTATCAGAGCATGTAGCTCGTGGTCAGGTGGAGAGTCTTAAGGAAACCCTTAATTCGATTTCGACGGAACTGGATCCCGATAAATTCCTACAACATGTCCTGTGCATCATTGCCAAACAAATGGGCGGCCAGAGCGTCGGTGTTTGGAATCGGGACGACGACGACAGCCTGACGCTGGCGGCTACTCTTGAGGAGAATCAGCTTCACGTCCCAACGCAAAAAACGACGTGCTCAACCCAAGATCAACCTTTGTGGGCGGAAGCTTTCCGGACGGGGACGGATTGCGTGCTTATCGAAATGGGTGAGCCAAAACGGATGCGACTTATCAATCGACCGGATTCGGAATGGGTTCCACGTATAGACTACCCTTCGGAGAGAGCCGAGCTTGAGCGATTCGCGGGCCCAGCTGTGAGCCTTGCCATTCCTATGCTGAGGCGCGGAAGAGTTGCAGGATTTATCGGGATACGATTTACCAAAAGGCGGGAGTTGCGGCCCGAAGAACTTGATCTCAGCCAGGCGTTGGCGCATCAGGCGACGCTGGCCATGGAGTTGATGCGACTGTCGCGGGAAAGCCAACAGGCGGCCATAATGGCGGAGCGCAATCGTTTGGCACGCGACATCCACGACACCCTGGCACAAGGTCTTACCGGCGTGATCGTGCAATTAGAAGCGGCCGAAGACGCAGAGGCGCAAAATCTCACCAAGGATGCTGCTGCTCATAGAGAGCGTGCGAGCGAACTCGCGCGCGAGAGCTTGCAAGAAGCGCGCCGCTCGGTCCATGCGCTCCGCCCGTTGCTCCTGGCGGGGAAGAATCTGTGCGCGGCGATCGAGGCCTTGATCCGGAAAATGGTCACGGATACGAACCTGTGCGCCGAATTCACGATTCAAGGTGAACCGCAGCCGTTGCCGCAAGAGTGGGAGGAAAATCTTTTGCGCGTTGCCCAGGAGGTTTTGACTAATACGCTCCGGCATGCTCAAGCCAGCCACTTCGAGGTCCATTTTGCTTTCGATCAGCAAGCGATTCGCCTCGAGCTGCGCGACGACGGAAGCGGGTTCGATCCGGCAAAGCGACATGATGGTTTTGGACTGTTGGGGATCAAAGAACGGGTCGAATCAATGGGCGGCGGATTGACGGTGCAAAGCGCACCACAAAATGGGACTACGATCTTGGTGGTCCTTCCTCTAATGAAATATACTCCGCTTTTACAGTTATGAGGGCCGGCGTCCAAGCAGAATCAAGCCCGGCGGAGCAGAAGAAAATTCGGGTGCTCATCGCCGACGATCACGTCACCGTTCTGGAAGGTTTGGCAGCGATGATCGGGAGGCAGCCGGACATGGTGGTCGTTGCGGAAGCTGCCGACGGTCAGGAAGCGATTGACCTTTGGATAACCCATCGACCCGAAGTAACGCTGCTCGATCTTCGCATGCCAAAGCTGGACGGAGTTGGTGCGATCGAAGAGATTCGAGAGCGGGATCCCTCCGCTCGGATCATCGTCTTAACCACCTACGACACGGACACTGAGATTCTGCGGGCGATTAAAGCAGGGACCAAAGCCTATCTCCTGAAGGACACCCGACGCGAAGAACTGTTGGACTGCATCCGCAGGGTAAATCGAGGTGAGACCTGTATCCCAGCGTCGCTCATAGAAAAGGTAGCGACCGGCTTGAGCAGCGAACCTCTTACCGGCCGAGAGCTAAATGTACTCGAGCTCTTGGCTCGGGGAAAAAGTAACAAAGAGATCGGTGTCAGTCTTTACATCAGTGAAACCACCGTGAAATCGCACCTTCGTAGTATCTTTAGAAAGTTGAACGTTCTTAGCCGAACGGAGGCGATCAGCGTTGCCGGTCGCCGCGGGCTCATTCGGCTTTAGTGGGTGTGCGGCGCCTTTCACGGCGCTTCGTTCTCGTCCTCGTCCGCGGCTCGGGTATTAGCGGCGAAGCCGCGGTTCAATAGAGCCTAGGGCGGAGGCTTTGCGCAGCCCTAGGAATGACATTCCCAACAACGCCACGCGCCGAAGGTGCGTTTCAATGGCGGATGTGATCGGACATGTCGTTCAGCCAGCGCATACGATCGACCGCACGTTCTCCAAATAGGCGCGGTTATTGTCCCGCGCCTTCAGCGCTTCACCTTTATTACCTTTCCGTTCCTAGGGCTGCGCAAAGCCTCCGCCCTAGGCCCTCCTGAAACGCAGCTTCGCTGCTGAAGACGGGGCAGAAACCAATTACTCCAGGGAGCCCTTAAGTTAACTCTTATTGGTTCTAACCTTGGTTAAGTTCTTCTGCTCACTGCGGAGCAAGAACTTCGGTATCGTCCAAAAGGAGTAGACCAGGAACGTTCGCTTCCCCGAGGAAAAATTCGACCGCACGATCAATAGTTTTTTCGGGGTGAGCCTGACATGGTTTTGTCCTATGCAGGCGGCAGACTGCTTAAATCAATCGGTAACGTCGAAGTTAGGGGTAACCGGATGAGTGTTAACCCTTCCGACAAGGGGTTGCTCACTCCGGACAATTGCGTGGTCCTCTTTATTGACCATCAGCCGCAGATGTTCATGGGCGTGGCCAGCATCTTTCGGCAAGTCTTGCTCAAAAACCTATTGGTTCTGGCAAACGCGGCCAAGATTTTCAGTGTCCCCGTCGTCTTAACCGCGATCGAATCTAAGGAGTTCAAGGGCGAGCTCTTTCCGGAACTGCTTGAGCTGTTTCCTGATGAGGAACCGATTAAGCGATCCTCCATGAACAGTTGGGAGAGTCCGGCCTTTGTCGCAAAGGTAAAGAAGACCGGCCGCAGGAACCTGGTTATCGCGGCGCCTTGGACTGAGGTGTGTCTCGCCATGCCGGCGCTGCAAGCGCTCACCGACGGCTACTTCGTTTATGCAGTAGAGGACGCTTCAGGCGGCCTGAGCCCAGCCGGACATCGCCGCCCTGCGGCGAATCGAGCAAGCGGGCGCTGTGTCGGTCACCGCCCTGCAAGTGCTGCTCGAATTCCAACGCGATTGGGCACGCCATGAGCACTGCGACGACGTGATTCGTACGGTGAAAACGCTTGGCGCCGTGTTCGGCCCGGGTTCGGAAAACACCCGCACGGAAATATCCAAAACCGACCGCAGTATCCCTACTGAGGTAGACCTACCGCCACAAATCTAAATCAACAGAACTACTAACAAACTCAACAGAACTACTAAGAAACCGCAGAGTATGAGCCAATACCACAAACTATACACCCCGGAAGACAGCGCTGTTGTCTTCATCGATCACCAACCGCAAATGACGTTTGGTGTAGCCAGTATCGAACGAGCTTCGCTCATCAATAACGTGACGCTGCTTGCCAAAGTCGCCAAGGAATTCGGCGTCCCAGCCGTCCTCACTGCCGTCGAAACGGAATCCTTCAGCGGCTATGTTTGGCCTCAGTTGCTCAACGTTTTTCCAGGACAACCCGTCGTTGAGCGAAGTTCAATGAACTCCTGGGATGATCCCGGGTTCCGAGCAGCGATCGAGGCTACCGGCAAAAAGAACATCCTCATGACAGGCCTTTGGACGGAAGTCTGCGTGACGTGGCCAACGATTGAAATGTTAGCCGAGGGGTACAACATCTACGTAGTCGAAGACTGTTGCGGAGCGACCTCACCGGCTGCGCAGGAAGCGGCTCTATCTCGAATGGTTCAAGCCGGCGCCGTCCGTTTGACAACCATCCCTGCCCTCCTCGAATGGCAACGTGATTGGGCCAAGAAGGAGCACTACAACAATCTGATGGGCCTACTGAAAGAGCAGGCCGGCGCCTACGGTGTAGGTGTGGAATACGCTTACACGATGGTTCACCACGCACCACAATCCGCGGCTAAACCGCAAGTCGTGCCGAAAAAGCTGGCGCATTAACTAACATCTATCCGGAAGGATTCATGAAACCAATCGCTGATCTTATCCTCGAAAACGGACGAATCACGACACTCGATCCCCGGCATCCCGAGGCCAACGAGGTCGTGATCGTCGGCGATAAATTTGCCGGCGTCGACAATGCCGCAGAGTTCGAGCGCGGGCCGCAGACCAAGGTCATCGACCTTAAAGGGCGTAGAGTCATTCCCGGTCTCTACGATTCCCATCTGCACGTCATTCGCGGCGGACTCAACTACAACCTGGAGTTGCGCTGGGAAGGAGTGCCTTCGCTAGCGCTGGCGTTGGAGATGCTCCGCGAACAGGCAGCTCGAACTCCGGCTCCGCAGTGGGTGCGGGTAGTGGGAGGATGGAGCGAATTTCAATTCGTCGAGCGGCGTATGCCGACCCTGGATGAGATCAATGCCGCCGCCCCGGAAACGCCGGTCTTCATTCTGCATCTCTACTGCCGGGCTTTGCTCAACCGCGCAGCACTTAAGGCCTGTGGCTACACCAAGGACACGCCGAACCCACCCGGAGGCGAGATTGTTCGGGATAAGGCGGGTAATCCAACCGGTATGTTAGTGGCGCGGCCTAACGCCACTATCCTTTATTCCACGCTGGCCAAGGGGCCGAAGCTTCCACCGGAATATCAATATAATTCGACTCGGCATTTCATGCGGGAGCTCAATCGTTTGGGAGTGACGAGTGTATGCGATGCTGGCGGCGGCTTTCAGAATTATCCGGAAGACTACGAGATCATCCAGCAGCTTCATCAGCGCGGTGAGATGACCATCCGCATCGCCTACAACCTATTCACGCAAAAGCCAGGCGGCGAGCTCGAAGACTTCGTTCGCTGGTCGAAGGTGGTAAAGCCCGACCAAGGAGATGACATGTTGCGTTGCAACGGCGCAGGCGAGATGCTCGTTTTCTCGGCCGCGGATTTCGAAGATTTCCTGGAACCGCGTCCTGACTTACCCGAAAAACTCGAAGGCGAGCTGGAGCGCGTGGTTCGTTTCCTGGCTGAGAATCGTTGGCCGTTCCGGCTTCACGCCACTTACGAAGAATCGATCAACCGATTCCTAGGTATTTTCGAAAAGGTAAATCGCGATGTACCTCTCGAGGGACTACACTGGTTTTTCGACCATTGTGAAACGATTTCCGATTCTAATATCGAGCGCATCAAAGCGCTCGGAGGCGGCATCGCCGTTCAACATCGCATGGCTTATCAGGGCGAATACTTTGTTGATCGCTACGGCGCAAAAGCGGCGGAGAGAACGCCGCCACTGCGGCGGATGCTTGAAATGGGTGTACCGATCGGAGCGGGCACAGATGCCACCCGCGTGGCGAGCTATAATCCTTTTGTTTCCTTATACTGGATGACCACGGGAAAGACGGTGGGCGGCCTTGGGCTTTATCCAGAAAACGCGCAGCTTTCGCGGGAGGAAGCTCTTCGCCTCTACACGCAAGGCAGCACCTGGATGTCTCGGGAGGAAGGGAAACGCGGCGCCATCTCCCCCGGACAACTGGCCGATTTAGCTGTGCTGACCGATGACTACTTCACGATTTTTGACGAGGAAATCAAATCTCTTGAGTCAGTGCTAACTATTTTGGGAGGAAAACCGGTTTATGCCGTTGACGAATTTAAGCCGCTCGATCCCGGTGATCTACCCGTTATGCCGGATTGGTCGCCGGTGCATCATTATCCCGGATATTGGCGGCAGGATACCACCGCTCATCTCAACTCTAACCGATGCTGTGGCCATGACCATCACGGTCACGAACTCGGACGATTTAATCCATTCAATATCCCGCAATGGATGCTAGGGCCACGCGGCCTCCTGGACGGCGGCTGCGAATGCTTCGCCTTCTGATCGCATGAGCAAATCGTAACTATGAATATTACAATATCGAAAGCCGTCTGGATTGGACTGATGCTGTTCGGGCTTGGAGCGGTCGTGACCTGCTTAGCAGCAGAGCCCGGTAGCACCGCCACCGAAAAGACATTCGACGCCCCGCTCGGCCTGAAGGTTTCAATCAAAGTGATTGGTCCATATGGCGAACCGGCCGATCTGCAAATCATCTGCCTTTTCAAGCATAAAGCAGGCGGTGACACTTATCAGGGCGCTGCTAAAGATACCGACGAGCATTTGCATGGGATTCTTTCTGCGTTACGGAATCGCGGCGAGTTCGTCGGAGAACTGGGAGAAACGTTCCTGTTCACACCACCGAGCGGTTCAATTCCGGCCAAGCGTTTCATGGTGATCGGCCTGGGAGAAGAAAAGGATCTATCGCTAGATTCGTTGCGCGTAGTCGGCCGAATTGCCGCGCGGGAAGCCGTTCGACTGAATGCCAAGCATGTTGCCTGGGCGCCTGTCATCCGTGACGAAGGCAACACCACTATCGAGGTCGGTGAAGGCGACCGTGCTTTCGTCGAACAAATGCTCACTGCCTACGACACAGAAAAGCGTCTTCAGGCACAAGCCCTTGCCCCGGCCTTCAGCATCGAAGACCTGGTTATTGAGGCTGGGCCTACCTTTTTCGACAGTGCCGTAAAGCAAGTTAGTGAGGGGATTGAATCGATAACGGGTTTGTTGGCCGAGCGTACCGCTGCGCCTTACGTATCAGCGACAAAGTAAGCTATAAGGGAGGCTAGTGTCCTGTCCCATAATAACGAAAGGAGTTCAAGGAGTACAAGAATACTGCTAACCGCCGCAGATCTCGTGTGGAAAAACCCCTGACCCCCGAATTCTCGTACTCCTCGTACTCCTCGTACTCCTTGAACTCCTTTCGTTTCTTATAGTGCTGAGTAGCGGGCAGGTGAGTCCAACGATAAGCAATGTTATGGATGATTCCGTAGATCCATCGAACGGCCCACGACCGGTAACGTTTGGCCAACTTGTCCGGCACAGCACGTTCGAGTTGATACTTACCTTCTTCATGCTTTTCGGTGTAACCAGCATTGTAAGATGGGTAATCGGGCCTTCGCTCATTTCCCGTACGTTTCCGGAGATCCAGGTCGAACTACTGATCGTCGGTGCGAGCGTCACGATCCTGATCGCTGGACTAATCCTCAGTCCGCCGGGAAGGGCGAGCGGGGGCCACATGAATCCAGCCATCTCTTTAGCGATGTGGCGGTTCGGAGTTTTTCCCGGCGCGGGAGTCATCCCCTATGTCATAGCTCAGTTGCTTGGATCAGTGTTGGGCGTGCTGGTTGCTCGAGACGTTTGGGGTCCAGTGGTGGCTGAACCATCGGTGGCCTATGCCGTGTTACAGCCGGGACCGGGGTGGTCGGGTGCAGAACTGTTCGTTGCCGAGACCGCGAGCATGGCCTTAATCGTTCTCGTTGTCGGGGTTTGCCTCTCAGCACCCCGACTAGCGCCGTTCGTCCCTTGGATCGTGGGTGTCGCGATCGGGACAGCGATCGCGACCCTCGGCACTTCCACTGGCGGAAGCGTGAACCCAGCTCGGCAGTTTGGACCAGCTGCCTTCTCCGGCCAGACGCGCTTCCTGTGGGTGTATCTTCTCGCTCCGATGGTCGGAGCGATGATAGCCACTTGGCTCCGACAATCCATCCAGCGCCACGGATATGTACTAACCCATCGACTATGCGGCACTAATCGTGACGGTAGCCCGTTGTCGGGTTGAAACGGTAGGGATGAGCTCCCGCTCATCCGACTTTTTTCATCCAGGATGATGATAGAATCTATAGGATCGGACGTAACGGATGAGCAGGAGCTCATCTCTACCGCACGATGGATTGAGCGATCGCTTTTCAACAATCTGACCGATGTAAATTTAAGGTTCTCAATAAGAACGAATAAACGGGTGAAACCTTTCGCTAACTTCCTCCCCATCGCGAACGCAATTGCGTCACTCGTCTTGATCCCGAGTGCGATGGGTGCCCAACCGTCGGTTAGTAATTCGTTGTCGACTGAGGACACCGCGATCCAACCACAGTCGATCGTCTCAGGCTACCCGGTCGCACCGACCTATACTCTCACCCGCTACGACGAAGATTACAGTTTCTTGGCCAACCCGGCGAATCGAACCGAGTCTCTGGACCTGATCAAGTATATCCCGCTGTTTGACTGGGGACCGTTTTACTTCGTGACTCTTGGTGGCAACGTTCGCGAACAGTATGTGTTCGTTGAGAACGACAACTTCGGTTTAGGCTCGGTCAACAACCATGGCTATTGGCTGCAACGCGTCATGTTGTACGCCGATTGGCATTTCGGCCCTTTCGTGCGGACGTTCGTCCAACTTAAATCCGATCTCGAAGAAGGACGTGAACCTGGACCGCGCCCCATTGACCGGAAACGCCTCGATTTCAACCAGGCTTTTATCGATTTCAGCTATCCTCGAACGAATCTCGCGGCAGACAAGACCTCTCTTACCCTGAGACTAGGCCGGCAAGAGATCGATCTCGGCGACGAAAGGCTAGTCGCGGTACGAGAAGGTCCAAACGCTCGTCAAAGTTTCGATGGCGCTCGCCTGATTTTTAATTCGCCACAAGGACGAGTGGACCTTTTTGCGCTTAGAGTCGATGCGGATGAGACCGGTTACTTCGACAATGATCCAGGTTTGAGCCACGAGAACTTGTGGGGTCTCTATTCCACCATTCCGTTAACGACAAAATCCACTGCCGCCACCCTGAATAACATTAATTTAGATTTGTTCTATATCGGTTTCAGCCATCTTGATGCAGGATTCAATCAAGGTGTTGGCGACGAAGTACGCCACTCGGTCGGAGGCCGTCTATGGAGAGCTCATCACATCAACGGACTCGATTTTAACCTGCTTGGGGTCTATCAATTTGGCCACTTCGGCCCAAAAGAGATCAGCGCATTCAGTACCGCGATTGATGTAGGATATAAATTCCTGGGCGTCCAGTGGGCTCCCAGAATAGCCTGCAGCCTCCAAATATCCAGCGGCGATTCCAGCTCGCACGATTCACGCTTAGAGACTTTCAACGCAATGTTTCCCGCAGGTTATTACTATGGCGGCGGCCTCATCGGACAGGTTGGTCCGGCCAATGCGATTATCCTGCAGCCTGAGCTCGATTTACATCCGACGAGCACCCTTGGTGTCTACCTAAAAGGGCTCTTCGTTTGGCGGGAAGATACCGCTGACGCTCTCTACAATACCCCTGGGTTCCCGGTTCTATCTGGTTCGGCCAATAACAAACGGTACGTCGGTGCTTCCCCGGAAATCCTGATAACGCAGCAGTTTGGGCGGCATACAAGTTTGTCAGTGAGCTACTATCATTTTTATCGAGGCGGTTTTCTGACCGAGAACCAACCGAATTTAAAGGACGTCGACTATTTTTCCACCTGGCTCACCTACACGTTTTGACCGGAGGTCCCACCGATTCATGCGCGCTTTAAGATTCGAGAAAACGTCAATTGCTCGTAAGTGGAATTGCGTCAACCTGGCGCCGGACCCAAAACAAACCTGCGCTGCTCGGAAGTAGACCTAACCTTTGGCCGACGCCGGGGAGTTATTCCGTCCTTCGAACCTACCGGCCCAGGGCTGGATCCACAGGGGCGGGGGCGCCTCTTTGAGGCGTTCTATACGACCAAGCCGCATGGCTTGGGCTTGGGGCTGACCATCTGCCGGTCAATCATCCAAGCCCACGGCGGGCAGCTTTGTGTCAGAGCCAATGCACCCCGGGGCGCCGTCTTTGAGTTCGCACTGCCGATCCGTGAGTCGGGGAGCTTATAATGGAAGCAGGCACGGCTGAATCATCGAGAGGAGATAATCGGGATCTCCGGGAAAGCCGCGGACCTGCCGGTAGTCGGAGCGACCAAATCGTGCTCGTGCTTCCGCCTTCGCCCGAACCCCTGCTGTGGAGCGCGCCTCGCTTGCGAGGCCGACCTTTAGCGGCGTGCATCATAGAGCGGTGGCTATGGCGGACAAGCTGTGCTCGATAGGTTGAAACGGTGGCCCGAATTGGAAGCCGGTCCCGATTTCAAAATTTCTGGACGTACACGCTGCAGGCCGAGAAATGCGCTTCGAATCGAGCACGAGGACGAGCACGAAAAAATCCTCGCGAAGTGCGTCGACTTATTAGGGCAGTAGCACAAAGGCAGCAAAGTGCGCGCCTCTAATCGCTGACACATCGGGTTCCGTGAAGATCCTCTGGAGAGTGGATCAAAACTCAGTTCATAAAAAGCGGAGCAGCGGTCCCATCGGACCAGTGAGCAACCGGAACCATAAAGATAGTCAAGCGGTCTTCAGGATCGTCGGTTGCTATAATCGGTGAGCCGGGCAGGTTAGCTCCCCAGCTTTCAGCAGCTACGAGGGGAACAAAAAACATGAGATGGGAGTGCCAACACCCGGCTGCGTCGTTTAGGTACTGCTGTTTTGACATCATGTAACACATTGCGCCCGACTCCAGCGCAGGTAGTTCTTTTTTATCCAGCGCTGATGCAACCGATTCGAACATTTCCTTCTTTGATTTCCCTGCCAGCACCAGTTGCGTCTTCATTAGCATGATGGGCAGGTAGGTCCGCGCGCCTGCCGCATTGAAGCAAATGGGGGAGCGAATCTTCGGATTCCAGAACTCAGGATCATCACTCCCGGCGGTCCATGATCGTACCACCAGACACACAAAGCCGTTTCCGCCCTTAACAGCGGTCCTGTATCCGTCTCGCCCTAGCACCAGAACTTCGGCGCCGTCGGAGACAGATTTCGGGGCCGCGCTTCTAGCCAGCGCGATTTCGGCGCCTTCGTCAGCAATCAGATACTGATCGAGAGGAGCCATGGTCGGATATGCCGTCTTTTCTGTCTCCGCATTTACCTGCGAGATCGCGCCCGGTATGGCGATCTGTACCAGGATTGCTAAAACGGCTAAACTAACGGTCTTACTCTGAATGGAACTCTGGGTCATAAAAGGCTTTTGGTTGATCGGTTTTGAGACCAAGTCGGGTTTGGGTCTCACCTGAACGACGAACGGAGGGGATGATCTAGGACACAATTTGCATGCCGACCAAGCGGCCTTGCTGTTGTCCCTGGCGGCGAAGTAGAGGTCCGGCAGCCGCCCATGGGCGTCAACCTAACGAGAGAGACACGCGGTTGCCCCGGTAGCGGCGACTGTCCAATGAGGTCTATAGCGCGCCAGGCCGCATCATGAGCTCGGAGCAACAGATCAGCATGGCCTAAACGCGCAGTCGCCATCCCAACGCTCGGATGGCGACTGCGGGTTGAAGTTACGCACACCTGTCGCTTCGGTACGATGATGGATTAAGGCATACCCTTAGACCTCACGGACAGTCGCCGCTACCGACGGGGGCGCCGTCATCATCTTCGCGTGAGAATTCGTCTGTTCTTGCGGTTAGCGTTGAATCACGTTGTGCGGCAAGTACGAGCGTATCTCAACGCCATCGATGCACTGAGTCTCAACCAACGGTTTGCCGTGGTTATCAACTAGGGTTAAATGCGACGTCCGAATCTCGCCAGCGGTGATGGCGGACCTGGAGCTGTTCGTCGCTGCGATGGAAGCAATGGTGCCGGCTCCGAAAAGCAGGATGACCAGGATGCGATTTTGTCGTTCCAGGCGACGCAGGCGGGCTTGGATCTCGGCTACAGTATCGGTGTTCATTGAGAAGAGTTCAGCAGAGATGCCTGTTAGAGTACAGAGGGGAGCAGATTGGAGTAACGGACTAATGGAGTGATGGAGTGATGGAGTGATGGAGTGATGGAGTGATGGAGTGATGGAGTGATGGAGTGATGGGGTGATGGGGTGATGGGGTGATGGAGTGATGGAGTGATGGAGTGATGGAGTGATGGGGTGACGGGGTGATGGAGTGATGGAGTGATGGGGTGATGGAGTGATGGAGTGATGGGGTGATGGGGTGATGGAGTGATGGAGTGATGGGGTGATGGAGTGATGGAGTGATGGGGTGATGGAGTGATGGAGTGATGGGGTGATGGAGTGATGGAGTGATGGGGTGATGGAGTGATGGAGTGATGGAGTGATGGAGTGATGGGGTGACGGGGTGATGGAGTGATGGGGTGATGGAGTGATGGAGTGATGTCCAGTTTTTTGCGTTCTATGTGTTCTTTAGCGGCTATTCTGGATCGTTTGTTCCTAGGCCTCCGCGAAGCGCTTTCGACCAACGGCTTTAAATCACACCGGGAATCAAGGCCTTCACTCGCTTCTGATAATCGTTATATGCGGGTCCAAGATGGGCAGCCAGTAATCGCTCTTCTACAGCCAGTTTGAAGATTAAGGCTCCGAACAGCACTCCGTAGCCGCACAAGCTTTGGGCGGTGGCGATGGTTATCACCGTTGCGGCCATGCTAAGGAGTAACCCGCTGTAGATCGGATGACGCACTAATCCGTAAGGACCCGATTCGATGAGTTGGTGCCCCTGTTTTAATGTGACCCTTGCGCTCCAGTAGCGGCCCAGGTGTCGGCGGGCCCAGATGGCGAAAGCGAACCCGCAAATCGCCAAGATCACGGCGGCGCCTAGCACTGGAACCGTGATTGGCCAAAGCGGATTGCTTGATCGTCTGAAACCGAAGATGAGAAAGATGCCAATGAGAGTTGCACCCCGGTATAGAACGCCGGTCAAAAGCGATTCGGATTTTTGCGTGGGGGCAGTGTTTCTGGCTTCAATCAGCCAATAACCAAGCCACAAAAACCACAAAACCGTTACGGTCCATTCAAGAGCTTTTCCTAACATCTTATGCCCAAACGCATTTTCGCACGGGGAGACTGCGAAGGACAGAAGACTGATTCTCCATAGAAGATAGTGAAAGAGGCTAGGGTAGAAGCCATCGGGTTAAAACTCATATTTGGATTGGGCCTCCTCAACGCTGAGGAAATCAAGGCCTTCACTCGCTTCGGATAACTCTTGTATGGTGATCCAAGATGGGCGGCCATTAAACCAGGAAATGGCTTTGCCCATCTTTAATCGACGCGCTGTAAAGTCATCTCCATGAATTTCTTCCAAGTCTGACCATCAGAGCTGGTTTCCCCGACCTCGAACCAGTCTCCTTTTTCATCGAGCTTTATACTGAACCGAACCTGGCCGTGCGGGTTATCCTGGTAACCCCATTGCAGCGTTTGGTTTCCGACGTCTGCTTGAGTATCGATAGCTAAGACTGAGCCTCGATCGGCGCGATAGGCTTGCCATCTGAATGCCTTGGACTGATCGTCGTATCGGGCTAGACCGAACGCGCTATGGACCGTGACCTCTTCCCCGCTTGCGGTCTTGCTTTGCCCGGAGCCTTCGAAAACGATCATCAATCCGCCCAATTTCGCCTGAACGTTTTCCGTTTCCGTGAACGTGCGGCGTTGTCCCGGAGCGTACTCGAAGTAGCCATCCCCTTTCCATTGGCCAAGCAGGAAGGAAAGCTTCTTCATCTCCGTCAGCTGTGCGGAATCGGTATTCTGTGAAAATCCAATGGAGGACAACAAACAGAGAAAAAATAACGGTATAATCGCCTTCATAGCCGCCCGATTTAGCACATGGGAGCCTTATCCGTCTTGTAGATTTGCGACATGCCACTGATTAACGGCGTAGATAGCCGTGCTCGATGCCGCGCACCCGGCGTTCAAACGAGGACGGCAAATGCCCCGTTAGTGCACTAAGCTCGTGCGTCAGATGGGACTGATCAGTGTAACCGGATTCTGCGGCTAACCCGGCCCAGTCAGCCAACCTGGTATCAAGCATGGTGATAGTCGTAGTTCGCAACCGCCGGACTCGCCCAAATTGTTTAGGAGTCAGACCCACAGCCTGGTTAAAGCGTCGCTGAAGTTGGCGTCCGCTCAACCCGACCGTCGACGCTACGGCTTCTATCCTTGCTCCGCCGCAGCTGCGGTCGATCAAGGATGCCGCCTCCGCAACTTTGCGGTCGAGCTGGTCCCGGCTGATCGTACATAGAGCTTGTCCATAAGCCAAAACGGCTCTGAGAAAACAAGTGCTGTCATTGAGCCGGCCGAGCAATGCCAAATTAAGCTCGGGATTGATATTAGCGCACGGCTCGGCCTTATCTCGCAGGACGCTTGGCGCCCATCCTGTTACTGCCTGAAATGCGGCCGGTTGAAGCCGTACACCCCACCAAACATCTCCCGGGAACACCGTGACGACGCGCGATTTGAGCGTTGGTCCGATAACTCTTACCGTAGGCGGTACTTGGGCAGGTTTTCCCTGGAAAGACAGTAAGGCGCAACCGTCAGGAAAAATGTGGTGGCGAACCGGTCCTGGCAAGTCTTCGGATATGGCGAATTCCCAATAAGACAGAACAATGTCAGCCAAACTCAGCGGTGGCAGCAGTTCTCGGTAGCGCATCAGCCCTAATGAACGTTCCGGGTAAGCCATCGTCCAGCGCGGATTATGTGTACACGCGCCCTTAAATCATGCTGGGAACTGAGGGCTTTGCTCGCCTAAGAACCCAGCGAGAATCGCTGGTTGGCTGCTGCATCACCTATTCCACGGCGCGGATGAAGCTCTCCGGCGTGCCGTCTTGAGGATCGACAAAAATAACATCCTTCGGGTCGCGCCGTGGCGTATCGATCGATAGAAAAACCACCGGATGTTCCAGAAGGTCCGGCATGGCGTGTACCGTGCCGCGTTTAAAGAAAAGCAGCTGACCAGGATGAAACTCAATCTGAGATTCAGGGCTCTCCATCCAGAAGGTTCCCCGGCCCGAAAAGACGTAAAGATATTCGTCGCAGGTCGCGTGGTAATGAGCCGGCGTGGGTCTGTAAACTCGAAAAACGCGGGCGCTCGCAGCTTCCCGATTAGTCAGGTAACGATCGACTAATAACGTCGTGGCTGTCTCGGGTAGGGAAGCGGCAATTTCGGCGATGTCGAAGCACCCGGTGTTCGCTGGTTCAATGGGATCCTTCATGGGCGTAAGATTTGCAGACTACGCAGACTATCATGACTCAAACGCGTTTCTATTGCACCCAAGAGCATTTTTCTATGACCCGATTGAGCTGCCGGCTGTTCCATTGCGCGGCATACCGACGCCGCATCCGCACCTTTCTGCACGGCGACAGCCATGTTATTTATGGGACAGGACACTAGGTTGCTGCAAATACGATGAAAGCAGATACGCCATCTCCGCCGGAAACGATGCCGTCCTACGGCATCATCGAAAAGGCCGATGACGTCACCCACATCGATCTTCGCGCAATGGCCGGCGCTCCGAACGCGCGGCTGCGGGAGGTGATAGCCGCTTTCGTCCACCACCTGCACGCCTTCGCTCGGGAAGTGCGGCTGACACAGGACGAGTACGACTTTGCGGTCGATTTCCTGAACCGGATCGGCAAGGCCACCACTGACACCCACAACGAGGGCATTCTCTTCGCCGATGCGGTCGGGTTCTCCGCCCTCGTTGTTCTCATGAATAACGGTGGGAAAGGTCCAACGGAAACCGCCGCCGCCTTGCTCGGCCCGTTCTGGCGCGACTACTCCCCGCTGACCCCGAACGGCGGCAGCATCGTGCGCTCGCCCACATCGGGGCCCGAGCTCTTCGCGAACCTCAACGTCACGGATCCCGATGGCCAGCGATCCAGGGGGTCGAGGTCGATGTCTGGCATTCTTCGCCGGCCGGCTTTTACGAGAACCAGGACCCCGACCAGGCGGACATGAACCTGCGGGGACGGTTTTATACGGATGAGAACGGGACGTTCTGGTTCCGCTCCGTCAAGCCCGCCTGCTACCCCGTGCCAACGGACGGGCCAGTGGGGGAACTGCTGCGCGCCCAGGATCGCCATCCTTACCGCCCAGCGCATCTGCATTTTCTTGGCCTCAAGCCTGGCTCCAAGACGTTGATTACTCAGGTCTTCGTCGATGATGACGAACACTTGGAAAGCGATGTGGTGTTCGGTGTGACCAAAGATCTGATTGGCCATTACCTCCGTCACAACGCGGATGAGACACCGCCAGCGACGGACGAAAAGACAAAAGAACTCACAGCAAGGCCGCGAAGGCCACAAAGGGGGAACAGACACTCGCGGAACGGTCGGTTCCAAATTCTCGGTAGAGACTTTCTTTCCGGCCTTTGTGGCCTTGCTGTGTAAGTTTTTTTTCGTGTTGAATTCGGCGGCAGGAAGCGGCCCTATCCACCTTTAACGTAACCCATGGCTTCGACGATGAGACCACCGCTGACCCGCATCAGATTAACCCCGCGCACTGACCGGCCTTCATTCGACCAATAGCGCCAGCGGATAATGGCGCGGTCGCCCGCTGCGAAGGTTTCTTCGAGATCGAAGTGAGTTCCCGGTTCGGTGGCAATGCCTTGCCAAAGTGCGATGCAGGCATCACGCCCGACACAGCGATCGCCTTCCGGATCGGGAGTAATTTTTTCGATGACACAGTTCTCAGCAATGAGGTTTTTTAGCTCCGATGGATCATGATGCAGAAAGACGTCATTGAACCGCCTCATGATTTCTGCGGTCGCCTTCGACTTCTCGTCGGGAAGGCTCTCGATCGCTGGCTCTGGCGTCCGGACTTCAGGTTCGGAAATATTTGTTTTCATAAGCGCTCTTCTAATTCGTTATTGGTTTTTTGATCCCGGTTGGTCGATGAACAAGATCACGACCATTACGAGATTAGAACGAGCCGCTGACAGCCGTATGTCAGCAGGGAGTTATACGTTATACGTTTTAAGTTATAGGTTATAAGTTTTAAGTTCTAAGTTGGTCCGGTTGCCCAGGACTTCGTTGCTGCGGGTATTGGTGACCTCAAAGGTCAAGACCTGGAACTTAGAACCTAGAACTTAAAACCTATAACTTAGAACGTGCCTGCGTTCGGGCTTGGTTTCACCGCGTCAGTGCGCGCTTCTCCGCGTCCGTCCGAGACAATTTGTCTGTCGAGGAGCCAACACCGTTTCTTAGGCGCCATATGGGAATTCAGAACGTTGGAACGTCCTTTCTTGCAGTCAGCTTTTTGTGGATCCTTGCCGGATGTGCATCGGTAGGAGTCCGTAACCCGTCGGAGGCCGCTGTTAGTCCGAAGCTGCCAAAACAGATCTTGGTTGCCGATTTTGAAACCGGGAACGGTACCTTTCGGGTTGACCGCTCAGGAGACGAGTTGGCGGCTTTTCAACAAAAGACAACCAATGTTCTAGCTGATTATTTAGTAGCGGATCTAAATAAATCGGTAATGCCGGCCACGCGGCAGACCAGTCCGAGACGGGCTCGGATCGATGCCTGGCTAGTTACCGGAGAGTTTGTGCGTGTAAATCAAGGTAGTAGAGCTTTGCGCGGTTTAGTCGGGTTAGGCGCCGGCGGGACCAAGCTGGAGACGATGGTTCGGGTGTATGACCTTTCTCATTTATCCAAGGAGCCTGTTCTCCAGTTTGAGACATCCGGTGGCAGTAACGCTGAACCGGGCGCAATTCTCGGTGGGACGTTCGGGGCTTTACCGAATGCGGTACGAAATGCGGGAGCAAGAGGCGTAACCGATGACACGGCGCGGACGGCACGACAGATCGCCGCCATGGTCGCAGACTATTATGTTAAGAATGGCGGCCAATTGTCCGGCAAGGAGAAGAAACCAAAGATGCTCGCGAAGACGGAGTAGGAAGGAGTTCGAGGAGTACGCCACCCGTGGAGCGTTGCCTCGCTTGCGAGGCCGTGGTGAGCAGAGGGACATGAAGAGGCATACCTAACCTCTCTCTGTGCTCAATGTCGCGACCTTTGCCTCCTCACTCCCAAGAGCCTAGCCGAGCGATCTGCCTGGTACATCGCTAGCCCTGCTCACCAACGGCCTCGCAAGCGAGGCAACGCTCCACACTCCTTTGCATTACAGATCTGTCATTTGCGATCGGAGGAGAACTACATCAGTCTGGCGACGTTTGCCGGTACGAATCGCATCAATGAACCCTACGAATCAGGATGTTAGAGGGGCTCTCAGTAAGGTCCCCGAGGTCACCTTGGTATTTTGGATAATCAAGATCGCCGCAACGACTCTGGGAGAAACCGGCGGTGATTCCGTTACGATGACCTTCAATTTGGGTTATCTCGCTGGAACCATACTGTTCTTCGGTTTCCTGGTGGTGCTCGTGATCGCGCAAATTCTTGCGAAGAAGTTTAATCCTTTCCTTTATTGGGCCACGATTGTTGCGTCCACGACCTTCGGCACTACGATGGCGGATTTCGCCGATCGCTCGCTGGGTATCGGCTACACCGGCGGCACTACGCTGCTCCTGATATGTCTGCTCGTGGTGCTCGGGCTATGGCAATGGTCAGAAGGTTCGATTTCGGTCAATACCGTGGCAACACCTAGAGTCGAATGCTTCTATTGGGCGGCGATTACTTTCTCGCAGACACTCGGCACTGCGCTCGGTGATTGGATGGCCGATACCGGGCTCGGTTATGAAGGAGGTGCGCTGGTTTTCGCAGCCGGCCTCGCCATCATCGGTGGACTCTATTGGTGGACCAACCTCTCTCGGGTGTTGCTCTTTTGGGCTGCATTCATTCTCACACGGCCGTTTGGCGCTACGGTTGGTGATTTTCTGGATAAGCCGGTCAGCGCCGGCGGCCTGAACTTCAGCCGGCCGCTCGCGTCTGGGATCATTGCAGCGTTTATTATCGTGTGCTTATTCGTCCTGCCGCAACGGGCGGGACGGCACCCCGGGGTGGCGCTGCACGAATAGCGAATAGCCAATAGCCGAGTGATTGCATTGAGGGCCGTCTTCAGGCTTATGGCGCGAGGAAGAGAAGGTTTGGTTGCGATCGGGTTAGCCGCCGCTCTCGTCTGGGCGATGCCGGATTGGGTAGCCGCCACGCTCATCCGAAGATAAAGACAGAAAGATCTCACACAAAGACGCAAAAAGTAAAAACGAAGATTGGAATAGCCGCGAAAAGGCACAAAAAGCACAAAAAACTAAATCGCAAGACGACAGAGTGTGGTAGCCATCGACCCAGAAAAGTTTCAATCGATCCATAAGCGCCGCAGTGAGAGTCCCTTTAGCAGAGTCCTCCTTTTTGTGCGTTTTGCGCCTTTTTGCGGCTATTTCCGGTTTCTCTCTTCTCTTTGCGTCTTTGCGTGAGATTTTTGTCTTTGGCTTGCGCGGGGGCGCTGGCGATAGGAAGTTGTCTATATGAATGCGCCACTTGGTTACGCGCTTCTTCGCGACCGGCGTGTCTCTCTTCGGCCTAAGTTTATGGCTTTGGGTGCGGGATTGGCTGTGATGGGAGTTATTCAGCTGTTGCAGATTCCGTTCGAAAGCTTGCTCGCGTTTGTGTTGCCCGGGGTTGGAGCCGCCGGCGATGTTGCGGTTGACGGTGCGGAAGCCGTCATCGTGCCGGTTCTTGTAGCGACCCTGTTAATGCCGTACCTGGCTCCTCCAAGCATCGTTCAGGAACTGCGCGCCGAGCACGCGACTCGGGTGTGACTAGAACCGGTTAGCCCGACCGGATTTGTTCCCCCGGGAGCAAACCACCGCTGGGCGTACCGATCATACCGTACCCTACGGGACGGGATCCCGAATTTGCCGAATTCCAGGCCCTTCGTGCCAGGCTACCTTCATTCAGTCCCTCCGGGACGGCTCTACGTTGCTCCGCCTACTTGAACTCCTGAACTCCTTGAACTCCCTGAACTCCTTGAACTTCTGCAACTCCTGACAACTCCTTTCTCCTTGAACTCCTCATCTTGCTCTTCACTCTGTCCCCATGCACACGGAAGTTATCAGCTATGAGGCCGACGACCTTTTGATGCAGAGCCATCTTTATTTCGGCGATGGGCAGTCGCGCCGGCCTGGAATCTTGGTTTTTCCTGAGGCATTTGGTCTTAGTCAACACGCCAAAACCCAAGCTCAACGATTAGCCGAGCTTGGGTATATCGCTCTTGCCTGTGATCTTCATGGCGAAGGCAAGCTTTTCCCGGATTTGAAATCCGTGAGCCCTATCCTGGAAAGCCTGAGGAGCGAACCCGAGCACATCCGGGCGCGGGCTAAGGGCGGCTTGGATGCGTTGGTTGCGCGTCCCGAGGTCGACGCATCTCGAGTCGCAGCCATCGGCTTTTGTTTTGGCGGCACCATGGCGCTTGAGTTAGCGCGAGGCGGAAACCCAGTCGTCGGTGTGGTCGGCTTTCACAGCGGCCTAGCAACGGTCGCACCTCACGATGCCCGCAACATCAAAGGCAAAGTTTTGGTGTGTATCGGCGCGGATGATCCCGTTATTCCTCTTGAACAACGGATCGATTTTGAGAACGAGATGCGAAACGGCGGAGTGGATGGCAGATGGATGTTTATGGAGGTGTTATGCACAGTTTCACCAATCCTGGCGCTGACAAATCAGGTCTGACGCATATTGCTCGTTACAACGCTCAAGCCGCCGCCCGGTCATGGGCAACGATGCGCGCGTTTTTCGAGGAACTGTTCGGGGAAACGGAGTGATGGAGTGGTGGAGACGAGAGGCGCGAAGCGCTGAAATATTTAAGCCTAGGGTGAGTCCGCGAGCCCTAGGTATCGATTGAGAAAAAGCGGCTGGCGCTGAAGGCGCGCAAGAAGACGGGCATTGCGAATCTTGGGGGTCTGACGCCTCCGGACCCAGCATGCTGATAGCACACGAGAACTGTTCACCGACACACTGATACTGGTTACTCATTCCCAATCGAGAACGAGGACGACGACGAGGACGAGGACGATTCGTGATGTCTCCTCAGACCGACTTTAGCGCGCTATAAAGGTCGCTTTTACCTTCGAAACCGATGCCAGGGAGCGGAGGCAAAGTCACGTGCCCATTTTCAACGGAGACGCCATCCGGGAATCCGCCGTAGGGTTGGAAGAGGTCAGGATAAGATTCGTTTCCACCGAGGCCGAGGCCGGCGGCGATATTCAGTGACATTTGATGGCCGCCGTGCGGAATACACCGGCGAGCAGACCAACCATGATCTTTCAGCATCCCGAGCGTCCGAAGATATTCGACTAGGCCATAGCTGAGAGCGCAGTCGAACTGGAGCCAGTCTCGATCCGGACGCATTCCCCCGTACCGAATCAGGTTTCGAGCGTCCTGCACCGAGAACAAATTTTCGCCGGTAGCCATCGAGCCTGGATATCGCCGGCACAACTCGTTTTGGAGCTCGTAATCGAGCGGATCACCCGCTTCTTCGAACCAGAAAAGCGGGTATTTAGCAAGGGCGTCAGCATAGGCTAACGCAGTTTCCCGGTTGAACCGGCCGTTGGCATCGACTGCTAACTGTTGCCCGTCGCTCAATTCTTCAAGAACCGCCTCGATTCGTCTCAAGTCCTCTTGGAGCGAGGCGCCTCCGATTTTCATCTTCACGACCGAATACCCGCGTTCCAGATAGGATCTCATCTCAGCTTTGAGTTCCTTAACGCCCTTGTCCGGATAATAGTAACCGCCGGCCGCGTACACAAAAATCCTCGGATCGGCGGTTCCGTTGCCGTACCGCTCTGCCAAAACCTCAAACAGTGGTTTTTCAGCGATCTTCGCCATCGCATCCCAGACCGCCATATCGATCGTACCAACAGCCACAGACCGTTCCCCGTGACCGCCCGGTTTCTCGTTGGTCATCATCCGGTCCCAGATTTTTACCGGATCCAAAGTATTCCGCTGATGGTCGATAAGCGTTTCCGGGTCCGCCTCTAATATACGAGGCGCAAAACGTTCGCGAATCAGAGCTCCTTGTCCGTAACGGCCGTTTGAATTGAATCCGTAACCGACGACGCGTTCACCGTTTCTGACGACATCCGTGGCAACCGCTACCACGGAACAGGTCATCTTAGAAAAGTCGATGAACGCGTTGGCGATGGGAGAAGCGATCGGAGCCGTTTTTTCTCGAATTTCCGTTATGCGCACGACCACCTCGCTTTCAGCTCGGTCGATGACAAATGACAAATCACAGATGACAAATTTTAAACGCTATCGAACGTCGAATGACACCGCCGATCTGTCATTTGGGATTTGTCATTCTATTTTGGCAGTTCCGTCCCGTAACGATCCCAATGCTGTATCAATTCGTGAACGACCGGAGCGCCCACTCGGTAAGCGGATTCGACCGCGAGCAGTTCGCCGCTAGCCTCACCATGGAGAAGGCTATCCAATACGGTCACGCCCGGTGGCGGTTCTGAATAGTTACTGGCGGTTCGCAGGACTAAGTAGCGACGGGGATCAACGCGGTGTGCTCGTCCAAGCATATACAAAGCGTAAGCGATGCTTTGGTCCTCGCACTCGGTCATTACGAAGTTTGCTTTGCCGTCGGTGTAAAGCTTGCACCAATTTTCTGCCCACCGGGTAAGTGAGGCGCCGTGCCAGTAGCGGGCGGTTCCTAAGGTGTCTCCGATAACGACAAACGGCAGGCGCTGGGCGTTGGGATAACCGGTATAGGACGCCCGGTATTTGCTGAGCTCGGGGGTTTCGCTCAAAGCGACATCTTTCGACAGGTTATACGCCCAAGACACCAGACCTGGGTCGAGTTGAAAGGCCATCGGTTTCTGGCTCCAATCATGAGGTCCGGGAGCCTCATCCGGGTGCGTTGCCCCGTACGGAAGAATGCCGTACGGCCAGTCCTTGGGAGCGTCATGGCCGTCGACCTCGTTCACGTTGTCGCCGTCGACCACCCATTGTGCCCAGGCCGCACTTCCTACGCTGGCGCGATCCGGATCGACCCCGGCGATACCCGCCATGATGAAGTAGGTCTGCGTTAGGTCGAGGCGCGGATCTGTGCCTAACAACATCATCGCCAAACCACTTCGATTGCAGGTGCCGGTTACCATGGCGTAGACACCGGAATCGTTGAAGCGCAGGGGATGCAACACTCCGGGAATATCCAGGGTTCCGGTAAGTTTTTCTCGCTCCACCCAATATTGGAGTTCACCAGGCCGATCGCCGGTATCGGAGCCGATCTCAAAGGTAGTTAGAATCAGAACCTTTGGCTGGATGGGATCGGCCTGAGTTTCCGGCGTTAAAAGAACGGCTAGCAAAAGCAAAACTGGAAGGAACGCAGTAGAATTCATTTGGACGCACGCAGACTCAGCACAGGTAATGCCACGGGTCAATGTTCCGGATCCGAAGAACGTGGGAGGAAAAATCTCACGCAAAGACGCAACGAAGATTGGAATAGCCACGAAAAGGCACAAAAAGCGCAAAAAAGAGGGCTTGAAATTTGTTAGAGGATCTTCATTGCGGCTTTGCGTGAGATTTCGGCTTGATGAGATGCGGGTTCGCGGCTGCTTCCCTTTTCGCCAGGGTGTGCGAGTTTAGGCACCAAGGTTGCCGCCCGATGAAAAAAATTCCTGTTATCCTCTTCTCTGTCTGCGCCTTGCTTGGCTCCATGTGTCCGGCTGAAGCCGGAAACGTCAGTTTTGGTATCCCTCTCCCGTTTCCTTTTCTTTTCTGGAAACCTGGTTGCGGCAAAAGTGCCCAGACTGCTGGAAACGGGTACTCCAAAGACAATGGCTACTCGAAAGACAACGGATACAACTATACCACGGCGGCTGGGTATCCTGCCCGCAGAAGCTGCCCCTGCATTCCCTCGTGGTTGCAATATCACGTCGAGTACGATTGCGATATGCAGCTGAATCAGACGACTTCCGTGCCCGGAGTCGGCGGGCTCCGAGATTAGTAGTGCTGCCGCGGCGCTTACAGCGCGACAGGAATGTTCCGGCAGCCGCCGGAACAGAGTCCAAATGACAAATGGTGGACAGTCCGGGCGTGGAACGGGCGGCGAAATTTGTCATCTGGGATTTGTCATTTGTCATCGGTCCGAGTTTCAGGCGAGGATTGCTACGTATGGAGACAGTACGACTCGGAATTATCGGACTCGGCTCGATGGGAAGCGTTCATGCGCAAAATATCATCGAGGGAAGAATCCCGCGCTGCGAGCTGACGGCGGTTTGCGATTCAAACGCTGAGCGCCTGCAGCGCTTTTCGTCTGCGAAAAAGTTTGATTCCGCAGAAGATCTCCTAGGCCGATCCAAGACGGATGCCGTGCTGATCGCGACCCCGCACTACGGGCATACCACCATCGGGATCCAAGCACTCGAATCAGGCCGGCATGTACTCGTCGAGAAGCCGATCTCGGTTCATAAAGCCGATGCCGAACGGCTGATCGCAGCTCATCGGCGACCTGACCAGGTCTTCGCGGCAATGTTCAATCAACGGACTGACCCGTTCTTTCTAAAGCTCCGCCGGCTCGTCAAATCGGGCGAACTCGGGTCGGTGAGGCGGGTGAACTGGACCATCACCAATTGGTTTCGGACGGACGCCTACTATCAATCCAGCGACTGGCGGGCAACCTGGGCAGGCGAGGGGGGCGGAGTACTTCTCAATCAATGCCCGCATAATCTGGATCTGTACCAATGGATCTTCGGCATGCCCGCCAAGGTTCGCGCCTTCTGCCGTTTCGGCCGGTATCATGATATTGAAGTTGAGGACGATGTAACCGCTTATCTCGAGTATGCGGACGGCATGACGGCAGTGTTCATCGCTTCAACTGGGGAAGCGCCGGGCGCCAACCGACTAGAAGTCGCTGCCGAAAAAGGCAAGGTCGTGATCGAAAACGATCAGTTCTTATTCAGCCGAAACGAAGTGCCGATGAGCGAATTTGCGAGAACCGATCCTGGCCGGTTCTCCGCGCCGCCGGTCTGGGAAATCAAGATACCGATGGAAGGGCATGGTCCCCAGCACAACGGTATTCTGGCGAACTTCGTGGCTGCTATTTTAGATCGAACCCCATTGATCGCGCCGGCAGAGGAAGGGATCAATGCACTGGAACTGGCAAACGCTTTTCTGCTCTCAACTTTTGAAGACCGAACCATCCAGCTCCCTATCGACTCGGCGCTGTACGAAAAGCATCTCAACCAACTGATCAGCTTAGCCAGTCGAAAGAAACCAAAAATCGTGAGAGAGATCGCCGACGACATGAGCAAGTCGTTCAGGTAAGTAAATGCAGGAACGGAATAGCCACAAAAGGGCGCAAAAGACACAAAAAGATGACCGCGGGATGAATCCGCCGCTGCTTCGCGTTGGCGCGATAGGCTGCCGCAGACAGGGTGTCAAACATGCAGTGAAATAGAGCCGCGAAGCGGTGAAATAATTTAGCCTAGGCTGAGTCTGCGAGGCCTAGGTAGCATGAATAAAGACGCATTAGCGCTGAAGGCGCGTCAGAATTGGTCTTCGAGGACATGCCACGCTGGTACATATTTCTACGTGCGGCCATTCCTCGCATCCGGCCCGTCCCTACCGCGCTTACAGCGCGCGGTCGCGTGGTTGGGAGCAAACCTAGGGCTCGCAGACTCACCCTAGGCTAAATTATTTCACCGCTTCGCGGCTCGGCTAGGCAGCTCGTTTCGAGCCTTATCTGGATAAATCCGTTCATCTGCGTTTCGTGTTTTTTTGCGTTTTTTGCGCCTTCTCGCAGCTTGCCGCGCCGTAGGCCTTGCGGAGGCGGGGCTATTCTGGTCCGTGTCCCCAATTTGCTATCTGCTATTTGCTATTTGCTATCCGCCGGTGTGAGATGTTCAGACCAACTATGAGCAAGACAGGATACGATTACGCTCCCCAAGGAAAACCAGAGCCGGTTTGCCGGCCGGGTGAATTCAAATTCGCCGCGGTTGCTCTTGATCACGGCCACATTTATGGGCAATGCAACGGCCTGGTTGAAGCAGGCGGAGAACTGAAGTGGGTGTTTGATCCTGATCCTCTAAAGGTCGATGCATTCCAGAAAAAGTTCCCTCAAGTCAGGGTTGCCCGCGCTCTTGAAGAGGTTTTAGAGGATCCGGAAATTCAATTGGCTGGGGCAGCGGCGGTCCCATGCGAACGGGGACCTTTGGGGATCACGATCATGCGGGCCGGTAAACACTATTTCACAGACAAAACGCCGTTCACTCAGCTCGATCAGCTGGCGGCGGCTAGAAAAGTCGCGGCTGAAACGGGCAAGAGATACATGGTTTACTACAGCGAACGTCTGCATGTCGAATGCGCGGTGTTCGCCGGCGACCTGATTGCGCAAGGCGCCATTGGCCGGGTAGTGCAGGTCTTGGGATTAGGCCCGCACCGTCTCACCGCAGAATCACGCCCTGCCTGGTTTTTCGAAAAAGCGAAGTACGGTGGAATATTGTGCGACATCGGCAGCCATCAGATCGAACAGTTCCTTTTCTATTCCGGGGCCTCAGATGCGACGGTCACCTCGGCCCGGGTCGCTAATTATGCCAACAAGAAGTATCCGGAGCTGGAAGACTTTGGTGACGCTACGTTAGTGGCCGATAACGGTGCGGCTTCTTATTTTCGAGTGGATTGGCTGACTCCGAACGGGCTCCGTACCTGGGGCGATGGCCGCACTATCATTCTGGGTACCGACGGCTATATCGAGATGCGGAAATATATCGATGTCACCCGTGAGGACGGTGGTGATCAACTGTTTCTCGTGAACCAAGATGATGAGAAACACTTCGCTCTCGCCGGGAAAGTCGGTTTTCCGTTCTTTGGCCGGTTAATTTTGGATTGCCTTAACGGAACCGAAACCGCCATGACCCAGAAGCACGCGTTCAAAGCCGCGGAGCTATGTCTGCAAGCTCAGGCGGCCGCCCAAGTCATAACCAAGTCTATCGATTCGTAAAACTCGATTTTAGATGGAAAACATAACGACATTCTCCAAGTTCGGTGAGCTCCGTAGGCGGCTTGATGCCGGCGAAAAAGTTGTGAACGGCTTCTGCTCGGCTCCAAGTCCGATCATGGCTGAATTCTTTGCCCGGCAGGGTTTTGATTCCGTCACCGTCGATTTGCAGCACGGGTTGATTGATTACCAGACCTCGTTGGCAATGCTGCAAGCCATCTCCAATGCAGGAATTCCCGCGATCTGTCGGGTTCCCTGGAACGATCCGATCTCGGTGATGAAAGCGCTCGATGCGGGCTTCGAGGCGATCATATGCCCCATGATAAACACTTGCGAAGAAGCGAAAAAGTTTGCCTCGTATACTCGATACGCGCCGAGGGGCGTACGTTCGTTTGGTCCGACACGAGCGCTGAATGTTTTCGGCCCATCCTATAGCAACACCGCTAACGACAAGATTGTCACGCTTGCTATGATTGAGACCGAGGAGGCCGTTATCAACCTCGACGACATTGTGTCGGTGCCCGAAATCGATGGCGTCTACATTGGGCCGGCCGATCTGTCTCTCTCCATGGGGGTTACCCCTTCGCTCGTTGTAACCGATCAGAAAATAATCGATACCATCGAGTATATCCGGGCCGCGACGAAGCGGCAGAAGAAGTTTGTTGGCATCCATTGCGGTGGCGGAGCCGCCGTCGCAGAGATGTTAAATCGGGGCTTCGATTTGGCCACGATATCGACCGATGTCCGTATTTTCATCGCAGCCGTTCAAGGGGAATTGAATGCAGCGCGAACTGCGCAAATGAAGAAATCGCCTGGCGAGGCATCCACCTATTGAGTTTGGGGACGGGTCTTGATGTAAGGGGGGATGCTGGCTAGCCCAACGTTGGGCGACTTACTGCAGCATTAGAAATCGTCGCCTCGCGCTACCAACACTCTCGTCGTCTCGTTTACCGCTTTTCGCTTCTTCTTCAGTCTCAAGGTGTTATCGTTATCGCATGCGTGAAGACGAGATCCTCGAGCTCATCGCGCAGGTGAAAGCAGGAGCTCTGTCTCGCAGGGCTTTCATCGCAAAGATGTTGCTACTCGGTGTAACTGCGCCGATGGCCAACCAAATCTTGAGCGCGAGCGGCGTCTCAGCCGGCCAGACTAAATCCGAATACAAACCGTCAAAGCGAGGGGGCGGCGGCCTGATTAAAACTCTGTTTTGGGAAGGGCCGACCTCGCTGAATCCACACCTCGCTATTGGAGAAAAGGATCAGGTCTGCGCCCGCGTTTTTTATGAGCCGCTGGCGGTTCGAGATCCCGAGGGTAATCTAGTGCCAATCCTTGCCGCAGAGATCCCCTCACTTGAAAATGGCGGGCTAGCTGCTGACGGCCTTTCGGTTATTTGGAAGCTAAAGCAAGGGGTTCAATGGCACGACGGCGAACCGTTTAACGCAGACGACTGTATTTTCAACTGGGAGTACGCCAGGGACCCCGAAACCGCCGCGGTGACGATTGCGCTCTACCGAGACATTACAATCGAGAAGGTCGACAGTTATACGCTGAAGATCATGTTTCCTAAGCCGCGACCTTACTGGTCCAGTGTTTTTGTCGGTGATGCCGGCACACTAATTCCCAGGCACCTGTTTAAGAATTATGCAGGATCGAAATCCCGGGATGCGCCTACGAATTCAAAACCGGTCGGTACCGGCCCCTACAAATTCGTTGAGTTCGTACCAGGCGATCTAGTGCGCGGCGAAATTAACTTGAACTATCATGTTGAGAACTGCCCGTATTTCGATGCGATCGAAATCAAGGGTGGGGGAGATGCTGTCTCAGCGGCGCGTGCGGTTCTGCAGACCGGCGAGTTTGATTACGCTTGGAACCTCCAGGTTGAGGACGAGATTCTCCGCAAAATGGAAAACGATAGCAAAGGCCGTGTCGTCTTTGTACGCGGTGCCAATGTCGAATATATCGCGCTCAATTTCACAGATCCATGGACCGAGATTGATGGGGAGCGATCGAGTCTGAAAACCAAACACCCCATCCTGTCCGAGCCAGCCGTGCGCGAGGCTCTCAATCTGTTGGTTGACCGCGGCTCGGTGGAGAAATACATCTATGGGCGCGGTGGGATTGCGACCGCCAACTTCCTAAACGCTCCGGAGCGATTTCGCTCAAAAACAAATTCCTGGGAGTTTAGCATCGAAAAAGCTAACCAGGTTCTGGATGCAGCTGGATGGGAAAGGGGCGCCGATGGTTTCCGCGCAAAAGATGGAAAGAAATTGAGGTTCGTCTTCCAAACCTCAATTAATGCGCCAAGGCAAAAAACTCAGGCCATTGTTAAGCAGGCTTGCCAGAAAGCAGGCATTGACGTCGAGCTGAAGTCAGTCGCGGCCTCCGTGTTCTTTTCCGCCGACGTAGCCAATTCCGATACGTACGCACATTTCTATGCGGATCTCGAAATGTTGCAGCCATGGGGAGATGTCGATCCGGAATCGATGATGCGGCTGTTTACCTCTTGGGAAGTCGTCAGCAAAGCAAACAAGTGGCAAGGCTTGAACATCACTCGTTGGAGCAGCCAGGAATATGACCAGATGTACCGGGAAGCTGAGTGCGAGTTAGATCCGGCTAAGCGAGCGGCGCTATTCATCGCGATGAATGATCTTGTCATTAAAGAACGTGCAGTGATTCCGATTTTGCAGCGTACTGACGTCGCAGCGCTTAACAACAAGATCCGTGCGACGTTAGGGCCGTGGGAAGGACCGTTTTGGATGCTCCATGATTGGTATCGGGAGGCGTAGGAGCTGCCGGCCTGTTGGGAACGCTTTAGTCGCTGTATGCCCGCGTACTTGCCGGGTTCCCTTTGCTACCGCGCTAATACCTGACCGGATTCAAGCCAGATTTTTGCTCAGGAGAGCAATCGAAAAAGCGGTTGGGTTGCATATAATAACTATTATACCGAGTGTTGTTATATTGTGCCATCGCTTTTCCCTTCTCCTTTGACCTGAGGATGTTATAGTCGACGCATGCGCGAGGACGAGATTCGCGAGCTAGTCACGCAGGTGAGGGCGGGGTCCCTGTCTCGCAGGGCTTTTATCGGAAAGATGATGTTATTCGGGCTCACCGCACCGATTGCTAGCCAAATCTTGAACGCGAGCGGCGTTCCGTCCAGTGGATGGAAATCAGACTATAAACCGACGCGACGGGGCGGTGGTGGCCCGCTCAGGACGCTACTCTGGCAGGGGCCGACACTGCTGAATCCGCATTTTGCGGTCGGACAAAAGGATCAAATTGGTTCGCGGATTTTTTATGAGCCGCTCGCGGTCCACGACCCCGAAGGTAACCTGGTGCCGATCCTGGCCGCCGAGATTCCCTCGCTTGAGAATGGTGGTCTCGCGCCCGACGGCCGTTGGGTAATCTGGAAACTAAAGCAAGGGGTGCAATGGCACGACGGCGAGCCGTTCACCGCGGATGACTGTGTTTTCAACTGGGAATACGCCCGAAACCCCGAAACCGCCGCGGTGACGATTGCTCCCTATCAGGATATCGCGGTCGAAAAAATCGACAGCTATGCGGTTAAGATCACGTTTCCAAAGCCAAAACCATACTGGTCGAGCGTTTTCGTCACCGATTGGGGCATGCTGATTCCAAAGCACCTGTTTAAGGATTTCACCGGATCAAAATCGCGTGAGGCCCCTACCAATCTGCACCCAGTCGGCACTGGTCCCTACAAATTTGTTGATTTCGTCCCGGGTGATATCGTCCGGGGCGAGATCAACTTGAATTATCATGTCGAAAACCGTCCCTACTTTGACTCGATTGAAATAAAGGGCGGGGGAGATGCGGTTTCGGCTGCGCGTGCGGTTCTGCAGACCGGCGAGTTTGATTATGCGTGGAATCTCCTGGTCGAGGAGGAGATTATTCGCAAGTTAGAAATTAATGGCAAAGGCCGGGTCGTATCTGTGATTGGCGCTGACATCGAGCACATCGAGTTCAATTTCGCCGATCCATGGACCGAAGTTGACGGCGAGAGGGCGAGTCTCAAAAGTAAGCACCCATTGCTATCTGATGGAGCCGTGCGCGAGGCGCTCCATCTCTTGGTCGACCGCGGCTCGGTGGAAAAATTTATCTATGGGCGCGGCGGGATTGCGACTGCGAACTTCCTAAACGCTCCAGAGCAATTCTGCTCAAAAGCAAATACCTGGGAGTTTAGCATCGAAAAGGCAAATCAGGTTCTTGAAGCAGCGGGATGGGTCAGGGGCTCCGACGGTGTTCGGGCAAAAGATGGTAAAAAACTGAAGTTGGTCTTCCAAACCTCAACTAGCGCGCCGCGACAAAAGACTCAGGCGATTATCAAGCAAGCTTGCCAAAAAGCGGGGATCGAGGTTGAGCTAAAGTCGATTGCCCCATCGGTGTACTTTTCGTCCGACGTAGCCAATCCGGATACGTTTATGCATTTCTTTGCTGATCTCGAGATGTTCACAGAAACGGCGGATCCAGATCCGGAAACGCTGATGCAGCTATTTCTCTCTTCGAAGATGGCGACCAAGGCAAACAAATGGCAAGGCCGCAATCGGTGTCGCTGGCGTGACGAGGAATATGACCGGATGTACCGCGAAGCGGAGAGCGAGCTAGATCCGGTAAAAAGGGCCGCCCTGTTCATTGGGATGAATGATCTTCTCGTTAAAGAGCGGGCCGTCATTCCGGTTGTGCGGCGTTCGGATGTGGGCGCTTTTACCTCCAGCATTAAAGCGACGTTAAGCCCGTGGGAAGGGCCTTTCTGGTTGCTTCATGATTGGTATCGAGCGCCAGCCGCCTAGTCGCCTTTCAAGCTTTTTCGGTCATTTACCAACGTATCAGGGTCCGCCTGTGAAAGATTTGTGATGACAAAGTATCTGGTGCGACGCCTATCGACCGCCGTCCCGAGCATTCTGGGTATCAGCATTGTTCTCTTCATCATTCTAGCGCTCGCACCGGGCGACCCGTTTGCGGATCTTGCAACTAACCCCAACGTGCCGCCGGAGGTTCGAACGGCGTTGCACGCGAAGTTTGGCCTGGATGACCCAATCCCGGAGCGCTATGTCCATTGGCTAGTCGCGATGCTCCAAGGCGATTGGGGGTTTTCCTTTGTCAGCCGGGTTAATGTGTCAACCCTCATCCTGCAGCGCTTACCGACCACACTCTTAGTGCTGGGCCTTTCGCAAGTGCTGGCTCTGATGATCGCTTTGCCGGTCGGCGTCGGCACCGCTATCAAGCCCTATTCGTTCTTCGATCAGGTCGCAAGCACCTTTGCTTTTGTCGGGTTCTCGCTGCCAACATTTTTTACCGGCCTACTTTTTATACTGGTGTTCAGCATCCACCTGAATTGGCTGCCTTTCATTTATCGTTCTGATCTCGATGTAACCGGCTGGCGCTGGTATTGGGAGGAATTCCGACAAGCGTTTATGCCGATCGCCGTGCTTGGATTGTATCAAGGCGCGTCATGGACTCGTTATATACGGTCTGCCGTTCTTGATGTTATCCGGCTCGATTACGTAACCACGGCGCGAGCCAAAGGTTTGCGCGAACCCGCAGTGATGATTAAGCACGTTTTGCGCAACGCGTTGATTCCCATCGTAACGCTGGTTGCGTTGGAGATGCCCGCGATCTTCGGCGGCGCAATTGTGACCGAGCAAATCTTTCGTGTGCCCGGGATTGGTTCACTGCTCATTAGCTCGATCCTCGCCAATGATACGCCGGTCATTATGTCGATAACCTTCGTATTCTCGTGCCTGGTCGTTCTATTTAATCTGATTGCCGATCTTCTCTATGGATGGCTCGACCCTCGCGTCAGCTACAGCTGAATCTACCGGTGAACTGGCTGAAGTGCGACCGGTTTCGGCCGCCCAGGAAGCTTGGCGGCGGTTCCGTCGTCATAAGCTGGCCGTTGCCAGCGCGGCCATACTGATTTTCATGGTTCTAGCCGTTTTGTTTGGGCCTCTACTCTGGAGAGTTCCGATCAACGACGTGGATTTCACAGCGCATCTCGAGGGGCCTTGTGCGGCTCATCCGTTGGGCACCGACGACCTCGGACAAGACCTCTTGGCGCGAATGCTTTACGGCGGTCGCATTTCCCTGGCCGTAGGCCTCGCGGCCATGCTGGTTGGCGTGGTCGTCGGCACGGTCGTTGGCGCCGTTGCCGGAATATCACGCGGCCTTATTGATACCGGCTTAATGTGGCTAACCAATCTGTTTCTGTCCCTGCCGCAGCTGCCGCTACTGCTTTTGATAATCTACCTGTTCCGTGATTCATTGAAAAAGGTAGTCGGGCCGGAAGCTGGCGCCTTCATTCTGATCGTGATAGTCGTCGGCGGGTTGCGATGGATGACCGTCGCCCGATTGGTGCGCGCGCAATTCCTGTCGTTGCGCGAAAAAGAGTTCGTCGAAGCGGCCCGCGCCCTGGGGGCATCTAAGTTTAGGCAGGCGGTGCATCACATTTTGCCCAATGCGCTCGGCCCGGTCATTGTCACGGGCAGCATCGACGTCGCTAATGCGATCATTGCTGAGTCGACTTTGTCCTTTTTAGGGCTCGGTTTCCCATCCGACATTCCGACCTGGGGACGTCTCCTTTACGAAGGTAAAGACTACCTCGATTCCGCTCCCCATTGGGCGCTGTTCGCTGGAGCAGCAATTTTCGTTACGGTACTTTCCATCAACTTTATCGGCGATGGCCTGCGCGACATGCTCGATCCGCGCAGGGTTCTCTGACCCGCGCGGCAAGGTGAGATGAGCCAAGTTTTATTAGAAGTTCGCGGTTTAACGACGCATTTCGCGAGCGATGAGGGGATCGTTCACGCGGTCGACGCCGTTGACCTCCGAGTTGGCGCGGGTGAGACGGTTTGTCTGGTGGGCGAATCCGGGTGCGGAAAGACGGTGACCGCCCTTTCGATCTTGAAGTTAATCGCCATGCCGCCAGGTAAGATAGTGCAAGGTCAAGTTTTGTGGCTCGGAACTGACCTGGTTACCCTCGATCCGATAGGAATGAGCAAGATACGTGGCAAGGAGATCGCCATGGTGTTCCAGGAACCAATGACTGCACTCAACCCTGTTTACACAGTCGGCGAACAGATAGCCGAGGGGATCCGGCAGCATGAGGGGATTGGGATTCGGGAAGCCTTCGGCAATGCCATCGAAATGCTCCGGCTGGTGCATATCCCGAAACCGGAGACGCGCGCTCGCCACTATCCGCACCAATTCTCGGGTGGAATGCGACAGCGTGTCATGATTGCCATAGCTTTGTCCTGCAATCCAAAGCTCCTCATCGCGGACGAGCCGACGACGGCGCTCGACGTGACGATCCAGGCTCAGATTCTCGATCTTCTCCAGGAAATGAAATCGCGATTTGGCATGGCCGTCCTGCTTATCACGCATGCAATGGGGGTGGTAGCGGGGATGGCGCAGCGGGTAGTTGTGATGTATGCCGGAAAAATTGTAGAGGACGCGAGTGTGGAACAGCTCTTCGAGACGCCGCTCCATCCCTACACTCAGGGCTTGATCCGCTCAATCCCTCGAATCGACCGAGCGGCTACTCGAAAGTCAAGCTTAACCGCTATTCCTGGGACCGTACCTAGCTTGCTGAGGCCGCCAAAGGGCTGCCGTTTCGCCCCCCGGTGCCAATTCGCTACCGACATTTGCCGGCAGGAAGAGCCTCCGCTCCGCGAACGCGCGGATGGCCACAAAGTCGCCTGCGTTCTATGATCGGTGGCACACAGGATCTATTATGCCAGAGCCTCTTCTCCGCGTAAGAGCTCTCGTCAAAAGTTTCGCCAGCAGACGTGGATTTCTCCGTCGTCACACTGATTTGGTACGCGCCGTGGATCACGTCAGTTTCGACTTGCGCGCCGGCGAGACACTCGGCGTCGTTGGCGAGTCCGGATGCGGGAAATCGACCACGGGGCGCTGCATTCTCAGATTGATCGAGCCCGATGCAGGCGACATCTGGTTCGAAGGTAAAAACGTCATCGCGCTAGATCGAACTGCTCTTCGGGCGCTGAGCCGGGACATGCAAATCATCTTTCAAGATCCGTACGCATCGCTAAACCCGCGCAAGACGGTGAGCTCGATTGTTGGTGAGGCTTTGATCATCCATCGTCTAGTAAAGAGCAGCAAGGAGTACAAAGAACGCGTGACTGAACTCCTCGAGCTAGTAGGTCTCAAACCGGAACATAGCCGGCGCTATCCGCACGAGTTCTCGGGCGGCCAACGCCAGCGGATCGGAATCGCCCGAGCGCTAGCTGTCCAGCCGAAGCTGATCGTTTGTGATGAGCCAGTCTCCGCCCTCGATATGTCGGTCCAAGCGCAGGTGATCAATCTCCTTGAAGAGTTGCGCCAGAAATTCGATCTAACCTATCTCTTTATCGCGCACGACCTTTCGGTGATAGAGCATGTTAGCGACCGCGTAGCAGTCATGTACCTCGGGCGCGTAGTAGAAATCGCCTCGGCCTACGACCTCTATACTAACCCACTTCACCCCTACACTGAAGCGCTGCTGTCTGCGGTGCCAGTTCCTGATCCAAAGGTTAGACGTGCTCGCATTTTGCTGGAGGGAGAAGTACCGAATCCGGTAAATCCTCCCTCCGGCTGTCCGTTTCATCCTCGCTGTCCCATTCGGCAAATGCCGCTTTGCGGCGCCGAACGCCCCGAGCTCAAGCAAACCGCGGACGGTCACCAGGTTGCCTGCCATTTGCGGAGTTAGTGGATGATAGTAGCCAGGTCCGCCCTGCGTGGAATGGGGTTAAAAAGAGGACCCTTAGGGAGAATCGTGGAGCGCGTCTCGCTTGCGAGGCCGTAAGACGGGGCCGAAGCAACCGGTTGAAGAACGCTTACGGCTGTCATTAGCGCTCTGAATTTCGTCGGCCACGCTCCACGAATCCCGGCCTCGCAGGCGAGGCCGCCCCACGACATGTCGCCACGCGACAAAATCTGACACGCCGCTTTGGGACAAACCGCCGGCCATTAGGTTCGAACCGCAAAATACGATCCGACGAGCGGACGGACCTCGATTAAAGCGTGCCCGGCGGCGGGATGACGAGCAGCCCATTCCAACGCGGCATCCAGGTTCGGCACATCGAAGCGCTGGCGAGATTAAAGCCTAGGGGCGAGTTCGCGAGCCCTAGGTTCACTTCTCGCCTCTGGCTCTACCGGCCCCGCCAGTCACCAATCACTAATCACCTTCCAAAGCCGGCACTCCGAACCGCTGCGCGAATAGTAGCAACCCGGTAATGAGCGCGTAAGCGACGGCAAAAGGCCAGGCCGGAACGAGGTTTCCCCAGCCGCCAGCGATCGGTTCACCAGCGAGCCAATCGAGTAATGGGATATTCAAGGCGGTATCACCATTGGCGAACTTCCAGGCGTGCATCATACCAACCAGGCTGAAGTCGGAAAGAGTAACGCTGGATATGACGCCGATCAGTAACGCGAAATTGAAAGCGGTAACGTCCATCGGCGACCACCCGATTCGCCACTTCATGCAGGCCGGAATCAATTGCACCATCAGCACGGATGATCCGATGCTGTTCGGTAACACGCTGAACGACGAATATCTGATTCTGGCAAACGAAGCGGACTTCAGCCCGGGACAGCTCATACAGTTGGCCCGTAACGGCTTCGCTGTAGCTGATCTCCCGGTGGCGAAAAAGCAGGAGTTTCTGCTCAGGTTAGATCAAGCGCTCGATATGAACTCGATGACTGGCCTCTAGTGCGGTGCCTGAAGTCTGGTTTCTACTCTCTACTACCCTACTTACTTAAGGTGTCCGACCGACGCCCCCTGGTTAAACCAGGGTGTGGTCAGTACCGAATGGGTCGGAACCCGACCATTAACGAGATCAGAAACGTAACCGAGTAAAGGCGCCGGTGTGTTAGGATTTCGGTTCAGCGCAAAATAAACCGAGGTTATGATTGCCGCTCGTTCTGAGGCGGACGCCCCTTCAATCGCGGCTTGGACCACTTCCTGACCATACTGCGGATTTGCCTCAACCGCGGCGGTCACCAAAGGAGGGATTTGCTCGGCCGGAGCCGAAGCAATAATGACGTGGACTAAATTGGCCGCTTCGCCACCCGATCTCACGCTGGCAAATTCCTGTCTGGTGAGCGCTAGGGCCGAGCCGTAGTCCTGCCTCGCCAACGCCCGGCGAATCGAATAATTGTCCCGGGCCGATATCGGCGTAACCAGCACCAGGGTTAGCATCAGCAGGAGCTTGGAGATATGACGTGTCATAGAACGATAGAGTTTCTTGCTAAAGCCTTCTAACCGGCTTTACCGAACAGCAACACTACATGTTTGGAAATGGTAAGTCAATAGCCGACAGGGTTTTAGTAGGGAGGAAGCTAGGAGGGCGCTGCGCGAATAGGGGATAGCCCTCGGCCAGGCTGGTGCATCGGTGTAGTACGGCTAGGCGCGAAGTGCTGATAGAATTTAGCCCCGCGGCCGCGGGGCTGCTAGGCCCAGGAATACGCAAATAGACCGGGAGCGCGACAGAAACGTGAGCCATCACGGCATCCCGAACCCGCGTCCGCGGGTGCAATTCGGACAGGGCGCAATACTCCAAAACTCCGCTACCCCAAAACCCCGCTTTTCGAGCACGAGCACGAACGCCGAACGCCGAACGCGAAGCGCCTGGCGAGCGGGTATACTCCCGCCCTCCTAGCTCCTCCTCAATGGTGGTGATGCAATACTCGTTTGGCGTGCGACTGATGATAGGCGGTCGAATGGCTGCAGGAGTAAGCCATCAGGATTACCCCGGCAGCGACCGTTACCGCGAGGAAACCGGCTACCAACGCTACAATACAGCTTTGCCGCTGCGGGCGCCGCGTCTCACCGAGGCGTCCGGCCGCCTTCTCCCGATCGTAAAAGGCTTTGGCTTTGGCCAGGCTCGTTCCGGTTACCTCGCGCCAATACTTGATCGCCGGGATCGCTCCTTCTTCGGTGTATATCTGTCGAAATCTCTGTTCGATGCCTGGGGGCGACGAAGCTTGACTCGCTTCCCCGGGGCCTTCGGGTTTTTGGATCTCGGAGCGGGGTTGTTCAGCGCTTTTCGTCGAAACTGCCTCGGGCACGGGCCCGCGCAGCGAATAACCGCAACGTGGGCAAGTAACCACCTTGTCGGAAACCTCCTCCGAACACTTAGGACAACGGGTTAGCGCCACGCCGCATCTTGCTCATTAGCTGTCCGACGTGACAAGTCATTCTGTACCGAGTACCAAGCGGAGGTGGGGCCCAAAGCGTCACCGAAAATTCCGGCAGGCGGTGGCGATAAGGAAGACGGCAACGCCAAAGGTGGCGATACAGATCCCCAACCAAACGTACCGGCAAATACCGGCTGGTTCGACAACCGTCGTCATCACCGCGGCAACGTATGAAAGGATACCGGCTAACGTGCCCAAAAAGATTTCGATAAGGACCCGGCTATCGCTGGCGGTTTCGAGAGATTGAGCTAAGTGTCGATGCTCACGACCATTGGCCACTAGATCTGTTTTCATGGTGAACCATGGCGCAGGCGAAACCCGGCTTATAATAAAGTGATATGATTAGATATCAGGCAATGTGATAGCCCAGCCATGAAAGTAATTAGCTTCCATCAGTCTTTGCCGATCTCGGACCCGGAGAGTTTTTTGGATCTGAATGCCGAGAAGCCGCTACCCGGCGCCCGCGATTTATTGGTCGAGATCCGAGCAGTCGGCATCAATCCGGTGGATGCCAAGGTTCGAGCTGGCGGGGGGCCCGGTAGTCCCAGTGGAGACCTGAAAATACTTGGTTGGGACGCGGCTGGGGTCGTTCGCGCCATCGGGTCTGAGGTCACGCTGTTTGCTCCTGGCGACGAGGTTTTCTATGCTGGTTCGCTCGATCGCCCCGGCTGCTACGCGGAGTTTCAATGCGTCGATGAGCGTATTGTTGGTCGCAAGCCGAAAAACATTGGGTTTGCCGAATCTGCCGCGATGCCGTTGACGACGATTACTGCCTGGGAAATGCTGTTTGACCGGCTCAAGATCGATCGCGCCCAGGAAGGGAGCCTGCTCATCTTGGGCGGTGCGGGAGGGGTGGGGTCGATCGCCACCCAACTTGCCCGCGAACTAACCAGGCTCCGGGTGGTCGCGACCGCTTCGCGGCCCGACACCCGAGATTGGTGCTTGAAGATGGGGGCCCACTACGTGATCGATCATGGCCAGCCGCTCAGCGGCCAAGTTAAAGGGATTGTGTCCGGCGGAGTGGATTACGTGTTGGCGCTGACCAAGGTCGAGGATCATTTTGAGGAAATCGTCGAGTCGATGGCCCCACAAAGCGCCATGGCCCTAATCGAAAATCCTGCCCGACCATTGGACATCACTAAGCTAAAACCCAAGAGTATCGGGCTGCATTGGGAATTCATGTTCACCCGTTCCCGATTCCAGACTGCGGATATGGGCGAGCAAGGCCGATTGCTAACTGAAGTCGGGGAATTGATGGATTCTGGGCGTATCCGAACCACCCTGCAAGCCAACTTCGGCCAGATCACGGCTGAAAACATGCGGCGAGCCCATGCAGCAGTCGAGAGTGGACGCACGATCGGCAAGATCGTTTTGGCCCGGTTCTGAGAGCTCTTTTTCCCATCATGCGCTTACTACTAGCCGCAGCCAGCCTTGTCCTCTTATCCGCTGCTTCCGCGCTTGGGTGGACCGACTTCAGCGGGAACTGGGTACTCGATCGTCATGCCTCGAACTCTTCGGATGCGATGTTGAAGCGCTTGGGCGTCTCCTGGATCGAACGCAAGCTGGCCGACGCGATAGAGCTCGAGTCGACTTACACTCAAACGCCGAGTCTGCTAACGATCCATACTCGAGGTCCGGCTTTTGGTAGGACCGAGGTGATTCGCATTGATGGTCAGCCGGAAACGAAAGAGGAAAAGCTGACCGGCCCATATACGATTCGAACTGAGTGGATCGATCGGGAGACGAAACTCGTCTCGACGATTTCCTTTCATACTAAGGATGGGCGTGACGCCGAACTGAGTGTGGTCCGGGAGCTGGCTGACGGGGGGAAGACGCTTCTGTTAACGCAAACGCTAAAAGTAAGCGGGGAGTCAGGACCTTGGATAACCCGGCGGGTGTGGCGAAAGCGCTAACGATCGGAGTTTAAAGGGAACGAAACGGTCCGCAGATTACACAGAAGAGTTAATATCCGCAGATTACACAGATTACGCAGATTACTTTTAAGTTCGATTGCTGCCGAATTTTTGAAGAGGAGGCAACCGGATGCGGCGTTTCTCAAGTCAGTTGTAGGCGCGATGCGCCGCGAATTGGTCGTTTAGGAGGATGGCGGCGGCGAGAGCCGCCATTTTGTGGTCCTTGGTCCAAGGGGGACCGAGGGAACTCCCCGATCCTGCAATTGCAGTTTGTAGCGGACCGGATGCATCTCCCAGCACGGTCTCAGCGAACCGATCGAGATCGCGTTCTCGAATTCCGGTGACGGGGACCTTCAGGCGATCGAACGCTTTCCCAACGGCGCGACGAAAGAATTCGCCTTCGGCCGTATGAATCAGCGGGTGCGCCCCGAGAACCTCGGGAAGAGAAGGCAGAGGCCGGCCTGACGCCAAGAGAAGAGCCGCACCAACTACTCGATAGTCGTGTTTGGCCAATGCTTCGATCGTCTCGCTGATGGCGGCTGAACTCAAGCGCTCGGAGACCGTCGCGCATCTCACTAAATGTCGCTCAGCTTCAGGGAGTCCAAGAGTTGCCGCATGATGATAAGGCTGGTTAGCCCGAGGAATGGCCGGATCTGTTATCACGATTCGCCGCCGTTCCACTATCTCCACTGAATTTAGGCTTCCGGAAACAGCCACTAGGATTCCCCACCCGGAATGCATCTTTACTCCAATCGCGGCAGGCTTCATGTGTCCAAGACGCAATCATCCGCAGATTTCTCAGATTACCCAGATTTTCTTTCGCTGAACGCAACGGAAAAGCCGCTAAAGCTCACCGGCCTTGAAAGAAGGGCTCACTTTTCTCATGCGCGAGAGTTGTTTCCAAACAAAACCCGCACCGATTTCGCCGACCGAGGGTAACGATCGTCTGCACGCCCAAAGCGGTGGGAACACAGGACAGCAAAGTAACAAGTAAACTGTCGCTGAATAACCAATGAACAAACCTGGCTCGGTATACCGAGAAAATTGGTGGGTCCTGTAAGACGGCTGGGCGTGCCGGGAGCAGAAACAGAATTTAGGAGGGGGTCTTTCGTTCTTCTTTCGATTCGAAAGAGAATTCGACTATGGAGAAAAATCGCGCTATTTGATTTGTCGGCTAACAAAGATCGCAAGGTCGCCGTAGGTTTTGTTTTCGCCCCGAATTAATCAGAATATCAACCGCACGAATTTTTTATGGAGACAGCATTGACTCAAGAACGGAGCACCGCCACGACTCCCAGCAACGTCGGGACATCCGCTCCGCAAATCGAACATTTTGTGAATGGGAAACGCTTTGCCGGCGCTGGAACTCGGACGTTAAACGTCTTCAACCCGGCCACAGGCGACGTCGCGGCTTGGGTAAAGGCGGCGACGGTGGCGGACGTGGACGCCGCGGTACAGGCGGCTCGCGCGGCTTTTCCGGCATGGAGTGCGACCTCGGCGATCAAGCGGGCTCGAGTCCTTTTCAAATTCAAGGCGCTGCTCGAAGAGCATCATGATGAGTTGGCTGCCCTGATCACTCAACAGCACGGGAAAGTCTTTTCCGATGCCCAAGGCGAGGTGCAGCGGGGGATCGAAGTGGTCGAGTTCGCTTGTGGAGCCCCGCACCTGCTCAAAGGCGATTATACCGAGCAGATCGGCGGCGGTATCGACAACTGGAGTATGCGCCAACCGTTAGGGGTGGTAGCCGGCATTACCCCATTCAATTTCCCGGTGATGGTGCCGATGTGGATGTACCCGGTCGCCATCGCTTGCGGTAATACTTTCGTGTTGAAACCGTCCGAACGGGATCCGGGCCCATCGATCCTGGCCGCAGAGTTGTTCCGGCAGGCCGGTTTGCCGGACGGCGTCTTTAACGTCGTCCAAGGCGATAAAGAAGCGGTGGATGCGCTAATCGCTCATCCGGATGTGGAAGCGCTTTCGTTCGTTGGGTCAACACCGATCGCGGAATACATCCACACCGAAGGCGCCCGCCGTGGCAAACGAGTTCAGGCTTTGGGCGGCGCCAAGAATCATCTGGTCGTGATGCCGGATAGCGACCTGGATATTGTAACCAATGCATTGATCGGTTCAGCCTACGGCTCAGCCGGCGAACGTTGTATGGCTGTATCCGTGGCCGTGGCAGTGGGGGATGAGCTAGGTGACCGACTGGTGGAAAAACTAGCAGCCCGAGTCCGAGACTTAAAAATCCGGGACGGTATGGAATCGGATGCCGACATGGGCCCGGTAGTTACGGCACAACATAAGTCGAAAATCGAAGGTTATATCGACCACGGAGTCGAAGAAGGCGCCCTATTGGTAGTCGATGGCCGTGGGTTCAAGGTTCCGGGACGTGAAGCCGGCTTTTTCCTCGGCGGAACTTTATTCGATCATGTTACCCAGGAGATGAAGATCTACCGGGAAGAAATCTTTGGCCCGGTTCTCTGTGTTGTGCGCGTACCCGATTTTGAAAGTGTGATCGCGTTGGTGAATGCACACGAATTTGGTAACGGAGTCTCTTGTTATACAAATGACGGCAAGACGGCCCAGGAATTTGCTCACCGGATCAAGATAGGGATGGTGGGGATCAACGTACCCATTCCGGTCCCGATGGCTTGGCATTCGTTTGGTGGCTGGAAACGGTCTCTCTTTGGCGGGTATCACGCCTACGGCGAAGAAGGTGTCCGGTTTTATACCCGTTATAAAAGCATCATGCAGCGCTGGTACGACAGCACGCCGAAACACACGGAAAAGCAGCCGCCGACCAACCAATTCAATATGCCGACTGTGTGAAGGCACTTACGTGCCTGTCAACCATCTTACCCAACACTCCCATACTCCAGCACTCCAATACTCCGTTCCCCCATTCGAGCACGAGCACGAGGACGACGTTGCAAAAACACTACCCATGACCACACTCGAACAGCTTGACCGAACCGAACCGCAACTCACCGAAAAGAATGGCGGTTACAAAAGTCCGTTGTATCAAATGACCCAGACGACCCCCACCTGTCTGTGGAACGATTCCGCGTCCATTGAAGAATTAACTTATTCGATTGAGCATGGCGGGGTCGGAGCCACTTGTAACCCGGTCATCGTCGTCGGAGTGCTCAAGAAAGAGATGGCGGCCTGGAAAGACCGTATTCGGGCTTTGATCGACGAAATGCCGACCGCGACCGAGGACCAAATTGGTTGGCAAATCGTGCGCGAGATTTCTATTAAAGCGGCCGGCCTCTTGCACCCGATCTTCGAACAGCAGAAGGGCAGGAACGGCCGGCTGTCGATTCAGACGGATCCCCGGATTTACCGGGATACCAATGCGATTGTCGAACAAGCGATCGAATTTTCGCAACTGGCGCCTAACATGATCGTGAAGATTCCGGTGACGCGCGCCGGCATACCCGCGATCGAGGAAGCTACTTACCGCGGTGTCAGCATCAATGCCACGGTTAGTTTTACGCTTCCCCAAGCAATCGCCGTCGCGGAAGCCGTTGAACGCGGCCTTAAACGCCGTGAACGCGAAGGGAAAGATATCTCAACCATGGGCCCGGTCTGTACCATTATGGTTGGCCGGCTGGATGATTGGCTGAAAGTGACGGCGGAGAAAGAAAATATCACCACCGATCCCGGCTATTTCGAGTGGGCTGGCGTAGCCGTATTTAAGAAGGCGTACCAGATTTTCCGCGAACGCGGTTACCGGATCCGGCTGCTCTCGGCAGCCTTTCGCAATCATATGCATTGGAGCGAATTTATCGGGGGTGACGTCGTCATCTCGCCGCCGTACTCATGGCAGGTCCGTTACAATGCCAGCGATATCCCGGTGGTGTCGCGGATCGATAACCCGGTCGATCCCAAGATCATTGATGACCTCTCCAAAAAATTCGTCGATTTCCGGCGAGCCTTTACTGAAGAAGGGCTATCGATAGAGGCTTTCGATTCCTTCGGTCCCACTCGGCGTACCCTGAGACAATTCATCGCCGGCTGTAACGATCTCGGCGCAATTGTCCGCGATTTCATGTTGCCGGAGTAGGGCAGCGCAGCGCAGCGCTTCGCGAATAGCAGATAGCCAATAGCCAATAGCCACTGCAGGGGAGTGGCGAAAGGCCTGCCCTGAGCAAGCTTAAAGCGCGTCGAAGGATGATTGTGATTGGCGCGGGCCATCGCCGATTCGGAGGGGCATTGTCGCTCGAGCGGATGTCGTCGCCTTGAAGTATTTGCAGGTGTTGCGTTCCGTATAGACGCGACGCCTCGGGACGCGTTGCCGACGGGGAGCGGATGATCGTAGCGACTCGACGTTCAGAGACACTTGGATCTTCTCGCTAAACCGACACGTACGAGCGGGTCGCACCGATTTTCTGAAACTTTGTTTTCTGGAATCCTTTGTAGAGGTTTGAGGGGCCGGGATTGCGGCCAACAAACTAAAGCTGGGTATGAAAGCTGTTTCTATCGAATTGCCTTTTGGGATAGCCAAACCAATCAGCGCCGGTTGCTCGCGTATTTCGGTACGTCCGAAACTTCTGATTAAACGGAGTCGCGAGCGATGCTGGGCCAGGTTATTTCGATTTCTTCAAGCCGTTCTGAACGGGTTGCTGGATAGCTCGCCCTATCAGCAGGTCTCGTTAGGCCGAGAAATTTCAGTCACGTTTACTTCACAGGGACCAGTGCTTTATAGGCCCGGCCTGGCGCTTCGCGAATAGCAGATAGTAAATTCGGGAGGGCCCGACGGGTTCCGCCTTCACCCGCATGCGCGGTCGCCGACCAAGACCCATCTTTTTGCTTCTGTTCGCTGCTAGTTTCCGAAACTCTTGCGCCCGATCCCGGGAGAAGGGTTCATGCGCATAAACAAAATCTACCCCATTAGTTTGTTCTTTTTAATTTTCCTGGGCGTCGGCGTTTATCTCATCAGCAAGGAAGTCATTTTCGCGTTTACTCAAGCGTCGGCCACCGCGCGCGTAGTCGATAAGACCGTTAGTCATTCAGGCAATACGGGCAATCGCTCAGGTCGGGATGAACATTTTCTGGTATGCGAAATCCGGACGGATCCGGGGAACAAAACTTATCGGGGGGATGTGCAAATTAATTTCGTCAGCTGGAGTCTGACCAAGGCGGGCCAAGAGATCGAGGTTCGATATGAGCGAACTAACCCAACTATCATGCGGCTTCCCCGAAGCATTGGCAATTGGCCCTTCGGCCTTTTCAGCTTAGCGGTCGGAGTGTTTGGCTTCCTCGTTGTCGTCAGGTCTCTGTTATGGCCACGACCGGCTAACGTTGGCCGGGAAACACCGGGAACGCCGACATCGCCGTGATCGCCAGACTTCGCCCAGCCGTCTGAGACTGTCGGAGGCTACGTCTGGCAGGGCCGGGAACGGAGAAAGCTAAGCGCCAAATTTGGAGCGGCCTCGTCAGGCGGCTGCCAGGCGGCTGCCGGATCGCGCCGTCTTGTCCGCCATAGTTTCGGGAACAAGGGGCGAAGGAAGGCTTGGCGAAGGCGGAACCTGTCGCGCCGTAGGCCTTGCGAAGGCTGAAGCGAGGCAGGATACCGCGGAAATTGATTGGCCGAGTTTTAGATCGACTCGGATCGTGGTGGCCGGACGATTTGTGCACGAGGCTTCCGCGATTTGGACACGAGAGCAAATCTCCGCTTTTTCAAATTGCTGCTTTTGTCCTGCAACAATCGAATAGCCGCTAGTCGAAGCGAGCCCGATGGCAACAAAGGCTAAAGCCAATATACGTCATTCTACGTATATGCTTTAGAGACTGGACGTGTATTGATAGCTGATGAGGAAACGAATAGTGGCGAAGCCGCGGGTAGAGCCACGATTAAGCAGGTAAAGCCTTCGATGTTGGAGAGAAAACACAACTTGGTGTCGGGAAATATTGACAGCAGGGAAGGGGAGTGACTGGGTTTCAACTTACGAACTAACAACCTTTATTTACATAAGCCGCTGCGCTTGTTATAGCTAGAATGCGCGGCAGCGAAATTGGCACAAATGAGAAGTGCGCTAACACCTAATCGCGGATTTAGGTCGTATCGGGCAATGTCGGTCTGCCTTTATGCAATCTTACTTCTGATAGTATTAGTACCGAACAAACTCGAAGCGCAGTCGATGGGGATGGCTTCGAAAAATGTGCCAAATCCGCCAAATCCATCAACATCCGGTCCAGTCACCAATATTTTACGTGACCATGATGGCTGGGCTATCACAGTTCCGGGGCTCAGAGCTAACGCTGCAGAAAACGTTAAAAATGAAAAGGCTGTTGAAGAACCCTGTCCGTGTCCCGAGCCCACGCCAACCCCTCGGCGGCGGGAGACTGACAATAAAAGTGCATTTTTAAAATGGTTGGAGAAATGGACGTTCGACCTTTCGACGTTCTATCAGTTTTCGAATGAGCGAAGTCGAGTGGGCCAATTCTCTTGGGACATTAACTCCGTCGGGATTGGTTTGACGGCTTCTTTTAACGAACTGCCCTACACTTCTTTGAGCGCTTCTTATGTCTATTCACACTGGAGCGGGTGGTCGCCGACTGGCCAGAAGGACATCGCAAACCAGCACATTGGCTCAGTGCGGATCCTGCAACCGCTTGATAATATATGGTGCCCCAAGTGGAAGCCCGCGGATCAGAGTGACATTCCAATAAATAGTCAGTTGGCGATTTTAATCGGAACTGCATATGGGGGCTCACTAGGCCGCCTGACCACGCCAAACTTTGCGTTGCAACACGAAAGGATTTATAGCCTGGTTGGAGATCCTCTTCTCGATTACCAATTCGCTTGGTTTCCCAGACGCTGTGTCCCTAAGAGCGTTCGCCTGGGGGAAACTGAAGATTTGCAGCAGAAGCTTCTACAGTATCGAGACTGTAGTACTTACAACTATCCAAACTTAGTTTTTGAGTTCACCACTGGGCCACAGTTCAGCACGGTTCGAATCGATTCATCCGGTCCGGCTTCGTCCACGACAACGTCGGGCAGACAATTCGATTATATCAACTCTGCCATTTTAACCGGCTCATTGCCCTCTCGATGGGGATTTCTCGTCGGCGTTACCTGGGATGCCCCATTTGATAGTCAGCCGGTACGAGGGGGTAGGTCTGATCGGGCAAACACGGCTACATTCACTGGCGGTGTTGTCTTCAACCTGTTTCCGTCGAATGACCCCGGCATGTTCCATCGTCCAAGTTGGCAGCGATTCAGCCTCAGTTTGCTTTATTCCTATACTGCCTTCGATCCATTGACCGAAACCAATACTGTCCAAGTTCAGGCATCCTATTCGTTCTAAGCTGTGCGAAAGCGAATTTTAGAGGCCGGAAAGTGCGGCTTGGATCTCGCTCAGGCTTTTTTCGTCGCGCGGGCTCAACGGGGAACGCTGTTTTAATTCGAGTAATATATCCCTGGCTCGTGACAGCAGATCTCGAATGTCTGAGTTCGATCCGGGCGAAAGCCGCGATAGGGTCGTTCCCACCCGAAATAAGGCGAGCGCGTCGTTTTCTGCTCGCTCAGCATTTCCTGGGTCATCGGTGTGTAGCGCTTCACAGATAGCGAGCGAATCGCGAAATTCCTGTAGCGCTGCTACCAATTGCCCTTCTTCTACCAATGCCTCACCAGTTTTCTCGCGAATAATTGCCAAGTAGCTCTTCCAGGCTTTATTGGCCGGTTCTGTGTCGACCAGCCGCTGGGCGATTGTCTGTGATTCCTTATAATCATTTAGCGCCTCTTGTGTTTTATTCTTCGCCATCAAGAGATCGCCGATCTTTCGATAGCTCAAAGAAACGTCGCTCTGCGAATCAGGGTTAGTGGAGTCCTTAACCAGCAATTCTCGACGAATGGAAAGAGCGTCTTCATAGCTCTTTCCAGCGCCATCGTAGTCACTCTGATCTTTAAGGATGTCGCCTACTGCTTCAAGGGCGATCGCGTAGTCGTGTTTCCAAGCGGTATTGCTCGCGTCCCTGGCGGCGAGGGCTTGAATAATGGCCAACGATTGACGATAAGAATCTAGTGCTCCAGTCGAGTCACCCTGGGCACTCAGGACGTCACCGATGTTATGGAAGCAGCGCAACAGATATTGCTGGAGATCCGCGTTGTTCGGTTCCGCACTTACTAACTTCTGCATGATTGCCAATCCGCTCCGAAGGTTACGCAACGCGCCTTCGAGATCGCCCCGTAGGCGTAACAGGTCGCCGATATGCAAGTAACTCGTTGACAGCCAGAGCTGCAGCGATGAATTGCCTGGATCTTTCTTAACGAGGTTCTCGCGGAGTGAGAGAGATTGTTGGTAGCATTTCAATACGTCTTCAACATTTCCCTGTTCGTATAATGCGCCGCCAAGTTTTTCGAGCCCCCACGACAGATCCAGCTGCAAGGAACCATTGTCAGGTTCTTGTGCTGATAGCTTCTCGCGGATCTGCAGGGCTTCACGATAGTCGGTTAGTGCACTCACGATGTTCCCTTGCACGTTGAGCAGATCCGCTATCCTGACTAAGCTCATGGACAAACGACGCTGCCACTCGACATTTTTGTGATCTCGAGAGACTAACTCTCTCTGAATAGCAAGCGCATCGTTGTAGCTGGCCAAGGCGCCCACAAAATCACCACGATCTTTGAGAATATCGCCATAGTTGATCAGTGCCAAGCTTCTCTGCAACTGAATCTGAGGGCTACTATCGTTTCCTACCAAATGATCGTAATAGGACATTACCCTCTTGTTTACATCGTCTAGCAGATCCAGGCGCCCAATTGGCTTCAATTTGTCGCGCAGATCAAGGGTCATGAAGTTGATGAGCTTCTGAGCCTCATCGCTGGCTAGCGTTGCTCTTTTGGCAGCCTGGTCGGCCGCGATCTTCGCCCGTTCTGCAAGTCGATATTGTCGATAGCTAACTACCCCGAAAACTATCGCCACGATCAGCGCCGCCGTGATCCCGGCCATGACTCCGTACCGGATCCGATCGCGGATTCGATGTTGTCGCTTCTGTTCAGCGGTGCTCGTACGGATATAATCCGTCTCCGCTTGGCTTAAGGATGGTTCGAAGTCTTTAAGGAGCTTCTCGCCTTCTGCCAACGGTAGTCCCGGACCAAGCAAATCGTCTTTCTGTTCCCCGCGGCTCGACCAGAGTCTTAGACTCGAATCGAGTCGATCGCGCATTCGCAGGAAATCCCGATTTTCAGCCAGCCATTCTCGGATCCGTTGCCACTCCCTGAGCAGAGCCTCGTGAGCGACACTGACATTGACTTCGCTGTGGGGATCGGTGTCCGCGATAAGAAGCCGTTTAGCAATAAAGAGATCCACAAAGCCTTTCGCGCCTGACTTCCCATCAGCAGCAGCCCCGGTGACGAACTCGCGGTAGGGAGCGGTTCTGCGGTTAGGCGCTTCTTCCTCGCCTTGACCTAGCGTGACCAGATGGCGCATCACCAGCGGAAAGGCGAGTTGTTCATTTGGGTGCAACGTTGCAAAAACTGTCTCCGCATATTTGGCCAGCGCTCCCTTCAATTCACCGAGGTCGCGATAGTCCGACCAGCGTAATAAGCCGTCACGGCGTTCAACCTGCTTATCATAGAGCAGGGACAAAACATGTTGGAGCAGTGGCAAAGATTCCGGAGTGGTCGACGCCGCATCGCGTAACCCTTCATCCAGTCGCTGACCGCTTTTGTGATCTAGTTCGAAGTGAAGACCGGCAGCTTCGGCCGGTAACCGGATCATGTTGCCGATCTCGTAGGCCGTAGGCGGTCGCAGATCGACCTTTCCACTGGGGCGAGTCAATTCGGTTAGCTCAGGGAATTGTTGATATGACGAATAAAAGTCGCTGCGCAGAGTTGCTAGAATAAAGACCCGCCGGCTTTGGACTAACCCGGCAATCGTCGCAACATACTTTTCCTGGATTTCGGTTGAAAAACCGCTGGTGAATAGTTCTTCTAACTGATCGACCACTAACGCCAGGCGAGCTTTGGGAAGTTCAGGTGCTTCCGACGGTCGTCGTGGCACAATGACTCCCGAGACCGTCGTAGTTCCCGAGCCGCGCGATTTTTCATCTTTGGCTCGCGAATAAATGGCCCTTTGCATCTTCCATTCTCTGGCGGTGTTATCGAGCGCGTCTCGAACCCGGTGCGCAACGGCCTCGGGATGATCGCGCAGCTCGACTGCTAAGTCTTGAATAGCGCTGGTCGACTCCGGATTCTCCAGACTGGGTAGGGCAGCAGAATCGAGCAAAGCGTTGGCGAGCGCGTCGAAACAATCACCGCCGCTACCGCCGCCTCCGGGCCGGGTCACCGCGCGGCGCCAGAGCCCGATCCCTTCGATGGTACCTGGTTGGGTTATTTGAGGGAGAATTCCTGCTCGGACTAAAGAGCTCTTGCCTGAGCCGCTCCCACCCACGATGAGCACGAACGGACGCCAGACCGTCCGCTGCTGTTCTAACGCTTCCAACACCTCGCCAATCGCTTTGATTCTTCCAAAGAAGATCGGTGCGTGTTCAAAATCGAAGACCTTTAGCCCGCGAAACGGACTCGATTTCCATCGCCGCACCCTTCTTTCCGGAAGCTTAGCCCCGGTATCCTGTTTGATCTGGTCCGCTACGAAATCTCGAAAATGGCTTCGAAATTGTTCCTCAAATTCTTCTAGAGTCTTGTACCGATTAAAATCAGTCGTGCCTTTCCGTTTGTCTTCCCATTCTGCCAGGAAATCGTGTTCCGAGTCCGATTCCCTTGCGCTGCATTGACGTTCTGGTCTCGGTTCCAACGAGACTGCCGGCTTCGATCTGTTACGATAAACTCGGAGGACCGGTAGCCCGTGATTTCTGCTGGCGTGTTCGGCTGCCCAGGCGATTTCGTACTCTGTGCCCGAAGCCGGAATCCCACCGTCCGGCAATCTTAAGTCAGGGTGAACCGGGAGGCCTAGTTCATTCCCTAAAAGGCAAACTACCAAATCAAAGTTTCCTGGGTCCGGGAGTCGCCTGACTTCGCCTTCCCCTGAATAGTCCCAAAATTGGAGACCAAGCGCGAATTTCTGATGTTCATGGTCTTCGGCCTTTTCGTTCCCATCATTCTCCGAAAGAGGGTCAAGTTCGGTAAGGCGTTGAAAATCGGAACCGGATTGAGACACTGCCAGATCGAACTCGCCGGCAATCGCGCGGACGATTCGGTTGGCTAGGTTTCTCTCGGTTTGGACTTCGCTACTCGAGCAGACGAAGACCCTGATCGTCTTTCTAACCGATTGCCCCGATTCGAATCCGCCAATTACCGTTGGCAGCACCTTTGATAGTTCACCCGGGGTTTGAAACCTCCTGGCCGGATCTTTCCTTAGCAGAACCTCAACTAATGCAACCACAGGCTGGGCAACCCCTTGAAGTTTTTCCAGCGGCAAGGGACTGTTCAAGTGCTGGTTCATCACCGAATTCGGAGCTCCTCGAAACGGCGGCTGGCCGGTCAGCATCTGCCAGAGCGTGATCCCGAGAGAATAAAGGTCAGAACGAATTTCGACATCAGTCCCGGCGAATTGTTCCGGGCTAGCGAACTCGGGCGTTCCGACAAAAGCTCCCAGCATCGATATTTCCTGAGATTCCGATTTCGCAAGCGTTTTGGCTAACCCAAGATCGATAATCTTTACTGACACAGCGCCATCTGCCGCCGAGCTAACCATGATATTGCTCGGTTTGATATCACGATGCACCAGACTCTGTTTATGGATCGCGTCCAATCCCGCCGCAACCTGCGCGACGATTTCCAGTGCCAGCTTAGCTTCGAGGCAAGTAGAACGTTTGATGAGGCTCCCAAGAGTCTCTCCCTCGACAAATTCCATCGCATAGAAACAGTTTTCCTGACTCGTCCCGAGTTGGAAAACCGATGCAACATTTGGATGGCGGACACTGCCTGCCGCGCGGGCTTCTCGCAAAAATCGGAATTTAACCTCCTCATCGGCCAAGTAGCGTGGGCTGATGACCTTGAGAGCGGCAAACCGTCGCAGGTCAACGTCAAAGGCTTTGTAGGTAATCCCCATCGCGCCGCGACCCAATTCGCACAGCGATCCATCTTCTTGCTGCAGAATTTCGTAGTGCCCAAAGCGGGTTAGCGCAGGCACCGGCTCGGACGGCTCGGTGGCATCCTCATCGCTCTCAAGCGCTCCTCGAAATGCGCAAATTGGACAGAACTCGTCATGCGGAGCCAGAGTGGCGCCGCAAGTCCGGCAGATACGAAGTTCCTCAGCACTCATGGCCTAAGCCGGCCCTCTGACGCGATCAATGCCTCGCAAAGTGAACGAATCTCGTCATCGATCTCACTGGGATCAGTGACCGTTTGCGCCACTGCCTCTCGCAACATCTCAGAGTAACGTTTCCGAAAACGATGGATCAGTGTCTTTACGCCGGCCCCGGTGACCTTCAATTTTTCGGCGACGACCTCGTAACTGGGCGTCTGGGCTGCGCCGCTTAGATCGAGATAGGGTCGCAGGGTTTCGAAAATGCTCCCTTTTCCCTGAGCCGAATACTCTTGTTTCAGCCGTTCCATGGCTTGCGCCAAAAGCGTAACCGCCCAATTCGCATCAAAAATCTTTTCGGGTGTCAACGAGTCAGCTGGTTCTCGACTGTATCGATCCTCGCCATCACTGAAATCGACCGAGACAAATTCAACCTTTCCACCTCGCTTAATCGCGTTCTCGCGTTGGTACTCGTTTGAAAGATAATTCTTTAGCGAGCCTAGCAAGAAAGAGCGGAATTTGCCCTTCGTGGGGGTGGCTCTTTGCAGAGCTTTGCGATCAAGGATAAAGAGGAAAAAGCCCTGGGTTAAGTCCCTGGCATCGTCGGCATTGTATCCGCGCCTGCGAATAAAGGCGTACAGCGGATACCAGTAAAGCTGGCAGAATTCCTCGCGGGCATTATCTGAACCTGGGGCTTGGCTTTGGGCCGATAGTAAAACAGCGCTCCAGCAGGTGGTCATGAATTGACCGCCTTTCCCGGCAACAGAATCATCACTCGATCTCAAAATCGCTCCTTTTTACCGGGCTAAAAGCTTACCAGAAGTACGCTCGTTGGGAAGAGGACATTTGTAGTAATCGTCGGGAAAACGAGTTACCCGCCATCGAATCGGGGGGAATTCATCCTTGCCGCATCCGAATTTCTGAAACTTTGGCTCCCCAAATCTTTTGTAGCTCGTCTGAGGTCCGGAATCGGGCCCACGACAAAATCCACTATGAAAGATACTAACGTCCAATTACCAGCTCGGCTAACCAAACGTATACTTTTACTCGGCGCCGGTCCTCCGCCGCGGGCCAAAGGCCATCCCAGGCTCCTGATTGCCGGCGGGGTCCCTCGCTCTTGGTATACGTTCTTTCGGTCTCTGCGAGCCGCTCTTTCCGGGGCGCTCGATAGTACTCCGTATGACCAAATCTCGTTGGGTCGAGAAGTCTCCGTCGCGTTTACTGCACAAGGGCCGGTGATCTATCGATTCGGCCGGAATAGCGCCGCCGACTCCGCTCCTGCAACTCGAGAGGCGAATCGGACCGCTCGATTCCCGGGGAGGTCATGAACTCGAGCTGGGCGGCCCTCCGCCATCCCATTTTTAGAAGCCTGTGGATTGTCAGCGCTATCTCCAGCACCTGCGTATCGGCTCACTACAACGCTGCGACTTTTCTGATGGATACGCAGGCATGTCCATCGTTTTTGATCTCGTTAATTTCGATCACGGCTGCACTTCCTTTCTTTCTGTTTACTATCCCGGCCGGTATTTTAGCGGATCGGGTTAACCGAAAGAAGCTGCTGTGCGCGATTAACCTGTGGCTAGCAGCCGGAGCCTTTGCCTTAGTGCTTTTCAGTTGGCTGAGCGTTCTGAGCCCTTGCCTCATCTTATTCTGCGTATTCCTCATCGGCGCCGGCTTCGCTTTCAATGCGCCAGTCTCAACCGCTATCGTCGCGCAGCTGGTACCGAAGACAGAACTGGCCTCAGTCGCGACTTTAAATGGCTTACAATTCAATATCTCAGGGATCGTCGGTCCGGCGCTAGGTGGTCTTTTAATCCCGGTAATCGGTGTCAATCCGATTTTCACGGCAAACGCCGCATGTTTTCTAGTCGTTGTTCTTGTGCTTCGACGATGGAAGCAACCAGTGGAACCCTCAGACGATCGCTCTGAGGAGCCCAGGCCATCCTTCGGCGCGGTGGTCCGATGTGTTCGGGCGACACCCCGGCTCCAAGTCATTATGGCCCGGAATTTCGAGTTCTCTCTCTTTATGTCAGCTATTCCGGCGATCGCTCCCGTCATTGGATTGAAAGGATTGCACTTCAATTCATCGGAGTTGGGTCTTTTGTTTGCCAGCATGGGGGCCGGTTCTGTAATCGCAGCCCTATTTATCCTGTCATGGGTTCGAAAGCTTTTCGCTGGGCATGTGCTCACCTTATCAAACTCGGTGATCGCGCTGATTTATCTGTTAATCCCACTCATCCAAGAGCCGTCTTTCTTTTTCTTAGCGGCGGCATTTGCGGGTGCGGGATGGACAGTATCGGCCTCTGAGCTTTGGGCTGCGGGCCAGCAGGCGATCCCGGATTGGGCCAGAGGTCGCCTGACCGCAGCGATCATCACTATTTCCCAAGGGGCAACCGTCGCAGGAGGCGTAATTTGGAGCGGGTTGGTCGTGATGGGAGGAGCGAACAACGCTTTGCTGGAAGCAGGAGTTCTTTTCTCAATAACAGTTCTTCTGACTACGGGCAGCGGACGGGTGAAGAGATTTGCCGGCCGGTTTGCGAGAATCAAGGCCGTCTTCTCACTAAGAAATTCTCAGGTCATAGAAGTAGCTCCAGCGTGAAACTCCGGGAGCCGAAATACTAAGTACTCGGATGAAGCCGGTGATCGGCTAAACAACCAAAACTAACCTGGAAATAACATGTTTACTATTACCCACAATTTCGCGCCGGCCCATCCGTTACTTCGTCGGAAGCCGGTGGAAAAGCCTTTAACTGAACCAAAGGAACAAACTGATCGAACCGCCCAGCCGGAAACCCGGCTTTGGAAACTGACCGCTGAGACGGTTAAGCCGAAGATGGTTAGAGGCGAGCTATTGGTCCTTTTGGTGTTCTTAGCCGTAGTCGTTTCGGCCACTGGGCTCAGTGTTCAAGAGTTATCTCGTCTGATGAGATCCAATGCTATCGAGCACGTGACGGCTAGGGCCCTGCGGGGCTCCGAGTAAGGTGAGAACAGAGGTGATTGGTGCGGGGCTGTTGCAAAGTACTTTGCAGCAGCCCCGCTGAGGTTTCGGCTCCTGACCAATACCTTCCCCGCCTTACTTCTCGTCGCTAATAGCAATGGTTTCGTTAAACTTGCTATAGTCGACGGTGTACCGCCCGGTGGCATCTTCGGTATAGATCTCCGCGAATTGCCGGTTCCAAGCGATTTGCTCGTGAACATATTCGGTGTGGGTTTGCACCCGAGATTGGATGACTGGGTCGGTGCAAACGATCGATGCTAGCATGCGGCTATCAGTTAGCTTCAAATCTTCTGCGGTCAGACCATATAACGGACTGGTTTCATCGATTACATGCCGAACGGTGAGTGCGGCCGGGAAGCTGATTAAATGATCAAATTGCAGTCGTAACGGATAGAAGCGGCGGACATCTTCGCCTTCCTTGGTCAATTCGCTGCGCATAAAGAGCAATCGAAAATCGGCCTCGACCATCGCGTGATGCCGCAGGTTAGCCAGCCGGATCATTAATGTGGGTAACCCGTCGAAAGGCGTAACCACAGCCACGTTACTGAATTTGATCCGGGCCGTGGGCCTGGAGAACCGGACAAAGATCAAGCCGGTCAAAACGGCTAGACCAAAAAGGCCCACCAATATTTCGAGCGTGGCCACACAATGTCCGTAAAGCGTGGCGGGATAAGCATGTCCATACCCGACGGTCGCCAACGTTTCTACGCTAAAGAAAAAATGGTCAGTGAATGATCCCGGAACAAGTTCGGCGATGCAATTCCCGCCTAGAAGATAAAGTCCGGCGAAGATGAGATTAATAAGAAGGTAGATCCCAAGGATCATGCCGGCGAACTGCGGCCAGGTCAGGGTCAGCACCAGGTGATACATATCGCGCCAGTCAAACCGCCTGGCGTTCAACTTGATGAATTCGCGGTGTCCAGCTTGGACTGTAATAGCAGGAGAAGATCGTTTCATGAATAGGCTCGGTTAAAGCAGGAATGCTTGTCCCGGAGCGGGTCTGCTGGCAAGACGGGAGATGAGGGTCAAAGGTGAAAGGTGAGAAGTGATTGGTGAGAGGCTTGCCCTGAGCAAGCAGTAAGCGCGTCGAATGGGTGATTCGCGCGCTCGAATTGGAGGCAACGCCGGGAAAAAAGGCGGAGAAAGTGATTGTCGCTAAGAAGCGCTTCTCGCTCCCGGCGTTCCCGGCGATGACGGCGTTAAAAACACTCCCCACTTTCGTCCCGCGAATGCGGGACTACGGCGGAGATTCTGGGGTGAAACTGGATCCTTGAGAACGGATTCTAAGGACTAACGATTGGCTATGGCATTTCGGACCTGATGAGCCCGATAATCAACCGTTCGACCGGCTGTCCTCGCAACATCCCCTGCGGTATAGAAAGCGTTTCTGACATGTCTCGCTGTCCAATTCAACGGTCCCTCAGAAATCGGCCCTGCGTTCGCCTGAGAAGCTACGTAAGGCGACAACAGCACAACCGCTAGTATCGCACACATCTTCTTCATATACTCTATAGACGAGTTCGCGGGGGATTTTGTTCACGGATTTATGGCCAGAATTGGTACCCAAAAAGGACATCGAGGAACCTACCCGATCGAGTAATAGAGTGATGGAGTAAGGGAGTGGTGGAGTGGTGGAGTGGTGGAGTGGTGGAGTGGTGGCGGATGGGAAGCAGCGCTGAGCGTCACAAAGGCGCGCTGGGGTGAGAATCCAACCTTCGTTTCCTTTGTGATCTTCTGTGAATTGGTTTTATCTGCGTAAATCTGCGCCTGTCGCGCCATAGCGAAGCGGCGGCGGATTCATCTGCGGTTGGTTTTTCTTTCGCGTCTATTCGGGTCCATTTCGCGGTCCCTCTTTGCGTCTTGGCGCCGCGCCCGCATCGCTACGCGAAGCGTTGCGGGCTTTGGGTCTTTGCGTGAAATTCTTCTTCGTGGATAACCACCTCTCTGAACGCCGGAATCGTGTCGCTACTGCGCTTGGCTTGAAAAACGAACTGCTCTTGATTGGAGCCGGTCAGCCGATTGCGCTACCCGAGAACACGGATCAAACCTATCCTTTTCGTGCGCATACGGAATACTTTTATCTGACCGGGAACGATTCGCCCGGCGGGGTTCTGGCTTTCGATCCCAAGGATGGCGCGGCTGGCTGGATATCGTTTGTTCCGGAAGTGACCGACGCCGAAAGAACTTGGGAAGGACGGGTACAGCCGGAGGGCACCCCAATCGCGGCGTTGGAACCGTGGTTGACCAATCGTCGAGGACGGCCGCTGGTGCTCCTAGGTGAACCCATTCGAGGTGTAGTGCCTGATCTGTCGCTGATCGGGTCGGCCCGCGAAAAGCTTCGGCACGTTCGCCGCGCAAAAGATGCAGTCGAAATTGATACGTTACATCGGGCGGTTCAAGCGACTGCAGCCGGTTTTTCTGCTCTCTACCAAGCGATTCGGCCCGGCGTCACCGAGCGCCAACTTCAAATCGAGCTCGAAGCCGGCTTTTTACGAGCCGGCGCGGATCGAACCGGTTACGGCAGCATTATTGGCGCCGGATCCAACTCCGGGGTCCTGCATTTTCCTCCTTCAAGCCGGACGGCTACGACCGGCGATTTGCTTTTGGTCGATGCCGGCGCAGAAGTGGATCGGTATGTCATCGATGTCACCCGCACTTATATCGTGGGTGGTAACCCGGACCCATTTCAGCGTGACCTCTACCAGATCGTTCTGGCAGCCGAAGAGGCGGGTATCGCTGGCTGTACGGTTGGAGCCGAATGGAAGCAATTGCATCGCCGGATCGCGACACAGATAACCGAAGGATTGATTCAGCTCGGTTTGATGAGAGGATCCGCCGAGAGGCTGGTTGAACAGGGCGCTCATCAGCTCTTCTTTCCGCACGGACTGGGGCATCTTGTCGGCCTCGGTGTCCGCGACGCCAGCGGCCTTCTGCCAGGCAGACAGAGAGACGAAAGCGCGATGTTTTCGAACCTCCGCATGGATCTACCGTTAGCAGCAAACTATGTGACTACAGTTGAGCCCGGAATCTATTTTATCCCGGTTATCCTCAATAGTCCTACGAATCGCGAGCGATACCACGACTGTGTCAATTGGGAGGAAGCGGAACGCCACCTGAACCTCGGCGGTATCCGGATCGAGGATAATGTGCTGATCACTGCAGACGGGCCAGTGGTGTTAACGAAGGAAATTCCGAAGGCGTGGTGATTGGTGATTGGTGAGACGATCGTAGGCGCGAAGCGCTGGCAAGATCAAAGCCTAGGGTGAGTCCGCGAGCCCTAGGTATGCGGTAAAAAGGCGATTAGCGCTGAAGGCGCGCAAGAAACGAGGCATGAGTGCCCCCCGCGCCACTAGGATCCAATCACTCACCAATCTCAAGGCGCCTCTTCTAACGCGCCTTCAGCGCTGGCACCTCTTGTTTGATCTACCTAGGGCTCGCAAGCTCACCCTAGGCTTGGATCTTTCCAGCGCTTCGCGCCTCAGACAAACCTCGGCCTCGCAAGCGAGGCACGCTCCACGAGGAGCTGCCTCTCACTTTCTCCGCGGCGCCGGCGCTGTACTGCTGCGGATGACCAATTCCGGACGGAACACTCGCCGGAGAATGGCGCCAGGTGTTCCGCGGATCCTGGCGAACAGGATGTCGAGACTTTCGCGAGCCATCACATCGAAATCGGAGGTAGCAGTCGTTAGCGGCGGATTAAAGAAACGGCTCTCCGGCATATTATCGAAGCCTACCACGGACACTTCGGCGGGGACATCAATCCCGGCTTCATGCAAAGCCAGAAGTGCACCCAGCGCGATCAAATCGTTCGCTGCGAAAACCGCCGTGAATTTTTTTCGCGAACTCTTGATCAAGGTTTTCATGGCATCGTAGCCACCATCCGGCGTCCAAGGCGTATGTACGGCCGGGCCGGGCTCCAGCCCGGCTGCTTCGAGCCCGGCTAGCCACCCTTTCCGTCTGAGCTTCGAGCTTCGATAAACACCATCGCCAAGCAAACCGGCAATCTTGGTATGACCGAGAGAGACCAGATGCTCAGTCGCTAATCTGGAACCCAGTACGTGATCAACCCGAAACGAAGGGAAGAATTTCCCTCCGTCGATGTCGAGGGTGACAAATGGGATAGTGCCCATGGCAGCCGCTAACTCCGATTTGTTGACTTCGACCGGGACATCCACCAGGAGGCCTTCGGCGGAGGCGGCGACGAGCTGTTCGGCGCCCGCTTTGGCTTCGTCGATAGTCAGGCTGCGCAACCCAAAGATCATCAGCGTATAACCATGTAATCGTGCTTCCTGCTCAAGACTGAGGATGGCGTGAGCCGGGCCGTAAATCCCAGGATCATCGGTCACCAGCCCGATCACAGTAGAGCGTCGATTGGCCAGAAATCGGGCGGCTTGATTGGGTTTGTATCCAAGAGCGTTGATCGCTTGGAGCACTCGCTCCCGGGTTTCGGGCAAGACTCTGGGATGATGGTTAATGACCCGAGAAACCGTCTGATGAGAAAGGCCTAAAACCTTAGCGACATCGTTGAGCGTTGGCGGTTTCACACCGGAATGATTCCTCATAAAACTCAGTTTCACCACAGAGACACAGAGAACCCAGAGCGAAAGCTCAAAGAATCAATTCTACCTTAGCGGGCTCTGTATCGTTGTGGCGAAAAATCTAAAGGAGAAAGAAGGGTTTTATCTTAGTGTTCTCTGCGTCTCTGTGGTCAGATTTTAGACTAAGGTAGCGTTTGACGACGATCTATGTTGGCGCTAACATGGCAGCGTTTCCAGTCTTTTCTTAACCAGTTTCCCCCTTTGAAACTACCGTGAAATCTACGCTTACCCCCTGTCTGCTTGGCGCCGGCCTGATGCTGGCGTTCAATCTCGCCTTTGCTGCCGATGCCAACGTTGCCGCTAATTTGCGCCTAATGGCTTTTGGAAATGCTGCCGAGCTCAAAGCCGTCACCAATGCGGTGGCTCGGTTCAATCAGAAATATCCGAACGTCAAAGTCGAGATTGCCATCGACCCTATATCCAACGGTTGGGGGGATTATGTGACGCATGTTCTCTCTCAATTCAATGCCAATAACGCCTACGACGTTTATGGGACGGCGATTGAAACTTTCCGGACCTTCGAGACCCGTCAACTGTTCATTCCGCTGGATGACTACATTGCAGGTCATAACACCTATTCGGATTTCGATCCTGCTCTGTTCAAGTACGCTTCCAACGGTGGCAAAACGTATTTTATCCCCATTACCTGGAACAACATCATGGTCAACTACAACCGGAAGTTGTTCACCGACGCCGGCGTCGAGTTGCCAAAAACCGGTTGGACTTGGAGCGACTTACGGGAGACAGCCAAGAAATTAACGAAACGGGATTCGGCAGGTAATATCACGCAATTCGGTTACGAAGTTCCTAACCAGTTCTTTTTCGTGCAGCCGTGGTTTTACTCAAACGGAACCTCGATCCTGAACGCAGATTGGACCGCATCCAACATGCTGGATCCGAAGGTGTCGGAGTCCCTCCAATTTCTGTACGACCTGATCCATGTCGACAAGGTTTCGCCCATACCGGGCAAAGATACGATGGATAACCAGTTCATGGCGGGACAAGTGGCGATGATCTCGCGCGGGCATTGGATTGTTCAGAACGCGAAGGCCGCTAAGTTAGACATGGATATCGCCATTCCACCCAGCAAAGCCAACGATTATACGGTTATCGGCTTCGGCGGCTACGGTGTATCAAAGACGTCCAAGAATCAGGACTTGGCTAAGGAATTGGTCGGTGAGCTCACTAGTTTCGAAACGCAGAAAGAAGAGGGTGAAGGAGGAGGAGGAGTACCGGGCCGCAAGTCGGCAGCAGAGACCGAGGCTTTTCTGGCATTTCCCCCTAGCGCAGCTCTCTACTATCAGACTCTGCCTCACACTTTGCCGGTACCATCGCCGGCCAATTTCCAGGAGATCGAAAAGATCTTTATCCGTAACTACACCGCGATGATGGCGGGTGAGGTCTCGATCGCAGACGGTGTCAAACGAGCAGACCGCGAAATAACCGAATCATTCAAACGCCTGGCGGAGAGACAGGCGAAGTAAGTCCAATCGTCCTCGTCCTCGTCCTCGAAAAAGCGGTTTTCTCCCACCGGTCGGCGGTCACCAATGACTAGTTCTTACATGCGCTCGGCGTCGGTAAGCCTAACGAACTAACAAACCTTTCGAGGACGAGGACGAGGACGAGGACGACGACGAGGACGATTACGATGGAGATCGCGCGAACACCATCCGACCTGGAGAAAGCGCAGACCCGGGCGGGCTATCTTTTCATACTACCGTCGTCGGTCCTGTATGGACTTTTCATGTTGGCGCCGGTCATCGTAACTTTCATCCTGAGTTTTACCTACTATGACCCTATGGCCGGGTCACACTGGGTAGGGCTGGAGAATTTTCAGCGTTTCTTTACGGGAGACCGGTCGCTGCAGATTTTCTGGAATACACTCTGTTTTTCGCTGTTCGCCGTTACGGGAAACGTCGTGGTCGGACTCCTGCTGGCGCTTGCGCTGAACCGGGCGATGCCGGCGTTTCTACTTTATTTGTTTAGGTTGGCCTATTTTCTACCGGTAATCATCGCGGCGGCCTTTGTGTCGATCGTGTGGGGTTATTTCTACGGTGACGATCTGGGAGTGATTAATTATTATCTGGTTCACCTCGGATTTCCGTCCGTCCATTGGCTGACTTCCAGTCGAACGGCGATGATGTCGATTGTGATCATGGACGTTTGGAAGAATACGGGGTTTTTCATGATCATCTTCATTGCGGCGCTACAAGGCGTGCCCAAGAATATTATGGACGCAGCGATCATGGACGGCTCTGCTTATTGGCGCCGCTTTTTTCGGATCGTGTTACCCTGGATATCGCCGGTAGTCTTCTTCGGGATTGTCTATGCCTCGATCGGCGCGCTGCAGGTCTATGAGTCGATTGTGATATTGACTCGCGGCGGACCGGGCGACGTGACCCGTTCGATGTCGATCTACATCGTGGAGGAAGCGTTTGATAATTTTGAGATCGGCTATGCCGCCTCAATCTCGGTCATCATGACCCTAGTAATTTTAGTGATCACTACGGTCCAGCTGTTCGCGTCCCGGCGTTGGGTCCGGCACTGAAAGGTGAAAAGTGAAAAGTGAAAAGTGAGAGGTGGCGTGGTAGTGCGGAGCCTAGTAGAGGTGCGAAGCACTGAAAAGAAGTTAGCCTAGATTGGAGCTAAGCGGAGGCCTAGGAAAGGATAATGCAAACCAAAAGCGCCCAGCGGTGGATTGATCGGATCATTATCGCCATCATAGCGGTCTTAGGTGGCTTTATGGTGCTGCCGTTCGCTTGGCTGTTCAGCATGTCGTTCCGAGCACCGGGTGAAGCTTATAAAATGCCGCCGAGCTTTCTCCCGCCGAATCTGGACTTCGAGAACTATTGGGCGGTGCTGCATTCCAGTGTGCCTTTCTTACAGATTTATTGGAACAGCCTAATGGTTGCCGTCGTCGTGACCGTTGGCCAACTGATCACGTGTACGCTGGCGGCTTTCGCATTCGCTCGGCTGAAATTTCCAGGCCGCGACAGCCTATTCTTCGTATTCCTAATCGGGCTCATGTTCCCGGCTCAGGTTACCATCATTCCGATCTATCTCGGGTTTGCCAAGGTCGGACTGTTGAATCATCCCATCGGTCTGGCGTTGATGTATCTGACCTCGAGTTTCGGCATCTTTTTAGTTCGCCAATTCATGCGGTCACAACCGAAGGCGTTGGAGGAAGCGGCATTGATGGATGGAGCCGGTTATTTCAAAATCTTTTACCGGATTTCCTTGCCGCAATTAAGGCCGGCGTTGTCAGCGCTTGGGATCATCACCTTTACTCAAACCTGGAATTATTATTTCCAGGCACGCGTATTATTGGAGCCTCATGACGCGATGACGCTGCCGATCGCGATGGACCTGTTGCGCGGCTACATGGCTTCCGGGAATCTGTCCGTGGTCATGGCCGCGATGAGTATGGCTGTGTTGCCGGTGATCCTGATCTTTCTGTTAGCTCAGAGGTTAGTGATCGAGGGCGTGACCATGAGCGGGATTAAGTCATGAAAAAGCCCTGGGAGGGATCGCGTCCCCGCGATCCTTCGTTTCTGAAGGAAAAATATGGTGCTCGGCCGAACGACGAAATTACGGCGTTTGGTGGCACACGATGTTCGCGGCGCGCGGGGATCCGACTTCGCCTAACCTCAATAAAAAACAAGCGAAAGACCACGGGCTACGTCGGACAGGCAGCGCGCCCTCCCAATAATCTTGAACTCTTCACATGAATCCCATCGATAATCGTTTCATTTACACCGGCGAACGGTGCAGATATGTCGCTTTTCCGTTGGGCGGAATTGGAACCGGCAGCGTCTCGTTAACCGGTAGTGGTCGATTAAGCGATTGGAGCATTCGTAACCGGCCTGCTATCCACCAATTTAACGGTTACAGCCATTTTGCCATCAAGGCGGAACAAGCCGGCAAGTTACTCGGTGCTCGAGTGTTGAATGGTCCATACGAAGGGGTGCCAACCGGTTCGCCCAGTGTGCGTAAGTTCGACGGGTTCGGCTTTGGCGCTAATCGCGATACGCTGACCGGAGTCCCGCATTTCGACGAGGTAACCTTTATCGGCCGGTTTCCAGTGGCCGAGCTTGAATTTCATCACGCTACTTTTCCCGGCCAGGTACGGATGACCGCGTTCAGCCCGTTTATTCCGCATAATGACCGAGACTCATCGATGCCGGTCGCGTTCTTCAGGTTCAGCGTCAAAAACAGTACCGAGGCGCCGATCGACTACACCCTGGCGGCAACGGTAGGGAACTACGGGTGCGACAGCGGTATTCATACCTTCTATCGGAGTGAGCCGCTAAGTATCCTTCATTTTACATCCGCTCAGCGTGGTAACCCGGAAGAGCAAGGCGACCTAGCCATCATCACCGATAGTGAAGAGGTCGAACATGTCGATTACCATTTCCGAGGTCAATGGTTCGATAGCCTGGCTCGTTATTGGCGCGAATTCGCACAGCCGGGCAAACTTCGGGAACGCATCTATGAAAACCCGCGCGCGGTCAAAAATATGTTTCAACAGCCTGAACACGGGACACTGGCAGCCCGGGTTCGGGTTGAGCCGGGGGAGACGCGGGAAGTGCGATTTACGCTTAGCTGGAATTATCCGTTCGGTAGTATCTACTGGTTTGACCGCGAAGGCCCGGGAAGCCCCAGTTATCCAGGCTTACCACCAACCTGGAAAAACTATTATGCGACTCAGTGGCCGGGTTCGGTAACCAGCGGAACAGAGGCATTCAAACGCTGGGAGACGCTCGAAAGCCAGACCGTTGCGGTCCGCGATGCGTTGTTTGGCTCGTCGCTGCCTTCGGAGATCATCGATGCGGTAAATGGCACCCTCGGTATTCTTCGTTCGGCCACGGTAATCCGTTTGGAGAGTGGCGAGCTTTGGGGATGGGAAGGGCAACATCCAAGCGAAGGTTCGTGTGAGGGAAGCTGCACCCATGTTTGGAATTACCAGCAAACGCTCGCCAATCTGTTCCCGGCTCTCGAACGGTCTCTGCGGGAGACCGAGTTCACTTATAATCAGTTGCCCAGCGGCGGTCTAACTTTCCGGCAAAGGCTCCCACTCGGGTCCGGGTTCGACATCATCGGTCCGTGTGCTGACGGTCATTTCGGTGCGATCATCAAAACGTATCGCGAATGGAAGAACCTGGGGGACAACGCCTGGCTGCGGCGATTTTGGCCGAACATTAGACGCGCGCTCGAGTACGCTTGGTCAGCGGAGAATCCGGATCAATGGGATCCAAAAAGAACCGGTGTACTATGGGGACGCCAACATCATACCCTGGATATGGAGTTGTTCGGTCCGAGCTCATGGTTGACTACCATGTACCTGGCCGCGTTGAAAGCAGGTGCGGCCATGGCGCAAGCCATGGGCGACTCGGATTTTGCTAAAGAATGCTGGGAGCTGGCCGCCAAAGGAGGAGGGTACGTGGATCGCGAGCTATTCAACGGGCGCTATTACGTTCAAAAGCTGGATTTATCCGATCGGTCCGTGCTCGCGCATTTCGATCAGAATCGCAAAGCAGGCGTGCTTCGGGAACCGTTCATGGAAGCATATTGGTCTGACGAATATAGCCAGATAAAATACCAGATCGGCGAGGGATGCCTTACCGATCAAATCTTAGGCCAATGGCATGCGGACATCGCTGGGCTCGGCGATCTGTTAGCACCCGCAAACGTCGTCACTACTCTCAAGACTGTGTTCGAGCAGAACTATCTGGCGGACCTCCGCGATCATTTTAATCCGTGCCGGGTGTACGCTTACGAAAACGAGGGCGGCTTGCTGAATTGCACTTGGCCGGAAGGCGCCACGAAACCGGCATTACCTGTCCCTTACGCGGAAGAGGTCTGGACGGGTCTGGAGTACATGATGGCTTCACATCTGATCCAACGTGGCTTGGTGGAGGAAGGTCTTACCATTGTTCGCAGTTCGCGTGCTCGCCATGACGGTTCGCGGCGCAACCCCTGGAACGACATGGAGTGTGGTAGCTATTATATGCGGGCGCTATCCAGTTATGCTCTGGTGAATGCGTACTCCGGTTTTAGCTTTGATCAGCGTTCCGGGGAGATCGGGCTAAAACCTGCCCGCTCTGGAGATGGTATTTATTTTTGGTCAGGTGGGCGTGGTTGGGGTGTGATCGAGATAAAAGGGACCGGTCACGCCGAAGGCGGAACTACCGTGACGACCACGGTGAAAGGTGGTGAACTGACCGTGTCTCGGCTCCGGCTTCCCGGTCGTTCTTGGAGCACTGCTATGGTGGATGGTCAAACCGCCGGACGCGTCGATGACGCGATCTTACTGGGAACGGCGCGAACCCTGCAGGCAGGTGATTCTCTGGCCGTTGAATTGAATACAGATGGCGAAGCTTGAACTAAAAGACGTTCGCAAAAGCTTCCAGTCACTGGAAGTGATTCACGGCATCAATCTATCCGTTGAGGACGGATCTTTCACCGTGTTCGTAGGACCGTCCGGTTGCGGGAAATCGACGCTCTTAAGGATGATTGCCGGCCTTGAAGAACTGACGTCCGGCGAAGTGCACATCGGCGGCAAACGATGCGATCATCTGCTGCCATCAGCGAGAGGGATGGCGATGGTCTTCCAAACGTACGCTCTCTATCCGCATATGAGTGTGTACGAAAATCTTAAGTTTGGCCTGGTGAATCAGAGGCTACCAAAGCCGGAGATCGATACCCGGATCCGGCGCGCAGCCGATATTTTACGAATCTCTGAGCTTCTCTCCCGGCGGCCGTCTCAACTCTCCGGCGGCCAGAGTCAACGGGTGGCCATCGGTCGCGCGATTGTAAAAGAGCCGGAGGCGTTTCTGTTTGACGAACCCCTGTCTAATCTTGACGCAGAGTTACGGGTCAAAATGCGGAGTGAGATCGTCAGCCTGCATCGCCGGCTGAAGTCGACCATGGTCTATGTTACGCATGATCAGGTCGAGGCGATGACCATGGCCGATACCATCGTGGTTTTGCGCGAAGGCATCGTCGAACAGATGGGCACTCCCGTCGAGCTATATGCCCGGCCGCGGAACCAATTTGTGGCCGGTTTCCTCGGTACGCCGCAGATGAATCTCCTAAAAGGAAAGGTGCAAGCGGCTACTCCCGAAGGGATGACGATCAGGGTTAATGATGGGCGCAGTGAGATCCGGGCTGCAGCCCAAGGGAATCGGAGTTCGGTGGGTTCCACGGTTGCGATTGGAATCCGGCCGGAACATCTCATTTTGTCGGATAACGGCGCCATGGCTGGGAACGTGGTGGCGACGGAGATACTCGGCTCTGAGACGATCGTCTTCGTCCACCTGGAATCTGGCGAAACCGTTACCGCGTCGGTTCGTGGGATCCGTGGCCTTAGTCCGGGGGCATCAGCTCGAGTCTCGGTCGATTCTCGCTATGTGCACGTTTTCGATGACCAGGGTTTGACCCTTTCTCCGCTGCGGTCGTGGCGAGAGGACTATCTGATTGACTAGAGCGTTATTTTCGGGGCGGAAACCACGGTTAATCGCCGAAACTCCTGGGGAGGGCGCGCGTCCCCGTGCGCCGTGAAGACGCGTGCCATCGAATGCTGTATTTTCGTTCTTAAACAAGGGAGGCTGTGGGCTTCGAGAACGACCGGATCGCGAGGATCCGACGTCGCCAAACGATCTGGAAGAAAAGGGCCACCCAGAGAAAGGCTATGTCGGACAGGCAGCGATCCCTCCCGGCGCTGGGAATCCCGCGGCGCGATTAGTGATTAGCCGTACTCATCACCGATCACGCCCCGCCAGGGTCTCTTCTGGTTCGTCGATAGCATCCTCATGCCTCGTGACCGATACGGATTTACCCCCAAATATCTTCATCAGGACCGAGAAAAAGATCGGTGTGAATAAGACTCCGAAAAAGGTGACCCCGATCATGCCGGCAAAGACGGCAGTACCCAACGCTTGATTCATCTCTGCACCGGCTCCTTTAGCGATCACTAGCGGTACGACGCCAAGGATGAATGCGAACGAAGTCATCAGGATCGGACGCAAACGTAATCGCGCGGCTTCCGCTGCCGCTTCAATTCTATTCTTGCCGGAATCGATCTGTTGTCTGGCGAACTCGACGATTAAAATCGCGTTCTTACAAGCCAGACCTACCAGCACCACAAACCCGATCTGGGTAAAGATATTGTTATCTTGGCCCCGGAAATAAACCCCGGCCATAGCAGATAATAGACACATGGGAACGATCAAGATAACGGCTAACGGCAGAGACCAGCTTTCATATTGGGCCGCTAACGCCAGAAAAACGAACAAGACGCAGAGCGGGAAAATGAAGATCGCAGTATTACCCTCCGTAACCTCTTGATAGGTTAGCTGGGTCCATTCATGGCTAAATTGGCTAGGCAGAACGTCCCGGCAGATCCGTTCCATCTTCTCGATGGCTTGACCGGAGCTGATGCCGGGCTGCGTCGCACCCTGAATCAGAGCCGAAGGGTAAACGTTGTAATGGCCCACCGTATCCGGGCCGGTGATCCGCTGAACGTCCAACAAACTCCCTAGTGGCACCATTCCGCCCGAGTTATTACGGGCGTACATTCTGCGGATCTCGTCGGGATTGGCGCGGAACCCGGAATCAGCCTGAAGATTAACTTGATAGGTTCGACCGAGAAAATTGAAGTCATTAACATAGTTTGTGCCCAGGTAACTCTGCAAAGTGTCAAACACTGCGCTGATGGGCACATCGAGGGTTTGCACTTTCTCTCGATCGATATTGAGGAACAGCTGGGGCACCGCGGAACGAAACGTCGTAAACACATTCGTGAGGCCGGGTTCCGCATTCGCGGCAGCCGTAACCGCATCTGTCACTTGCTGCAATGCCGTCAGGCCGGCGTTCCTCCGGTCTTCAATCTCCAGTTGGAAACCGCCGGCATTACCCATGCCGCGTACCGACGGAGGTTGGATCGCGATAACAAACGCATCCTGAATCGACGAGAACGCGCCCTGCAGCTTCTTGACGATGGCATCCGCGGACTGCTCAGGGTGGCCAATTCGTTCGCTGAACGGTTTCAATGGGAAGAATATCGTCAACGCGTTGGACTTGGTGGTGTTATCGAGAATTGATAAACCTTCAATCGCAAAGGTCAGTTCGACCCCTGGCATATCCTTACCGATGGCTGCGATCTTGCGTTCGACATCATCGTTTCGCTGTAAAGAAGCTCCATCCGGGAGCTGTGCAAATACGATAAGATATCCCTGGTCCATGGTCGGGATGAAGCCGCCCGGCACGGTCTTGAATAGAGCGCCGGTTAGAACGATCAGGCCGAGGTAGACCACCAGCACCAGGCCGCTGACGCGCAGCAAACGGCGTACGAGTTTACCGTAAGCTCCAATCCCGGCGTCGAACGTTCGATTAAACAAACGGAAAAACCAGCCTAACAAAGTATCGATAAGCCGAGTAAGGAGATCTTTGTTCGCATGCCCTGGTTTGATCAGGATCGCTGCCAGCGCCGGACTCAGCGTGAGCGAGTTAAACGCGGAGATCAAAGTGGCAATGGCAATGGTCAACGCGAACTGCCGGTAGAATTGGCCGCTGATACCGCTTACTAACGCCGTGGGAACAAAGACCGCAGTTAGCACCACCGCAATCGAGATAATAGCGGCGCCGACTTCATCCATCGCTTTTCTAGTGGCTTCTCTGGGCGAGAAGCCGTGCTCGATCCAGCGCTCCACATTTTCTACCACCACGATGGCGTCATCCACTACGATGCCGATCGCTAAGACCAGCCCAAATAAGGAGAGCGAATTCAGCGAGAAGCCCATCAAGGCCATCACGGCAAGCGTCCCAATCAATGAGACGGGCACCGCGATCAATGGGATCAGGGCGATCCTCCAGGATTGGAGGAAAACCATGACCACAATCACGACGAGAATGATGGCATCGCGCAAAGTTTCGTAGACAGCGTCGATCGATTGTTGAGTGAAGAGAGTTGGATCATAGGGGATGGAGTATTCCATCCCGGGCGGAAACGATTTTGCCATTTCCGCGATCGCCTTCTTCACCGACGCAGCCGTTTTGAGTTCGTTCGAACCCGGTAATTGAAAAATTCCGATACCGATAGCCGGGATGGTCCCATTCTCATACGTGCTGCTAGTATAGCTTTGGCCGCCTAGATCGAGCCTGGCTACATCTCCTAAATAAACTAGCTGCCCGTTGCTGCCGCGCTTTAAAGTGATTCGGGAAAACTGCTCCGGCGTGATGAGACGGCCTTTGGTATTCAGGATAAGTTGAAATTCCGTCTTGGCACGTGCCGGTTCGGCGCCAACGCCGCCTGGCGCCACCTGAACATTCTGAGCTTGAATCGCGGTGACCACATCGTCTGCGGTCAATCCGCGGGAAAACATCAAGTCCGGATTCAACCACACCCGCATACTGTATGGTTGCGCCCCGAAAACCTGAACGTTTCCCACCCCGTCGATTCGCTTCAGCGTGTCTTCGATCTGGGTATAGGCGTAATTACTTAAGTAAAGCGGGGTGTAAGTGTTGCTTTTCGAGGTTAACCCGATCGCCATCAAAATATCGGGTGACTGCTTCTGTACGGTCACACCAATATTCCTGACTTCCGCCGGCAATTGGGGTTCGGCGATGGCCACCCGGTTTTGCACCAGAACCTGGGCGATATTTGGATCGGTTCCCAACTTGAACGTCACGGTCAGCTGCATCGTGCCGTCCATCGCGGAAACGGAAGACATATAGAGCATGTTCTCTACGCCGTTAACCTGTTGCTCGATCGGTTCTGCTACCTCTTCCGCCAATGTCTTCGGATCTGCTCCCGGGTATTGGGCTTGTACCACCACGGTCGGAGGCGCGATTTCCGGGTACTGAGCTACGGGCAATATCGTGTAAGCGATTACCCCCAGCAGCACCGTGACGATCGAAATGACGATGGCAAAAATCGGACGATCAATGAAAAAGTGAGATATTTTCATCCCTGATTTTCCTGCGTTAGCGGCTGGCGGTCTTGGCGTTCCCGCCGTTGCCTGCTGCGCTTTCTTTGGAGATGGTCGAAGGCAAGTTGTTATCGTTTGTGGCGAATTGCTCCATCGAACCGTTCTCCGGTTTCACTGGACTATTAGGACGAACTTTCAGAATTCCGTTAATTACGATCACGTCATCCGGTTGCAGCCCAGTCTTTACCACGCGCAAACCGTCGGCCATCGGGCCGATCGTCACGTGACGCAGCTGAGCGATATTTTTGGAGTCGACGACGTAGACAAAGCTCTGGTCTTGATCCGTACCGATCGCGCGATCCGCTACCAAAAGCGCTTCATATTGCGGGCTGGAGGCAATCCGGATGCGGACGAAGTTACCCGGGGTTAGGAAGCCGTCATGGTTTGGGTATGAGGCCCGGATCAGCAAGGTGCCCGTGGTGGGATCAAACGCGTTGTCCGCGAAGTTAACCGTTCCCTCGTGCGGGAAGCCGTTCTCGTCTTGTAGCCGGAGGTAAACGATCGCTGTCCCGTCACTAGTGCCGGAGAGTTTTCCCTCCCGCACCAGCCGCTGATAGCCGAGCGCCGCCAGTTCGTCCATGCTGAAATAGGCATAGATCGGATCGATGCTCACGATCGTGGTCAACTGGGTTGAATCCGCTTGGACCAGGTTGCCGATATTGACCAGCTGCCGGCTGACCCGGCCATCAATCGGGGACACCACGTGGGTGAACTCAAGATTGAGCTGAGCGGCATTGACGGCGGCTTGCGCGGAGATCACCTGCGCTGCGGACTGGTTCTTGTTCGATAACGCGGTGTCGTAATCTTCCTTGGCGATGACATTGGTCTGCTGCAGGTGAGCTTGCCTGGCGTAGGTTACTTCCTGCAGCTCTTGATTGGCTTGAGCCTGCTTTAATTGGCCAACCGCCTGATCGTACACATCTTGATAAGGGCGGGGATCGATCTGGAACAGCAAATCGCCTTTGTGGACCAGGTCGCCTTCTTTAAACGGGATATTGACAATGTACCCACTGACTCGGGCCGTAACTTTTACCAAATTTACGGCGGCGGTTCTTCCGGTAAACTCGTTCCAATCGACGATCTCTTTTCGTACCGGTTTACTGACGGTAACGCCGGCGGGGGGAAAGCCGTGGGCGGCGGGCGGTTGCTGGTTACAGCCGGTGAGTGCCGCTAGCAAAATGGCTAAGGCCAGAGCAGGCAACCCAAGGCGCCCGGAAATGCCTGGTTGGTCCGCCCTAGTCCGGCCTGGCCGGACGCCGGCTAAGCGCGGTTTCAGCAGGCTGGTGAGCACTGCAAAACGTTTTAATAATCCTTTAACGTGGCTCTTTTTCATTTACCCATCCTACGAGTGATCTCAGGTTACTTAAGACCCTTAGGATACTAAGGCACCAAATGCAAGTAGGCACTTACAAGAGAGTAGGTTACTTTTTGTTGCCTATAAGATTGTTTTCAACCTGATTTCGCGCTATCGTCTGTGGCCCAGGTACATGAGCTCGCAAATATCTATACCCAGAAGAAAACCAACCAGCTGCGATCGGCCCACGGTCAATGACCGTTTGTGTCCTGGGCGGCTGATCCTGGATCATCTCGCGGATAAATGGGCGGTCTTGATCGTGGTCCGCTTAGCTGCCGGCACCATGCGGTTCGCTGAGTTGCGGCGTGCCATCGATGGTATCAGCCAGAAAATGTTGACGGTCACGCTGCGTGCCCTCGAACGTGACGGTTTGGTGGTGCGAAAGCTATATGCCAGCGTGCCTCCCAAGGTAGAGTATTCGCTAACGCCTTTAGGTGGCTCGCTCGTAGACAAGGTGAACGACTTATGCGCTTGGGCCGAAGCCAACGGCGCTGAGATCCTCAAGGCCCGGGAGAGGTTTGATAGACGGAGCGGCAGGGTCATGGTGAAAGGTGAGAAGTGAAAGGTGAAAGGTGCGAAAGTGATGGCCGCTGTGAGCGAACGTCGTCAGCTGGGGGGCGCGCTTCCCGCGGCCGCGGGACGAGGCCGCGGGCATAAGGGGAAGTAAGGGAGTAATCCGAGCCAGCAATTTGTCACGACGTTAAAATACACTCCGCCAGGCGCTGCTCTCTCGGGCTTTTGCGCACCCTATCGGACTCTTGCGGAAAAAGACGGTAACAAATCTCGCGCATTGCGCGCGGACCCAGCGTGGGGATCGTCTAATCGCTGTGACCGCCGGGTACGGGATATTGACTAACTAGCCACTCTCTTATACATTGGTCAGGTAGCTTGGGGACAAGAAGCATGGCTAGACCGAAAAGCGACGATAAGCGGAACGCGATCATGGCGGCGGCGACCCGGGTGATCGTTACTCATGGGCTGAGCGCGCCGACGGCGATGATCGCTCAAGAGGCTGGCGTGTCTAACGGCTCGCTGTTTACCTACTTCGAGACCAAAACTGAATTGTTTAACCAGCTCTATCTTGAGTTGAAAGCCGGGATGGCGTCTGCTGCCCTGGAGGGCCTTCCGCCGGGGGCTGAGCTTCGTAAGCAGGTATTTCATATCTGGTCAAATTGGATGGGCTGGGCGATGTCAAATCCGGAGAAGCGACGCGCGCTGGCGCAGCTTGGCGTTTCCGACGAGGTCACGGCAGCGACCCGCGCGGCGGCGCATAAAGCCATGGCCGGCATCGGTGAGCTGCTGGAACGCAGTCGCGCCGAGGGCACCCTGCGTAACGCTCCGATGGGGTTTGTCGCTGCGCTCATGAACTCGCTGGCGGAGACAACGATGGATTTCATGATCCACGATCCGACCAACGCGAAAAAGCACTGCAAGGTCGGGTTCGATGCTCTCTGGCGCGTGATCGCGTAATTTTTGAGCAAATACATGACTGACTAGACAGACAATATAATGGAGTAAAGCATGTCGAAAAAGACCGTTCCTACAAATCGTAACGTGTACATCATCACCGGCCCGACCTCTGGCATCGGTCGCGCCGCGGCGCTTGAGCTGGCCAAGCACGGCACGGTCGTGCTGGTCGGCCGGGACCTAGGAAGGCTCGACGAGGTGCGGAAGGTCATCGAGCAAAAAGGGCAGCACGCGGTGTCAGTTGTGTGCGACTTGTCGGATATTTTCAGCGTACGACGCGCGGCCGCGGAGATCATCGCGCTGCATCTTCCGATCGTCGGCCTGCTCAACAACGCGGGTATCATGCCGACGCGCGCCACGAAGAACGCGCTGGGCTGGGACATGACGTTCGCGACGAACCACCTCGGCCCGTTCGCGTTGACAGAGGCTCTCGTGCCGAATCTCCCCGACGGTGCGAACGTCGTCTTCATCGCCTCCGCCGTAGAAAATCCCGAGCACAAGCCCGCCAAGGCCGTCGGCTTCCGCGGCGGTCGGTATATTTCCGCAGAGGCGAGCGCGCACGGCGAGTGGAAACCCGTCGGCTCCAAGATGCCGGGCGCCGACGCCTACGCCACGTCGAAGCAGTGCACCCTCGCCACGGTGATGGCCTTCGCCCGTGAGACTCCACGGCTGCACTTCAACGCGGTCGAGCCGGGCGTAAATCCGACGACCGGTCTCGCGCGAGATGCCAACGCCTTCGTGCGCTTTCTGTTGAAATACATCATTCCGCTGCTCGTGCCGCTGCTCATGCCCTTCATTAAGGTTTTGAGCACCCCGAAGCGAGCCGCGCGCGTGATCACTAAAGTCCTGATCGACGCATCCGGTCAGACCGGTTTCTACTACGACGAGGGCGGCCATCCGATGCTCGGCTCCGCGCTCGTGCGCGACCCGAAATTCGCAGAACGCGTCGTCGCCGAGACGCGCGCGTTGCTGTCGACAACTCCAATGTATAAGGAGATCTCGACCGCTTCCGCTCCGACACAATGAACCAGAACCGCCCTAACCAAGGAGCTCGAAATGCCGACAGAAAATGATGCAATTTCAAAAAATAAGATAGCAATTGTCACAGGTGGCAGCCGCGGTATCGGCCGCAACATCGTGCTGAGCCTCGCCAAACGCGGCGTCAACTCGATCTTTACTTACAACTAAAACCAGACCGAAGCCGAAAAGGTCGTCGGCCTAGTGGCTGAGACCGGGCGGAAGGCCATCGCCTTGCAACTCGATACCGGCAACGTCGGCGCATTCGATACGTTTGGGCAGAGCGTGCGGTCAGCGCTCAAGAGCCTTGGAGCGACGCATTTCGACTATCTGGTCAACATCGGTCCAATGATTGCCTCGCTGCTCTCTGAGGAGAATCGCTGGATCAATGCGGAGCGCATCGAGGTCTCGGGCGGCTATGTTTAGGGTGGCGTCAATGTGCTCTGGGGCTTTTTCAATATCGTCGCCGGGTATGTCTTCGTCTGCCGCGTCGGCGATTTCAGATTGAAGGATACGAGCGACGTCGGCACCTGGGCGCAGTGGACGGCCCAGGACTGGCTGGCGTTCACTCAGCGGACTCATCAGGACTCTTGGGCCGTCGGGTGCACTTTTTGCTAGCCGCGCCAAAAGGTCGGCCTCGCAAGCGAGGCAGCGCTCCATGGGGCACCTTTCACTTTTCACGTTTCACGCTTTCTCTACCTTGTCCCCCTCGACTATGGACTTCATCAGACGGACGCTGACTTCAACCTTCTTGTTGCTCTGCACGCTGAACCTGGCTCACGCTCAGGCTGCAGGTGGCGGCGACGCTAGCCATGGGAAAACGCTCTTTCAGCAGAACTGTGCACTTTGTCATGCCGATACCCTGGGCCCGGGAAACACGGCTATCGCAAAACAGGGGCCGAGTCTTGTCGGTGTTTTCGGGAGACGGGCGGGGACTGGACCAAATTTTAATTACACGAAATCGTTAAAGGAAGCCGGGCTCACCTGGGATGCGTCTAGGTTGGACCGTTTCCTTACAAACCCAACCGCCATGGTTCCTGGTACTACCATGGCGATGATCATTGCCAACCCTGCAGATCGCGCGGATGTGATCGGTTATCTATCGAGTTTAAAAGCTCCCAGCGAAGTTGCCGCTAGCCAAGAGACGCCGGTACCGGCTCTCCGAAATAAAAGCGACTCGAGTGATTGGCGTAACGCTGCCCCCGGAGTCAGACATCATATCACCTTGGCCGACTTGCCTCCGCCCTATAGCAGCGGTTCGGCTGGGAATGGTCCGGACGTGGTAAGACAACCTGCCAGTGCCACGTTATCGGTCCCCCGTGGTTTCGCGGTTCGGTTATTTGCGGCGGGGCTTTCCAATCCTCGCCTGATTAGAGTCGCGCCTAACGGGGATATCTTTATCGCCGAGACCAGCCGAAATCGGATACGCGTGTTACGCGTTGCCGACGGAGCGTGGGCTCCTTCGATAAATCAAATTTTTGTGGACGGATTGGACCGGCCATTCGGAATCTCTTTCTATCCGTCAAACTCTAGTCCGGAATGGATCTACATCGCGAACAACAACTCGGTGGTTCGTTTTCGTTATCAGAATGGCGATCTTAAAGCGCGCGACGGTGGACAGGTCATTGTGCCGCGCCTCTCAGAAAGTCACGGCGGCCATACCACGAGGGATATCGCTTTTTCCCTTGATGGTAAGCGGATGTTTATTTCGGTCGGTTCCGGGTCAAACGTGGCCGAAGGGATGAGCAGAAAAAGCAGTGATGCGATTCATCTTTGGGAAAATGAGCATGGGAGAGGAGCTGCTTGGGATGGTGAAACGAATCGGGCCGACGTGTTGGAAACCGACCCTGAAGGCCGTGAACCCCTGCATACCTTTGCCACCGGTGTCCGCAATGGGGTAGGACTCGCTATCGATCCGCTGACTGGTCAATTGTGGACGTCTACTAACGAGCGGGATTCGCTGGGCGATGATTTGGTGCCGGACTATATTACTAGAGTAAAAGCAGGGGGATTTTACGGATGGCCTTGGTACTACCTGGGGAACCATGACGACCCTCGCCATGCGGGTGAGCGTCCGGATCTCGCCGGCCAAGCTATCGTTCCTGATGTCCTGTTGCAGTCGCACTCTGCGTCGCTAGAGATGGTCTTTTACACTGCCACGAATGGCGAAGCGGCTTTCCCCGCTGAATACCGGGGAGACATCTTCGCCGCCTTCCACGGCTCATGGAACCGGAGCGTCCGCACGGGTTACAAAGTTGTCCGCGTCCGTGTCAGTCACGGTGTTCCTACGGGTGAATATGACGACTTTCTGACCGGATTCGTCGTAAACGACAATAGCGTTTGGGGCAGACCCGTAGGAGTCGCAGTTGCTCACGACGGTGCTCTGTTGGTTACCGAAGACGGCAATGGCACAGTGTGGCGCGTGGCGTTTACCGGGAAAGGTGAGAAGTGAGACGTGATTGGTGATTGGTGAAAGGCCTGGCCTGAGCAGGCGTTGAACGCGTCGAACGGGTGAATGGTACGACCGGATGTCCACCAATCGGAGGGGCGTTGCATTCGGCGTGCGGGTCGTGAACGCGTCCTCGACCAAAGACCTGGAGCCACGTTTTTCGTGTACCACAACCGCGACGCCCCGAGGACCGCGCCACGCCATGGGAAGTCGCACATCCAGAGCCTCGCCACACGCTCCAGGGAGCCGCGGCTAACAAGCCGATCCGGACCAAATACGCCGCGCACGAGTTAGATCGTCCCGGGTAATGGAACGCTGAATGCGGCTCCCCTCCGACCTGGGTGATCGGCTAGTCGCTATTCTCAAAGCCGAGGAAGAGGCGGTAGCCAGGGGAAACTGAAAGGCGTCCGCCCTGAGCTTCTCAACAAGCTCGAAACAGGCAAGCATCGAGCGAGCCGAATGGATGATCGGTGGTTGGCCGTTTCGGGCGCTGACGGCGTTCCTAGGCCTCCCACATCTTGCGATCAATGGCATTGCATTATACAGCCTGTAGTGTACTCTTCCGGCGTTGTTCATGAATAGGCGTCGCCGTCGACCATTTACCCTCCATTTAAGACCTACCTCGAAATCAAAGATTGTTTATCGCCGTGCCTCAAAGCCTTCACTCAAAATAATTCTTCCCTGCATTCTGTTGGCTTTAGTTATCGCCGGTGCACTTGGCTTTGCCGCAGTCAATTTCGTGAAGAATGCGCGCTTAAGGCATTCGGCCCAAAAGCAGGTCGCATCGCCGACCGCGACGGCTTCTCCGGTCATGATCGGAACAGAAAATCCCGTGACCATGACCAGCAGTCCGTCACCGCTTCCAAGTGTCCCAGCCACACCGGCCCCAACCCCTCTACATAGTTTGGTTCCAGCGTCCACCCCGTTGGTCGCGAATGACGCCCTTCGGTTGAAAACGCCTGCGGAGAGCACCCGGAAATCGGCCGAACAAAGACGCCGGGAAGCCGAACGGAAAAGAACTCACCTGGAAGCTCTACATAAGAATCACCAGATCTCGGATCAGGCCTACAAACATGGCCAAGAGGAATACCAAGCTGAGATGGCAAAGTATCGAAACGCGGTGAGTGGCGAGGGTTCGACTAATCGGCCGCAATAGACCTAGGTGGAGTAATTGAGTGCTGGAGACGGAGAAGAAAAATCTCACGCAAAGCCGCAAAGGCGCAAAGGTAAATCTAAAAAATGGGACTGGAGACCGGGCATTCCCGTTTCCACGCACCAGAGCGCTGGTCATACGATTCCCGCGGAACAGCGCCAGACTTCGCCCCATGGTCTGAGACTCCCGACTTCGCCCTGTCGCTTAGGCTCCCGGCTTCGCCTCGTCGTCAAAACTCCGGGAGGCTTCGTCGGGAAGGCCGGAACGATCAATCACCTGTTCGACGCGCTCAACGCTTGCTCAGGGCAGGCTTCTCACTTCTCACGCTTCCCCTAACGGCCCCTTTTTGCTTGCTCTGATTTGGCCGGTCAGATAACTCGGCGGACATATCATGAATCACCGGTTCCGCTCTGCGTTGATCGCCTTTGCTGTGGGTTCGTTACTGTCTTCGTGTAACAGCGCGACTCCCGAGAACTATTTCGATGAAGCGGTACTCAATGTTAACCTGATTACCCCTTTTGGTGGTCAAGCAGCGCTTCAGTCGTTGGCGCATCCTTCGGTTAAGCTGGTCCCGGGAACGAAAGATCAGACAACACCCATGACTCGGAAAGAGATCGTTGAGGACCAGATCCAACGGGTGGAAGGGAATCTGGGTAAAATTAAAGAACTACCAGACAGCGAGGAAACTCGGGACATGGTACAAACTTCGATCAAGCTGCACGAGTTTGTTCTACCGATCTATAAGACCGAGTATCGTCAGTTAGCCAAGCTCTACGATGAAGGCGGGTCACAACCAGACCGGGTGTCAACAGCCCAAGAAATCGACACTAAATACTTGGCCGCCTACCAAACGCTCTTTAATCGGCTCGTCGAATTAGGCAAAGCTTACGCCGCCAAACATCATATTAAGGTGCAGTGGCAGACGCGAAACTTCTGACGCCAAACGGAAACCTCACACAAAGACACCAAGAGGGAGAGAACCTGATGAGATGTGAAAAGTGAAGCGACCTGGCTATCGGCTAATCGCGCAGCGCGCTCTGCCACAGGACCATCAGTGGCGCGCCTAGCACTTCCAGGATGGTAAACCCGATGAAAGGAGTAGGCGGTACTGCGAGAAACAACATGGAAAGACACCGTCCGATACCCCCTAGAAAGATGGCGCCCCAAATAACTCGGAATAGAACGGTTTGCTTCTCGATCCGCGGAACAAGCCAAAAAAGTGCGAGGCCTAGTCCTAGCCAAACGCCGCTAAAGAACCGCAGGTTACTGTCGAGCAAGATATTCTGATCGAGGCCGGACGCACCATATAGCGGGTCGCGTACTCCGGACAACCCAATCAAACCGGTCACGACCGGTATGATCCCCAGAATAGCAGTAGTGATTTGTAAGCTGCGTCTACCAATCACGTCTCACCTCTCACCCATTCGGCGCGCTCGATGCTTGCTCAGAGCGGGCTTCTCACCTCTCACCTTCGAAGGGCGTGCCAGAAGATACCCCATCCAGAGAAATGCTCCGATCGCAATGGGGGCAACAATCGCGCCGATGGCAGCATATCCGAGAAGAGCGAGAACCGAGTCCCGAAGGTCGGTTCGCATCATAAAGACGGCGATTACGGAATAAGGCAGGACGAGAATGGTCCCCGACAATGTGCCTGGTACAAGTGCGCGTCGTTTCAGTGACAAGAAGCAATGTCCAATGCAATTGAGCGCGAGCCCGAGAATCGCAATCTTGGATATCATCAATAAGACTTCGTTCTGATAAAAATAGGTCGCCGCGGCTAGCGCCGTAACCGTTAACATCAAAAGTATCGCTGCACGGAGCATCACGGGGCGGGTCAGTTTCTCGGCTAACCAGGCGGGGTAAGAGCGAACGAAGTCTGCGTACCCGCGGTATTCGTCCAGAGTGTGAACGGCGACCACGATCGGAAATAGGAGATTAAGAACGGGAAATGTCATGGACACTGATCACAAGACGAAATAGCCGCAAAAAGGCACAAAAAGCACAAAAAAACGGGACGCGAATGGACACGAATAAACGCGAACGGAAGACGGACGAACCGCAGATTGACGCAGATGGACAAGGGGCCAGTAAAAGTGATTGGTGATGTGGCAACCTTCATCTGTACCCGTTCGGCTGAGTCAGACATTGGGTGAGCTCGGTCGAGTCGTCGTCGCACCTAGTTTGATCGTGTTGTGAATCCATCTGCGTAAATCTGCGGTGGTTCCTTTTTCTCTTCGCGTTTATTCGTGTCCCGTTTTTTGTGCTTTTTGTGCCTTCTTGCGGCTATTTCGTTTTGTATTCAATTTGCTATTGGCTATCGGCTATTGGGCATTCGCGAAGCGCTACCTTTGAATGGAGTAAACCTGTGGCTCTTCAACCAGAGCCAACAAGAGTTCATGGTAAGACCATTTCGGTAATTTGCATCGGACGATCCAGAGCTCGCGGCCGTCTGTGGCCGGCTGTCGTTCTACTGTTTTCATCGGAATGTGGAACTGTTCGAGCAAATCTTCCAACTTCACCTCGGTCTTACCTTCTGCCGGATCGATTAACAGACGAATCACGAATGCAGCTGCTCCGGCTAATTTGCTAGATTCCCATCGATTAACCAAGGACAGTACGCCGCGAGCGAGTAAAGCCAGGCCGATTCCTCCGCCGGCGTGGCCCGCACCGATCGCCATCCCCATAGCGGCGACTAACCAAATGGTTGCGGCTGTGGTCACGCCGCGAACGCCAGTACTTCCACGGAGCAAAACGCCGCCCCCGAGAAAGCCAATCCCGGTAACGATCTGGGCGGCTACGCGTCCGGAATCGCCCGAGCTGCTCGTGAATGAGTACCCGATCATCGTAAACGTAGCCGAACCGAGCGCTATTAAAGCCATGGTACGGATCCCTGCCGGTTTCTCTTTGCGCTGCCGCTCAACCCCGACAAATCCACCGCAGAACAACGCTAAAATGCTGAGAAAAATTGATCCCCATGGATAAGGGAATAACGAGTGCCAGTTATCGGTTAGCCAATGCATCTTATAATGGAATGAAAAGGCGTAACAAAAGCAAAGGGTTGTCCCGTAGGGACTAAATGAAGGTAGCCAGGCATGAAATGCCTGGGATGTGTCAAAATGTGACCCGTCCCGGAGGGGACGGTATGATTTGGTCGGTTACAGACGTTTTTTCCCGGTTGGAAGCGCCAAGTGGGAACGATCATACCGTCCCTACCGGGACGAATTCGATTGGGGCATTTCCAGGCATTTCATGCCTGGCTACCTTCATTCAGTCCCTCCGGGACTAACCGCTTCGTGGTAAACGTGCCGTTATCCTTTGCCGGCAACCTTAACTTCGATGTGATGCTCTCGTTTATCATCAACCATCGGCACGGTGTCACCGGAAATCTCTTTTCCGTCCAAGTGAGTCTTCGAACCTGAATCATCCGATGATCTGACGATGCTGATGTGATAAGGCGTGTCGCCATAGCGATAATGAATCTTGTATCCGCTCCACGCCTTTGGAAGACGTGGCAGCAAACGCAATTGATTTCCTTCGGGCTGTAAGCCTAGCAAGGTTTCGATCAATGTCCGGTACATCCAACCTGCCGAACCGGTATACCACGTCCAGCCACCACGCCCGGTATGCGGAGGAACCCAATAAACATCGGCAGCGATAACGTAGGGCTCCACTTTATAGGTCGCGATATCGGCTGGAGTTTTCCCGTGGTTCACGGGATTAAGCAACGCGAACAACTCCCAAGCTAGTTCATGGTTTCCTTCTAAAGCGGCGGCTAGCACCGTCCAAACCGCCGCGTGAGTATATTGGCCACCGTTTTCACGGACTCCCGGAACATAACCTTGGATATAACCTGGGCTCGGTTTCGAACAGTCAAACGGCGGATCTAACAATTGAATCAGCTTCGCCTCCCGCCGGACTAACCGTTCGTTCAGGGATTGCATGGCTTGGCGGGAGCGTTCGGGATCTCCAGCTCCGGAGATCACCGACCAGGTTTGGGGCAGGCAATCGATCTGGCACTCTTCGTTTAGATGAGAACCAAGCGGTTCGCCACTATCAAAGTAGGCTCGGCGGTACCATTTTCCGTCCCAGGCGTGTTTTTCGATGTTCGCCTGGATTTCTCTTGCCTGAGCGAGGCAACGATCTGCAAACGCAACCTCATGCCGTTCGCGCGCTAGTTTTCCGAATCGTTGCAAAACCTCGTAAAGAAAGAAACCTAGCCACACGCTTTCGCCGCGTCCGTCCTTTCCGACCAGGTTCATACCGTCGTTCCAATCGCAGCTGCCCATCAGCGGCAAGCCATGCTGACCGAATCTCAGTCCATGTTCGATCGCGCGAACACAATGTTCGTATAACGAAGCCGTTTCATCGGATCGTTTCGGTAGAAAATAAACGTCAGCTTCATCCGGTTTTAGCAATGGTCCTTCCAGGAAAGGAACCTCTTCGTCGAGAACACTAGTGTCCCCGGTTCGGGTGACATATTGCCAGGTGACATAAGGTAGCCAGAGATAATCATCCGAGGTATGGGTTCGTACCCCTTGGCCTGACGGTGGGTGCCACCAATGTTGCACATCGCCTTCCCGGAACTGTCGGGCCGCTGCTCGGAGCAAATGTTCTCGAGTTAAATGCGGTTCGGCATGCACCAGCGCCATCACATCTTGGAGCTGGTCCCGAAAGCCGAATGCGCCACCGGATTGATAAAAGCCGGTACGTCCCCAAACGCGGCAACTGAGTACCTGATACAAGAGCCAACCGTTCGCGATCACATCGACGGAGGGATCAGGAGTTTCGACGTGGACAGTGCCTAGGGTGCGAGTCCAATATTGTTGGACTGCTCCCAGGGCGCTTTGATTCGCGTTGGGCTCACGGAACCGGCGAACTAACCTCTGAACTTCGGCCAAGCTTTTGCCCGCGCCCAACCGAAAACAGATTTCTTGCTCTGCGCCCGGCGCCAGATCGATAATCGTCTGCACGGCCCCGCAAGGATCTAATCCGGCGCCCACTTTCCGGGAAAGCCGTTCGCGGCCGAGCGCCGACGGCTTAGCCAGGCTGCCATTGCGACCCAGGAACTCGTTCCGGTCTCCGGTGAATGTCCGATTGGGAGCATCAACATCGACGAAAGCGATCCATTCGGTAAACTCATTGTTATAAAAATTGCGAGCTAACAAAGCGCCGCTGTCGCCATCTATTTCAGTTTTGATATGTAACGCTGTTCGTTGCCGGAGATCGCTAAATACCCATTCCCAGTAACCAGTCGCCGATATTCTTCGGGAGCGCTCTGAGAGGTTGCGCAGCTTTAATGCGGCCAATTTTACCGTCGTGTCGATTGCTACGTAAACGGTTAGCTCCGAAGAAATGCCGTATTCCGAATACTCGAACACAGAGTAACCAAAGCCGTGGCGGACGACATAGGGATTGTTCCCTTTGGCTGGTAACGGCGTAGGAGACCAGAAGTGACCGGTTTCTTCATCGCGAAGATAAAAGGCTTCACCGCTGACATCAGTAACGGGATCGTTATTCCAGGGCGTAAGACGGAGTTCATGAGAGTTTTCGGCCCAGGTGTAGGCGCCGCCGGTCTCAGAAATCACCGTCCCGAAATTCGGGTTTGCTAGCACGTTCACCCAAGGAACTGGCGTAGTAACGCCGGGCGCCAAGTTGACAACGTATTCGCGACCATCTGGCGTAAAGCCACCAACTCCATTATTAAATAGCAAGGACGGCTCTTTGGGGGACAGCGAAACGGGTGCTACCGGTGCCGACCCATTCGGCCTCGCCAGCGAGGCGCGCTCCACGGTTGGCGACTCCTTCGGTCCGTTGTCGGAGGTCGGTTGCGATCGGCGTAACGCTGGGGCGACGGGCTCTATCTTTGGTTGTTTATTAAGCTGTTCCGCTAAGGGTTGATTCGTGAGAACCACGCGAGCCACCGCCCGAAAGAGGAGATGTTCGTCGGGTGTAAGTTGTCCCAGATGCCGAATAAATATTCCGCCCGGTTTTTCCAAGGGTTCAGTTTGTAAACGGGAAGCAATGAAACTTTGGATACGGTCGACCAGTTCCTCAGAGGCATCAGAGGTTTGTTCGATTAAGATAACTAGGTCCGCTGCTAATCCCTGTTTGTGCCAGTAGGCGTGAGCTTGGAGCAGCTGTCTGACTAATTCGAAATTGATGGAGTCTTCGCTGGCGCCCAATATGCGAAGCAAGGCAATCGGTAAATCGCCAGAGATACCATGACGCCAGAGCGCATTTGGCCCGAGCTTATTCTGCGCTAAAACGTCAGGCGTGCTTCGATAAGTTGAGTTTGGATAAATGAGAGCACTCGCTAACTGTTCATAAATATCTAGCTCGGCGTCCTCTAATTCTGGCGGCGCCAATTGGCTCTCAGCTAGCTCCTGCGACACCGCGATTGGTTGCGGGGCACGGTATTTCTCGGCCAGCGCTAACGCGGCGTGCCGGTCCGGAGCTAGCCCGGTTACAAAATCAACTGAGATGGAGGCTTCGGGTCCAAGCTGGAATGTGTTTCGCAGCGAGATCACGGGATCGAGCACCGAACCAACGGTATTCGACAACGGCGAGACTTCCTGCATTGCCGCCGGATCCGCTACGGTTCTGCCTCGCCCGATAAATCTAGCTCGATCGGTCTCGCAAGATAACTCGCCACCGTCGTCTCCCACCATGAGGTGCACTAGCCAAGGATGTTCCGCTCCTTCGCCCCGCGGTCGCCGGTTGCAAAGAATCGCGGAGGCCGCTCGCACCAGCTCGGTCTGAATGAAAAGATTGCTGAAGACCGGGTGAGCGAGATCGGCTGGGGGAACCGCGAGAACGACCTCCGAATAGCTGGTAAGCTCGATCGCGCGCTGGTCGCGGGAAAGATTTGTGATCACGACCCGGCGGATCTCAACGTCGTCCTCAGGTGAAACCCAGATCCGGGTAACGATTTGGAAACCGGCGTGGCGTTGATGAAACTCGGCCTGGGACGGAGTAAACGTCACTTTATAGTCGTCACGGTCACGCAGGGTGGGTTGATATCCCACGGACCAAAACTCTCCGCTGGCTGGGTCCCGTAGATAGATAAAGCTGCCCCAGCAGTCCCGGGTTGTGTCCTCGCGCCACCGGGTCACCGCTAAGTCTTTCCAACGACTGTAACCGCCTCCGGCATTGGTGACGACCAAGTGGTAACGGCCATTCGATAGAAGTTGGACCTCCGGTGCAGGCGAAAACGGACTGTCGAAGATGCGCATGTTATCGACCTTAGAAAGGAGTTCAAGAAGTTCAAGAAGTTCAAGGAGTCATGGGGCGTGTGGGCGTGTCGGCGTGTGGGCGTGTGGGCGTGTCGGCGTGTCGGTGTGTCGGTGTGTC